>ERZ761607.66-NODE-66-length-256997-cov-17.402036_pt1 | contig 256997 bp, 249 predicted proteins | sample MGYA00511164_ERZ761607 | MGnify/ENA primary metagenome ERZ761607 (study PRJEB28899, sample SAMN02445080) | bioreactor sludge metagenome | biome: EBPR sludge | place: Australia: Brisbane, Thorneside Wastewater Treatment Plant | collected 2011-06-22 ... | reverse complement strand
GGGTTGAAAACGAATTTTGCCCGCATTCTCTTCCACGCTGTACTCGCCCCAATGCCTGGAAATATCTACGAGAATGCCATCTGTCACCGCCTGCCCAGAGAGACTTGTCCCTGCTGCGCGGAAGGTCATCGGGATTTTGTTTTGCTGGGTAAATTGGAACAGTGCCTGAATTTCCCCAATGGAATTCGGCTGTACCACCGCCTGCGGCACGAGCCGAAAATACGACGCGTCGTTGGCGTAGGCAATACGGTCAATGAGGCGGGAGCGGATGCGGTCAGCGGGGAGGATGGAGGTGAGGGAAGCAGTCATGGAAACCTTTATTGATATTTTACAACTTCTTCATCTTTCGTTCGCATTTTATCCACCTGAAGAATCTGGCTTTCCATACAATAAGTGACAGTCACCTTGCCCGCTCCGCTTCGCTACGGGGTGCTTCGCAAAGGTGGCTGTCACTTGAAAATTGGAGAGAAAATGTCGAACTCAAATCGAACAAAACTACTTTTGGATATTGGAATATTTCTGGCTTTTCTGATCACGATGGATCCGCATTTCAGCGGGCTGGCTATTCATGAATGGCTGTCCATTGCGCTGGCGGGGACGATCGTTGTGCATTTGCTGTTGAATTGGGAGTGGATCGTCAACGTCACCAAGCGTCTTTTTGTCAAAGCGACAAATGGCGCACGTGTCAATTATGTGCTCAACTGGCTGCTGTTCATCGATGGAATCCTCATCATGCTTTCGGGTATTATGATCTCAGAAGCCGTCCTGCCGACCTTGGGCATTTCCCTGCCTGTCGATTTTGCTTGGCGCAGACTGCATGACATGTCGGCAAATCTGTCTTTGTTTATCATGGGCTTGCACCTTGCCATGCACTGGAATTGGATCGTGACCACCTTCAAACGGGTATTTCTTGGCGGCGGCAAGAAGCAGGTTGCTGTGGCGGCAAATCCAGAGGCGCAATCATGAAGACACTGTTTCGTATTCTGGTCATCCTGGTAGCAGCCTCCATCATCGGCGGCTTGATGTATGTTGGCGTGAATGCTTCTGGCTCTTCGGACACGTCCACCTTTGAAGAGGGACGCCGTCCGCAATTCAACCCGGATGGTGATGACAATATGTTCCGCCCGGAAGGTGATGAAAGGGGTGAGCATGGGGAGCGCGGCGGATTCGGCTTCCCCGGCGGGGTGATCAAAGCGCTGGTGTTGATGTCCATTGCGGGTGGAATTTACTCTGCTGTAGTGTGGACAGGGAAGAAAGCGAAAAGAGTCGCCACTTCCTAAAAAGGAACACGAATCAAAAATCGCCCGAGTGCATGAGTGCTGCTGGGCGATTTTTTTTATTTTCAGAGAACTATCCGTGAGGGATGAAGAGTTTTCCGCTCCATGTTCCTTGCAACGTGCGGATGAAAACTACGCTCCAGAGCAGGAGAAATCCCGCCAGGGCGGCGATTCCTACCCAAAGGAAGAAGTTCAATTGGGTGCTAGTGTACAGCACACCCGTTGCCACAGTAAACGCTCCCAGTGGAAAGATAAAAGCCCACCAACTTAAGGCAAAATCCAGCGCTGACTTCCGCGTATACACCAACGTAAACCAGATGGAAAGCAACAACCAGAAGAAGGCGAAACCCCATAAGCCAATGCCAAACGTCTTCGAAAAGAATGTCAGCACCTGCGTTACGGTTTCGGGCGTTTCGAAATATCCCGCCAATGCTGGCACAGATTTCAGGCTGATAATGGCGAGGATCGATGTGGGGGCTAGTCCGATCCAAAAGGTGGGTAGAAGTTGGGCAGGTGGAAGTTGGTGAAACAAATAGCGGACAAAGATCGTTGCCATCATGAACATGAACAGGAAGAAGCCCAAGCCTGTGAAGATCAACCCGCCGACGACATTCATGCCGTGCCAAACAGTTCCTTCGAAGCGTTCTGCCAGCGAAAAACTAAACAGCGGCACGATCAAGGTTGAAACGGGCGGAATCAACCACCCAAGGGATGCGGAACCCCATGGGAGGTCAGGCTTGTGGAAAAACTCTGAAAGGATAAGGATGGCGAGCAATAGGATTCCCACTGCGCCAGCCATGAGCAAGGTCTGCAAGGTGGCATTGAGGAACTTCTCCGGCAGAAAGAGACCACTCGCTTTTTCCAGAGCAATCCCGCCGACGATGAGAGAGATCGGCATAGTGGGATAGAATGCTGCCGAAACCGGGTGCTTCAGACTTTCAACAGCTGCTTCACGGAACCACACCCAGCGTAAAAGCCAGGGAATTAAGATCATTACGAAAGCGATGAACGCGACTGTCAAAAAGAACAGCATAAAAACCGATGCAAACGGAATGATCTTCTGGAACGACGCAAAGGCAGGCACTGCGACTGCCGTTCCCATCACCAGCGCGAACCAGGATGGCACAAAATGCTGAACAATGCTTCGAAAATTGGGTTTGGTTTCAGGCATGGACTCTCATCTTTTCGGTGGAATGAAATGCGATACTCACGGACAAAAATTTTGAACAAAAACTAAGTGCATCCGAGAGCGGTCTAGCTTCCAGTTTTGATGCGACAAACCGGAATAAGTGACAAACATCCCGCTGATTTTAGCGGGATGTTTTACGGGTCAAGCTCAAGAATGGGTGCGGGGCAGTTCTATCAGAATTTTCAGCCCACTGCCTTTTTTGCTTTCCGCCCAAATGCGCCCTTTGTGCATTTCCACGATCGATCTGGCGATGGCAAGCCCCAAGCCAGAACCACCATCGTTGCGATTGCGAGACTCGTCTACGCGGTAGAAACGGTCGAAGAGGTGCTGGGCTTCTTCAGAGGAGACGCCTTCGCCGCTATCTTTAACGGAGAGTTGGATTCTGTTTTCTGTGAGTTGAGTTTTCAATTCCACACGCCCGCCCTCGGGGGTGTGGCGCAGGGCATTGTCTAAAATATTGTTGAGGACTTGCGCAAAACGGTTCGGGTCAAGATTCGCTTGCAGAATACCCGCAGCCAGCTCGAGGTTAAGAGTGACACGTTTCTGGTTAAAGAGAGTCAGATAATGGGTGTAGAGATCGCTCATTAAGACGTTCACATCCACAGGTTGGAATTCCACCGAAAGTTCTCCGGCATCGGCTAGCGACAACGTCCGCAGATCGTTCACCAGGTGTTCGAGGCGTTCGGCTTCTTCGCGGATGATCTCAAAATTTTCAGGCGTAGGTTTGAGCACGCCGTCTTTTACGCCCTCGGCATGACCGAGAATTAAAGCCAGCGGGGTGCGCAGTTCGTGGGCAATATCGGCGGTCATTTGTTTGCGCAGGTTGAAAGCGCGGGCGAGGTCGGCGCTCATTTGGTTGAACGACTGTGTCAGTTCGCCGATCTCATCACGCGAGCGCACAGGCACTTGCTGCCCAAGGTTGCCGTTGCTCATGTGATGGGTGGCTTTGGTAAGTTCCTGAATGGGGCGTGAGATACTGCGCGAGAGCAGAATGCCGATCAATAACGCCAGAAAAATGGTGGCGAAGGCGCTTAAGAAAATTGACCCGTTCAGGCGGCGCAGAAATTCATAATCGAGCGGGTTGTTTTCGGGTGCGGTGGGCAGAAGCAGCACGCCAACGGTTTGCTCATCCACCTGAATGGGAAAGCCGTTCTCAAATTCTTCCTGGGTGCATGGCTCGCCTTTTTGACGGTCGTTGCCTGCAACAACGATCTTGCCTTGTTCATCGGCAATGGAAAAATAAAGCGGGCGGGGTTCGTAGGATTTGCCCGGCTGGTGCCCATAGCGTTGAAATTCATTTTCCACCCCATCCCAGGTTTGGTTGCGGCTGTAGTAACGCGCAAGGTCTTCTGCAAGTTCGTATTCGTAGCGGTCATCTATAAAACGCTCGAACTCGCGGCTGGTGAGCACACGCGTAAAGACGACAATGATGCCTGTGCTAAAGACGCTAATTAATAAGAACGCGAGAATAAGTTTGGTGGAAAGTTTCATGGTCGGACCATTAACGATGGACGGCAGACGATGGGAGTTGGTTTGTAGATGGTCTATTGTCCATAGTCTGTTGTCGTTTTCAAACCCTTCTCAAACGATACCCCACACCATACACGGTTTCGATATATTTCGGCTTGCGCGGGTCGGGTTCGATTTTGGAGCGCAGGTTTTTAACATGCGTATCAATGGTGCGTTCGTACCCTTCGTAGCGAACCCCTTGAATGACATCCAGCAGATCGAGGCGTGAAAAGACCTTGCCCGGTGCCGACATAAGCGCGGCGAGCAGGTCAAACTCCGAAGGGGTCAGGTCTGCGCTGCGCCCTGCCACCAGTACTTCGCGAGTCTCGCGGTCGAGCGAAAGGTCGAGCACTTTCAAACTTTCACCTGCGGGTTTGTTCTTTCCGGCGCGGCGCAATACATTTCGAACTCGCGCCATCAACTCGCGCGGCTTGAATGGCTTGGTCACATAATCATCGGCACCGAGTTCAAGCCCCACCACCTTGTCCTCATCCTCAACTTTTGCCGTCAGCATGATGATGGGTGTATCCTTCCCGGCACGGTGGGCATATAAAAAGTCGTATCCGTTCATTTCCGGCATCATGATATCGAGCACCACCAGATCGGGATTTTCCCTGTCTGCTACTTCCAGCGCCTCCCGCCCGTTATGCGCCGTAACGACACGAAATCCCTCCTGCATCAAATAACTTTGCAAAAGAGAGACCATGCGGCGTTCATCGTCCACGATCAGAATGGTTTGTGACATGAATTCATTATCCCATAAATGCTGTGAAGAAAATATGTGGATTAAAGTACCCGCCTCATGCAAGGCGGGTACTTGATACGGGTCTACAGTTTGCGGCTACGCCTCATCCTTTTTCTCATCTCCCTGCGCAGACGGAGTCTCCGCTGTTGGAGTAGTGGGTGTAATGGTTTGCGTTGCATGGACGTTCACCAGTCGCCAGCCGCTGCGCTTGAAGAGAGTGTACCCCAGCCAGACCAACCCACCGAGGATTGCCAGCCGGAACAACCCGAAGACGGGGCTGAGGAGCGAGAAGCCGCCCCGCTCGCCGGGGTGGAAACTGCCTTTATTCATGCGTCCGTCATACCCGCGTGCGCCATTTTCTCCTTGGGTCATGTCACCATCAAATCCGCGTTTGTGTGCGAACAGTGTGGAGAGTTCTTCGGCGGTTAAATCTGCGCCTTGCACAAGCCCCACGCGGTAGCCCGCAAAGCCAACGCCCGTCAACACAACCAGCCCGACTAAAACGGCGAGCACTCGCCAGATCCATTTTGTATTTTTCATGTTTACCTCCAGTTGTAAACTTTCTGAAATTATCCTATGCCCTTGTCATAAACTCATGGAGGAATGATGTGGAAGTTGTGTAGGTGGACGATAGTCCATGCCGATTATTCGTATGCCAGCGTATCTCTTACCGTTAAACTAGATGCCCGTCTTGCGGGGAGTGCGCTTGCTAGGGTACCGAGCACAATGGTGAAGATCAACCAGGCGATGATGCCTGATGCTCCGAAGACTGGCGGCATGGGGGCGGTCAGGATCGCCATTCCCACGCCGTAGCACAAAACATTGGTGATGGGGATGGAGAGGAAAATGCTGATCGCCCAGCTAAGGATGCCGATGACCATGCCTTCAGTGATGACAATGGCTTGAATATCGCCATTGCTGGCGCCAATGGCACGCATCACCCCGATCTCGCGGGTACGTTCCAGCACATTAATGCTCATCGTACCCATCAAGCCCAGTCCGCCGACGATGGCGATCAAGGTAGCCATGACTAGCATGAAATATACAAGGATGTCTGTCTGTGCCTTTTGGTCGCGGATGAAGTCTGCGCCCAACTGCGTGGATTGGATCTGGATGCCGCGCTCTTCGAACGCCGCCTGAATCTGGTCGTTGATGCGTCGTTGTGTCGCCGAGTCATGCTGGCTTGTGACGATTCGCAGGGAATATGCCATCTCCGGTTGACCCACAAGCATGCTCAGGTATTCATAATTGACATACAACAGCGGCGGGCTGACATTACCGGTGATGCTGTACGTGCCGACGATAAGCCAATCCGTTTTCTTGCCGTCGATGTCGATGGTTAGCCAGTCGCCAACCTTCAAATCGGGGAAGATGTTTAGCAGATGATTGCCGATGACAATGGCATTCTCATCGCCCGGCTCCAGCCAGCGACCGGATGTGATGATGGGGTCGATCAGGATCGAGGTCGAAGGAGGCGCTACGAATAGAATTTGAGTGCCCGCGTCCTCGCTATCCCTTTCGAGGGTGCCTGTCCATTCCAGCCAGCCTTCCGCGCTTTCCACGCCGGGGATGCTCATGGCGATGTTGGCGACTTTGTCGTAACGATAGCCTTTGTCGAACGCGATGTTGATATCCGCAAGGAAGTAGCCTTGAATATCCTCAATGGTCTTGTCGAAAGATGCCCACAGGTTGTACACGGCGATGAAGACCGCGCCTCCCAGCACAAGCGTGAATAGGGTCAGCCCCAGCCGGGTCTTGCGCCGGAACGTGTTCCGCAGCGAAATGCGGATGGGGCGGGGAATCAAGACTGAATTCTTGTTGACCGATTCATCCTTAATCTTTGCGTTGCCGCCCAGCCCATAATCGCTCAATGCTTCGCGGACGGTGACTCTTACGCTGTTGTAGATCGGCAGGATCGCCGCCAGAACCGGCACAACGATGGCGACAATCACCTGTTGAACCAGCGTCGATGTGTAACCCTCGTATGGTGCAGGGAAGAAGTTCAGCCATTGCGCCATGCCGCCGCCGATGGTTTGCGCCGCCATATTTGCCAACGGAACCGCAACCAACAGCGATCCCAAGCCGAAGCCGAAGATCAACACAATATACATTCCAAAAATTTGAAATGTGCTTCCGCCCGTCGCTTTCATAATGCCGATCTGACGTGTGTGTTGGGTCATCAGGGCAGTGATGGTGTTGACGATCAGGAAGCCGCTCAACAAAACGGTCAGATATCCAAGGATGGCCAGCACAAAGAACACACCTTGCGTAATGCTGTAGGCAAAGTGATGACCCGGTTCATACACGCTCACAAAGTACACCGTTGAGCCAGCGCGCTCAAGCATATCCGCCACCGCTTGTGCCACTTCGGTCACATGCTCGGCGTCGGTCTGTTTTTCCAGCACGCTGATCGAAAGTCTGCCGTAGTTCTCGGTGTTTCCGCCCAGCCATTCGAGTGTATCCGGTGTGACATACGCATTGACCTGTTGCGCAAGATTATAAGGAAAGCCAGTTACGGCATGCATGTACCCGGTAAATTTCAACTCACGCCGCTTGCCGTTATCCAGTTCGATCAAGATCGTATCGCCAGGTAGATAACCCAGCGACATCGCGCTGGCATCAAGTATGGTCTCCTTGTCGCCGTATTTGGGCACGCTGGTTTCACCGAGTGCAGGCTTGAGCAAATTCAGTGTGAGATCATTTGGGTCTTCGACAGCGGTGAAACTGATCTGCACATACGTCCCATCATTACGCACAATGCGCGCGCCGACCGACGAATATCCCTCCACTGTATCCACGCCGGGGATTTCCTTCGCTGCCTTCACCAGGTCATCGTTTAGCGGGTAGGCATACACCTCCGCTTCCGACGGATTCGCGGAAAGATAATCGCCGTCCATGCTTTCGTTCATGTACAAGCCCAGGTTGTTGTTGAAGCCGACCGCAAATGCCCCAACGGCAATGGTGATGATCGTCAGGAACGTGCGTCCGCGATTGCTCCAAAAATCAGCCCAGACCTTTTTCCAACGGCTGGAGATCATGATGAGACTCCCCTCCACGACAGATTTTCACCGTTGTGTTTGTTTGCCAAATGATGCAGCGCCTCACGCGTGACCTCAGACTGATTCAGCAATTCTGCGAGTTGGTCATACCCGATGGCGAGCACTTCCACAGGCGTCGATTCTGAAGCGCGGATGGAGGCACGATGCTTCGATTCGTGAAAAAACTCGATTTCGCCGAAGACTTTCCCGGGTCCGAGCTGAAGCGCGACTACATCCGATTGATTCGGGCGTGGCAGGATCACTTCCACAGTCCCTTCGGTGACGATGTAGAACGTATCCGCATTCGTGCCTTCCGAGAGGATCATCGCGCCTGCATTGAAGTTCATCTTCTGAGCAACCTTTGTTGCCTGCAAGAGTTGGTTGTGGGTGAGCGTAGGCATGGCTTTCGCTACGAATTCATTCACGATCTCGCCGTCTGCGATGAGGGCGGTGCGATGAGTGCGTTTTGCCAAGCCGCTGTCATGCGTGACGATAATGATGGTCTTACCCTTGGCAACGAGATCATTGAACAGCGCAAAGACTGATTCAGCAGTTTTCGAGTCAAGGTTACCCGTGGGCTCGTCTGCGATGACCACGGGCGGGTCGTTGGCGAGGGCGCGCGCAATGGCGACGCGCTGCTGCTGTCCGCCGGAGAGGGCGGTGGGAAGTTTGTGCGCATGTTCAGCCAGCTCAACCAGTTCGAGTAGATCCATAGCCCGTTTACGTCGCTCGTTGATTGGGTAGGTGCGGCAGAAGTCCATTGGCAGCATGATGTTCTCGATAACCGAGATCATCGGCAAAAGTTGAAAGAACTGGAAGACGATGCCGAGGTTCTTGCCGCGCCAGCGCGCCATGCGGTTCTCGTTCAACCCATGCACGCCGGTGCCATTGACCCATACTTCGCCGTTCGTGGGGCGGTCGATGCCGGTGATCATGTTGAGCAGGGTAGTCTTGCCGCTGCCCGATTTGCCGATGATGCTGACGAATTCGCCCGCTTCGATCTTTAAATCTACGTTTTTGAGCGCATGGTAATCGCCGACTGCCGTCTTGTAATTTTTGTTGACATCGCGCAGGTCGATAATGGCGCGGTCTTCAACATTTTCATCCGCTTTGGGTTTGAAGAAAGAGATAGCCATAAGAAAATTCCTGTAAGGCGGGGATAAACCCACCTTACTTGTTATTTGAATGAAACGACGGCTGTCATTCCCCAACGCATGCCGGGATCGATATCTGTGAGCAAGATGGTCACTTCATAGACCACATCGCCTTGATTCTCGCTAAATTCCTGGCTGATGCTGAGCACATTGCCATTGAATTCTATGCCGGGCAAAGCATCCAATTTGACGGAGACGAGTTGTCCTTCTTGAATATTGACCACATCGATCTCGGTCAGGTCTTTGGTCTTGACGACCCACTGGGAAGTATCTGCAATTGTTACAACAGGCTGGCTCACTTCAGCATATTCACCGACCTTGAGGTTGAGATTGGTGATCATTCCAGAGTAGGGGGCTCGCAGTTCCGCATTGGCAAGGATCGCGCGGGTTCCAGCGGTCTCCATGGAGAAGGCAGGGTCGAAGAGGGCATCGTAGTCCTGTTGGGCATTATTAAGCCGGGTTTTCGCGTTCAGGAAGGCGGTCTCACACTCGAGCCATTGGATGGCAACACGATAGAGTGCCCAAGCGTTATCCAGCGCTTTTTTGCGGACTTTGGCAATTCCCTGAATAGGTTGATTTCCTTTTTCTTCCGCATCCGTCAGCTTTAGTTTTTTCGCATCGAGGTGGCGGTAGGGTTCGAAGTTTGCACGTTCGACATTCAGGTTTTCCCACATGGCAGCAACTGCTTCGGGCGGGGTCATGCCATTGAACCTGCTGGGTACGTCGAAATCGTCCAACTTGCTTTGGGCATCGCGAAATTCCTGGTAGGCTTCAGTCAGCTCTTGCGAGGCGGCGGCTTGGGCTTGTTCGAGTGTTTGCGCCTGATCTGATTTGACAACGGCGATGATTTCTCCTGCGGTAACGCTGTCGCCTTCCTCGAAGAATATTTCAGTCACCAATCCGCCGCTGTTAAGGGATAACTCGGTGTAGCGTACAGGCTCGATCTTCCCTTCGGCGATGATTGTGTTGTCTGCAACAACCGTGGGTATTGGGGTTGCATCGGGTGTGGCGGTTGCGCCACCGCACGCCGTTAATGCGAGGGCGAGAATGATAAGCGTGAAGAGCAGAATGTGTTTCATCTGAGCGGTTTCCTTGTTAATGACTTTTTTGGTAAGTACAGTTCATGTACGATATGCAATCGGGTTTGGTTGCTTAAATCAAGAACGCAGCCAAATCGACTGCGTTCTTTTATCTACACCCGGTATGTTCGTCCCCGTGGAAGATAGCCTACTTGTTCAACATCATGCTGGCTTCTTCATTGAGCCAGCGACGACCGTCACGGGCGAGCAGGTCGTAGCCTTCCGGAGGTCCCCAGCTCCCTGGTTTGTACACAGCCAAAGGCGGAGTCTGATGCGTTTCCCATGTCTGGAGGATGGGGTCGATCAATGACCAGGCGGTCTCCACTTCGTCGGCGCGGGTGAAGAGGGAGGCGTCGCCTTGGAGCGCATCAAGCAGCAGACGTTCATAGGATTCTGGAATGGCTGATTGACCAAATGCTGAAGCATAGTGGAATTCCATGTCGACTGAGCGCGTCTCGTTGACGGTGTCTGGAGCTTTGGCTTCGAAGCGTAGATGTACGCCTTCATCCGGCTGGAGGTAGAGTACCAGAATGTTCGGTTTCATGGTCTGCATGGGGAACATGGTGGTGGGCGGTTCTTTGAATTGGATGATGATCTGGGTTTGCTTCTCGGCGAGATTCTTACCGGAGCGGAGGTAGAACGGTACGCCCTTCCAGCGCCAGTTGTTGATGTAAAGGCGGAGTGCCGCATACGTCGGTGTGGTGGATTTTGGATCCACATTCTCTTCGCTGCGATAGCCTTTGTATTGAGCGCGCACCGTGTTCACCGAGACCTGTTCCGGCGTCATGGGTTGGATCGCGCTGAGAACTTTTACCTTTTCGTTGCGCAAATGACTTGCGCTAAATGAAGCGGGCGGTTCCATTGCGACGAGTGTCAGCAGTTGCAGCAGGTGGTTCTGGAACATGTCGCGCAACACGCCGACGTGGTCGTAGAATTTGGCGCGATGCTCCAGACCGACTTTTTCCGATACAGTGATCTGAATATGGTCGATGTAGTTGCGGTTCCAGATCGGTTCGAAGATGGTGTTGGCAAAGCGCGTGAAGAGAATGTTTTGAACTGTCTCTTTACCGAGATAATGGTCGATGCGGTAGATCTGGGTTTCGTGCAGCGCTTTGTGGACTTGTTTGTTGAGCGTAACCGCCGAGGCGTGGTCGGTTCCAAAGGGCTTTTCGAGTACCACGCGCCGCCAGCCGCCGTTCTCGTGCAGCTGGCCGGTGGCGTCCAGGTTTTCAATGATGGTGGGGAAGAGGGTTGGCGGCAATGCCATGTAAAAGAGTCTGTTGGCAGTTTCCTCTTCAGAGGCGGCAAGCGCATCAGCTAGGTGTTGGAAATCGGCGGGTTCGGTGTATTTGCCTGTCAGGTAATGCAGGTTTGGGGCAAAGACATTCCATTCTTCGTCGGTGAAGTCGTACCCGGCGAACTCTTTCATGCCTTTGAACAAGTGGTCTCGGAACTGGTCGTTGGTGAATTCGGTGCCGCCGAAACCAAAGATTTGAAATTTCTTCGGGGTGCGCCGCTTGCGGAAGAGGTTAAAAAGCGACGGAATAAGTTTGCGCTGGGTCAGGTCGCCAGATGCGCCAAAGATGATGATGGTGGTAAGCAGTCCGTTATAAAGTGGGGTGTTCATAGTGGTAAATGGTGATTGATAACTAGGGATTGAGGGTTAAATTACCAATTACTAATCTCCAATATTTATTGACTATGCTTTTTTGATCGCGTGCCCGCCGAATTGGTTGCGGAGCGCGGCTAACATGCGGGCGGGATAATTTTCTTCATCGCGGCTGGCGAAGCGCATTTGCAGCGCGAGGGTGATGACCGGGGCTGGGACATCGAGATCGATGGATTCGAAAACGGTCCAACGACCCTCACCCGAATCTGCCACCCAGGGTTTGATCTCTTTCAGATCGGTATCTTCGTCGAGTGCATTGGCGGCAAGGTCGAGCAGCCACGAGCGAACGACACTCCCGTGTTGCCAGATATGCGAGACTTGGGCGAGGTCGAGACCGAATTCCTTTTTGCCTTTCAAGATGCCAAAGCCCTCAGCAAAGGCTTGCATCATGCCGTATTCGATACCGTTGTGAACCATCTTTACATAGTGACCGGCTCCATGCGGACCGACACGTCCCCAGCCGAGTTCTTTTCCGGGGGCAAGAGTTTCGAAGATGGGGTTGAGCTTTGCTGTTACTTCTTCTTTTCCGCCGATCATCAGGCTATAGCCTTCAGTGAGTCCCCAAATGCCGCCACTGGTACCGCAATCGACAAAGTCGATGCCTTTGGCGGTGAGCGTTTCGGCGTGTTTGATGGTGTCTTTGTAGTTCGTGTTGCCGCCGTCAATGATGATGTCGCCGGGTTTCAATAAGGCGGCGACCTTTTCAATCGTTTCCGTTGTCGTTGTTCCAGCCGGGACCATGACCCAAACAACTTTCGGCGAGGAGGTCAATTTCCCGACGGCTTCTTCGAGCGAGTAGGCGCCATCTGCACCGTTTTGGATGGCGGCTTCCACCGACTCTTTCGAGCGGGCGTACCCCACCACACGATGACCGCCGCGCACGAGGCGGGTTGCCATGTTCAATCCCATTTTGCCTAAACCGATCAGTGCTAATTCCATGTTGTTACTCCTTTAATGTTTTGTCATTGCGAAGAGGGTGTTCTTCCCGACGAAGCAATGACGGAATAGTATTTTTATAAATACTTCCCAGCCGCCTCATCGATCATCCAAACCAGATTCCCATTCACGGGTTGAATGCGTTGCGCCGGGAGTTGTTCCAAATTCTTTTCGCCTTTTATGACGTTGCGTAACGTCTCTGCCTTGCCTGCGCCGGTGACAAGAAACCAAATCTCTCTGGCTTGATTGAACACCCTGGGTGTGAGAGAGACACGGTTGGCGGGGCGGTCTTGGTAATGGGCTGTAACTGCAATGGTGGGTGTGTAGATGTCAACTGGCGAGCCGGGGAACAAGGAAGCCGTGTGGCCATCGTCACCCATGCCGAGTAGAACCAGATCAAAGCGCGGAAAGCCGAACGGCGCGTCAGCGAATCTGCTGAGGGTGTGGGCATAGGCTTGGGCGGCTTGAGCAGGCTCAAGGTCCGATTCGATGCGGTGGATGTTCGTCGCTCCTATCTTGTCGAATAAGATTTCACGCATCAAGCCGTAGGTGTTACCGGGATCATCGACGGGCACGCAGCGTTCATCGCCCCAAAAGAAATGCGCGCGTGACCAATCCAGTGTTTCATTTGCAATCTGTTCATATAACTTCATTGGCGTGCTGCCGCCGGAAAGCGAGACGAGAAATCGTCCGCGTGCGGCAACGGCTTGGTTGGCAAGGTCGATGAAATTTTTTGTTGCGGCTCGACTTAATTCGTCGCTGTCTCTAAATTTTTGGATATTCATAATTTGCCGATTGTATCGCAGATGATAAAATCTGAGCGATGACTCAGATCAACCTCAAAAAACTTCAGGCGCTTCGCACCCGGACCTTCAACCTGCCTCCGCAAAAAAGGGTTTCATCTCCTGCTGCGGCCTTGACCTTCGTTAACAAACGTGGCTTTGTATACTTCTGGCCCATCAAAGGCATAGACCTGCCTTCGCTGTGGGTGTCGGTTGCCGGCGACAGACCTGTTGCCGATGCGCACGATGACCCGGGGCATATCACATGGGGTTGGAAGGATGGCGCGCTTGATAAAAAGACGTGGTACTACGCCAAGATCTTGCGCGGCAAAGCAACCATGATCTCGTTGGAGGTCGCGCCGTATTTTTACGCCCTCTCTGAGAATTATGGTTCACCCGAAGAAGATTATTTGATCGCCTACCAAGAGGGACGTTTGCCTCAGTCTGCAAAGCAGGTCTATGAAGCGCTGCTCGATAAGGGCGCAATGAATACGCTGGATTTGCGCAAAGAAGCCAAACTCTCCAACGCAAAAGATTCGGAGTTCAATAAAGCGTTGGAATACCTTCAGAAAGATTTCAAGATTTTACCCGTTGGTGTGGCGCAGGCTGGTGCGTGGAAGTATTCACACATTTATGACATTACCACCAGCCATTTTCCTGAGATTGCCGAACGAGCGCGAAAAATAACCGAGAGTCAGGCGCGCATGAAACTGCTGGAGTTGTACTTCGATATGGTCGGCGCGGCGCAAGTCCGTGATGTACAGAAGTTGTTCGGTTGGGGGAATGAGATTACGAAACGGGCAATTGGGAAATTGGTGGAAAGTGGAAAGTTGAGTTTGACAGAGCATCCAAAAATAAAAGGGGAATGGGTTGCGGTGAGCGAAATTCTGTAGATAGACCTCGGAGGTTTCCAAAATCTCCGAGGTCTTTTTTACCCCTTGACTTAATAAAATAAACACTGTATATTTACAGTGTAAATTATTTAGGAGCCGAAATGGTCAGACCCAGCAAAAAAACTCAGATCCAAAACCTTCAAGAAGCCATCAAAGACACCGCATGGAAACAGATCGCAGAAACCGGCGCAGCTGCGCTTTCTCTGCGGGCGATTGCGCGCGAACTCAAGATCACAGCGCCAGCCATCTACAACTACTTCCCAGATCGGGATGCGCTTGTGACCGCCCTCATCATTGATGCCTACACTTCGTTCGGCGACTACCAACTTATTGCACGCGACGCTCAAGCCGAGGATGACCTGGTGGGGCGGTTGAAAGCAATAGGCTTTTCCTACCGACAATGGGCGTTGGAGTATCCGCAACGCTACCAGTTGATCTTTGGCACGCCCATCCCCGGCTACCAAGCCCCGATGATGGAAGTCTTGCCATCTGCGGCGCGATCGTTGAGCGCGCTCGTCAGTGTCATTGACGAACTGCGGATAGCCAATAAGTTGCAGGCAGAAAATTTCCCCTCCGTCCAACCAGGTTATGAACCCATGTTTGATGTCTGGCGCGGCTTCGCTGGTGACTATGACATTTTCTCGTTATCTGTTGCCATGATCATCTGGAGCCGCGTGCATGGGCTTGTCTCCTTGGAAGTCTCCAACAACATGCCACCCTTCGGCGTGGATGGCTCTTCGCTCTATCGTTATGAGATGGAATCCATCATTAATCAATTTGTAAAAGGATCTTAGATAAAAATGTACACCGTATCCATTACCCGCTTGCGAGTTCGCTCCATTTTTTACATGCCGATGTTCCTGCTTCACGCCATGCGTACCATGACACAGGCACAGAAAGCCGATGGCGTGGCAGGCGTGGAAACCCGCTTCGAAAAGAATAACGTCGTTTGGACAAAGACCGTTTGGAACGAAGAATCGGCGATGAAAAAATATCGCGGTTCGGGCGCGCATCAGATCGCCATGCGGATGCTCTCAGAGATGTGCAACGAAGCCTCGGTGGCGCGCTGGCAGCAGGAAGACACGAACCTGCCCACTTGGGAGGAAGCGCATCGCCGCATGTTGATCGAAGGCAAGCTGTCGAAGGTCAAGCATCCTTCGCCGTTGCAGGTCTCCGGGTTGACTGCGCCTGATACGATGCAAGCCGGTTTCAAAATGCCTGCGCCTCCGATGTAGGCAAGAGGTTGTCATGAAAATCATAAAAATAAAACTATCCATATCCAATGCGTACCTTGTTAAGGATAAAAAATCCATTTTAGTGGATACAGGCGCGCCGAACGAAGCAGGCAAAATCCTGAAAGCCGTAAAACAAGCGGGTGTTGATGAAAATGATATTTCTTTGATCCTGCACACGCACGGACACATCGACCATGCAGGCTCCACTGCCGAATTGAAGCGCATCTTGAACGTGCCGACGGCTGTCCATGCCGCCGATGCCTTTATGCTGCGGACAGGAACGAATGGCGAGATCAAGCCGCGTAATGTGGAAGCAAAAATGGTTGCTGCAATGGTGGTGAAACCGTTCGAGGCAGTGGAGCCGGATATCATCCTTGAAAAGGAAATGTCCTTAAAAAACTTTGGAGTGGATGGTGAAATCGTCTTTACGCCGGGACATACGAAAGGTTCGCTTTCGGTGATGCTGCCAAATCAGGAAGCCATCATTGGTGATGTGATGATGGGCGGCTGGATGGGTGGAAATCTGTTCGGAACACGCCCGAATTATCACTACTTCATTGACGATCTGGCAGCGGTTCACGCCAGCATGAAAAAGATTGGGGATCGTAAACCTTCGACGGTCTATGTAGGCCATGGTGGACCGTTGAAATTTGAGGCGGTCGTTAAAAAATTTGCAGGGAAAATACAATAGGAGAGTATGAAATGTCAGTAAATCATGTTGTGTTGGGCACTGGCGCCATTGGTCGCGCTGTGATGGAAGAACTCGTCAAGCGCGGAGAATCCGTTCGCATGGTGAACCGCTCGGGCAAGATGGACGAAGTCCCTGCCGGGGTGGAGGTGGTGGCTGCGGATCTGTACGACCAAACCAAAGTCAAAGAAGTGACGCGCGGCGCGAAGGTGGTGTATCAAGCCTCGCAGCCGGAGTATAACGAATGGATGGAAAAATTCCCGCCATTGCAGAAATCCATTATTGACGGATTAACTGGCAGTAATGCCAAATTGGTAATCGTGGAAAATCTGTACATGTACGGGGATGTGAATGGCACTCCACTGACGGAGGATCTTCCACATAATGCACATACCCGTAAGGGAAAAGTGCGTGGTGAGATCAGCAATGCTGCCTTCGAAGCGCACCGCGCGGGAAAGGTTCGTGTGACCTCGGCGCGCGGCTCGGACTTTTTCGGTCCGTGGGGATTGCCAACCGCTGCGATGGGTGAGCGCACATTCTATCCGTTGCTGCACGGTAAACCCGCTAACCTGCTTGGCGATGTGGACGTTTCTCACACGCACACCTACATTCCCGATTTTGGAAAGGCGCTGGTTATTTTGGGGGAACGTGACGAAGCCGATGGCAGACCGTGGCATGTACCGAACGACAGTCCGCGAATCAGTCAGCGCGAGATGTTGACCATGATCGCACAGGAGATGGGCATTGAACCGAAGTTCAGCGCGATGGGACGCACCATGATGTGGATCGGCGGATTGTTCATCCCTGCTGCAAAGGAGACGTTCGAAATGATGTATGAGTTCGAGAAACCGTTCGTTGTAGATTCGAGCCGCTTTGAGACTACCTTTGGCGTGAAAGCCACACCAATGAAGGTGGCGATCCGAGAAACCGTTGACTGGTATAAGAGTCATCCGCAAAAGCATTAACCAAAACCTACCATGTGTTCGCGCAGGTAGAGATTATTTAAAAAGGAGAGAGAGATGGTTGTAGTTAATTCACTGATGGCAACCTTGCATCACATTGCCGCTTTTACGTTGACAGCGTGCCTGGTGTATGAGTTTATTGCATATCGCAGGGGCCTCACTGTGGCGGAAGCGCGCCGCATTCAACGCGTGGATCTGGTCTATGGTATTGCGGCAGGAGTGATGCTCCTCGCAGGTTTGCTGCGAGTGTATTTCTTCGAAAAGGGACCGAACTATTATTTTGGCAACCACGTTTTCTGGACGAAGATGGCTTTGTTCGTGATCGTCGGTTTGCTTTCTATTTATCCCACCATCCGTTATATCAAATGGAATCCGCTGCTTGCAGAAAACAAGGTGCCTGATATCCCGGACAAGGAATACAGGAATATCCGCCTGCTCCTATGGTTGGAAATGGTGGGGCTTGCGTTAATCCTCTTCGCAGCTCCGCTCATGGCGCGCGGAATTGGTTGACATTCAGACCTTCGGGATAACCAAGCCCCGGGGGTCTTTTTTTTGATGTACACTCGAAAAAAAGGAGTTGTGCATGCTAGAGATCGCCATCATGATCGAAGGACAAAATGGGTTGAATTGGCCGCGTTGGCAGAACATCGCCCGCCTTGTGGAGGAATTGGGATTTGTTGGGTTATATCGTTCCGACCATTTCACCAATATGAATCCACCCGACAAAGACTCGCTTGAGCTATGGGTTTCGCTAACGTGGCTGGCAAGTCATACGAAGCGCATCGAATTTGGTCCGCTGGTGTCGCCGGTTTCGTTTCGTCACCCCGCTCAAACCGCTCGCATGGCTGCCGCTGTGGATGATCTCTCGAACGGGCGGCTCACACTCGGTTTGGGTGCGGGCTGGCAGGAGCGCGAACATCAACTCTTCGGGTTCGATCTGCTGGATCCCAGATCTCGCTTCGACCGTTTTGAAGAAGGATTGCAAGTCGTCACGCAGTTATTGAAAAACGACTCGGCGACATCATTTGACGGAAAGTATTATCAACTCCGTGAAGCGACTCTTCTCCCGCGCCCGCTTCGCCCTGGCGGACCTCGAATTCTGGTCGGCGGGACCGGAAAGAATCGCACCCCGAATCTGGTCGCCCGCTACGCGGACGAATGGAATTCGATGTTCCAAACGCCGGAGCAGTTCAAGGAATCCAATGTGCGGCTGGATTCCGCCTTGAAAAAAGCGGGACGAGATGTCAAGTCTGTACGCCGTTCGATGATGACGGGCTGCGTCTTCGCTTCATCTGACAGCGAACTGAAACAAAAACTCGAGACGCGCGGACGAACGCTCGAAGATCTGCATCAACGCGGAATCATCGCAGGCACACCGGGCATGGTCACAAAGCAATTTCAAAAACTCGAATCCGCCGGTTTGGAATGCATCATGCTCCAATGGCTGGACTTGGATGATCTCGCCGGGTTGGAAGAATTGGCAAAAGCAGTACTTTAGCGTTTCGTCATTGCGAAGGCGTCAGCCTGAAGCAATCTTCTGAATGTGATATGAAAATTCCTGCCTAAACCGTTCGGAAGAAAAGCGAGCCGCATTCTCTACTGCGGCTTTGCTGTTTAATCTCATGGTTTCAAATTTTATGACCATCTCTGCCAATGATTCGGCTGTTTGTTCCTTGAACAAAATCCCAGTTTCGCCATCACGGATGATCTCCGCAGCGCCGCCTTTGAAATAGGCAATGACCGGGCATCCCGCCGCCTGCGCCTCGACCATGGCGATCCCAAAATCTTCGGTAGCCATGTAAACGAAGGCTTTGGCGCGGCTGAGCATATCCGCGACGATGGCATCGGGTTGAAAACCGAGCAGTTTGATGTTTTCTCCCGCCACTTTTTTTAGATGCGGCATTTCCGGTCCGTCGCCGATGATGATGAGCGGGAGATTCAGCTGATTGAAGGCTTTGATGATCTCTGCTGTCATTTTGTACGGAACCAGCCGTGAAACATGGATGTAAAAATTTTCCCGTTCATGAGCAGGGAAAAATCGTTCCACATTCACAGGCGGGTAAATGACCTGCGAGTCTCTGCCCCATGCCTGCTGAATTTTTTGCGCCGTCCAATGCGAAATGGCAAGCAGGTGATCCGCTCGCGGGGCGACCGCCCTGTCCCAGCGGCGGAGCAGGTTCAAGGTCAGACGGGCGGCGCTGCCAATGAGCGGTTTGTCCAAATGATGCAAATTCAAATAATCATCCTGCAAATGCCAGGCGTAGCGCATCGGCGTGCAGACGTATGAAATGTGAGTTTGATCCTTATGGGTTCTGATTCCGTGAGCCACGGCATGTGAAATGGATATCACGAGTTCAAAGTTGCGAACATTCATGCGTTCGATGGCAAGTGGCATGAGCGGCAGCAATCCGCGGTAGAGATGCTCCACACGTGGAATATGCTGCATGAATGAGGTCCTGACGCGTACTCCCTCCAATGGCGTGCCAAGCAGGTTTTGTTTGTTATGAATCAACGCATGGACGTGTGCCTGCGGATGGACTTTCAGCACTTCGGCTAAAAGCCGCTCTGACCCACCGTATACATTCAACCACTCGTGGACAATGGCTACTTTCATATCAGGCTCTCAAAGAGGGATTGTGTTCGCACGGCGGAAGTTTCCCAAGATAATCGATTTGCTTTCCTCAAGCCTTGTTCGCGCAAATTCCCGGCGAGTGATTTGTCCTCAAGAAGTGTTTGCATGGCACGTTTAATTTCCACTGGTTTCTCGGGTGCGACAAGCAGTGCTGCGTCGCTGAAGATCTCTGCCAACGCAGTAGTATTTGAAGTGATGACCGGTGTTCCGCATGCCATCGCTTCGAGGACAGGCAAGCCAAAGCCTTCATACAGCGATGGAAATACAAATGCTGTTGCGCCTGCATACAAGGACGGTAGATCTTCGTCGGGGATGTGTGATGAAAGGGCAAGTTGCTTTTCAGAGATTGGAAAGACATTTCCTTCGGTTCCGGCAAGAAAAAGATCATGTGACGAGATATTTGCCTGCTCCCACGCCTCCAATAGATGGTTAAGATTTTTCCTCGGCTCGATGGTTCCAACGAAGAGGAAGTAGGGCTTTCGAATACCCAGTTTTTCTTTCACATTCTTAATGCATTTTGTGGGCTGTGGCTCGAACGGGTCTCCGACTCCATTGTAGATTACGTGGATTTTTTCATCTGGTATACCTAGATGATGTTTCAAGCGTTGCTTTGAAAATTTTGAAACCGTGATGATCGCCTTGACGCGCCTTGCAAGGATTTTCCATGAGAGTCTGGTCCATGCTGCGAAAGCGGGGCGAAACCATGCCGGATGATCGAACACGCTTGCATCATGGATGGTGAGGACTTGGCGCGTCACACTCCACGGACCGGCGTTCGCTGGTGACCAGAGCAGTTCGTCACGTTGAATATGGCTGGGTAAAGAAAATTGCTCCCATACATGCCCACTGACTTGTCCTAATGGGTGGCTTGGATTGATGAAGCGTTTCGAGAGGGTCAGTCGCTTTGCAATTTCATGTGCGTATCTATCAACGCCGGTGATGCGCCGCACTTGATATCTGGCGTTTATGGCGAGCGATGGACTCATTCCGCGATTATAATAACAAAAAGGATAATAGTTATCTAATTAATGCATTCGTTCACAAATCGTTTCAATTCTACATTTGAGTTTTGCGCGCGTTTGTCCTTTGCGTTGACGATCATCCTCACTCCATTTCGTTGGCGGTTGGTCGTTTGGTCGCGTCCGCATGATCCCCTGTATTCCGATTACACCGACTTTCATCTGTTTGCGAGTGATATTGCATTGCTCATCATGCTTTTGTTTTGGTTGGGCTCATTGATCCTGCATCCTCGCAAGATTCTAGTTGGTCACTGGTTGATATGGGTGAGTTTGCTGGGTTTGACCGTTGCTGGTTGGGTTTCCATCCTTGGAAGTGCAGACCCGATCCTGTCCGTTTATCATGCGGTGCGATTTGTGTTCCTGTTGCTTTTTTATCTGTATACGGTCAACGAAATTCATACGACTAGGTGGGTGGTGATCCCTGTTGCGATTCAGGTTGTGATTCAGTCTGTCGTTGCCATTGGGCAATCTCTGGCTCAATCTTCTTTGGGATTGGGCTTCCTGGGGGAACACACGCTTGACCCAAACCAGTCCGGCATCAGCATTGTCTCTATGGCGGGGATGCGCTTCCTGCGTGCTTATGGCTTGAGCGACCACCCGAACATTCTCGGCGGCTGCCTGGTGTTTGGACTCATCCTCCTGTTGGTAGTTGTTCTATATGGGACGAAGCGTCAGAGCCTCTTTGCCTCGGCTGGATTTTTGATCGCAGTTGTCGCGTTGGTCGCCACGTTCTCACGGTCAGCGTGGCTGAGTTTGATGGTGGCTGCCAGTTTCCTCGTCGTAGGAGAAGCGCTTGCCCGTCGGTGGGATTCGGTCAACCGGGTGGTGTGGCTGGCAGCGGCGAGTCTGCTTGTGGTAAGCCCTTTCCTCCTCCAAAATTTGGGAGCCTTTGAAGCGCGCGCAAACGCTGGGAATGTGGCGCAGGACAATCAGATGCAGGAACGCGGCTATTTGCTCGATGCGGGAAACACCTTGTTTGTGGAGCACCCGATGTTTGGCGTGGGGTTGGGCGCTACGGCTCTGGCATTGAAGGATCGCTTTGAAACGTTTCGGCTCGATTATCAGCCGCCGCACTTTACGCTCCTAACCGTTGTGGTGGAGGTTGGTTTGACGGGCGGCGTATTTTATTTTCTGCTTTTGGCTGTGCCTGCCTTGGTGTTTTTATTCCGCTGGCAGGAAATCTTCAACCAACCGTATCTGATGGGGGCCATGGCGTTGTTGGTTGGATTGTTCGTGGTTGGATTGTTTGATTACTATCCCTGGTCGTATGCGCCGGGACGTTTGTGGCAATGGCTGGCATGGGGATTATTCTCTGTGGGAACGAGGAAGATGGCATGAATGTAGCCGCATATTTTCTTGCGCCTGTCTTGATCGTTTATACGCTGATCATGGCGGCGTTGGTCATGTACATTCTTAATATGACCTATCTGGCTGTGATGGGGTTGATACGCGGGCGGCGTCTGAAAGACTATCAACCCGCCGTGTTCGACGAACTGCCCTTTGTGACCGTTCAACTGCCGATCTACAACGAGCGCTACGTGGCGGAACGTTTGCTGCAAGCCTGTGCAGATCTGGATTATCCGCGCGAGTTATTGGAGATTCAAGCATTGGACGACTCGACCGATGACACGGTGGAGATCGTGTCAAATACGGTCAAACGTTTGCAAGCCGCGGGTGTCAATGTACTTCACATCCATCGTGAAGACCGTGCGGGATTTAAAGCCGGCGCACTCGCCAATGGATTTGCCTGTGCGCGCGGCGAGTTCCTCGCCATCTTCGACGCGGATTTCGTCCCGCCGCCCGATTTCTTGCGGCGAATCCTGCCGCACTTTGACCATGAGCGTGTGGCATTCGTGCAGGCACGATGGGAACATTTGAACCGCGATTATTCGCTGTTGACGTTGTTGCAATCGCTTTCCCTTGATGCGCATTTTGCCATCGACCAGCCCGTGCGCTCCAGTGAGAATTTTGCTTTCAACTTCAATGGCACAGCGGGGGTGTGGCGCAAATCGGCTATTCTCGATGCAGGCGGCTGGAAAGCCGACACCCTCACCGAAGATATGGACCTTTCCTACCGCGCTTTTTTGCGCGGCTGGTCTGCACGCTTCGCCGCCGATGTCTATGCTCCCGCCGAGTTGCCGGTCAGTATTACGGCATATCGTCGTCAGCAATATCGTTGGGCGCGTGGTATTCTGGAGTGTGCCATCAAATACATTCCAGTCATTTGGGCATCCGATTTTTCACTTGGGCGAAAAGTCCATGCCACGCTGCATCTCACCGGATATTTGCTGCATTTGTTTACCGTGGCTCTGATGTTGATCTATCCGCTTCTGCTGGTTTTTGCGCAGCAATTCCCAACCCTGCTGGCGCCGGTCGGGTTTGGTGTCATGCTCAATGTCCTTGCATTGATCCCCGCTTTCTATTTTTCCGTCGGTCAATTTTTGTTGCAAAGGCGCTGGCTGAAAACCCTTCCGCTGATTGCGTTGATGACCATGCTGGCTTCGGGTATGGCGCTGAACACCATCCGCGCTGTGGTGCATATTCTGCAAAAGCGTTTCATCCCATTTGAGCGCACGCCCAAGTTTGGCATCACCCATCGCGCACAAACATGGCGCGGCAATCGCTATCAATTGAAACTCGACAAATTGATCGTCTTCGAATTTCTTTTGGGAGGGTTCAATCTTCTCACCGCATGGCTTGCTTTCCAATATGGTTATCCTTTGATGATGATCTATGCCTTTTTCTTCGCTTTAGGCTTGTTCTACACCTCAGGCTTGACCCTCGCCCAATCCATCTCTGCGCGCTTCTTCCCCCGCCCGGAACCTGTCACTGATTAAGGAGGTTGCTCTTGTCCCTCACCTTTACCTCCCCTCCCTCCACGCTGACAGTTGACTCCGCGCTCGAGCGTGCTATTCTATCCACGCTTGCCTATTCCGATATCTTCGACCACCCGCTGACACTGGAAGAACTTCACAAATTTCTTCTCATTTCATCTACAAAAGAAGAGATCGCTATCTGTATTTCATCCATGCCCCATGTAAAATTCAAGGATGGTTTTTATTTCCTCGCTGACCGCCCTGAGATCGTAGACATCCGCCAGGCGCGTGAAGCCAATTCCCGTAAAGCCCTTCGCCGCGCCACGCGCTACGGACGAATCATCGGCAGCCTGCCTTTCATCCGCTTGGTGGCATTGACCGGTTCGCTTGCCATGCTCAACCTTTCCAAACACCGCGACATGGATTTTCTGCTGGTTGCCAAACCCGGTCACATATGGACGGCGCGCGCCTTTGTGCTTGTTTTTGGCAGGCTGGCGCGATTGTTCGGCGATGTCATTTGCCCGAATGTGATCATCTCGGAAAACGCGTTGACATGGCAGCAAAAGAATCTGTACTCTGCCCGCGAGTTTGCGCAGATGATTCCGATCAGCGGGTTGGATGTCTTTGCCCAACTCCAGAATGCCAACCCGTGGGTGAAAGAAATTTTGCCGAATCATTCTGCGTATGCCAATCTGAGTGAAGCAGAGGATCTCCACGCTGGGAATAAAGTTCAAACTTTTTTCGAGAGGTTGCTGACCAACAAATTTGCCGCTCGTTTCGAATCTTGGGAAATGACGCGCAAGATCGCACGCTTCAAAAACCAGAAGGGCTACGGCGTTGAGACCAATTTTTCGGCGGATGTGTGTCAGGGAAATTTTGATCACCATGGGACATGGACGATGAAAATGCATCAGGAACGATTAAGAACCATACAGGGTGTCTCATGACCCAAATCCTCTTCGGGCAATCCTACTATCTGCGTTTCGACCCCAAACTGTGGGACGCGATGATGCCTTATCCGCCGCTGGGGACATTGTACGCTGCCAGTTATATCCGCGAGAAAGGGTACGATGTGGCATTGTTCGATGCCATGCTCGCTGATTCGGAAGATGAATGGGCAAAGGCGCTGGACGAACACAAACCACAATACGCGATCATCTATGAAGATAACTTCAATTATCTTTCCAAGATGTGCCTGCTGCGGATGCGTGAAGCTGCTTTCACCATGATTCGCATGGCGAAAGAACGTGGATGCATCGTCATCATGTGCGGCGCGGATGTCACCGACCATTATGATCAGTACCTCACGCATGGCGCAGACTACTGCCTGCTCGGTGAAGGGGAGGAAACGCTTGGGGAACTTTTGGATCAACTTTCGGCTGGGCATGATGCGCGTGACGTCATGGGTCTCGCTTCCCGCTTCACGCTTCACCCCTCCCGCCGCCCCGACATCAAAGACCTTGATTCCCTGCCGTTTCCTGCCTGGGATCTTGTCGATATAAAAAAATATAAAACCATTTGGTATGAGCGGCACGGATATTTTTCGATGAACATGGTCACCACGCGCGGATGCCCGTATCACTGCAATTGGTGCGCCAAGCCGATCTGGGGGCAGCGCTACAACTCGCGTTCGCCGGAGAATGTGGCAGCAGAGATGAAATGGCTCAAGGAAAATTTTGCGCCCGACCACATTTGGTTTGCCGATGATATTTTTGGTTTGAGGCCGAATTGGGTGGAACGCTTTGCGGATCTGCTGACAGAGATGGATGCGATCATCCCGTTCAAGTGTTTGAAGCGCGCAGACTTGGTGACCGGGAAAACTGCATCGGCGTTGGCGAAGGCGGGCTGCAAGACCGTTTGGGTAGGTGCGGAGTCGGGTTCGCAAAAGATTCTGGATGCGATGGATAAAGGCGATAAGGTGGAAGATATTTATCGCGCTGCAGAGCGGCTCCACAAACAAGGCATTGAAATTGGGTTCTTTTTGCAGTTTGGTTATCCCGGCGAAACATGGGACGATGTGCAGAAAACGTTGAAGATGGTGCGCGAGTGCCAGCCGGATGATATCGGCATCTCGGTCTCATATCCGTTGCCGGGAACGAAATTCTTCGAACGGGTGAAAATGGAGTTGGGCGAGAAACAAAACTGGGTCGATTCCGATGATCTTGCCATGCTCTATCGCGGACCGTTCCCGCAGGAGTTCTATCGCATTTTGCATGGACGAGTTCATTATGAGTTTCGTGCGCGCCGCGCCTGGAAGAAAATCGACCTGCGCGGCATGGTGCTTTCTCCCTATTACTTGATGCAACTGGTACGTTCTGAATTGCGACTTCGGGAATTTGCTCGTGCTTCGGTAAAGCAGGCGGCGCATGATCGATCTTGACGCGGTCAACAAAGGCTTTTCTGGAAAAGCGGAAGTATATGATGCCTATTGCGCCAGTCATCCTGTCATTTCATGGGCGCGAGACCTGATCCGGCGTGAGGTTGCCAGCCGCATTGCAGCAGACGCTTCGATCCTGGAATTGAATGCGGGCACGGGTTCGGATGCGGAGTATTTTGTCTCTCAAGGGTTTCGGGTTCATGCCACCGATGTGGCGGATGGGATGCTGGCGGTCATCCGTCAGCGGATCGCATCATTGAATGACGATGGACGACTGACGGCTCAGCAACTTTCTTTCACCGAATTGGAGAGTGTGTCTGGCGCGCCATTTGATCTGATCTTTTCCAATTTTGGCGGGTTGAATTGCATCCCAGATCTTCAGGCGGTCACCCGCGCGCTGCCGTCTTTGCTCAAGCCGCATGGGATCGTAGTGTGGGTGGTCATGCCGAAGATTTGTCCCTGGGAGTTGGCGCAAGCCTTGCGGGGTCATGTTCGTGTGGCAGGCAGGCGGCTCTCTCCGCATGGGACGCTGGCAAACGTGGAAGGCGCGGGCGTGATGACGTGGTATCACAGTCCCGCTTCTGTCCGCAAGGCGTTTGGGGATTCGTTCCGCCTTCTGCGTCGTCAGTCCATTTCGCTGTTCAGTCCGCCGTCTTATATGGACGGTTTTCCAAAGCGATATCCGCAATTGACGAAATTCCTGCTTGGCTTGGACGAACGTTTTGGCGCGTGGTTTCCCTTCAACCGGTGGGGTGATTTTCTCATGTATACGTTTCGATATGAGCCTGTATAAGAACATGCTATGGACGGTGCTTGCTCGCTATGGCGCGCAGGGATTGATGGTGGCTGCCAACATCCTGTTGGCACGTCATTTTGGAAGCACGGGTTTTGGTGATTATGCGTTTGTCATGGCGGTGGTGATGGTTGGGAATGCGGTGTCAACCTTTGGAACCGATATGGTGTTGATTCGCGACATTTCTTCCTCGGGGAATTTCAGGGAAGTACCCGCTTCTCTTTTTCTTCAAATTTTTATTTCAACGATTTTGATTCTCGTTCTGTACTTTTTTGCACCATTCTTACCCGCCAGCCATGCCCTGCGCATGTATATCTTTGCACTCCTGCCTCTTTCCTTGTTTACGATTGCCACCAGCATCTTGCGCGGACTACAGCGAATGGCGGAGTTTTCGATCTTGCATTTCACAGTTGCGAGCCTGCAACTACTCGCCGTGATTCTACTTTTGTTTCAAGATGGAACATTGGAACGGTACGCCGCCTATCTGTTGATCGTTCAAATTATTGGAACAGGGTTTGGGACTCTGCTGTGCGCCCGCCTGTTGATGGATTCTCCCTGGAGGGTTGGCATTTCGATGAAGGCTGTGTTTCATTTGATCCAGTCCAGTGCGCGGCTGGCATGGATCGGCGGACTGCGACTCCTTTACGAAAGATGGATCGCCATGACCTTGCCATTTCTGGGGACCATCAGCATGGCTGGGCTCTTCGCTTCTTCCTCCCGAATAATGGATGCCGCCAAATTGGGGCATCTCGCCGCTCTGACCGCACTCTACCCGGAGATGGCGCGTTCCAAAGCGGATGGGCATCATTTGCGAACAGGGAATATTGTTTTGTTCGTGGCTTCTCTGGTGATTGCATTTGGTTTGTACATGCTAGCAGACCCGCTCGTGCATATTTTGTTTGGAGCAGAGTATTCAGAAGCGATTCCCGCCTTACGCCTGATGGCTTGGGGAATCATCCCTTATTATCTCGTGTCGTATTATTCTCTGGCATTTGTGGCATTGGAATTGGAGATGCCGGTATTGGGTTCTTTGATGCTTGCCTTTTTAATTCTGATTTTCCTGCTAACGTGGCTGGTTCCTCGCCATGGATTGACGGGTGCAGCATGGTCTACCCTGGCAGCCGAAAGCCTGCATGGTTTATCCCTTTGGTGGCAGTGGAGGCGCTATGCCCATTCCAAACGTCCCTGAAAAACATACCAGCGAACCTCTCATCCGTGCTGAAGACATGCTTGCTCTCAAAAAGCGGCAGGGAAAATTTCCGTCATGTGCTCCGCCGCAGGGTGTCATTTTTTGCATGCGCAGCGATATTCCCCGCCGAATGCGTTGGCAGATTCCGCTGAAAAAAGTTGGTCGAACGCTCGGAGATATTTCTCTCGTCCGTGCTACACAGGGACGAGTTGGTGTGCTGACCGACTTCGGCATTGGCGCACCGGCGTTGGTCGCTTTTGCAGAGGAGATGATCGCATGGGGTGTCCGTCGTTTTGTCCTGCTTTCGTGGGGCGGTTCGCTGCAGTCATCCTTGAAAGCCGGTGATGTTATCCTTGCGGAAAAAGCCATTCGCGACGAAGGTGTTTCCCATCATTACCTGCCTTCGGAGCGATACGCACATGCAGATGTGCCACTGTCGGCAATTGTGAAATCCTATCTCGCCGCGCAAAGGATCTCTTTCACTCTTGGCTCAACCTGGACCACGGACGCTCCCTATCAAGAGACAACAGCAGAGGTGGCTGCTTATCAAAATGAGGGCGTTCAGGTCGTGGAGATGGAAACCGCCGCCTTGTATGCACTTGCCCGATCAAAAAATGTGGCAGTTACATCCATCGTGATCGCAGCCGATGATCTGTCTGCGCAGAAGTGGCAGCCGCCGAAAGATTTCCATGCCATTGATCGTTCATTCGAGGTGTGTTATCGCGCCGCCATCCAAGCGTTGAACGGGGACTCATGCAATTAATTTGTCCACGCTGTCAGGGTGAATTAAAGACCGAAGCGCCGGATCAACTTCACTGCGAGCGAGATGCGCTTCTTTTCCGTCGCATAGATGGGATTTGGCGTTTCCTGCTGCCGGAACGCGAGTCACATTACGCGCGCTTCATCTCAGACTATGAAACGGTTCGTCGTTTAGAAGGCAGATTCTCCGCCGATGCTGCATACTATCGCGCCTTACCGTTCGCGGATCTGAGCGGACGTTTTTCCGCCGACTGGAAAATTCGCGCGACGAGTTTTCGGCTGCTTGAAAAAACCTTGCCAGAATCTTCATCGGTGTTGGATTTGGGTGCCGGCAATGGCTGGCTTTCAAATCGATTGTCGCGCGCCGGGCATGATGTTTGCGCCGTGGATTTGCTTGTCAATGTCGAAGACGGCTTGGGCGCTTATCGAAATTACCTGTCGAAGTTCACTGCGTTGCAAGCAGAGTTTTCAACCCTGCCTTTTCCCAACGCCTCTGCAGATGTGGTCGTATTCAATGCTTCGTTGCATTATGCAGAAGATATTGAGCAGGCACTGGAGGAATCGCTGCGAGTTTTGCGGGAAACCGGTATGCTCATCGTGATGGACTCGCCTGTTTATCACGATGCAGAGTCCGGCAGGCAGATGCTCGCCGAGCGCAAGGCGCAGTTTCTCGCTCGTTATGGGTTTCCTTCTGATTCGATTCCAAGCGAAGGCTTTTTGACTTATGACCGGATGCGCGAATTGGGTCGCCGTTTGGGCGTCGTTTGGCAGCATCGCGCCCCATTTTACGGCTGGAAGTGGGCGATTCGTCCCTTGTGGACGCGCCTGCGTGGTGGGCGCGAGCCGGCTCAATTTGGTCTATGGGCGGGCAGGCGTGTGAAACCAGACTGAACGATTTGCGTATATCTACCCGGACTTTCATTTTTCATAAAAACGGTATACACTAATTTTGATACTTTCAACACAGGAGAGTGAATTATGAACAAATCAGGTCGTTCCCAACTTGCGCTGGGTGTGATTCTCATTTTGATCGGCGCATGGTTCCTGCTTAATCAGACCATGCCTTCCTTCCGCGAGTTTTTTGAGCCGTACACCGAATGGCCCGCCAACATGCTGTTGATCGGCGCGGGCATTCTCATCATTGGTCTTGTGACCGGTTCGCCCGGCTTGGCGGTCCCTGCCGCAATCGTGGCGGGCATTGGCGGCATTTTCTACTACCAGGAAATGACCAACGATTACGGTTCCTGGTCGTACATGTGGACGCTCATCCCCGGCTTCATCGGCTTGGGAACGGTTATTGCGGGATTGTTGGGCGATAACACGGGCTACAACCTCAAACGCGGACTGAACATGATGGTCGTCAGTGCGGTGTTGTTCCTTGTCTTTGCGTCCTTCCTGGGCGGTTTGGATATTCTCGGTAGTTACGGTCCGGCTGTGCTGTTGATCCTGCTTGGTTTATGGGTCCTTGGCAGCGGACTTTATCGCTCGTATCGAAAAAGAGGAAAGGAGGAATAAATGCGACGCGGTCAACTGTTTTGGGGTGTTGCCCTGCTGCTGATCGGTGCTCTGATGTTCGCCAATACAGCGGGCATCCGTTTGCCCAACGGTAATTCGCTGATGAGCCTGTTCTGGCCCCTCGTGCTGCTCGGCTCTGGTGTGTATGTGTTGGCGGGTGTCTTTATTCGCAGGAATGTGGAGACGGAGTCAGCGAGGGTTTCGCTGGAAGGCGCGCGTGAAGCCAGCATCAACATCAGTCATGGCGCTGGCGAACTCAAGATTCACGGCGGCGCTTCCGGCAATGACCTCGCTACCGGTTCGTTCATGGGCGGGTTGGATCAAAAAGCCTCCCTCAATGGCGAAAGGCTTGAGGTCCGCATGAGACCCGCGAGTGAGTTTGTGGATTTCCCATTTTTTGGTATGCATGCGCAAATGGATTGGGATGTTGCACTTAATGCTTCCATCCCCACCGCGTTGGAAATGAATCTCGGCGCGAACAAATCGTCCATCAATTTGCTTGACATGAATGTAACGGATCTCCGATTGAAATCGGGAGCCAGTGATACCGATGTGACCTTTCCATCGCGTGGCCGCCTCAAAGCGGACTTTGAAATTGGTGCCGCTTCCTTGACCTTGGTCATCCCTGAGGGTGTATCTGCCCGCATCCGCTCCTCCATTGGCGCAGGTGATGTCCATGTAGATTCGTCCCGTTTCCCGCGTCAAAATGGTCTCCATCAATCGCCCGATTTTGAAACCGCTGCCAATGCGGTGGATATCAATGTCAAAGGCGGCGCCTGTTCTGTCAGAATCAAATAATCGGAGTGTGCATCATGAAACGTTTTGATCCAAGAATAGTATTGGGCTTGCTGCTCATCATGGGCGGCGGACTAGCCCTCGCACAGTCGCTGGGATATTTGGAAAATGCCACCAAACTCTTTTGGGGCGGCGCTTTTCTGGTTGCTGGTCTTGCCTTCCTCTCCTTGTTGTTTGGCGGACATTGGTGGAGCGCCTTCCCTGGCTTCATCCTTGTTGCACTGGGAGGCACCATTCTCCTGCCTGAAGCATTGGAAAATTTGGGCGGCGCCTTCTTTCTTGGTGGCGTTGCCCTGGCGTTTTGGTATGTCTATGCCTCCGACCGCAGTGAACGCTGGTGGGCGATCATTCCCGGCGGTGTGATGACGGCGCTTGCGCTGTTGGTGCTTGCTTCTTCATACTTTGATGAGTATTCCGGTGCAATTGTGCTCGGTGGCATTGGTCTAACCTTTTTCATCGTCTATGTGACCGACGCTGCCGAACGTTGGTGGGCGATCATCCCCGGTGGTGTACTGGTTACACTCGCAGGCATGACCATCGCCGCCGAACGGTTTGCCGCGTTCGAAACGGCCGGGTTCTTCTTCTTCGGGCTTGCCATCACCTTTTTATTGGTTGCCGTCCTCGCGCGCATGCAATGGGCATACTGGCCCGCTTTGGTGTTGGGAATCATGGGCTTTTTGGGAATTGCCTCCCTGTTGGAATTCGCCAACTATCTCTGGGCGGCGGCATTGATCTTTGGCGGGGTCATCCTGCTCTTCCGCTACTTCACCCGAAGAGCATGAACAACCTCCATGAATCGATCACCCCTGTTTTTACAGGGGTGATTTTTTTTTCAGTTATCGGCGACCACTTTCAGGTTTGGGAAGAATTGATGCACGGTCCCTTCCACCCAGCCGTGCAGCGTGGAGGGCAGCAGGGGGCAGTTGAGACACGCACCGCCAAGCCGCACCTTCAAAGTAGTGTCTTCGAGGGAAACGAACTCCACCGTTCCCCCATGAAATTGTTCGATGTAGGCGCTGATATTTTCGACGAGATGACGCACCTGCGTTTCCAGCGTATCCGAAGTGGTTGTGTTCATGCAGACCTTCCTGTCTGATTTTCTTGACCAGACTCCAACAAAAGCTTGATCTGTGTATGCGCGTTCTCCCAGCGCGGCGAGACCATGCGCGCCAGCCTGTCAATGGTCTTGATGCCCATCTCGGGTTCTTCATCAACCAGATCCCAAAGCTGATCTCCGTGAATGCGCAGCGACTCCAGGTTTGTTTCACTGATCACGCTGGAAGTATATTTTGCCCTGCGGATCACCGCCGACCAGCCAAATACATCCCCCGCGCGCAGGCGAGTCAAAACCATCGGGATGCCATCATAGGGTTTGTATTGAATTGCGACCTTACCGCTCGTGATCAAATAAAGATGCGTTGCGGGGTCGCCCTGCCCAAAGATAACAGTTCCCGCAGGACAGGAGTAAGGTTCGAAGTACGCTTTGAGCAGGTCTGTTTCCATGGGAGTAATATCCTGAAATAGGGAGGCATGGGGCAGAGAATCCAACATTTAGGGTCATGTTAATCAACGTCTGTATAAGTTTCCAGTATCATCTATCCTATAGTCGGTGACATTTATCCCCTTTTTCATTAGGGGATAAAACCTTGAGTTATACTTTGCAAAATGTAATGATTTTCAGCCCCACCTCTTCAGAATACTGATGAATGATTTAACCACCCTGTCCTCGCTTGAAAGACTCCTGTTGGGTATCGATACACCGCACCTTGAACAAAAGAGATACGCGCCGCTTCGAAAAGGCGAGATTTGTCCAATGTGTGGAGAAGGCAAATTGGACTACAACGGACTATTGCAATTGGAATGTCCATCTTGTGGGTACGTTAGTGCAGAAGGTGGCGGCTGCACCTGATAACCGATTCGCATCCCGTGTGGATGCCAGGAATTTATGTCAAACACTGCTCAACCCTCCCTTGGAAAATTTCTTGCCCTGTTGATGATCGGATGCGGATTCATTGCCATCGGAATTATGTTCCTGATGCTTTCCGATGAAACAGCGAACGCATCCGCTTCCACTGTGGACTTTTCAACGGTCCCGTCCGAAGTGAATTATCCTGCCCCGGACCTTTCCCTAACCGATCTGGATGGCAAGCCAGTTTCTCTTGTCGATTACCGCGGGCAGGTGGTCTTGGTCAACCTCTGGGCGACCTGGTGCCCTCCCTGCCGCGAAGAAATGCCCACTCTGGTCGAGTTCTATAAAAAATATAGGTCTCTCGGTTTTGTGCTGATCGCCATCGATCAAGGGGAGACTGCCGAACTGGTAAAACCATTTGTGACGGAGTTCGCTCTCCCGTTCCCAGTCTGGTTGGATATGGAAAGTTTGGCGGGCAGGGAATTTAACACGATGAACCTGCCCAGTTCTTATGTCATTGACCGGGATGGGCAAGTCAGGTTGATGTGGATCGGCGGCATCTCCCGGAAGAATCTTGAAGCGTACGTACCAAAAATCATCACGGAGTAAAAGGCACCTATGGATATAGCGATCAACTGGAAGGGACGGATGACATTTGAAGGGGCGGGCGATTCCGGTTTTGTGCAAAGACTGGATTCTGACGAGTCGGTGGGCGGGGATAACAGCGGGGCGCGCCCAATGGAATTCATCGGCATTGGGCTGGCAGGTTGCACCGCCATGGATGTGATCTCCATCCTATCCAAGAAGAAACAGGTGGTGACAGATTTTCAGGTGAATTTCCGCGGTGAACGCGCAGCAGAGCATCCGAAAGTTTTCACTCGTGGCGTTATCGAATATCTTTTCTACGGCTCGAACATAGATGAAGCAGCTGTTTTACGCGCCATCGGGCTTTCGGCAGAGAAGTATTGTCCTGCCCAGGCAATGCTCGGAAAGGTCTTCCCGATCCGTTTGGTATATAAAATATTCGATGGGGATACAAAAGCGCTTGTGAAGGAAGGCGAATACGAACAACCGGCAGCAGGTTCGTAAATACGAAAGTTATGGATAACTGCCGCTGATGGCGGCGAAGGCATCGCCGCATTCACACGCGATCACAACCGCGCTGCCTTTGGTCAGTGTTCCCTGGTATGCCTCGCTGCCATTGTGTGCGGTCCATCCGCTCAGTATGAATGGCAGGGCGCTGTCAGCGACGATCCATTCGCCGTTGTATTTTCGGGCAACATGCACATGTGTTCCAGTGGATCGTCCGCCTTCGCAGGAGGGATACCCGATCTTGTCACCCGCTTTCAGGTCCGCGCCCAGAGGCGCACGTTGGCTTGTGGCAAGGTGCAGGTAATACACGACCCAGCCGGTGCGTTCATTCCCATCTCGATCCAGGTCAAGGGCTACCCCCTCCACTGAGGAACGGACGACCAGCCCGTCGGCTACGGCAGTGGCGTAGTTCTCGGGCTTGGCTGGCACACAACCAGATTGTTCAGATGGGGGGGCAAAATCCACCGCAGAGAAAGGCTCGCCAGTCCCCCAGCCTGTGTGAGGTCCACCGGTGTAGCTCCACGTTTGATCGGCAGGGAAAGGCAGCAGCATTTCCGGTTGCTGCAAGCTGCCCGGAATCAGAACTAATTCTTCGTCCCACGGGTCACCGAACAGATTTTTGTAAGTTAGCGACAGTCCCTCCGAGCTGGTGGCGCGGGCGTATTCATCCCCGGCGAACATCCTTGAAAAGTAATATTGAAGCGCGACCGAACCGGCGTTTTGCCAGGGGTCGGGGCGGCGCAGGATGCCTTCGGCATCATCAAACTCAAGCAGGGAGCCGATCCTCCAACCGTAGTAGCCATTGTTGAGAAGGTTTGCGGCGAGGACGAGTTGTAAATAAGGAGTTTCCCAATAGATGCGCTGCAACCCAAGCAGGTTCTTTTTCACTGGCGGCTCCGATAAAGAGAGTGCTCCGCCTTGATACTCCAATATCGCCAGCAGCAACCGCGGACTGATGCTGTAGTTGGTGGCGATGTAATCAACAAGGTCGGCTCCGGAGCGGTTCTCCCCTGCGACATAGGCTCGATAATTTTTCAACCAGCCAGGTTGTGATGATACGAAAGCGGCTGTGTTGAAGCCTGTATGTGTAGGTCCGTTGACGAAGGCGTGATCGGGGATGATCTGAAAGGGGCTGCCCCATAAGGCGCGATAATAGATCGGAATTTTCATTGGCATGCCGGGTGGCATGGTGGTGGCATCGCGGGGAATCTGTGGGTTGGCTGCCAAGATTTCGCCCGTAGTGGTGTTGAACCGCCGTGCCAGGGCAGGAACAGAATCGCCGGTTTGAGCGGTGTAGTCTACCAATTCACCGGGGGCATACGCCGGGCGACTTGGCAATGGGGTCGGCATGGAAGCAGAATCGACCATTGCGCCTGCTTCTGCTTTGGTAGGAGTGGCAACGACGCCCGTTTGAGGCGATGCCAAAGTGCAGGATGTCAGCGTCAGCACGGCAATTGTTAGTACCGTGATGAAATATCGCAGCATCTTCGTATGTTTATTCATCTTCTTCGCGGATAATGTTCGACCACGCCTGGCTGAGCGGGTCGGCGATGATCTCTTTGTCACCTTGTACTAATTTTCCTTCATAGGCTTTTTCGCCTGCCACCACGCGCCAGCCGCTCATGATGAACGGGATCGGCCCGTCCGCGGTGACCCACTCGCCGTTGAACTTCCTTGCGAAGTGCAGGTGTGTGCCAGTGGAAACGCCGCCCTCACAGGAGGCATGACCGATGCGGTCATCGACCTCCAGCCAGGTGCCCGTTTCGACGCGTCCCTTGTTGGCAATGTGCAGGTACAACAGATTCCAACCCGTCTGTTCGTACCCGTCGCCGTCCAGGTCCACCATCACGGTGCCATTGCCTGAACGCACCACCAAGCCAGGCGCAGCAGCAGTAACCCAGGTCGTAGTCGGGATGCATCCGCTTCTGTCTGCGGCGGGGGCGAAGTCGATGGCGGAGAATACGCTGTGTGATTGACCGTAGATGCCAGGGTTGATCTGTCCCCAGCCGTTATGAGGTCCGCCGGTAAAGCTCCACTTAACGCCGGGTTCGAACGGTAACACAAGCGGAGGCTGGTTTAGTGCGGGTGGGAATATCGGTCCGAGCAGGTCGGCGCGTGCCCAGGGGTCGCCGAACATTTCTTCATACAGGGCTGGGAAGCCGGCTTCGGGGTTGATGATTTGCGCCCATTGCGACTGGCTGTGCAACTTTGAGAAAAGGAATTGGATGGCAACCGTGCCTGCATTCAAGCGTGGATCTAGCCGCAGTTTCGTGCCATCGGGAAACTCGATGTGTGTGATGGTCCCAGCCCGCCAGCCGTAATACGCGATCGACATGTTGTTGATCGCCCATACCATTTGAACGCTCATGCCTTTGTAATGGTAGTCGTTGAAACCCATTGGAAATTCGGTATGAAGCAGGTCGATGGGCTGTCCGCGCACCCAGCGGGCTTCGAATTCGAGCAATGCCAGCAGCAGGCGCGGATTGATGGAATTTTCGATGGCAAGGCGGTCGATGGCGGCATGCCCTTCGATCCAACCGGTGGAGCCAAGGTAGTCGCGGAAGTTGCTCAAATACCCGTTTTGCGCCTTGACATATGCCTCTGTGTCAAAATCCAGTGCAGTTGCAGAAAATACGATCTCGGCATCGGGAATGATCTGGATGTTGGGTGTGGTGGGTTCATGGATACGGTTCGGGATGATCAACAAGGTTCCCGGGTCGATCAGTGTGGTCTGTGTCAGATCCGCATCTGAGATGATTTCGGATTCGTCCACGCCGAAGCGCTTGGCAACGGCAGAGAGCATGTCACCGCTTTGGGCGTAATACAGGAAGGGAGCCGCATCAAGGGTGGGAATATCCAGCGTTGGCTCGGGGCTGGGTTCTGTCCCTTGTGGGGTGGGGGTATAGGCAGCCTGGGTTTCGATGAATGGCGGAACGGTTGAGGTGGGGAAAATGATCGGAGAGTCGTACATCACGAACGGGTCGAGAAGAGGCGCGCTCTCGGTCGATGAATCCGGTGTGGGGGTATGCGAAATGCCCCAGAGAGAGGGCGAAGCTCCGCAGGCGGAAAGGATCAGGGAAAAAACAAAAAGAACTGCGTATAAGCGGCGCATGTGTCGAAGAGATTATATCCGTATTCGTTAAGCGCAGATGAATCAACGCGTGAGCAGGTTGAAGTCGTTGGCGCTGTCCCAGGCTTCGATGGTTTGGTTGCCACGTGTGAGGAAGCCGTTGTATTCGATCCCGTCTCCGCTGGAAACCCAGCCATCGAGATTAAAGGGAATCGGTCCGTCTGCAGCGATCCACTCACCGTTGTATTTTCGCGCCACATGGACATGTGTGGCATTGGAGACGCCGCCTTCGCAGGATGGATGCCCGACATATTCATTAGCAAAGAGGTATTCGCCAGGCAGGGTACGATCCTGTTCTGCAATGTGCATGTAAAGGATGACCCAGCCGGTTTGTTCATAGCCGTCATTGTCTAGGTCTTGAACAACAGCTCCATCTGATGCGCGGACGATATATCCATCCGCAATGGCGGTGACCCACATTGGGCTGACGAGGCAGTTCCCTGCAGAGCCGTCTGAGGGGGCGAAATCCAACGCCGCCCAGGCAGAACCGGAATCCCAGCCGCCATGCGGACCGCCTGTAAAATACCAACTTTCCCCCTTGGAGAATGGCAGGTTCATGATCGGCTGCGACAACGTGGCAGGCAGCAGCGGCTCAATGGCATAGGAAAACGGGTTGCCAAAAAATACATAATACGTGACAGCCAGCCCGGTCTCGTTGACATTGATCTGCCATGCATCCAAGCCGTCTAGTTGAGAGAAGTAGTATTGCACCGCCGCCGTACCGGCGTTGATGGTCGGGTCGATGGGGATGACCTGTCCATCGCTCAAGACCCAGGTGGAAAGCGCGTTCGCGCGCCAGAGATAATATCCGCGGTTGAGCGTATTTGCCGCCCATGTCAATTGACGGTACAAGCCGAAGCGATTCTCATCCACAAAGCCGAGCGGGTAGTCCACATTCGAAGGGAAGGGGTTGGTCACCCAGCCGCTTTGGTATTCCAACAGCGCCAGCAGAATGCGCGGGTTGACCGAATAATTTTCCGCCACCATCTGTACGATCTGGGTGCCGTTCATAAGCGTTCCATTCACGTCCTGGGTGTAATTGGCAAGATAGCCATTTTGGCTGGAAATGAACTCAGCGACATCAAAATAGATCGTAGCCGGACCATACACCAGTTCCGAGTCGGGGATGAGCTTGATGGCAGACCCGGCGCTGGTCGGGTTGGGTGCAGGGATAAGTAGCACCGTGCCGACTTCAAGCAGATTGGGGTCGGTGATGTTGTTCGCTTCCAACAACGACTGGAGGCTGATCCCATATCTTTGAGCGATGCCGCCGAGAGTATCCCCAGGCTGGACGACATACTCATCCGCATCCTGACGCGGCGTAGGCAGGATGCGCGCCACATCAGGCGTAGGCGACAGGAAGATCTGATCCTGAATGCCGATCAATGGCGAGATATTGACCGGCGCCCGCGTGGGAGTGGGCTGTCGTGTGGCGGTCGGCAGACCGGTCGGCGACGGCAGGGATGCGTCCACCGAATCGGGCTGCTGCGTCCCCTCCACAGGCACAAAAGGGTCATATGTTGGAAATACCACCGGCGATTCCTCTTGCGCCGCGCAAGAAGCGAATAATAAAGAAAGAAAAAGTGCAGAAACAATTGTTCGGAAAGACATGAAGGTGATTTTACCAAAGGAAGCAGTTAACAAAAGAGAGGCGCACAACATGCGCCTCTCTTTATTCGTGTCATCTATTCGTTTACGACTGGAAGCCCGAACCCATGATGTAATTTTCGAGACCACGGATCTCGCTTTCCTTGTTTTCCAATACCACTGCCATCACATCTCGCATGGAAACCAGACCTACCAACTGGTCGTGTTCCACCACGGGCAGGTGGCGGATCTTGTACTGTTTCATCAACGCCACGCACTTTTCGACGCTTGTGTCCATGGAAACGGTCATCATTTGCGGCGTCATCACGTCCTTGAGCTTGGTATCCTTTGCCGTGCGCCCGGCGAGTTCGCCTTTGGTCAGATAATCGCGTTCGGTATAGATGCCAACGATCTTGTTGTTTTCGGTCAGCAGCACCGCGCCAATGTGCGCCTCCGCCATCGCCTTGATCGCATCCAGCACGGTCTGCGAAGCGTCGATGGTGTAGTTCGTGGTAAATTCCTTGGATTCGAGTAGTTTGCGTACAGTGGTCATGGTCGTGTCTCCTTTGGTCTTTTTTATCATAGCGAAAACAAAACAGCACAAGGAGAATTTCCTTTTCTCCCGTGACTTTTATCCCGACTATTTTACAAGTCCATACCGCTGCTTTCAAGTGGCGGTATGGACTTGACATTTCTACACCAATTCCACCTTTACCGCTGTCACCTTGTACGACGGAATCTTCGATACCGGATCAAGCGAGGCATGAGTTAATTCATTTGCCGAAGCCTCGGGGAAGTGGAAATTCGCGTACACCATACCCGGTGGCACACGGTCGGTCACCCAGGCTTTGGCTTCGATACTTCCACGCCGCGACGTGATGCGCAGGATGTTGCGCCCATTCACGCCAAGTTTATCCGCGTCGTCAGGGTTCAACTCTACCAGCGCCTCGCCGTACACCTGCATAATACCCGCCGCACGGCGCGTCATTTGCCCGCCGTGCCAGTGGTACAGCACGCGCCCCGTACTCATGATCATCGGGAAATCATCGTCAGGTCGTTCAGCAGGCGGCACATGGTCAATTGCCATGAACTTGCCCTTGCCGCGCGTGAATTGCTTGGTGTGCAAGATCGGCGTGCCGGGATGATCTGCCGTTGGGCAGGGCCACTGCAAACGCTCGCCTGCTTCCAATCGTGCATGTGTAATGCCACCATAGGATGGCGTGACCGCATTGATCTCGGACATGATCTCGGCTGTGTCCTGATACTCCCAGCCCGCATGCGGCGCATCTTTCTGGACCCGCTCACTGATTCTGACCATCAACTTTTTCGCCAACTTTGAGAGGATCCACCAATCCGGCTTCGACTCGCCCAGCGGCTCAATGGCTTGACGTACCATCTGCACGCGGCGTTCGGTGTTGGTGAATGTACCCGTCTTCTCTGCAAAGGATGAGCCGGGCAATAACACATCTGCATACGCAGCGGTTTCAGAAGGGAAGATCTCCTGCAAAACGAGGAAATCCAACTCTTCAAGACAGTGACGGATGTGCTTCGTATCCGGGTCAGACATCACCGGATCTTCACCGAGGATGTACATGGACTTGACTTTGCCTTCCAAAATTCCTGGCATCATCTCAGTCACCGTCAACCCGACTTTTGCTTCAGTTGTCGCACCCCATGCTTTCTCGAATTTCTCGCGCGCTTCCTCGCTCGTCACTGGCTGATATGCCGGGTACACGTTCGGCAAACCGCCCATGTCACACGCGCCTTGCACATTGTTCTGTCCGCGCAGAGGGCTCACTCCGCCGCCGGGTTTGCCCATGTTTCCGAGCAGCATCTGAAAGTTGGCAAGATCCATCACATTGCGCACACCCACGATATGCTGAGTAATGCCCATTGCCCATAAAACAGCCGTCGGCTTGGAAGAGGCGATGATTTCCGCTGCTTCGTATAATTTCTCCACGGGCACACGGGTGATCTCCGCCACTTTTTCCGGCGGATATTGCATCACTGTGGCTTTGAACTCGTCGAAGTTTTCGGTGCGTTCTTCAATGAAGGCTTTGTCTTCCCAGCCCTTTTCAAGGATGATGTACATCAAACCATTGAGCAGGGCAATATCTGTGCCGGGTTTCTGGCGCAGATGAAGCGTGGCGAATTCGGTAATATCGATTTTGCGCGGGTCAGCCACAATAAGTTTCGCGCCGCGCTGTCGTACCGCCTGACGCAGCATCGCGCCGAAGACGGGGTGTTGTTCGGTGGTGTTCGAACCGATGATAAAGAAGGCTTGCGCAAATTTGGCGACATCGTCCATACTGTTGGACATGGCACCCGAACCGAAGGAGGCAGCCAGACCGGCTACCGTGCTGGAGTGTCAGAGACGGGCGCAGTGGTCGATGTTGTTCGTTCCTATGACCTGCCGCGCCAATTTGTTCATCAAATAATTTTCTTCGTTCAGGCATTTTGCCGAAGTGAGGAAGCCCATACTGTCCGCGCCGAATTTGGTGCGGGTGTCTGCAAATTTATCTGCCACAATGTCGAGGGCTTTTTCCCATTCAGTTTCGACCCAATCCCACGGACCACTGGTCACTGATGACTGGTCACTGACGACTGGCTTCTTTCCTTCCAGTAAATACCGTCTCACCATCGGCTTCACTAATCGTTCAGGGTGATGAATAAAGTCGTAGCCGTAGCGTCCCTTCACGCATAGGTGATTGCCGTTGACAGGCGCTTTTTCTGTCGAGGTCACGCGAATGACTTTGCCGTCTTTCACATTCAACTCGAACTGACAACCCACGCCGCAGTAGGTACAGGTGGTCATCACCAGTTTGTCGGGCACGCCTGCGCCCAGCGACATTTTGTTGTCTAACGCGCCGGTGGGGCAGTAGGCAACGCACGCGCCGCAGGATTCGCAGCGCGCATCAAGCATATCGGTGTCTGCGCCTGCAACGGGATGTGTATTGAAGCCGCGCTCAGCCATGCTCCACACAAAACGCCCTTGGATATCGGCACAGGCACGCACACAGCGCGTACATTGGATGCACTTGTTCAGATCCACAAAGACGAAAGGATTCGCATCACTATCGACGGTGTAGTGGGGTGCGGCTGCCATGCTTTTTTCTACATCCAGACCGTAGTGCTTCACCCAGTGCATGAATTGCGTTTCTTCTTTTTGTCCGTTCTCATAACCACTGTCATGGTAATTGGACATGAACAGTTCGAGAATGGTCTTGCGCGATTTCTCGATGGCGGGGCTGTGCGTCTCCACTACCATGCCTTCGTTGACGGGCAGAGTACAGGATGCCATCGGCGTGCGCCAGCCTTTCACGTCCACCACACACAAGCGGCAGCCGCCGAACGATTCAAGGTCGGGGTGATCACATAGGGTGGGGATGGTGATGCCCGCTTCCTGCGCGGCTTGCAGAACGGTCATCCCTTCCTTTGCCTCGATTGCCCTCCCATTTATCATCAGTTTAACCATAAAAACTCCTTAAGTGTTTTTCAACGCTTTGCTATCGGTAAAAATACCTTCGGTTTGCAGCCAATCCCAGACCAGATCGATCGCTTGTGGAATCAGCGCCAATGTTTCTTCTGAAAGTTCTCTTGAGAAACGAAAGTGATACCCGCGCACAGAAAGCAACGCAGCCGAGGGTTTCTTCTTATAAATCGTCTCGCAGAACGACAGAAGTGAGTTAGGCGTCAGGTGATGCGTAAAGGGTGATCGCTGGAACTCACTCTCTACACGGACCAAGCGGACTTGTTCTGGAATATTCCCGGTGTGCGCATCTACAAAACAGACATGGTCATACCCGGCGATTTCCTCAGCCATTTCAGGGGTGAGTTGCAATGAGAAGTTGAAATCTGCCAGATCGTTTTGGGGGAATTCATCCTCGTACGATTTGGGCGCTGGCATGCCAAGCCGGCTGGCAACTTCACATAAAATGTGCCACGCAACGCCGTCATCTTCCCGGTCGGGATTTCCATAACCAGTAAATAATATTTTCTTCAAAAGATGCCTCTAATGGATTATTCACCATAGCCGGAGCCAAGGATGTAGTGCTCCAATTTGGTGATCGTCCCTTTATCTTGTGCCAGCAGGGCTTCTGCCAGCCTGCGGATGGAGACGATGCCGATCACTTTTTCATTCTCCAGGATGGGAAGATGGCGGACATGATATTTGTACATCAGTTCAGCGCACTCGGTTAGCAGCGTTTCTGGTTTGATCATGACAAGTTTTGTACTCATCAGATCACGAACGAGTGTCTCTTCGGCGCGCCTTCCTTTAAGTTCGCCATGCCGGGCGTAATCCCGTTCAGTAAAGATGCCCACGATCTTTTCATTCTCTGATACCAGTACCGCTCCGACATTCCCCTCATCCATCACTTTCAGGGCTGTCATTACGGTGGCATTGATGGGCACGGTAAAAACTTCTGTTTTGGCTTTGTCTTCAATAATCTTACGTACAGTCGTCATGGTTAAACTCCTTTGGTGTATCAAAGTGAACGATGGACGACAACACTCTAAAAATTAATCGCGTTTCAGTGTCTTAATCATTGTACCGTCTGGGGCGATAAAGTCAACTTGGATGGGCATTTGTCCGACGGCATGCGTGGAGCAGGACAGGCACGGGTCATAGGCGCGGATGGCGGCTTCGACGCGGTTGAGCATTCCTTCGTGGACGTCCGGTCCCTTGACGTAGGTTTTGGCAACGCTGTCCACGGCGGTGGTCATTGCCCAGTTGTTGTGACCGGTTGAAACGATCAGGTTCACCTTGAGTAATTTGCCGTTTTCGTCTGCGGTGTAATCGTGGATGAGCGTGCCGCGCGGGGCTTCGATCACACCCACACCATGACCGGTGTAATTCTTGCGGGTGTTGAGAATATCGGTGCTGGTGATGTCCTTGTCTTCGCACAATACGCGCACGCGTTCAGCGGCGAAGAGGGCTTCGATCAGACGGGCATAGTGATAGTAGAGCGTGTTCTCAACCATCTTGCCGTTGTTGAGGCTCTTGAAGAGTTTGAGTTCTTCATTCGCCAGCGGAGTATCGATCTTCTCGGCAAGGTTCAAACGTCCCAGCGGACCGACGCGATACACTCCGCCCGGATAGCCCAATTTTTTGTAATACGGGAATTTGAGATACGACCACGGCTCAACGTGCTCCGCGATGTGATCCAGATAATTGGCAACGGGGAATTTTTCCAGCGGCTTGCCTTCGTTGCTGATGAGGCGGATGTCGCCGTCGTATAGTTCAAGTCCATTGTCAGGCGTGGTCAAACCAAAATAACCGGTGGGGAAGACGGCGAACTTGTTGATGTCTTCCATGTTCTTCGCCGCCCAATCCTTCATGATCTGCAAGCCGATCTTCAAGGTGTCAACAGCAGCGTCTACACCTTTCAGGATGTTGTCGCGCTCCTCAATGGTCAGCGCCTTATTCACACCGCCAGGGACGGCAAACACCGGGTGGATTTTTCTTCCACCAAGGGTCTTGATGATCTCCTGCCCAAACTTGCGCAACTGCACAGCCTTCACCGTCAACTCGGGGTTCGCGCCGATCAAGCCGACGACGTTGCGCATTTCAGGTGCGGCGTCGAAGCCGAGCAACAGGTCGGGTCCTGCCAATTCAAAGAAGTGCATGCCGTGGCTTTGAATGACCTGCCCCATGTGCATCAGTTCGCGTAACAGACTTGCTGGGCGCGGAGGGGTTTGCCCCGTCAACGCATCGCTGGCTTTTGCCGCCGCGAGGTGATGGCTCACCGGGCAGATGCCGCAAATGCGCGGCGTGATCTGCGGCATTTCAAAATACAAACGCCCTTCGCAGAATTTTTCAAACCCGCGAAACTCGTTGACGTGCATGTAGGCGTGGTCAACGGTATTATCTTCCTTCATGTGTATCGTCACCTTGGCATGACCTTCAATTCGGGTAACGGGTTCAATCGTAATTTTTTGTGTTGTCATAATCTCACCTCAATTACTAATCTCTATTCTCTAATGCCAATGCAACAAATCATCTTTCAGCTCCGGCTTGCGTCCCTGCGCCAGTTCTGAAAGCACATAAAAGATCACATCGGGGTCTGGCGGGCAGCCGGGCACGTTGTAATCGACTTGGACCACTTCATGGATGGCGCGTGTCTGGGTCATGGTTGCCAGTTCGGGGTCGTTGGGGATCTGGCTGCCTTCCTCGTTGCTTTCGGCTTCCACGTAGGCGCGGCGCAGAGCCGCTTCCACACCGCAGAAATTTCGTAGCGCAGGCACGCCGCCGAACACGGCACAGTCACCGAGCGCCACCAATATTTTCGAACGCTCGCGCATCTTGTGCGCCACTTCTTCGTTCGCCGTGTTATTGATGCCGCCTTCGAGCACGCCCACATCCACGCCACCAGCATCGGGTTCTTTCAAATCGGTGATGGGCGTGGCGCGTAAATCTGCCAACTCAACGATCTTCAAAATGCGCTCGTCCATATCGAGCAAAGACATGTGGCAGCCAGCGCAGCCGCACATCCAATCAGAAGCGATTTTCGGTTTCGTCATCATGTCCTCAATTCAGCGCTACGCTTGATCTGCGCTCACGGATGGCTTTCTCCCAATCCGCATCCAATGTCAATTTCATTCGTTTGGCAAGTTCGGTCAACACATCCAAATTATCACGCACGTTCTCCGGCGCGTTGATCGCCTTCTCGGCTTTGCGCATGCGCCCATCCAAATTGATGTAATGACCTTCCTGCTCCGCCCAAATACTCACCGGCAGCACCACATCGGCTTGCTCAGTAAGTTTCGATTCGTAACTCGCCTGTACCACCAAGTACGGCGACTTCGCTGCCTTCTCCACCAACTTCTTCGCCACATAATCATCACCCACGGCAATGTAAGTCACTTTCTCGCCATTGGGATTGAATGGCTGCTCGAGTCCCATCAATGCAGCGGATTGACTATTGGATTCGCCTTTCAGCGAAAGGATGTTGTTGCGTTCGTCATCCACGGCTCCTACTTGGACTGCGAGTTGGTACAGCGCTTCGATCAGTGTTTCATCGCGTTGGGCTGTGACTCCCTTGCCAAAGACGATCATCGGCGAGACGGCATGTGCCAGCATCCGCGCGGCTTTGGTCAAGTCCGCTTCGGAGATGCCGGTTTCAGCCACAGCTTTCTTGATGCGGGCATCGGCATCTTTGATGTTCAAGGATTTGCGCTCCAGTTCTTCTTTTGCAATGACCGCTTGCAGCGCAAGAATAAGTGAATGGTCAGAACCCGCTTTCGGCTTGAGAGAGAGGCGGGCGACTTCATCCAACGTAGTTTCGTCTGGGTCGATGTTGATCAAGTTCATGCCCGCATTCAAGTTGCGCTTGAATAAAAATCCCGCCACCATGTGGCTGCGGTTGACGTTCGCGCCAATGCACAGCACCGTATCTGCAGTTTTGAGGGCGTCGAGTTTGCCTTCAAAACCTTCGTGCGTTTCGGCAAATTTCGCCACCGCCGCAGTCGGCACACCTTCTTCGATGCTGGTCACCAGTTTGCTGTGAAGTTTGCTCTCGAACAGGTCTTTGAATGCTGCCAGAGTTTCCGCCGACAAACGAGTGGATGCCAATGCTGCGACACTTTCTTTCGCCATTTTTTCTTGCACGGCATTCAAGGCTTCATCCCAAGAGACGGGTTCGAGTTTGCCGTTCTTCTTCATCAGCGGAGTGGTGAGGCGCACGCGGTTGTCGTTGGTTGTGTGATAGCGTCCGTGTTCGCACATCGCGCCGTGATTGACGGAGCCATCCCAATCGCCTTCGATGCGTACAACGCGATTGTCGCGCACCATGATCTTGATCGAGCATCCGACTGAACAGCCCACGCACACCGATTTGATTTCCTGTAAATTTTTGTCGTGCGACTGATACGCACTGGTGCGGTCAATGAGTGCACCGGTCGGGCAGACCTGCACGCAGGAACCGCACTTGATGCAAGTGCTTTCGCCCAGCGGGATATCGGTATCAGCGACGATCATGCTCTTCGCGCCGCGCTCAGCAACGGAGAGGGTGAAGTTGCCCGCCATTTCGGCACAAGCCCGCACGCAGCGGCGGCAGAGGATACAGCGATTGTTGTCCAGCGCAAAATATGGATGGGATGTATCTACGGGGAAATCATTCCAGCCTGGCTGAATGGGCCAGTGCGTCATCTCTTCACGGTATGCGGCATTTTGCAGTTCGCAATCTCCGCCGCTGACCTGGCAGAACGGGCAGAAGTGGTTGCGTTCGCTGAACAGCATGGAAAGAATGAATTTTCGCGATTTTTTGAGCGCTTCGGTCTCTGTTTCAATTTCCATGCCTTCGCTGATCGGAAGCGTACAGGAAGCGATTGGCACCCTCATACCTTTCACTTCCACGATACACAGGCGGCATCCGCCGTAGGGAGTTAGCTCTTTATGGTCGCATAACTTTGGGATCTGGATGCCCGCCGACTCTGCGGCACGCAGAACGGTTGTCCCCTTGGGCGCGCTGATCTTTTTTCCGTTTATCGTAATCTCTATCATGTATTCCTCTATGATGCTGCTGATTGAATATTCCGCAATTAGATCGGTTCGACTTCCTTCGTCATCATCTCGCAGATACCGGTCGGGCAGGTCCCCGTCTGAATATGCGCTTCCACTTCAGTACGGAAGTGCTTCAACATATCTCGAATCGGTACGGCAGCGGTTTGACCGAGTCCGCAATTGGAAGCGCGTTCCATTTCAACGGCAAGGTTTATGAGAGTGTCCAGGTCGCTGATCTTGCCCTCGCCTTGCGAGATTCGTTCGACGATTTCATAGGCGCGCTGCGTGCCGATGCGGCATGGAGTGCATTTTCCACACGATTCGAAGCGGAAGAATTGCAATAAGACCTTGACGAGATCGACAATGCAAGTATTCTGGTCGCAGATGAGCAACGCACCCGAGCCGAGCGAAACGCCCGCCTTGCGGAACGATTCAAAGTCCATGGGTACGTCTTGAAGCGCGGCGGGAATGATGGATCCGCTGCTGCCACCGGTCTGTGCGAGTTTGAGTACACTACCGGGCTTCATGCCTTTGGCATAGATGTTGATAACCTCGCGCAGGGTGATACCCATCGGCACTTCGATCACGCCGCTGAAATTGACATTGCCCATGATGGTGTAGACCTTTGTGCCCGGGCTGGAAGGTGTGCCGAATGAGCGATACCATTCTGCGCCGTTGCGTATGATGGCGGGAATGTTCGCCAGAGTTTCGACGTTGTTGACAGTAGTTGGTTTGTTCCACAAGCCGTGGGTGACTGGGTAGGGTGGGCGGGAGCGGGGAACGCCGCGTTTGCCCTCAATGGACTCGATCAGCGCGGTCTCTTCGCCGCAAACGTACGCGCCCGCACCAGCATGCAGGTGGATGTGGAAATTAAAATCTGTGTTGAAGATGTTCCTGCCAAGGACCCCATATTCTTCGGCTTGTTCGATGGCATGTTGTAATCGACGATAGGCGAGCCCGTATTCGCCGCGAATGTAAATGTATCCTTCGTCTGCGCCAACGGCATACCCTGCAATTGCCATTGCTTCAAGGATGACATGTGGGTCTCCTTCAAGTACAATGCGGTCTTTGAAGGTGCCGGGCTCACTCTCATCGGCGTTACAGATGACATATTTCTTCTCACCCGCCGCCGCGCGGACGAATTTCCATTTTCGCCCGGTAAGAAAGCCTGCGCCGCCACGCCCCTGCAAGCCGGATTTTTCGACGACTTCGATGACCTGTTCGGGGGTCATTTCCGCAAGGGTTTTGCCCAGGGCTTCATATCCATTATGGGTGATGGCTTCTTCGATATTCTCCGGGTCGATGCGACCTGCGCGTTCGAGTACGATGCGTTGCTCGGCGGGGTTGTATCCCTTGTGCGCGCGGAGTGAACCGATCTGTCCGGTCAGTTCTTTGGGAGGAGCAAGCAGGTCTTCCGCAATGCGCCCCTTGTACAGATGCTCTTCGACAAGATAGCGAGCATCACCCGGCTTTACGGGTCCGTAAATCGCCGCTTCAGGATAAACCACGACGATCGGCAGAATGTTCGAACGTCCCGTATCTACGATTGTGGCAATATCCACTTCATCCTGAAGCCCATAAGCATCCAACGCTTCTTTCAGGTTCTCGAGCAGTTCATTTGCCCCAAGGCGGATACTCTCAGAATCGGCGGAGACCAAGATCATGGCGCGTTTTGTTTTCATGGCTGTCTCCTATTCGTATCGTCCCAAAATCTCGGGAATTTGGTCTGTGGTGACGTTGCCGTACATGTCATCATCCACCAACAAGACGGGACCAACACTGCACAATCCAATGCAGGAGGTGGTGACAAGCGTCCACTTGTTGTCGGGTGTGGTCTCGCCGTTTTCAAGACCCAGATTTTCCCGCAGTGTATCCCATATGGCTTTGCCGCCCACGACATGACAAGGCGCATTCTCGCAAAACTTGATGACGTGCCGTCCGCGCGGCTGGGTGGAGAGCATGTCGTAGAAGCTGGCAATCCCATAGAGTTGGCTTTCCGCCACAAACAGCCCTTCAGCAGAGTTATGTACCTGCTTTTTTACTTCGCGCATGGCTTCAGCAGGGATGTACCCGAGCACATGGTTGACTTCGCTGAGGATAGGGATGAGCGCATCGGGGGTTTTCCCGTGCTTTTCGATCGCGTGTTGAACAACTTCTTGTATATCATGTTCGATGATCAGAGTATTCATTCAACCTCTTTCTCTCCATCGGCGCGAGGACAACAGTCCTCGCGCCAACCAGAAATGACTACGACGATACGGAAACAGCGTTGAAATTACAAACTTGCACACAAATGCCGCACCGGATGCATTTGTTGACATCAATATGGTGAATCTGCCTGCGTTCTCCGCTGATCGCTTCCACCGGGCAGTTCCTTGCACAGACCATACAACCGGTGCAGGATTGCTCGATCTCAAAACGAATGAGCGGGCGACAAACTTTTGCCGGACAGCGCTTTTCATACACATGCGCTTCATATTCATGGCGGAAGTGTTTGAGCGTGCTCAATACTGGGTTGGGCGCGCCTTGCCCCAAACCGCACAAACTGTTCTTGGCAACTTCATGGCACAGATCTTCGAGTTTTTCGATGTCACCACGTTCGCCTTTGCCATCGCAGATTTTCTGGAGCAGTTCCAAAATGCGACGGGTTCCCACACGGCAAGGCGTACACTTGCCGCAGGATTCCGCCTGCGTAAAGTCCATGAAGAAGCGGGCAATGTCCACCATGCAGGAGGTTTCATCCATCACCACCAAACCGCCTGACCCCATCATCGAACCAGCCTCGGCCAGCGCTTCGTAATCGAGCGGCAGGTCAAGATGTTCTGCGGTCAGACATCCGCCCATCGGTCCGCCCGTTTGCACGGCTTTGTATTGCCTGCCATCTTTGATTCCGCCTGCTACATCGAAAATGATTTCGCGCAGGGTAATGCCCATCGGTACTTCGATCAGCCCCGGTTTTGCAACATTGCCGCCAACCGCAAAGGTCTTTGTGCCTTTCGAGCGTTCCGTGCCCATGCTGGCGTACCAATTCGCACCTTTCAAGATGATCTGCGGGACGTTGGCATAGGTTTCTACATTATTGTTATTGGATGGCTTGCCCCAAACACCCTTTACCGAAGGGAATGGGGGACGGGGGCGCGGCTCTCCGCGCTGACCCATGATCGATGCCATGAGGGCGGTTTCTTCACCGCAAACGAAAGCCCCCGCACCGACGCGTACTTCCAGGTCAAAGTTGAAATCTGTGCCGAGAATGTTATTTCCAAGGAAGCCAAATTCACGTGCCTGAGCGATTGCCACGTTGAGCGTTTCCACCGCGAGCGGATACTCCGCACGGCAGTAGATATAGCCGTAACTCGCGCCAACCGCATATGCACCGATGATCATGCCTTCGATCACGGAATGCGGATCGCCTTCAAGCACGCGTCGATTCATAAACGCGCCCGGGTCGCCTTCATCTGCATTGCAGACCATGTACTTGATGTCACCGGGAACCTGACGGGTGAGTCCCCATTTGCGGCCCGCAGGGAAGCCTGCGCCACCGCGCCCGCGCAGACCGGATTTGGTCACTTCATCAATAACCTGTTCCGGCGTCATCTCGCCGATGACTTTGCCGAGCGCCTGGTAGCCATCCACTGCGAGATAATCTTCGATGTTCATCGGGTCGATCTCACCGCAGTTGCGCAGCACCACGCGCACTTCCTTCGGTCGCAGCGGACCGAGTTCTTCATCCACAACAACCTTGGCAACCTCGCGGAACTTCTCAACGATGCGCCCCTTGAGGAAATGTTCTTCCACTAAAAACGGCACATCATCCGCGGTCATGCCGACGTAATGCACACCCTCGGGGTAGACCATCATTTCAGGGCCGTTTGAACAGCCGCCAATGCGGGAAGTCTCAAGAACTTGAATTTCATCCAGCAGCCCCTGTGCGACAAGCTCGTCTTGAAAAGCATCCACTACATCATGAGCGCCCTTGGCAAGGCACTCTGGGTCAACACATACTAAAACATGCGATCGATAAAAAGGCATTATTTACTCCAGAGACGAAACCCGGCAGGTCTTACGGACCTGTAGAGTTTTAAGTTAGATCGGTAAAACGTGATCCTTCAAAGGCGATCCGCCTTGCACATGCTGCTTCATGATCTGCGCCGCAACCTCCGCGTTGACCTTGCCGTAGGTTACCTTCGGCTGGTCGCCCATGACCACCTGGATGATCGGCTCCTGTTCGCACATGCCCATGCAGCCGGTCTGGGTAACGGTCACGCCGCTCAGGTTTTCGGCTTCGATGAAATTCAAAACGCTCTTCATGGTGTCGCGCGCGCCGGCAGCGATACCGCAGGTGCCCATTGCAACGATTACCTGCACATTGCCGGGGGTGGCTTTCAATTGTTTCTTGGCAAGCGCCTCTTCGCGGACGCGCTTCAGTTCTTCCAAAGACTTAATAGCGGGCATGGTTTTCTCCTTCTTAAAATTCGGTTTGCGGCGCGAGGGCAGCGATGCCTTCCTCGATCATGCCGCGTAAAAATCTCAACACATCCGGCTCGGTCAACGAAACATCGCCCAGCGCAGACTTGATCTCTTCATCATCAAAAACAAACTCTTTCAAATTACCCTGCTTGTCCTTAAGTTGGTACATGAACACCCAATGAATGTGCGGGTAGGAAACCAGCAGGGTCAGGAAGGTGGTGCCGATATCGCCGAGCGGCATCCGGTCGATGTGACCGTGGCGAAATGACGCTTCGACTCGCGTACCTTTGCCTGATTCTGTTTCCAGGCTTAAGCCACCCTCTGTGCTTTCCGCTGCCAGTTTCAAGAGCGGAATTCCCAGCCCCACCTTGCGCGTGGTGCGTGTGGTGTAGAACGGGTCGAGCACGCGTTTGGCGGTTTCCACATCCATGCCTCTGCCGTCATCCGCCACGCAGACTTGGAGCAGGTCGGTGTGCAGGTCTTCCACTACATCCATGCGGATATTGCGGCTTTCTGCCGCAACGCTGTTTTCAGCAATATCCATCAGATGCAGGGCGATCTCACGCATGGTTATCCCTGTACTTTCTTCAATACTTGCGGGAACTTGTTCGGGCGCAATTTTCCCTGTACCTCTTCGTCCACCACCACGACAGGCGCCTGACTGCATGCACCCACGCAGCGGCATTCTTCGAGCGTGATCTGTCCATCGGGCGTGGTGTCGCCGAGGTCGATGTTCAACATTTGTTTGGCTTTCTCAACCAGTTGTGGAACGCCCGCTACGTAGCACGCCGTTCCCAAACAGAACTTAATGGTGTGTTTGCCTTTGGGTTTGGTCTTGAAGAAAGAATAGAACGTCACCACTCCGTGAACTTGCCCAAGCGGCACGTTCAGGTTATTGGCGATGTACGCCTGCATACAAGGGGAGACGTGGCCGATCTTCGATTGGACTTCATTCAAAACAAGCATGACTGCGCCGGGGCGATCCTTATTTTCGATGATCGCCTGATCGATTAACAACTTCAAGTTCTCTGCATTTAAGGGGTCATTTTGGGGAATTTCTTTGAGTAATCTCGTCATTTTTTTGCCTTCTAAAGCATTGTGATAAATTTCACAAATATAGTTTAATTGCTTATTTCAAATCAGTCAATGAAGGATGTCACAAGACATGTGTGTAAGTTGTCAGGCAATTTTTATGCTTTCAATCCATACCTTTCGCTGACCTTCTCCCCGAAACGCCATCAGGATTTCCGGGAGTGTCCGTGATTCCATTTGGAACAAGGTTGTGCCTAAAAATTCATCAAGTCGGTGGACATCACCGCTTTGGATGAGGGGGTGGTTTTGTGAAGAAGGGAATTGATTGTGTAACGCCTCTGGCGTGATGTGGCGGGAGATCTCCAACGCGGGAAAGTTCCACCAGTCTGCGAGGAAGCCGAGGGTGGGGAACAAGCCGTAGGCGGTGCGGTTGACGTGTGCCGGGATGACCAACCCGCCAATTTTGCTCACTCGTTGCAGCGTTTCTTCGATGGTGAATGTTGTGGATGTAAGGAGCAATCGCGCTTCTGTGCGGACGTAATCCCCGTTTTTATCCACAATGTATTGTTCGCCAAGGTGCTCGGCGGGGTTGAGTTCGTCGGGTAGGGAAAGGTCTACTTCGTGCTGCCAGGTTTCGAGGTCCGATAAAGAAGCGAACAGGCAGAGCAGGTGGACATCTTCGCGGGTCTGGATTTCCATGCCGGACAGGACGGTTAATCCAGTTCCTTCTGCCGCCTTTTGCACGGCGTGAACGTTGGCGCTGGCGTTGTGATCGGTGATGGCGATCAGGTCGATGCCAAGTTCAAGTGCGCGCTCGACGATGAGCGGCGGGATCATTTCCACTTCGGCGCAGGGCGAGAGGACCGTGTGGACATGCAGGTCTGCCCGAAAGATGTTCATGGCTAGCGCAGGTTCATGTCCCAGAGGGTGCCGCAGATCTCATAACTGGCTTTGGGTGTGGAGAGCAAGATGACATTTTGTTCATTTGCCTTGGCGATGGTTGCCGCATCGGGTTGGGCGTTTTCAGTGATGATGATGGCGGCGACATCGAGCATGGATGCGACGGCGACGATGTTGAGGTGTGCCTGTAATGTAACCCAGATATTACCGTTCTTCGCGCCTGCCATGACGCAGGAGAGCAGGTCTGAGGTGTAGCCACCTTGCGGGATGATGCTTGTAAAATCGCGCGGGGCGGTCAGGATGTTGAGTTGAAGTTTTTCGATGAGAGTTTGGAGGTTCATGTGGGTTTCCCTTTTGAGGCGATCGTTTCCGGTGGGACAGTGATTCGCATGGTCAGTTTGCTGCCTTTTCCCACGGTGGATTCGAGTTCCATTTTGTCCACACAGCGTTTGATGTTGACCAAGCCCATGCCTGCGCCGAAACCCATCTCGCGGACTTTGTCGGTGGCGGTGGAGTAGCCGGGCTGCAGGACTTTTTCGATGTCGGGGATGCCCGGTCCGTCGTCGGTGGTGGAGAGGGTGATCTTGTGTGGTTCGACTTCCAGTTTAAGAATGCCGCCATTGTTGGTGTGGATGATGAGATTCATTTCCGCTTCGTAGGCGGCGATGCCGCAGCGACGCGCCAGCTGAGCATCTGCGCCGAGGCGGAGCAGCGCGCGTTTGATATTGCCGGAGGCGTTGCCGCCGTGGGTGAAATCGCCGGCTTTGATGTTGTAGCGCAGGACGAGCGTGGTGCGGTCTGAGATGATGTCTTCGAAGAGATGGCTGGCGCGATAGCGGCGCAGTTCCTCTTCCTTGTAGTCGCGTTGAAGCGCAAGCAGGATGCCGCGGGTGATGTCGCCTTTGGTGATCATACCCACCAGTTCATCGTCCTTGTTTACGACGGGCAGGCGGCCAAGGCGGCTGTCTGTGAAGGTTTGAATGGCTTTGACGATGGATTCGTACTCGGCGACTGTGACGACTTCGCGCGTCATATACTGGCTGACGGTGCTGGAAAAATCGTTCTTTTCCAGCGCCCGCACAATATCTTCGATGCTGAAAATGCCGACCAGTTTGCCATCCTGTACCACGGGCACACCGGAGATGCGATTGACCCGCAGGATCTCCAGCACTTTCAACAGCGGCATGTCGGGCGTCGCTGTATGCAGGTTGGAGGTCATCACCTCGCGGATCTTCAGGTCGTATGAAAGTTCCTCGACGCGATTGATCTCCTGAGCGTCGCGGTCAGTGACCGGACGATGGCGTCCGTATTTTTCCTGCTCAGTGGGCTGCCTAGTTTGTTGAGACATTTCCTTCATAACTTTTCAATCCGGCATCGTGAAGCCTGCCGGTCAATTCGAACATCCCCAGCGGACTGGTGATGAGGGGCATGTTTTCCTGAATGGCGATCTCAATGGTTTCCTGTTGCGGTTGCTTTCCACGAATAAAGATGATGGCGCGAAATTCCGCAATTTGCGCGGTTCGCACGACCTGCGGATTGGTCAGCCCGGTGATCAATACGGCGCGCGGTCGGCTGGATGCCAGTACATCGCTCATTAAGTCTGCGCAGTAACCGCCGTGGATGTTAACGTCCGTGCTTAATTCGGGGGTTAATACTTCGCCTTCGGAAAGTTCGATAATGTCGTTCAGATTCATAAAGGTGGATCCTTTCGGGCAACCTATCTTTAAAATGGTTGTATTCGAATTATTCCCCATGTAGTCCAAATTAGTTAGTTGATTTCATCCCATGCAATACGGATGATTGTCATATAAAAAAAGCCGCCAACTTGGCGGCTGTAAAACTCTGGTGCTTTTGTCTTTATAACCCGACCCTTTCGCCATTTGAATATACATTGAATCGATGCTTCCTTGCGTAACCAATCAACGTGATGCCGTATCGTTCTGCCATTTCGATGGAGAGCGATGAAGGCGATGTGCGCGAAATGAGGATCGGCGCGTTTATCTGTGCAGCTTTTTGCAGCATCTCCGAACTGATGCGCCCGGTGGTGATGAGGATGCGGTGTTCGGGAAACACATTTTGCATCAGACACATCCCCGCGATTTTATCCAGCGTGTTGTGCCTGCCGATGTCGTCCGCCGCCAGGAGAACCTTTTCGCCATCACTTAGTGCAGATGTATGGACTCCGCCTGTGTCTCGATATAGTCCCTGGGCGCTGAATAATTTCTCCACCATGTCCATGATCGCTTCGGGCTGGACCTTGAAGCGATTCTCCGCCAAATTAACATTCGGCTTCGCGAGCAGGTCAACAGCCGTCACACCGCCTGTACAGCCGGATGTCCTGCGCCAATTTGTCGGCTGTTCCACAGAACGGTTCAGCCAGACGTCCACATTGTCGCCGTGCTCGCACACGCGGACGTCCGCCACTTCCTCCATGCTTTTGATCACGCCTTCATTGTAGAGAAATCCCACCGCCAGTTCTTCAAGTTGGATCGGCGTACACATGAAGGAAAGCCAAACCTCCCCGTTTACGGTCAGGGAAACCGGCGTTTCCACGATGGTTTCGGCATCGTGGTGTTCCCATTTTTGAAATTCATAACGCTCGTATGCGATTTGCTTGCTGGGGGAAAGCATGTTGACCTCTGTCACTAAGGTTTGTCTTTTTCGGAATTTCTGTGAACTTTATAAAAAAGGTCCGGGTCGGCAAGGAAGGCGCCCAGACAGGAATCCGTGCAAAACCGGATCAACCGTCCGTGATGATTCGCCGAAGGGAAGTATTGCGGGTCTGTGTCACGAAAGATGCGCCCGCAGAGCGTGACGAAGAGGCGGGGTGGCTTTACATCGCTCTCTTGAATTGGGGGCGGGGTTTCAATATCGAACATGATCCTGTTTAGCGGATGTCTGCGATGAAGGCTTCGAACGGACTGATGACGACCTTCTGCGGGTTTAGGTCGGTATTGCCGCGCACGGCGCTGGAGAAAAGTGGGCGCAGGGTTTTTCCGTTTAATTCGGCGATGTCTGAGAAATCAAGTTCAAGCCTGTTCTCGGAATAGTTCAAAACCACCAGCGCCGATTGCCCGTCTGCGATTCGCAGGAACGCGATGTAATCCGCCGCGGTCTCGTGAATGGATTTGTATTCGCCTTCGATCAGCGCGGGCGTTGCTTTGCGAACCTTGAGCAGGTGTTTGTAATAATTCAACAGCGAGTCGGGGTTGATCTCCTGCTCTTTGACGTTGATACCTTCCTTGTAATTCGGGTTGACCGGCAGCCAGGTCTGGGCATCTGCCGGAGAGAAACCCGCATTCGGCTGGTTGGACCATTGCATGGGGGTGCGGTTCTTGTCGCGGGTCATCTCGGCGGTGCGTACCATCGCCTCTTCGGGATGGACGCCCATATCCGTCACGATGGCATGGTAATACCATGTGCCCATCGTGTCTTTGACTTGCGAAATATCGGTCAGCATGTAATCGGTCATGCCGATCTCTTCGCCATTGTACAGGAAGGGTGTGCCGCGCATCGTCAGCACGAGGGCGGCATTGAGACGGGCTAGCTCGGCGTCGTGGAGTTTGTTCCCGAAGCGGGTATACAGGCGCGAGCAGTCATGATTTCCGAGCGTGTTGCAAGACCAGCCGCGTTCGGCGCGTAAGGCATCGAGCTGTTCCAATCGTTCTCTTTGATTCTTGCGGATGTGTGCAGGGGTGATCAATTCGGTGCGCATGAGCGGAAAATTGAAGACGAGATGTAATTCATCCCTGCCATTGCCCATGTAGTCGATGTTGTCGTCCTCGCCGACCAACATGCGGTCGCCTTCATATTCGTCGAGGATGGCGCGTAGTTCCTTCATCAGTTCATGCACACCGGGCTGCCCCCACTGGTTCTTGAACATATCGTGCCAGTACTGGTCTTTGAGTTTCTTGTCTTTTTCGGTTTCAGCCAGTTCCGAGAATCTACGCAGCTCTGCCAGGTTCATGGGAACATTGTGGGGCGTCAGGTTTGCGTCTTCGAAGATGGTGCCGATGGCGTCGAGGCGGAAGCCGTCCACGCCGAGGTCGAGCCAGAAGCGTACGGCTTGCCACATGGCTTCCTTCACTTCAGGGTTATGCCAATTCAGGTCTGGTTGCTGCTTCATAAAGTAATGATAGTAATACTGGTTTCGCTCGGGGATGTAAGTCCACGCTTCGCCATCGAAGCAGGATTGCCAGTTGTTGGGCGGCGTATCCACCCAGACGTACCAATCTGCTTTGGGGTTGTCGCGGCTGGATTTTGACTCGATGAACCAGGGATGCTCATCGGAGGTGTGATTCAGCACCAGGTCCAGAATGACACGCAGATTCCGTTTGTGGGCTTCCTTGAGGAAATATTTAAAGTCATCGAGTGTGCCATATTCCGGGGCGACATCCGTGTAATCGGAGATGTCGTAGCCGCAATCCCAATTGGGGGATGGAAAATGCGGCGATAGCCAGATCGCATCGACGCCGAGGTTGACAAGGTGATCGAGTTTCGCGGTCATGCCGGAAAAATCACCGATGCCGTCGCCGTTACCGTCAGCGAAGGAACGCGGGTAGATTTGATAAAAGACGGCGGTCTGCCACCATTTTAGTTTTGACATATGCTCAGGATTCCAACCTTCCTATGATTTTTACGCAGTCGTGCTTGAAGACTTCCTCTTGGTGCGGCGCTTCAGGGAGTTCGTGGGTGAGGTCTTGCCCGGGGAAATGCAGGTTTTCGTGCAGGTCAAGCCGCCACTTGGGACAATCGGTTACATCGTATACGATGCCGTTGAAGGCAATTAATTTACGCGTCCCGCGCTCACCCGTGCCGCGTTTTAATTCTTGCAGTGAGATGGTCCGGTCTGGAAGGGTCATGCTTTTATCGTCAGACCTTCGGGGAGGTGGTCTTTGATGTATTCCAGCAGGGAGTAGATTAACAGCGAGCAACCGATCAATTCCAGCGATTCCTCGATGCTGGCGGTCACGCCATAGATAAAACTTTTTATCTGGAAATTGGAAGCGACGTACCCACTGATCATTTCGCCTCCGATCACTCCACCGATATAAACCGCAATGGACATGAAAAACAAAAACTTGAATTTTCTTTCGAGATGCAGGAAGAAATACAAATAGACCAGTGCAAAGAGGATAACCGCGGCTGCGCCTGCGACCACCCAGCTGAATCTCAAGAAACCTTCAGAGCCGAAATCGGTTTGCAGGGGCTTGATTAGGGTTTCGTGCAGGGAGGAAGATTCATCCAGGGCGAGGAACAGGAAGATCAACGCAAGCCCGCTCCAGAAATAACGGAATTTATCCCGGGCTGAAAACTTCCATGCGCTGATGAGCGCCAATAATTGCGCAGAGATGACGAGAAGCAGCGCGTTGAAAAACGTCGGGATATTGCCTTCCTTGTCGAGGTAAAAGGAATTCATGAGATGGTCGAGCCAGAATTCGTGCCAAGCTCCTCGGATGTCTCCTACGCCAAAGAAGCGCACTTTTTGCCCCCAAATGCTGAGTGCGACCAAAACGGTTACAACGGAAAGCAGCGTGATGAGAACGCGCCTGGGTTCGAGTTTGATAGTGGGATTTTGCTGTGTCATAAAAAACCTTCGGGGTTGGATTATATCGTTGAAACGGGAGGAGGCGTCGGGTCAGTTTGGGGCGGGGTTTGGTCCGTGATCATAAAACATGGATGCGGAAGCGTACATCGAAATTATGAGCCTGCATGCCAATAATTCTTCATTAACTCGGTTGCCCATTCGGGTTGGCGCACTTCTCCGCGCGGCAGGAATTCTTTCATCACCGGCTTGATGTCGAGGATAGGCGTCCCGTCGATGGCGTCCAAGCCCTGCACGTGGAGTTGACGCCCCTCACGCTTCAAAACATTGACGATGGTGGCTCCCAGTCGATTGGGACGGTTCTTTCCCCGTTGACTGAGAATCCCAACGTTTGGATACGCGGGGTTGTTGCGCGGGTGGCGCGAGCCGGTTTCTATTTTGGCTTCGTCCACTTTATGAAAGTAATAAACGATCTCGGCGTGGGAAAAACTTTCGATCTCGTCCAGTGACTCGTCGGGTAGATTCGAGGCGAGTTCGATGATCGAAACGACTTCCCCCCAGTGATCGTCTTCGATCTCTTTGCGGTTGTTGCGGACCGTGGCTATCGGGGTGAGCGTGATCATTTCCAAAACTGCCACCATTTCCCTGCGTCAGATCTGCTGACCTCTTCCTTGTAGTCCTTTAGGAAATACCAATTGATACCCACATAATCCAACTCGCCGCTGCGGACCTTTTCCCAATTCTCCAGTGTCTGTTTTGCGACAAAGACCCGGGTTCGGGAGTTGGCGTCCTTGACCGGTTCGGCGATGATGCGGTTAAGGATCGCCGCGTGGAAGTTTACCCATTCTTCCACTGCTTCACGCGGACTGCTGGCGATCAGGTCATGGAGTTGGATCTTCAGCTGCTTTGCCTCCTCGTCCAGGCTTTTCATTCGTTCCATTGCCGCCTTTTGCTCACCGGGATTTGGCTTGCCGCGGTCGAGATAATCCGAAAGGCTGCCGGATTCATTCTCGATTGTTTCGATCTTCTGGCGTAGTTCTTCAAGGCGTTTGGTTTCCTCGAACATGGTTGCATCTCCTCTAAAATGAACAGTCAATCCTGTTACATGTATCGGATGTCCATTTTACTTGAACGGATAACCGATTGTTAATCCATTTTCATCAAATGGGAATATACTTTCATGCAATATTTTTCATGACAGGAGACTTTGAATGGTTGAACGAGTGATCGAAGGTATTGCCCTTCGAAAAAATAATGGAGCAAACGCCCGTCACATCCGCTTTGATGGGTTGAAGAATTTCCGCGATCTGGGTGGATACGAAACCGCAGACGGCAGAACGGTCTGTTGGGGAAGGCTGTTCCGTTCGGATAGTCTGCATAAGTTGACCGATGCCGACCACAGACGGATGCGAATGTTGGGAGTGGAGCGTGTCATTGACTTTCGCTCGGAGCCGGAGAAGCAGCAGCGGCCTGATCGGCTGCCTGATACCTTCCGGTATGTCGAAATTCCAATTTGGGATGCCAGCACACGGGTCTGGCATGAAGCGCGTGAGGACATGGTCAAGGACATGCGCAAGTACGACCCGGTCAAATATATGAACGAGACCAACGTCGAATTTGTCGCGCAGTTCACACCCGAATTTCGTAAGTTCGTACATGAAGTGTTGTCGTCCAACGGACGTCCGCTTCTTTTCCACTGTGCGGCAGGCAAAGACCGCACCGGATTTGGCGCGGCGATCCTGCTCACAATGCTCGGCGTGCCGTGGGATACCATCCTGCAAGATTATGTGCTGACCGACAAATATCTGCTTGGTGCGTACAAGTGGAATTTGATGTTCGCGCAACTGGTCAAAGGAAAACAATTCGCAGACGGTGTGCGCGGTTTCATGCGCGCGCACCCGGAATACCTCTCGACCGCGTTCAAGACGATCGAAAGAGAATACGGCTCGTTCGAGACCTACGTCAGCGATGGGCTGGGGTTGACCCACGCCAATGTGGAAGCATTGAAGAGCACCTATCTGGAATAGTTATTCGTAAAAATTTCCGAACTCGTCGCGGCGAATAGACATCTGCACCCAGCGTATGCCATCTTCGTCGAATTCCTTTTCGTAGGTCATGCCAAGTTTCTGCAGCACGCGCAGTGAGGCGGCGTTCTCGGGCATGGCGCGCCCGACGATCTTTTCCAGCCCGTATTTCGAGAATCCGATTCGCAGGCAGGCAAACCCGGCTTCAGTGGCGAAACCCTGCCCCCAAACGCGGCGCATCAGGCGAAACCCCAGGTCTGCTTCCTGTTTGGCAGTGGAAAAGTTCAACCCGCAAAAGCCGAGATACTCGTTCGTATCCAAGAGGTAGACCGACCACCTGCCAAAGCCATACAAGTCGTATTGTCTGTAGGCGCGGATGAACGTCCGCGCTTCTTTTATGGAAGCGAAGGGAAGGTCCCCGCTGAAGCGCAGGACTTCGGGATCGGAGTTCAACTCGAAGAAGCCCGCCGCATCGCGGATGCTGAAACGCTTCAAGACCAACCTTGGGGTTTTTACCACGACCCGATCCATGAGTGAACTCCTTGAAAGATTTCAGGAATCAGTTGCTTTGCTCGAAGAGACGGTCGAGCATCAGCCGCGCCAGCGAACGGAGTTTGCCGCGGTTCTCGTACCCATCCTGCATCAACACGTTCAGTACCAGATTGACATTCCCGCGCAGCACACTGAGATTCAGGTTCGTGCCGTCGGGGCTGTACCAATACCAGGCTTCGTCGCCGAGATTATCCATGCGGGTGGCGTTGGCAGGGTACACGACCGCGCCGCGTTTGTAGTTAAAGATCATGTCGCCGGGGGTGTTACCGAAGACAATGCTGAGATACATCCAGCCGCCGGGCTCGAGTGGATTGGTCACACAGTCGTAGGTTTCGTACGCTTCCAATTCGCCGATGCCTCCGCCGCTGACGAGCGGATATTCCAATGCGCCGAAGGCGGTTTCGTAATCCTCTTCTGTCAGCAGGCTGCACGCATTGAAAAATTCACCTTGGGGGGCAAGGTCGCGCACGTGGACGGATTTCGGTTCCGGCGCGCCAATGGGCAGGCGGATCGGCTCGGGTTGGGAGAGTCCGCTTGCGGGTTGGATCATGTTCATGGTGTGCGCCGCCAACAGGGCGGTCTGATGCGCGGCGTCTGGCATGGAATCGGCAAGGGCGAGCGTCAGGCGCGTATCACCGGAGATGACCTCCAGCCTTAATCCACGCTGCCACCAAAAGGCGGCTTCGCCCAAGCCTGTGACCGGAAGCGCTTCGTCCTCCGTCAGGGTTTGGACCTCGTCGAAGTCGCGTTGCGCAGATTCTGCGTCCGGTGCAAACCACAGGTCAAGGAAAAGCCGGTTGGTTTGCGAACGCGCCTCACAGCGGATGCTGGCGCGGTGTTCGTAATATGGCGGCAGGAAAGTGACCTGACTGGCGGGAGATCGTTCGAGAGTACCGATAAGGGTTTCGATCTCCGTGCTCCCGGCGAAGGGACACCCCTCGAAGGGCAGGGAGACCATCGGCGGGTACAGGGCTGGAATCTCTCGCAAGGCTGGCGGGCTGAGTGTGGGTTGCGGGGAATTGGCTGGAGGCGTTTGGGTATTTTCCGGTGTGGGGGTGGATGCAGGGCTTGGGTGGGCGGCTGTTGCGATGGGGTCAGGTTCCGTCGGTGTTGCGCAGGCGGAGAGGAGGATTATGAAAAGAGCGAAAACAAGAAAGGTTTTCTTCATCCCATGTATGCAACCGTTTGACAAGACCTGAAATCGGAAATTTCAGGAAAGCAGCCCCAATCCGTTGATGATGTTGATCGCGATGACGAACAGACCCAGCAACCAGACCGGGATGAAGAAGAAGTAGCCGCCCATTTGCTTCGACATCAGCCAGCCGGGCTGCGTTCGTACGCGCAGGCGGATGACCATATCCATTAGGAAGAGCGCCACGCCCACCATGATCATGATCGGTGCGTCGCCTAGTTTGAAGACCAGTCCGCCAATTCCGGCGATCACGCCTCCGATGACGAACATGATCACCCCCAGTACATTTCCTCGACTTTGTAACATATTGATTCTCCTTGTCTAAAATTATTTTGAGTAATTCAATCTGCCTCATATCGCGATTATACAGAATGAATCACCCCGCTCCTATAGGAGAGGGGTAGGGGTGGAGGCTAACAAAAAATCTCCCATCCGAAGACGGGAGATTTTGATTGAGAAAGAAACTACCAGCGCTGCTTGCCGCCACCGCCGCTGCCGCTGCGGGGTTTGCGGTTGCGGTCATTGAAGCGGTTGCCACCACCGCCGCCGCGATTGCCGCCGAACCCGCCGCGTTCTTCGCGCGGGCGGGCAACGTTCACCGTCAGCGGGCGATCTTTGAAATCCTTGCCGCTGAACATGTTGATGGCGTTGTCCATATCCTGCTGGGTTTCCATTTCGACAAAGGCAAAGCCCTTGGACTGACCGGTAAACTTGTCCTTGATCAGCGCCACCGACTTGACCGCGCCCGCCTGTGCAAAGAGGGCTTGCAATTCCTCTTCCGTGACCGAATAGGCGAGGTTACCAACGTACAATTTGTATTCCATGATTCTCCTGAATGTGCGCAATGTGCCGGTCGAACCGCTTCACATTACCAAAAATTTGTTCTGTCCGCTGACAGGCACGGAACAGTTGGAACGATATTGCATGACTGTGGAGCTCTCGAACATCCAGGTGCGGAATTCCCGCCTGCGCTCATGCAATACACGAATTGTATCACGTCAGCCCGCGAATGATTCACCGGGATTTTCCCTTTTGGCGTCGCTCCCCATGACCAAAGGGTATCCTGACGATGCCTGCATCGATTGTATAATAAGGGCCATCGAAATTTACCCAGCGAACGCACGAACAAAGGAGCAGAAATGAAGAAAAAGACGTTTTTACCGTTTGTCATCCTCTTGACCCTTGGAATTTCGCTCGCCTGCTCGACCCTTACCAACCCCGCTTCCTCTCCGCTGCCCACGCTTCCCCCCTTCCAGATCTCCCTGCTCAGGGACGATTTCTCCAGCCCCGCCAGCGGCTGGGGCACAGGCACCGACGAATTCAGTTCCATCGAATATTCGTCCGGCACCCTGTTGTTCAAAGTCTTCGACTCCTATTACATCTCCTGGTCGGGTCCCAATCTGACGGACTACACCGACGTCCGTGTGGAAGTGGATGCGCAGAACAGCAGCAGCAGCGACGGCAGCATGTTCGGCGTGATCTGCCACGAACAAATCTCACAGGACTTTTACTTCCTCGGCGTGGATGCCAGCGGATACTACGCCATCGGCAAATCCATCGTCGGGCAGGATAACGTCTACCTTGCTGAGGGAACCAGCGCATCCATCCCCGGCGCGGGTCAATCCGTCACCATTGGGGCAGATTGCGGGAACGGGACGCTCGCCCTCTACCTCAACGGCGAGATGCTCGCCAGCGCCCAGGATTCCACCTTCACCAGCGGTTATGTCGGTCTCTTTGTTTGGAGTGATGAGACTCCCAACTCTGCCGAAGTCGCCTTCGATAACTTCAAATTGGAAAAAATCCCATAAAAGAAGCGTCGACATTTGAAACCCAAAGGCACGAGTTGAGAAAATTCGTGCCTTTGGGGCATGATCCTGTCTGATGATTTTTGGCTATAGGAGCAAGGTGAAAATCGCAAATACAAAGCCGATCGACAAGGTTACCGCATAAACGATAAGGAACTTTGTCAAACTGATAAATGCTTTTATTCCCCGTGTCCTGAATAAATAGAAAACAGTGGTGAGAGTCCACCCGATGTAGACCCCGCAGGAGAAATTGTAACCGTCTTCCTTTGCGTGGTTTGGGTTGTCTTCCCGCAACCACCACCCAAGCAGCCAGATCAGGATGAACGTATGCAGAAAACTGGATGCTGAAGAAATTCCCCTGCCATTAAGGAAATAGACCATCGCGAAACCATTATTCACGAAATAAAACAGAATCAAAAAGATAAAAGGGAGGGTAATGTTTCGTTTGGTTTTGACTTGTTGTAGCATGCGATTCCCTTCTAATGCCGAAAAACGATACGGTTCAATTCTATCTTATCTTTTTGAGAAATCTACAATAGGCATTCCGGTAATTCATTTTATAATTGCACTGACTTAATTGCCAATCCACCAACCATACGAGAACCCATGACCAATCAACTCATCGAATGTATCCCCAACTTTTCCGAAGCGCGCCGGCCCGAGATCATCGACCAGATCATTGCCGCCATTCAATCAGTGAGCGAAGTCAAACTGCTCGACCGCTCCTCCGACCTCGACCACAACCGCACCGTGCTGACCTTTGCCGGGTCGCCCGCCGGAGTAGAAGAAGCCGCCTTCCGCGCCATCAAGACCGCTGCCGAATTGATCGACCTCGACCAGCATACAGGTGCGCATCCACGCATCGGCGCAACGGATGTCGTTCCCTTTGTCCCGCTCAGCGGTGCAAGCATGGAAGAGTGTATTGCCATTGCCCAAAGACTGGGTCAACGTATCGGAAGCGAACTCAGCATCCCGGTCTATTTGTACGAAGCGGCGGCAACCCGTCCCGAACGAACCAACCTGGAGAATATCCGCAAGGGACAATACGAAGGGCTGAAAGCCGAGATCGAAACCAACCCCGCCCGCCAGCCCGACTTCGGTCCCGCCAAACTTCCCAAGGCAGGCGCCACGGTCATCGGCGCGCGCGCGCCACTGATCGCCTTCAACGTCTACCTCACCACCGACGATGTGGACATCGCCAAGAAGATCGCCAAAGCCGTGCGCCAGTCGTCGGGCGGCTTGCGCTATGTCAAGGGGTTGGGTTTGCTCGTGGATGGTCGTGCGCAAGTCTCCATGAACCTGACCAACTTCCGCGAAACACCCATCGCGCGCGTGGTCGAATTCATCCGCCGTGAAGCGCAGCGTTACGGCGTGGGGATCCATCACAGCGAACTGGTCGGCTTGATCCCGCAGGAAGCGTTGACCGATGCCGCGGTCTGGTACACCCAATTGGATCAGTTCGACAAAGAACAGATCCTTGAATCCAGACTTTTCACTAGTCCCTCCGCCGCTTCTGACTCCGCCAAAGCCTGTCCCTCTTTCCTCGAAGAGTTAGCCTCGCCGACGCCGACTCCCGGGGGCGGCTCAGCCGGCGCATTCGCCGGAGCCATGGGCGCGGGACTCGTCGCGATGGTGGCGGGCGTCACCATCGGCAAAAAGAAATACGCCGACGTGGAAGCCGAAATGCAAGCCATTCGGGTCGTCGCTGAGAATCTTCGCCAGGAACTCACTCAAGCCGTGGACGATGACGCCTCTGCCTTCGAAGCCGTGATGGGCGCTTTCCGCCTGCCCAAAGATACAGATGAACAGAAAAAAGTGCGTGAAGCCGCCATCGTGCAATCCACACTCAACGCGGCGCACATCCCGCTGCATGTCGCCGAAGACGCGGTCAAGGTGATGGAGCTTGCGATCAAATGCGCCAAACGCGGTATTGTCAGCGCCGTCAGTGACTCGATGTCCGGTTTCGCCATGGCACGCGCCGCCCTTACTGCCGCAGGGTACAACGTTCGCATCAACATCAACTCGCTGGAGGATAAATCCGCTGGCGAAAAAATGCTTGCAGAACTTGCCGAACTGGAAAAAGAAGCCGACGCACTCGAATCCGAGATCCGTTCTGTGATGAAAGAGCGCGGCGGGATATAAAACCGCCATTGCGACCTCAGCAAAGCAATTCCACTCCAATGAAACGGATAGTTTTATCTGTCGGGTTGCTGTTTCTGCTCGCTTCCTGCAACCTGCCAACGGAGACGGTTCCAACTGCGCAAGCAGTTGAGCCGACCCAGACGCAAATTCCCGCAACAGAGACGAATACGGCTATCCCAACAACCGTACCTCCAACTGCAACCGTGCTTCCGCCCACATCCATTCCCTGTGACCCGCTTGCGGTGGATTATTGCATCGTGGATTGGAATTTTCTCTTCCAGCGTCCCATCCTGCCGCCGGGGTCTGACAGCGTGGACTTAACCTATCTCTATGCCACCACTCAGAATGGCAAACGCGACCCGCATCATGGCGTGGAATTCCAAAATGCGTTTGGGACTCCCGTCTATGCGGCGGGAAGTGGGGAAGTGGTCTTCGCGGATTCGGACAAGTCCATCAAATTCAGCCCGTGGGCGAATTTTTACGGCAATGTGGTCATCATCCGTCACGCGGACGAGTTCTACACTCTGTACGCGCACCTATCGAATATTTTTGTGGACGCGGGAGAACCGGTCAGGGCAGGGGACGTGATCGGGGAAGTTGGAGCGACGGGCGGGGCGACTGGCAGTCATCTCCACTTTGAGGTCCGCAGGGGAAGCGAATACGCAGATTATTTCTCCACGCAAAACCCAGAATTGTGGCTTGTCCCGCAACCCGGGTCAGGCACTTTATCCATCACCTTGAAGATGGACGCAGAACGGAATTATGAGCGCCCACTGGTTATCTCGCGCCTGATGAACGGAAATGTGGCTTTCACATATTATCTAACATCGTATACGCGGGGCTTCGAGCACAACGAAGAAGATGCCGTGTTGGGAAGCCTCCCATCGGGGCAGTATAAGATCCAATTCAACGATGCTTCCGGTTTGCGTGAGCGGATCGTTATGATCGTGGAGGGAAGACTCACGCAAACAGTTTTCCGTTAAAAATAAACAGCGCACCTCGTGAAAGGTGCGCTGTACAGGGATGGTTTATCCAACAACGGGAACGAGCAGAAAATACACCACCAATCCCACCACCAACGCGATTATACCGAACAAAGCGAAGAGAGTTCGCATGTTGCTTTCTGCGCCGAGCAATGACGCCCAGGCGGTGAACGCCAGTCCGAGCGCCATGATGAGCATGACCAACTGGAGCTGGTCGCCGCGTTCATCGTATTGTGAGGCGGTCTCAAAGTTGGCGTCGGAACTATCCCAGTACACATAGGCATCGGTGTACATGGCATCGTAGTATTCATCGCTCCACACGCCTTCTTCACTTTCAAAAGCGGCGATCAGCGCTTCAGAGAAGTTTTCCTGATAGTAGTCGGCAATATCCTGGCGGTCAGTACCGTCATTAATATACCAATTGTCGAAATAGTTGTAATCTTGCGTGATGTCCTGGTTCGCGCGCAGGTATTCGGCGTTGCCATCGTTCAGGTCTTTCATTCCCTGGATCTCAAATTCATTTTGTTTGGAATCTGAGATTGCGCCAAGATAACTCACCCCGGCAGTGAATACACTGAGGATCGCGATCATTGCCCCTAAAAAGATTTCATTACCCAAAAATTTCTTCATTCTCTTTTCTCCAGATTTCTCGATGATTTGGTCAAGCTAGCGGCGGATTATATTCCAAAAAAATAAAACCGTGCCTTGCATTTATGTTTTGATACACAAGACAGCCATCCGAAACCGAATGGCTGTCTTTCTGCGCTTCAAATGCGCCGGAAGTTTTTACTCTTCCAGTGTGCTGATATCTCCCTCGGGCAGCCCCTGCGCGCGCGCCTTCAGCACGCGTCGCATGATCTTGCCGGAACGGGTCTTGGGAAGTTTATCCACAAATTTGACATCGTCCGGGCGGGCGATGGGACCCATATGAGTCGCAACATGTTGTCGTAATTCCTCTGCCAACTCAGGCGAAGGCGCGAACCCGGCACGCAGTAATACAAACGTGTAGATCGCCTGTCCCTTGACTTCATGTGGAAGACCGATCGCTGCGGCTTCCGCCACTGCCGGATGACTGACCAACGCTGACTCAACCTCTGCCGTTCCAAGCCGATGCCCAGAGACTTTGATGACATCATCCACACGCCCGATGATCCAGTAGTAACCGTCAGTATCACGCTTAGCAGAGTCGCCCGTGGTATAGCGGCCCGGATACTTGCTCCAATACTGATTTACATAGCGCTCATCATCGCCGTAAATGGTGCGCAGCATGGAGGGCCAGGGTCGGAGCAAAGTGAGGTACCCTTCCGTATTATCTGGGACGGGATTGCCTTGTTCGTCCACGATCTCAGCCTTTTGACCGAAGAAAGGTCGGGTGCCAGAACCCGGTTTGAGAGGCACAACAGGTGTCGGCGTAATTTGAAACGCGCCGGTCTCCGTTTGCCACCACGTATCGATGATGGGGCATTTCTCCTTGCCGATCACACGGTGATACCACTTCCATGCCTCAGGGTTGATGGGTTCCCCCACGGAGCCAAGCAAGCGCAGAGATGACAGGTCATGCTTGTTGGGCCACGATTCGCCAAAGCGCATCAGTCCACGAATGGCGGTGGGCGCGGTGTAAAAGATGGTGATGCCATAGCGTTCAATGACTTGCCACCAGCGGTTGGGATAGGGGAAGGCGGGTCCGCCTTCAAACAGCATGGAGGTCACCCCCGCGATCATGGGACCATACACGAGGTAGGAATGACCCGTGATCCAGCCGGGGTCAGCCGTACACCACCAGCGATCCATGTCATTGACATCGAAGGCGTACTTCAAAGTTGAATACGTTCCAACCATATACCCGCCGTGCGTGTGCAAAATCGCCTTGGGCTTGCCAGTGGAGCCGGAGGTATAAAGAATGAAGAGCGGATCTTCCGCATCCATTTCTTCGGTGGGGCATTTTCCGTTTGCGATGGGAAGCACGCACAGGTCGTGATACCAGTGATCGCGCCCGGCTTCCATCGTCACGCCATTGCCGACACGTTTGACCACAATCACGTTTTCCACGGTGGGACACTTCTTAAGCGACTCGTCTACAATCGATTTGAGTTCCACCACTTTCCCGTTTTGGTACGACCCGTCACAGGTGATGACCAGTTTCGATTTGCTGTCTTCGATGCGCCCCTGCAAAGAGTCAACCGAGAAGCCGCCGAACACCACCGAATGGATCGCGCCGATCTTGGCGCATGCCAGCATGGCAAAGACGATCTCCGGCACGCGTCCCATGTAAATGGTGACGCGGTCGCCTTTGGTGATGCCCATGGCTTTGATGATGTTTGCCATGCGGGATACTTCGCGGTTCATGGCAAAGTATGAAAAGGTACGCTCCGATTTGCCATCCTCCGATTCCCAGATCAGCGCCAATTGATTTTTACGATGTGTCTTGAGGTGACGGTCAATCGCATTATGCACGATGTTTGTGCGCGCGCCTACGAACCATTTATAGAACGGCGCTTTCGAGTCGTCCAATACCTTGTCCCACTTTTTGTACCATTCCAATTCAGAGGCTTCATCAGCCCAGAAACCTTCCAGGTCTTTTTCGGCTTTCTCTGCCAGCGCGTCCCAATCTTTCAAGCGCGCCTGCATCACAACCTGCTCAGATGGATAATAGACTTCGCCTTCCATTTCCTTTTTCTTCGCCATGCCTGCCTCCTGAGTTGAAAAATATTGGACTATTTTAATCCCTTTTTGTTACTCCACATAATCCAAAATCTTGTAATACAAACCTACAAACGGCAGAAACCACGGGCTGCCGTTATACAGTCCCAGCGGAGCAGAGGGAAAACCGAACTTTGCAAACGGATGCTCTTTGAGGTTGCCTTTCAACACCGCTTTTGCAACCGCATCTCCTAAATACGTTGCCATCGCCACGCCGTGCCCGGCATAGCCCAGAGAATACAAAACTCCTTCCTCTTCACCCACATGCGTCATTTGGTCAAATGCAAAATCAAGCGTGCCGCCCCACACATATTCCACTTTTATATCTTTCAATTGTGGATACACCTGCATCATTTCGCGTTGCAAGATCTCGCCACTTTGTGCCACCGTGTTTTCATTTTCTGGGAAGAACGCCGCCCGCCCGCCGAAGATCATGCGGTTTTCCCACAACCGAAAATAATTCAAGAAATGCTTGTAATCAAAGATCATTCTGTTCTTCGGGCTAAGTTCATGCACCAATTCATCCGAGAGTCTTTCGGTCGCAATAATGAACGACCCGATTGGGATAATTTTCTTTTGCAATTTCTTTGTGACACCACCTGTATAACCGGATGTCGCCACCAAAACAGACTCTGCTTCCAAACTCCCTCTTTCTGTTTGGATAAAGAACCGCTTCTCCCTCCGCCCAATCTTGTTGACACGCGCTCGCGCGCAGAGCGTTGCCCCCGCCCTATCTGCCGCACCCGCCAACCCCGCCACATATTGAGCCGGGTTCAACCCGCCGCTGGCCTCATCCACCAGCGCGCCGTGATACACATCCGTGCCGATCTCGCTGCGTAAATCCTTCGGCGAGACGAGCCTCACATTGTGGTTGAACTCTTTCGCCATGAAGTCCACTTCGCCTTGCAAGGCGTCGTAGTGTTTTGGCTTGTTCGCCGTCAGCAGGTGACCTGTCCGCGAAAAACCGCAGTCGATGTTTTCTTCTTTGACGATCTGCTCAACGAGACTCACCGAATCCAACGAGCACTGAAATAATTCCTTCGCCAACTCCCGCCCGTAGTTTTTGATGACCGTTTGCATGGCGGGCTTTAAGCCGGTCAACGTCATGCCGCCATTGCGTGAACTTGCACCCCAACCCATCGTCTCGGTTTCGAGTACCACCACGCTCACGCCTTGCTTTGCCAACGTTCGCGCGGCGCTCAAGCCGGTGTACCCGCCGCCAATGATCGCCACATCTGCTTTGGCAGGGATGGGCGCAAGGTTGGAATCGTCGTGCATTTGGACGGTGGTGTGCCAATAGATGTGTTGTTTCATCGTGTCCTCTTTTGGGTTCGAACGCCTCCCGACGTTCGAGTGAACTTATGAAAAGAAAAAGTCCAAAGTCAGGAGACTTTGGACTCCGGTTCATCGTCTCCAAGAATTTCTTCCCAATCTAATTCTTTGAACGCTTCTTGCAAACGATGCCCATCGTCCACGACGATGTATTTCAAGTCGGTGAAGAGTTTCTCGGCGTATTCGCGCGCCTCGTCGAGCGGAACGACGTCATCCGCTGTCCCGTGGATAACGGTTGTGGGAACAGAGACAGGCTCAAGGTCCAGATAAGAGCCGAAGGGGTCTTTGAGCAAGGCTGGCGCAAGCAGAATCAGCTTGCGGACGTGAGTCGGTTTTTTGCAGGTGAAGACAGTCCCCATTAATCCGCCCAGAGACGAGCCGATAATTGTCCAGTTTTTCTTGCGCCCGATGATCTTTTTGAGTTGTGCCATGCGCTCGTCGAACTCGCCGGTGAAATCGGGGGTGACCATGCCGGGGAATTTTTCGGCGAACTGACGGGCTTTGCCGCTTTGGCTGTTGCTGTCGGAGCCGTGCAGGTAGATGATGCGGGAATTGTCCATTTTCTTTTTTCTCGGCTTGCGGGCAGGTTTGACTTTTTCTTCGGGCAGTGCGCTCTCGTCGATGAAATCTTCGGGTTCGGGAGGTTTGATGAGGGCGAGTGGCTGCGGGCGGAGCAGGTCGCGCAGTTCTTTTTGCAATGGCGGCGGAAAGTCTGGTGAGATGCGCCGCATGGTCACTGCGGTCATTTGATTCTCGGTGGTGCTGAGAATGTGCTTGAGCATGAAAATGGTTTCGCTGGCGGAGGCGCGGTAGAGTGTGACGATGAGGTCGGTGAGATCGTATTGCAGGGTGGATGGCGCCGCTTCAATGATGGGTTCTACGAGGTCGAAGATGGCGGGCAGGTTTTCAAAGTCTGAGTCCGCGATCATGGGGATGAGCGCTTGAACGCCGTTTGACCAGGTGCGGGTTCGTTCAGGGTGCAAGTATTCGCGCACGAGCGCTAGGAATTGATTCGGCGTTTCCTTGCGCATGCGGGTGAGGCTCGTAGTGAGTAACGCCACGCGCACTTCCGGGTCGCGGATCTGTTGAGTCCATGCGGTGATGCGGGGCAGCAGGCGTTCTTCTTGGGGTGGAATGCGACCAAGCAAATAGGCGGCCAGCAAACGTGTTTCGAGAGCGCCTTCATCCCAAAGCAGGTCGGCGAGGTCGAGTGCGAAGTGGGGATTGGTTTCAGCTTTGGTGCGCAGTTCGTTTTGAATTTGAGTTAAGACAGCGGGGGGCGTGCGGTAGGTTTTCAGGTTCGAGCCCGGTGCGACATTCTCGACCGTGCGGAGCGTGTAATTGACGTAGAACTCCAACATCTCGCGCAAATGCTTCATGAACTCGTCTGGCAGAAAGAAAAAGTCTGCGAGGCGGGTGGCTTGTTTGCGGAGGCGAGACAGGTCGATGGCGGGCATGGGTTGGAGTAGGGGCGCAATATATTGCGCCCCTACAAATATTAATACGCTTTCGCGAAATACACTTTTCGCTTGCTGGGCTTGCCGCAGACCACGCACTTACCTTCTCCCTCAGGTTGGTTGAAGGGGATGTTGCGGGTGGTGGCTTTTGCCTCCTCCTTGACCTTCTTCTCGCACTCGGTTGATTCGCACCAGTAAGAGAGCGCCCAACCATCCTGCACAACCTTTTTTAGGTCTTCGTAGTTTTCCACGTTGTGGATGTTCGCATCGCGATATTCGGTGGCGCGTTTGAGCAGGGATGCCTGCACGTCGGTCAGCAGGTTCTGGACGGTTTCTGCCAAGCCTTCTTGTGAAACGAAGGTCTTGCCTTCCTTGCCAGGCTTGTCGCGGCGAGCGAGGGCGACAGTTCCTTTTTCCACATCCTTGGGACCGATCTCTACGCGGACGGGTACGCCGCGCATTTCCCAGTCGTTGAACTTGAAGCCGCTGGAAACATTGTCGCGGTCGTCAAACTTCACGCGCACGCCTGCAGCCTTGAGTTCCGAGAAGAGACGGTCGGCAACTTCCATCACTTTTTCTTTTTCGGCGTCGTTCTTGAAGATCGGTACCACCACAACCTGAATCGGAGCGAGGCGGGGCGGCAGGACGAGTCCGTTGTCATCGCCATGTACCATGATCATCGCGCCGATGATGCGGGACGATATCGCCCACGAGGTGGTTTGCGCGTAGGTCAGTTTGTTGTCTTTGTTCAAGAATTGGATCTCGAACGCCTTGGCGAAGTTATCGCCAAAATAATGGGATGTGCCCGACTGCAAAGCGCGTTTATCCCACATCATCGCTTCAATGGATGTGGTGATCTGCGCACCAGCAAAACGCTCGGTTTCAGACTTGGTGCCTTTGAGCACGGGGATGGCGGCTTCTTCGAGGCAGAAGCGTTCGTAGATGTCGAGGATGCGGTACATTTCCTCTTTGGCTTCTTCTTCGCTGACATGTGCGGTGTGACCTTCATGCCAGTAGAACTCGGCAGTGCGCAGGAAGAGTTTGGTGCGCAATTCCCAGCGCATCACCGAACCCCACTGCACGATCAACAGCGGCAAATCGCGCCATGATTTGACCCATTTGGAGTACATGTGACCGATGATGGTCTCCGAGGTGGGGCGCACGGCGAGTTTTTCTTCCAATTCCGAGCCGCCGCCGTGAGTGACGACTGCGAGTTCCGGCGCAAAGCCTTCCACGTGCTCTTTCTCTTTTTCAAAGAACGACATGGGGATAAGCGTGGGGAACGCCGCGTTAACATGACCGGTTTTCTTGAATTCCGTATCCAGCCACGAACAGATATTTTCCCAAAGCGCCCAGCCATACGGCTTGACCACCATGCATCCGCGCACGGGGGCGTAATCAGCCATGTCGGAGCGCACAACCAACTGGTTGTACCATTCGGAAAAGTCTTCTGCTCGGGTGGGTAATTTGTCTTCTGCCATTTTGTCCTCTTCGGTTTACAGGGTGCATGTTGAAGGTCAAAGGTTTTGAACCTACAACCTTCAACTTTCTAACGTTTTAACTGCGTCTTTCACATCTTCGGCAAAGTATAACAAGTCTCTGTTTTCAGGAGTCATGTAACTTTCAAATTCTATAAAATAATTGTCGAATATAAAATCCCAGCCTTGCCCGACTAGAATGAGGGGTTTTCGCGGCGTGGATTCGATGATCATCAAATTCCACATCAACGTAATTTCGGTCAGCGTGCCGGGACCTCCGGGCAGGGCAATGGCTGCGTCACAGCCTTCGATCAATGCCATGAGGCGGTCAGAAAGCGTTTTCTTCTTGCGTTCTTCTTTTACGAAGGCATTTGCTCGCGAACCGCGCCAGTCTTCAATGTCGCTGCATGTCACACCAATGACATGTCCGCCTGCTTCGTGCGCCCCGCGCGAAACAGCTTCCATCGTGCCGTAGTAGCCGCCGGTGATCACGGCGTGTCCGCGCTGGGCGAGAAGTGATCCAAGCAATTGCGCTTCTTCATACGCCGGAGAGCCTTGTTTCGGTTGTGCGCCGCCAAAAACGGTTATGTTCATAAGACCTCACTTTGGGTTACAGGTTACAAGTTGCAGGTCTTAACCTTCAACTTGTAACCTGTAACTTTCAACTACTTCACATCCCATGTTCTCGTTTTGTTTTTCTCGATTTTCTTCAAGACCGCTTCTTCCAGGTCAATTCCTGAAACCGAAGCGAGCTGTAAAAGATACAGCATCACATCAGCTAACTCGCTACCCAACTCTTCGCGGTCTTGAATCTCATCCGTGAATTGAAAGTGTTCCAAAATCTCAGCCGCTTCAATGGAAAGCGAGACTGCCAAATTGCGTGGAGTCTGCGGGCGCTTGCTGTCTGCCTTGTACCAGCCTTTCGACTTCACTAGCGCATGCATTTGTTCTGTCAATTCTTTGATCGTCAAATCGCTCATTTTTTATCATCCAATAAAAAACGGCTCGCCAAGTCTGGGAGCCGTTTGGGCGCAAGTAAGCGAACCTAGCCAGACCTGGAGGATTTGCACATTCGAGGGGACGGGTTCGGGTTCATTAACATGCGCAACATTATAAGGGTAAAATTGAATTTATGCAAAAGGATGAAGTGCTTCGCCTCATGCGGGACCCGAAACTGCTCCCGTCCGAAAGGTTGAATCTACTCTCGAACATTGCCGACCAGGCGTCGTCTTTGAAGATGCCCTGCTACCTCGTCGGCGGATTTGTCCGCGACCTTTTGCTCGGTCAGCCGGTGAACGATTTCGATTTTGTCGTCGAGGGCGATGCGATCAAACTCGGCAGAAAACTTGTCGAAATGTACGGCGGAAAGTTAACCCCACACTTCAAATTTCATACTGCTATATGGCATTTGCCTGATGACTGGAATCTGATACCCGGCACCATTGACCTGATCACCGCTCGCAGGGAGATGTACGAAAAGCCTGGCGCGCTGCCGACTGTCACACCATCCACCATTGACGATGACTTGCGCCGCCGCGATTTTACCGTCAACGCCATGGCACTCCGCCTGGATGGGGAAGGCTTGGGCGTACTCCTTGACCCAATGGATGGACGATCCGACCTCGAGCGGGGAACGATCCGGATTCTTCATCCGCTTTCTTTTGTGGACGACCCGACTCGCATCTTCCGTGCCATCCGTTATGAGGGGCGTTATGGTTTTGCGATGGATGCCGAAACTCAACACTTGATCAACCCCGATGCTTTGAAAATTCTGAGCTCTTTAAGTGGTGAACGTTTGCGTCACGAACTAGATTTGATTTTGGATGAAGAACAGGCTGCTGTTATGGCGCTGCGTATAGCCAGTTTTGGGGTGATGAGCGCGATCCATCCAAAGATGCCCGAATTTAACCAGACCTATTCTGATTTCCTTGAAATGGACATTCGCCTCGACATCCCGGCGGATCGGCGTACGATGGGGTATATGCTCTGGTTCATGGATTTGTCTGAAGAGGACGTGATCCTGTTGTCTAACCGTTTGGATTTTACGAACGAGTTAACCTTGTCTGTGTGGGCGGCGGCGCAGTTGAAGCGCGGGTTGCCGTATTTGGTCGGCATGAAACCAAGCGAGTGGACCTATGCTTTGGAAAAGTTGCCGCTGCTTTCCATTTACGCCGTGTATCTTGTCTCGCGTGAAAAAGCGCTTCTCGATTACATCTCGCTTTGGCGGCATGTCAAACCGCGTACGAATGGCGAAGACTTGAAGGCAAGGGGCTTGCCGCCTGGTCCGCGTTACTCGGAAATCCTGACGGAATTGCGTGCCGCATGGCTGGATGGGGTGTTATCAAACAATACAGAAGAAGAGGAATTGCTCAACAAATTGTTATCCGCCCATTCGTGAATACCTGGAGGATATTGCCATGTCCGTACCACGGAACATCGAATTGAACGTAAAGGGGAACTTCAGCGGGAACCTTGTTGTTGGAGACCATAACATTGTCGTCAACAACCCGAATGGTGGAGTGGTGAACATCGTTGCGCCTCCAACACCGGCAGAACCGCGCACACGTCCGGTCAATTTACGCCCGCGCAATTTTCCTGACCTGCTGGACCGTGTGCCTGAGATCGACGCGATCGCAAATGCCATCCGGGCTTCAAACCCTGTGACGATATTCGGCGAAAGCGGCATGGGCAAGACTTCACTGTTGCGAAAGTCTGCCCATTTGGATGACTCAAAAATTTTTCAAGATGGGGTTATCTACCTGAACGCGCGTGAAAGTGCGCGCGACGACCTGCTGCAAACCATCCACGACTCGTTCTTCATTGCCAACCCTGAGATCAAACCCACCGATGGGGAAATCCGGTCGAAGTTGAAAGACATTCGATCGCTGGTCATTCTGGACGATGTCACTCTGGGTCGCGATGATGTTTCTTATATTTTGGATGTCATGCCGAAAAGCTCCTTCCTTTTTGCTTCTGCCGACCGTGTGCTGTGGGGAGAAGGCTTGGCGATTTCACTGGATGGTCTGCCGGAAGGCGATGCGCTACAACTTTTTCAGCGTGAATTGGGGCGGCCCCTGACTGACGATGAAAAACCGATCGGGGTTCAGATTTGCAGGATGCTCTTAACGCATCCGCTTCGGATTCTGCAAACCGCTTCAATGATTCGGGAGGATGGACTCAGCGTTCCCCAAGCCTTTCACAAGCTGACAACGACCCGCACCCAATCGCCGACGGTCGAGATGGCGATCCAAAAATCCAGTGATACGCAGAAAAAGATTTTTAGTCTGCTGGCAGTGGCAGGCGGTTTTTGGCTGCCACGCGACCACATGCTGAAGATGATCTCCGCTGCAAATTTCGATGCGGAAGTGAAGTCGCTGGTGGCGCGAGGTTTTATTGCAGAGCAGGGGACAAACCTGAGAATGAGCACAGATGCGGCATCTTCATTGGCGAATCTGTGGGATTTGACGGGCTGGGAAGATGCGCTTGTCGAACACTTCGCGGGCTGGCTGCAAACCGGTCCTCAGGATATTTTGGTGGATCAGGCGTCGGATCTGTTGTTTCATTTGCTCAAACGGCTTGGAGAGAAAAAACAATGGTCCCAACTGGTGACGTTAGGAAAGGCTCTCGAGCGCATTTCCATTATGCAGAAAAAGTGGCAGCGCTGGTCGCATGTTTTGAGTCTGTTGCGTGTGGCGGCGCGTGCCCTTGCCGACAAAAAACTCGAAGGCTGGGTTTTTCATCAATTGGGGACCCGCTCGATGTGCCTTGGCGCGAAAATGGAGGCGCAAAATTTCCTCAAGCAAGCGCTGGATATTCGGAGCGCGATCGGCGACAAGGCGGGAGTACAGGTTACCCAACACAATTTGAGCGTTCTGATGAACATTCCAATGCCCGCTCAACATGTGAAATCAGGCAGCATGAGCGGCAGCAGTTTCACTCGTTGGTTTTTGCTTGCCGCGGCGGGCGGTGGGACGGGCATTATTTTGCTTGTTTTAGGCTTTTTGGGGTATCAATACTTGAAACCGCCTGCTGAAGAAACACAGGCGCCCATTTCTTCCCCAACGCCCAGCGCAACCTTTACCTCCATCCCGCCATCGGATACGGTTACACCGACCGGCACCCAACCTCCTACAAATACGCCATCTCCAACTCTCACCGCCACCTCTGAGCCGGTGGTGTTATTTGACTTTGTGAATCGGGCAAGCGACCCAGATGTTGCTTACTATCAGTATATAGAAACGAATTATGCCACGCCGAACGCCCTGCCTTCAGAGCCGATACCCCTGGAGTTTCAGCGGCTCGACACAGACATTACATCTCCGTGGACATATGTATTTCTGGTACGGGAACCGTTCGTCGGCTGGCAAGCGAAGATCAATTTGGAAGATTCGTCAACGGAAGATCTCGCATTGGCAATGTATATGTCGTCTGGCACACGCGCCCGCGGGGTTTTCAATGTCCCGTTTGCTTTGCGCCGGGGAGATGAGTTCGTTGCCAAAGTCGGGCATCTTAACCCGACAGAAATAGGTCCGGGCGATATCAGTGATAAGGATGGGGTGACATACCGGCTGTACTATTTCGAGAAGGATATAGGGCAAGCCGTTCTTTTGGGCGAGATCAGGGATTACATGGATGGAAAAACCCACGAGTGGCGAATAGCGATTCCCAGTCATCTTGACGGGGTTCGAGTCCGCTTTATGCTCGAGGTCGACTCGAATTTATTCTTCAACTATGATTATGCCGCCTGGCTGGACGCGATTTTGATCGGCTCCCCACGGTGAGATTCGATCTTTGATTTGGCGTCCGAGTCCGAGGTCCCGAAATTGACGCGTAAGGATCAGGCGAATTTCTGTACGCGGATTCAATCCTGACGTATAATCAGAAAATGGTTGAGGAGCAAAACAATCGCCTGCCGTATCGACTAAAAGAGCCCTTCCTGAGCAGAACGGAAGCGGCTCTTTTTCGTTTGTTGACAGATATGATGGCAGACCGGTATGTAATTTGCCCAAAGGTTGCCTTGAGTGACCTGTTCATCATCCTGCGCCCAAATGAGAATGTGCATTTCTTCAACAAGATCTTTCGCAAGCATGTGGATTTTCTGTTATGCGACCCGGTTACTTACATGCCGTCTTTTGGGGTGGAGATCGTAAAGCCGATAGCAAAAGACGGGGTGCGCGAAGCGGATAAGTTCATGGGAGAACTGTTTACCGATGCCGGGCTTCCGCTTGTGCACGTGCCTTCACAGGAAGCATATGATCCGGCGGATATCGTGGCGCTCTTTCAATTGGCGGTGGTGAAGGTCGGCAAGACTTCTTCTGTTCGTGTTGGAAACCCGATGGATACGGTTCCCAACTGTCCCGTTTGTGGCAAGATGATGGTTTTGCGCATTCATCGCAATGGTACGAACTCGGGGAAAAAATATTACGGTTGCATCGACAGCCCGCGTTGTAATGGGACTGTGCCGATCGAAGCGTTGGGCTAGCGCCCAAACAACTTAAAATTGGAGGGGGTGCCCTACATCTTCATATTGTTTGGGTACTAGAAGTGTCTCGCCAGTTCCGAAGCGTAATTCATTCCAACCGATTTGCGATGTTCCATTAGCCAGTCTCTCAAACTGGTCTTGCAGCGAGGCGGCTCTTTTGAGATGAGCAGGTTTGCCATCAAGCCGTCCACTTCCTCAGGGGTTAGCATGACGTCATGTACGAACAGGCTCAAGAATTGAGCGGCGAACAACGCCAGCCTCGGCGGGAAGGGAATCAGCCAGCGTTTCTTTCCGACCGTCTCGCCGATCAACCCCACCATTTCCTTGAACGTGAATTCATCCGGTCCAACTGCATCCCAGACATAACTGTCACTTTTGTAAACGGCTTCCACTGCCATCTCTGCCAGGTCATCCACATATATCGGAGAGAGGCGGTAGGAACCGTCGCCGGGTAAGCCGAAGAGTGGAAAGCGCCGTAAAAGCCAGGCAATATTGTTGATAAGAATATCTTCTTTGCCAAATAGCACGGTCGGACGCAAAATGGCGTAACTCATCCCCGAATCGATCACTGTTTTTTCGTTGGCGGCTTTCCCCCAAAAATAAGGCAGATGCGAATCCGCTGATGGGTTGGTGATGCTGATGTGTACGATCCGCTTCACCCCCGCGCGGACGGCGGCGTTTACCAACACTCGCGTGTTTTCCACCGCTTGCGGCTGGGTGTTGCTGCCTTTGTCAAACCGCACCCAATACGTGTTGACCAATACCTCCACACCGCGCAGAGATTGAACGAGATCATCCTCCTTCGAAAAATCCAATGGGAAGGCTTTTACTCGTCCGCCGAACGGGTCGGTACGGTTGGGATGGTTTGTGAGCGTGATGACATCCTCACCACGCTCCAATAGTCGTTTGGTGATGTACTTGCCCGAATAAGAGAATGCGCCAGTGACTGCGATCTTCATTTTGCCTCGGCTTTCGGTACGCGCGGCGCGACGAGCGCAAAGAACGAAACTGTGATCCCAATGCAAATCAATGCGAAGAGAAAACCCGCCAATGTGCCGCTCAGCCGTCCGGCGATCTCGAAGAACATTTCCTCCAGCGTCGCAGATTCGGGTCGGTAACTGAGCGAGAGAATGCCGGGCAAGCCGATCAGCAGCACATTCGAGAACACGGTCCAGAATTGCGCGCGCTCCTCGGTTCCACATAGGTCAACTAGCACCTTGCGTAAGTGCGGGCGGATGTAACTTGCGATCAGCGCCGTCATTGCGATGGTAAGTGTCACTTGCAACAAAAAACTAAAGATGGAATTCATACAGACTCCTTTTTTATTTCAATACTCGTAAGATCTTCGTGACGTTGGAAATACCCAGTCTTTCCAGTTTGATGACCGCGCTGGCGAGACTGTCGATGGCATTAAAGAATTCCTGAAGCGCCTTCACCCGTTCGCGGACAAATTTCACATCCGCTTCGCTGCCGGACACCGACCCTGATTCAAGTTGAGTGAGCGTTTCCTGCACAGAACGGATGGCGCGGTCGAACTCGCTGTTCTGGCGTTCCTTCAAGATCGAGCGGATGGATGTGTAAAAATCCGTCTCGGCTTCGTAGTAATCCTTGCGGTCGCCAAGTTTGGATGAGCGATGCACCAGCCCCATGCGTGCCAGCGTGCGCACCTCAGTGCTGACCGCCCCTTTGGTGAGTCCGGTCTGCTCGACGATCTCATCCAGCGAGAGGGGAGCGGGGGAGAGATACAATACGCCAAAGATCGCGCCCATCCCTTTGGGGAAACCCCAAAAGCGGCTGATCTGGCTGAGGCTTTCGGTAAAATCCTGTTTGAGTTCGGGAAGTTTGATCATCGTTGGTGTTCCTTTATTTTAGAACGTTTAGTAATAACTAAACGAAGTATATGATAATAATTTGAACTTGTCAAGCAAAAAGCCGCCCAAATGGACGGCTTTGGTTTGCGCGTAGGTGACGCCGAGAATTATGGAGCGGTTTGAAAATATTTGAACAATTCTTCGCCGGTTTTCCCTTGTGCTTCGTTCAGATACTGTTGGATCGGTATGCGGAGAATGTGGAACTCCGCCGTGTTTTTTTCGAACCAGAATTCCACGAAGCCGTAATTGGGTCCTTGTAACTCTTCACGCGGAATCTGCACGACGATTTCCATTACCTGCGCCATCCAATTCCCAAAGGCTTCTTCTGTTGTCAGGTCATCGGCGGGTAGGCGGACGGTGAAGTCGGTTTGCATCGCGCCGAACGTGGCGGAGCCATCGGCTTGGATGCAGTCCTCGCCAAAGGCGGTGGCTTGTGCGCTGGCGCGCGAATCCAATTCTTTGACGGCGGCATCGAGTTTTTCGGTCAGTTCGGGCAGGGCTTGATACGCCCAATTGTACGCGCACCCCTGCCATGCGGGTGTTTCGGGTTCGACCTGCTCCGGTTCGGCAGTGATCGTTATCGGTGGGGGCGAAGCGGTTTCCTCCTGTGTCGGCGCAGAGACATTCTGCAACGCGACGAAGGTCGCAGCAGCGGTCAATGTCAATCCGATCAACAGGTTGCGCTTGTGTTTCATTTCAACAGGTCTGCGGCGGCCGAAGCCATCAATGCAGCGCCCCTGACCAACGCTTGTTCGTCAAAGTCGAACTTGGGGTGATGGTGGTTGTAGTTGAGTTTTTTCTCGTCGTTGCCGGATCCGATGAGGAAGTAGCAGCCAGGGACCTTTTCCTGCATGTAGCCCATGTCTTCCGCGCCCATGGTGATGTAGGGGGTGGTGTCGATGGTGGTTTCGGGGAACACTCCCTGGGCGGTGCGCAGGACACTGGCGGAAATATCGCTTTCGTTGATGACCGGTGCGGTGACTTGTTTGATGGTGATTTCAACTTCGCAGTTCATGGCTTGGGCGATGCCGCGCGTGATCTGTTCGAAGCGTTCCAGCACGGTTTTGCGGATTGAGGGATCGAAGGTACGGATGGTGCCGTTGAGTTCGGCAGTTTGCGGAATGACGTTGAAGGCGGTTCCGGCGTGCATGGAGGTCACGCTGACCACGGCGGGTTTGAGTGCTTCGATGTTGCGCGAAACGATGGTCTGTAAGGCGCTGACGATTTGCGCGGCACAGACGACCGGGTCGATGGTGGTTTCGGGGAGCGCACCATGCCCGCCCTTGCCGGTGAGTTTTATGATGAACAATTCTGCGCCTGCAAAGACTGGACCTTCGGCGACATGAATCCAGCCGACGGGTTTTTCGTTCCACAGATGCAGGGACAGCGTCCTGTCCACTTTGGGGCTGTCGAGTACGCCGTCGCGCATCATCATCAACGCGCCGCCCATTTCTTCACCATTGGTGCCTTCTTCGGACGGCTGGAAGCAGAATTTGATATTGCCTTTCAACTCATGTTTATGTTCGTTCAGGATCTTCGCCACGGTCAGCCCGATGGCGGTGTGACCGTCGTGTCCGCAGGCGTGCATCACGCCGGGATTCTGGGATGAATACTCCGCGCCGGTGTCTTCGGTGATGGGGAGCGCATCCATGTCAAACCGTAGCAGGATCGTTGGACCCGGTTTTGATCCTTCGAGGAAGCCGACCACGCCGGTCTTGCCGACGCCTTTGGTCACTTCGATGCCGAGGCTTTCGAGTTCCTTGGCGACGATTCCGCCGGTGCGGATTTCATTGAAGCCGAGTTCGGGGTGCATGTGAAAGTCGCGCCGCATGGCTTGGGTGTAGGGGAAAAGTTCTTCGGCTTTTTTGAGGAAGTTGGTCATGAGATTCTCCGGGGCACTATTGATATTTTACAACTCGAAACTTTTCTTCATATCGCGGATGTTCGTCCGTGCTGTCTTCGGTTTTGCGCGCCTTCATGCGTTCGATCAATTTGTTTACATCCTGCACTTGTGACTTGTGCTGAAGGATGGCTTGCAATTTGATCTCCCAGGTATCGGTCACATCGATGGTTGTGTTGGGTTGGGATGTGAGTGAACACCAAACTTCCTTGGGCATGTGCGGCTCAAAACCTTGAGAGCGTATTTCAGGGAAGTAAGCTGGGTTACCCGCTGCCGGGAAGACGGCGTCAAGCACGACTTGTCCGCAGGCGCGATGGTCGGGGTGGTTGATGCCGTATTGGGCGAATAGATTCTGCGGGTCGCAGGTGACGAGGATGTCTGGTTTGTGGCGGCGGATCTCGCGGACAATGTCTCGGCGTAGATCAAGGTCTGGGATGAGGTACCCGTCTGGCAGGTCCAGGAAGTGAGGCGGTTCGGCTCCGATGATCTTGGCGGCTTCCGCCTGTTCGTGGTGGCGAATCCCGCACAGTTTTTCGGGGGTCATGTCTGGTGTGGTCGTGGGGTTGAACCCTTTGTCGCCGCAGGTCAGTAAGAGATAGGTGATCTTGTGTCCAGCGCGTGCCCAGCGGGCAAGGGTGGCGCCGCAGAAGAATTCAGGGTCGTCGGGGTGTGCGAGGATGACGAGAATATTTTTTGGGGAGTCCCAGTCGCCGGGTTGCAGGGATGTGGTTGGGTCGGTCATGTTTACAAATTACGGCTTACGGATCACAACGCGTGTAATTCGTAAGCCGTGGATTTAGTTCTTTTTGGCTTTGCCGCAGGTGCATCCGCCGCCTTCGTGACGGTCGCAGGGCGCTTCAGACTTGCGACGCAATGCTTCGAGCTCATCCCACGGTTCGATCTCTTCGCGGGTGAAAGTATGTACCTGTGGGCGTTCGCCCACGACTTCGATCAGTACGGTGACCTTGTCGCTCATTGGCAGGATGTCGATGACCTTGCCTTCGCCTTTGGGAGTGACGACCCGTTTGTTTCGTTTGGGCAGGGTTTTGCGCGCTTCGACGTATTGCTCGTATTCATAGATGAGACAACAACGCAGGCGTCCGCACATGCCGGTGATCTCCTCGGGGGTGAGGGAGATGCCCTGTTCCTTTGCCATCTTGATGGAGATGGGCGAGAATTCGGTCAGGAATTTGGAGCAGCAGCGTGTCTCGATTCCGCAGGCGCCCATGCCGCCGATGATCTTTGCCACGTCGCGCGGACCGATCTGACGCATTTCGATATGGGTATGGGGGTGTATCTCCGCCATATCCTTGCGCAGAGATTTGAGATCGACTTTCTCTTCGAGGTCTGTGCTGAAGAGGAAAGTCAGGCGGGAACCGTCGTAGTTGTATTCGGCAGCGACGATCTTGATGGTATCCAGCAGCCCAAGTTCGGAAGCGCGGGCGCGGCAATTAATCATGGCTTCGGTCTGTTTGTTGCGCCAGGATTGCTGCAGGAGCAGGTCGCGCGGGTTGGCGCGTCGTTCGACGGATTTCCAGCCGCCCTCGGGTTGGGAAGGAATTTCCTGTAAAACCTCTACGACCTCGCCGAGATGCCTGCCGCGGGTTGTATCCACGATGACGTGCTCGCCAAGGCTGAGATCGGGAATGGTGGAGGAATCGAAGTGATAGATCTTGCCTACCTTGCTAAAGCGTACACCGATAATGTTCTTGATGTCTGTTTGCATAGTACGCAATTATACCTGAGTAGGCAGGTAGTTTGGTGGTGTTGATAAAACATGTGTTTTCTGTGATGACCGGTTTTTGCACCCTTTTTTCGGTGCTCCAGAAAAAAAAAACACGGAAACCACCGATGAGAATCTGCGCGGCTCCGTGTTTTTGGGGTTTTTCTGCCTGCTAGCCGAAGGAAATCCCCAGGTCTTGCGCGGTCAGTACAATATCGGACTCCATTGGAACCATTTTCATTTTTCCCATGGCTTCTTCGATGGGCACATACTTCACGTGCGGTGGGTCGAGCGCGACCATTACGCCAGCCTGACCTTCTTCCAATCCGCGAATGGCGGCAGCCCCAAACCGCAGCGCGGTGAGACGGTCGAACGAGGTTGGTGATCCGCCGCGCAACAAGTGACCGAGCACCACTACGCGCGTTTCTTTGCCGGAAATGGCATGGATCTCTGCCGCCACTTTCTCGCCGACACCGCCCAGTCGTTCAGCGCGACCGGCTTCATGTTCCACCACCGAGATGCCGCCACCCTTGGGGGTTGCGCCTTCCGCCACCATGACAATGGTGAACTTGCTGCCACTTTCTTCGCGTTCGCGGATTTTTTCCACAACTTTGTGAATGTCATACGGGCGTTCCGGGATAAGAATAACATCGGCGGAACCAGCCACGCCCGAATGCAGCGCGATCCATCCGGCATAGCGACCCATCACCTCCACGACCATTACGCGTCCATGTGAAGCAGCGGTGGAGTGCAGCCGGTCGAGTGCTTCGGTGGCAAATCCGACAGCAGTATCAAACCCGAACGTGACATCGGTCTTATCGAGGTCATTGTCGATGGTCTTTGGCACGGAGATGAGGCGCAGACCTTTCTTTGCCAGCACACTGGCAATCGCTAGCGAACCGTCACCGCCTACCGTAATAAGCGCATCGATGTGATGCAGGCGGAACCCGCGCACGATCTCATCCGAACGATCCACTTCTTCAACCGTCCCGTCCGGTCGTGTGATCGGATACTTTAATGGATTGTTCCGATTGCTTGTGCCAAGGATCGTTCCGCCAAGGTGGGTAATGCCACGCACTCGTTTGCGCGTGAGCGGTACAAACCCGCCATCAGGATATTCCTCCGGGGAAAGAATTCCATGAAAGCCATCAAGGACTCCGTACACTTCCCAGCCGCGTTTGTGCGCGGAGAGCGTCGCAGCGCGGATGACCGCATTCAAACCCGGCGCGTCGCCGCCGCCGGTGCTGATCGCCACTTTTCGAATGGGCGAAAGTTGACTGGTTGACATAGTATGCTCCTAATTAATAATTGCAAATCAACCTTGAATTATAGCCCCAAGCCGCCTGAAGATGGCGAGTTCATGAAGATGTTAACAGAATTGGAGAAGGAAGTCATGCTATTGGAAGAAGCATGTCATACAAATCGCATCTTATCGACCCGAAACAGATCCGCTCCATTGAAATCTATCCGCGCCGAACGGTTGAATTGATGAGGTTTCGGACGAATCCAAAAACGGACGGGTGTACACCCGTCCGTTTTTGGATCCTAGAGAAGCAAAAACTACTGGACAGAGGAAGCCCCAATGGCTCCAACGATGAATACGAAATACGCAGCAAAGCAGCATAGACCGATCACAGTTAGGGCAACCTGGATCCAGCCCATGACGATTCCGGCGGTTGCCAAGCCATCTCCGCCGGCGGTTGGCGGAACGGCACGCGTCTCATTGCGCGCCATGTAACCGGTGATGAGCGCGACGATGGTGCCGAGAACAGGCGCGGCTGTGAAACCGAGAATGCCGCCAATTAGGCTGATGATGGCAAGCGTACTGGTGGGAAGATTATAGTTTTGGGGTTGTTCGTTCATTCGATACCTTTTCTATGTTAATTTAGTTCCAGCCCCCGGTGCGGGATCGGTTCTTGATTTCATCCTGCAACGCAGAGAGCATTTCCATATACGACTCCCGGTTGTAGGTGCTGGATTTGTCAGACTGCTCTTCAAGCCGCGCCAGCAGGTACACGACCCACGAAAGCCATGTGCGCGGGCTGCTCTGCGCCCTGGCAATTTCTTCTGCGGCCTGGTCGAGAATTTCTCGAATATCATCTTCTTTGCTCATGAGGTCACTCCTGTTTATCAATTGTTATGCTTTTATTGTACTCCCTCCCATGTCTCCATGAGAATATGAATGTCTTTAATGCTATATACGGAAGGCGGCGTGGAAAAGTTTCAGAGCCAAGTATCTGCGTAAAACTTGAAGCCCCTTACAAAACCGCAATGCTTTTCCAATGAATATGCCTTTTCGCGTTCTATTGCCGGAAGTAAAATCCATAGTTGAGTAATTCATTTGAATTTATCTTTAAAAAATTTATTTTTTCGCCTCTTGATATCAATTAAGGAAAGGCAGGTTTCCTGATGGCATTATTAACGAAAGCTCCCGGCATTGAATCAAAATTTCATATCCGTATCGTGTCCCCCGAAGAGGTGGATCAAAAACTCATCGCCGCCTGGTCAGACCTCGAAGCCCGTGCCATCGAACCCAATGCCTTTCTCTCTCCATACTTTGTCTTACCTGCGATACGCCATCTGGAAGAAGACAAGCATCCTCTATTGGTATTTGTTGAATCAAATTCAGGGGAGAATCCCACTCTGAAGGGTTTTGCCATTTTCAACGTCCATAGACCGAGCCGGAAATTTCCGCTCCAACACCTTGTTCTTTTTAGCAGCATTCATTCCTATCTGGATGGCTTCCTTGTAGATCGAACCTGTGCCGCTGATGTATTGCATAGCATTTTTAGTTATATTTCTGAACCAGGGCATGGCTGGCATGGGATTAGATTTAAGATGAACCCACTAAGCGATGAGCAGGACACTGTTGCCACTGAGTTGGGCATGAAATGGAAGATCCGAAAGACCTGGCAGCGCGCCATCATGCATCCTGGGTCTGCTGAAATGGTCTTGGAGAACCTATCAAAAAGCCTCAAGCGCAATTACCAGCGCTATACCCGTGCCCTGCAAGCGCTGGGAAAACTTGAATGGCGAATGTTGCAAGGACGTGCTGTTACTCCAGAGATGGTGAGTGAGTTTCTGCGTCTCGAGCATATGAGTTGGAAGGGGGAAGGTGGTACCTCGCTGTTGTCGAATCCAAACCAAACAGAGTTTTTCAAGGAGATGGTTTCCGGTTTTAATTCGGAAGGCAGGTTCTATTTCACAGTTCTTCTGTTGGATGAAAAGCCGATCGCGTTTACCTCTAATCTCATCTCTGGTTCTATTGGCTTTGGTTTCAAACTGTGTTTTGACCCTGCTTATGCAAAATACAGCCCATCCATAATTAACTTGATCGAATATTGCCTGCACGCAAATGATAACCTCCCCGGCATCGACTATGTGGATAGTTCCGCTTCGCCGGGTAGTTACATGGAAAGCGTCTGGCAGGATCGGCGCACATTGGTAGACGGCTATTACTCGTCTACGCCTGTCGGCAGAGCTGCGTTGTCCATTGCCGCTGCTGCCCGTAGTGCCAAACGACTCATTCACTAATAAAGCGGCTCTCTTACCGTATTGCAACGTTTTTGCCTGTTCATAGCCTCCATCTCATTGTAAAATTCAATAGTATCCATTGTTTACAAATGTCAAACGGGTTACTATTGAGGTTTATTGATGAGTGTTAATTTTGCCTATAAATCTGGTTACAACCTGCGCGTATTAGCATCTCATGAGGTGGATGACAGCCTGACCGCTGCCTGGTCTGCTTTGGAGGCGCGTGCGCTTGAAGCGAATGCCTTTCTCTCGCCCTATTTTGTTTTACCTGCCATCCGTTACCTGGAGGCAGACAAACACCCACTATTCTTGTTTGTAGAAAAAGAAATAGATGGCTCCAAAGACCTCGTTGGAGTTGCCATCTTCAACGTTTGCAAGCCCACCCGCAAATTTCCCCTGTCACATCTTTCTTTATTCAATACGATCCATTCCTATCTCTCTGGCTTTCTGGTGGATAGGGAATATGCTCATGATGTGCTTGAGAACATCTATCGCTTCATTATGGACCCGAAGCATGGCTGGCATGGTTTGCGAGTCCGCAACCTTGCTGCTGATGGCGGGCTTTCCCCGCTTCGGACAGAGGTTGAATCTGTTCTAGGGATTAATTGGCTGCCTTCCAACACATGGCAGCGACCAGTCTGCTGTCCACAGGGGGCATTTGCCGCAGAACAAACTATTTCCAAAAAACTATTAAAGGATGTTCATCGCAGACAGCGTGGTTTGAGTGCTCTCGGGGCGGTAGAGTGGCAGGTCCATTTTGGAGCAGGTTTGCAAGAGCGACATCTGGACGATTTGCTTCAATTGGAAAATCAGGGCTGGAAAAAGGATGAGGGTACATCCCTGTTATCTGATCACAACCATACGAGATTCTTTCGGGAAATGGCACATGGGTTCAATCGGGAGAAGCGCTTTTTTATCACTGAATTGCGTTTGAATGATTTGGTTCTATCCTCGGCATCGAACCTGATCTCGGGAAATTCTGGGTTTGGTTTCAAACTAGGCTGGGATTTAAATTATGCCCGCTATTCCCCCAGTATTCTTAATCTAATGAACTATCTGGAAAACAGTTCTTCTCTTCCTGATCAGATTGATTTTCTGGATAGCTCCGCTGCCCCTAATTCCTACATGGAGGAAATATGGCAGGGGCGACGTTCTCTTAGCGATGGTATGTTTGCGTTTACCAGTGCCGGGAAGTTGGTGCTTTCTGCGGGACAGGTTGTTAAGAAGGTAAAGGGTGTGTTAGGTAGAAGTAAAGAGAGTTGATTTAGCCTTTTATGCAACATTTTGCATGCCAGCAGGCGTAAACAGAACAAAGCCATTTAATCCGCGGCAATGATAGCGGCGTTTGATGTCCTGAATCATTTTTTCTGAAACGCTCGCTTCAAGGGGGATGCCTACCAGCCCTTTCATGCCAGCCTCAGTTTGAATCGTAAGCGGATTCTTGTCATAAAAAGTCGCTAGTTTTTCATTCATCGTTCCGTGAAAGAAGTATGCCCAGGTCATGTAATCGTTACTGGGAGAGACCTCTGCCCCCCATTCTTTTTTGTGGCGGAAAACCCCGTCGTTTAAATAGGGATTACTCATCATCGTGTCAACGGCGTGTAATCCATTCCCGTTGGCATATCGTAGTTGGAAGTAATACAGGGCGGTCTGAGCGCCGGCTTCCACGTGCGTTTCATCGCCGTCCAAAACACCCGTTCTGCGGAAGATCAGTTTTCCGTCCTGAATCAGGCTTAGAGCCCCAGCCACATCCACGCCATTTTTGGTCACAAATAGCAGCATCCCTTGTTCAAAGAAGCGCTGCATATCCGCAAATGAATCGATAATGGCAAGCTTTCCATATCGCCGTTCAACATGTGGGACGAACATCCGTTTGTAAAAGAAATCAAGGTCGGATTGCTCGTGTGAGATGCGATATTCAAGTCCATATCGCTCCGCAAAATTATTGGTGATCTGCTGCTTCTTTTGGACGAAGCCATTGCGCACATCCTCCCAACCGCCGGAAGTATGGATGATCTGTTGGACGAGCTCGGGGCATTTACAGTCATACAAGCCACTATAATCTATTTCTGATTCGCGCGGGAGCACTGCCACACATAGATCTGCTGACTTGCAGTAGGTTTTGATTTGTTTTTTTAGATTGGGGATGAAGGCACGCCACTCCCTGCGGACAGTGAACCCCGTCCCGTAGGTGCGCTTGAGTAGATTCTTTGTAAAATCATTCTGACCGAAAACAAACATCCGAAAAGGAATGTTGCTATCCTTAAGATTTCCCTCCACTTCCTGAGAACGGATGAAAAAGTGTGCCGCTTGATGAGCGAGGGTGTGTTTAAGTGTGCTGACGATGGGGAAGTTTTGCACAGGTGTTCTCCGGTGGATCGTGGGCTTTGTTTTCGGATGGGTTTCAAAAATTATAGCATTGTGGCCTGCTTGCTCGGTTGCAATTCCATTTCATTGGTGATACAAAATCATTCAGCTTCCATAGTTCCGGAAGATGTAAGGATGATAAAGCCTGTCAATCCTTCGCTTCGATAAGGTCGCAGTGTGGTTTCGAGCAGTTCAGGCGTGGGCTGTTCTTCGGGGATGCCGATCAGACCTTTTAACCCTGTATCTGTGAGCGCAATAAAAGGGTTTTTGGCGTAGAAATGAGCCAGCGCTTGCTTTGAACCCAGGTTGATAAAGTATACCCATGTGTCAAAGTCGTCACTTGGAGAAACGACCGCACCCCATTCCCGTTTGGTCATATATACGCCATCGTTTAGGAATGGATCGCTCATCATGGCATCTGCGGTACGGAGTCCTTGTTCATTGGCGTATTTCAACCCAAAATAATAGAGGGCAGTCTGTGCGCCTGCTTCCACATGAGAATCATCACCATCCAGCACACCGGCTCGTCGGAGCACTAGCGTATCACCTTCCACATGGCACAAATTTCCGGCAAGGTCTGTTCCATCTTTGGTTACGAATAGCAGGAAACCTTTTTGGAAGAATTCCTGCATCTCGTCGACAGATTCAATCTCAGCTAGATCCCCGAAACGTTTTTTGATCAATGGCGCAAACATGTGTGTATGAAAAGTCTGGAGGTCATGCTTATCCCGCGAGATGCGAAATCCCAGCCCGAATTTTTTTTCGAAGTTGTTGGCGATACGGCGCTTCTTACTCGAGAATTTTTTTCGGATGTATTCCCAGTCGCCGCTCGTATTAATTGCCTGACGTACCAGTTCAGTACCTTTATAGGAATATATATTCTCGAGGATCGGCTGGCTTTTGGGGAGGATGGCCACACACAGATCGGCTGTGTACGGATTTTGCGCCACCGCCTGTTTGATTGATTTGATCGGAATGCGCCACGTTCGCAACACGTTGGGTTGTTGCTGATACATTCGCTTTTGAAGGTATTTGGTGAAATGTCTTTTTCCAAAAAATAGAATTCTAAAGGGTTGGTCGCTGCCTTTTAAGATCCCTTCTACCAGACTTGCCTGTATAAAATATTTGGCTGCCTGTTGGGCTACTGCGTGTTTAATACTTCTTATTATGGGAAGTTTGTCGAGAATGCTCATGGAAACCTCGTGGTGCAGGTCTCCGGATTGGGGAAGCCTGATTTGAACTTATAAAGGTGATGCTGGGCGGGATGGCAGGCAAAGTATAGCACTTTCATTCATTCACTTTTAACTACAAGTTCGTTTTTCAGGTTTTATGATGTTTCCTTGATTTCTGTAACCCCATTCTTGGTATGGATATGGAAGCCGCTCAACCCTCTGGAACGATAACGGTTGAGTGTTTCCTCAAGGGTTTGGCTGTCACCCAGGGTTTCGCCTACCACCCCTTTCATACTATTTTCAGAAATGGCGATGAACGGATGTTTCGCATAAAAGTGCATCAATTTTTGATAAGGCCCCTTGTTGATGAAATACACCCAAGTATTGTAATCATCACTAGGGGAAACCGTTGCGCCCCATTCTTTTTTGGTGTTGTAAACACCATCGTTCAAGAACGGCATACTCATCATGGCGTCTGCGGCTCTCAGGTTATTTTCGTTTGCGTATTTGATCGAAAAGTGATATACGGCGGTTTGTAACCCGGCCTCGATCAGAGACTCGTCTCCATCCAGAACCCCTACCCGTCGTAAGTACAGAATGCCATCTTCTATATTGCATAAATTTCCTGCAAGGACTTTGTCATCCTTTGTTGTAAACATTAACATCCCTTTGTCGAAATGTCTCTTTTGTTCTTCAAATGTATCGATCTGGGCAAACTCCCCATGTCGTTTGCGGATGTGTGGAATGTACATGCGATTGTAAAAGAATTCCAAATCTTTTAGGTCATGTGAGACGCGGGTTTTCAAGCCGAATTTATTTTCGATATGATTGCTGGTTCTGCGTTTTCGCACAGAAAATTGCAGACGTACTTCGTCCCATGTGCCTGTGGTAGTGATTGTTTGTCGGACAAGTTCTGTACCTTTGTAGTGATACAGACCTTCAAATTTGGTTTCATGCTGTCTTGGGATGACCGCTACTATCAAGTCAGCAGCATCTGGGTTGGACTGAACGATTGATCTGAATGCCGGGATATACATTCTGCGTTGCCAGATCACAGTTGGAGGTTCAGAGTAGGTATTGCTTTCCAACCATTTTGTGAAATGAGATTTCCCTGCAAATAGACAGCGAAAAGATTGATCGCAGTCTGGTAACTTTCCCTCCACAAGGCGCACATGTACGAAGTACTTTCCCGCCGCATGCGCCAGAAGGTGCTTGATTTCCTGCAATAACGGGATTTTCTCCAATTTGCTCATTTGTACCTCACTATCCCTTGAATTCAACAGCCATCTATACCAATAATTTATTTTGATCAGGTAGGGAGATAGTGAAAAGTATAGCATCCGTACGGAGGCTGGGTGAAGGGTACTTAAGTGTGATAGTTAAATTTAGGATTTTTTCTGTTTTGAAGCCAAATCACAAGATCTCCAAGAAATGGAAGTGTGAACGTCCATGAGACGGTGAAGGGCGTCATGATCTTGAAGTAATCCCAGTATGCTGCCAATGGTCCGGTGAGACCCCATTCCCAATATCGCCAATGCCAGCGCCATAGGATGTAATAACTCAAGATACTGAATTCCACCGCCAGGCAAAAGAGGAAAGTCCGCCAGAAGGAGCGTGAGTTCAGGTTTAACGCTGCAAAAGGCAATAGCCACAACGGATACCAGATGCGGAAGGCATTGGTCGTGTAGATCAGTGCAAAAAAAGATAAAAAGCCCGCTTCGAGCAAGGTCAATCTTTTTCGCAGCAACGCAAGCATGATGAACGTGTAGATCGCGAGAAAAACGCTGCGCGAGTGCGCAAGGATCAATCCTGCACCATCTGGCGCAATTTCTCGGACGATGACAAACAAGGCGTACGCCGGTGAAAAACTTCTTCGGGCGAAGGACTGCAAGATGCCATTGAAAACATCCGGGAAAGGACCCATCAACCGGTATAGGCTGAGAAAAACCCCCAGAAAAATAGCGGCCATTCCCAGTCCGCGCAGGAAGCGTTCTCTCCACGTGGTCGTCTCCATTAGAACAGTCACACCGAAAAGGGGTAAAAGAATTAAAGCGGGTAGTTTAATCAATGATGCAAGTGTCAGCGCGAACGTTGCCCATGCCCAGCTGCCGCGCTGCCAGAGAATTAATCCCAATGTGATGAAGGCGACCATCCAGATGTCGTTGTGACCGTTACCAATCGCTTCGAGCAGGACGAAGGGGTTGAGTGCAAAAAACGCCAGAGCCGTGGCTTCGCTGACGGCGTTTCCTGTATCTTGCTGGCGCACCTGCCAGCCGATGAGCCATGCCGTGCCGAGGTATGCCAGCAGCGCGATGATCTTCATGGCGAGGATTCCGCCTGCGATGTCTGTGATGCCCAACTGAATGGGGAGGCGTGCCATACCCTCCCAAACTGGTCCATATGGCGAGGTTTTATCGACATACTCACCGGCAAGATGAATATATGGGTCGTCGGGAAAATTCTCCGGCGGGACGATGAGCGGATTGGCGTTGTACAAAACCCAATTCCGTGCGTTGACCACATATACCGCCACATCCAATGCTGTGATGGGGTATAAGCCGGTCAGAATGACCCCGCTGATGATTCCGAACCCAAGAATCCATTTCCGCAGGGATTTACTCGCTTCATGTTTTTGTTTGGAAAATTCATGTACCGCCCGTACGATGCGCCAGAATGCGAAGAACAGAAACCCCAAACCGAAGATGTAGACCCAGACGAACCAGCGCATGTTGCGCAGGATAATCTCGAGGTCGAGCATTCTGCTCTCGGCGTAAATATATGGGACAAGCGGAAAGGCGATCAGGAAAACAAAATAAACGAGGATGGAGAATCCGCCCCATACCAGAATCTGGCTGCGAACGGTTTTCAGCGAAAGGGTTGATCTCATTGCCGACATGCAATGGAGAATTATACCTTGCGAGAAAAGACCATCCCGGTCGCGAAACGGGATGGTCTTTTGTGGTGAATTGTTTGGCCTTTTTATAAAACGCAATCTACTCGTTGATTAGTTTCTGCCACGTCAGCGGACCGACGATGCCATCGGCGGCGAGATTATGATCCGATTGGAAGTCTTTGACTGCGTTGGCGGTATCAGGACCAAAGATACCATCCACGGTAATGTTGTACCCAAATTTGTCGCGCAACAATCTCTGAATCGCACGTACTTCCTGTCCGGTTTTGCCTTGTTGCGCCTGAATGATGAGTGCCTTCCACGTTTCAGGACCGACGATGGCATCTTCTTTCAGGTTGTTTTGGGTCTGAAAGTCTTCAACCTTGGACTGGGTTTCATTCCCAAAGATTCCGTCTACAGCCAGATCGAATCCGCGCGCCCGTAACAGGTGCTGAATGGCAAAGACCTCCACACCGGTATCGCCTTTTTTGTAGGTGGGATAGTCCGCAGCAGCCTCCGCCGTGGCTTTGATCTGCACCCAGAACGGTCCAGTGGAAAGGGCAAAGATCAGACCGCCCGGCTCTTTGATCTTCCAGTTGCCCTTGTAGGTTCCCGGGCTTGCGGGAGCTGTCAGGTTGACAGAGACATCCACGGTCTGCCCTGGGGCGACTGCGCCGTTGGTCAACTGTTGGGAGTCCGGTCCGCCCATTTTGTCACCCGAGTCAAAGACCAGCTGATAGCCCGAGGTCCAGGTGCATGAACCGACGTTCTTCAATCGCCAGGTTTTGGTAAACGCCTTGTTGACCGTGATGTTGGTATTGTCTGGAATGGTGACATCTGAAACGAAGGACGCCATGTTACAGGGCAGGGATGTGGCAGTGATGGTCACGCCTGGAGGCGGCGCCTGGGTTGTGGCGGCTGCGGGCGGGGTGTCGGTGATGCTTTGCGGAGTGACAGTCGCCTGATTGCTATTTTGTGCTGCTGCGGTGATCGTCTGCGCTGCCAACGTGAAAATAATGCCTTCATTGCTCTCTGGTGTTCCGGAAGGCAGGTTGCAGGCTGAAAGGCTCAACACGCCGATCAGCAATAATGCCAGAAAACGGTGTTTCATCTCATTCTCCTTTTGATCCAGTGTATCCAACTCTCGCCGGTAATTCAATTTGACATTGGTACTACATCCCCGCGCGGAGATTAAAGCAGACGATCCCCGAGATGTCTCTCAGGGATCGCCAATTACCAAATTACCAGGCTATTCAACGATATTGATCGGCAGGGTATTGTTCGTGCCCAATGCCGCCACGGAAACCTTTTGCGCGATCTTCTGCGAAATATCCACAAAAGCCTTTGCCGCTGCGGATTCGGGCGCACTCGTCACAATGGGTTTGCCGCTGTCGCCGCCGATGCGCACGTTCTGGTCGATGGGCACTTTGCCGAGGAAGGTCGTTTCGGTGGCTTGCGCCAGTTGTTCGCCGCCGCCCGAACCGAACAAGTCCATGCGTGTGCCGTCTGGCAGGTCGAGGTACGACATGTTCTCGACCACGCCGAGGATGGGCACTTCGAGCGTCTTGAACATGTTGAGCCCGCGCCCGGCATCTTCGAGCGAAACCAGCTGCGGCAGGGTCACGATCACCGCACCGCTGAGCGGCAAAGCTTGTGCGAGCGAAAGTGCCGCATCGCCCGTGCCGGGGGGCAGGTCAACGATCAGGTAATCCAACTCGCCCCATTCCACATCACTCAGGAACTGGCGGATGGCGGAGTTGAGCATCGGTCCGCGCCAGATGAGCGGCTGCCCCGGTTTGACGAGCAAGCCCATCGAAACCATTTTGATGCCATAGGCTTGCGCGGGGATGATGCGTGGTCCGTTGGGCGGCGGGAGTTTTTCCACGCCGAGCATGGTGGGTGTGTTGGGACCGTAAATATCCGCATCCATCAACCCGACGCGGGCTCCCGATTGCGCCAAAGCCACTGCCACGTTGACAGAAACCGTAGACTTACCCACGCCGCCCTTGCCCGAACCGATGGCAATGGCGTTGCGGATAGGCATGTTGACCAGCCCGCGCATGCGCCCATCATTGGGAACGTCTGAGTCCATTTTGATGTCGATGGTTTTTATACCTTCGACGGTCTTGAGCGCATTGCGGCAGTCTGCTTCGATCTTGCCTTTCAATGGGCAGGCGGGCGTGGTGAGCATGACGGAAAACGAAACCTTGTCGCCATTAATTTCAAGGTTGCGGATCATGTTCAGAGTCACAAGGTCCTGACCGAGGTCAGGTTCTTGAACCGTGCCGAGCGCTTTAAGTACAGCTTCTTTTGTTGAGGTCATTGATTCATCCTAAATGGAAATACAGATAAAAAGTAGACATGTAGACAGGTGGAAAAGTTTGCCCGTCTACATGTTTTTCTGGTGTACTTGCAATTACGAAGCCGCGGGGGCAGCCGCATCCGCCTTGGCAGCCTTGGCGGCTTCCTTTGCCTTGCGGGCTTCCTCTTCGCGGTTGTAATTCAGCGGGCGAATTTCCGCGTAGTACGAGGCGGGTTTGAGCAGCTTTTCAAGGTTATACACGTTTCGCCCGTAGGAGGCGATGTCGAAATCGTGATCCATCTTGATTGCATCGAACGGGCAGTATTCGGCACAGAACCCGCAGTTCATGCAGATATCCATATCAATGTAGAACTCGGCAGGTTCGGGCACGGGTTTACCGGTCTGCGGGTTGTTGGTGCGCACGATCCAAATACACTGCGGCGGGCAGACCTTGGCGCAAATGCCGCATGAGGTGCAGCGTGGTTCCTTCTTGCCGTCTGCGCCCTCTTCGTAGACGAGGAACGGCACATAGCGGAATTCCTCCGGCTGGATCAATTGCTCTTCGGGGTACTGCACGGTGAAAATACCGCGTGTGTTCTTGGAGGAACGATGCGCCACACCTTCCTCAGTATAGTAGCGCTTTTTGCCGCGCAGCCACCATGAAATATCCTCAAGATAAGTATCAGTGAACCGCTTGAGGGTAACGCCAAGTCCTTTAAGAATACCTTTTCCATACATAGTGTCGGTTCTCCTGTGTTATCGATCCACTTCGCCCATCACAATGTCGAGCATTGCCAGCTGAGCGACGAAGTCCGCGATCTTGCTGCCTGAACAAATCGTCTCCAACGCCGTCAGGTTGACAAAGGAAGGCGCGCGGACATGATAGCGGTATGGGTTCGGCTTGCCGTTGGACACGACATAGAAGCCGAGTTCGCCCTTCGGAGATTCAACGCGTCCATACGCTTCGCCAGCCGGGACCCGGACCTGGTACTGCGGTTTCTGCGAGTTGATCGGTCCCTCGGGGATCTGCTTGAGAGCCTGTTCCAGAATTCGCAGCGATTGGCGCATTTCATCGAAGCGGATGAGGTAGTTGTCCATCATGTCTCCGTGGTAGCGGACTGCCACATCGAAATCGAAGCGGTCATAGACCGAGTACGGGTCGGCGCGGCGGATGTCGTACGGTACGCCGGCAGCGCGCAGGACGGGTCCCGTCACCGAATACCTGATGGCATCTTCCGCATTCAAAACTTTCACGCCGGTCAGACGCGCCACCAGCACTTCGTTCTGGTTCAGGAAGCGTTCCATTTCATCGATCTTGGCGGGCAGGCGGTCGTGGACAAGGTCCTTGATCTTCTGCATCGCGTCTTCGGGCACATCGCGCACCACGCCGCCGAAGCGGAAGTAGTTGCACATCATGCGCGCGCCGGAGACGGCTTCGAAGATGTCGAGGATCAGTTCGCGTTCTTCGAAGGCATACAGCGAAGGCGTGTACATCGAACCAAGGTCGTTGATGAGCATACCGACAAAGATAAGATGGTTTTGGATACGGCTCATTTCTGCCATGATGACACGGATGTATTCCGCGCGTTCGGCAACAGGGATCTTCATCAGTTTTTCGACCGTGGTCACATAACCGAAGTTATTCGCCATCGAGTTGAAATAATCGAGGCGGTCGGTGTAGGGGATGATTTGGAGGAAGGTGTTGCGTTCGCCGATCTTGTCGTGGTTGCGGTGCAGATAGCCCATGACGGGCTTCAAGCCGGTGATGGTCTCGCCGTTGAGGGTCACTGCCACGCGCAGTACGCCGTGCGTAGATGGGTGGTGCGGTCCCATATTGACGACAATGTGATCGGTCTTCATTTCGCCTTCGGTCAGCGGTTTGCTAACGCGTTCGAGCGAGGCGTACAGGTCTTTTTCGTCTTCGGGTTGGTAACTTTCCGGGTCAAAGTTCTCAGGGAATTTGAGGTTGTCGCGGAATGGGTTTTTCATCTCCGCAAAGACGTGTTTCCCATCGGGCCAGCGACTCTTGAACGGCTTGGCTTCTTCTTCAAAGAAACCTTCCTTGTAGTCCTTGCGCAGCGGGAAGCCCTCAAAACCCTCCCATAATAGAATGCGGCGCAGGTCGGGATGGTCAGTGAACTTGATGCCGTACAGGTCCCAGATCTCACGTTCCTGGTATTCCGCGCCCGCCCAAATGCCGACCATCGAAGGCAGCTCAATCGGGTCGACACGCTCCACCTGCACCTTGAAGACCAGTCCCGGTCCTCCGGTGGTGCGGAAGGCATGATAGACGACTTCCATTTTATTTTCGGCGATGTAATCCACGCCGGTGACGTTGCTGAGCAGGTCGTAGCCGAACTCATCGCGTAGGGCGGTTGCCACTTCCACGAGGTTCTCTTTGTTGACGATGAAGCCCGAGTAGCCGGCGCGGCTGTCAGCGGTGACTTTCTCCGGGAAACGGGCAACCAGATCCACAGTCTGGGTTTGAAGCGCAGTAGCCATTATGCACCTTCCTTCGCTGCGGCAGCCTGTTTGATTTCCGTGTTGCGGCGCACATCGATTAAGTCCGGTCCTAAAATGGGCATGGGCACATAGTTCGAGTCCACTTTGCCTTTTTCATACCAGCGCACTTTCTTGATGGATTGCTTGTCAATCTTTTCCTGAAGTTTGATCATTCCGGCGATCAGTGCTTGCGGGGTGGGAGGGCAGCCGGGAATGTAAACATCGACGGGCAGGAATTTGTCGATGCCAGCGACAACGTTGTAGCCTTCCTTGAAAGGTCCGCCGCTCGAGGCGCATGCGCCCATTGCCACCACGTATTTCGGCTCGGGCATCTGGTTATACAAGCGGATGATGGATGGCAGCATTTTCTTTGTGACCGTTCCCGAAACCAGCATCATATCTGCCTGGCGCGGGGTGGGGCGCATCACTTCCATGCCGAAGCGCGCCATGTCGTAGCGTGCGGTTTGTGCCGCGATCATTTCGATGGCGCAGCACGCCAGACCGAACATCAGGGGCCACACCGACCAGCGGCGCCCCCAGTTGTAGAGGCGGTCGATCGTGGTGATCGAAACCACGTTCTGAATGTCCTCCGGGATGTTGTAGTTCGGCAGGTTCAAACCTTCGTATTTATTTTCTTCCATAGTGAGTGTTCTCCTCGAACCAGTCTTGATAGATTGCGTACAGGATGTCGTCGTTTGCCAGCGCGGGATCATCCTCGAATTCCGGAAGTTCAAGCGTCCAGTTATAAATTTGCTGGAGGGAAACCTCGGCAATATCCACCTCCCTGTGCTGCCTGCGCAGTTCCATCGCAATGGCGTACGTGGATTCCCAATTGAGCGTCATGCTGGTGTATTTTCTTTCACAAACCATGCGATTATAGCATCTGGGTTGGAAAAGTCAATTGAATTATGCAAAAATATATTTGCAAAAATAGGAAAATGAGTATAATCACCTTGACTGGATGACAAGCCCCGCCTCTTTCCAAGACTTGGGCCAGACTCGGTTTTCTGGGAGTTTTTCTTCTCCTTTACCCCGCTAACACAAACCCTGACCATGACCGCCTCACGCCAAAAAATTCTCCAGCACCTGAAAAAGGCGCGTCCCGCTTCTGCGCGGGAAATCGCGCGCGCCTTGGATCTTTCCGCGCCGAATGTACGCCACCACCTGTCTGTCCTCTGTTCGGATGGGCGGGTGGAAGTGAATTCAATCCGCGATGGCGAGGGGCGCGGCAGACCGGAAAAACTGTATTCGCTTGCACAGTCTACTTTGGGTGATAACCTACCTATCCTGGTGGAGGCGTTGCTGGGCGACAAAGTGAACGCCGAAAAGGTCGGTGTGCGCATGGCACAAGCACAGGGGCTGACGGACCTGGCGATGGTCACCCCCGTTGCAAAACGCCTGACCCTGCTGGTTGGAAAACTCAACGAAACCCATTATCAAGCCCGCTGGGAGGCGGGTGCGGAAGGTCCACGACTGGCGTTTGGGCGCTGTCCATTTGCGAAGGTGATCGAGGCGCATCCCGAGATCTGTCGTATGGATGCGGCGATGTTGGAGGCGGCACTCGCACGCCCGGTCATTTCGGTGCGAAGGGGGGAATCCACCCAACCCGGACTCTGTCCATTTCAATTTCAGATGGTTTGAATCTAATTGCCCGAAGTAAGTTCCTTTTGTGTCACTTCGACGTTTGCCGTTTTTAGAAAGTTCAAAGCGTTTTCATCTGTGCGGTATGCCACACTATAGACGATGCGCACAATACCGGCGTTGATGAGCGCCTTGGTGCAATTGATACAGGGCAGGTGCGTGACATAACATGTAGCGCCCTTGGTGGAAACGCCGTGTAAAGCCGCCTGAATGATGGCGTTCGTCTCGGCATGAATGGTGCGGACGCAGTGCCCGTCCACGATCAGGTGACCCGCTTCATCGCAATGCTCCTGCCCGGCGGGCGAACCGTTGAATCCCGTGGTCAGGATGCGTTTGTCCCGCACCAGCACACAACCGACAAAGGCGCGGTCACAGGTGCTGCGTTCCGAGACAGCCGAAGCGATTTTCAGAAAATATGAGTCCCAATCCGGGCGCATGGGAATCCTCCAAAGCAGAAATTTTCGTCCATTTTACCGTGTTGTGAACTTACCGGAGAGTAGCCTTTTGGATGCGGCGGGGTTAATTTGTTAAAAGGAGAGAGACGCCATGTCTGAATCTTTAACGCGAGTTTCGTTTTACGACCGCCCGAATGTGGAAAAACAGATCATCCCAATTGGAGACGGAGTGCCGCTTGGTATGGAGGGCGTGTACAATCCAGAAGTTGGGATTGGCGGCGCGTATGGCTCGTGGGGACAGAGTTATAGTAATTCGAACCTGCCGCCCTTTGTTGAGAGGCGGTTGGGTGAGCCGTTGAACGCCGAGGATGTGTTGAACCTTTCGGAGTTGGGGTTTGACTATCGTCAGCACATCCCCGACCTGACCGAAGCCCAACATCTTGAATTGGAATTGGAAGTTGGTTCACGTCTGCTGCAACGGGCTTTGCAGGTCTGTGGATGGAATCCTTCCGAGGTGGAAGGTGTGCTGATCGGTTTGAGCGGTCCGGTTTCCAATGATTACGTCCGGCAGATTTCACACATGGCGGGAATCCCTGACGCGGCATTAAAGGTCAGTGTCCACAAAGCATGTGACGGTTCCATGGGGGCGTTGCATCTCGCCCTTAATCCGGAACTTTCCAGGTCTGCCCCGCTGAATGTTGCTGAGCATCTACAAGGTAAAAAAGTGCTGGTCGGCGGGATCGAGGGTTTGAGCCGCTTTACGAATGGTTCAAAGGATAAAAATGCTTTACAGTTGTTCGGTAACGGCATGGGTGTGATCGGGGTCGTGCCGGGAGAAAACATGAAATTCCTCGTTGGGAAAAGCGTCGAGAACTATGATGAGGAAGGTCTGCTTGCGGTACGGATGTATTACCCGCATTCCCGCCCCGAACTCACCGCGGACTCCCTTGTGGATGTGGTGCAGGATGAGGTGAATCACATCCGCATTGCTGGGTTGATGAATGAACCTAAAGACGGCGCTTCCATCGAGATGGCGGGTCTGATGGGCATGGTCAAGCTGTTCGTGCGGACGGGCGTGCAAGTGGTGGCGGATGTTTATAATGAATATCAATCCATGATGGAGCGCATCGGGCAATCAGGCAAATCCATCACGATGGGCATCGTTCATCATGCGAATTTCAAGATCAATGCCTTGAAAGCCAAACACCTTTCGAAGTTGGGCATCGAATTCCCCATGCCGTGGCTGTTGAACGACTTCGGCAACGTCAGCGCCGCCTCGAATATGATCGCTTTCCTGCGTCAACTACCGGAGATCAAACTTGGTGATCATATCCTCTTTGATGGTTTCGGCGCGGGGACGTACTACGATGTGATGGCAGTCTCCATGGGCGAATGAGCCCAAGTTAAGCAAGACCCCTGCTTTTGCAGGGGTCTTTTTTGTTTATTCAACTGTTACACTTTTTGCCAGATTTCTTGGTTGATCTACATCCAACCCGCGGATGGTGGCGATGTGATACGCCAGCATTTGCAGCGGCAGGACGGTTACAACAGGTGAGAGCATCCACGGCGCTTCGGGGATCCACAGCACATGGTCTGCCATGCCTTTGACCAGTTCATCGCCTTCGGTTGCCACGGCAATGACCATCCCTCCGCGCGCCTTCGCCTGCTGGATCTGCGAGATCATCTTCTCATGCCACGGGTCTTTCGGCGCGAGACAAATGACCGGCATTTCCTCATCGATCAATGCAATGGGACCGTGCTTCATCTCACCGGCGGGGTAACCCTCGGCGTGGATGTAGGAGATTTCCTTGAGCTTGAGCGCGCCTTCGTAGGCGATGGGCATGTTGATCCCACGCCCCAGATACAGACACCCGCGAATGTCTTTGAGGGCATGGGCGACCTTCTCGATCTCCGGCTCGGTGTCCAACACGCGACCGGCAAGGTCGGGGACGAGACGCAGGTCAGCCACCAGTTCGCGGCGGGTATTGTCGTCGATCACGCCGCGCATATCCGCAAGCAGAATGGCGAGCATGTATTGATCGACCAACGGGGCGGTAAAGGCTTTGGTCGACGCCACCCCGATCTCAGGTCCGGTTTGCATCGAGATGTACCCATCCGCAACGCGCATGGCTTGTGAACCGATCGCATTGACATTGCTCCAGATAATGCCACCCTTTTTGCGCCCCTCTTCCATGGCGGCGAGGGTATCGGCCGTTTCACCGGATTGTGAGATGGCGAGGATGACCGTGTTCTCATCCACGATGGGGTCGCTGTAGCGAAACTCGGAACCGATGACGACCTCCACCGGGACGCGCGCGATCTTTTCGATGAGGTACTTTCCGACCATGCCCGCGTATGCCGCCGTACCGCAGGCGGTGATGTAAATGCGCTGGATACGTTTGGCGAGTTCGGGGGTGAGGTTGAGTTCCGGCAGGCGGATGCGACCCTCTTTGAAGTCTACACGTCCGGCGAGGGTATCGGTCAGCGCGCGCACCTGCTCGTGGATCTCCTTCTGCATGAAGTGGCGGTATTCGCCCTTTTCGGCGGAGACCGCATCGAACGCGATGGTGTGGATGTCCGGCGTCAATTCGCCGCCGTCCAGCGATTCCACGCGAATGCCGTCGCGCGTCACGACCGCCATCTGCCGCGATTCGAGGAAGATCACTTTACGGGTGTGTTCCAAAATCGCAGGGATATCTGAAGCGAGATAGTTTTCGTCCTCTCCCAAACCAAGCACCACGCCGCCCGCGTTGCCAATGCGCGCCGCGATGATCTTATCCGGCTCTTCCGTACACATCAGCAGCACCACGTTGGCGCCTTCGATTTGTTTGAATGTGCGCCGCGCGGCTTCTTCGAAACTGATGCCGGAGGATTTGTGATACTCCGCCAGATGGACGATGGTTTCCGTATCCGTATCGGAATTGAACACCGCGCCTTCGCTGGAGAGTTCATCCTTCAGTTCGAGAAAATTTTCCACGATGCCGTTATGCACCACCACCATCTTGCCGGTGTTGCTGACATGCGGATGGGCATTTCTGGCAGACGGCGCGCCGTGCGTTGCCCAGCGCGTGTGCCCGATGCCCGGCGCTCCATTGAGCGGGGAGCGGCTGACCAGATCCACCAGCTGCGATAACTTGCCCGCGTCACGGCGCACATCGATCTGATTTTCATTGATGACGGCGACACCGGCAGAGTCATATCCGCGGTATTCCAGTCGCTTAAGACCATTAAGGATGATCGGTGTCGCATCACGCGGCCCGATATATCCGACGATTCCACACATAGTAGGGGATCCTCCAATTTTTGTGAATTGAGCAATGGACTCGAACGCCTCGGACTCCGCCGATGCCTGGTCCTGCTCATCTGATTTTTTGCCACCCTCTGCCTGTTGTTTCCGCAGTCACCTGCGGGGTTTGTCGGCAGAGTTACATCCTGGAGGGAAAGATTGGCGGGCATTTGGCGTACCCGGAGGGCTTCCGCTGATCGTTCGATTTTCCTATCTCATCTGAGATAGTTAACTCCATTTCGCAATGGAGAACCCTCATCCTCGTCAACTTCGACATAGTCGAAGCCCATGCGCTGCCTTTCCCGTTCTATAGTTTCCGTGAGCCTCCTTTTTTCAACAAACTTGCCGGATTATACCGTAAAAAAGACCGCCATCCAAAATTTTGGATGGCGGTGTAAAGATTATCCGTCAAAGCCACCGGTAGCCGTTGGTGTTGGAGTGCGTGTCGGCGTCCTGGTCGGCGTTGGTGTTACGACCGTCGGCGTCCTTGTTGGGGTACTCGTTGGGGTGCGCGTGATGGTCGGTGTGAAGGTCGCGGTACGCGTCGGGGTGCGGGTTGGTGTATTCGTGATGGTCGGCGTACGCGACGGAGTGGGGGTTCGTGTTGGCGTGCGCGTGATGGTAGGCGTGCGTGTGATGGTGGGCGTCAAGGTTCGTGTCGGCGTTTGTGTGATGGTGGCCGTGTTTGTCGGAGTGCGCGTTGCCGTGGGGGTGTTCGTGTAGTTATTGATCGACCTTGAAAGCACACAGTCACCCCAGTTCGGGAAATTAAAGGTGAGGGTGATCGTCCAGACGCCGTTGAAGGTGGTGTTGTTGAAGTCTGCTGTAAATCTTGCAGTGGAACCGCTTCCGTTCAGCTGAATATTTGGCGCAGCGGAACTCACGGGCGAATTGACGATGTTGGGCGTATTCGGCGGATTGTAGAAACGATTCGAATTGAATTCGAAGAAGTCGAAATAGTTCCCGCCAGCCAGAGGTGACGGCAGCCAGGATACCGAAGCATTGGTCAGGAATGCAGGGGCAAAGTTGTTGTTGCGAACATCAACGCGGACATCGTCGCTTGCAAAAGTTGCATTCGTGATGGTGATGTTGGTGCAGGAAGGAGCCGGCGTGTTGGTCGGCGTGCGCGTGAACGTGGGGGTGGGAGTTGCCGTCGGCGTACGCGTCATGCTTGGGGTCGGGGTGGGTGGGCGGTTAAGAGTGAAGGTCTTCTGGACCCAGTCTGTGGTGGTGACACAGGAGGTGTGGCTGGTCGCGCGGGCGCGGATCGTATATTCGCCGTTGTTAAGCGTATCCCAGGTTGCAGTCGGCATGATGTCGCAGGGACCGTCACCGCCGAAGGCGCAGTAGGCAGGGATGCCCTCTGTACGGGAGACGAGGGTGGATCCATCCGGGCGCAGGATCGAGATCTGCACACTTTGAATGCCATCCCCGTTGTTCGTACCTACGTTCGGGTTATAAGCAACCACTTCAAAACGCGTCTGGCTGATATCGGTAATGACCGCGCCATTGGCGGGGTTGACAATGTCCACAAAGATAGGCGCGCAGGTTGGGGTGACTGTGGGCGTATCGGTCGGGAGCGGTGTGTTGGTCGGAACGGTGGGGATGTTCAACGGCAACGGCGTGTTGATGGCACGTGAGGCGCGGAACTGTTCCACGATCCCTTCGCGGTAAGAGGCGAGATGGATCATGTTCGGTTGGAATCCGAAGAGATCCATTGTGATAAAGGTGAAGTTGTAGTCTGCTGCGACCACCACGCGGTTGCCCGGAGTGCCGGCATGTTCGCTGGCGGTTCCATCTGGAAGCACGCAGCTGGCATAGGTGGGTCTTGCCATTAAGGGAGGGGTAAAGACGCGCCCATCCTCTGCCGAACAGACGGTGATGTTGAAATACTGTTCGTCCGCGGTGGTGGCGGTGTCTCCCCTTGTAATATCGCGCAGGAAGAAGCCGACAATGATGCGGCGGGTTTCATCACGGATCGAGAATACGCGCGCACCGGTATCTTCTTCTTCTTCGGTGGTGCAGACGCTGCCATCGCTATCCAGGTCGATCGCGTCGATGTCATAGACACCGCCGCCGTCACAATAGAATTCCTCGAACCGCCCTGTCGTCGCATAGCGGATGCCGAAGCGGGTGGAATTTTCGATGATGATCCAGGCGAACATCAGGCGCGAAAACTCGATCACCCCCACCAGCACGAAAAGCAATATGGGGATGACCAGGGCAAATTCCACCATGGCTTGCGCCTTGGGTTTTCCCGGCGGACCTACAGTTTTTTTACGAAAGAGTTTCATAATGACATTCCTTGCGAATAAGTGACGGAATCATACACTATTGCGAGAGCCTGGTAAAGATGTTCGATGCGATCTCAAGGAAAATCGCTTCCAGCCCATCTGCATCTGGCGTAAAACTATAAAATCCATGGTTGGCATTGACGCCGCCCGCTGTTTCTGCGACATAAATTAATAATTGTTCGCCCGCATCCGGGTCGCCCTTTGAGGCGTTTTGGAGCAGGTTTCCAAGCCCAATGGTATAGACTGTGACACCCTGCCCGTCCACAGGATCGGCAAGATAGTCCGCCATATCGCGGGCGTAGTCATCGGCATCGTAATCCGCATCGCCATCCGAGTGTCGTGTACTGGCATACGCGTCACGACAGAAGGGATTTCTATCGGCGGGGGCGGCAGAACCGGGGTCGGTATTGTCGCCATCGCCATCCCGGTCACCGGTATCGTTCCATGTGTTTGGCGGGCAATAACCGAACTCAAACCCGTCGAAACTGTCGGTTGCATTTGCAGGACCACCCACCAGTGCGATTACCGCCCAGAATGAATCCTCCCGAACGGGGTCCACGGCAAATTCCGATGCCGCTCGCACCAACGCACCCCCCACGTTACTCGAGTTGCAGGACGACACATCGTAGACTGTATCGTCAATCGTCCCGGGGACCAAATCGGGTCCATAGCGCCAGATTGGGCATTCAAGCCCAACAAAGTTGCCGCTGACATAGTTCAAGCAAGGACCTGCTGAAGGGGCGCCCGGTGTACCATTGGGTGGGGCAACGTCGGGAGTTTGTCCCAGCACGCAGACCGGTGGTTCAAATACATTTAGACTTTCGATGGCATCTACGACATCGCCTTCGCTGTCCGAAAGAGGCAGCACTGTTACGTGGTCTCGTGTGCCGCCAGGGGTTTGACTGGTCATGGCGACAATGGATACGCGGTCGTACGGGAAGAATAGAAAGTCGCCGGTGACAAACTCCTCGGCTACATTCTTTACACTGTCCATCGGCTCACAGGGATTTGAAACAGAGGTATTGCAGACAGATGGATCGTCCAACGCGCTATCGGGAAAATTGGGATTACCGCCGGTTTCGTACGACATGGATGCAGAGGTATCGATCACCAGAACGAGGTCGATCGATGCCGCTTCACCGACGGAGGCAGCCCGAATGGTGGTGCTGGTTATCCCCAACACCCGCATGAAACCGAATTCCACCGTCCGCTCGGCGTAAACGCGCAGAAGCTTGCGGCGGGGCGTGGTGCAAATCTCTTCATCGTGTACGGTACCGTCCACATCGGTTTCGAGCACGCCGGTGTTCGGGTCGCGACGGCAGCGGAAGACGGTGATGTTACTCGCATCGGATTGATTCAAGATCAGGAATTCGCGCGCTGCGTTGACCAGGTCTTCGCCTTCGAAGTTCTTACGGAATTGGGAGGCAGCGGCGATGGAGGCGGAGTCGATGCCGCGCTTCAGTTTGCCGTATTCGATCAACAGAATACCGCCATCCGTCATCAACCCAACCATGCCGATCAACCCCACCATCGCAAAGGCGATGATGACGATGGCTTGTCCGCGTTCTGCATTTTTAAGCAATTTTCTCAGCATATTATTGCTCTCACTTGTTTGCCAGGTTTGGGGCTGCGGCAGGTTCCGCGTACCGATTCGGCATGATGGTATAGGCTCGCAGGGTCATGGGGTCGATGGGCATCAACCAGGGAAGCCCAAGGACTTGATGGTATGTGTAGTGGACTTCGATCACGACAAGCCCTGCGCTTGGTGCTCCGCTGACGAGGCGTTCCTGAACTCGCTGCGGGGTGAAAAGCGCATCGTGATTGTTGTACAAATGGTAGGGTCCTGAATCAGGGTATTGGATGACCCCGCTGCCGGTGGAACTGTAGACGATTACGACGACATCATCCATATCAGGGTCCAGTGTGATTCGGCGTCCCTGATAGGAGGGGTCCACCACTTGGGGGTCTAAAGAGGCTCGTACCATGGCAGCCGCCCCGGAGTAGAACTCATCCCGGTCTGAAAGGTCCTCATTAAAAGGATCCTGGTCACTGTAAAAACGGGCGGCATCGCGGGTGGCATCCAACAACGAAAGGTAGTAATTCAAGGCAAAACCGAATTCAACCACCCCGGTGAGCAGGATGATGATGATGGGGAGGGTAATGGCGAATTCCACCAAACTCTGCGCCTTGGTTTTGCGCGGATCGGTGGTCGTTAACCCAAAAAAAGAAAATACCGAATTAAGTATTTTGGCCATACTTCTTGCTCGCTTATTTGTCGGTTTGCGCGCCAAAGTCATCCTTCATAGGTACAAAAACAGGGAGCGATCTGTGGAGTTGTGTTTTTCGAGGGGAATGGCTGCCTGGGGATCGCCAGCGGTGAATGTTGTAAATATTATATACCACTTCACAAATCCGCGAAAATGTGAAAGGAAGTCGCAACGCTTACATTTCTGTAAGAAAAAACAGGCTTTTAACCTCACTTGCTGAGGGTGACCTCCGGCATGGTGAAGGTGTCGTAGTTCTGTTCGTCTTTGTATTTGATATAAATATTATCCGATCCGTCCACTTCGATGTAATATCCGATGATCTGGCTGTGGTAGGCGCCTCCGCGAGTATTGCCAAGCCCGTTTATGCGGATGTCCGCGCCGGGGGCGTAAATGGTTCCCATATAGCTCGAGTCATCGCTTCCGTTTAGGGCGATAATGCCCTGGTTGCCGATTGGCATATAGATCAGCAACCCTTCGTTCGGTCCGCTTTTGGGGGCGCTTAAGTTCACAGTTGCGCTGCCACTGATTCGGATATCCCCATCCTCCATCACAATGACCACGCCGCTTCCCTCCAGGGTCTGACCTTCTCCGACGGTGAAATCATCCTGAATACAGTAAACGCCGCCTTCGAGCATCGTAACACCCTCTGGCGGGAACGGACCTTCATCCCAATTGCCGGAGCTCAGGATACCTGTTAATTCATCCACTTCGGCGATCTTCGAACCGCACCCGGGATTTGGCTCTTTGTAGGGAGGGGGGTAGGGGATGGGGGCAATTCCCGTTTCGATCGGGAACGGGGTGATCAGCTGCGGTTTTTGAATTTGTGCCCCGCCAACAACCGAGATGCGGCTGGCATCCCGAACACGGATGCTGCCGCTGCCGAAGGAGATAAAGGCGCAATCCGGGTTGCTGGAGTTGACGAACAATCCTCCGCCGACCAGATTAATGGTCGCTTCGCTGTGAATCCAAAAGGAGATGCGCTGGTCGCACTGGCTTTTGGGGGCAAGGCTGATGAGCGCGTACCCGGGAAACATCTCGCCAATCTCGGCAGGTTTGGAATGGGCAACCACGTTGACGACATTCGTGATGTAGGGAATTCCCACAACCACGCCAAAATACGTCCTCAGCCGCGACGTGATGATGACCTCGATGTATTCGGAGTTCCCCTCGTATGGTCCACTGAGCGGCGGAGTGTTCATTTCGACTATATTCGTGACCCCGTCATTGTTATAGCCGTTGGTCATTGCTGTGGCAAGTGCCGCTGCCCGCCAGTTCCCGCCTTCAATGCGGGTCAATGCGGCGGTCAATGCGGCGGCAGAGGCGGCTGTTTCTGCGCGGCGGCTGTCGATGTAGGCATTTCCGCCGTCAATCGCCAACGCAGACATTCCGATCAGACCGATGATCGAAAAGATGATCAGGATGATCGCCTGCCCTCGTTCTCCGGGTTTTAAGGTGGATGGGGTCGAAAGATTCTTTTTCATTGGCATGGGGGTTGAAGGATTACATTCGTTGCGGTGCCGGTCAGGCGGATGGTATCGGAACCAATGATTTGCCCGGCGAACGGCATCACGATTGGATATTGATAAATCACCCGCACGCGGATTCCGTTGGCTGCATTGTTGGTGATGCCCTGACAGGAAGCGCCGATGATCTCGATCTCCACATCCACATTGTTGGTGTTGCGCAGATCTACGGGGGAAGAGAAGAGAGTCTCATCGTCGCGGATCAGGATATTGCGGGCGCGGTTTTCGATCTGCTCTCGGTTATCAGGGTTGAATGATCCATACAGAGCGCCCTCCTGCGCCGCATCCCTCAAAATGGCATAGGAGAATAAAGCCATCCCAAAGTCGATCGTGCCAAGCAGGATGAGCAGTATGACCGGCAGGCTGATAGCCAACTCCACCAAACTCTGCCCGCGTTCTTTTGAAACCTTTTTCTCCAAATTCTGTTTCATGCTACTTGCTCGAATCCACCGGATAGTTCACGCATCCGGGGTTGCCAATGGTGATGATGATCCGTTCGGTGCCGTCGCGTTCGTCATAACTTTGATTGAAATAGAATTTGACAATGGAGTCGCCCTGCGGAAGGGAGGGGTTGTACGGTGTGATGAAAGCGGATGGCGCGAACAGGTCGCCGCTCCACGGTTGATTTGCCAGCAGGATCTGTTGCAGCCGCAACGACGGATCGCTTCCATCATGACCCGTGTCATGATTCCACTCCACGTACACTTGCGCTACCGTCAGCGTGTGACCGGTATTGTTGAAGATCGACATTTCCATCACGTTGTCGCGGATGACGAGCGGACCATGTGAGATGCCTGTCAGACCGGTACAGCTGATGGCTGTTGCCGTTCTGGTTGGCGTGGGTGGGATCGGAGACGGGGTAGGCGTTGCCGAAGGCGGCAGGACTTGCGTCGGCGTTCTTGGGATCGGCGCAACAGTATTCCCGGGCACAAAAGGCGAGGTTGGCGTGAAGGTCGGGGGGAGCGTGGGTGTGCTGATCCCTGTTTCTGTTGGCACCCTCGAAGGTGTGCTCGTTTCCGCGGCAAAGGCGGTTGGGAAGGTCTCGCCAAAGATTGGCACCGAGATCAGAAATGTCCGCGCACTGGCAGAGACGATCTCGAGCGGGTCCACCGGCACGACATCAATGATCGGCTCATAACTGGCAGATACCTGAACGATGATGCGGTCTCCATTGCGAATGATGTTATCTTCAATCGGGCACGTGTCTTCATTGGGGTCGGGGTCGATATCCAGAATCGGGATCTGCTCCCCGTCCGAGGTCAAGCCGCGATCGTATGTAATGTTGATGTCATCGAATTCGGTCAAAATCGCGGAACGATTCGCCACATCCCGAATCCCTTCGCAATCCTGATAATAATTGGTGCCGTCAAATTCGCCGGAGCCCGCCCCGTATCGCGCCGCCTGACGGGATGCATTCGCAACGGACGCCATGATAAAGATCAGCCGTGAGAATTCGATGATGCCATACAGCAAAACCAAAAGGATTGGCAGTGCGAGCATGAACTCGACCATTGCCTGCGCTCTCAGTTGCCCTCGATTTTTGTTGAAATTTCGTTTCATGGAGTTCCAGCGAGTCCTATTGGTTCTCATCCGGGGACAAGATAGGCAAGAAAGCGGGGGATGAAAACGATTAAGAACGCGCCTGTGATGAAATACGGTCCATACGGAATGAACATCATGAGCGCATTCTTCTCGTATTTGCGGGTGACCAGCAAGCCGACCACCAAGAGAAGGCTCACAAACCCTCCCAGCAGAATGCTGAGCAGGATCAAAAACCAGACCAGGGGCCAGCCAACGAGAAAACCGAGAATGGTGACCAGAATGACATCGCCTGCCCCGAGTGCTTCTTCTTCATCGGCTTCCTGTCCCTGCGCTTTCAAGCGCTTGTTCCTCATTCGCGTGAACAAGACTCCGAGGAGATAAAACCCCATCATAATGAGAAAACCACCCAGTCCGCCTAGAAGCGCGGAAGCCCATCCATGCATGACAAAGCCGAGGATCAAAGCCAGCAACGCTCCGACGATGCTCGTCATATGCAGGATCAGGCGATGTTCCATGTCGATGACAAAAACCACACCGAAGTAAAGCAACAGAAGAAGCGCGGGTAGATATCCGAGTTTGGAGGGCGGCTGAAGCCACACAAAAATGCTCAATGTCGTCATGGCGATCTGAACGACCCAAACCCGCTTTCCACGCGGGTGCCCATTTTCACACGATTTGAAAAGCAGATAATCCATCAGCGAAAATGGGGCGTGACATTGCAGGCATTCGGGCTTGCTTAATTTCCTCGTATGGGGGAGCGCGTCGGATAGATAATTAACGATCCAACCAGCAAACCAGCCGAACAAAACAGGGAAGATCAAAGAGATTGTCATCTTGAATTATTATAATTCCAATTGTCTGAGAGGGTTAAAGGGTACGTCGGTGTAAGTCAATTGCAATGTTCTTGGCGGATTCATCAAACCGCCTTACAATTTTGATAGTTAAGGAGATCAAATGGAAGAATTTGTCATTGAAGGTGGTATCCCCTTGCAGGGTGAAGTCATCCCCTCTGGAAACAAGAACGCGGCGTTGCCCCTCATCGCGGCTTGTTTGCTGACCGAAGAACCGGTTGTGCTTCATAACGTCCCTCAGATCCGCGACGTGTTGGCAATGAGGAATCTGATCGAGAGCCTCGGCGCTCAGGTGGAGGATTTGGGACCGGGCAGTTGGCGCATCACGACGCGCGAAGTGACCGCTTCTCATTTGGACCCGGACCTTTGTCGCCGGATCCGAGCCTCGATCCTCGTCGCCGGACCCGTCCTCGCCCGTGCTGGCGGAATTATGCTCCCGCCCCCCGGCGGTGATGTGATCGGGCGCCGCCGCCTCGATACGCATATCCTCGCGTTACGCGCTCTGGGTGCAGAGATCACGTATAACCGCGTGTTCGACATCCACGCAGCCCAGCTGCATGGCGCGGATATGCTTCTGGATGAAGCCAGCGTCACCGCTACAGAAAATGCGGTCATGGCAGCCGTCCTCGCAAAGGGCGAGACGCGCATCCGTAATGCTGCTTCCGAGCCGCATGTGCAGGAACTCTGCAATTTCCTAAACCTGCTGGGTGCGCATATCGAGAACATTGGCTCGAATACACTGCACATCCGTGGCGTGGATCGTTTGCACGGCGGCGAATACACCATCGGACCAGACCTGCTCGAAGTGGTCAGCTATATCGGCGCGGCGGTTGTCACACGCGGAAATATTCGTATTCGTAATGCCGGGGTCGAGCATCTGGAGATGGTTGCGCAAACGTTCCGCAGGTTTGGGGTTCACTGGAACGTGGACGGGAAGGATATTATCGTCCCTTCCGACCAATCCCTGGTCGTTCAATCAGACCTCGATGGCGCGGTCCCTGAGATCAAAACGAACGTGTGGCCCGCTTTCCCGACCGACCTCACCAGCATCGCAATTACGGTCGCAACGCAGGTTTCCGGTTCGGTGCTTTTTCACGATTGGATGTTTTCCGGGAGAATGTACTTCACCGACAAACTGGTGGGCATGGGGGCGCGCATCATTCTTTGCGATCCCTACCGCTGCCTGGTGCAGGGTCCCACGCCGCTTTACGCGGAAAAACTGGAAAGCCCCGATATTCGCGCGGGCATGGCGCTTTTGCTTGCCGCACTTGCCGCAAATGGCAAATCCAAGATCCGTAACATCCGCCAGATCGAGCGCGGCTACGAGCGGGTGGATGAGAAGCTGCAGTTACTCGGTGCACGGATCAAACGCGAAGTGGAATAACTTTCGCGTCTGGGAAAAAACAAAGAAAGCCGCGATTTGAATTCGCGGCTTTCTTTGTTTGAGCATTATCGTCGTGGAGAGCGGCGCTACTTTGAAATGATGAAGGTCTCTTGAACAACGACCGGGAAGAGATGGTCGTCAGCGATCTTGTTCACGAAGTAACCTTCCGCAGAGCCAACTTTTCCACCTGAAAACGTGATCCATGCATAGGCGTAGTAATTGCCCTTGGGGAGAGAAACAACAAGAGTAGCACCTTTTGTAAGCACATAGGGATTGGACGCCATGCTGCCGCATTGTCCAAATGCATTCGGGGCGTACATGAACAGAGACACACTGGCAGTTCCACCGCTCTTGTTTTCGAGACGCACATTCGACTGCGGACCGGCTTCAGCCATATTTAGAATGCCGCTGCACAATCCGCCACCGCCGCTGCTGGCAGCTTGTGTTGCAGTTGGCAGGAGGGCGAAATCTGTTGTGGGGCTGGGCAAAACCACCGGGGTGAACGTCGGCAATGGGGTTGGGCTGGGGGTTTCAGTTGGGGGAATGGGCGTTGCAGTAGGGATCGCTGCCTGTGTCATGGCAACCATGGTCCAGGCGGCGGCAACAGCCGTTCCCTGTACTTCTTCCGGAGACATGGTGGGTTCTGCCTGTTGTCCACATGCCGTTACAAACAGGGCAAGTGCTACAAAGACAGGGAATATTTTTCTGATCATTTGTCACTCCATTTTTTAATTTTACGAATTATCTTTTTTCTATTTGATTGTAATTTTATCTTTTAAGAGCGTAATTAAAAGTTCATCACCCGCGCCGAGCGAAAAACCACCAGTGAACTGCCTTCCGCCCACCCAGGCTACATAGGTATACTTTCCCGCCGGAGCACTGGCTTTGACCTGTTTCTTGACTGGATACTCCAGAATGGTGACATAGCCTTCCTTGGTCACGCATCGTAAAGAGATATAGGCATCCGCATTCGATTTGTTGAACAAATTGACGACCCCAGACGGCAGGTTGGGCGGCAATGTTCCATAGAACAATGCCGCGGGCGTCGCAGATGGGGTTAATGGATTGGCGGTTACGGATGGCGTTTGCGTGAATGGGAGCGTTCCGGCAACAGACGACGACTCAGGGTTGACCGTGCCGGTTCCCAGTGTTGCCGTCAACGTCAGCAAAAATGGATTTTGCGTCTCGGTCGGCGTCACCGGGATGGAAGTGCCGGTCGGCTCGAGAATGACTGGTGTTTCACTGGGGACGAAGGTTGCGGTCGGAAGCGCCTGCAAGGTCTGCTGAGAATACACAGCCGCCGTGGCTTGCAGATCCGCCTCCAAAAACGCAGTCGGGGTGTTACTGATCGCTTCGGACTGTGGCAGGGCTGGCAGGCATGCGCTTAACATTGCGCTGACGACAAGAATCGTTATAAACAGCCTCTTCATAAGCCCGTGCCCTCCGTCGTTTGGATGTTACGCTTGTTGACCGACGACATCCAGAAATTGAGTCACCACATCGCGCAGCATGCGCTCGGGCAGCGCCCCAACCTGACGGTGAACAACCTTCCCGCCGGAAACGAACAAAAGGGTCGGAATCCCCTGAATGCCAAACTTCTGCATCCATTCGGCATGCTCGTCAGTATTGATCTTTGCGACCAACAACTTGCCTTCCAGCTCCTTTGCCAGTTTATCGAGCGTGGGCGCGATCATCTTGCATGGACCACACCAGGGAGCCCAAAAATCCACAATCACGGGGACGGTGGACTGCATGACTATGTTTTCGAAGGATTCATCTGAAATGTGAATGGGTTCTCCGGACATTTTATATTCCTTGTTAACTGAAGATAACCTTAACGTTCTGTATTTAGCCGAAAAAGTATAACATAAAATCCCTGATATAATCGCCGCCCATGAGCATATTTTCGCGTTGGCGGGAGGGACTCTCGCGCACCAGCAAGGCAGCCTTTGGGCAGATCGCATCCATTCTTGGCACATCGGAGATCACAGAAGAGACCTGGGATGATCTCGAAGCATTATTGATCCAAGCCGATCTGGGAATTGAGACCACCGCATCTGTACTAGACTCACTAAAGCGCATCACCCGGACTGAGGGCTTGATCCGCGCCAATGAACTTTCGTCTGCGCTGAAAGCGGATTTGCGTTCCCGGTTGATCACGCCTCCCGCCTTAAAATTTGAACATACCCCGACCATTCTCCTTGTTGTCGGTGTTAATGGTTCAGGCAAGACCACTACCATCGCAAAATTGACATCGCGTTTTGTAGGCGAAGGGAAATCGGTTTTACTCGGCGCAGCAGATACGTTCCGTGCTGCAGCGGTGGATCAACTCCAGGTCTGGGGTGACCGGCTCAAGGTCGACGTGATAGCCGGCGCGCCGGAAAGCGACCCAGGTGCGGTGGCGTTCAACGCCGTTCAGGCAGGCATCGCCCGCAATGTGAACATCGTCATGATCGACACAGCCGGGCGCCTGCACACCCGCTTCAATTTGATGGAAGAATTGAAAAAAGTAAACCGTGTGGTTGGCAAGGCGCTGGAAGGCGCACCCCATGCCGTGTGGCTGGTGCTGGACGCCACCACCGGGCAGAACGCCCTGCAACAAGCCCGTTCCTTTAAAGAAGCAGTGAACGTTTCTGGTGTGATCCTCTCAAAATTGGATTCTTCGGCTCGCGGGGGAATGGCTTTTGCCATCCAACGCGAATTGGGATTGCCGATCCTGTTTGCCGGGCTGGGCGAGAAACCCGAAGATCTGACCCCGTTTGACCCTGATGCATTTGTCGATGGGATTTTATCGAACAACTAGGAGAAGATATGCAAGACCTGCTTCAACGTTTGAACAATGCCAATGAGACCGTCCAGCAACTTTTGGAGCGTCTTTGACCTGGTAGGCAAACAAAACCAACTTTCGCAACTGGAAAAAGAAACCGAAGACCCCGGCTTTTGGAACGATACGACCAACGCCCAGCGGGTGATGAAGACCGTCTCTGCGCTGCGGGGGGAAGTTGAGGCTTGGGAGGTGATCCGGCAACAGGTCCACGACCTGACCGACCTGGCAAAACTCGATGACGAGTCTCTGCGCTCTGACCTTGAATCGGAAATCGCAAAACTGGAATCTGACCTGGAGAAGCGCGCCTTTGCTGCCATGCTTTCCGGACCATATGACCACGACGGCGCGATCCTTGCCATTCATGCAGGCGCGGGCGGCACTGACTCGCAAGATTGGGCGGAGATGCTCGAACGCATGTATTTGCGCTGGGCAGAAAGCCACGGCTTTACCGCTGAAATTTTGGATTCAACCCCGGGCGAAGAGGCGGGCATTAAAAGCGTCACGATCGCAGTAGGTGGACAGTACGCCTTTGGGTATTTGCGTTCCGAGAAAGGCGTGCATCGCCTTGTGCGTCTGTCTCCGTTCGATGCGGCGCATCGCCGGCATACATCTTTTGCGCTGGTGGAAGTTTTACCGCAGGTTTCGATGGATGAAGCGGATGTGGAGATCAATCCGAGTGACGTCAAGATGGATGTCTTCCGCTCGTCCGGCGCAGGCGGGCAGAATGTTCAAAAGAATGCCACTGCCGTGCGCCTGACGCATCTCCCGACCGGTATCGTGGTGACCTGCCAGAATGAACGCTCGCAGACCCAAAACCGCGAGTTTGCCATGCGGATTTTGCGCGCGCGTCTGCTTGAATTGAAAACAGCAGAACGGGAAGAGGAGCGGGCGGTCTTGCGTGGCGAATACACCAAAGCCGAGTGGGGCAGCCAGATCCGCTCGTATGTGCTGCACCCGTATCAAATGGTAAAAGACCATCGCACCGATTTTCAGGCAGGCAATGCCCAATCTGTGTTGGATGGCGACCTGGACGCGTTTATGGAGGCGTACTTAAAAAGCACTTCAAAATAAGGAAAGAAAGTGGGAATCAAAAGAGCGGGCTGGTAACCCGCTCTTTGTTTTTTTTTACCCGCCGGTCGGCAGTCGTTTTTGAAGGGTGCCGCTCAGCAATTCTTCATGCTCGTCGGAGTTCGACTTGATGGATTTGCGGCGAATCTTATTGCGTCCCTGGGCTTTTTCGAGAGCCTGCTGCCAGGCGATCTGCATGGCGGTATATTCAGGCTCCCTGGAAACATCCGATTCCATCTCGTAAGTTTCCTCTTCCTTCTTGCCTTTGCGCCTGCCCTTGCCCTTGTGCTCTTCGCGTTCGTGCCGGACTTCTTCGATGGCTTCGGCTTGCATCGCTTTGACGCTCAAGCGGATCTGTCGCTTGCGGCGATCGACATCGAGAACCTTCGCTTCGACTTCTTCGCCTTCTTTGAGGACTTCGCCCGCGGTTTTGACATACCCGTGAGTCAGTTCACTGACATGGATGAGCCCGGGACGTTCCGCGCCGAAATCCACGAATGCGCCATAGGTTTCGAGGCGGACGACCTTGCCCTTCACGACCATATCGGGCTTCAGTTCCTTCCACTCGTAGGCAAGCGGTTCGACCATGGTCAGTTCCACGCGATCCTTGCGGACGCGCTTGACCCACACTTCGACCGCCTGTCCTTCCTGGACAACATCTTCGACCTTGTTTACGGGTTTATCACTCAATTGTGAAATATGGATGACACCGGGTAAGTTTTGTCCGATATCTACAAGCGCCCCCGCAAGTGTTGTCTTCAAAATTTTGCCGCTGAGTTTGGTTTTTGGTTCAAGCGCTACGGCTGGCGCGCTATCGGGTGTAGTCATATCTATACTCCTGCTTTTTGAAATAATGCCGAACAACGATTATACCTGTCAGACAAAAATCGGTCAATGCGGATTTGGTAATCACAGGTAAGATGTTAATGTATTGCAAAGTCCATTTCCGCGCACATTGGAGCATAATAAATTCTATGAAATCAAACATTTCCCGCAGGGATTTTTTTAACGTTATCAAGTACTTTGGTGTCGCCACCCTGACTACGGCTGCCGTCTCTTATTATGCGGGGGAATTCGAGCCTGCCTGGCTGGAGGTTACGAATGTTGAAGTCCCGCTGGTACGGCTGCCGGAGGCGTTTCGGGGCTTTCGAGTCGCGCACATCAGCGATATTCATATCGGTGGGTGGATGAACCGTAGCCGCCTCGCGCATGTGGTGGATGTGGTGGATCAGCAAAAACCGGACCTGGTCGTCATTACAGGCGACTTTGTCATCGGGCATTCGTGGTCGGGCGCGTTGGACGATGCGGCGGAGGATTTCGTCGAGGTGATGTCTTCGTTGACATCAACTTATCCGGTACTTGCCGTGTTGGGGAATCACGATCATTGGACCGACTCCGTTCGTACGCGGGCGATGCTCGCGCGTGCCGGGGTTCAGGAATTGCGGAACGATTTCCATCGTCTGGAACGAAACGGCGAATACTTATACATCGCAGGTTTGGACGATGTGACAGAAGGCAAGCAGGAAAGGGAGGCGTTGGAGTCCAGGCTGCCTGCCAAAGCCGATGCTATTTTGCTAGTCCATGAACCGGATTATGTGGAGCGTTCCTCTCGTAATGGCAGATTTTTGCTGCAACTCTCAGGGCATTCCCACGGCGGACAGGTGGTACTTCCATTCGTTGGACCGCCCGTCCTGCCGCGCTGGGGCAGGAAATATCCCTCCGGCTTGTATCAGGTGGGTTCGATGTGGCTGTATACCAGTCGTGGAGTGGGCATGACCAGCCCGTTCGTGCGATTCAATTGCCGACCGGAGGTCGCTGTTCTCACGTTGAATGGACCGGAATAAACTCTTGTCGATTGACAGTTCCGGGGTATAATCCGCGAAACAAAAACAAAGATGGGAACGAGTAAACTCGTCGAAACGGGCAGCGAGTCCGAGGTCAGGTGTGAAGCGGATACGCGTAGACGGTTGAAAATCCTCCCGGAGTTGTGAACTGAAATCGGGCAGATCCGCCTTGAGAGTAGGGAATCCGCAGTTGTTCTGCGTTATCAAAACAGGACGATGATGGTCGTCCCATGAGTGTTGCGCCTGAAGGCGTGGAATCAGAGTGGTACCGCGTGAGCATGTCTCTCGTCTCTGAATGAGATGAGAGTTTTTTATTTAATTCCATGTCATTGCGAGGGCGTTGGTCCGAATCTATCTTCTACCCACCTGGAGATTGCTTCGTCGGCAAGAACACCCTCGCCGAATGACAGAAACAAGGAGCATGAATGTTCAAACCTGTATCCCCAAAACTCGATGCCCCCGCCATGGAGGACAATGTCCTCAAGATGTGGAAGAAGCGGGAGATCTTTAAGAAGACGGTCGAGCAGCGGCAGGGAAAGCCCGAATACGTTTTCTATGAAGGACCTCCCACCGCCAACGGAAGACCCGGTGTGCATCATGTGCTGGCGCGCGCCTTCAAAGACATGTTCCCGCGCTACAAGATCATGCGCGGGTATCATGTCTCGCGCCGCGGCGGCTGGGATACGCACGGCTTGCCGGTTGAGATCGAAGTGGAGAAGCAACTCGGCTTCACCAACAAACAACAGATCGAAGATTACGGCATCGACAAGTTCAACGAGCTTTGCAAAAAGTCCGTCTTTACCTACATTCAAGATTGGGAAAGACTCACCGAGCGCATCGCCTTCTGGGTGGATTTGGAAACTGCCTATGTGACCTACACCAACGATTACATCGAGTCGGTCTGGTGGATTCTGAAGAATTTCTGGGAGAAGGACCTGCTCTTCAAGGGCTATAAGATCGTACCCTATTGCCCGCGTTGCGGCACGCCTCTCTCTGACCATGAAGTGGCGCTCGGCTACGATGACGCGACCGATCCTTCGATCTTTGTGCGCTTCCCGCTGATGGACAAGCCTGATACCTATCTTCTGGTGTGGACGACCACCCCGTGGACGCTGCCCGCGAATGTCGCCGTCGCCGCGCACCCCGACGTGGATTATGTGACCGTCGAACGCGACAACAACGGCACGAAGGAAAAACTCATCCTTGCCAAGAACCTGCTCGACAAGGTCTTCCGCGGCGAGGAAGTGAAGGTATTGGATACCTTCAAGGGCAAAAAACTGAAAGGGACGAAATACCAGCCGCTCTTCACCTTCCTGCCAGTGGACAAGCCTGCGCATTTCGTGGTGCTGGGCGATTTCGTGACCACCGAAGACGGTACCGGTCTCGTACATCAGGCGCCTGCCTTCGGTGCAGAAGACATGGAAATGGCGAAGCAATACGACCTGCCCGTCCTGCTGACCGTGCAGCCCGATGGGGCGTTCATCCCTGAGGTCACGCCGTGGCGCGGGGTCTTCGTCAAAGACGCCGATCCGCAGATCATCAAAGACCTGGATGCGCGCGGCTTGATGTTCCGCTCGGAAGATTATGTCCACACCTATCCCTTCTGCTGGCGCTGCCATACGCCGCTGTTGTATTATGCGCGCGAGTCGTGGTACATCCGCACCAGCGCAAAGAAGGACGATCTCGTCAGCCTGAACAAGACCATCCATTGGGTGCCGGACCACATCCAAAACGGACGCTTCGGCAACTGGCTCGAGAACAACATTGACTGGTCGCTTTCGCGCGAACGCTATTGGGGCACGCCGCTGCCGGTTTGGGAATGTGATGATTGCAAGCATCGCGAATGTGTCGGCTCGGTGAAGGAGCTCTCGGAAAAAGCCGGGCGTGACCTGACCGACCTCGACCTGCACCGTCCGCACGTGGACAATGTCCATTGGAAATGCGCGCAATGCGGCGGACAAATGAGCCGCGTCAAGGACCTGATCGACGTGTGGTTCGACTCCGGTTCGATGCCGTACGCGCAGTGGCACTACCCGTTCGAGAATCAGGACAAGTTCAAGGCGCAGTTCCCGGCAGATTACATCTGTGAGGCGGTCGATCAAACGCGCGGCTGGTTCTATTCGCTGCACGCCATCTCGACCTTGCTCAATGACGAGGTCTCGTTCAAGAACGTGATCTGCCTCGGACACATTCAAGATGCGGAAGGGCGCAAGATGTCCAAGTCGCTGGGCAATATCGTCCAGCCGTGGGATGTCATCAACCTGCATGGCGCGGATGCGCTGCGCTGGTATCTCTACACTGCCACACCACCGGGACAGGAGCGCCGCTTCTCTTCCGATTTGGTCGGCGAGGTCATCCGCAGCTTTACGCTGACGCTGTGGAACGTGTACTCGTTCTTTGTGACCTATGCCAACCTCGACAAGCCGCAGGGACTGACCGTCACCGCGCCGACCAACGAGTTGGACCGCTGGCTGCTCTCTGAATTGAACGTGCTCGTGCGTGATGTGACCAAAGCCTATGACGACTACGATGTGACTAATGCCACCCGCCCGGTGGAAAAGTTCGTGGAGACGCTCTCCACATGGTACGTGCGCCGTTCGCGCCGCCGCTTCTGGAAGAACGACTCCAGCGCGGACAAGCAAGCCGCGTATTCCACGCTGTACACCGCGCTGACCACGGTTGCCAAACTGATCGCGCCCGCCATGCCCTTCCTGGCGGAAGAGATGTATCAGAACCTTGTCCGCTCGGTGGATGAGACCGCGCCAGAGTCGGTTCACCTTGCCGAGTGGCCCTCTGTGATGGAGGAATTCATCGACGAGTCGCTCAACCGCGAGATGGAACTGGTGATGAAACTGGTCTCGCTCGGGCACTCGGCGCGCCAGAAGGCGAATCGCAAGGTGCGCCAGCCGCTGGCGGAAGCTGCCTTCTCGGTGGGGAACAACTCTGAACGCGCCGCGCTGCTCAAGAACGTGGACGTGGTTCAAGACGAGTTGAATGTCAAACAGGTGCGATTGCTCGACGCCGCGACCGAAGCGGTCTCGCACACGGTCAAGCCGCTGCCCAAGCAACTGGGACAGAAATACGGCAACAAGTTCCCGGTCATTCAGAAGGCGATCCTGGCGATGAATGCCGAAGAGGTCGCCAAGACCCTGATGGGCGGCGCTCCGCTCGAGGTCAAAGCCGGAGGCGAGACGTTCCACATCCTCTCGGAAGAAGTGGAAGTGAAGGCGATGGCGAAGGAAGGCTTTGCCGTGGCGGAGGATGGTGCGTACGTGGCGGCGCTCGTTACCACATTGACGCCGGAACTCGTGACCGAAGGCTTGGCGCGTGAATTCGTCCGCCGCGTGCAGGACTTGCGCAAAACCGCGGACTTGGACGTTGCCGACCGCATCGCGTTGTTCGTGGAAGCCAGCCCCGGGTTGACCTCTGCCATCGAAGCGCACAGGGAGTACATCACCGCCGAAACGCTGACGAAGACGCTCTCGTTTGCCGCCGCGCCGAAGGATGCGTCCGTTGTGGAGGATGCCTTTGAAGGCGAGACCGTGAAGGTGGGCTTGGTGAAGAGCGGCGGTTAGCCGTTGGCTATTAGCGTTTAGCAGAAAGCCCTCGGAGTCGATGAGACTGCGAGGGCTTTCTGCTAATTCGATTTTGCATTTTTTCCAGCATACTTTGCGAGTGGTAGATATCCAACGGACATAGGGGAGAATCGATACGCCTCCCATTGGCGCCCATCCCTGCTTGCGCCCGCCCTCCAAATGCCGCTCTCCACCTCCCACTTTCCAGCATCCACAACTATAATTTCACAACATCAAACCCGTTCCCGTGTTATTCCCTGTATCTTAACCCTCCAAAGGAATCCCTTCCATGACCTCAGCCTCCCCCAAACCCAACCTCATCCGCTCTGCCCTTGCCTGGGGCGTGCATCTCTTCACCGCCACCGGCGCCATCTGGGGGCTGCTCGCCATCTTCGCCATCTTTGAAGGCGACTACAAGATGATGATCGTCTGGATGATCGTCGCCATGCTGGTGGACGGCTTCGACGGCATGTTGGCACGCTGGGCAGACGTGAAGACCTACGCGAACGGCATAGACGGCGCCCTGCTCGATAACATTCTCGACTATCTCAACTATGTGGTTGTGCCCGCCATCTTCATGATCCATACCGACCTGCTGCCCGCGCCGGTCAAGTGGCTCACGGCTTGTCTCATCCTGCTCACGTCTGCATATCAATTCACCCAAACCGACGCCAAGACCGACGACCATCACTTCAAGGGCTTCCCATCCTATTGGAACGTCGCCGCCCTCTACATGCTGCTCATGAACCTGCCGCCCTGGGTCAACTTCGGCTTTCTCATGCTCTTCAACATCATGGTCTTCATCCCGGTCAAATACATCTATCCCAGCCGCAACAGTTACCTGCGTCAACTCACGCTCGTGCTGACCTATCTCTACGGTGCTGTCGGCATTTGGGGCTTGCTGCAATACCCCAACCAACCCGGCTGGGTGGCGTGGGCGTCCCTGGTCTATGTCGTCTATTACCTGATCCTCAGCCTGATCCCCAAACAGAAGACCCCCGCCCATGCAAATTGACATCGTCACTCATGCGGATGAAGAACTCTACGAAGCCTTTCAACGCCTTGTCCCGCAACTGACCACGAACCATCCGCCTCCCACCCTCGACGAGTTAACGGCTCTCGTTCAGGAGGCTTCGTCCACACTGATGGTGGCTCGCAACCCCGCCGGGCAGATCATCGGCGCATTATCGCTTGCCGTCTATCGCGTCCCAACCGGAGTCCGCTCCATCATCGAAGACGTCGTCGTGGACTTGTCCGCTCGCGGGCAGGGAGTCGGCGAAGCGCTCATGCAGCGCGCCATCGAGCGCGCAGCGGAAAAAGGCGCGAGCAACATCACGCTCACGTCCAACCCGATGCGCGTGGCTGCCAATCGCCTGTATCTAAAGATGGGATTCAAAAAGCGCGAAACGAACGCCTATCAGATGAAGTTGTAAAATGTCACCTGTCATTGCCTGTACCGTGCGCAGGCACGCGTGCGAGGAGGACGAATGCCCGACGACGTGTGCCATTATGCCTGGCGTGGTACGGAGTGGTAAGCAATCCCCAATTTCAGGGAGATTGCTTCGCAAAAAACGCTCGCAATGACATAAGATAAAAAAAGAGAGCCAGCATTTGCTGGCTCTCTTTTCGTTCACTTACCTGGGCTTATTTATTCTTGCCCTTACCGTTATTGTCCTTGTCCTTGTCTTTGTTGTTGCCCTTGCCGTTGTTCCCATTGCCGTTGCCATTGCCATTGTTCCCATTGCCATTACCATGCTCGGTGATTTGAACTTCCTCTTCACCGTCTTCTTCGCTGCTATCGGCATTGCCAGACATGACACTGCCAAGGTTGCTGCCCTTCTTGAGCGACTTCACAACATCGCCCCAGTTATCGGGTGTCGAACCGTCCGCAAGGACAATGGCGCTGTAATCGCCGCTTTGTTTGGCTTCCAGGAGCGCCTCAAATGTAGCCGCATCGCCTTCGATCTGATTGGCGAGCCAGAGAGCCTGTACGATCACGCCGAAACCAAAGCCATCTTCATGCGAAGCCATGATGGTGTCGTAGTCAACGCCCACCAGGCTGCCGAAAAATTCAGAGACGGCGAACCCAACAGGGTGAGTGGCTTCTTCTTCGCCTTCCGTCTCGTCAGGGATCACAACGGCAGGGTCGATGCTGACCTCAGAGTCAAGCGCGCCTTCCGCAACGGACGGTTCGCCTGTCTCAGGGTCGGTGGTGATCAGTCCCAGCGATTCTGCGGTCTCAAGGCTGAGGCGCACGGTCTGGGTCTCGCCCATATCGTCCGATACGGTGACAAGGACGGTGGTTTCACCCGATTCTGCATCGGTTTCGAACTCCACGGCTTGAACCGTGCCTGTGATCTGCTCGGTGGTCTCCTGCGCGAACACCGTCCCCACGGTCATTGCCAGCAGGGCAGTCATCAGGAAAATACTGGTCAGGATTTTTTTCATTTGGTTTACTCCTTTCGAGTGCAACATGTTGCCAAACCGCATTGTAGTACAGGAAGGGAGTATTGCCACTTTCATATCTGAAAGTGACCCAGTACCATGGTACTGTTTTCTATAAATTTACTAAGAATTTATCTGTGGCTTTGCTGAGGCCGGCGTATTCGCCGCGATATTCCGCGGGGATCATTCTGGCAATTCGGTACATCATCTCATCTGCGATCTGCTGGCGGATCTCGCCCGTCACCTTGCCTTCCACTTTAATGTGAAACGGCTCGCCCACGCGGATGTGAAAATCGGTCTTCTTGAAGCGCTTCAGGTTCGCGAGGAAGACCTCGCCGCCCCAGTGTGCCACGGGCAGCACCGGCACGCCGGAACGCAGCGCGAGAATCACCGTACCCGGGTGCGCGCGGATCAGTACGCCGGTCTTGTTGCGCGTCCCTTCGGGGGCAATGCCAAAGAAGCATCCGTCTTGCAGCGCGCGCAAGGCGTCTTTGAGGGCTTTGATGTCCGCTTCGCCGCGCCGGATGGGGATGATGCCCCATGTGCCGAAGACCCAGCGCAGGAAAGCATTGTCGAACGCCTCCACCTTGCCCCAACCGGAGATTTTACGAGGCTGCAATAACGTCACCAGCACCGGCACTTCGATCTGCCCCGTGTGGTTGGAGATGACGATCAACGGTCCCTGCATGGGAATCTTCTTCATTTCGTCGGCATCCATGCGGAGGGTCAACCGGAAATAGATCTTCAAAAGGGTGGTGATAAACCATTTCGAGAAGTTCATAAACAGGCTCAGGCGCAGATGATTTCCAGTTCTCGCGGCAGCAGTTCCAGGGTCAGGTTGGAACCGGTCAGGCAGATGAACTCCCCGTCGGCATGCGCCGGGAAGGTCAGGTCTAGCGATCTGATCGAAACCTTCTTTGCGCGTTTCATTTGAATTTCGGGCAAGCCCGCCTGCGTACCGTTGATGAAGTGCGGGATCATCGCTAAAATCCGCCCTTTGCTGGCAGACTCGGCGATGCACAGGTCAAATTGACCATCGTCCGGCTGCGATTGGGGTGCCATTTGAAAGCCGCCGCCCATGCGCCTGCCGTTCATCACCGAGATCATCAGCGAAGTCTGCTTGATGGTTTCCTTGTCATCGAGCACGATCTCCACCTGCGCGGGATTGTAATAAAGGAAAACGGTCTTGATCACGCCGATGAGATAGGCAAGCAAGCCGCGCGTCCAGCGCACTTTGATGGCTTCGTTGCCGACCGCCGCATCGAACCCCACGCCGATGCCATTGCCGAAATAGCGTCCCTCGGGGTAATCACCGCCTTTGACCAAACCGAGGTCTATCTTCTTGCGTTTGTTTGCCAGCAGCGACTTCAACCCATCGTCAAGGTTGGTTGGGATGCCCGTGCCGCCTGCGAAATCGTTCCCCGTGCCAATGCCAAGCACCGTGAACGCCACGCTGTTATGACCCGCCTTCCTGGCACGCATCAGCCCGTTGATGGTTTCGTTCACCGTACCGTCGCCGCTCGCGCACACGACCACGTCATAGCCGTCGCGTGCCGCGCCTTCGGCGAGCTCGGCGGCATGCCACACGCCGTTGGTGCGCACCAGCGTAAAGTCCATGTTGTTTTCCCGTAGGAAGGTTTCGATTTGCGGGATGGATCTTTCGCCCAGCCCCCGCCCAGAAATGGGATTGACGATCACATAATATCTCACAGGCTGCTCCGAAAAAAGGATGGCGGGAGTTTATCTGTTACAGGGCGGGTTGTCAATCTGTCGGTTTGTATTTCAGGTAGTCATCCGGTGTGTCCAGGTCTTGCAGGATGCTGGGCGTATCGCATTCCACGTACAGGATCTCGTCCTTGTGGTTGTTCAACAGGTCGCGCATGGTCTCGTCCTCGCGCATATGCAGGATCTCATCCCACAGCCCGCGCGCGATCAACCACGGATGTCCGCGCCGCATGTGATAACTCGGCACAACCAGATTGACTTTGCTTTTTCGATACGCCTCGCAGACGCTGCGCACGCTTCTTTCCTCGACCTGGGGCTGGTCGCCGAGACAGATCAACGCTGCCTCCGCCGACGGTCTGACCGCTGCGATGCCCGCCTTAAGCGACTCAAGCATCTCTCCGTTGTCATTCTCTACAACTTGTATCTTTGCGTCTGTCATGTTCCCGGCGATCAGGGCATTGGTGACCAGTACGATCTCGCCCACGCCTGCGTGTTGCATTGTGCGGATGACCGCCCCCAGCACGGTCGTGTCGCCCCACGGCATCAGCATCTTGGGTTGACCCATGCGTGTGGATTTTCCAGCCGCGAGGATAATGGCGCAGATCATGATTGCAGCCTCTTGAGTTTTTCGTAATCTTCGGGTTTGTCCACATCGAAGAGCAGAATGTCGTCGTGCCACGGCAGGTACTCGACCGGGTGCTTGTGGAAGACTGCCCGTCCGCCTGTGTCGCCGGTCAATTGCAGCAAGTCCGCGAAGACATCCCGGTCGAAGAGTACGGGGTTGGCGCGGCGTTCTTCGAGTACCAACGGTGCGACGATGGGCGTCAATTTGTGGGTGTGAGCCTCCATCAACGCACGGATGACCTCCACTGGAATCTGCGGCTGGTCGGCAAGCAGGAACACGGCGGCGCCTATGTTCTTGGGTAAGGCGCGTATTCCCGCCTTGACGGATGTACTTTGTCCCTGCTCGTAGTCCGCGTTGTGGACGATGCTCACGGGCAGGCCGTTGAGGGCAGATTCGATCTCAGCGTGGTGAAAGCCTGTGACCACCACCACAGGCTCCAGTCCCGCACGAAGCGCGGTTTCCGTCACCTGTCGAACGAATGGTTTCCCGTTCCAATCCAGCAGTTGTTTGGTAGCGCCATAGCGGGACGATTTGCCCGCCGCGAGGATAATGCCCGCCGTGCGTTCCAGGGTTGCGAAAGTGACTTGTTGCAGAGAACCGACCAGTACCGAGTCGAAAGCTGAAAGCAGGTCGCGTGCCATCCCGCCACCGGTTGCGCGGAGTTCGGGCGTATCGGCTTGGTTGAGCAGTGCCACCCGCCGTGCTGAGGCTGGCATGTTCTTCAAACCGCCTTGCGGGTGAGTGAGGACGCGGGTGAGGGCTTGCGCAGAAACGCTCTCGCCGAGGGCAAGCCCGCTGCATTGTGAAAAGAGCTCGGGGCGGTGGACATGTTCGTCATTGAGCGGCTTGCCCAGCCCGCTCAGCCCACTGACGTGAATGACGATTTCAGTAAACGAGGGAATGGACGGCTCGTGTTCGGCGGGCGCTTTGAGTGGCTTTTGGCGCGAGCCATCCGCTTCGATCAGCAGCGGAATACCCTTTTTTCTTGAAAATTCGTATAGCCAATTGAGGGCGGCTTCGCTGACCGGTTTTGTGCGTTCGTTTTCGATCTCGCCTGTCACCAACATCACGCCTTGGTTGGGAAGATGAAAATCCGCTTCACCTTTGACGAGAATGAGGTGATCTGCCATTGGAATTTGCCACACCCCAAGGTGAGAGGTCGCCGTCAAAATGACCGGCTGATGAGCGGCGAGTTGACGCGCCAACAGAAAGAGCGCAGTGGTCTTCCCGCCCGACCCGGCAACACTGACGATGGGATGCGACGACGTATCGATACGAAGGGCGCGGGCGAGGTCCATGCCCCGAATTGTAAAACAAATACCCGATGTTGCGTTATACGCGTTGTTTATGCAGAATTGACCGGTCCAACTTTATCGGCAAAGAATTCCACGAACCGGTCTGGCGAGAAGTCGATCATCAGCCGCGGAAAGCCGCTGAACGCCAATCGGGCGGTGGGGCGCTCATCAAGTTCGTGCATCATTTTACGGAACAGTGTCTTGGTCTTGAGATGGACTTTGATGCGTTCCATGCCCACCCGCACCGTGGCGTAATCCTCGCCGATGGTATGAGGCGCAATGACATCGCCTTCCAGTCTCTGGCGGGTCTTCGAAATTTTGGCGTCCCTTTTGGCGTTCTTGATCTCGGCTTTGGTGCTGGCGTCGATGACGATCGGTCTTCGGCTGCCTTCCATGGTGATCTCGATCCGTTGAATCCCGCCTGCCTTGCCGACACGGTCAGCCAGTTCTTCCATCTCGTTGTACAACGCAATAGCCAGCAGGTCAGTGGGGCGCTTTCTGGGTCTGGATACGACGTCCCATATCCTGCCACTGTTGACAATGATCATGGACGCGGTAAGCTGCGTGACCAGGTCAGTGAAGTCGATGGGGATGGAGTCCATCAACTGAAGCGCCTGCCAGATGAACTGATAGATGTCGGAGCCGCGTTTTCGTTCCCCGATCTCCAGTGCCAGCAGCTTTCGCTCGGCATCTGAAGGCACGGCTTTTTTGAAACTGTGCTTCTGCTGGATGAAATATGTCTTGTAGACCATGCGTTGAATGGTGATGAGCGTTTCCCCCAGATCTTGAATGGGAACGCCGCTGGTTTTGAAGCGCGGTCCCGTAAAGCGAATACTGATCGGAAATTCACTTGCTGGCATGGAGCCCTCCCGTTCTGAACCTTGCACAACCATTATTGCACAAATCAAGGCATTTTTCTACAACAGGGCTGGCTGGTTTCGTTGCAATGAAATTACCCCTGTCAATCTGTGAGAAGGACGTATAATATAGGCATTAACCCGTTTTGAAGGGTGATTTTATGGATAAACCCATCGCACTGATCGTTGAAGATGACCGAGATATTGTTGCCTTGTTCCGGCACGTCTTGGATATTGCTGGTTACCAGACTGAGATCGTCCTGGACGGCAGAGATGCCATGGATCGTCTCGAAGTGCTCACACCTCACATCGTTCTTTTGGATTTACAGCTGCCTCGTTTGTCAGGCGTCGAAATCCTCAAGCGGATGCGCGATAACGAACGCCTCAAACGCGTGCCGGTCGTGGTCATCACCGCTTACTCTCCCATCGCCGACAGCCTGCCCGTGGAACCGGATTTATTGCTGCTCAAACCCGTGGACATCAACCAACTCAGCGCGCTGGTGCAACGTCTGCAAACCACACAAGGCGCCATGAACGACCCCGCGCACGACAAAGAGACAGGACTGTACACATTTTCCTTCTTTACTGTCCGCCTGACCTTCTCGTTGGAGCGTATCAAACAGAGTTCCTTCCGCCGATTTGGCGTTCTCTTCGCAGAAGTACCGCAACTACCGGAACTGAAACACCAACTCCCCCCGGATGAAATGAACACCTTCCTGCGCCATCTTGCCGACCAGTTTCGGGTCACGTTACGTCCCACCGATACAATGGCATGGTCTCCAGCCGATGGTGTCTTTCTGACTCTCATCGAGGATATTCCCAGCCCCGACGCGCCGCTCAAGATCGCTGGACGCGTCCGCGACACGATGAAAAAGTTTTTAGATGGCAGCGCCACCGGGTTAGACCTGCGCGCAAACATCGGCGTGTTGCTTTGCGATTCTGAATATGAAGATTTCCAGCACGTCATGAAGGACGTGGAATTTGCCCGCGAACAATTGCGGGCGGGTCTCTTCACCAACCCCTCGATCTTCGACCGCGAAATGCTTCGGTCTCGCCGCTAGACGAAACAGCCCCGTTCACACGGGGCTGTTCTTTTTTTATTCTTCCATTTCGCGCAATTTCACCAGGACCGCCTCCAGCACTCCGCCTGCCACCGCCAAGGCTTTGTCTGATACCAGACGACAGAGGTCAGGGTCTGTGCGCGAGTCGATATCACCGACCTTTAATCCAGCCGCCACCTCCACGCGCGGATGAATCAATCCACGCAGCAAGCCATCGAACGGGCTGACGATGATCGCATCACCGACCTTTGCGATCGTTTCCCCCTCGCGGCATAGGTCGCCGATGGATTTGAGCGGTTGTACGAATCCGTTTGCAGGCGCGCGCAACACCCGGCGTGTATCGCCTTCAGGCTGCCGGCTGTCGGGTTGGGCGGCTCCCTGCCAGTAGACCCTGCCAAGGGTATGGCTGCGGCGGGATTCGATCACAGCGTCGCAATTACTCCCGGCGGTGAATCCGGGTCCCAATCCGAGGTGAAGCGCCACATTGGCGGGCAGCGGTTCCGGCTCCTTTTTCAAAAGCCGCGCATCGATCACAAATGTGGATTTTGGACTGGTCAAAAACTGATTATTAAGGATGTTTGCCTGCGGATCGATCACCAAGGGGATCTCACCCGCTTCCAACGCGACTTGAAACTGGTCTGCCGAAACCAGGCGTGAGACTACGCCTTCAACGGTTTGAGCGCCTTCGTACACTGCCTCCGAAAAACTGACCGTCCGCCGGACGGCGAGCGGTTTGTCCAATTCGAGGATGGCAACCTGAAAACCGACCTGGTGCAGGCGAAGCGCAACTCCGCTGGCGAGGTCGCCGCCGCCCCGAATGATGATGAGTGGTTTCATGAACGTTCCTTGAGAATGAGATTAACGACCGGCGCTCGTCGGCTGTGTGGACGCCAGCTGTTCCGGCGTGCTTTGTGCGCGGATCGTTTGTTCCTGAAGCATGTGGCTGAACGAATATAGCAGCAGGAACACGAACAGAAAGAAGACCGTGTAGAGGACGGTGAAAGCGGCAAGGCGTAAACTGGGGTCGATGACCAGCCCGAGGATCTCCATGGTAGTCTCGGCGGGGTCTTGCAGAATGTCCCACGAATTCAGGCGCACAAAGCGACCGATGTAAATTCCGAAGCTGCTTGCTGCCGAGATGACGAAAACGAAGCCCCAGCCGAGCCATCTTCCAAACGTGCGCGTCACGATGTCTTGCATGAGATACAGCGAAATGACACCCAGCAGCATCCCCGTCCAGGAACACCAACCGACGATGATGACATCATACCAGAGCGGCGCGCCCACACCTCCGGCACGCGCCAGGTCTTGCAGGTCGGTCAGCATGTAGGGGGCATTGGGGAAGAACAACAGCCAGAGAAACGCAATGACCGGAATGACCAGATACAGCCAGATGCGCCTCCATGAGATGGCGTGGGCGAAATAGGCGAGGATGAAGGGAATCCAGGCGAGGAAGAGGTTCCAGATTAGCCCGGCATGGCGGGTTGTGTCGGTGTATGCCACCCGCGCCAGAACCAGAAGAATGCAGATGAGGCAGGCGGCGTTGAGCAGCACAAAAACCGCGATGTTATGCCGGTTTCGCTGTACAAAATTTTTGATTCGGTGGATGTTCATGATGGATTCCGCAGAAAGACGATCAGGTCGATATCGCCGGGGGAGTGTCCAAATTCGGTCAGTATGGCGGCAGCTTCGCTGCGGTGTTGCGTGCCGTGGTTGACGACATGTGCGAGGATCTGCCAGAGCACATTCTCATACGGATCGCCCTTGGTGCTTTTGTATTGGAATGTGGCAGTGAGTTGTTCATCCGTCAGCGAATCGATGAATCGCAGCAGTTCGATCCCTTCCGCCTGCCAGCGGGTTTGCAGCGAGGTGAATGTTTGGAAATTATCGGGCGCAAGCACTGTTGTCGGCAACTCGCCCTGTGCGCGTTTGCGCCAGACCCACTCCGCGAAGAGGATGTGCGTCAACGTGCCGCGCAGCCCTCCGTGTGGATATTCTGCTTTTGCAAGAAACTGCTCCGAGGTCAGGCGAGAGGCGGCGTTCAAGATCCTCTCATTTGCCCACTGGTTGTACTTGTACAGTAGTTGAACATCCTGCTTATTCATGGCAACCTTTCTGCAAAAATTCTAACAGAATTGGGTTTACTTCGCCCGGCTTCTCGTAGTGAGGGATGTGTCCGCAATCTTCAATGATGTGAAATTTGACGTGCGGCATGGCGCTGAGGAGATCGGCGCTGTGTACGAATGGCACGGTTGCATCCTGCCTGCCCCAAAGCAACAAGGTGGGTTTGCGCAGTTTTCCGAGCCGCTTATACACATCCAAAAAAGAGTTCAACATTCCGTTCCGCATCGTCGAGAGGATGGCACGTTTGAATCCATGGTATTGCATCTGGATCTTGTACTTTGCCTGAAATTCCGCCACCAGTTGCGGGGTGAACAGATCTGAAGCGATGTTTTTGACCATGCTCCCGCTTCCGAACAGACCAAGGAGCAGTTCGCCAACGAGAGGCATTCTCACCACGTTGAGCAGCAGCGAGAGCGAGATCGGTCTTGCTCCAGCCGGGTCGATCAATGTGTGTGACTTGACGTATTCTGGAAATTGATTCGTGAAGGACGCTGTGATGGGTCCTCCCATTGAAAGCCCAACCAAATGGACAGGTTTCAACTCCAGCACATCCAACAGGTCCTTAAGTTGCCGCATGAACAAATGAATATCGTAGCGGAGTTTTGGGCGGTCGGAGTACCCGCGCCCAAACAGGTCATAACGCAGGACGCGAAAGCCTTGCCCGGTTAAAAATTCAAAGGTGGGGTCGAAGATAAAACTGGGAACGGAAAATCCATGTACCAGCACAACCGGAGGCCCATTTGTTTTGCCGGAGAGTTCATAATGAGTGATCCCGTCTGAAAGCGGAATGAATGAACCATCCACCGTTTCGCGGACGGCTTGATTTAGTTCCTCAGTTTCATCCAGGTAAGGGAATGGCATTTTGCTGGCGGGGGCAAGGCAATTTCCCAGCCCCCGCGCGGTTTATTTGATCTTTCCGAGCGCCTTCAACACGCGTTCCGGTGTGAACGGAAATTCGCTGATCCACACCCCGGTTGCATCGCGGATGGCGGCGGCGATGGCGGCAGCCAGGGGTAGGTAGGGCAACTCGCCCATGCCGCGTGCGCCCCACGGTCCATTTGGATCCGGCACTTCCACGATCACGGAATCCACTTTTTCAGGGATGTCCCAAATGGTGGGGATCAGATAGGTGCTGAGTTGATCGGTCATCACGAGACCGTTTTTTGTTTTGTATTCTTCCAGCACCGCATAGCCGTGCGCTTGTACGATGGCGCCTTCGATCTGCCCGACGACCTGCTCTGGGTTGATGGCTTTGCCCACATCGTCAGCCGAGGTGATGCGCAACACGCGCACATGACCGGTGTCGATATCCACTTCCACTTCCGCCGCCTGTGCCACGTAGGCATATTGGAAGTTGGGCATGGAATAGCCGGTTTCCTTGTCCATGGGCGTGGTGGGTGGTGCGAAGTAGGCGAACTCCGCCACGGCAGGGCGTTCCTCCGATTTCCATTTTTGGAGCGCCTGCTCTGCCGCGCCTTTGACGGCATTGCCTGCCATGAACGTTAGGCGTGAAGCAGACGCGGAACCAGGATTGCCCTGTGTGGCTGTGTCGGAACCTCTGAATTCGATCTTCTCAACGGGCACTCCCAGGACTTCGGATGCCATCTGTGAAAGAACCGTGTGCAACCCCTGACCCACATCCGCGCCCGCCTGGTGCAGGATGACATGGTCGATGCTGCCATTGCCATGAATCTCGACCTTTGCCCAGCAGTTTTCCTTGTAACCGAACGAGAAGCCGACGTTCTTGAAGCCGGCTGCAAACCCGCGCCCGCGCACGATGGAGCCTTTGGGCGATTTCACCTTGTACTTGGTCGTCTTCTTCCACTTGAACGTATCGCGCGCGGCTTCCAGGCATTGGGTGATGCTGACCGGGTTGGGCGTGGGGGTTCCCACAGCAAGCGTATCGCCATCCTTGAGCGCGTTGAGCAAACGGAATTCCACCGGATCCATGCCGAGTTTTTCAGCAAGCTTGTTCATCTGGCTTTCCGCCATGAACAGGGCTTGCGGCGCGCCGAATCCTCGGAAGGCAGCTCCGGGTACGTTGTTGGTGTAAACACCGTACACATCGGTTTTGACGTTGGGGACGAAATACGGTCCGGTGGAGGTAATTGTGGCGTTGCCAAGCACCTTGTTGGTGGTGTACATATATGCGCCGCCGTCGCCGATGAGTTCGTTCTCCATGGCAATCAGTTTTCCATCTTTGGTGGCGCCCCATTTTGCACGCAAAATGACCGCGTGACGTTTTCCATGCCCGATCATTGATTCGCGGCGCGACCAGATGATCTTGATGGGTTTGTTCAACTTCATGGCTGCCAGTGCAATGACGATTTGCACCGACAGGTCTTCGCGTCCGCCGAACGCACCGCCAATGGCGGGGTAGATGACGCGAACTTTTTCTTCAGGCACATTCAATGCATGTGCGATATCTTTGCGGTCGGCGTGCGTCCACTGACCGGCACTTTCAACCGTGATGCGCCCTTCTTCGTCGATGTACGCCAGACCCGCTTCCGGCTGCAGGTAGGCATGTTCCTGAACGGGGGTCTGGTATTCGCCCTCCACGATCACATCTGCTTTGGCGAAGGCTTCATCCACATTCCCTTTGCGAATCTTGTAGTGGACGCAGACGTTCGTGTCGCCCCGGTCTGGGTGTAGGATCGGTGCATCGGGACGCATCGCCGCTCTCGGGTCAAGAAGAAGCGGAAGGTCTTCATAATCCACTTCGATCAATTTCAGCGCCGCTTCCGCCTGGACCTCGGTCTGGGCGACTACGACCGCAACTTGATCGCCCACAAAGCGGACGATGTCTGTGTATGGTTTGCTGGAGCCGGGACCGCACAAGACAGGTTGGTCGGTGATCTGCAACCCGTACTCGTTGACCGGCACATCTTTGGCGGTGTAGACCGCTTCCACGCCTGGAGCGGCAAGCGCCTTTTCGATGCGAATATCTTTGACCCTCGCGTGCGGTCTTTCTGCGAAGAGAATCTTCATGAAAAGCATGCCGGGTTTGGTGAGATCGCCGGAGTAATTTGTTTTTCCGGTGACTTTGCCGCGCGCATCGATGCGCGGATGGGATGTTCCGACGGAATGTTCAGTCATGGTGTCCTATCGTTTGTATCGTTTGACTCTGATGTTTGGGCGAGGTACGTCCAATGGGTTTTCACGGGAGGGTCCTGCCAGACGGTAGACGATGGAGTAGATCACGGAGATGATACCGCCCAGGAAGATCATGTAGATCAGGCTTGTGGCTGCATAGGCATAGAAGTGTTTGATGGCGGTGATGGGACTCAGGACGAGCATCAAGCCGCTGGAACGATAGAAAAAGTCGGGGTAGCGGGGAGTTCCCAGCAGTTGAAACGGGATCGCCCAGCCGTTTTCCAGCCCAAAATTGATGGTCTCGACCGCTGCTGCAATGGAAATGATTGGGATGACGATCATCATCAGGCAGCCGATCCCACGCCATGCAAAGTGCGGTTCGCTGTTTCTGGTCTTGGTTCGCTTGACCACTGAACTTTGGTATTTACTCATACAGCCTTACCTCAATGTTTAATTTTTACTGGCATCTTCGATGGCTTTGACGATCTTGTAATAGCCTGTGCAGCGGCAGAGATTCCCGGTGATGGCTTGTTCGATCTCATTGCGGGTGGGGTCGGGTTTCTCTTCCAATAGTTTTGCGCCAGACATGATAAAGCCGGGGATGCAGTATCCGCATTGGACGGCATTATGCTCGATGAACTTTTCCTGAACTGGATGTAGTTCATCGCCTTTTGCCAGACCTTCCACGGTGGTGATATGCGCACCATGTGCCCGTGGAGCCGGGACGAGACAAGACATGACTGCCTGCCCGTCGAGGAAGACGGTACACGCGCCGCATTCACCCTCGGCGCAGCCTTCCTTGGTGCCGGTGAGCATGCCTTCCTCGCGCAGCAGGCGCAACAGGGTCTTGTTATACCCGTTGGTAAATGTGTATGGCTTGCCGTTAATGGTCGTTTGGATGGGGGAGGCGGGGAATTCGCTGGCAGCCTGACCGCTGAAATCCGCTTCGTTACTGCTGACAAGCAGGATGGGTTTCTTGGGCATCCCGGCTTGCTCCTTGCCGTCGCGGATGGCGGTCAGCGCGCGCTGGGTGATGACGCGCACCATCTCGCGGCGGTAGCTGGCGGAACCGCGCACATCGTCGATGGGTGTGGCGGATTTGACAGCCAACTCGGCGGCTTCGGCGATGTTTTTGTCTTTGAGTTTTTTTCCGGCTAGGAATTTCTCCGCCTTGGTGGCGTGGGTGATGATGGGCGTCACCGCTCCCAGCGTGATGGAGGCAGATTTTACGGTATCCCCTTTGAGGTCCAGAATGACCGCTGTGTTGACCAGCGAGATCGCCTGTGCGCGGCGCAGCGCCAGTTTGATGAACATCCCGCGCTGGGTCTTGGTCAATGCGGGGAAGGAAATATCCACAAGCATTTCGTCCGGTTCCATTACGGTTTTGCGGACGCCTGTGTAGAATTTTTTCAGTGGAATGGTGCGGGTCTTGCGTGCGGAGACAAGGGTGACTTTTGCGCCGAGCGCCATCAGCGGGGTGATGGTGTCATTGGCGGGCGAACCGGTGATCAGGTTTCCGGCAATGGTGCCGCGGTTGCGGATCTGCGGCGCACCCACGTCCCATGCCGCGCGCGCCAGCGGAAAGGCGCGTTTGCGGATGAGTTTGGAGGCGGCGCAGTCGTTGTGTGTGACCAGCGCGCCGAGGTGGATGATGTCGTCTTCATCCAGAACGATCTGATTGAGTTGAGGGATGCGCGTGACGTCGATCAGCGTTTCGATGTTTTTGCGAACGCCGCGCTCGAGTTCGAGGATAAGGTCGGTGCCGCCGGCAACCACACGGGCGCGTCCTTTTTTTTCTGCGAGGATGTTTACGACCTCGTCGATGGAAGTTGCGTTGATATATTCATGCCACATAGGATTTTGTCTTTAATGAAGAACAAGGGCGCGATTGCCGCGCCCCTGTCTGGAATATTATCGGCTTCCCGTCACGACCTCGGAACGGCGCTCGAATGTTTCGACCGCGAGGCGTGCAAGGGTGGTTAGGTTACGGATGGCAGCGGGCAGGGCGGCTTCATCGCCCAGGCTGGCTTCCACGTTATCCAATCCGCTTTTGACCTGGTCTGCAAGGTCGAAGAAGGCGGCATCGAATTGGTAGATGGCTTCGAGTTCCTTCTCGTTGATCTTCACCGCGTCGAACATGCCGGAGTATCCACGTGCGGCGGTGCTGATTTTGTCGATGAACGTACGCATCGCAATGACCGCCTTTTCCATGTCATCGACATACTGGATCATGCCGCTGCTGACGAGTTCCGTTTGCAGGTTCGAGGCGCGGCTCCAATGTTCTTCGAAGCGGCGCGCCACTGTTTCGCGCAGGAGTTTATCTGCGTCGCGGCGGTTCTGGCGCTCCACATATCCGCTGAAACCCGGAATGAAACCGATCAGCTTCTTGAAAGGGTCAACCTGACTGCTTACTTTTTCGAAAAAATCGCTCATGTGAGCCTCCTGCCGTAATATACGTGCATCTGTCAGATTTGTTTCTATGCGTTTTCAATTATATCGTCTAAATCCAGTTATAATCAAGAATTGAGCTAATTCTCACATTCACCAAACTTGGCAGCGCTTGCTCGGCAAGGGTAACGCAGCCTTCATCTTTTTTGAGGAGTATACCTATGACGACCGATATTCAATCCCTGTTGGGAAAACAGGCGGAATCCCTGCTTGGCTTTAATTCCCCCAAGATACCGAAAGAACGCCTCCATCTCCCCGGACCCGATTTCGTGGACCGCATCTTTGTCAACTCTGACAGAAATCCCCGCGTGTTGAACAACCTCTCCTGGCTTTATAACTCCGGTCGGCTCGCCGGAACGGGCTACCTTTCGATCCTGCCGGTCGATCAGGGCATCGAGCATTCGGCTGGCGCGAGCTTTGCCAAGAACCCGGATTACTTCGACCCGGAGAACATTGTCAAACTTGGTATCGAAGGCGGCTGTAATGCTGTCGCTTCGACATATGGCGTGTTGGGGCTGATGGCGCGCAAATATGCGCACAAGATTCCGTTCGTGGTAAAGATCAACCACAACGAACTGTTGACCTATCCCAACAGCTATGAGCAGATTCTGTTCGGCACGGTGGATCAGGCGTATGACATGGGCGCGGCAGCCATTGGCGCGACGATCTATTTCGGCTCGGACGATTCTCACCGCGAGATCGTCGAGATCGCTGAAGCCTTTGCCTATGCTCATCAACTTGGCATGGCGACCATCCTATGGTGCTACATCCGTAACTCTGCTTTCAAAAAGGACAAGGACTATCACGTTTCTGCCGATCTGACCGGGCAAGCCAATCACCTTGGTGTGACCATCGAAGCGGATATCATCAAGCAGAAACTCGCTGAGAACAATGGCGGCTTCCTCGCCCTGAACACGGGTGACAGTTCATATGGAAAGCTTGACAAGCGCATGTACAGCGAACTTGCCAGCGACCACCCCATCGATCTGTGTCGCTATCAAGTGGCAAACTGCTACATGGGGCGTGCCGGTTTGATCAACAGCGGCGGCGCTTCCGGTGAGAACGATTTCTCTGAAGCCGCTGCGACCGCAGTCATCAATAAACGCGCAGGCGGGCAGGGTCTCATCTCTGGGCGTAAAGCCTTCCAGCGCCCCATGGCAGAAGGCGTAAAGATCCTGAACACCATTCAGGATGTGTATCTGGACAAGAACATCACCGTCGCGTAACGTTCGATGCCGCAATCCGATCAGGGTGTAACAAAGGATAGATATATGCTCATTCCCCGCACGGCGATCTTCGTCCGGCGCGGGGATGAGTATTTATTGCTCAAAGGCGCAGCCAGCAAGCGGCTGTGGGCTGGAAAGTACAACGGACTGGGCGGGCATGTGGAGCGTGGCGAAGATGTACTCTCTGCGGCGCGCCGTGAATTGCTCGAAGAGGCTGGGATCACTGCCGACCTTTGGCTATGTGGTACGGTGATCGTCGATGCAGGAGAGGTGGGCATCTGTCTTTTTATCGTGGCGGGAGAAAATGCCCAAGGGGAAGTGAAGGCTTCGAAAGAAGGAACCGTGGAGTGGGTCCGGAAAGAAGCGTTGACGCATCTTCCTGTGGTGGAGGATTTACCGGTGCTGCTGGAACGAATCCACAAATCCAAACATGGCGACCCGCCTTTTTCTGCCCGTTCGTTTTATGAAGACGACACACTCAACGTTGTATTTGCGGAATGAAAAACGCCGCCTGTAAGGCGGCGTTCGTTTTGCATGCGATCAGGGGATTTGATATGACTGTAATTCTGTGGTTGCGGTGTAAGGAGTGTCGCTGAAATCGCTGTTCTCGATGGATTTTATGTAACCAACCCCGGGCGCGAACCAAATAACGCTTGACCCGTTGATGGAGAGCGGCACTTGAATGCCTTGAAAATCAGTGATGATTTGCATGGCGGTTGTGGATTGAATCTTGACTGCTTCGAATGTTCCTGCCGGGACGGTGATTGTTTCGTTGCCAATATGCTGCATGGTGAGCGAGAATGTGCCGTTGGATGGCGCCTGCTGATCGCCGGGCATGGCGGTGAAACCTTGCATGTTGAAATGGTACTGCCACTGCATCCCGGGAGATATTTCTACAGGCAGGGTGACGCCGGTGACTTCAAGTGTGGTGAACTCTGCGGTCATGTTCTGCGTGGACAGGCTGGCGGTTGCGCCGCTGCCGGGCTGCAAGGCTCTGAGCCCTTCCGGAAGGCAGGTCCACTCTTGAAGGTGGACAAGGTCTGAAAACTGGGAGGTCAATGTGAAGCCATCAGCCCGGATTTCGGTGATGGTGTCGGTGTAGGTGAAATCTCCGCTGGGGCTGCCGGTGCTGAAGTAGGTCCAGGTGGCGCCGGGCTTGATCGGAATCAGAGGATTGTCGCAGGGTCCGCCCGTGGCGGGAATGATCGCCGCCTGCTGGGTGGCTGGAAACACAATCGACTCCGATCCGTTCGTCGAACTACAGGCTGTGACACTGAGTGTGGCGATGATGGCTAGGATGAATGTCTTGATTTGCCTGGTATGCATGGGTTCTCCAATGGACGAATCTGGCGCCGGTTCGCCTGATGTTGATCTCCCACCTATGGGGGTTCTATTTCCACTTCAACAGGGAAATGGTAAACGTGCTTCCTTTGCCGGGGGTGCTGTCCACATCGAGTGTGCCGCGATGCTGCTGGATGACCTGCCGTGTGATCGAAAGCCCGATCCCTAATCCGCTGTAAAGTTCGTCTCCGTTCTTTTCTATATGGAAGAAGCGGTCAAAAATGCGTGGGCGGATCTGCGGGTCGATGCCGATCCCATAATCCACCACACTGGTGCTTACGTGATTCTCCTGCTCGGCAAGGCGGATCTCCACCACGCCGTTGGGCGGGCTGAATTTGATGGCATTGTCCACCAGGGCTGTGACCGCGCGTTCGAGGGATGGTTCATCGCCCTGAACAGGCGGGACATTGAGCCGTCCTTTGATGTTCAGCGAAATTCCTCGCGCCTTTGCTTTGTTTTCATATTTGCGGAGGACGGTTTCCACCACATCCAGCATGTTGACCGACTGAAAATCCGGCAGGACGAGATCCATTTCCTGAAGGAAGAGAATATCGTTCGTTAAATTTACGATCTGGTCTACATTGCGGCTGACGGTCTCAATGGATGCCTGCAATTGCTCGCCTGATAGCATGCCTTTCTTGAGCGTGTGCAGGTATCCGCTGGCAACCATCAAAGGGGTTCGCAATTCATGGGTGATGTTGGATAAAAATTCCCGCCGCGCAAGGTCTTGTTCTGCAAGTTTTTGATAGGCATCCGCCAGTTCTGCCGCTCGCAGGCGCAGGTCTTCGATGGCAAGCTGGTCGTTCTGTCTTAACCGGTTGCTGATCTCTGCGACCATTGCCATTGCCACGCTCGGACTTCGTTTGAGCACACGGTCGAAGCCATCCTTATCCAGTTCGAGCACGACCACATTGGTCAGCGATGTGACCGTGGCAGCGCGCGGCGCATTGTGGATGAGCGCCATCTCGCCGAAGAAATCCCCGGCGAACAGGGATTTCAGCAATCGTTTTTCCGAGTTGTTGATGAGTTTGGTAACCTCAAAATCCCCTTCGAGGATCATGTAAAACGTATGCTCGACCGCATCCTCCCGGCATAAGACCGAACCCGCCGGGTAGGTTTTGATGCGGCTGTTCATGATGATTTCCTGCACTTCGTCCGGTTTGATGCCAGGGAAGGCGCGGGGGATGATCTTGGCGGGCGTACGGATGGTTGTCATAGATGGTGGAATTCTAACCCTCAAGTCAAAATCGTCTTTCACCCATTTGGGCTATTGCGCCTCTTTTGAACTTCCCGGCGTATATCCTCGGGTGTGATCTGGAACTCCACTTCGCGTTCGCGGATGGATATTAATGACTGCTCGAACCATTCTTCGATCCACGTTTGTTTTTCGGGCTTTTCCGATTTCAGAAAGCGGATAAATCCCAATATGTCCACCAGTCGCATCTCGTCCAGGGTCGAGATTTCTTCCATGATCATTTTTTCGAGGTCATTCATGAAGTGTCTACTCCACAGCAGATTATACCGGGGCTGGTCTTCTAACTCATTACAACAAGCTGACAAATGTCTGGGCGCGTAGGGATGATGGAAACAAACAAGGCTTCCGAGACGGTTCGCTTCGAAAGCCTTGCCGATACCTGATCCTATTTCTGACGGGGTTCCCTACCCACACCCTCCGCCGGATTTATCGCGCTTCAACTGCAATTTGATCTTGGCAACGAACTCCAGATCTTCATACTCGATCGGGTTGGGAGAACACGACTCGTACTGGCTGCCCAAGGCTACAGGGAAGATATAGCCCAACTCGTCGTCGCCCGCTTCCGGCTTGGGTTGAACCGCAAGGGTTGGGTCATCCTGCCCGAAGAAAGCGATCCAGTTGTTCACTCCGCCTTCGAGAATGTAAACGTTGGGTACGCTGGAGGCAGAGAGGAGTTTCCACGCTGCGACGGCTGCGGTTTCGTCGTTGCTCATCACCATGAAAACGGTGTTGGCAGGCGGCTCTGAAAGCAGAACAGGGATGACCTCTTCAAGACGCTCGGACGGCACATTGACCGCGCCTTCGATGTGATACAGGTTGTAATCGGCTTCAGAACGCACATCGAGATAGACCGGGTTTATGCCCTGATCGTATTTTGCCTTGAAGGCTTCGGCAGGCGTAATGAAAACCAGACGATTTTCGAGCATTTGGTCGGCAGTATAGGTAATGGTATTGACGATTGGATCGGCATTCAACTGCTCGATGGTTTCGGTGCGGGTGAAGGTCAGGTTGTTGTATTTTTGTTCCAACGAGGGGGAGCCGATGAGAACCACGACAACTGCGGCGGCGAATAACACCCCAGCGCCTGCAACGCGGATCTTGGGTTCCTTGCTCAAATCTTTCTTGCCGAAGATACGCTCGAGTTGTTCCGCGCCCCAGAACATGAAGAGCGCCATCAAAACCACCAGCAGAACGATGACCCCCAGCGGCAGGTTGAAGACCTGGTCGAGCGTGACGCGTCCGTAATAACCGGCATTGTTCCACCAGTTGGTGAAGAATCGCTCAGTTTCGCCGAAGAGATATGCGCCCACGAACCCGCCCAACATGAAAAGCATTCCATCGATCTTGCCAGTGGATGCTGAGGCGAGCGAGGTGGTGGGACAAAACCCGCCAATGATGAAGCCAACGCCCATGATCAGCCCGCCGAGGATGCCGGAGGAAAGATAGGTGGGGTTGACCCAAACCTGGTTGAAGTTGAGAATGCCCAAGCCAACCGCGCCAAAGAGCAATACCATGGCGGTGACGATGGCAGTGAACATCACTTTGAGTACGGTCATTTCAGTGAAATAGAATTGTGCTGCCAGTTTGCGCGAGTCGCCGAAGCCGGACATTTCGAGGGTGTAACCGAAAGCGAAGCCGATTACTGCGAAGACTACATACGTCCACGGGTTGGCTGCACTGACGGTGATGAATTCAGGGAGGGGAAAGTTCATATTGATCTCCAGTTACTGATTACCAATTCCTTGATAAATAGAAATTGGTAATTCGTAATTAGTTCCAAAGTTTTCTTACAAAATATGCCAGACCATACGCGCCGCCGAAGATGGCGAACATCACTACCCACGAGCCAGCCGAGAGTGTGGTGCCGCCTGTCAGTGCCTGACCGGAGGTACATCCACGCGCCATGCGTGCGCCGTAGAGGAAGATCACGCCGCCGAGGAAAGACATCAGCCAACGAGTACGGTTCGAGATATTCGGACCTTTGGTGGTCTCAAACTTCAAACGTCCGTTGAACAAGCCAGAGGCGAAACCGCCGAACAATGCGCCGAAGTACACCGGCACGATCCAATCATCGAGCGGATTTTTGTCTCCGCCTGCCATTTTGAGCAGGTACGGTGTGCGGTCAACATGGTCGGGTGCGAAGACATCCGTCACCGCAGTGACGAAACGGCTGGTCGCGCCGGAGGAGCCCAGTCCATTGCCAGTCAATAAAAGGGCAAGGAAGAGCACAACTCCCAACACCATGCCGCCGAAGTACGGATGCACGAACGGCTTTGGTGATGTGGGAAATAGCGGCTTTTTCGTTTGTGTGGTCATAAAATCTCCTTTTGCGAGAAAACAGTGATGAGTAACGAGAAACGAGACTGCCTACTCGTTACTCATTTCTTGTTACTTTTTGCCTTTTGCTTTTTTCTCTTTCACTTCTTCCACATGCGTTTCATGCACTTCCACTTCTTCATATCCAGTCACCATGGCTCGCATGGCTTCCATTGGAGTGGCGCCGGTGGTGGTCATGTAGACATGGACAAGGATGAAGGTGGCGAACATCCACGCGATCAATGAGTGGAACGGCGCAAGGAAGGGCAACCCGCCGAGCGCATCGGCAAAGGTCGGGAACTTCTGCACACCCCACATCAACGCGCCGGTGATCATTTGCAACGGCAGCAGCACATTCAAAATTCCAAAATAAGTGAAATGCTGAATCGGGTTCATGCGGCGGGTGGGCGTCTTTTCGAACGGATGCGGCTCGCCTTTGAAAATGCCGTTGATGTAATACTTCGCCTGCACCATGGCATCGTCAAAGAAACCATATGGGCGCGGAATATATTCCTGCATTCGGTCCGTGGCAATGTGATAGAAGACCGAGAGCAACGCGTTCACAACCAGCACCACCGCCACAACATTGTGAACCGTCACCATACCGCGGAAGGAGAACGCACCGAAGATATCGGGTCGGTGGATGACCAAACCAGTGAGCAAAAGGATGATGATGGCAGAGGTCTGAAGCCAATGCCAGAAGCGGCGGTACGCATCGTACATGTAGACGCGCTCGGTTCTGGCATGACCTTTGGGCTGTTTCCGCCCTGCGAGGTATCTCATTGTCCCATGCCCAAGCACACCGAAAAGCGACCCAACGAATGCCAGCGCGCCGAACCAGTCGATCCAACTCACGCGGCTGGAGCCGAAGACATACATACCGTCGTTGGCGGGGACGGGTTGGTAATACAACGCGCCATCTTCACCAGTGATGAATTCACCCGTGCCATTGACGTTATTATCCAGGTCAAACTTGGGTATCACAGGCGCAGAGTTGGCGAGTTTAATCGGTTGCGAGATGCGCGAGTCAGCATTGTGACAGGCTTTGCAGTCATTGACGGCGTATTCGCCCCTGGTCACGTTGTGGTTGATGCTGTACGGCTGCACCATACCTTCCATGCGGACGTTGTTTAGTCCGAGGGAGGTTAATTTGGCTTTGACTGTTTCTTCTTGTGTTGAATTGCTAATGACCAATTCCGAGTTGCTCAATTGCTCATCGCCATTTGCATCGAACGCAGCGACAATATCAGCGGCATATTTGTCATTTTCGAGGAAAGCGGCTTCGAGGTCTATTTGGCGAACCGGGCGGGTGTTGCCATTGGCGTCTTCGTAGACCCAATAGAAAGAGGTAATTAAGTTGTACGGGGCGAGTAGTGTATCGCCGTCTATATTGGTGCGGTTGAGTAGAACGGGTTCGTAGCCGGTCACCAAGGAGGTTACTTCGTTGGGTGCGCCTTCAATGCCTCGGCAGTTCGAGACGGCTTCGCCTTCCACCGTCACAACTGTCCAGTCGTAGGTTTGGATGGCGGGTGCATACATCTGCGGGACATGGCAGGTTTCACAGGCGACGGCGTCCATGTGGGTTTCGATGTAGGGCAGCCAGTCGGCGTGACCTTCTTTGAAGTCGTGGCAATTCTCGCAGCGGCGCATGGTGCCTTTATATTCCGGCGCGAGGTTGAATTGGGCGCTTTCGCCGCGGGCAAAGTTATGGTCGGGGCGTTCAAGGTATTCGCCGATTTCCAACAAGCGCGGATCGTAGATCAGGTGACCCGGGTTGTTGCTTTGCAGTTCGCTGGCATGGGCTGGATTGTTCAATGAGTAGTGACAATCGGTGCATTGCAGTTGGCGTTCTGCGTGAATATCCCATGAGCGATTAAGGTCGTTCTTGTTCGAGAGGTTTACGCCAGAGGCATTGATGCGCTGTCCCGAGACGACCTGTCCGGTAGTCGCCGTATGCGGATAGTCAAGATCGCAGGCGGTGAAGGTCAGTGGGTCTTCGGTGGCATGTACTTCACCGTGACAAGCGGCGCAGTTGTTATTGTTGGGGTCTTGAATGCCAAGTGTTACGTTCTGAATTTCGCCATTTTCATTGAAGGCTGCGGGGTTGTACGCCCAGCCCTCTGCTGTTTGTTCGACAATATTCAAACCGAAGAGGGTGGCGGTGTTGGCGTTGCCAAACTCACCGCTTTGAATGGCTTCCACGCGGGCTTCGTTGTTGGGCGTTTCAAGGTGGCAGAGGAAGCAGTTCATTTCCATCGTGCCCGATTCGCCCCAATTCCAAGTGGAGACGGTTCCATTCTCGTTGAGGATGGCGGTTTCGGGGTTCGCTTTGCTGGGGGCGAGGTCGGTGAGGGTTTCGCCTGTGCGGGCGGTTTCAGCCGGTCCGCCGCCGACGATGCGGCTGCCATTGAGCATCAGCCATTCGGCGGTGCTGAGGTCGAGGCGTTCATCGTTTGCGGTAGAGAGGAAGCGATAGGTCATCGGGTCCCATGCGCCGAAAAGACCGTTGCCGTTGTCGAGCGTTGTTGCGTTGGAGACGTAGTCGTTCAAGCCGAGGTCGGAGTGGAAGGCGTGAGTTTGGATGAACTCGGTATCGTGGCACTGTCCGCAGGTTTGCATGGTGGAGACGGTGCCATTGCTTTCGAGTACGTTTACGCCTTTCGCATCGAGCAGGGCAAAGTCTGGGTGAATGACGGAGGCTTGAGGGGCGGGGGTAGGTTTGGGCGCGGCAAGAGCCGTTCCAATTCCGATGGCGAGGGCGAGGAGGAGAAGTCCGGTGAGGGTGGGGAGTAGGTATCGTTTCATGGTTGTGTCCTGTAGAGAATTGGTGATTGGTCATTGGAGATTTGAAAATCTCTAATCTCTAATCGCCAATTACTTCCTCCCTCCCCATTCGATCGGGTCGCCGGGGTAGCCGAGGGCTTCCCAGTCCATGCGCCCGTTTTCGCCGTGGCAAGATTCACATTGCAGGGCGTTTTCGGCAGGTTGTACCATGTGGGTGGTGGGCCAGTACATGTAGGTTTCTGCGAATCCGTAGGAGCCGCTGTAGGGCAACCCCATGCGTTCTTCGGCGAGTTCAAATGCGGCGTTCCAATCGAATACGCTCCAGAAGCCGCCTTCGCCAGAGGTGATGGGCGCCAGCAAGTAGTTGTTTACGGTGTCGTAGGGCTGTTTGGCGATGTGCAGTTTGAAGGGTGATATTTTCGCTTTGGGGTCTTCAATGCTGCCGGCGGGGATGTTCATGTAGGTGATGCCGTCTGCGTTGACGGGGTCGCCGAGCAGGTAACGGTATTCGTTGCTGCCGTTGTACCAAAGATAGGTGGGGGCGAAGTCGCGTTCGTAGGTGAACTCGCCTTTGATCTTAAGGTAGGTAAAGTGGTCGTCTTCGCGTCCTTCTTGACCTGCTTGCGACCAGTCCCATGTGGTTTTGGTGGGGTCTTCGAGCGCCATGTTGGGGATGTGGCAGGTTTGGCAGGCAACAGCGGCGAGGTGGGTGTCAATGCGTTCATCGCCATGTTTTTGATTTACGTGGCATTGTTCGCAGGAGACTTGTTCTGAGTCTTCGATGGTGTAGTTATCGGTCAACAAACGCCCAAGGATTTGATGATCTTCCGTCCAGTGGCAGTCTGTGCAGACCATGTTGTGTTCGCCGCCCATATGGACGTCGAGCGCTTCGTTGGGGAAGTAGAGGCTTTCGTCGAGGTCGCCGTGTTTTACGCCGTTGCCGCCGCCGCCGTCGAAGTGACAGGTTCCGCAGTTGTCGCGGCTGGTGGCGCGCACTGAGCGGGCTGCGGTGAGCAGGTCTATGCCTTCGGCGGGGTTGCCGTATTCACCTTTGGCGTACAGTCCCATATCGGCGTGACATGCGAGACAGTCCACGTTTTCGGGGTTGGCTTGTTGGGTTTCTTTGCCTTCCTCCCAGCCGTAGCCTGCGTGGCAGGACATACATTTATTCTCGTTACCTTGCGAGCTGATGCAAAAGTTGTTGATCTGGTTGGCTTTGCCAATGGTGACCGGTTCATCGCGCCAGGGAACTTCATACTCTTTTGATTCCCATGTCCAGTGGGTGGTTGCCATTAATTTGGTGGCGGCGTCTTCATGGCATTCGAGGCAGGCGCGCGTCACGTCTTGCCCGGTTTGGAAGTCGCCGTTGACGATGTCAGAGTGGTCGACATGAACGGCTTTGACGGGAAGGTACGCCGCAGGGTCATTGGCTTTTTGGGCACGGGGTAGGAAGTACAGGATGGGAACGAGAATCAGCAACAAAATGCCGAGCAGGCCCAAGGTCCAGGTTGGGAAGCGTTGTTTCATACATTCTCCTGAATGGTTTCGTTGATCAGGTTGGATTGATAAGCAAGGCGGTCGCGCATGATGCTGCGCATCAGGTCCAACGCCTGAATGAGTCTGGAATCGCTGAGGTGATACGTGATGGTAGTTCCAGCGCGGATGGTGTATACGAGCCCGCGTTCCCGGAGAATCTTTAGGTGGCGCGAGGTGGTAGGCTGGTTGATCCCAAGCTCGACGGAAAGTTCAGTCACGTTTCTTGGACCGTCACTCAGGGCATACAAAATTAAGAGACGGCTGGGATCTGAGAGAGCCGCGCAAAAATTGGCTTCCAGTTGGGTGATTTCCTGCTGCAGGGTTTGGTTTATCATAAAGAAACCTTCTTATATGCGAATAAACGAATATTTATAAACAATCATAATATTGTGAAAGTTTGTACAAAAGTGGTGTGTGTCATATTTTGCTGTGTTTAATGTCACATTAATTTCAGGGTATAATTTTTGGAGGTTTAATAACAAAAATTCTGATAAGGACGAACATGCCTGCTTACGAACGGGAAGCACTTTCAATCAGTGTAGCCACGCGACTGCGTGAATTACGCGAAGGACGTGGAATTTCGATGCGTTCGCTCGCCGCCAAAAGCGGGCTTTCTGCTAATGCACTTTCGATGATCGAACGCGGGAAAACCTCGCCATCAGTGAGTACGCTTTACAAATTGGCGGATGCGCTGGGGGTTTCCATTACAACATTTTTCGAGTTGGAACAGGAGAAGAAGCAGGCGGTTTTTCTGAAGCATGACGAGCGCTCACGGATGCCCTTCACGCGCGGCATTTTTGAGGCTTTGGGCGGGGAGCAGTTCTCAGGGCGCGTCGAACCATTTATGCTGACACTGGAGAGCGGCGCTTCGTGTGGACCTCATGATGTGGTGCACACCGGTCATGAGTTTGTGTATTGTCTGCGGGGGCAGTTGGATTACTTTGTCGAGAAGGATATCTACCATCTTGAGCCGGGGGATAGTCTGTTATTTGCAACCAAGCTGCGTCATCGCTGGCGAAACCCTGGCTCTACTGTGACCAATGCGCTGATCATTATTTCCGGATTTTCGGAAGGCGAGCAGCCCAATGTTATGCATCGCCGCAATGAAGATACCTAGCTGGAAAATTTTGGAGCGGATACCATTCCATTTCTGATAAGGATATGCTGTTTAGTAAGAATCGAAAAACCGCAAGCGCGGCAGGATTAATGTCGCGTTTGCGGTTTTTTTGTTTATTCCAAGGATCCGTGGGGAAGGTTTATCTAGATTCCAGTGCGGCGGTTATTTTTTCTGAAAGTTCGTCCGGGTGGAAAGGTTTCGAGAGATAATCATTCGCGCCCGCTCCGAACGCGACCGCGCGGCTGTCGCTGTCATCAAGTGCGGTAACAATGATGATTGGAGTGCGTGAAAACTCCGGCAGTTCGCGCAACATTCGGCACACTCGAAAGCCATCGGGCTGGGGCATCATCAGATCGAGCAGGATCAAATCCGGCACGACCAAACGGGCAGTTTCTATGGCTTTGGCGCTGTCATTGACCGCGGTCGTTTCGTAACCCTCGGAGCGAAGGATCTTGTCGAGCAGATCGGTTACCAGTTTGTCGTCATCTACCATCAAAATCTTTGTCATGTTGTTTTCCAGAATGTTTGCGTGATATTGAGAACTTCAGCATGATACAGGCAAATACAATATCGGGCAAGATATTTTGCACCGTTCCGGTGCGATTTATTTGGCAAGGATATGGTTGATCTGACGGTTGAGCTCGTTGGGATAGATCGGTTTCGTGAAAAACTCGTTCGCCCCGGCATTGAACGCATCCTTTTTGGTGCCTTCATCATTGAGGGCGGAAACCATGATGACAGGGATATGACTGATGGCAGGATCGGACTTGATCAGCTTGCAGATCGCAATCCCGTTGATCTCCGCCATCATAATGTCCAGCAGGACCACGTCAGGCAGGATGGATTCAACCGCCTTGATGGCATTTCGGCTCTCGCTGACCGAATAGGGAGTATGGCCGCCTGACCTGATGACATTTTCCAGAAGTTTTATGGTTTCGAGATCATCATCTACTATTAATATTTTTGCCATGGTCTTCTCCGTTATGTGGATTTGAGTAACTTACCGAACAAATTCAACGAAAATTTTTGGTCAGGGGTCAATCCATGGAATTGATCAGGGCATCCACCTTTGCCGCCAATTCGTCGAGGTTAAAAGGCTTGGCTAAATAGTCGTTCGCGCCAAATGTGGTCGCCTTGCTGTTGCTATTGTCCAGAGCAGTGATGATCAAGATCGGGGTGTGCGCGAATTTCGGGTCGGCGCGCAGCAGCCTGCAAAGCGTGAAGCCGTCTGGGTGGGGCATCATAATATCCAGAATAAAAAGGTCGGGGTGGGTTGCATTCGCTGCCTGGAGAGCTTTCGCACTTTGGTTAATGGCAATGACCTGATAGCCGGCTGCTGAAAGATAGCGGCTTAGCAGGGTTGTGACCTTTTCGTCATCATCCACGATCATAATTCGCGACATGAAGTTTTCCTACCGCGCCCGCAAGATATCCGGACTTTCCTGCACAGCGCAATTATACTCGTTGAAATCGAAATTGTTGCTGATAGAACGGCCTGGACGGCAGGCATTTTATACCGCTAGGGAATTCTGACGACCAAGGCGGGCTGCATTTTACATCGTTCCCGGCATGGAGTTTAGCAAAAAGTGTACTACTCTACCCTTGAATCTAACCAAAAATCATTGAAATTCGATATTAAATTCAAAATGTAGGTTTCCTTATATCTTTTACACCAGATTTCCAGCCTATTGAATTTTTTTCCAAACATTCTATACTATAAGAGTATCGTATTCCGTTCTCTCATCGAGAAGTTTCGTTATGAAGCGGAAGTTTAATGGTGAAAGGAGAAATCAATGAGTCTCGATTCGGAACGACGCAAGCAAAAGCGCCGAAAATGCGCGTATTACATGCAGGTTGTGGATGCAAATACCCTTCAGTTGATCGGGTATCTTTCCGATATCAGTTTGATCGGCATCAAGGTGGATACCGGCAAACCGCTGCCGGTCAATACGAATTTTAAGATGCGCATCGACCTCACCACAGATTTGGCGAACAAAACCTATCTGATCTTCAACGGTCGCAGCCGCTGGTGTGAAGCGGATAAATTTGAGCCGAACTCCTTTAACGTGGGTTTTGAAGTCGACATTCTATCACGTGAGGATACCGCCATCTTCCAGCGCATGTACAACCAATATGGGATGGATATCCGTCAATAAACCGAACCTTTATCTGCGAAGAATGGGGCAGTTTGAAATTGGGCTGCCCCATTCTTCACTCCGATGAACTTCCCCTATAAAGCAGGGACTCGCTTTCCGTCCAGCCTTCGCAACGAGTGTCTATGGCTTTGTATTCTTTTGCAAAGACAGATAGGAACGCTTCATACTCCTGTCCGGATGTCCAACGATCCAGAGTGAGGTACCGCCGGGGATTTTGCTCATCGCGGAGCAGTTCCGTCCCCAAATAACCGCGTCCTTTTTTGAACAAAGTTGCCCAGTCTCCGTCTGGTGCGTAGAATTGCATGAAGTCATCCAGATACGCTTCTTTAACGCGATATTCCCAGATCACGATAAACATATACCAATAATTTACCGGTCAGCATTACGAGGCGGAGCGATTGGCTGTAGAGATGTTGCAGGGGATCATAAAGTAATTCTCACCCCGCCAGCAACTCATCCACCGCATTTGCCAGCTCGCGCAAATTACTGACCTTCAATACGTTGTCGCACAGCGGCGCATATTTTTTCATATCGCTGTCGCCATTCCACATATAGTCGGGTTCGGGGTTGAGCCAGATCGTCCGCGTGGCGCGACGAACCATCATAGAAAAAACGTCGATGCGTGGATCGTTGTAATTGTTGCGCCCATCACCAACGATCAAAAGGGTCGTACCGCTATTGAGCGTATCCATGTATTCTTTTTGGAAGTCATTGAGCGACCAGCCAAGGTCGGTGTTGTAATGTCCGCTGGGCATGCGCCACAACACGGACTGAATCGCTTCATCCGCATTCGTGCCGGTAAAGTCTTCAGAGATGGATTCAAGATGGTCAATGAAGGCAAAGGCGTGTGTTTTGCGCACTTGTCCCTGCAAAGCGAATAGAAAACTCAGCATCAACTCCGAGCAAAAACGCATGGACGTGCTGACATCGCAGATCACCACGATCTTCGGCTTGCGGATCTTATCGCGGTGGCGAATCTCCATCGGCACGCCGTGATATTTCAAGTTCGCGCGGATGGTCGCTTTCGGGTCCATCTGTCCGCTTTTCATACGCTTTTGGCGCAGGGCAATTCTTGTCCGCAAAGCCGCCGCAAGTCGTTTCACCTCGCGTTGCAAAATTTTCTTGTCTGCGTCAGACAATGCCTGAAACGGACGGTTCATCAAATTTTCAATATTTTCCCCGCGCGGACGTTCGCTCATGTTCTCTGCCAGCCGCTCGCCTGCAAATTGCTGGATCTGCTGTTGCATACCCTGCATGTTTTGCTGCACCATATTTTGGATCTGTTCAATGCGCTCGCGGCTCATGCCCATCTGTTGAAGTTGCTCCATCAACTCGCGCATCGCCTCGCGCACTTCGGGAAACGCCAACGCCCGCATCATGCGCTGAGACATCCAGTTTTGATAATTGAGATTGTCCGCCTGGTTCAACCCGACTAATTGCGCCATCGCCTCCAACTCAGACTTGGTGAGCGGCTCGCCGTTCATCAGTCTTTCCATCCGCTGTCGGAGATTCTCGGTAAACTGCTTCAACGCTTCCGCCAGCATTTGGATCTCTTCCGGCGTCAGGTCATCCGATGGGTTGCCGCCCATCTCCGGCGGAGTCCCTGAACCGAAGAAGAGCGGGAAGAGTTTGTCGAAAGTGGGGAGGTCTTTCACATCCTTGACGAGCGTCGCCCGCAAAGATAATCGAAACTGTTCGCGGTCTTGAATCCCCATCAGATCCACCGCCGAAAACGCCTCGGCAGACTCGGCAAGCGACACGCGCACCCCGCTGGCGCGCAAAGCTGAGATCAACTGTAAGATGCGGGATTCCATAATATGTATTCCTGTAGGGGCACAGCGATGTCATTAATTACAATGTCATCGATCGTATCGCTGTGCCCCCTCGTCGTATTCGTCAATTCCCTGAAAATCTTCCAAAATCATCCGCGGGCGGACGTTGCTTGGGGTTCTGCGGCGGACTCATCAACTGTCGTTTGGCTTTCTGCAGATCCGCTTCATGTTTGAGCAAAACAGAAAGCGTGTCTTCCAAAACGTCCTTATCCAAATTCGTCGCGTTCAATGCTACAAGCGCATTTGCCCAGTCGAGAGTCTCGCTAATAGACGGCGACTTGCGCATGTCCGCTTTGCGGAGGCGTTGCACGAATTCGACGGCTTGTTGGGCGAGTTTGGGATTGAGGTTGGGTACTTTCAAATGGACGACTGCCAGTTCCTCCTGCAAAGTTGGGTAATCCACGAAGAGATACAAACAGCGGCGTTTCAACGCTTCGGAAAGTTCGCGAGTGTTGTTGGAAGTGAGCACTACAAATGGTCTGTGTTTTGCGGCAAGCGTGCCCAACTCTGGCACAGAGACTTGGAAGTCGCTCAGGATTTCGAGCAGGAAGGCTTCGAACTCCGCATCGGCGCGGTCGATTTCATCAATGAGTAGAACTGTGGGTGTTTCGCTGAGGATCGCTTTCAACAGCGGACGTTGTAGTAAAAAGCGTGTCGAGAAAAAGACATCTTCTTCCTTTGCCAATTTATCCGCTGCCTCGCTTAGAGACTCGGCTTTGCCAAGCGTGTCGTTCAATTTGTCGCGCAGTAACTGCGTATACAGCAATTGCTTGGAATATTCCCATTCGTACAACGCTTTAGACTCGTCCAAGCCTTCATAACATTGCAAGCGAATCAACTCGCGTCCCGTTGCTGCGGCAATGGCTTTTGCCAGCTCGGTCTTGCCCACGCCTGCCGGACCTTCCGCCAAGAGCGGCTTGCCCAACTTCTGGGCAAGATATACAATCGTAGCAATTTCATCTGATGCAATATAGTTCTGTTTGCCTAGTTCAGTCTTTACGGTTTTGGTCGAATCAAAAACAGTTGTCATGTTTCACCTTTGCCTATTCAGACGTGTTGCAACACCTTCATTCTACCGTCCCGCAAAACTATTCACCAATCTCTAATCTCTAGTCACTTTTTGATCCACCTCGGCTTGGTCAACACTTCAGGCTTGAGGATTTCATCCAATTCTGCCTTTGTGAGCAAACCACGCTCCAGCACGATCTCGGTCACGCTTTTGTTGGATGAGTACGCCTCTTTCGCCACCGAACTTGCATTCTCGTACCCGATGAACGGATTCAACGCTGTGACGATTCCGACCGAGCGGGTCATGTGTTCATCCAATCGCTCATGGTTGGCGGTGATGCCTTTCACGCAGCGATCTGCCAGAGAGAGACAGCCATTACGAAGATAGATAAGACTGTCAAATAAACTGTGCGCAATGATCGGTTCGAAGGCGTTGAGTTGCAACTGTCCACCGTCTGCGGCAAAGGAAACGGTCACATCGTTACCGATGACGAGGAATGCGATCTGGTTCACCACTTCAGGGATGACAGGATTGACCTTGCCAGGCATGATGCTCGAACCCGCTTGAACGGCAGGTAAATTGATTTCGCCGAACCCAGTCCGAGGTCCAGACGAGAGGAGGCGCAGGTCGTTGCATATCTTCGAGAGTTTCACTGCCACACGTTTCAATACTCCAGAAAGTTGCACAAACGAACCCACATCCTGAGTCGCTTCGACCAGATTGCCAGCGGTGATGTACTCGATGCCCGTAATTTCGCTCAGGTGCTTGCGTGCCAGCGCGGCATAATCGGGGTGGGCGTTGATGCCCGTGCCAATCGCCGTCGCGCCGAGATTCATTTCTTGAATCAATAACGCGCCTTCACGCAAACGCTGTTGGTCTTCTTCGAGCATCACGGCGTACGTGCTGAATTCTTGACCAAGCGTCATCGGCACGGCGTCTTGCAATTGTGTGCGCCCCATCTTCAAAATGTCTTTGAATTCTTCGGCTTTGGCGGCGAATGCAAGCCGCAACACTTCCATGCCTGCAATGAGATCGTCGATCAAAAATCGCAGTGCCACTTTCACAGCCGTTGGATACACGTCATTCGTGCTCTGACTCAAATTGACATGCTCCAACGGATGTAAAAATTTATATTCGCCGAGTTCGTGCCCCATGATCTCCAACGCGCGGTTGGCGATCACTTCATTCGCGTTCATGTTCGTGGATGTGCCCGCGCCGCCCTGAATCACATCCACCACAAATTGGTCGTGCCACTTCCCAGCGCGGATTTCTTCACACGCTTTGATGATGGCATTTGCCTGTTCCGTATCGAGCAGGTTCAATTCTTGATTCGCCTGCGCGCACGCCTGCTTCACACATGCCAGCGCCTTGACCAAACTCGGATAGGTGCTGATCGGAATATTGCTGATCGGAAAATTTTCCAACGCCCGTGCGGTATGCACGCCGTAATAAACCTCACTGGGTACGGGGTGATCTCCCAAAAGATCATGTTCGATTCGATGACTCACGATTTGACTCCAAGACTTGCGTAGATTTTTAGATTCGCCTGCAATTCTTTCTCAAGCGTATATTGACTTAGAACCGCCTCACGACCTGACCTTGCAACGGCTTCCCGTTTCTCAGGCTGACTCAACACCTCAGCCATTTTCTGCGCCAACCCGTTCGCGTCGTTGACATTTACGAGGAATCCATTCACATTGTCTTCGATCACATCCATCACACCACCGACAGGTGTGGCAATGACAGGGACTTCACATGCCATCGCTTCGAGCACCGCATTCGGCATTCCATCCCGCAGAGACGGATGCACGAAGACATCCATCAAAGAATAGTAGGCAGGCAGGTCTTTGTGGGGGACGTGTCCTGTGATGGTAATTCGATATTCGGGATTCGAGTTTCGGAATTCGTCGAAGATTTTTTTATCTTCGCCATCCCGCACTTCCCCAACAATAAATAAGGAAACGGGAATTTTCTTCACCAACTGCGCGTAGCCAGTTAGTAAAGTTGACATTCCCTTCTTCTCGCGTAACTCCCCAACGAACCCAACGACCTTTGACTTTTGACCTGCAACTTGCAACATTTCCCCCAATACCTCATTCCTTCCCATCGGCTTAAACAACGCGGTGTCAATTCCATTGGGGATGATGTGAATCTCACGGTCAATAAATGCCTTTGCTTTTTTCGCCAAAATACTTGCATTGGTTGTGACTGCATTTGCATTTTGCAGGGCATACATCACATGCGAAAACTTACTCGGATCAAATGCCGCGCGTTCGATGTCGTTTCCGCGAATCGAGACAACGCTGGGGATGTTCAAATATTTTCCAGCATACGTGCCGACGAATCCCGCCATTGGCAAAAAGTAAGCATGGATCAAATCGAACGGCTCGCGGTGATGTTCTTCGACGATCAATTCGAACCAATCGACCAATGTGTCGTCCACGCGTTTGTGCGCGCCGAAGCGCGTTACGTGGACTCCGCTTGAGTGTAGAGTCTGCTTGATGGTGGGTGGCAGGTTCACGGTCGGAGCAAAGAGGCGCACGTCATGTCCAGCCGACGATAACAAATCCCCCAATCGTCCTGTTGAGATTGCGAGACCGCCAAGGTCGGGTGTATACTTTTCGCTAAGCAAAGCAATTTTCATGAGGTGTCTCAATGGCGAAATGTGAAATGATTATCGGTTATCTGGTTCCGCATCGTTGTGAAAACCCGGCATTGGGGACGTGTGCAAAATGCGGGCGTGGTTTTTGTGACGAGCATACGAATGCAACCAAAGAAGGGCGGGTTTGCCTTGCCTGTCAGCAGGGGCTTGAGATGCCGGTTGCTTTGCCGATTGCCGCTTCAACATTCACTGCCGCCGATCTGTTGGTGTTTGGCAGCGCCAGCGCCTGGGACGATGACGAAAGCGGCGATATGTTTTCTGATTTGAGTTGATTTTTTGTAGGGGCGACTCGCGAGTCGCCCCTACATGATTTAATACGGTCCGATCATCTCCCAAATTTTCTTATTCTCTTCAATAAAATCATCGCAGCGCGCACAGGGCTTGAGCGCAGGCGGATGCATTTTCAAGCGGACTTGACGGTATGCATCTCCATTCCATACTTCTTTAAATGACTGATGGATGATATTTCCCAAAGGTGGGATTTTTTCACGCGTCATACAGCAGACATAGACATTGCCATTGAAATCGATCAGCGTGTGTGACCACGGCGCATAGCAGGGATGCTTCTCGTAGAAGCCGAACGCATACCTGCCCGCGCGTCCCAAGCGGACCTCGGACTCGTCCCGCCCAAAGGGGAAAGCATCTTCATCCGAAACGATCAGACCCAATTCAAGCGCACGTTCCGCAATGCGCGGCGCGATCTCTTCATTGAATTTGGTAATGTCCTTTTTTCGCATGGACAGAATTTCACCGCAATGGTCATCCACAGGGATGAGGTTGATTCCATCCGCGCCGAGTTGGTGGGCAAGGTCTGGGAGTGTGGCAAGCGTCTCGTAGTTCGTGCGGCTGACCACGGTGTTGATGCGGATCGTGAGTTTCCCCTTGTGCTTGTAACGCCGAAAGAGTTCCACGGCTTTGGTGGTGGCTTTGAACGCACCTTGTACCCCACGAATTTTTTCGTGCATTTTGCGAATGGGCGAGTCGATGGAAAGGTTGACGCCGCGCAGACCTGCTTCCACCAGCCGTTTGGCTTTCTCTTTGGTGATAAGCGTGCCGTTGGTCGTCATGGTCACTTTGATGTCGAGCGATGAAGCCAATTCCACAAAATCGGGGATTTGCGGTCTGAGCATGGGTTCGCCGCCGGAGATGTGGATTTTTTTCGTGCCCATCTCCGCCAGTTCGGTGATGACTTCTTTCAGGCGATCCGGCGTAACGGGCGGCTCACGGGTTTCGCGCCAGTGATTGCACATCTCACATTTGAGGTTGCAGCCGTAGAAGACCTTGAACTTAACATAAAGCGGCTTGAACGGACGCGCATTCAAGACCGCTTGTTTAAGTTCTTCCTTTTCGCTGGCAATCGTTTCGGAATTGTGCATAACGGTACGTTAGATAATTGTATCACCCGTCTTTTGGCGCTTCCCCAACGAGATATTTTCTTAAAGCGGTGATTTGTGACCTGCGAAAATCTTGCACGATTGGTAGGGTCGGGTCGAAGACATCAAATCCGTGAAAAGCACCTTGAACGATTTCCAGTTCACAATTTATGCCTGCTTCTCTCAACCTTTCGGCATATATTTTATCTTCGTCACAAAATACATCCAATGTGCCGACGCCGATCCAGGCATTGGGTAACCCGGAGAGGTCGCTTCGGCGGGCAGGGACGGCATGAGGTGGTGCTTCCTCTTTTCCGAAATTTTTCCCAAGATACGACTCCCAACCGAAGCGATTGTTCTTTTGACTCCAGGCTGGGCTGTTGCTGTCGTCAATATCTGTGCGGAAAACGGTACGGTCATCGAGCATGGGATAAGTCAGCAATTGAAAGATGGGAGAAACTTCTTGGCGATCAAGCGCCAATTGGGCGAGCGCAGCCGCCAGCCCGCCCCCGGCGCTGGTGCCGCCGACCCCGATTCGGTTTACATCAAAACCGAACTGCGCTGAATTTGCCTTTGCCCACATCAATGCGGAGTAACAATCCTCCAACCCGGCAGGGAAGGGGTGTTTGGGCGCAAGGCGATAATCCACGGAAACGATACTAATGCCCAGTTCGCGCACAAACTGGATGCAAACAGAGTCTTCCATTTCGGGCTTTCCAATGATGTATCCACCGCCGTGCATCCAGATCAGAACAGGCTTGGCGCTTACGTGATCAACAGGCTGATAAATTCTCAAGCGTATCTTCGTGCTTCCATCCCTGTTGTCGATCACGATGTTTTTAATGGATATATCTTTTGGCGCTTTTGGGGTTGGTAATAGCGAGATCAATAACCGTATGAGCCAAAGATTATTTTTACTGTAATGAATGGATGGGCTTTTCTTGAGAGCGTTCTGTAGTTCTGGATGTACCTTTGAAATTTTATTTTCAGTCATAAGTGAAGTTCCAACTTCAATTTGATTTCATCGCCCTCTTTGAGGTGTTCCGCCTTTTGAACGACCATTTTTATCGGTACAAGGTATCGACCATCTTTCGGAAAAAGCGAAGTTTTCCACTCGGTTTTTCCGACCTTCACCGTGACTGGAATGACGCCCCAGCCATAGGTCACCAATTTGGAGACTGCCTTAATATCAGCGCTTTCTTTTTCGGGCACAGCCACAAAGAGATAAGGAGCCGGTCCGCGCCATTGGAAGATAGTGCCTTTGAACACGATAATCATTTTATGTCTCTCGTTCTGCCAGCACTCTCAATGTTTCATTATGGCTTTCGCGGGTGATGGGATAGTTCCAGGCGAAGACGACAGCCAAAAGCAGCAGGGTAGTTGGTATCGGTCCGGTAAAGAGGCGGATGGCTTGAATCGCAGAATCCGGCTGGATGGGTAAACTTCCGCTCGCATCGGGGGTAATGTATCCGTTCGCGGCGAGGGCTTGTCCCATCCCCCAAAGCGCAATAGCCGTGGCGAGTTTCTGAAAGAATGATGCGAAGGCGTAGTAAGACCCCTCGCGGCGTTGACCGGTTTGCAGTTGGTCGTGTTCGATGATGTCGGGAATCATTGACCACGGCAATACATACGCGGTGGCGATGCCAGAACCTGCAAGCGCCGCCAGAATGTAAGCCAGCACAATTCCATCGGCGGGCAAAGCCGAAAGCCCAAGCAGAACTGCGATCCATGTGAAGGTGCCGAGGATGAAGGCACGGCGCTTGTCGAGTTTCCTTGCCACCCATACCCAAAATGGAATAAAGAGAATCGCCGAACCTTGCGCGACGAGCACAAAATAATTGGCTTGCTCCGGCACGCGCAAGCGGTAATTGGCAAAATACACCAGCATGGCAGCAAGGATACTGGCGGTCGTCCACGATAAAAGATACAAGCCCATTACAAAACGAAAGGCTTGGTTGTTCAACGTCAACTTCATGGATTCAAGCCAGGGCAACGGCTCTGGCTGTTCGTCGGCGGATCTTTCCTGTGTAATGTTGAACACGACCAATGGCGGGATGATGGATATTAGTCCCAACCCGATGCCGAGGATGCTGAAAAGCAAACGCGTGTCTGTGATGTGCCAGCCTAATACGGTCGCAAAAATGATCGCGCCCAATGTGCCGCTGATCGAGAAGACCATACGATACCCGTTCAATGAACTGCGTTCGTCGTAATTTGAAGTTAGTTCGGGTGTCAGCGCGTTGTAGCCAACGTGTACCACCGTGAATGCGGTATCAAAAAAGATGAATGCGATCGCGTAATAAATTGCCAACCCCAGTTGACTGAATGGCGGCACGAACCACATAAAAATAAAACTCAACCCAAGCGGCACCGACCCAAACAAAAGCAATGCGCGCCGCCTTCCCCAACGTGTGCGTAAACGATCTGAGAACATGCCAAACAGCGGGTCGTTCACGGCATCCCACAAGCGCGGAATTAAAACCGACCATGCCGCATAGTCAGGGCGCAGGCGGGCAACGTCGGTCAGGAAGTACAGTTGAAAGAAAGCCAGGATCGCCAGCGGAATGCTGGTGCTTAAGTCGCCAGTGCTGAACAACATTTTGAAACGGGTCGTTAAACGTTCGGGTGTTGCGCTCATTTATCACTTCCTGAAATTGGGATGTTCGAACTATTGTTACTACAACCCCGATATTGCCGAACTGTTACCACTGCTCCACTTCTTGTGGGACGTGAAGTACGCGCCTCTCACCCGTACCTGGGTCTGTGTACTCGTACCGGGCTTCTGCTTCCACCTGAAGTTGATTCTCCATTGCCCAGCGCATCAACTCGCGTAGTTGACGGAAACTTTGCTGAAAGGCTTCGCCGTCTTTATAACCATAACGATAGTTGAAATATTGCGGGTTGTCGCGTTCCACATATTCGAGCATGGAGTGAGCGGCTTGGTAAATTTCTTCCGCCGCTGGCTTGCGGTGCAGTTCTTTTAACACCTGCACCGGCAGGAAGATATAGTCTCGAATGGAGTCGATCAGGTTCGGGCGGTGGGCGAAGCGACTGATCCACGAGCCGTCGCTCAACTTCAATGCGGCGGGAATCTCCACGGGCTGACCATGCTTGTCGAAGAAGGCAATATCCAGTGTGAAGATTTCGTTTTCGGGCTGGCTTTCCTTGCGTTTGCGTTCCTCTTCGGGCACGAGCGCCCAGATCGCATCCATAATGTCATCGGCGGCTTTTTGCAGGGCTTCTTTCTTATGCGTCGAATCATCCAACCGCACCGGCGGCATGACATCACCCACGTTCATCTCAAAACACGGACGCTTCCATTGAAACATCTCCGCCATTTTTCCACGTGTATCACCAAAGCCGATGGGAAGAATCGATGCCTGTGTCAGGTGACTTAACCAAGCCACACCTGTTTGCGCCTTTTGTTTGCCGGGTTCCCAAAACCCGCCTTCAGGGAAGATGCCCAACATGCCACCCTGCTTGAGAACATCCACGCCCATTTTCAACGATGAATTGCTGGTGTATCCGCGATGAACGGGGATCAATTTATACGCATCGATCACCTTTCCCATCCAGCCGTTCCATGGCATTTCCACTGCTCCCATGAACTCGATTTGGTTCGGAGCATAGGTTCCCATCAATACAACTTCCATCGCGCCGGTGTGGTTGCCCACCACGATCAGCGGACCGTGTTTGGGGAAACTCTTCAAGCCTGAGATCCTTATCTGTGCCAGGAGAGGGAGTGCGCTGCGGATCACACCGCGAAACAAACCTCGAATGAAGACATTACGGGGATAATTGATTGAATAGGTCATATTGAAAAAAAACATTTTACCGCTAATACAGTACAATCAGCCCGCGATTTCAATTTCTCCTTTGCGTTTGCTATCTTCTATGCGCCTAAAAGCTGACATCACACTCTTCCTCATCTCCATTATCTGGGGTTCTGCCTTTGTAGCCCAACGCGTTGCCGGGCAGGTGGGCAGTGTCTACATCTTTAATGGAGTCCGCTATTTGCTGGCGGGCTTGGTCGTCCTGCCGTTCGCGTGGCGGGTTTTCAAGCAATCAAATTCCAAAATAACCCGCGACCAATACAAATGGATGTTCATCGCGGGTTTCTTTCTCTTTATTGGTAGCGCTTTCCAGCAGGCAGGCATGGTGTACACGACAGCCGGAAATGCCGGCTTCATCACCAGCCTGTATGTAGTGCTGATACCAGTGATCCTCTTTTTGTTCTGGGGGGAAAAGCCGCACTGGTTGTTCGTGGTTGCCATCGTTCTGGCAATGCTTGGTGCGTTTTTGCTGTCCACAGGAGGAAGGTTCGAGATCCATTTTGGTGACCTGCTGGAATTGATCGGCGCATTGTTTTGGGCGTTCCATGTGGTCATCCTCGGGAAATATGCTCACAATTTCGAGTCGATGTCCTTTTCGGTGGGGCAACTGATTGTCTGCGGATTGCTCAACCTTGGTGTGGGCGTGGTTGTTGAGCCGATGCCTGTCTTTGACGCAAGTTTCCTGTTTGCGATCGGCTATACGGCGTTCCTTTCATTGGGATTGTGCTACACACTTCAAGTCTGGGCGCAGCGGCACACGCCACCCGCCGACGCGGCGCTCCTACTCAGCCTTGAGTCGGTCTTTGCTGTGATCTCCGGCTGGCTGATTCTGGGCGAGCGCCTTCTTCCAGTGCAGATAGCCGGGACAGTGCTGATCTTTTCGGGGGTCGTCTTGTCTCAATTCAAGGAATGGACATCAGGTACAATTGATACAGACCACTTAGTGGAGGGTCGATGACCGCAAAAGTTATTCTTAACCCCTATTCGAACCGTTGGAATTCACAGGCTCGCTGGCCCCAAGCCGAAGCCGCCCTCAAAGCCGCAGGCGTGGATTTTGAAGTTGTCATCTCCCAAAAGAAAGGAGCGATTGTTGGCTTGGCTGAAGAAGCCGCGAGATCGGGTTTCTCGCCCATCATCGCGGCAGGCGGCGATGGCACCATTGGAGAAACGATCAATGGCATGGTGCGTGCTGCCGGGTCGATGGACAAACCCATCGGTCCGCTCGGTATTTTGCCTTTGGGTTCCGCCAATGACCTGGTTGTGAATCTGGGTCTGCCGAAGGATCTGAACGAAGCCGCGAAGGTTATTGCGGCGGGCAAAACCGATTTGATCGATCTTTGTCAATGCAATGACCGTTATTTCGTCAATAACTCGGCGGCAGGGCTCGAACCCTATGTGACCACCAAACAGGAAAAGATCCATTGGATCAAGGGTATTCTGCGCTATCTGGTTGCTGCCGTTCAAGGCATTATGGATAGACCTTCCTGGAATGCCAAAATGGAATGGGACGGCGGTTCTTATAGCGGACCTTTGTCTCTGGTCTCGATTGGGAACACGCGTCTCACCGGCGGGGTTTTCTACATGACCCCTCATGCCGACCCACGCGACGGCAAACTCACTTTCACGTATGGCTATCGCCCGACCCGCCTCAGCCTGTTCCAGGCGTTGCCTCGCGCCATGAAACCCGGCGAAGGGAATTATGTCGAGCTGGATGGTATCCACGAAGTTCATGCCACCCGCCTGAGCATTCAATTGGACAAACCCTCTCCGGCTCACACGGATGGGGAACTGTTCCTGATGCCAGTGACCGCCTTGAACTATGCGATCTTCCCCAAGAGATTGCAAATTCTCCTGTAATTCGCATTGAGTTCTCAAACTTCCCCTGGCAGTTCATATGATCGAAGCCGACGAAATTTCATTTCATCCACTCACTCAAAAACTCTGGCGGGATTTCGAATTGCTCTTTGGTGAGCGCGGAGCCTGCGGCGGATGCTGGTGCATGTTTTGGAAACTGCGTGGAAAAGCCTTCGATGAAAACAAAGGTGAGGGAAACAGACAAATGCAAAAGTCCGTGGTGGATGCGAAACACGTACCAGGATTGCTTGCCTATGTGGACGGTTATCCGACCGGGTGGGTTGCCATCGAGCCACGCAATCAATATCCAAAACTTGCCCATTCGCGTGTACTCAAGCCGGTGGATGACCAGGAAGTCTGGTCGATCACTTGTTTGTTCGTTGAGAAAAACCACCGTCGAAAAGGTGTTGCGATTCAATTGATCCGTGCGGCTGTGGAGCACGCAAAAAAGAATGGGGCGAAGATCATTGAAGGCTACCCGGTGGAGGCGAAGAAGGACGAGCCGCCGCCGTTCGTCTTCACGGGCACGGCGTCGGCGTTTCAACAAGCGGGCTTTTTGGAAGTGGCACGACGCTCGCCTGCGCGCCCCATTTTTCGTTTTTATGTAAAAAAGGGCGAATGAATTTTCAACCTCCTTCCAACTCGCTAACAAAGCGAGATTATCAGTTCATTGCACTTGTTACGGTTTTATTTCTGATCATCTCAGCCGGTCTGGTATATGCCAATCTCTCCCTGCCCAAAGGCGGCGGCGATTTCCTTATGCATTGGGTTGCCAGCCGGGGATTTATCTTCGAACGGGTCGACCCTTACAGCGGGCAGATCCCCACACAGGTGCAGGAGTTGGTTTATGATGATCCTGCCGGAGCCGGGGAGGAACCGTACATTTTGGATACGCCCTTTCACCTGCTCCTGCTCTACTTTCCAACCGCGCTTCTATCGGACCCGGACATTGTCCGCGCCATCTACACCTTGATCCTCGAACTGGCGTTGTTCGCGCTTGCCTGGCTAAGCTTGCGCCTTACCGAATGGGAGACACCGCGTTGGTTTGTTCCATTCTTCCTTGCGTTTTGCGTCTTTAATTTTTATTCCTTTCAAGGTATTTTGGATGCCAATCCGGTTCTATTGCTTGCTTTGTTGTATGCAGGTATTTTGCTGGGGCTGAGATTCGATCAGGACGAATTCGTCGGCGCGTTGATGGCTTTCTCCATGTACTACTGGGAAGTGGGGTTGCCTTTCCTTTTGTTGGTGGCTTGGCGCTCCTATAAAGAAGGACGTGTGCGAGTGCTGGCTGGCTTTTTCATGATTTCCTTCACCTTGCTGGCAGTCTCCTTTCTTGTTTACCCAAACTGGTTCATCCCATATCTGCGCGCCGGGATGAATAATCTGCGGGCAGATTTTGGTTTCACCGTTTTCGAGTCGATGGGCAATCTATATCCCTCTTATGGCGGGATCCTTGCGTGGGCGGTCGTTGCCATTCTCATCCTTGCCCTTGGGTATGAATGGAGCGCTTTTAACGTGGAAGATGAGCGTCGCTTCTATTGGTTGAGTGGCTTGTTGCTGGCGGTCCCGCCGCTGTTGGGATTCCGTACGGAACTCGAGCATTTGGCGGTGTTATCCATCCCCCTTGCGCTTGTCTTTGCCATTGTCCATGATCGTTGGAGTCGCCATGGCGGGATCCTGACTTTCCTGCTTTTGCTGGTCGTCTTTGGCGTCCCCTGGGTGCTTTATCTTTTTGTACTGCCGCTTGGTGTGTTTCCAGTGCAAGATGTCCTGTTCCTATTTCCTCCTCTTTTCACTGTCCTTGGCTTATACTGGATTCGCTGGTGGGCGCTCCGCCCGCCGCGCGTCTGGGCAGATTTGGCAACCAAACGGTCATAGTAATTATGTCTTTCCGAACGTATCTCATCCTCTTCATTTCCGGGCTGATCCTTCCATTTGTGATAGCTCAATTTCAACCTGTCCCCGGTTATTTGGACTCTGCGTATTACTTCGGCGGCGGAGTCCAACTCGCCGAGGGCAGGGGCTTCAACGAACCATATCTGTGGAATTATCTCGACGGGACGACGTCGCTGCCGCACCCTTCCCACACCTATTGGATGCCGCTCGCTTCCATTGTCTCCGCCTTGGGCATGTGGCTGACTGGTGAATTGACCTACGCTTCGGCGCGCTTTCCTTTCATTATTATCGCTGCGATGGTCGTTCCGGTGACGGCACATCTATCCTATCTGTTCACTCAAAAACGTGACCTTGCGATCATCTCCGGTTTGCTCGCGATCTTTTCGGTCTATCACGCCCCCTTCGTCGGCGTGACGGATAACTTCAGCCTCTTCATGCTGTTCGGCGGGTTGTATTTTATTTTTACAACCAAACTACTCGAAGACTCGTCTCGCAAGAGGTACTGGCTTTTGCTCGGACTTATGGCGGGTTTCCTCGCCCTTTCTCGCAGCGATGGCTTGCTCTGGCTGGCGCTGACATTTCTCTTTACACTTTTCCGTGCGCCGCGCGAATCTGTCTCGCGTTTCATGCGGTATGTTGTGCAGAATTCTCTCATCGCGCTGGTTGGCTTCCTGCTCATTATGGGACCGTGGTACATGCGGAATGTCAACGCCTTTGGCTCGCTCATGGCGCCGGGTGGCAGCCGCGCACTCTGGTTGGAAAACTACGACCAGACGTTTATCTACCCGCCCGAGCAGTTGAGCATGGAATCCTTCCTCGCGCTGGGCTGGCAAGAGATTTGGTCCCACCGCATGTGGGCGCTGGGAAATAATCTGCTCAGCGGGTTTGCCGCCCACGGCAGCATCATTCTGTTCCCATTCATTCTTGCAGGCATCTTGTATTACCGCCGCGATGAACGCGTCAAGCTGGCAGCCCTGGCCTGGCTGATTCTATTCCTTGTCATGACGTTTATTTTCCCATTTGCAGGCGCGCGCGGCGCGTTTTTTCATGCAGGCGCAGCGCTTCAACCCATGTGGTGGACTCTCGCCCCGCTGGGGTTGGATGAGATTCTCTCCTCCCTGAGGAAAAGGAATTGGGGCAACGACCAGACCAAATTCGTGTTCCGAAGCGCGCTTGTCATGGTCGTCATCATGCTGACGGCGTATGTGGTCTACCTCCGCTTGTTTTCGCTTGGCTGGGGGGATGACGAGGAAGTGAATTACCCCGCCGCTGAACAGATCTTGGTGGAACATGGAATTCAAAACGGAGACGTTGTCATCGTTGGCAACGCCCCTGCCTATTATTTGGAGACCGGACGCGCCGCCGTTTCGATCCCATATGGCGGCGTGGAGGCGATCCGTGCAGTCTCTGAAAAATTCGGTGCGAACTATCTTGTCCTCGAGCCGCAGGCGGCGCTCCCACAGATCAACTTTCTGATGGAAAACCCGCAGTCGAATCAGGATTTTATCTTTTTGGGTGAAGTCAATGGCATTCACATCTTCGAGATCGAACAATAACTTTTCGCAGCAAGACATCACATCCCTGGTGTTTGCGGTCTTGTTGATCGCGTCCCTGTATTTGGTTGCGAGTGACACCGTCTATGCCATCGGCTTTCCGCTCGACGACTCGTGGATACACCAAACATATGCGCGCAATCTCGCACTCGAAGGCGAGTGGGCATTTCGTCCCGGCATCCCATCGGCAGGCTCCACCTCACCGCTTTGGTCGGCGTTGCTTGCCCTCGGTTTTTTATTCAGTCTTTCCCCCTACATCTGGACGTATTTCCTCGGCATCGTCATACTCTTAGCCCTAGCGTTTTTGTGCGAATGGGCGGCGCGGAAACTGGTCGCCGATTATCGTCCGCGCTTTCCGTGGGTTGGGATCTTCTTCGCGCTTGAATGGCATCTAGCTTGGGCAGCCTTGTCTGGCATGGAAACGCTGCTCCACGGTTTGATCGTCACTTCCGTGTTGGTGATGCTGATGACGAACTCGCCTCATTACCTGACCCTGGGCTTGCTTGCTGGTCTCTCGGTCTGGGTGCGCCCCGACGGTTTGACCCTGATTGGTCCGGTGGGCATGGTCATCCTGTTCAATGAGCGTGATATGCCTGCTAGATTCAAAGCCGTCCTTCACTTTGTCATTGGGTTTGGCATCTTGTTCGCTTTCTATCTTTTGTTCAATCTTGCGATTGGCGGCACGCCCATGCCGAATACCTTTTACGCCAAGCAGGCTGAATATGCCGAATGGCAGGCGCGTCCCATTCTTGGGCGGCTAGGCGAGATGTCGTTGCAGTTACTGGTCGGACCCAGCATCGTTTTATTGCCCGGTGTGATCGGTTGGTTGGTCAAATCGCTGCGCGAACGCCGGTGGGGGAGTCTCGCCGCCATCCTATGGTGTTTTGGCTACCTTTTCCTATATGTTTCCCGCCTTCCCGTCTACCAGCATGGACGTTACATTATGCCTGCCATGCCGGTTTTTTTCCTGTTCGGCTTGCTGGCCTTGATCGAATTCGACCTGGGGAAATTCTTCAAACGGTACCATTGGGTCATGCAAACGGTCTGGCGTGGAAGCATCGGAATGCTCGTTCTTGGGTTTATCTTTCTAGGTGCAAATTCTTATGCGCGCGATGTTGCCATCATCGAGAGTGAAATGGTGGTCACAGCAAAATGGGTGGCTGCCAATCTGCCCGACGATGCGCTGATCGCCGCTCACGACATTGGCGCACTGGGATATTTCGACCACCACGACCTGATCGACCTCGCGGGGTTGATCTCACCCGAAGTTGTGCCTTTCATCCGCGATGAACCGAAACTGGCGGATTTTTTGAATGAAGAAGGCGCAGACTATCTGATCGCCTTTCCTTCCTTTTATCCGATCTTGTTGCGTGATGCCGAGGTTGTGTTCTCAACAGACAGCGAATTCACCCTTGCGTTTGGCGAGAAAAATATGGCAGTTTACTCATGGAAACGCCCATAATGGGTTAAAATAGTTCCATGCAGCACTACACATTACTAGAAAAGAGAGAATTGGGTTAGGGATGAACCAAATAACACTACTGATAGTTGACGATCACCCGTTGTTCCGTCAGGGCGTTGTGGATGCCCTTTCTCTGGAACCGGATATGCGGATCATTGCCCAGTCTGCAACCGGGGACGAAGCGTTGGAATTGATCCGCTCCAAAAAGCCGGTTGTCGCAGTTTTGGATGTCAACCTGCCCGGTATGAATGGTCAGCAGATCACCCATCAAGTCTCGCAGGACAAAATGGGTACTCGCATCATTTTGATGACCGGTTACGACGACGTGGAACAAGCCATCCATGCCGCTTTGGCTGGCGCTCATGGCTATTGTTCCAAAGACATCGAACCGCAAACTCTTTCACGCATCATCCGCGAAGTGGCGGAAGGCAAGTATGTGTTTGCGAACAATGTTTTCACGCGCCGCGAACTTGAACTTTGGGTTGAGGAAAGAATGGAAGGCGCGCGTCGCTCCTACAGCGAACCCGGTACTCCCTTCCATCCATTGTCCGATCGTGAAATGGAAGTGCTGGCATGTGTGGTGCGCGGAATGAGCAACAAGGAGATCGCCACTCTGTTAGGCATCAGCCACCAGACCGTCAAAAACCACGTTACGGCGATCTTGCGAAAATTTGGTGTTGAGGATCGCACTCAGGCAGTGGTATACGCTCTCAAGCGCGGATGGGTGACATTACGCGATACCGACATCAGCCCCCAGGAGTAATTGTCAATGTCCAATCAGGAGACCGTGGATTACAAAACCGAACTGGATGAAACGCAGCGTGCCCTGCGCGAAATCACCTTGATGATCGAGCAAAGCCAGGGCGAGCTCTCTAAAATAACACAACGAAACACTGCGATCACTTCTCATCTTCAACAAGTGCAGAAGCAGGGAGCCGGTCTCGAAGAGATTCGAATGGCGTATGACTCCGCGTTGGATACCCAACAAAGGCTGTTTGTCATGCGGGGACAGTTGGAAAAACTTCAAAATGACAAACTTCATCTCGAAAAATATAAAGTTGTGCTGGAGAAACTGGTCTCAGGCGTCCAGGAGGCGGATGGGGCGCCTGCTTCCGTTTCTGGGAAGAGTCAAATGGCGGGTATTGAGATGATCGTCAATGCGCAGGAAGCGGAGCGTCAGCGATTATCCCGCCAAATGCATGACGGTCCCGCCCAGGCGTTATCGAACTTCATCCTGCAAACAGAAATCGCAATGCGTCTTTTGGATGTCGACCCTGCCCAGGCAAAGGATGAATTGGGCAACTTAAAAGCCTCTGCCATGGGTACTTTCCAAAAAGTCCGCAACTTCATTTTTGAACTTCGCCCCATGATGCTCGATGACCTGGGTCTCATCCCCACCTTGCGCAAGTACTCCGAGGCGTTCAAAGAACAGACCGGACTGGAAGTAGGGGTCACAATCACCGGTACAGAACGCCGCCTTGAACCCTATCTCGAGGTGATGATATTCCGCGCTGTTCAGGAGCTTCTGGGGAATGCCGCCCGTCACAGTCAGGCTACAGTGGTCAAGGTTCATCTGGATCTCGGCAACGATTTCCTGCGTGTTAGTGTGGATGACAATGGCAAGGGCTTCGATCAGGAATCGTTGAAAGAATCGACAAATTTGGGATTGAAACTCATCCGTGAGCGCGCTGAAATGCTGGGGGGCAACTTCGAGATCGACAGCACGGTAGGATCCGGGGCGCGTATTTCCTTTACGGTTCAATCCAAGACTTAAGTCTGTTGGTTTCTTTACAATTCTGTTAAGAGATTGTATGGCGAGTCTATGCTCTGCGCCATAATATGGTTTTGACATTTTTCCTGTATAATCAATGTGATATAAAAAGAAAAAAATAAGGACTCGCTGAGAGGAGTAGTCTATGCGTCGCGGTCGTACCCTCATTTTGGTGCTTTTGATCATAATTATTGGTTTGGTGGTCGGGTTTGTTGCCATCCGCCAATTTTTGCTTACTCAACAGCCGACGGAACAGGTCGTCTACGTAAATATTTATTACGCCGCCCAGAACATTCCGCAGGGAGGTGAGATCAACGAATCTGTGCTGGCTACCATGCAGATTCCGCAAACGAGCCTCGTGGCTGTTATGTATGAAGAGAACGAACTGCCGAACCTCATTGGCAAGGTGGCGAAATTCCCCCTCGATCAGGGGGTTGTGATCACTGAATCCATGATTACAGATGCCTCCTCGGCAGTACCGATTTCGGGTCCCCAGTGGGCATCTTTGATCCCGCCTGGCATGACCGCCATGTCCGTGCCGATCGATCGCCTTTCCGTCTCCGGATATGCCATCAATGATGGTGCGCACGTCAACGTAAATGCCTGTCTTCTATTTGTAGATGTTGACCCATCCTTCCAAACCATCCTTCCAAATTTAACAGCAGTTCTGACGGGCACTGGTCTTGGCTCCGTACAAGGTGCCACAGGAACCGGTTTCTCGGTGGAGGGGCTGCCCATTCTTTCGCTTGGTGTTGCTGGGGCGGGTTCACCACAGGGTCGTCTTGAATTGGATCCGTCTGTTCAGCAACCTTACTATCTGGTTCCATCGGAAGCGCAGCGTCCGCGAATGGTCTGCCAGACGCTTCTTCAGGATGTGACGGTCATGAAGCTGGGCAATTTCCCGTTGGTGCCAACGGAATCCGCTTCAGCCGATACCCCGGCGACGGATCCCAACGCCCAGCAGGCGCAACCTGTTGCTCCCGATATCATCACCCTGATCGTTTCTCCGCAGGATTCCATCACGCTGTCGTACCTCATCTACACCAATGCCAAGCTGACCATGACCCTTCGCAACCCGACTGACCAGTCGCGATTGGCGACCGAAGCGTCTACATTGCAATTCCTGTTGAGCCAGTACAACATCCCCGTACCAGCCAAACTGCCGTACGCAATGCAGCCCGCCATAACAACTCTGGTCTCTCCGGTTCTGCCGAATGACGCTGTGAACGTCCCCGCTGAGTAGTCGTCCCTTAATTTTTTCAAGAATGGATGTCGCTTAATTATGGCTGCTGACAAAATCCGGGTACTTATCGTAGACGATATCGCGGAAACAAGAGAAAACGTCCGGAAACTTTTACAATTTGAATCAGACGTCGATGTTGTCGGGACCGCCCGCTCCGGAAAGGAGGGGATTCAGCTCTCCGGTGACTTGGATCCGGATGTTGTCCTGATGGACATCAACATGCCCGATATCGATGGGATTACAGCCACGGAAGAGATACGCCGGAAATCGCCGCATGTACAAGTGGTGATTCTGTCTGTTCAAGGTGACCAAAATTATATGCGCCGCGCCATGCTGGCTGGCGCTCGAGATTTTCTTACCAAGCCCCCAATGGGGGATGAGCTCATCTCTGCCATAAAACGCGCCGGCGACATGGCGCACGCTGAACGGGAAAAAGGTGCGAAGCAAAAAGTGGTTTCCTCTGCATCTGGAAGTTCCGTGATGATGCCCGGACTTTCCCCTGTTGCCAACGGAAAGATCATTACCGTATACAGTCCCAAGGGGGGCGCCGGTTGTACGACCCTTGCTGTCAACCTTGCGATTGCATTGAATAATGAAGATACCCGCGCTGTACTGGTGGATGCAAACCTGCAATTTGGGGATGTGTCGGTCTTCCTGAATGAGCAAGGCAAAAACACCATCCTTGAACTTGCCCCGCGCATCAATGATCTCGAACCGGATGTGGTGGAGGAAATCCTCGTAAAGCATGAGGCATCGGGAATCCGCGTGCTCGGAGCGCCGCAGCGACCTGAGATGGCGGAGAAAGTCTCCTCCGATAATTTCTCGAAAGTGCTTCAGATGTTGCAACGGATGTATTCATACGTCATTGTGGATACATCCCCCATCCTGACGGATGTTATCCTTTCGACATTCGATGTCACTGACATCATTTTGTTGGTGACCACACAGGAGATCCCTGCCATCAAGAATGCGCGTCTCTTTCTGGACCTCGTACATACCATGGGCATCAACAAAGACCGCATCGTCTTTGCGATGAACCGCCACGATAAACGGATCGGTATCACTCCCGAGCGTATTAGCGAGAATCTTAAACATGAGATTGCCGCTACAATCCCTCTGGATGAAAAGGTCGCCATTACCGCGGTGAATCGCGGTATTCCGTTCATGCTTGATAACAAATCCCAGCCGATCGCGAGAGGCATTTTCTCGTTAGCCGAAGCGGTACGCGCGCGTTTGAGTGTTTTAGAAACTGTAGAAGATGCACCGGTTGTTAAGCGGTAAGGAGTTTTTCCATGTCGTTGCTTCGACGTATTGAACAGGGGCAGGGCGGCGGTACCCCTAATCAGCAGGGAGAGGGGAAGACGCCCCCGGCGTTGCCTCAGTCTGGTGGGGATGGGCAGGGCTCGGGTGGTGGAGATGCGTCGCGCCTTTCATCCCTCCAAGCTCGCCGCGTAAGCGCTCCAATTACTTCGCCACAGGCGGGGTCGTATTTTGATCTTAAGACCCGTGTCCAGAATAAACTTCTGGCTGAGATCGATCCTTCGATGGATGTGTCGCGGACAGACGAGGTGCGCCGCACCATTCAGAGCTTGTTCGAGCAGATTCTCACTGAAGAGAATATCGTTCTTTCTCGACCTGAACGGGCGCGCCTGTTCGAGCAGATCGCAGCCGAAATTTTGGGGCTTGGTCCGTTGCAATCTTTGCTCGAAGATGACACGATTACTGAAATCATGGTGAACGGACCGAAGAATATTTATATCGAACGCAAGGGCAAGATTCACCGTGTGCCGGTGACGTTCGAAAGCAATGAACATGTCATGCGGATTATTGACCGTATTGTGGCTCCACTCGGACGCCGTATTGATGAGTCGAGCCCGTATGTAGATGCGCGTCTGGCGGACGGTTCCCGTGTAAATGCAGTCATCCCGCCCATCTCGTTGGTGGGACCAGTGTTGACGATTCGTAAATTTTCCAAGAATCCGATCACGGTTGATCAACTGATTCAGTTTGGTTCGATCACAACCGAAGCGGTGCAATTCCTTAAAGCATGCGTGGAAGCGCGCCTGAACATTATCATCTCCGGTGGTACCGGTTCAGGGAAGACGACACTGCTTAATGTGCTTTCCAGCTTTATTCCCTCGGATGAGCGCATTATCACCATTGAGAATGCGGCGGAATTGCAGCTTCGTCAGGAGCATGTGGTGACGCTCGAGTCCCGCCCAGCCAACATTGAAGGACGTGGTGAGATCACTATCCGCGACCTGGTGATCAATGCATTGCGTATGCGCCCTGAACGCATTATCGTCGGTGAGTGCCGTGGCGGCGAGACCCTGGACATGCTGCAAGCCATGAACACCGGTCACGAAGGTTCGATGACGACCGCCCATGCCAATACGCCGCGCGATGCGCTTGCTCGTATTGAAACCATGTGTTTGATGGCAGGGATGGATCTTCCCATACGCGCCATTCGTGAACAGATGGCAAGTGCGGTGGATCTGATCGTGCAGCAGGAACGTATGCGCGATGGAACCCGCAAGGTTACCACCGTAACCGAAGTCAGCGGCATGGAAGGTGATGTGATCACCATGACCGACATTTTCGTTTTTGAACAGACCGGAACCGAAAATGGACGCATCATTGGTCGTCTGCGCCCCTCAGGTTTGCGACCCAAGTTCATGGATAAGATCGAATCTGCGGGCATCCATTTGCCGCCCTCCATCTTCGGAATTGGTGAGCGCCGCCGGTATTAAGCCCATTGCAGCCTGAATTCGAGCACCTGGAAGGAACTTCATGACCTGGATCATTATCATTGGCGGTATCATATTGATTATCCTTTTGGTGATCGGTGTGATCGTGTCTTCGAACAGCGAGCGTGCGCTTGTGGAGGAGCGTCTCAGCCAGTATCTTGAGGACGACGGGCAAGATTTGGATAAGGAAGCCCAAAAGTATGTGCTCACGAACTGGGTTTCGAAGCGGGTTGAAAAGACCTCTTTTGGTGACCGTATTGCACGCGAACTGGCGCGCGCCGACTTGAAGTTCAAGGTTGCCGAATACCTTGTTCTGATCGCCGCCAGTATTTTCATCAGCGCTTTGTTTGCCTGGTTCCTTGGGAACCGCCATCCGGTCTCCGGTTTGATCGGCGGGCTTGGCGGCGCATTCGCGCCTCGCATGTACGTCAAATCGCAGCAGAAGAAGCGCCTGCAAAAGTTCAATGACCAGCTTCCCGACATGCTCAACCTCATGGTGAACGGCTTGCGCGCCGGGTATTCGACCATGCAGGCGATGGAGGCAGTCAGCAAGGAGCTTCCTGCGCCGATCTGTGATGAATTCCGCCGTGTCGTTCAGGAAATGCAGATCGGTATCCCCATGGAAACCGCGCTTGACAACCTGCTGCGCCGCATCCCCAGCGACGACCTTGACTTTGTAGTGACTGCGGTCAATGTTCAACGGGAAGTCGGTGGTAATCTATCTGAAATTCTGGACAATATTTCGTTTACCATTCGTGAACGCATCCGCATCAAAGGCGAGGTGCGTGTGTTGACCGCTCAAGTGCGCACATCTGGCACGGTGCTTTCTTTGATCCCATTTGGTTTGACCGTAGTCCTGTGGTTCTTGAACCCAGACTATCTGCTTTCCATTACTCAAGGCGGTACGTTGTGTACGGCGGCGATTATTTGTACGGTCTTGGGTTTGATTTTCTCCAGCTACTTTATAATGATGCGTATAGCGGATATCGAGGTGTAAGATGGGAACTGTGATTGCTGTCATTGTCGGAATTGCCATAGTAGGCGGCGCAGTCCTGCTAATTATTGTTGGGGCGCGATATGCCCGTCAGGCGCAGGGTGAGGAAGGGGATCCGGTGCTGGCACGCCTTGCCGAAGCGACACAGCGCGGGGAAAACGTCTCACTGGAAGATATCGAACTCCAGCAACCGTTCATGGAGCGGGTCGTTGTTCCAGCCATCCGCAGGATCGGCGAATTTTCGATCCGTTTCACGCCTGAGAAGCTTTTACAGGAAACCACTTTAAAACTCGAATTAGCTGGCAACCCAGGCAGGATTGATGCCGCAACCTTTTTGTCCACGCGTTTTGTCGGCGCTGGTCTCTTTGGCGGGTTGTTGCTGTTGATCTCTTCGTTGCCAACCGTGAACTGGCCCTTTGCACGGATCATTCTGGTAGTGGTCATCTTCACCGTTCTCGGCTTTTTCTTTCCGCAGATGTGGCTGCAAAGCCGTATCACACGCCGTCAGAACGAAGTTCGAAAAGCCATGCCGGATGCACTTGACCTGCTGACCATCTGCGTTGAGGCGGGGCTGGGCTTCGATGCGGCAATGTCCAAGGTCAGTGAAAAATGGGAGAACGAGCTCTCGATTTTGTTCGGACGCGCCATCCGCGAAGTGCAACTCGGAAAAACCCAGCGTGAAGCCTTGCGCGACATGGCAGACCGCGTCGGTCTGCCGGAGTTGACCAGTTTTGTCGCCGCGGTGATCCAAAGCCAGATATTGGGTGTGAGTTTGGCAAAGGTGTTGCGCATCCAATCGGACCAGATGCGGATTAAGCGCCGCCAACGGGCTGAGGAAGAAGCGCATCAGGCGCCGGTAAAGATGATCATCCCCATGGCGCTTTTAACTTTCCCTTCGATCATGATCATCCTGATGGCTCCTGCCGGTTTCCAGATCGCGGAAGCCTTCGGTCCGTTCATCGGGCAGTAATTTGAGATATTAACTCTGTTTGCCTTTCAGTGAGGCATATTTGGCGAATCTAAAATATGGGGCGTATCGAGCCCTCTGGAGTGCTCTCGATTTGCTTTTCCCACCGGTTTGTGGAGGGTGTGGAAAGACCGGCTCGCGCTGGTGCGCGGATTGCCAGTCGCGCGTGAATGTCTTGAATGGGGTTGTTTGTGAAGTGTGCGGTCTTCCACAGACACAGCCAGGTATGTGTAGCGGCTGCCGGGTGGAACGACCGCGTTTTTATGCCCTGCGGGCATGGGCTGTCTTTGACGAGCCGGTACAATCCGCTTTGCATAAGTTGAAATATCGGCGGGATATCTCGATGGGGGAAGCCATTGCCAGCCAGATGATTCCTTTCGTGAAGAATTTGAACTGGCAGATTGATCTTGTCATTCCCATCCCATTGAGCAAACCGCGATTGAAGGAAAGGGGATATAATCAAGTTGCCATGATAGCAAAACCACTTGCAATGGCATTGGGACTTCAATATGCACCACATGAACTGGCGCGACAGAAAGCGACGCGTACCCAGGTGGGATTAAGCAGGGTTGACCGCCGAGCCAATGTCCGTGGTGCGTTTTGTGCGGGAAGCGGGGTAAAGGATCGTTCGGTTCTCATTATGGACGATGTATCCACAACGGGTTCTACCTTATCTGCCGGTGCCGAAGCCTTGTATTCGGCGGGCGCCAGGCAAGTATATGCCTTGACGGTTGCGCGCGCACTCCCTCATCACGACTTGAGGCAGGTGTAGGCGCGTCTGTATTTGCAATTTAACAATTCAAAAAGGAGCACACATGTCCAACAAAGTGGAAGTTCAGACACGTCAGATCCGTTTGACCGAAAGGATCGAAGAGTACGTTTCCAAGAAGGCGGGGAATTTGGATCATTACCTGCCTGCCATCGATGAGGCACGTGTGGAACTGGCTCACTACAAAGCCGCGCGCGATGCCAAGGACCGTAATGTGGCGCAGATCACTGTATTTGGGAAGGGCTTTACGCTTCGCTCGGAAGAGCGTGCGGATGAGGCGCTTGCTGCGTTCGACAGGGCGTTGGATAACATGCAGCGTCAGATCGAACGCTACAAAGGCAAGAAGTATCACGGGCGCGGCGATGGTCGCTCGGCTGCCGAAGTGGTCGAGGATATCATCGATGAGGAAACGGGCGAACTCTCTCCCTTGTTTGCGAAACGGAAGAAATTTGTACTGTATCCGATGACGGAGGACGAGGCGATCATCCAGATGCGCAATCTGGGACACGACAATTTCTTCATTTTTTACAATGCCGAAACGAGCAAGATCAACGTGCTGTATCGCCGGCGTAATGGAAGTTATGGGTTGATCGAACCTGAACTTGGATAGTGGCTGGTATAAAAATCGGGCTGAGTATTTTCTCAGCCCGATTTTTATATTTGTATGGTTATTTCGTTTCCGACTTGAGCCGTGCTTCCAATGCCGCAAAGCTGACAGCGAGTATTATCCAGGCGAAGACTTGAGCCTGGCGGTAGCCGTCGAGGAAGAGGGGGGTATCGGCGCGAAAGGTATGGATGATGAGTTGGGAGAATGCTGTAACGGCGGTGAAGATAAGGAAGAGAACACCCGGGCGTGGATGCGCTTTGAGAAACCAGATCAGCCCCAAGGTCAGGAGCGAAGCGAGGGTTGCATAGATCTGGGTGGGGTGACGGGTCGCGCTCCAGAGGTCAATTCCCCAAGGCAGTTCGGTAGGATTGCCGAAGGCGGTTCCGGCGGCGAGGTGACTTAATCCCAGTCCGACTGCGATCACTGCAAAGAAGGGCGTGAGGGCATCGAGTGTGCTCCACAGAGCGAGGTTCTTACGCTGACCGTATGCGAAGGCAACAAGGATGGCGACGATGATACCTCCGACCGAGTCGAAAAGATCGGGGTTGATGGAGATGACCCCCAGCGGGCTTTTTATAAATGCGGATATGTTTTGCAGGACAAAAGAAAGGCGCCCGCCAACAATGAAAGCGATCAGACCGTAGAAGGTGATGTTGTTGAGGTCGTCTTTGCTGATTCTGTGACGTTCGGCATATTTTTCGGCAAGGGTGAGACCAAGCCACGCGGCAAGGACCAGCAGGATCATGTGGCGAGGCGGTGCGAAAAGATTTTGGAATGTGGCAAGCATATTATTTCAACGCCTCCTCGATGCGGGTGCGAAGCAGGGCTTCAGACATGGGTCCACCAATGACAACTTCGGTGATAATGCCGAGGCGATTGATGAAGTAGGTAGATGGTAGCGAGCGGACTTGATAGGCGCGGGTTACGTCGCCGGTATGATCGAGGAGTACGGGAAAGGTGATTCCGAATTCTTCGAGGAAGGGCGGGATCTCCAGCGGGTTGTCTTGCACGGTGCTATTGACCGCCAGTACAACAAAGCCTTGGTCTTTGTATTCTTCGTACAATTTTTGCATGGCAGGCATTTCGGCGCGGCAGGGCGGGCACCATGTTGCCCAGAGATTGACGAGCACGGCATTGCCCTTTAGGTCTGACAGAGTATAGGTTTCGCCGGAAGTGGTTTGGAGTGTGAAATCGGGCGCAGAAAACCCTGCTTGTGGGGCGCGAGTTGTGGCGGTTCCAGCAGCGTTGGGCTCGGCGGAAAGGACAATCCAGGCTGCGCTGGCGATGAGGACAAGGAAATAGAGGGTGATACGTTGAGATTTATTCATTTTTGGGGATTATTTTGTCGTGTTTTGGAAGTAAAATAGTAACACATTGTTCTGTTGACTTTGTATTTTGCTATCTTACTATGTTTTTCACCGAATCTGTTTTCGTTGGCATCGACCCCACATCCTCCCAGAAATCCTTCACCTATGCGGCGTTGGATAAGGGTTTGAATCTGGTGGCGCTTGCCGACGGTGAACTGGACGAAGTGACCGCATTTCTCGCCGGTCAGAAGGCGGCGACGGTGGCTGTCAACGCTCCCTCTGGAATTAGCCGAGGATTGGTGCGTGAGAAGAAAAAAGATATGTTCACAACCCGCAAGACCCGCTCGAGTGGGTTTCGCCTAGCGGAGATCGAACTGCGTGAACGGGGAATTACAGTCTCGGGGACACCTGCCACTGTGGGGGCGTGTCCCGCATGGATGCAGACCGGGTTTTCCCTGTATCGTAAACTTGAGAAAATGGGTTTCAAAAAATATCCGGCAGAGGGGGAAGCGTATCAGGTACTGGAAACACATCCGCATGCCTGTTATTGTGTGCTTGGTGGCGGAGTGCCGCAGACCAAACCTTCCATCGAGGGAAAACTTCAACGCCAGCTGCTTCTCTATGAAAGCGGATTGCGCATCAAAGACCCGATGTATTTCTTTGAGGAAATTACGCGTCACAAAATGCTCAAAGGCGCCTGGCCACTCGAACTGCTCTATCAGCCTGAGCAGTTGGATGCGTTGGTGGCAGCCTTCACGGCGTGGATGACCACCCACAAACGGGATCAGGTCTCCATCATTGGCGACGAAAAAGAGGGCAGGGTCGTTCTGCCTGTGCGAGAACTTCGGGATAAGTATTAACCCGAGGTTGGCGCGCCGCTAGGGGATGGTTCGTTTGGTAAAATAGACAAAATTTTTTTAAAGCAGGAATAGCGAATGACTTCTGACCTTCAAACCAAGGCAATTAATACCCTGCGGTTTTTATCCGCTGATGGCGTGCAAAAAGCCAATTCTGGTCACCCCGGCTTGCCGATGGGCGCCGCTGCGATGGCGTTCACCATTTGGACTCGACATCTGCGACACAGTCCACGTAACCCAAAGTGGATGGGACGTGACCGCTTCATTCTTTCGGGTGGGCATGGTTCCATGCTGCTGTATTCGTTGTTGCATCTGACGGGGTATGACCTCTCGCTCGAACAGTTGCAGAATTTTCGTCAATGGGGCAGCCTCACACCGGGGCATCCCGAATACGGATTAACCCCCGGGGTGGAAGTCACCACCGGTCCGCTTGGGCAAGGATTTGCAAATGGTGTGGGCATGGCAATTGCTGCCTCGCATCTGGCAGCCACCTTCAACAAACCCGGTCACGACCTCATTGATTCCTATATCTATGCCATCGTCACCGACGGTGATTTGATGGAAGGTGTCGCATCTGAAGCGGCATCGATGGCTGGACATCTCTCACTTGGGCGGCTGATCTATCTGTACGACGATAACAAAATCTCCATCGATGGCTCCACTGACCTCGCTTTCACCGAAGACCGCGCCAAACGCTTCGAAGCCTATGGCTGGCATGTCCAACAGGTGGACGATGGTAACGATGTGGAAGCGATTGACAAAGCCATCAAAACCGCCAAAACAGATCCGCGCCCGTCCATCATCCTGTGCCGTACCATCATCGGGTTTGGCGCCCCGAATCGACAAGGCACCTCCAAGGCGCACGGTGAACCTCTCGGTGAGGATGAACTCAACGCCGCAAAAGAAAATCTCGGCTGGGAGAAAGAACCGCGCTTCTTCATCCCTGATGATGTATTGGCTTTTTATCGCAAAGCCGTGGATCGCGGACGCGAACTGGAAGCGGATTGGAAAATGCGCCGCGAAGCCTACACGCGCCTCTTCCCGGACCTTGGGGCGGAGTTGCTGCGCCGATTGAGCGGGAACCTCCCCGAAGACTGGGACTCTGCGCTGCCGACTTTCCCCGTCGATGCAAAGGGCATGGCGACACGTGCCGCATCTGGCAAGGTCATCAACGCGCTGGCTCCAAAACTACCTGAACTCATCGGTGGTTCCGCCGACTTGGCGCCTTCGAACAATACAAAAATTGACGGTGTGCCTGCCTTCCAAAAAGATTCGTTCGCGGGTCGCAACTTCCATTTCGGCGTGCGCGAACATGCAATGGGCTCGGTCTTGAATGGCATGTCCATCTTTGGCGGCGTGGTCCCTTACGGTGCGACGTTCCTGGTCTTTGCAGACTACATGCGTGCTGCCGTTCGCCTGGCTGCGCTTTCGCATTACCCATCCATTTTTATCTTCACCCACGACTCGGTTGGTTTGGGCGAAGATGGTCCCACGCATCAGCCGGTGGAACATCTCACTTCATTGCGGCTGATCCCGAATCTCGTTGTGCTTCGCCCGGCGGATGCGAACGAAACTGCGCAGGCATGGAAGGTTGCCATCTCGCGGCGGGATGGTCCCACCGTGCTGGCGTTGACTCGCCAGAATGTGCCGACGCTTGAATCTCCAGCGCTTGTTGAAAAAGGCGCATATGTGCTCAAGGATTTTGGGACGCCAGAGATGGTCCTCATGGCGTCTGGCTCGGAAGTAAGTCTTGTCCTCGAGGCGGCGCAAAAACTTGCAGACGAAGGCAGGGGTGTGCGTGTGGTTTCCTTCCCCAGTTGGGAACTGTTCGAGCAACAGGATGAAGCCTATCGCGAGTCGGTGTTGCCGAAAAACATTCAGAAGCGGCTCGCTGTCGAAGCAGGCGCCACCCTCGGCTGGGAACGATACGCTAGGTCGGTCAATGGCATTGACCATTTTGGCGCATCCGCTCCGGCAAAGGTCATCTTTGAAAAACTTGGTTTTACTGTCGAAAATGTCGTTGCGAAAGCAAAGGAACTTTAAATCTGGCAGACCTGACTGGTTTTGAACCTGTCAGGTCTTTTTTGGAGTATGTATGAAAGTAGCAGTTGGTTGTGACCACGGCGGTTTTCCGCTCAAGGAAGTTGTAATTGCATCGGTCAGGTCGCTTGGGCATGAAGTGATCGATGTCGGGACGTATAGCCTCGAAGCCGTGGATTTCCCTGATTTCACGAAAAAAGTTGGCGAGAAGGTGCAAAGTGGCGAAGCCGAGCGCGGAATTTTGATCTGCGGATCGGGCATTGGCGCGGCGATCGCCGCCAACAAGATGAAAGGTGTATTCGCTTCAATCTGTCATGATACCTATTCCGCTGCCCAAGGCGTGGAACATGATGCCATGAACGTGCTTTGTATGGGTGGGCGTGTGATCGGACCGGAACTGGTCAAAGTGATCGTGCCTGCTTTTTTGAACGCGGAATATCTGGGCGACAAGGCAGGCGGTGAGCGCTTCGCCCGCAGAGTAGGCAAGATCAAAAAAATGGAAGAGAGCGGTTAGAAAGTTAAAAAGTTGGAAGGTTTACAGGTTGAAGAATGCCGACAATTACCCGATTTGAAGAAATTGAAGCATGGCAGACTGCCCGCGAACTTACAAAGATGATCTACTCTACTACCGAAGAAGGAAAGATCGCGCGGGATTTTGGATTGAAAGATCAATTGCGCAGAGCGCCGGTCTCCGTAATGAGCAATATCGCCGAAGGGTTTGAAAGTAAAACACAGGCATTATTCATTCGTTATCTTGGAATTGCGAAGGCGTCGGCTGGGGAAGTCCGCTCACAGCTTTATGTTGCTCGTGACGTTGGATACCTGACCGAACAACAATTTTCAAACTTGTTTCAAATGGCAGAAAAAGCCTCACGCCAACTTTCCCGATTTATCTCTTATCTCGAAACCCATCCCCAATCCCACCGTCTAAAAGAAGACGACTCTGAATACGAAGTCTGACCTTCAAACATTCAAACCTTCAAACATGGAAACCCAAATGACCCCAATAAAAAAACTTACCGCCCTCGGGCAATCCCTCTGGTACGACAACATCCAGCGCAAATTACTGGTCAATGGCGAACTCAAAGCCATGATCGAACGCGGCGACATTCGCGGCGTGACCTCGAACCCGACCATTTTCCAGAACGCGATTGGCAAGACGAACGACTATGATGCCGCGTTGATTCCGCTTGCCTGGGCTGGTTGGGACGCAGAGAAGATCTTCTGGCAACTCGCCGTGGAAGATATTCAGGAAGCCTGCGATCTCTTCACCCCGCTCTACGAAGAATCCAAAGGTGGCGATGGCTACGTCAGCATCGAAGTCAGCCCAAATTTGGCGCGCGATACCGAAGGCACAACCCGACAGGCGCAGGAACTTTGGGCGCGGGTGAACCGCCCGAACCTGATGGTGAAAATCCCCGCCACCAAAGAAGGTATTCCTGCCATTCGCGCCAGCATCGCGGCGGGAATCAATGTCAATGTCACGCTTATCTTTTCGCTTTCACGCTATGCCGAAGTGATGGATGCCTACCTCTCCGGTCTCGAAGATCGTGTGGCAAAAGACCTGCCCATTCAAAGCATTGCCTCGGTGGCTTCGTTCTTTGTCTCGCGTGTCGATTCCAAGATCGACCCCAAACTTCCCGAAGAGTCTCCATTGCGCGGCAGGGCGGCAGTGGCAAATGCCAAACTTGCCTACGAACAGTTTGAATCCATTTTTACCTCGCCGCGTTTTGCCACGCTCAAAGCGCGGTTCCGTGCGCGGGCGCAACGCCCGTTGTGGGCTTCCACCGGTACGAAGAATCCGAAATATCCCGATACGCTATACGTCGATGAACTGATCGGACCCGACACCGTCAACACCGTCCCGCCCGCCACGCTCGATGCCTTCCGTGATCATGGCAAGGCGTCGCTCACGGTCACGCGGGATCTTGAAGATGTTCAAAAACTTTTTGTTGACCTCAAAGCTGTTGGCATCTCGATGAGCACCGTCACACAAGAATTGGAAGAAGAAGGCGTGAAAGCCTTTGAGGATGCGTTCAAGTCATTATTGGAAACCATCGAAGAACGACGTAAATCCGCCGCCTCTTCTCTTGGACCATTGGCTGATTCAGTTTCTGAAAGATTGTCTCAACTGGAATTGGATTCATTCCCCAAGCGCCTGTGGGAACATGATGTCACTCTCTGGTCTGGCGCAGACGACCCCGAAGGTCAAGCCGAAGCCGCCAAACGCCTCGGCTGGTTGGACTCTGTCGAAGATGCCCGCAAACGGTTGGATGGGTATCTCGCCTTCGCTAAACAAGTCCACGATGAGAAGATCGACCGTGTGCTTGTCATCGGCATGGGCGGTTCCTCGTTGACCGCTGAAGTTCTCAGTTCATTGATGGCTCAATTCGGTGTGACCGCAAAACTTTCGCTCGCCATTCTCGACTCGACCGACCCGCAGCAGGTGGCGCAAGCCTTCGCGGACTATCCGCCCGACAAGTCGTTGTACATCGTTGCCAGCAAATCCGGCGGGACGGCTGAGTTAATGGCTGCCTTTGATTACGTCTGGACGTTGAGCGGCGGCAATGGCTCGCGCTTTGTTGTCACCACCGACTCGGGCACATCCCTGCAAATACTCGCCGAAGAACGCGGCTTCCGCAAAGTTTTCAACGCCGACCCAAATGTAGGCGGGCGCTTCTCCGCGCTGACCGATTTCGGTCTGGTTCCCGCCGCCTTGCTCGGCATGGACTTTGACAAACTGCTTGCCTCGGCTGACCGAATGCGAAAGCAATCGCTGGCGCATGTCCCTGCGGCGCGCAACCCGGGCGTGGCGCTTGGCACCCTCATCGCAGAATCCGCTTTGATGGGTAGGGACAAACTCACAGTCCTGGCAGATGCGCCTGTATCCGCGCTGGCTGGGTGGGTGGAACAAGTCGTCGCGGAATCCAGCGGTAAGCATGGCAAAGGAATTCTGCCAGTAGCGCTTGAACCGCTTGGCAAACCCGAAGACTATGGCGATGACCGCTTGTTTGTTTATATCAAGGGCAATGGTGAGTTGGAAGCCGGAATTTCTGAGTTGAAAAATGCCGGATTCCCGGTGATTGAATTCCCGATCGAAAGCCCGTACGATGCCGGTGCGGAATTCTTCCGCTGGGAGATCGCTATTTCAACTGCATGTTCCATTTTGGGAATTAACGCCTTCGACCAGCCCGATGTGCAGGATAGCAAACTTCGCACCATCGCCAAGATCAAGGATTATCAGGAGACTGGAAAACTTGCTGAAATCGATCTGGTGGATGTGAAAGATGCGAAGAAAGCAATTGAGGAATTTTTAGCCAGACCGCAATCTGGCGAGTTTGTGACTATCAATGCTTATGTGCCGCGCAATCCTGAGATGATCGAGGCGATTCAGAAATTGCGACTCTCCATCCGCGCGAAGACCAAATTGCCGGTGACCGCTGGTTTTGGTCCGCGCTTCCAGCATTCGACAGGACAATTCCATAAGGGCGGTCCCAACAAGGGACGGTTCATTCAGTTCGTGTACGATGCGGAAAAGGATATGGACATCCCCGGTCAGGGTTTGACGTTTGGCACGCTCATCCGCGCGCAGGCGCTGGGTGATTACGAAGCCTTGAAGGCGGCTGGGCGCAAGGCGCTGCGAATCAGATTGTCGAAGCCGGAAGATATAAAAGGATTATTGTGATCAATCTTGCTGCTGGAAAATGCGTTCCATGCCGCGGCGGTGAACCGGCGTTGACCGATGCCGAGATCGCCGATTTGCAGTTGCATGTCTCACAATGGCAACTCAAAGAAGTGGACGGGATCAAGCGGCTGGAGCGGATCTTCAAGTTCAAGAATTACCTCGAGGCGGTTGCTTTTGCGAACAAGATTGCGATGACCGCTGAGAAGGAAGACCATCATCCGCTGATCGTGCTGGAGTGGGGCAGGGTCACCGTCCAATGGTGGACACATGTGGTGAAGGGATTGCACAAGAACGATTTCATCATGGCAGCAAAAACAGATGAGATGTTCGGATAAAAAGGAACGACCCGCAAGGGTCGTTTTCTTTTTCATGCTAATGTGATTTTCTAACCACAAAGTCACGAAGGCACGAAGACTCAAAGAGTAAAAACTTTGCGACTTTGCGTCTTTGAGTCTTAGTGGTGTTTTTTTGAAGGCTATTTAGATTCTGGAAACTCGTTTCTTCAACGAGTCGTCATCCATCTTTTTCATGATCCGTAGGACGAACTTCCAGTCACCGAGCCAGCCGAGGAACGCGCCCCAGAGTGCGGAGAAACCGGTCGGCGGTTTAGGAATCTCCACAGCAGACGAAAAATCCACGATACGGTCGTCGAGTTGGTAGACGTAGCGGCTGAGTTGTTTTGAATCTGTCTCAGCGTCGAGGAAGGCACGCACGTTTTCGCGCTCCTGCGGCGTCATCCATTGTGGCAGGTCGGAGGTGGCTTTGAAGTCGCAGATCAAGGCGAGGTCTTGAAGTTGGGTCTTGTGCGATTCTGCGAGCGAATTTTCTTTGGTGACGAAATATTCAACATCCGGGTCGATGTGGACGAGGGGTTTTAGCCACAGGCGATGAACCACCGTGCGGATGGCATTCTTCGTCCCCGGGGTGGTGAAGTTTTGCAGCAGGGTCTCGTTGCGGTAGATTTCCCAATCGTGCGAAACATCCGGTCCGATGCGGATGGCGTCACACATGCCCAGGGCGGGCAGGATGGGTGTACCGCAGGTCAGGAAGAACGATCCGTCTCCCATCGCTTCACGCATATAACGCAGGCATTCACGATATGCGGCTTCGCGCGGCATGTCGTTATAGCGTTTACCTTTCAACGCGCCTGCATAGAGGAAGTCAAGTTTGTAATAGTCAAAGCCCCAGCGGCGCACCAACTTCATGAGCGCAACCAGCCACGAGATTACATCGGGATGCGTGGTGTCGAGGGCGTAAAGTTCCTGTCCCCAGTTGAAGCCCGCGGACACGAGTCGTCCCTTTTCATCTTTTAATAACCAATCTTTATGTTCGCGATAAAGCCGAGATGTTTTCGCCGCAAGCAAAGGCGCGAGCCACAAGCCCGCACGCCTGCCTGTGGATTTGATCTTCTCTGCCAACGCCGTCATGCCCGATGGAAATTTTTCGTTCGGTTCCCAATCGCCGATGTTGACCTGCCAGCCGTCATCGACTTGCAAAACGTCGAAGGGCAAATTGCCAAGTTGGTCAAACGCTTCAAATAGGATTTTTTCGTTGATAGCGGTGTACAGGCTGTACCACGAGCACCACACACGCGGAATGTGATTCTTGTCTGCCTTGCCAAAACGCCTACCTAATTCGTTGACGTATTCCTCGAAGACCTGACTCTCCTGCCCGTACGCAACCAGCCATTCGATCTCATCCGCTTCACTCTGACCGTTGAGTTGGTCGCCGACCAGAAACACATGTGCGTCTGTGGCAAGTGCGCCGAGCAGAAGGATGTTCCCATCCTCAAATTCAACCGCGCCGAGCCACGAGCCATGCGGATTTTTTTCATGCACATACACCGCGTCGGTTTGAAGCGGGTGGAAGATGGCGGGCTTTTGAACTGGGAGCGGGGAGAGGTCTGTCCATGCCGTGAATGACCACGATTGCCACCCATGCCGATAATAGCGGATGGGTGTGGCTTCGAGTTTTAGGTTGATCTCTTTTGTCTTGAAAATTTGGGGGAACTTGATTTTGGAAAACGTAATGTTCATGCGGCGATTCCTAAAATTTTATGGCCATTGTACAGGATATTGACGAGTCGGGCAAATCCGCCTGAAACCGACTCCCTTGACGGCTATTCAGCCGTAAGGTATATTTTCCGTGTCACTTTCGGAAAAAAAGCCTGATACCCATGTATGAATTCGACAAAACGGATATAAAAATCGTCAATTTACTTCTTGAGGATGGGCGTATGTCCGCTTCTGAGATGTCGCGCCGAATGGGAGACATTTCGGAACGGGCTGTCCGTTATCGTATCGACCGCATGATCGAAGAGGGCGTTATCCAGATCAGTGCAGTGGTCAATCCCGAAGCGCTCGGATTCAACATCAAAGCAGACGTGTGGCTGGAAGTGGAAGCCGACACGGTGCTGGACGTTGCCAAGAAGATGGCTTCTTTCGAAAACGTGACGTACGTAGCCTGCGGCATCGGACAGAATGACATCAGCATTCAGATCGTTGCACGCGACACTTCGGAGATCTACTATTTCGTCACCGAAGTCGTCCGCAAGGTTCCGGGGGTTCGTAAGACCACAACATCCATCGTGCCGATCATTCTCAAAGATGTTTACCAGTGGAGAGTGCCAGAGCGCATTGTAAAAGAACTGTCAGAGAACGAAACCATATCAGCATCTAAATAACTCAATAAGGAGCAACCATGTTCGGTTCAAAGACGCAAGCGTTGCAACAGCGTGCGCTTAAAGTTGCGCCGCTAGGTGTGAACTCCAATTTTCGCTACTGGGGAGACGGCATTACTCCGTACGTTGACAAAGCCAAAGGGGGCTACCTGTGGGATGTGGACGGCAAAAAGTACATTGACTATCGTATGGCGTTCGGTCCCATTATTCTGGGGCACGCCCATGATGAAGTGGATCAGAAAGTCATCGAAGAAATTCAAAGGGGAGTTTTGTTCGCAATGACGGGGGAATTGGAGATCGAAGTCGTGGAAATGATCGTCGAGATGTCGCCTGCCGTTGAAATGGTTCGTTTTGCCTGCTCCGGCACCGAAGCGACCATGCATGCCATCCGTGTGGCGCGAGCCTACACCGGGCGCGACATCATCCTCAAATTTGAAGGCAACTATCACGGGATGCACGACCATGCCTTGTGGTCAACCTATGCGCCGGCAGATGCGTACGGCAACCGCCGCAGCCCCATCCCGGTTCCCGCTTCTTCAGGCATTCCAAAGACCATGCGCGAATTCATCATCACCCTGCCGTTCAATGACTTTGAAGGCTTCGAACGGGTGATGCGTTCCTATGGCGAGCAGATCGCAGCGGTCATCACTGAGCCGTGTCAGGGTAACTGCGCCGCCATCAATCCACAGGATGGCTTCCTGCAACTCATCCGAAAAAAGACAGAGGAATATGGTTGTGTCTTTATTTTGGATGAAGTGAAGACGGGCTTCCGCATTGCCAATGGCGGGGCACAGGAATACTACGGCATCAAACCGGACCTGGCGACATTCGCCAAATCCCTGGGCAACGGTTACCCGATAGCGGCTTTCGGCGGCAAACGCGAGATCATGTCCATTATTGGGCATGGTGTGGCGCAGGGTGGGACGTACACCAACAACAAGCCCGGCGTGGCTGGCGCGTATGCTACCCTGAGCCTGCTCAAATCCAAACCGATTCTCAAGACCATCGAAAAGCGCGGACAGCGCCTGATGGACGGCTTGAAGGATATTTTTGAAGAAAACGATATTCCCGCTGTTTTCACCGGCTATCCGGCGATGTTCTCATTTTCGCTCGGCGTCGAATCTGTGACTTGTCAACGTGACTGGCAGGAAAGCGACCGGGATCTTTACCTCCATTTGGTAGAGAAAGCCATTGAAAAAGGAGTCATGCCCGATCACGATGCTCGCGAACCGTGGTTCCTCTGCTACGAGCATTCCGATGCGGATATTGATGAGACGTTGAATGTGTATGCGGAGATCGTGAAGGATGTGAAGAGATAGTTGAAAGTTGCAGGTTACAGGTTGAAGGTTTCTAACTTTCAACCTGTAACTTTCAACCTGTAACCGAGGAATTTATGTCTAACCTAACCACTCAACAAATCGTTGACCTCAGCAAGGAGTACACTTTTTTCTCCTGGTCTGTACAGGGGCAGGTCAATCCCATCCCCGTTGAAAAGGCGGAGGGAATTTACTTTTGGGATACGGAGGGAAAACGCTACATTGATTTTTCATCCCAGTTGATGAACACCAACATTGGACACCAGCATCCGAAAGTAGTGAAAGCCATTCAAGATCAGGCGGCGAAACTTTGCTTTGTGCATCCGGGCAATACGACCGATGTGCGTGCGATGTTGGGAAAGAAACTTGCTGAAGTAACGCCCGGCAATTTGAAGAAGACCTTCTTTGCGCTCGGCGGTGCAGAAGCCAATGAGAACGCCATCAAGATCGCGCGATTCTATACCGGGCGGCACAAGATTCTTGCCCGCTATCGCTCCTATCACGGTGCGACTCATGGCTCCATTGCCCTCACTGGCGATTACCGCCGCCTTGCCGTCGAGCCGACCATGCCGGGCGGAGTCCATTTCCTGGACCCGTTTTGCTACCGCTGCCCGTTCGGGCAGAAGAAGGAATCCTGTAAGCGCGAGTGCATTTCGCATCTCGAAGAAGTCATCAAATACGAAGGTCCCGATAAGATCGCGGCGATCATCATGGAAGGTGTTGTTGGCTCGAACGGACTTATCGTCCCGCCGGATGATTACTGGCCCCGCGTGCGCGAGATTTGCGATAAATACGGGATTCTGCTCATCTCTGACGAAGTGATGAGCGGTTGGGGGCGCACCGGCGAGTGGTTCGCTGTGGATAACTGGAAGGTCACGCCGGATATCATCACCACCGCCAAAGGCATTACCAGCGGATACGTTCCGCTTGGCGCGGTCATCGTCTCGGATAAGATCGCCGAGTTCTTTGAAGATAAGTACCTTTACGCCGGGCTGACCTATAACGGTCATGCGCTTGCCGCCGCCGCCGCACTTGCCACGATCGATGTTTACGAAGAAGACCATCTTCTCGAAAATGCGCGGACGATGGGCAATTATCTTGGCGAGTGTCTTGAAGATATCAAATCCCGCCATCCTTCGGTCGGAGACGTCCGATACATCGGGCTTTTCACGACTATTGAACTTGTTGCCAACCGCGAGACAAAAGAGATCATGTCCCCATCCGTGATGACGGAGGTTGGGAAGGTGCTACGTCAGAACGGTTTGTTCACCTTCATCATGGCGAACAACATGGGCAGTATGGTCTTTGTCGTTCCGCCACTGTGCATCACAAAGGAACAACTTGATGAAGGGTTGGCGATTGTTGAGAAGGCGCTGGAAGTGGCGGACGGAAAACTCGTTTAAAGGCGCAGGTTGAAAGTTGCAGGATAAAACCTAAAACCTTCAACCTTGAACCTTCAACTGATTTTGGAGAACTCATGGAAATCCTAAATTACATCAACGGCGAATGGGTCAAACCCAGCGTTACAGAATATTTCGATGTCATCAACCCGGCGACGGGGCATGTGATCGCGAAAACTCCGCTCGGTACAAAAGCGGATGTGGAAGCGGCGGCAAAAGCGGCGGGTGAAGCGTTTGTATCGTGGCGCAGAACCCCCGTCAATGACCGTGTGCAATACCTCTTCAAACTCCGCAACATCATGCGCGAGCATGGTGATGCGATTGCCAAACTCATCACCGATGAATGCGGCAAGACCTTTGAAGAAGCCAAAGCCGAAATGGTGCGCGCCTACGAGAATGTGGAAGTGGCATGTGGAATGCCGCACTTGGGCAAAGGCGAGTTTGTGGAAGACATCGCTCCCGGCATCGACGAGATCATGATTCGCCAGCCGGTGGGGGTGTGCGCCACCATCGCGCCGTTCAACTTCCCTGGCATGATTCCCTTCTGGTATCTGCCCTATGCGCTGGCGGCGGGGAATACCTACATAATCAAGCCGTCTGAAAAAGTGCCGATGACGATGCAATACATTTTCAAACTCATCGAGCAGGTTGGCTTTCCCAAGGGTGTGGTCAACATGGTCAATGGCGCGAAGGAAACCGTGGATGGCATTCTCGAACACCCCGCCATCCGCGCCATCACTTTTGTCGGTTCGACCAACGTGGCAAAGTACATTTATGCCACCGCCGCGGCACATGGTAAGCGTGTGCAGGCGCAGGGCGGCGCGAAGAATCCGGTCATCATTTTGCCGGATGCGGATATGGAAATGGCGACAAAGATCGTCGCCGACTCTGCCTTCGGGTGTGCGGGGCAGCGCTGTTTGGCAGTTTCCCTCGCTGTGACCGTTGCTGAATCAAAGAACGAATTCACCGAGTTGATCTGCGATGCGGCTTCGTCACGTGTGGTCGGCTACGGCATGGACTCAGGTGTGCAGATGGGACCGTTGATCAATAAAGCCAGTCAACAGCGCGTGGAGCAATTGATCGCTCTCGGTGCGAAGGAAGGCGCGAACGTTTGCGTGGACGGGCGCGGGACGACCGTCAAAGGCTACGAGGGTGGATCCTTCGTCAGACCGACGATCATTTCCGAGGTCCAGCCGGGAAGCGAAATTGCGCGCACGGAAATCTTTGGTCCGGTGCTTAGTCTCATGCACGTCAAGACCATCGATGACGCCATCCAACTGGTCAACAGCGGACAATACGGCAATCAAGCCAGTCTGTTCACCACCAGCGGAAACGCGGCGCGCCGCTTCCGTTATGAAGCGGAGGCAGGCAACATCGGAATCAATATCGGTGTCGCTGCGCCAATGGCGTTCTTCCCCTTCAGCGGTTGGAAGGATTCGTTCTTCGGTGATATGCACGGGCAGGGCATGGATGCGGTGGAGTTCTTCACGCAGAAGAAAGTTGTGGTCGAGCGCTGGCCCAAGGAATGGAGCAGGAAGTTCTAGTTCTGGTTATTCGCGGATACCTCGGGAGGGCATCCGCATAATCTAACCCGCTGGGTCGGGAAAAAGGAGCTATGCAAAGAAATGGAACTGGAAGGCTATCCCTATGTTTGGCTGATCGTGACGTTCATTGTCGGCTTTTTTGCCGTTCGCATGGGCGTTGGGATTTGGGCGTCGCGGAAAGTTTCGACTGCCGCTGATTACATTGTGGCGGGTCGTAAACTTCCCATCTACATGGTCGGCGCCTCGGTGATGGCGACTTGGTTCGCGGCGGAGACGTTGATGGGCGCATCTTCGACCGCGTATCAATATGGCTTTCAGGGAGTCATCTTCGATCCCTTTGGAGCCGCAGCCTGTCTCTTCCTGTCGGGCTTTTTCTTCACCCGTGTGATGCGCCGCGCGCGTTATCTCACGGTGGTCGATTTCTTTGAGCGCAGGTTTGGTAAGAAGATGACCATCCTCGCTTCCATCCTGCAACTGATGACCTACTTCGTGTGGACGGGTGCGCAAATGGTTGCCGCCGGAACGATCGTCCATGCTTTGTTCCCGTCAGTTCCCATCGAAGTTGGCATGGTGCTTGTGGCGGTCTGGGTCACCGGTTATACCATGCTGGGGGGAATGCTGGCAGATACCCTGCTCGATTTCATTCAGATGTTCTTCACGGCGGGCGGCGTCATGCTTATCTTCCTGTTCGTGCTGAATCAAGTCGGCGGTTGGGACGCCATGACGAATATCTCTGGAACGCTCTACAACCCCAAACCCTTCACGCTTCTGCCAGATATGCAAGGAGAGGCAGGCTATCTGGGTTACTTTGGCTCGATGGGTTGGATGTATTGGATCGCGGCATGGATGGCGATTGGCTTTGGCTCCGTGCCTACACAAGACTTGTTCCAGCGTTCGATGTCTGCCCGTAACGAATCCACTGCGGTGTGGGGGACCTACATGGCAGGCGCGCTCTACCTGTTTTTTGGGATCATGTCGCCTCTGATCGGGATCATGATGTTCAACCTCGCCCCAGGCTTGGAGAACACCGACGGTGTTTTGGTCAAAGCCGCATTGGATTACATGCCTCCGATCCTGACCGCCATCTTCATGGCGGCGCTTGCCTCCGCCTTGATGAGCACGGCAGATAGTTCTCTGCTGGCTGGCGCTTCGGTCGTGACCCAGAACCTATTCCCGATCTTCGGCAAGAAACTCGACCCGGTGGAAGAGGTCAAGTGGACGCGCATCATGGTTGCCGTCAGCGGCGCGGTGGGCATTGTCATTGCCGTCAGCGCGGCGGTGATCTACGAACTGGGTGTCATTGCATGGTCGCTGTTGTTGGTGGGGCTGTTCTCGCCCTTTGCGCTCGGCATGTATTGGAAAAAGACCAATCAGTGGGGCGCGGTGGCAGGGTATCTGGGCGGATTTATCGCCTGGGGACTCGGCATTGTGGTTGCCTACAACTTCGGCTTGGGCGGCGACTCAACGATGGTAGTTTGCGCGGGTGATACCGATTGCGCCTTCTGGGATGCGACCTACATCGCCTCCTTCCCCGCCTTTTTTACCTCCCTGATCCTGACGGTTGTTGTGTCTCTGCTAACGCAGAAGAAGGATGCCCCCAAACCCATCACCGACATCGATGGCAAGGTGATCGATATCAACCCCTTCCACAACCTGGGGATTAGCCCCATCAAGGACGCCCTCAGAAAATTAAGACCCGAAGAATACAAAGAGTAAGTCTTTTTATCCTGGCAGGCTTCATTTCGTTATTTAAGCCTGCCAGGATTATTTCAAAGGAGAAAGTAATGTCTCTGGATCTACAGCACGCAATCGATTATTCAAAACGCTGGCTCGATATTATTCACAGGAATGAATTCCCCTCACAGGAGGATGCATACAAGATCATTGAAGAATCGAAGACCAACTTTGCCGAACACTTCAACCGCAACTGGCTGGAATATCGGAAATCTGTGGCGGAGGCAGGGGATTGGGCGGCAGTGGAATGGAGCGGTTCTGGTGCCGTGTTCAAAGATGTGCTTGGACGCGAATATCTCGATTTTCTCGGCGGCTTCGGCATGATGGATCTGGGTTGGAGCCACCCCGAAGTGGTCAAAACCGTTCATGCCCAGTTGGAACGCTCTCCAATGCCCTCGCAAGAACTGCTCGATCCGCTGCGCGGAGTACTGGCAAAACTGCTGGCATCCATTACCCCCGGCGAATTGAAGTACAGTTGGTTTGGCGCGAGCGGCACGGAAGCCAATGAAGCCGCGATGAAGATTGCTAAACTGTATACAGGCAAATCCGCATTTATCGTGGGAGTAAAGGCGTTTCACGGAAAGACAATGGGTTCACTTTCCTTGATGGGCAAATCCGACTATCGCGCGCCGATGGGGCAAATGTATTCCGGGCAGGTGTATCACGTCCCATTTGGCGATGCGGATGCAGTTGAAAAGCAACTGGAAATCTGCGAGAAGGTTGGCATTGGTGTAGCAGCGGTCGTGTTCGAGCCGATCCAGGGTGAATCTGGCGCAATCGTCCCCCCTGATGATTTCTGGCCCCGCGTCCGCGCTGCGACGAAGAAGTATGGGGTGTTGTTGATTGCTGATGAAGTGCAAACGGGTCTCGGGCGGACCGGGAAGTTGTGGGGCGTTGACCATTGGGATGTCGCCCCGGATATTTTGACTGTTGCAAAATCGCTCGGCGGCGGTGTGATGCCCATCAGTGCGGTAACTACAACCGAAGAGATATTCATGCCGATGATGTACCCGAATCCGTTCATGCATACCACCACCACGGGCGGCGGTGCGTTGGCTTGTTCGGCTGCCATTGCTGCGATCAACGTCACGTTGCGCGAGAAGCTATGGGAGCAGGCAGCGGAGAAAGGTGCTTATTTGATGCCGCAATTGCAGGATTTTGTTGTAAAATACCCGAATATTTTTGACCGGGTGACCGGCAAAGGTCTGTTGATAGGAATGCATTTCAAAAATCCTGAAACGGGTTATAAAATTGCAGCGGGACTCTTCAAGCGAGGTGTACTGGTTGCAGGAACGTTGACCAGCGCACAGACGATTCGCATTGAACCACCGTTGGTGGTAACATGCGAGCAAATGGACGCCTTACTGGATCGGTTGAGTGATACATTAAAAGAGATCAGTTCGACAATGTAGTTCGAAACTTCCGAAAGTTTCCGGGTTGTTCCAGAGTTTGGAATCAGCAGAAACTTTCGGAAGTTTATATTTCACTGTGGAGAGAGATTGATGGCTAGTGAATTTGCAGTTGAGATGCGGGATGTCGTCAAGCGATTCGTTACCCCAGAGGGTAATGAGATCGCCGCCGTGGATCATGTCACCATGCAGATCAAGAACGGTGAGTTCTTCTCGATGCTTGGTTCATCGGGTTGCGGGAAAACCACATCCCTGCGGATGATCGCCGGGTTTGAGTGGCCCTCGGATGGGGAGGTATACATCGAAGGAAAACCGATGGGACACACACCGCCGTACCAGCGCAAGGTGAACACGGTATTTCAAAGCTACGCCTTGTTCCAGCATATGTCCGTTTACCAGAACATTGCCTTTGGGTTGGAAATGGAAGGCGCGGGGGCTGATGAAATAAAGAAACGCGTCGGACGGGCATTGGAGATGGTGCAACTAACCGGCATGGAACGCCGCAAGCCGAGGCAGCTTTCCGGCGGTCAGCAGCAGCGTGTGGCAGTTGCCCGCGCTTTGGTCAAGACCCCGGATGTGCTTCTCCTTGATGAGCCGCTTGGCGCACTGGACCTGAAACTCCGCAAGGAAATGCAGCTTGAACTGAAGGCACTCCAACAGCAGTTGGGAATCACTTTCATCTACGTGACTCACGACCAGGAAGAGGCGTTGACCATGTCTGACCGCATCGCTGTGATGAGCAAAGGCAGGGTGCAGCAACTGGCAACACCGGTCGAGATTTATGAACGCCCGGTCAACAAATTTGTGGCAGACTTTATCGGGGAGTCGAATTTCCTGGAGGGTACGATCAAAGCCCTCTCTGCGAAAGAAGCGAGTGTTTTTATCCCGGCGTTGAATGCAGAAGTGAAGGGGATGCCGATGTCCCCAAGTCTTGTCAATGGCGAGGAGGTGGTTGTTTCCATCCGCCCCGAAAAACTTCGGATTGTGGATGGACCCGCCAAGGGAGAAGGATTGTTCAAGGCGCGCGTGGTCAACTCGGTGTACATCGGCTCGGATACGCATGTGTACCTGGATGTTCACGGGATACGCCTCAAGGTAATGGAGCAAAACCGCATCTCGCGCCTCGATCCCTCTTCCTTTTATGTGAAGGAACAGGAGATCACGATTTACCTGATGCCCGAAAATACGCTTGTTTTGAAGAAGGAGTAGCCATGTTGCAGCGTCTTCGTGAAAACAAATCGGCGCAGGGCACGCTCCTGGCTTTGCCCACCACCTTATGGTTATTTGTCCTGCTTATTATTCCATTGGTCTTGACCTTGGTGGTGAGTTTTGGAAAGCGCAGCCCTGATGGGGATGTGATCTACACATTTACTTTGGATAACTATGTTCGTCTGATCGGTTACAGCACCGATTGCCCCAATGGACAGGCCGCCTGTTTTGACCCCTTGTATGTGAACATTCTGGTGCGCTCGTTAACATTGGCGTTCAATACCACGGTGTTGGTGATCGCTATGGCGTATCCGTTGGCATACTTTATTGCCCGCGCCCATCCAAAGCGGCGAAACTTGTTCCTCTTCATGGTTTTGATCCCGCTTTGGACGAATTTCGTCATCCGTGTGTATGCGTGGATGATGCTGCTGCGCAAGGAGGGTGCGATCAATGTTGTTATTGGCTGGTTCGCGGATTTGTTGAACCTTCCGTTCACGCCGCTTGAAATGCTGTATACGCCGGGTGCAGTGTTGGTCGGCATGGTCTATGAGTTCCTGCCGTTCATGATTTTGCCGATCTATACCTCGTTGGAAAAGATCGATAACTCTCTTTATGAGGCGGCGGCGGATCTGGGCGCCAATGCGCTTAAGACATTTTTCCGTGTGACGCTTCCTCTTTCGATGCCGGGAGTGGTGGCTGGGACCATTTTGGTGTTCATCCCGGTGATGGGTACGTTCATCGTGTCTGATATTCTCGGTGGACGGCAGGTGATCCTGGTCGGCAACTTGATCCAGCGTCAATTTTTGGATGCGCGTGATCCCACCTTCGGCTCGGCGGCGTCGCTGATCCTGATGGTGATGACGTTGATCGTAACCTACTTCTATACGCGAAAATTTGGGTTCGGAGAGGAGATCGTAGCCGCATGATCTCATGTGCTGTACTCTTATCTGCAATGGAAGGTGTGAGATGAATCCGCACCGCCGCTCTCCCCTTGTTCTTGCTGCGACGGTTCTGGTGTATTTCTTTTTGTACGCTCCGATCGCGATTCTGATCCTGTATTCGTTCAACGCATCACGCGCCAATGTGAAATTTGAGGGCTTCATCCCCGCTTTTAGTGACCGGGTGGTGATGGAGGGCAGTATGGTTCAGTCCAGTCCGTGCGGTCCCTTTCACTGGTATTGCGACCTTTCCCGTAACAATGATGTCATCGAGGCGGCTGGAAATACGTTGACGATCGCTTTCACGGCGACTATCATTGCCACCACCATCGGTACGATGGCGGCAATTGCCATGCAGCGGTACGATTTCAAGATAAAGCCGTTTTCGCAGCTTTCCCTTTATATTCCCATCGTTATCCCCGAGATCGTTATGGGCATTGGTATTCTGACTTTGTTCAGCCAGCTATTTGGGTGGGCCAATACCACCTTTGGGTTGACGGGTGATGCGCGTCTTTCCCTCGGCATGGCGACCGTCACCATCAGTCATATCGCCTTCATGGTTCCGTTCGTCACACTGGTGGTGCAGGCGCGTTTACAGGGATTCGATAAATCCTACGAGGAAGCAGCGATGGACCTTGGTGCCAACGAATGGACCACCTTCCGCCGTGTCACCTTCCCGATGATCCTGCCGGGTGTGCTTTCCGGCGCTTTGCTGGCGTTCACCCTGTCGCTGGATGATTTCGTGATCACCTTTTTTACGAATGGACCGGGCTCCACGACATTGCCTATTTACGTCTATGGCTTGTTGAGGCGCATCATCACTCCTCAGGTGAACGCGCTTTCGACGGTCTGGATTTTGATCGTCTTTGTGGCTGTCTTGTTGTTGCAATGGCTGCAAAGCCGTGAGGAAAAACCCTCGCATTAGTTCAGGTATACCGTGCGGCAGCTGGAGGGCCGCCGTGCGTATCCAAATTCATCAAAGGAGTGAGAAAATGTTCAAAAAATCCCTGTTCAACGTCATTGCCGTTCTGGCGATACTGAGTATCGCGCTCACGGCATGTGGTGGTGGAACCTCCGACCAGTCTGCCGATACTGGTGAAAAGGTCACCTCCACCGGTTACGTTTGTCCTCCCGCGGAATATCCGATTGAAGCCACTTCCACCGAACTCAATATCTTCGTATGGACCGAGTACATCCCGGTCGAAATGATCGAATGCTTCGAATTGGTCTACGGCATCACGGTCAACCGCGATGAGTATTCCAGCAACGAGGAAATGTACGCCAAAGTGTCTGCAGGCGGCTCCAATTATGACCTCGTCCAGCCGACCGATTACATCATCCCGTTGATGATCCGTCAGGGCCTGCTTCAGGAACTGGATATGGCGCAACTGCCGGTGATGGAAAACTTCGACGCCAGCTATCTTGACTCCAGCTTCGACCCCGGCAATAAGTACTCGCTTCCATATCAGGCGGGCACCGATGCGCTCGTGGTCAACACCGACGCAGTCGAGAATGTGCCGCAATCCTGGGCGGATCTTTGGAACGAGGAATATGCGGGTCGCATGGTGTTCCTGGATGACTCTCGTGCGGTCATTGGTCTCACTTTGTTGACGCTTGGTTACGATGTAAACACCACCGATCCTGACGAGTTGGAGGAAGCCAAGAATAAGCTTGCTGAGTTGGTTCCCAATGTCAAACTCTTCGACAGCGACAGCCCCAAGACCGCCCTCATTGCCGGCGATGTTGACCTCGGTATGACCTGGACGGCGGAAGCGCTGCTCGCACAGCAGGAAAACCCGGCGATTCAATACATTTATCCCACCGAAGGCGCAATCCTCTGGCAGGATAACTGGGTCATGTTGAAGGATGCTCCGCATGCCGACGCCGCCTACGCCTGGCTGAATTACACCAACCAGGGCAATATATTCTGGATGATGCTGCGCGACTTCCCCTACACCAACCCCAACACCGCAGCCCTGGAATACGCCGAAGCGAACGAACCCGATCTCTACGAAGCCTATATGAGTTCACCCATCACCAACACCCCAGCTGAAGAAGTTGCGAAGGGTCACCGTATCGAAGATGTGGGTGAGGCAACACCTTTGTACGATAGCATCTGGGTCGAAGTAAAAGGCAACTGATCCGTACTGGAAAATATATGGTAAAAAGAACCCGGCGGTCTTAGACCGCCGGGTTCTTTTCGTGTAGTTGAAAATAGTAATTACGATGAAAGAATAAAGAGCATTTTTTACGCTATATTAATGACAAAAAGTCACAAAATTATTGACATTAGTGAAAAAAAGGAATAAACTATGACTATGGAAAGCTTTATCGGCGCTGGGACTCGTGACCGGCTCGATGATATCGACCGTCACATCATTACTGCGCTTCACGCGGACGGTCGGGTTGCTTTTGCACAACTGGCGGAACAATTGAAGGTCTCACCCGGCATGATCCGCCAGCGATACAACCGCCTTGTCGAACTTGGCTACCTCAAAGTCGTTGCCGTCACCAACCCCCTGATGATGGGCAAGCGCACCATGGCGATGATCGGCATCCGCACCGACGGGCGTAAAATGCTAGACGTGGCGAACAAGCTCATCCAGTTCGACGAAGTTGTCTACATTGTCGTCGTTAGCGGCAGGTTCGACATTATGGTGGAAGTATTTTGCCGCGACCATGAAGACCTGCTCAGCTTTCTAACCGAAAAGCTATCCAAAGTGGATGGAGTCCGCGAGACGGAATCCTTCATGCACTTGAAGATCGTCAAGGAAATCTATTTCTAACGGACACCCGCTTCAAACTGACCTTGAGCCTGTTGTGGCTCCCAGAGCGAATCCACCTCTAAAGTTTTCAGTGATTCGTCATTCGAAAGGGTTTATGAAGACCATTGCGCACATATCAAAGAACATGGGGGATGACTTTGGGAAGGCGTACCTCGCACCTCTGATGAACTTCTGCGTTTCGGAAGTCGTCAGCGATGTAACTTACCATTATTGGTAGTTCAATGATCCTGTCGCTTCTGCGCGGCGGGATTCTTTTTTTCAAGTCATTCTAACCCGCATAGGCGGGTTATAAAACAAATGGAGAATTAATCTCATGAAAGTATTGCTCGTCGGAGTCGGTGGGGTCGGTGAGGCGATTGCAGCCATTGCCAAACCGCGCAAGTGGATGGAACAGATGGTGTTGGCAGATTTCAATGTGAAACGCGCCGAGGAGGTGCAAAAGAAACTCGGTGACCCGCAGCGCTTCCCGGTGGAGTTCATCGACGCCAGCAACCAGGGCGGCATTGAGATGCTCGCAAAGAAATACCAGGTCGATCTCATTATGAACTCGGTCGACCCGATCTTCAACAAGCAGATATTCGATGCGGCGTATAACGTCGGTGTTACCTATATGGATATGGCAATGACGCTTTCGGAGCCGCATCCGACAGACCCGTTCAACCAGCCGGGTATCAAATTGGGCGACTACCAATTCGACAAAGCCAAGGACTGGGAAGCCAAAAAACTGCTTGCCCTCGTCGGCATCGGTGTGGAGCCGGGCATGGCAGATGTTTTTGCTCGATACGCCCAGGACCATCTATTCGATGAGATCGACGAGGTCGGCATCCGTGATGGCGCGAACATCACCATTGAAGGATACGAATTTGCCCCCAACTTCTCCATCTGGACGACCATCGAAGAATGCCTGAACCCGCCCGTCATCTGGCAGGATGGCAAGTGGTTCACGACGCCGCCATTCTCTGAACCCGAAGTGTTCGACTTCCCCGAGATCGGACCCGTGGAAGTCGTCAACGTGGAGCATGAGGAAGTTCTACTTGTGCCGCGCTGGGTCAAAACCAAACGCGCTACTTTCAAGTATGGGTTGGGCGATCAGTTCATCGGTGTACTGAAAACTTTGCACATGCTCGGCTTGGACAACAAAGAAAAGATCAATGTCAAAGGGGTGCAGGTCGCGCCCCGGGATGTGGTGGCGGCTTGTTTGCCCGATCCTGCCCATCTCGGAGAAAAGATGCGCGGAAAGACTTGCGCCGGGACGTATGTCAAAGGCACAAAGGATGGGAAGAAACGCGAAGTCTATCTCTATCAAGTTGCCGATAACGAAGAGTGCATGAAGGCATGGGGCTGTCAGGCAGTTGTCGCACAGACCGCTTTCTCGGCAGTGATCGCGATGGATTTGCTCAAGCACGGTGTTTGGAAGGGTGTGGGTGTCCTCGGACCGGAAGCCTTCCCGCCGGACCCGTTCATGGAGAAAATGGAAGATTACGGCTTCCCATACGGAATGAAGGAAATGACAAAGGAAGTCGCCGCATAAAAAGTAAAGCGGACAAACGTCATAGCGTTTGTCCGCTAATTTTTTACGCCAGGAAGCGTACTCCTGGTAATTCAAATTTTCGGAGGGTACCGTGCAAGATTATGCTTACTCTGGGTTGATCATCGGGGGCATCGTCGTCATCCTGCTGGTTCGTCTGGCGATCGGGTATTGGGCATCGAAGCGGGTGGAGACCACGAACGATTATGTGCTGGCGGGGCGTCGTTTGCCGATCTGGATGGCGGCACCGTCGATCATGGCAACCTGGTTTGCCGCTGAGACGTTGATGGGCTCCAGTTCTGAGGCATACAAATACGGGCTGCAGGGGGTCATCTTTGACCCGTTCGGTGCGACCATGTGTTTGTTCCTCTCAGGGCTTCTGATCGTGCGTTTGGCTCGCCGCGCTCAGTACGTGACCATCATGGATTTCTTCCAACAGCGGTACGGCACGACCATGTCGGTGGTTGGCTCGGTTGCTCAGATCATCGGCTACTTCGGCTGGACGGCGGCGCAGATCGTTGCGGGCGGGGCGATCCTGCAAGCGCTTCTTGGCTGGGACTTGTCTGTTGGCATGGTCATGGTGGCGGGCATTGTCACCATCTATACGATGGCGGGCGGTCTGTGGGCAGATACCGCGCTCGACTTCATGCAAATGTTCCTGACCATGGGTGGTTTGCTCATCATATTCGTCGGCATTCTCTGGGGCGTGGGTGGTTTTGATAACTTCATTGGGATGGCAGGTGCTCAGTACACCGATTATCCCTTCGCCATGGGTCCCACTGAAGCAGAAGGATATCTTGGGTATTCAGGTCACATGGGTTGGTTCTATTACGCTGCTGCGTGGATGGCGATCGGTTTAGGCAGCATTCCCGCGCAGGATTACCTCCAGCGCACTTGTGCCGCTAAAAATGAGAATATCGCAGTCAAATCCACATACATTGCGGCATTCCTGTACATCACTTTCGGCGTACTATCCCCGTTCATTGGGATGGCGGCTTACTCCGCGATTGGACCGGATATCGAAGCGGATCAGACTCAATTTGTGTTGATCTCGATGGCGATGAAGTATCTCCACCCGATCCTGACTGCGCTCTTCGTGGCGGCGCTCGCTTCGGCGTTGATGAGCACATCTGACTCGTCGATGCTGGCAGGCGCGACGATGTTCACCGAAAACATCGTCAAGGTCTTCAAGCCCGACCTGACCGATAAAGCCCAATTGTTCCTGACCCGTGCTGCGCTAGTCGTCAGCGGTGTGTTGAGCTTGATGATCGCGCTGTGGGCAGAGACGATCTACGAATTGGCAGTGTTGGCGAACACCTGTATCCTCGTGGGCATGGTTGCGCCTTATGTGATCGGCTTGTATTGGAAGAAGGCCAATCACATCGGCGCCTTGACCTCGTTCTTCTCCGGCACCATTGCCTGGGGTGTCCTTTCGGTCTATTATTACTATGCTCCCGAATTTGGGACGTTTGCCATCTGTGAAGGCGACTTGTATTGCTCACTGTGGGACGCGGTTTACATCGCCTCGACTCCCGCGTTCGTCATTTCGGTAGTGGCGTTCATTGTGGCGTCGCTTGCTACTGGCAAGATCGACCCGCCCAAGGTGTTGAAGAATATTTACGGCAAACCGGTGGATATGAAACACGCGCTTGGTTGGAGTCATCTCAACGATGAGCCGAAGGAAGCCACGGCGGCTGATTGATCCGCGGTAGTTTTGTTATGCTCCAAAGCAACACAAACCTGCTTTGGAGCATGTTCGTTTTTTTTTGGGGGGGAAAAGCGTCAGAAAACTGAATCAACTGTCGGTTAGGAAAGATGCGCGGCGGTGGATGTAGGAAAAAACTTAATAGATGGCGATTCGCTGTCGATTTCGGCAAATTCCGGTTGTAGAATATCCAGCCGATTCGTTATAATCAAAAAATAAATCATTCGGAGGATGTCATGCCAAACGGTTACAACGGAAAGATCCTGCATGTAGATTTGACAAAAGGCACGCTGACGGTCGAGGAGCCAAATGAGGCTTTTTACCGCAAGTATCTTGGTGGCAGCGCGATGGGAATGCATTACATCCTGCGCGATATGCCAAAAGGCGCGGACCCGCTTGGTCCTGAAAATGTGTTGACGTTGTTCACAGGTGTGACGACAGGGGCGGCGATCTCCGGTCAGAGCCGTTTGAATGCGAATGCGAAATCTCCCATCAGCGGCGGTATCGGTGACTCGCAGAGCGGCGGATTTTTTCCGGCTGAATTGAAGTTTGCAGGTTTTGACGGCATTGTGATCAAAGGCAAATCGCCCAAGCCTGTTTACCTGGCAATTGTGGAAGGCAAGCCTGAACTGCGCGACGCGGCGCATTTGATGGGCAAGCTCTCGGGGGAAGTAGATGATATTTTGCATAAGGAAGTAGACCCGAAGGCTGAGATTTTGCAGCATGGTATTGGCGCTGAGAATGGCGTTCTATATTCGTCGCTGGTTTCAATGTCGAACCGCCACAATGGGCGCACCGGCATGGGCTTGGTGATGGCGTCTAAGAACTTGAAGGCTGTGGTTGTGCGCGGCACGAAGAAGGTGGAATTAGCGAACCAAAAAGCCCTGACCGAGTTGAATCGTATCGGTCCGAAAGCCATCCCTGAGAACGGTGATATGGATGGTCTTGCCAAGTTCGGTACGGCGGTGGTGGTTCTCTTCAACAATACCATCGGCACGCTGCCGACCCGCAACTATAACGAAGGTCAGTTCGAAGGCTGTGAACCCATCAGCGGCGAGAAGATGGCGGAAACAGTTTTGAAGGAACGCGATACCTGCTACGCGTGTGTGGTCAAATGCAAGCGCGTGGTGGAGATCAAAGATGGTCCGTACAAGGTCGATCCGCGATATGGTGGACCTGAATACGAAACGCTCGGTACATTCGGTTCATACTGCGGTGTGGATGATCTCGCTGCGGTCTCATTGGCGAATCAAATTTGTAATGAATACGCCGTGGACACCATCGCCTGCGGCGCGACGATTGCCTTTGCGATGGAATGTTACGAAAAGGGAATCATCACCAAAGAACAGACCGGCGGCATTGAATTGAAATTCGGAAACGCCGATGCGATGCTGCAAGTCCTCAATATGATCGTGAAGGGCGAAGGCGAACTCGGCAAGACGCTTGGCATGGGTTCCGAACGCGCTGCGAAGAAATGGGGCAATGGCGCAGACGAGTGCCTCATCACCGTGAAGGGCGCCGAGGCTCCTGCTCACATGCCGCACGCCAAACGCTCGCTCGGTTTGATCTACGCGGTCAATCCTTTCGGGGCGGATCACCAATCCTCAGAACATGACCCGTACTATGAAGAAGGTGTCGGCGATTTCAATCTTGACCGCCTCAAGCAGATTGGCTTGGGTTCGCCGCAGCCGGCTTATTCCTTGACTGAAGAAAAAGTCCGCTTCGCGTATGAGACCGAAGTCTTTTACTCGATGTTGGACTCGGCAGAACTCTGTCAGTTTGTTTACGGTCCCACATGGACGCTCTACGATGGCAAAGACACCGTGCAGATGATCAACTCGGTCACCGGCTGGGATATGACCATCGAAGAGTTGATGGAAGTCGGTCGCCGCCGCCTGGACCTCTTCCGCGTGTTCAATGCACGCGAGGGATTTGGTCGCAAGGATGATAAACTGCCCAAGAAGTTTTTCAAGCAATTGCAGGGAACCGGTCCGACCGCCGGTTTCACGATCACCCACGAAGAGATCGATAACGCCATCGACTCGTACTACAAGATGGCTGGCTGGACAGCCGACGGCGTTCCCACCCGCGAGACGTTGAAGAAGCATGATGTCGAGTGGGCGGCGGAATATCTTCCTGCATAGTGTGTAACACCTCCACTTGCGCCAGATGCAAGTGTCCGTAATGACCGGGGATGGAGTGATGCGTTCATTCCATCCCTTTTTTGGGCGATAAATCTTTGCACATTGCAAACCATGTTTTTACGGGACAATTCAAATGACTCTCACTCAACTCCATCAAGATAACTTTTCTCACATGACTCCCGCGTGGAGCCGTATCTTCAATATCGTTTCTGAGCGTGCCGAAGGTTCGTACATCTACACCGGCGATGGCAGAAAACTACTCGACTTCACCAGCGGTATCGGCGTGACCAACACCGGTCATTGCCATCCCAAAGTTGTGGAAGCGATCCGCGAACAGGCGGGTTTGTTTCTGCACGCACAGGCGAATATCGTCATTCACAAGCCGATGTTGCAACTGATCGAAGAACTGCGCAAAATCGTGCCTGAACCCATTGATAGTTTCTTCTTTGCCAACTCAGGCGCAGAAGCGGTCGAGAACGCCGTCAAGGTTGCTAAAGCCGCTACAGGCAGACCGAATGTGATCGTCTTCAACGGCTCCTTCCACGGGCGGACGCACGTTACGATGGCGTTGACCACATCCAAGACGATTTATCGTACCGGGTTTGCGCCGCTCCCGGCTGGGATCTATGCTTCGCCGTTTCCGTATGCCTTCAATTTGGGAATGAGCGAAGAGGAAGCGGGTCAGTACGCGCTGGAAAAATTGGAATACCTGCTCGCTTCGCAGACCGCGCCGAAGGAGACCGCCGCTATCCTGATCGAGTCGGTGCTCGGCGAGGGCGGATACGTCGTCCCGCCTGCTTCGTTCATGAAGGGACTTCGGGAAATTTGCGATAAGCATGGCATCATGTTGATCTTTGACGAAGTGCAGTCTGGGTTTGGTCGCACGGGCAAATGGTTTGCGATGGAGCATTTCGGTGTGTTGCCGGATATTATGACCGTTGCAAAAGGTATTGCTTCGGGGATGCCGCTTTCGGGTGTGTTCAGCCGCACCGATATCATGAAGAAACTCGATGTCGGCTCCATTGGCGGAACATACGGTGGAAACGCGCTTTCCTGCGCGGCAGGAACTGCCACCATCCGCGCGATGCGCGAGGAGAAGATGGTGGAAAATGCCGCAGAACGCGGAATCCAATTGATGACGGGGCTGCGCAAGTTGCAGGAAGAATATCCGCAGATCGGCGATGTGCGCGGCAAAGGCCTGATGGTCGGCACCGAGTTCATCGTTGATGGCAGTCAGGCGAAAGCGAAACCGCTCGTCAAAGAGATAATCCGCAAGTCAGAAGAAAAGGGGATGTTGCTCCTCTCCTGTGGAACTTATGACAATACCCTGCGCTGGATCCCGCCTTTGAATGTAACACCAGACCAAATCAATGATGGTTTGAAGATATTTGACGAGTCCGTAAAAGAAAGTCTGTAAATCAGCCGAAGGTCGAAGGTCAATCCGACTTCGACCTTTGACACAATATAAATCATGACTGAACTCAATCGCACCAAACTCACCCAACTCCTGCAAGCCGAAGAATCCCTCTTCCACAAAAATCACCCCAAATCCTACGAACTATACCAGCGCGCGCGTAAGTCGCTGCACGGTGGCGTGCCGATGTTGTGGATGATCCGCTGGGCAGGGTCGTTCCCTGTTTTTGTCAAAGAGGCAAAAGGCGCACACTTCACCGATGTGGATGGCAACGACTACATTGATTTTTGCCTCGGCGACACAGGCGCGATGACGGGTCACAGCCCCGACGCCACTGTGAAAGCCATCAACGAGCAGATTCAAAAAGGCATCACGCTCATGCTGCCGTATGAAGATGTGATTTGGGTCGGCGAAGAACTTCAACGTCGTTTCAAACTTCCATACTGGCAATTCGCCCTCACCGCTACTGACGCGAATCGTTTCGCGTTGCGCATGGCGCGCATGATCACAGGTCGCCCGAAAATTCTCGTCTTCAACTATTGCTATCACGGCTCGGTGGATGAAACCTTCATCACGCTCGATGAAGAAGGCACGCCCATCTCGCGTCCCAACAACATGGGTCCGCAAATTGACCCGCGTGAAACCACCAAGGTGATCGAGTTCAACGACATCGGCTTGCTCGAAATCGCGCTCGCCTCGCGCGAAGTTGCCGCCGTCCTCGCCGAGCCTGCCATGACCAATATCGGCATCATTCACCCCGACCCTGGTTATCACGAAGCGCTGCGAAAGTTGACCCGCAAATACGGGACGTATCTCATCATTGACGAGACGCATACCATTTGTACGGGTCCTGGCGGATATACCGCCTCATTCGGACTTGAGCCTGATTTCTTCACCCTTGGCAAACCCCTCGCTGGAGGCGTCCCCGCCGCGGTCTATGGTTTCACCGAAGAAGTGAGCCAAGCCTTTAACGCCAAACTCGCCGTGGACGATGCGGATGTGGGCGGCATCGGCGGGACGTTGGCGGGCAACGCCCTGTCCATTGCAGCGATGAAAGCCACGCTCCAGAATGTGCTCACGGACGAGTTTTATGCCAAGGCGACGAAATTGCAGGAACAATTCACAGCGGGAGTCGAAAGCGTCATTGCCGAATACAGTCTCCCGTGGATCGTGAAGCGTTTGGGCAACCGCTCCGAGTATTGGTTCCGTCCCACTCCTCCCAAAAATGGCGGAGAGGCGCACGCGGCGGTTGATCCCGAACTGGATCGTTACATGCATTTGTATGCGCTCAACCGCGGCATCTTGATGACGCCCTTCCACAATATGGCGCTCATCTCGCCCGAAACCACCCAAGCCGATGTGGATTATCATACAAAGGTTTTCCGCGAAGCCGTGCAAAGTTTGTTTGGATGATGTCATTGCGAGGGCGCTCTTTGCCCGAAGCAATCTTCTAACAAATGGGATTGCTTCGTCGGTAAAACGACCCTCCTCGCAATGACAAATTGGAGAAATTTATGAATGAAAATAAATCTCAAATCTGGCGCATCAACACCCGCACGCAGACCTTGAAGCGCGAACCCGTCCCTGAAACCTGGCAGCGCCTCGGTGGGCGTGGACTGATCGCGCGCATCATGGTGGATGAAGTGGATGCAAAATGTGATCCACTTGGCGCAGGGAATAAACTGATCTTCACACCTGGTTTGCTGGTGGGACATATTTTGTCATCAACAGACCGCATTTCGGTGGGCGGAAAATCGCCGCTGACGGGCGGCATCAAGGAAGCCAACGCGGGTGGACGCACGGGTTATCACATGGCTTTCATGGGCATCCACGCGCTCATCATTGAAGATATGCCTGAGAAGGACGGCTATTGGGTTTTGCACCTCTCGCTGAAAGACGGCGCGAAGTGGGAACGCGCCGATGACTTGGCTGGTTTGGGTGTGTATGAAACCGCGCCAAAACTGCTCGAAAAATACGGCGATAAAGTTGCCATTTCAATGATTGGTCCTGGCGGCGAAATGCGCATGAAGTCGGCGGGCATTCAGAATATTGACAAGGATAAAATTCCAGCCCGCATTGCTGCCCGCGGTGGACTGGGTGCAGTGATGGGGTCGAAGGGACTCAAAGCCATTGTGTTCGACCACACAGGCGGGCAAAAGCCCGCAATTGTCGACCCCGACGCCTTCAAGGTGGCGCAAAAGGATTACACCAAGGCGGTGATGGAGCATCCGCAGTCCATCACGTATCGCGATTATGGCACGGCGGCGATGGCGCAGATGACCCAACGCTTTGCGGCAATCCCTGCGCATAATTTTTCGCGTGGCACGTTCGACAATGTGGATGCCATCAGCGGTGAGCAGTTGCGTGAATTCACTTTAACACGCGGCAAACCTTCAGATGCGTCGCATGCCTGTATGGCGGGATGTACCATTAAATGCTCGAATGTCTTTGGCGGGGAAGATGGCAAGATCATCGTCTCACCGTTGGAATATGAAACCATCGGTTTGATGGGCACGAATCTCGACATTGACTCACTCGATGCTATCGGACGCATGAACTGGCACGTCAACGACCTCGGCTTGGATTCCATCGAAGTGGGTGGCGCGTTGGGCGTGGCGGCAGAGGCTGGATTAATGAAGTGGGGAAGCGAAGAAGATGCCCAGAAATTAATTGACGAAATGCGAGCAGGCACAGAGTTGGGACGCATCCTCGGCGATGGTGCGGTGACAGTTGGCAAGAAATACGGCATTGAACGCGTTCCTGCAGTGAAGGGGCAAGCCATGTCGGCATATGAGCCGCGTTCCATCAAAGGAACGGGCGTGACCTACGCCACCACGCCGCAAGGTGCTGACCATACCTGCGGGCTGACCATTCGCGCACAGGTCAATCACCTTGACCCGACCCAGCAAAAAGAGGCTTCACTCAACGCTCAGTTGAATATGGCGGGCTACGACACCATTGGTGCGTGTATCTTTGCAGGTTTCGGTTACGCGGCGACACCCGATGGCGTGGTGAAGCGTTTATTGAAATCCCGTTACGGCTGGGACGATGTGCCCGATAATATTTTGCAGGCACTCGGCAAAGAGACAATCAAACTGGAGCGCGAGTTCAATAAACGCGCAGGCTTTACCAAGGAAGATGACCGCCTGCCCAAGTGGATGACCGAAGAAGCCATCCCCGAAAACGGCTCGGTCTTCGATGTGAGCGAGGATGTGTTGGATCACATCTTTGATGGAATTGAGTAAATAAAAAACTCCCGAGGTCTTCATGACTTCGGGAGTTTTCTTTTAGGCAGTTTGTTTCAACCGATACTTCATCAACATCCACCCGACCAAGCCGAATAACAGCGAGACAAAAACACCTTCATTGGTGGGCGTGAAGACAGGAGCCAGCGCGCCTTTGACTTCGATAAAGCCGTTCATGAGCAAAGGCATACTGATGGCGTTGATCATCTGATGCAGCAGGAACACCGTCCACGTAGATTTGCTGATGAGGCGCAACTCGCCAAACAGAATGGACGTGGGAATTTGTACAAAGAAGGCAAGGGCAATAAAGACGGGAATGCTGGTGGTAATGGCACTCTCCAATTGAGCGCGGTCCAGGAAGTAGTAATAGTAGGGTAGATGCCAACTTGTCCAAAGAACGGAAACGATGATGTGGTTGACGAGCGGACTGACACCTGCGGCTTCGAGTCGCGGCGTGAGATAACTGCGCCAGGCAAATTCCTCGAAGAAGTTCTTCATCAGCGAGCCAACGAAGATCACGCCGACGGCTGACAGATACGCGCCGAAACCTTGCGCGGCAAAACCATCAGCGGAGGCAATGCCGAGGAGGGCTGCCAAGCCAAAGGTTAAGAGAGCGGCGAGCGGATAGACCAGAAGCGCCAACAGATACCACTTCCAGCCGGAGGGGAGATTCAAGCCGAAGCCTGCATCCTTCCAGCCATCTCCTCCCAATGCACGTAGTAGAAAGCCAGAAAGTGCAGGGGTTGTAAGCCAAACAAGTGCGCCTAAACTTTGCAGGGGCGGCGCGGTGTTGCCAGTGACGTTGTTAAGCCAGATGCCCAGCCAACCGCCGCCGACGGTGAAGAGTGAAACGATGATGATATTACGAATGATCTTGTTCATTGGTCACCTATTTGAATTGTGTAGTTTTTGTTTTCAATGCGTTCAATGGCAGAGCGCAGCCATGCCGCAATGGATTGGTTGTTGACATACCCCGCTTCGAGCGTGAGGATCGAAAGAAAGACAGCGCGCGGGTTTTGAATTTTTGGGGGCGAGTTTTGGATCATTTCATGCACGGCTTCGTACACTGCCAGCCGTTCTTCGGTCTCTTTAAGTTTGTGGCGTATTACATTGAGTAATTCGTCGTCACTGATTTGACCTCCAAAATACACTTGAATGAGAAACGGCTCGCGGTCGTCGCGTTCGGGTTGCGGGGTGGTGAGCCATGCGTGCAGTTCTGTGCGCCCTGCTTCGGTGATGTGATAGACCTTCATGTCGAGCCGTTCTTCGCGCTCGATCACCTCTTTGGTGACCATGCCCTGCGTTTCAAGTTCGGCAAGTGTGCGGTAGATCTGGCTTTGGTTGGCGGGCCAGAAATGCTGCACCGAGTTGTCGAAGGCTTTTTTCAGGTCGTAGCCTGAGAGGGGAACAAAGGAGAGAAAACCGAGGATGGCGTGTTTGAGTGACATATGCGTATAGATTGTATAGTACTAGTATTATATGATTAGTAATATACTTGGGTAGTTTTATCCTGTCAAGGGGATGAAACGCCTCAAACCCCGCCCAAGGCTGATGCAAACCATGTAGTTTTTTCTTTGTCCAGAGTGTGATTTCAGTAATCCGGCGTAAAGCGGAATGGAACGAAAAAACCCCGCAAGGCGGGGTTTCCATTGCAGAGCCACCGGTGGGATACGAACCCACGACCTGACGATTACGAATCGTCTGCTCTGCCAGCTGAGCTACGGTGGCATTATGTGCCCGCTAGGGGTTTTTCAAACGGGCGGGATTATAAAGGATTTGAAGCAATCACGCAAGTTTTCCAATTCCCGGGTTGTCTGTTAGGATGGAGATATGACAATGCGCATTGCTATGCTTTCGTATCATACTTGTCCGCTGGCAACGCTGGGCGGCAAGGATACAGGTGGGATGAACGTTTACGTCCGCGATCTGACGCGGGAGTTGGGTCGGCTTGGAATCCATGTGGATGTTTTCACCCGTTCACAAGATGAACACGTCCCGCACATCGTCCACGAACTGGGGTATGGGAATCGCGTGGTGCATATCCCCGCGGGACCCGAAGAGCCGAAAAGCAAGAGCGACATTGCGAAGTACATCCCCGAATTTGTAGGGGGCATCAAGGCGTTTGCAGATGATAAGGGAATTAAATACGATGTCATCCACAGCCATTACTGGATGTCTGGGTTGGCTGCAGAGGCGCTCAGCGATGCCTGGGGCGGTACTCCCATTGTCCATATGTTCCACACGCTGGGCGAGATGAAGAACCGGGTGGCAAGGTCGGAAGATGAGCGCGCCGGCGAGGACCGGCTTGATGGGGAGCGTCAGGTTCTCCGTCGGGTTGACCGCATTATTGTCGCTACCCTGGCGGAGTTGACCCAGCTGAGATTCCTCTATCGCGCGGATGCCCGCAAAATGGTGATCATTCCGCCAGGCGTTGACCCCTGTCACTTCTATCCGATCCCGCCTGATGAAGCCAAGGAGTTTATTGGGCTGCGCCCCGAAAACCGGATGATCCTGTTCGTTGGGCGAATTGAACCGCTTAAAGGGGTGGATACATTGATTCGAGCAATGTCCTGCCTCGACCTCACCCTGCGGAGCAAGGAAAGCCCCGTTCACCTTGCCATCATCGGTGGCGAGCCCAATGCCAACCCGGAAGACATGACCGATGAGATGACCCGCCTCCAAAAAATGTGTGACGATCTATGTATGGGAGGGATGGTCGTGTTTTTGGGGAAGCGTGCCCAAGATACACTGCCTTATTATTATTCCGCTGCCGAGGTGCTGGTGATGCCCTCTTTGTACGAGTCGTTTGGCATGGTGGCTTTGGAGGCAATGGCTTGCGGAACCCCCGTGATCGCCTCAGAGGTGGGCGGGCTTGGCTATCTTGTTCAAAACGGCGTGACCGGATACACCGTACCAGACAGTGACCCGGAAATGTTGTGTGAAAAGCTGACAGAGTTATTGGGAAATCACGACCTGCGCCGCGAGATGGGAGAGCATGCCGCCCAGTATGCGCAAGATTACGCCTGGGGAAACATCGCAGCGCAGATCCTCGACGTGTATAATGAGGTTGTTGAAAAAACGAAGGTCAATCTGACCGCCAACCGAGCGTGACATACTTCAAGTGTGCTGATCGTTTTGCACAAACATACGCCAGCCCATTCGGGCTGGCTTTTTATCTTGTCTGATCGCCATTCCTTTTCGCGCTGCTTGCGTTTCGATATCTCATTCTTTCATTTTTATAAAGAACAACGTTGAACCATCGATCTCCTGCGAACGGATATCAAAGCGGTCTTTGAACTTCATCAGCATTTTTGACAGTTGCTTGTGCCCATACGTGCGCGGATCGAAAGCGGGGTCAACCTGATACAAGGCATTTCCCATGCTGGCAAGCGATGCCCAACCGTCCTGTTGGACAGCCATTTCAAAGGCTTGCGTGAGCAGGGGAATGGGATCAGACTCCGCTTCATCCTTTTTCTTCGCCCCGCTTTTTTGCGTCCGATGTTGAAGCGCCTGTTTCTTGGCAATCACAAGGTTTTCGGTATAAACAAAAACATCGCAGGCATTTACAAAAGGCTTGGGAGTCTTTTTCTCCCCGATCCCCATGACAAAAATTCCGGTCTCCCTGATGCGCGTAGCCAATCTGGTGTAATCACTATCGCTCGAAACAAGACAGAAACCATCCACCACGCCTGAGTGCAAAATATCCATCGCATCAATGATCATGGCACTGTCGGTGGCATTCTTCCCGATGGTATAGCGGAATTGTTGAATGGGTTGGAAGGCGTGAAAGTTAAGCGTCTCCTTCCATGAATTCATGTTGTTCGTCGTCCAATCGCCGTAAATTCGCCGAACGGTGACCTGCCCATGCCTGCCGGCTTCCACCAGCATCTGCGGTAGCAACCCCGCCTGGGCATTGTCGCCGTCGATCAGCATGGCGATCTTGTTGCGTGAAAGGGATTTGATTTGTTCGTCTGCCATAATGTGATTATACCTTCTGCTTTCGGAATAAAACCTTGCGCTTCTTTCCTGACTGGAAACGGATCAAGGCTCAATGGGCTTGATCACACCGATATCTTTTGGAGTCCCGCCAAAGAAGCTGATGTCACGGCAGGATTGGCGATCCAATCTCAACAAGATCACATCATTTGTGGTCACATCCACCTGAATGATCGTGTCTGCCTGGTAGGTCGAATCGACCGTCAATTTGAGTGTGACTTGGTTTTGCGCCGGGAGGTTTGCCACACATACTTTTTTGTCGGGGTGTTCCCTGCCTTCATCTATGGCTCTTAATAACCCACACATATTGGGAAGATCCAGTGTGCCAGTATTCTTAATGGTCACATAGGCGTTGGTCACTTCCCCCATTCCGTTTAGAATATCCAGGCTGGTGTTACAGCCGAGAATCTCAACGTCAACGGATTGAATCGGGGCTTGAGTATATGTCTCAGTGGGCTGTATGGGAGTGAATGTAAGAGTTGGAGGCGGGGGATTTGTATTTGTTGCTGTTACCGGTGAAATGACGGTCACACTGGTGGTTGGGCTGCCCTCAAAGGTGGGAGGCGGAATAATGAAGGGCGTGGCGGTCACAACTGCCGGAGTATGTGTTGGAACCGGAGTCCACACTGGAAACGGTTGGGGCGGCGCCACCCATGTATCGCATGCTGAAATCACAAAGAAAAAGGGCAGAAGCAGGAGAATTTTTTTCATGAATTAATTATACTCTCAGGTCATTTTTGGAGTAGAATAAACAAGGGAAATTAAAAATTTGTAACGAAATTGGTTTTACCAGCCCTAAAAAGGCTGATTGTGCAACTATATTTTGTATAGGGTATGTCACGTACATTCACATGCGCTTAAGAAGCGTGCTTTAATAAATTTAATGATGTAAAATAGTGCTTTAACCATTTATTAATGAGGCGCTTGGCTGTGGACGCCGAAATTTTCTGTGTTTTTGGACAGGTCTTATGAGCGAATTGAAGTTTTCAATCACAATCTTGGTATCGTACGTGATCACTGTTCTCGGGATTAGCAATATCGATCAATTCCAGGAAAGTTTCATTGACTTCAGCCCGACCTTTTTTGTTCTTGTTGCTGTTGTTGTTTTTTCTGAATTGATCGTTACAAGCTTCCTGATCAAAGCCGGGGTAAAGATTAATTACTACGCGGTTATCGCATTCTGGATGTTGGTCTACATATTTATCTGGACGTTCTACCTGCGTGACGAACGTTCTCTGGAAGTAAATCTGATCCAGTTGTTGTTGGTGCTCCTGTCCTCCGTCCTTGCATATGATGTCGGCAGGCGTATGGATCAGTTTGATAGAACCATGGATGGGTTGTCTTCCAGCGCATACCCCAACCGTGCCAGGGACATTCAATCTTCGCGCGATTTGATCTCGGCTGAACTTACCCGAAGCAGAAGATATCATCACCCTTTATCAATTCTAACCATCCGGTTGGATAAGCCGAAGGGCAAAGACGGATGGAAACAGATGGATGTGATTGCAGATGACATGGTGCAGCGTTTTGCCATTGCCAAAGTGAGCCAGATCTTAAGCGAACTGGCGCGAACCACGGACCTTGTGTTGAATGACAAGGATGGACAATTCGTTCTGGTCTGCCCGGAGACAAACCTGAACAGTATTGCCATTCTTGCGGAGAGGATCGAAGCGGCAGTCGAAGAAACCATGAATGCGAAGATAAACTGGGGTGGTGCAGCCTTCCCTGATGAAGCGCTAACTTTCGATGACTTGTTGCAAACGGCGCAAAAGAGACTTTCGAATACTTCATAATTTGATTTATTAGATACATTTCATGGAGAAGAGATGGCTAGTTCTATAACAACTCGTCTTGCGGAAGAGGAATGGCTTAAAAAATTCAATCCAAATGACCGCCTGTTGACGGGCAGGTCATATTTGTTCGCCAAGCGTGTCTTCGACCTGACGGTCGTGGTGTTGTCCAGCCCGTTTTGGCTGCCCGTTATGCTGTTGGTCATTGGCATCATCTGGCTTTCATCCCCTGGGGATCCTGTTTTCTTTTTTCAGAACCGAACCGGTAGGGGCGGGAGACGTTTCCGCATGATGAAATTTAGATCCATGGTACCCAATGCTGATGCGCTGAAAGGTACTCTGGCTAAATTGAACGAAAAGGGAGAGTTGGCGGGGCCATTGAAACTTGAGAATGACCCGCGCATCACACGTGTCGGTCGCATCCTCCGCAAAACGAGTTTGGATGAGCTCCCTCAGATACTGAATGTTGTTTCAGGTGATATGAGCCTTGTGGGACCACGCCCCACCTCTTGGAGCCCTGAATCGTACAAACTTTGGCAAACCGAGCGTCTGGATGTGACGCCCGGCATTACAGGATTATGGCAGATCTGCGGTCGTGGCAGTGAAGACTTCGATGACTGGTTAAAATGGGATATTCGTTATATCGACAAACGGTCATTATGGTTTGATATTGTGATTTTATACCGGACAGCCATGGCAGTTTTCAAACAGCGCGGAGCGCGTTAATGGCGCATCGAATTGCCTATATTGTATCCCGCTTCCCAAAATTATCCGAGACGTTTATCTTGCGCGAGATGATCGCGCTTGAAAAATCTGGTTGGGAAGTATGCCTGTATCCGATCATCCTTGAGAAGACCAAGTTGGTTCACGCAGAGGCGCAGCCTTGGTTGCAGCAACTGACTCACTATCCCTGGCTTTCTGGCAAGGTGATTCGGGCAAATCTTGCCTTGTTGTTTCGGTCACCCTTTAAGTATCTTTCCTTGTGGACGCAAGTAATTTTGGGGAATATCAAAAGCCCGGGCTTTTTAATCCGTGCCATTATGCTTTTTCCAAAGTCCGTTTTAATTGCGGAGGACTTGCAAGAGAAGAAAGTAACTCATATTCATGCGCATTTTGCCACTCACCCTGCAATGGCTGCGTGGATCATGCACCAGATATCCGGAATCTCTTACAGCATCACTGTCCATGCGCACGATATTTACGTAAATCGTTCCATGCTTGAACCCAAGTTGCGCAATGCTTCTTTCATCGTTGCCATATCTGACTTCAACCGCGAATTTCTGGCTCGTCATTATGGTGATTGGGTGCGAGAGAAGATCAAGATCGTGCATTGCGGAATCGATACCGAGTTGTATTCCAATTTGTCAGGCTCTGGCGGCAGTGTCACTGGGAAGAAAACTCTGGTTAGCATTGGCAGCCTTCAACCGTATAAGGGAATGCAATATTTGGTGAATGCATGCGCAATCCTGAAAGAGCGAGGTGTTTCATTCGTCTGCAAGATCATTGGGGAAGGTGAGGAGCGTAAACATCTCAGCGAGTTGATTGCCCGGCATGGGCTCGAGGATCACGTTGAGTTGTTGGGAGCTAAGAGGCAGGATGAGGTTGCGGGTTTGTTGCGTGAAGCGTCCTGCTATGTGCAGCCAAGCGTCATCACAGAGACAGGCAAAATGGAGGGGATTCCCGTAGCGATGATGGAAGCGATGGCTACAAATCTGCCTGTTATTGCGTCCAAACTTTCTGGTATTCCTGAACTGGTCCGGCACGGCGAGACCGGGTATCTAGTCCCTCCGGGTGAGAGCCAGGCATTGGCGGATGCGATAGAATATGTTTTGACTCACTCAGCGGAAACGTCCCAAATTGCTGCATCTGGACGCGGGATGGTGCGTGCTGAGTTCGATATTTACAAGAACGTCAACCAGCTTGCTGAGTTGTTTTCCCAAAAAGCTGGCATCAATTAGAAGCGGAAGGTGATCCGATATGGAACTTAAAATTTATTTACAGATGATTCGAAAAGGTTGGTGGATAATCTTGCTGACCATGTTGGTGGCGTTGAATGCAACCTTGATCTTCGACTATTTTGCAACACCCAGTTACCTTGCCAGTGCGAGATTCTTGGTTAGCCCGAATCCCACAGTTTTGGTAACGGAATCGGATCAGGTCAACAGCCTTGAAGCGCTGGATAGCCGCTCCATCGTTGTGACCTATTCCGAAATTTTGAATAGCCGCAGAATCTACCAGGAGGCGTTGCTTGCCAATAATGTCCCCCTGTTGGAAGCGGAAGATTATGTTGCAATTACAGTGGTGCTGCCGGATGCGAACGTATTGGAATTGACCGTTACAGGACCTGATCCAATAATTGTTACCAATCTCGCAAACACGATCGGTCAAATGGCAATTGCTAATATTTCAGGCTTGTATCGTGCCTACAATATTTCAGTGCTCGACCCTGCGGTAGTGCCCGTAACGCCTGTTTCTCCGGTCCCGGCACGTGATGCGCTGCTTGCAGTTGCAATGGGTCTGGTGCTTGGCGTTGCTTTGGCCATCTTCAGCGAACAGATTCGCATCCCAATGGAATCCTTCCGCCAGCGTTTGCGCATCGACAGTTTGACGGGCGTTTATACAAATCAATATTTTCGCAAACTGCTTGAAGATGCCATCACAGAAAATCCTGAAGAAGCCCCAACCATTGGGATTGTTGAATTGACAGGGTTGCAGGAACTGCACGAAACCCTTCCCCCGGTCGCATTCCAGATGGCGATGGAACGCGCTCGTGACGTTCTGCGCCGTGAATTGCGCGGGAATGATGAACTCGGACGTTGGAACACGTTTAGCTACATTGTTATGCTGCCTTCCACGCCTGGCACCGCTGCCAGCCGGACCTTTGACAGAATCTTCCAATCCCTGAGACCCACCTTGGAATTGGGGCAGTACAACCTTTCTATTAACCTGGATCCACATATCGGGGGTGCGGTTTATAACAACAGTTTAACTGCCAAGGAATTGATCGATCAGGCAGAGTCTGTCTTGGAAAAATCACGTCAATCCTTAGAAAGCCCCGTTAATGTTTGGGAAATGAACAACCCATTCCTGATTGGAAAAGACGCTTAATAATAGGTGTATTATGATAAAACAGACGCCCCTTAATATTAATAATATTTGGTATCAGTTTGGTTCAGGTTTTATCGCTGCTGGTTTGGGCGGTTTACTTGGATTCCTGATCTCAGAGGTCGAAAACCCCATTTACATTATTGGTGGGGTGATTGGGGCGCTGGTGGCATTTGTTACGGTTTTGAATGCGGACTTTGGTCTTTTGGTTCTGGTATTCATGATCTACACCAGGTTTTCAGATGTTATGGTGCGCCAGGGAGTGCCATCTACGCTTCAACCGTACATGGCACTCATTGCTTTGGGGATCGCCGCCCGCTGGATTTTTACCCGCGAAGTACCGAGGGATGTTATCAAATCGCTTGGGTATGTCATGGCATATGCATTGGTCGTGCTGGGCTCGGTCTTTTATGCTTCAGATTTCACGATTGCGATCGATAGTGTCGTCAACTTTTTGAAGGACGGCATCATCACCATCATCATGGTGTTTCTGATCAGTAATGTCAATACGTTCCGAAAGGTGATGTGGTCTCTGATGGCTGCGGGAATCTTTCTGGGAACGATCAGTGTATATCAAGGGGTTACCGGGCGTTATGACACCGAATTTTGGGGGTTTGGACGCTCTGGCTTTCTGAACATCGTTGGTTACACCGAAGGGAATCGCGCGACTGGCCCAATGGGCGACCCCAATTATTATGCTCAATTGATCCTTGTAGTTATACCGATCGCGATGAACCGATTTGCTACTGAAAAACATTGGATGCTTCGTGGTCTTGCTGCATGGGCGGTATTTGTAACCACATTGACCGTCGTGTTTACCTACTCTCGTGGTGCGGTTGTTGCCTTAATTATCATGGGTGTGTTTGCGATGTTACACCGTCCGCCAAGGATTGCAGATCTTGTGCTTGGAGCCTTGTTATTTTCAGTTTTGATGACATTCCTGCCAAGCAATTATACTGAACGTATTGCAACCATTTTTGACGTTTTTGGTGGCACTAATAACATTCGCGAAGAAGTGTCCTTCCGTGGACGTGCGAGCGAAAACATTGTTGCGTTGTTAATGTTCAGAGATCGGCCAATTTTGGGCGTTGGGGTTAACAACTATCCGCTGTACTATCAGCAATATTCACGCACTTTGGGTTTGGATCCACGTGCTGAGAACCGACAGGCGCACAACCTATTTCTTCAGGTTGCGGCAGAATCTGGGTTGATTGGTATATTGGTTTTTGGAACGATCCTTTGGGTGGTACTCAAAGGGATACAAGATTCATGGAGAAAACTAAAAGATGTGGGGATGGATGAGCATGCAAGCATGTTTTTGAGTTTTGCAGTGGGTTTTGTGGGATATTTAGGAGCTGCGCTCTTCGTTCACGCTGCATATCCCCGGTATTTCTGGCTGCTGGCTGGGATAGGGTTCGCCGTTCCTCAGATCACTCAAAAGTTGCTCGCTGTTGCATCTGGTAGGCGTAATGAACAATAATATCTCTCACTCCTCGAAGCGTGCGGTTCGAGGAGTGCTTTGGACGTACATGTCCTACTATAGTGGGAAACTGCTCATCTTCCTCAGCACTGTAATTCTTGCGAGACTATTGAGTCAGGAGGACTTTGGCGTTGCGGGATATGCCCTTGTCGTTATTAGTTCGCTGGATATCTTAAGCGATTTGGGGGTGGGACCCGCGCTGATTTATCATCAAAAAGATGAGCGTGCAACCCATACTGCGTTTTGGCTTGGGGTTGGAATTAGCTTTGTTCTATTCGCGGGGGTCTTTTTGGGTGCGCCTTTGATCGGTTCTTTCTTTAATGACCCGCGTGCTACCCCTGTGACAAGAGCTTTGGCATTCACATTCCCAATTGTTTCTATTGGACATATCCACGACATTCTTCTACGCCGTGAAATGATGTTTGGGAAGAAATTCATCCCGGATACGGTCAAATCCTTTGGGAAAGGGTTGATTACAGTTATTCTGGCGTTGCTTGGTTACGGGTCTTGGAGTCTGATCTACGGGCAGTTGGCGGGCGAGGTTCTGGCAGTGATTGCGCTTTGGATTGTCATGCCTTGGCGCCCTCAATTTGTTTTCGTGGGTGACATTGCGAAAAAACTGCTCAAGTATGGGTTCAATATTGTTTCGATTAACGCTCTCGCGATTCTATTGAACAATGCTATCTATTTTCTGATCGGTCGTTTTATGGGGGCTGCAGCGTTGGGTCTGTTTACGATCGCATTTCGCATTCCTGATATTCTTATCGGTCAGTTCTATTCACTGGTTAGCAAGGCAATCTTTCCGTTCTATGCCAAGATTCAAGACAATATTGATGGGTTGCGACGCGGCTATCTTGAGTCGAGCCGCTATATCACATTGATTGTTTTACCGATTGGCGTGGGAATTGCTCTGGTCGCTCATCCCTTGGTAGAGATTGTCTTTGGGGCGGACTGGATGGGGGCAGCCCCTGTGATGCAGGCTGTTGCGTTTTTTATGATCATGGGTTCCCTGACCTATAATGCTGGCGATGTATATAAAGCGCGTGGACGACCCGATATTCTTACCAAACTTTCGTTGGTTGAAGCAGTCTTCCTCATTCCGATTCTCTACTTTACGTTGACTTCATCTGATTCGATTGTTGTGGTTAGCTGGGTCAATATGGTGGTGGCATTGGTGTTCAGTGCCGTTAGTGTTGTGATCGCCTGCCGCATTTTGGAGGTCGAATATCTGGAAATTTTGAAAGTGGCTTCGCCTGCGATTATTTCCAGCGTGTTGATGAGTGTGGCAGTTCTGGCAGTGATGTCGCAGATCGATGACAGCCTGGCCCTTGTGGAGTTGATTTCAGGTGTCGCGGTGGGCGGGCTCACGTATGTTGGAAGTTTATGGATATTCCAGCGGGCGTTGGTGCTTCAAAGCATAAATATTTTGCGCTCGGCAGTGGCAGGTAAAAATGCGCGTCCTGCAGATAATTGATTCCCTGCGCTATGGGGGCGCACAAAAATTAATGGTCACATACGCCGGACAGGCGACAGTGAGAGGCGTGGATGTTACAGTGGTTGCTCTAAGCCCCAAAGAGGCGATGCCGCTCGCGCCGCAGATCGAAGCGCTTGGCATTCCCGTGGTCTCCTTTCCAGCGGACAAGCTGTTTACTATTTCGCGTTTGTCGAATCTGATCAAGTATGTGCGTGACGGGAAGTATTCTGTGATCCATTCGCACCTGACCTATGCAAACATTCTTGCGGGGATTGTGGGATTGATGACCCACACACCTGTTGTCTCGACGCTCCACAGTGTTGCCCTCGATGTGCGTCATTCGCATCCGTTGCGCGACCGCATGGAGTGGCTGGCACTGCGAAATTTTGCGCGGGTTATTGCGATTGGACCCAGCGTTGAAGAGGCGTACAGCAAATTACTAAAACGTGATATGGATTTAATCCCAAATGCGGTTAATTCGGGTGTGGTGCTTTCTTCTGTGGAACGCGATGCTGTTCGTGCGGGGATCGGGGTTAACCCTTCGAATTTTCTGCTGATCTCGGTCGGGCGTCTTTCTCCGGATAAATGCTTTGACGATCTGTTACGCAGCTTTGCAATCATCCATTCGCAACGCCCCGAAACGACTTTGGTGATTGCCGGAGATGGGATTTCGCGCGCAGAGTTGGAGGAACAGACCAAGACCCTTGGTTTGACTGATAGTGTTTTCTGGCTCGGTATGCGTGATGATATTCCTGCGCTTCTTGCCGCGAGTGATATGTTTGTCAGCGCTTCAAAGCGGGAGGGGTTGCCAATAGCGATCCTCGAAGCGATGATGGCGGGACTGCCCTTGGTAGTGACTGATGTTGGTGAAAGTTCTTCACTGGTTGGCGCGGATGCCGGTATTTTGGTCCAGCCGCTGCAACCAGAGGTACTTGCGTCTGCTGTTTTGGAGTTTATCAATGACCCTGCTCGCCTGAAAGCCGCCGGGGAGAGCGCGCGCAGAAGAGCTCAAGCCAGTTATGGGGCAGAGGCTTGGTTTAGCTGCTTGTTGAGCCTGTATAACGAAGTAGTTCATTAGCCATGCCTTCTGTGCCTGTTGTTTCCAACGTTACCCAACAAATGATTGAACGGGTGTCCGCCATGTCGAAGGATTGGGTGGGGTCTGGCTTATCTTTACCTCCAGCGTTAACGGAGCGGAAATGGTCGTTTATGTTTCGTTTTCCGGTTTTGGTAAATGGGAATAGACCTCGCGCATTGCTGGTCAAGATTGCCCGCATGCAAGGGATGAACTTGGAGCAATCTGTATCGCATCAATCTTTGATCGAACGCACCGAGCGTGAATATAAGATGTTGAAAGCGATCGAAGGTGTTTTTTCCACGCCTGATAAAGAATCAAAAGGGTTTGTCTACATCCGTCCGCTTGCACTGTTTCACGACCTGAACGCGATCGTGATGGAAGAGTTGGATTGCAAACCCCTAAAAGATTATTTCTCCCAGATGGGCTTTCTTTCTTCAAACGAACAACAGGATGAATTCGAGTTTTTGCTTCGACGTTCTGCCGGCTGGTTGCGAGAATATCACCGTGGCATGAGTGAACCGCAACAGGTTGCGCTGGGAGAAGCCGGTTTGAGGGAAAAATTAGATGCTGCCTGCCGGGGCTTGTCTCGGGTGATTCCAGCCGAGAAATTGAGAAACATTCAAAAAGGCATTCTTGAAGCGATCGGAGCAGTAAAGAACGAGACGATCCCGTTTGCCATGGTGCATGGTGACTACCACTGTTCCAATATTATGGTCACGCCAAGCCATCAAGTCTGCTCGTTGGATGCTGACTTTTTACGTGCGCCCGCCTATGAAGATCTGGCAAAGTTCCTGATTGACCTCGAAACACGCGGACTTCAAACCTTGTTGAATGGACAATATGTACGACCATCTCTTGTTAAGCGTTTTCAATCTGCGATTGAAGATGTTTATTTTGAAGATGCAGAGTACAACCGCCTTGTGCTTGAAATCTTTATAACCCTGGCATTGATCTACAAATGGAAGATCGACGAGGATGTCTTAAATCAATCTGGTATGGCACAAAAGATAATTAGAACATTGCTCGCTCCCTGGCGTCGGCGGTATTTTAGCAATTTGATCCAAAAGCGCCTGGAAACGTTAGGGACATTAACCAGCCAACAAACAAATCCTGGGGTTGGAGGATTGTCATGAATCCGATACGGGTAGTTACGGTCATTCACGGGTATTATCCAAGAGTTGGAGGCGCCGAACGGCAAATGCAATTCCTTGCCCCTCGGTTGCGTGAACGAGGCATCGAACTGTTTATCATCACGCGAAGATATGATCGCAGTTTGAAACCATACGAAGAAATAGACGGGGTGCCCGTCTATCGTCTGCCCGTTCCCGGACCTAAAGCAGTCGCCTCTCTGGTATTTACGCTGTACGCCTTATTCACGATTCTGCGTCTGCGCCCGCATATGATCCACGCTCACGAATTCATCTCGCCTTCCACCGTTGCGCTTCTTTCGAAGCGTTGGTTGGGTATCCCGTTTGTCGTAACCCTGCATCGCAGCGGTCCGCTGGGAGACGTTCAAAAACTTTCCCGCAAAACATCTGGCAGATTGCGGCTGGATTCGCTGCGAAAGCAAACATCTTCTTTTGTACTAATTAGTCGTGAGATCGAAGAGGAATTGACTGGGATCGGTATTCCCCCTGAACGCATGACCATGATCACCAATGGCGTAGATACGAATGTTTTTACGCCTCTTTCTCTAGACGAAAAAGTTTCCCTGCGTCAGAAATTGGGTCTCCCTGAAAGTGCTTTGATCGGTATCTACACGGGGCGTCTTGCGCCAGAAAAACGAGTTGATCAACTCATCCAGGTCTGGAACAAGGTCCGCTCTGATTTTCCGGGCGCAGAATTGCTGGTGCTTGGGCAGGGCACCGAAGATGCCAAACTTCGCCAACTTGCGGGGGAAGGAGTTCGCTTCCTGGGCGGTGTGGACAATGTGACGCCTTACTTACAGGCCTCTGATCTGTATGTTCTTCCATCCATTGCGGAGGGATTGTCTGTTGCCATGCTGGAGGCGATGTCTTGCGGAGTCCCTGCTTTGGTGACAGATGTAGGCGGAGCAAGAGAAGTGATCACTCACGGCGAGAATGGTTGGATAATTCCGCCCGATCAGATTGTGGATTTGGAGCAGGCGATCAGGTATCTGTTAGAGAATCAGGAAGTGCGAACCTCCATTGGTACAGCCGGACGAAAGCGTGTCATGGAAGCCTTTTCGGTAAAACTCGCGGTTGAGAAACTGTTCGATCTGTATCATCAAGTTGTGGGCAAGAGCGAGGCGTATCATGTCTAAATCCCCCTTAAGGCTGGTTGGCTTACTGGCGGGTGACCTATATAATGACCCCACCACCAAGATCAAGTATGGGTTGTTCTTCGCCGCGTTAGCGCGGCAATATGACCTGGTGGGCGTCCATGATGCTTCTTTGCGAGGTTTTTCTAGGTTTTGGAACGCGGTTCAGGTATTTCACCCCAGCCCACGGATCTGGCGAAAGCGTTATTGGCAGAATGTGCCAGCTTTTCGCTCGCGCTCAAAGATCGCCTCGCGGTATTTACAAGAGGCTGTTGGTATGGCAGACCTTGGCTTTCAAATGAATGCGTTGTTTGATGCCAGATTGAAATCTTCCCGATCCTTGCCGACCGTGATCTATACGGATTACACCGCATACCTTTCGTCTCTCAGGCCAGAAGCAGGGCGTTCGCCATTCACAGCCGATCAACTCAAGAAATGGCTGGAACTCGAACGGCAGACATATAAAAAAGCCGCGCATATTTTTACACGCGCCCAGTTCGTCCGTCGATCCATTGTCGACTTTTACAATATTCCACCCGAACGTGTAACCGCTGTGGGGGGCGGGGTCAATTTTGAGGAATGGCCCGATGTCAACCTGCAATCTTCACAGGCGGATCCGGTGGCCTTATTCATCGGGCGCGATTTTTACAGAAAAGGCGGCGACATCCTGCTGGAGGCGTTTGCACGTGCCCACCGCCAGCACCCTTCGGCGAAACTGATTTTTCTTACACGTGACCCCATCCCTCAAAGTTTCCCTCTGGATGGAGTGGAAGTTCTGTACACGGGTTGGGATCGAAAAAAGGTGAACGAGTGCTTCCGGCGGGCGAATATTTTCGTCCTGCCTTCCCGTTTGGAGACGTGGGGAGATGTGCTGTTGGAGGCAATGGCATATGGTATCGCCAGTATCGGCGTTAACGTTGAGCCGATGACTGAGATCGTGGAAGATGGAAGGACCGGGTTGTTGGTGGAACCGGACAACGCGGAGGCGCTTGGTGATGGTTTGGTAAAATTATTTAAGGATATTGAATTACGGAAAAGACTTGCGGAAGCATCCAGGGATTTTGTGCAAAATAATTACTCCTGGGATCATGTAGTACATCGGATGGCTCCCAAGATTCAAGAAATTGGTCTTATTACCAAAGGAGAAGAATGAAATGAAAAAACTTTTAGCTTTTGTTTTGGCGCTGGCAATTGTTGCGACCTTTATATACAGCCCTCCCGCAAGTGGGTTGGCGCAAGCCGCAGCAACCCCAACCGCAACGCTTGCCTCGGTGGCAACAGGAGAATTCGTTCCGTTTTCGGCGCTTGGGTTTGTGGATGAATTGATGGTGGGTCCATTCTCGGATATGGCAATTCAATTCGGCATCCCAAATTCCTGGGTACTGAATGAAGGAACGACTGTCAAACTTGATATGGAAGTCACCTCTGTTACCAGCCGTGCAGAGATGGCGAGCAGTGAATTTACCGGTGCAACTCTTGCAGTCTATTATAACGATTACCTGATCGAGGTGATCATTTTGAAGAAAGGTGTACAGTCCATTGTTTTTGATATTCCAGAACGCGCGTTTCCTTCCACGCGCAATGATGGTCGTCAGGAACTGAACCTGCTGCTCGATGCAGGTGTGGACTGTCTATTCCCTCAGGCGACCTCTGTTTTGGTCAAAGCTTCCTCTGGATTTGTTTTACCCCACACGAACAAAGTGCCTGATGTCAGTTTGCAATCACTGCCCAGACCTATTTATCAGTTGGATTCGATCGCCCCGGAACCGCTTGTGATCGTGTTGCCCAGCCAGCCGACCGCTGAGGAGGTGGAAGCGGGCATTGTGGTATCCGCTGCATTTGGAAGAATGACCCAGGGCTTGCAGGATACCTCCATCATCAGCGTGGACGCCCTGACCAATGATATTCAGATCACTTCCCACCTTGCTTTCGTGGGCAAGCCGGATAATTTCCCCAACCTCAGTTTTGTTAGTTTTCGCGCTCCAGTAGTGAGTGGCTCCATTTCTGGTATTGATGTTGAACCAGCCGACGGTGTGATTCAAATGACCAACTCGCCTTGGAATTCCGGGCTCGCCATTTTGTATGTCGGCGGTTTGACGGATGAAGCCGTTGCAAAGGCTGCTCAAGCGCTTAGTTCTGGTCAGATCCGCTCGGGTTTGAGCCAGGATCTCGCTGTGGTCAAAAGCATCAACGAAGCCACGGCTGCTGAAGTCACTGTGCCAGTGGATCGTACCTTCGAGCAACTTGGTTATGGACCTGAAACAGCAAATGGTGTTGGGTTCCGCACCCTCGAATTCGAATTCACAATCCCGTATGGAAAAGTAGCGGGCGATAATCCGTATCTTGATCTGGCGTATTCCTATTCCGCATTAATGGATCTCACCGGTTCAGGTATGGTCCTTCGCGTCAACGATACGCCGATCGGCGGCATCCAGTTGAGCCCGGATACCGTCAATACGGTTAATTCCGCACGTATCGCATTGCCGCCTGCGGTTTTGAAACCGGGGCTGAATATTTTGACCGTTCAAACCGAGTTTGTGCCGCTTGATTACTGTTCCCAGCTGAACGACGTCGCCCTGTGGCTGACGGTTCATGAGTTCTCCTCCCTACATATCCCCCTGATCAATGCTCCTACAGGCGATGTCGTACAAACGCAGGGTCTGGATCAATATCCCAGCCAGTTCTCTTATGAACCTTCCTTGAACAATGTTGCCTTTGTCGTACCGACCAGTGATCCGCAGAGTTGGAGTGTCGCTGCCCAAATCGCCTCTTACCTTGGCAGTCTTGCAACGGGTACCGTCATCACCCCACGAGCTGTGTTTGCCAATCTAATTCCCGATGAAGTACGCGAAAGCAAGGATATGATCATTGTGGGACGCGCCACACAACTGCCCATTATTGGGTTGTTGGGAGATGCAATGCCCAGCCCCTTCGAAGCTGGTAGCGACCTTGCTACTGAACGCGGCTTGCAGGTCTCCTACTCATTGCCTGCAGGGACCAATGTAGGTTATATCCAGGTTTTGCCCGCTCCGTGGAATACCAGCCTGACTGTACTGGCTGTCATGGGCAGTACTCCCACTGGCTTGACCTGGGCAGGTGATGCCATGACCACGACCGAATTGATTGCTCAGTTGAAGGGCACGTTTGCCGTAGTGAACGGCACCCAGATCCTGACGGCAGACACACGCAATGGTTTGGGTGTTGACAACCTGTCTGCGACCGCGATTCCCGGGAATTACACGGCAACCACGCCGGTTCCGAATTCAGCAACTACGGCTGAGGGCGCTCCTGTTACTCAGAACTTTTTGCTGATCGGCATTGTTGGGGTAAGTGTCCTGACCGTGTTGTTGATCTTTGCGATCGTCTTTATGTCTCGCAGGAAGAATAACTCGCGAAGCAAATAAGAAGCACAAATAATAGAAAAAGCCGCCCTCAACTTTGAGGGCGGCTTTTTTGTCGCTATTACTGATTTACTCGTATCTCTGCAATATGCCGATCAGGGTCAACGATCACATATCCCCTTTCAAAATCGCGCTGCCATATCGAGCCGGTCTGGTAGGCGGGTCCCAGTGGCGCACCGAGAGCGATATTATAGTTATTGTACAGCCAGATCTGGTTGTAATAATCGCTGTTGGTGTAGCGGAAATAAGCCTTTCCGTTATTGATAAGCAAATACGACCCAAGCGCAAATTCCTGCCTGCCCCTATCCCCTTCGTCGCCTTGCGTTACAAGGACGAGGGTCTTTCCTGCTTCCAGCGTCTCTTGGATAACTTCCATTTGGAATGCCCAGTCGTTTGCAGAATAATAGCCATCATAATCTGTAGCAAACGATTCAATCATGGCGCCGTCAAGGTGTTCCATGTAACGGTACCATACAGATACATCTCGTAGTTCAATGATGTTCGCCAGAACCGGTTTGTTTTCCGGCTGAAAGTAGTTCGCCTTCAAGTACAGCAGGAATCCCTCGATCGCCTGTTGATAACTGGCGTCATCCCTGTAATTGGCTGGCTCAACCCCCTCCCGGTAGATCTTGGCGAGGCTGCCTTCCACATTATCGATGAAGATGCCATCCCATCCAAACTGATCCTGCATTTCCTTTGCGCGCTCAACCCAGAAGGCGCGATAGCCATCATTGCCTGGATCCATAAACACATTATCACCCCTGCGAATGAGATTCCCGTTCGTATCTCTCAAAAACCAGTCAGGGTGTTCAGCAAGAAGTTGGCAGAAATCTCCAGGTTTATAGGCCACCTGGTTGCCAAAGGGTCGATCAGTACAAGATTCGGGGTCCATGATCTGGACGAAGAGCAGATACTGATAAAAGGGCTCATCCACACCGAGTGCGCGCATTTCATCGCGTTCTTCCTCATCGCGATGGGTCAGGATGAACATATCAAAGTTGTCTGCTACCGTGCTCAATGGACCGTTCTCGGGTGGCTTATAAAACCAGACGGTGTTAACGCTTCCAGCGCCGGAGGAAGCGGAATTCGACCCATTGGGCATCGGCGTCGCTGTTGGCTGGGAGGGATCCGGATTGCCTTGTCCATTATTGTCTTCCGAGTCTTCGGCGACAGGCTGACTGGTGCCAAGTTGTTCGAACATCAAGTCCCAATCAGTAGTTGGGGTTGCTGCCGGACCAAACACACCCAAAAAGCCGCCAGATTGACATCCGGAGACAACGAAGACAACGATAAGAATAAGCAGGATACGATAAAGGGACTTACTCATGGTCGCGTTTGAACCATCCTTTCAAAGTAGAGTTGATTTTTGGTGCCCAAGTGAATGCCAGGCGGCTTAGGAGACGCCCAGCCGGGACGGCTTTGAAATTGACATAATCGCGGTAAGCATCGGTCCATCGGTTTTTGTATTCTTCGTCTCCTCTCAAAAAGTCCAGTTCCTTTTGGTTCTCATCGAAACCAGATTTGATAACCTGCGAAAGGAGATACACTCCAACTGCAACGCTGGAATCGATGCGCCTATCGAACCCGACGCGCCAATAACCCATGCTGTTATTGTAAAGGAAACCATAAAGATACGCGGACGGTTTGTCGTCGATGAAAAGGATGTACACATCCATCCAGCCTTTATCTGCCATGGCTTTGATCAATTCCTTGTGCAGGGTTTGATCTTCCTCGGAGTTGCAGATATTGGGGAACGAGGAATGCCGGTTGACTTCAATAATGGCTTCGACGGTTTCCCAAGTGACATCCTTGCCTTTGAAGCGCTTTACAGAGTAAGCCCCAAGAGTTGCCATCCCTTGTTCCGTCTTTTTGAGTTTTCGGCGGAAGTTACTGTTGATTGCCTTGAAATAATTATCCCAACTGCCGATGGTTGTGTACGGGACATAAAAATGTTTGTGCGGGATCTCATGCAGATCGAATCCTCGCTTTTTGAGGTCATCAATGATCACACGGGTTTCCAGATTGTTCATGGCGTATCGATTGAATTCAAGAGCATTCCAGCCGCCAGACCGAGTCACGATATGGTCAAGCAACGCTTGTAGCGCCGCTTCATTACCATTTTTGAGCAGGAATCCACTTGCGTCACATTCCGGAGCGCTCAGCGTGCGCAGAATCCGAAAAGGAAGCCCGAGTTTTTTCTGCTGGATGGTCATGAATGGGGCGGCCCCCATCAGAGTATCATTTTCCCATGCGGTAAAAATGCGAATTTTCGCATTCTTACCGTAGGATTTTAGCCATGCGTGAAACCATTCCCATGTCAGAAAGGCATCTTGGGTGGGGCTTGATTCAATTAGAGTATCCCATTGTTCTCGTAAGGCTTCAAATGACTTGATGTCGGTGATCTCTCTAATTGTGATATTTTGGCTCATAAAATTTCCTCGATTTCTCCATGATTAGAATTTTCGTCTCCAGTATTGTGCGTCACTTGTCAGCAAATTTCCCATCTTATTCCAGGTGTGGGTCGCTAGAATGCTTTGTTTATCTTTCGGGGGCAAGAAGGTGGTCTCTGTGGTTTCAGTATATTCTTTTTCGTTCAGCACAATAATGCGGTTGAAGTTGATGGCATATCCGTAGCGTTGCGAGCAATCTTGTGCCGGGCGAATCCATCCGCGCTCGCTGAGGAAGATCCTGCCAGCCGGGCGCGCGTTTTTGATGTTCTTGACGATCGGGTTGCTGGGATGCGGTGTCCACGAGCCGGCGATTGGATTGGATGAATAATACAGGTGAAGGGTATCATGTGAGCTGCCGCCTTCCTCAAAGATATTGGCAAACATCCACCACTTTCCATTTGCTTCCAGCAGGGTTGCGTCTACGGCTCTGATATTGGGGATGAGAGTTTTCTTGAATTCCCAGTTTCCTGGAAATTCAACACATTGATACAACTCAATGGCATTGCTCTCATATGATTCCGGGATCATGTATAGGTTGTTTTCGTACTTAAACAAAAAGGGATATGAGAGGTGATAGGGACGCTGAAGCACGACCTCATTTTTTATTACATCTAAATTCTCATTCAAAGTCATGCAGGAGATATGCCCACGGTTATTGGAAAAGAGCAGTTCTTCGTAGAACAAATACTGCTTTCCGTTGTGTTCCCAGGGAAAGGGGTCTGCCCAGAAGCGGTCTAATGGTGGCATGATCGATTTGAACTCGTCCCAGGCCGGGATGGATTCGTCGTTCCGACGCATGACCATAAGGGTCCATTGCTCGAAATGGAACAGCGAGACAATTTTTTTCCACAGCCGTTGGAAGAAATGCGGTTTGTGCAGAAAATCAATCAATTTTTTCATAAGGAAGGTTTATTTACGCTTAGATTGTTGCCAAAAGACAGTTTGTTTACCGGTGAGATGCCAGTATAGCCCCAAAAGCGAGGCAAAGTTGGTCGCACATAGGTAATAGGGAAGTGACCACACCTTGAGTAGCAGAGGCTTCTTTTTGTTGTCATTTTTTGATAATGGTGCGCCGGTGATTGCCATGAAATAAAAGATACCCTGCAATACCATTAACAGGTCTGTGATCTGCTTCATGATTGGGGGAACGATCTCTGGTGCGAGAAGCAGATGGGTGACAAGATATAAATTCGAGAGGAAGGCAAGGATCATGAACTGCGGGATCAACAGCCTGAGAAATTTATGCGAGATCACCTGAAACTTAAGCAGTGGCGGTAATTTTGCGACATATTCCTTCCACATATTAATGATCTGGAATCTTCCGGCTGTCATGCGACGGCGGCGAATTACCTCGTCGCTGATAGAAGTAACTGGGCGCTCCCAGACAACTGCTTTAGGTTCGGCGATGACACGCAGTCGCTTTTGCATTGTCATCACTGCCAGATAGAAATCGTCGATGATGATGTTGTCTGGCAGGGGGCGGGCGTTCTCGCGGCGGATCGCCATAAAGTGACCAGTGGCTGCCACGGACGAGTGAATATTTGTCTCACTTTTGCGGATGATGGATTCGTACTTCCAGTAAATTCCGCCCGAGGATTCGTTGGCGCTATTTTTTGTGGAAAGCATTCGGGTTTGTGCGACCACGCAGCCGACATTGGGGTCAGCGAAGTTGAAGACCAATTCTTTTAGCGCATCTTTCTCAGCCAATATATCGGCATCGGTCAGGAGAAAGATCTCACCTGTTGCCTGGCTCATCCCCCGGTTAATGCCACCCACTTTTCCGGTCCGGGTTGAACCGACGCTTAATTGCACACCCTGCGGGGCAAAGGATCTTGTAATTTCCCCAGTCTTATCCGGGGAGGCATCATCACAAACGATTATTTGAAGTTTGTCTTTTGGGTAATCGAGAGCAAGCGTGTTTTCGATCTTTTCCCCGATGACGCTTTCTTCATTGAAGGCGGGAATAACGATGGTGACAGTTGGGTAAAAAGGTTCTTTTTTTGCGGGCTTACCAATCAGTTTGGATAGGATTACGACGATAACCGGGTAGCCAATGTATATGTAGAAGAGGATGAAAATACTGAAAATGAACAGGGCAAGTACAATAAAAAAAATAATTTCCGAAAAATTCATGGTTCTCTCTCCGTATTTATGCGTGACTGTATAATGACTGGGGGAAAATAAAGGGTCTGATCTTCAGGTAGGCTGATCCATACATACAAGGTACCCCAAACAGGGTCAGTCCCACACACTTGCTATTGGGGCATGCCCAAAATTATACACGATTTGCCCTTTTCTCTTTGCGTCATAAGGTTGATATTACGTTGCAAGATTTCTTGAAAACGGACTTTATCTCGAATTCTAAGATCTGTGCTCCTCGGGGCATACTCCTGGGGCAGCTCATTGGCACCCAGACTGGCGTGATTACCTTAACCGTGATTACTTGATAGAGAATCGCCTCTCGTACGTAGTGGGAAAACTTTTAGGCATTCAGCAAGATTCAATTCTTGTGTTTTATGGTGCTCAATATAACTGGTGGGCTGGTTTTGCTTTTTGGATGTTCAAACGTTTTGGCCATGCTGATTGCCGCGTCATGGATGGTGGGCATGAAAAGTGGATTGAAGAAGGTCGCCTGCTCAGTGCGGATAAACATGACTTTCCCGATTCGAAATACCGGTTCACACCTGCGAACGAGAAATTGTATCGGACAAACGCCGATGAAGTGATCGATCACATTAAAGAAGGTAAGGTGTTGCTGGACGTTCGTACTGATGAGGAAATACATCGGCAGACCGTGTTTATTCCTTCTAAACATAAGGAGATGTTCCACCCGAACAATGGGCATATCCCTACGGCGATAAACATCCAGTGGCAAAAAGCATTAAACCCGGATGGCACATATAAATCTGCTGATGAATTACAAGACTTGTACCAGCTTTCTGGTGTGCATCGCGATGAAGAGGTTATGGTGTATTGCAGTGTGGAGAAACTTGGTTTGTGTTGAAATACTTGCTTGGCTACCCAAATGTCCGGAATGACGATGCTTCATGGGTGGAACGGGGAAGTCGGAGTGGCCCCCTCTGCCTCGTGGTTTGGCGCATAAAAAGCTTATCCATTCAAATCAAAAAGCGACTTCAAAATTTTGAAGTCGCTTTTTTGGCGCCCCAGGCAGGAGTCGAACCCACAACCTACTGATCCGAAGTCAGGCGCTCTATCCATTGAGCTACTAGGGCGTGGGTAAAATTATACACGATTTGTGTCATGTGCTTCAAAAACAAGTGCTGGCGCGGGTTAGGGGATCACCAGCTGTGAAATCCATTTGCAGGTTTGTGCGATTAAGGATGACCCCAAAAAGTTGCGGAAAGCAGTTCCAAAATATTAGCTCTCCAGGAGGTTTACTTGCCCTGCAAGCCGCATGATAGAATCGCTCTAACTTTGTTGAAAGGAATGTATCAAGAGCCATGGATGTAAAATCGTTTGGTGAACGGGTTATTGACAGCCTTGAAAATGTTATTGTCGGAAAAAGGCAGTCTGTCGAACTGGTGGTAATCGGCTTGCTTTGTCAGGGACATGTGCTCATCGAAGATGTGCCCGGGGTGGGGAAAACCATGCTGGCAAGGAGTCTTGCGCGCTCCATGAAATGTGTATTCAATCGCATTCAATTTACCCCGGATATGCTCCCCAGTGACGTCACCGGTGTTTCCATTTACAACCAGCAGTCCAATCAATTCGAATTCAGACCTGGTCCCATCATCGGACAGATCGTTCTTGCGGATGAGATCAATCGCGCCACGCCAAAAACACAGGCGGCGCTCCTTGAAGCAATGGAGGAACGTCAGGTTACCGTGGATGGGGTCACGCACCCGATGCCCAAACCGTTCATGGTACTCGCAACCCAGAATCCGATCGAGTATGAAGGGACCTTCCCGCTCCCCGAAGCCCAGCTGGATCGTTTTTTACTGCGACTTCGTTTGGGGTACCCGGCCATAACCGATGAGATCCGCATCATGGATGACCAGAAGTTGCAGCACCCCATTGAATCCTTGCAGCCCGTTGTGACAGCGGAAGACACGCTTCGAGCGATCGAGGCGGTGCGGAAAGTATTTATTTCGACCGCAGTCAAACGCTACATTGTCGACCTGAGTACACGCACGCGCCAGAGTCAGGATGTGTATCTGGGTGCGAGTCCGCGTGGAAGTCTCTTCCTCGCCCGGGCGGGTCAGGCGCGGGCGGCATTGCAGGGACGCGACCACGTCTTGCCGGACGATATCAAGTCGTTGGCTGTGGCGGTGCTGGCGCATCGCATCATCCTTAGCCCCGCCGCGAGGATGCGTGATATGAGTTCCGACCGCATCGTGCAAGAGATCGTCCTTTCGACTCCCGTGCCTGGAGGTTCCTTCACCGCCGATAGCGCAGGAAAATCCCAGCCATGAGAACGGGGCGAATTTTTATCGCCTTGATTTTTGCGATCGGTCTCACTGGAGTGATAGTGGACGGGGCGGCGCTGTATTCGCGTTTCCTCTTTCTAAGCATATTGTTGACGGTTATTGCCTGGGCGTGGACTCGCTGGGTGATTAATAGATTGACCCTTGAGAGAAGTTCGCGTCAACTACGGGCAAATGTGGGCGATGTGTTCGAGGAAGGTTATAAACTGAACAACAACGGCATTCTCCCCGCCCCATGGGTGGAGGTGATAAATCGCTCTGGTTTGCCGGAAGCAGCGGGTTCGCGCCTGTTGACATTGGTCATGGGGCGGCAAATGCGCAGCTACACGGCGCGCTCCTGGGTGACGCGTCGGGGGAGTTTTCAACTCGGTCCGACCCGCATCCTCACTGGAGACCCCTTTGGCTTGTTCAGAGCCGTGAAAGAGATTTCCCCAAATGAGACATTGATCGTTTTTCCGATGATCCACGAAATTCAGTCCTTCCCATCGCCGCCGGGACTTTTGCCGGGTGGGCAGGTCATCCGTACCAGATCACAGGACATCACTCCGCATGCAGCTGGGGTGCGTGAATATGTTCACGGCGATGCAATGAAGCGCATCCATTGGCCCACCAGCGTCAGGCGCAACCGTTTGATGGTCAAGGAATTTGAACAAGACCCGCAGGCGGAGGTATGGATCTATCTTGACTGTCAGCGCACAGCTCATTTTGAAAGACGGAGTCAGCACGAAGAAGAAATAACCATGCCAGCCATGTTGCTTGCGAAGCGCCCGAAACTAAAACTGCCAGCCTCCACTTTTGAATACTCTGTGAGCATTGCGGCATCTCTCGCGCATTACTTTATTGGTCAGCGGCGCGCTGTGGGGTTTGCCAGTGCCGGACTGCCCTTTACCGAACTGCCCGCAGAGCGCAGCGAACGACAGGAGGCGAAAATCTTGGAGACGCTAGCCTTTGTCGAAGCAAATGGTAATCTTTCGATTGCCGCCCTCGTGGCAGCGCAGTCCTCGCTTCATCCGCAGCGATCCAGCATTATCCTGGTCACACCCACCACACGCCCAGACCTTTTGCAGGCGGTGGATGATTTGTTAATGCGTTACCTCTCCCCTGTGGTCGTATTGCTAGATGCCCATACATTTGGCGGACCCACCAGCCCGGAAAATATCGTCAATTCGTTGCATGAGCGGCGCGTTCCCGTCTGCGTTGTTTCCTGCGATGCAGATCTCTCGCTTGTGTTATCATCCATTTCAACTACACTCAAAACACAGGATTTTTCTGCATGGCAAACACCCGCATTGTCACCATCGATCTGAATTTTCAAAACAAGACGCAAGCCATCGCTTCCTATTTGATCAAATACAGCGATGGCGCTATTTTAATAGAAAGCGGACCGGGTTCGGTTCTTCCCGCGCTGGAGGCTGCTTTGGCAAAGGAAGGTTTATCCACCCGCGATATTACCCACGTATTGCTGACGCACATTCATTTGGACCATGCCGGGGCATCGGGCTGGCTTTCGCGTCAGGGCGCGGAAGTGTATGTCCACCCGAATGGCGCACCGCATTTGCTCAACCCCGAAAAACTCATTGCCAGTGCCACTCGCATTTATGGGGAGATGATGGACAAACTTTGGGGTGAGTTTCTGCCTGTGGAACAGGATAAGCTCAAAGTCCCGAAGGATGCGGAAGAGATCGTCATCGGTAACCTGCGCTTTTTGCCGGTCAATACGCCGGGGCACGCCGAACATCATTATTCCTATATCTTTGAAGATATCTGCTTTTCCGGCGATGTGGGTGGTGTGCGCATTCCCGGGTATGCCTACCTGCGCGCGCCCATGCCGCCGCCTGAATTGCATTTTGGGCGCTGGCGCGAGAGTTTGGCGCGGCTGCGTTCGCTCAAGTTTGCCCGCATCGCGCCGACGCATTTCGGCATTTTCGAGGATGCCGTCTGGCAGATCGACGAACTGGACAAGACCCTCGCTGCAATGGAAACGTGGCTGGAGGGGGTGATGGCATCCGACCCGTCGATAGAGGAGTTGCGCGGGCATTTTACCGATTGGATGAATAACGAGGCGCAAGAGAAAGGGCTGAGCGAGGACGTGCTGCGAGCCTATTCGCTGGCGAACCCGGTTGGCATGAGCGCTGATGGATTAATGCGCTACTGGAAGAAGGGGAGAAGTGCGTAATTTGTCATGCCAATTGCATGATGCTTGAAACATGCCAATTTGGAACAAAAAAGTTATACTTTCAATTCCAAGGAGATGATTATGAAGGACTTTTTAGCGATCTCCGATTACACATCGGATGAGATTCAGAACCTGCTCGACCTCGCGGTAAAACTCAAAAAGCAATATTTCAAAAAAGGCAATAAACCCATCTTTCAGGGGAAAGTCTTGGGGATGATCTTTCAGAAGCCGAGCCTGCGTACCCGTATCTCGTTCGATATGGCGATGCGGCATTGCGGCGGCGATGCGCTGTATCTTTCGCCGAATGAGATCGGCCTTGGCAAGCGCGAATCCATTGCGGATGTCGCGCGTGTTTTGTCCGGTTATGTTCAGGCGCTGATGGCGCGTGTGTTCGACCATGAGCATGTGCTGGAACTGGCGCGCTGGGCGGATATCCCCGTGGTCAACGGCTTGAGCGATTACAATCATCCCTGCCAGGGCATGGCAGATGCATTGACCATCGTCGAGAAGTTTGGCTCGAAGTCCAAGGGATTGAATGTTGCGTATGTTGGTGATGGTAACAACGTGGCGGTTTCGCTGATGCATGTCTCGGCGCTTCTCGGCTGGAACTTTACGCTTGCCAGCCCCGAAGGGTACGACCTCAACCCGAAGGCGGTGGAGATCGCCCAAAACATCGTCAAGAAGACCAAAAGTAAGTTGACCTTCATCCGTGATCCGCATGAAGCCGTAAAGAAGGCGCATGTGATCTACACCGATACCTGGACCAGCATGGGGCAGGAGGAAGAAACCGCCAAACGTGAGAAAGTCTTCCCGCCGTATCAGGTTAATGCACAACTTGTCAGTGAAGCGGATAAGGACGTCATTGTGATGCACTGTCTGCCTGCTCATCGCAACCACGAACTGACCGATGAAGTGGCGGATGGTCCGCATTCGGTCATTTTCCAGCAGGCGCACAATCGCCTGCACGCGCAGAAGGCAATTTTGGCGCGTCTCTTTGATGTGGCGTAACTAATTTTAAGTTTGGGAGAGATTTCTTTGAATACACAAGATTTTATCAAGATCGAAGAACAATACGGCGCGCATAATTACCATCCGTTGGATGTGGTCATCGAAAAAGCGGAAGGGGTGTGGGTGTATGATGTGGAGGGCAAAAAATACCTCGACTGCCTTTCCGCGTATTCCGCCGTCAACCAGGGACATGTTCACCCCGAGATTTTGAAGGCGCTGCTCGATCAGGCGAAGCGCGTCACGCTCACATCGCGTGCGTTCCGCAACGACCAGTTGCCCATGCTGTACAAGGAACTTTCCGAGATGACCGGCTACGAAATGTCTCTGCCGATGAATTCCGGCGCGGAAGCCGTCGAAACGGCGGTCAAACTTGCGCGCAAGTGGGCATATCAGGTCAAGAAAGTGCCGCGCCATCAGGCGGAGATCATTGTGGCAGGCAACAACTTCCACGGGCGCACGGTCACGATCATTTCGTTCTCTACTGAACCTTCCTACCGCGATGATTTCGGTCCCTTCACGCCCGGTTTTGTGGTGGTGGAATATGGGAACGCCGAAGCCATCGAAAAGGCGATCACGCCCAACACTGCAGCCGTGATGCTGGAACCGATCCAGGGAGAAGCGGGGGTGATCGTGCCGCCGGCTGGATATTTGAAATCTGTGGCTGCGATCTGTAAAACAAATAATGTGTTGTTTATCGCGGATGAAATTCAAACGGGCCTTGCCCGTACCGGGAAGTTGTTTGCCGCGCATCATGACGATGTCCGCGCTGACATTACCATCGTTGGCAAGGCGCTCTCCGGTGGCTTTTACCCCGTCTCTGCCATTCTAGCGGATAAAGCGGTGCTGGGCTTGTTCCAACCCGGTGAGCACGGCTCGACGTTCGGCGGCAATCCGCTGGCGGCGGCTGTGGCGCGCGCTTCGCTGCGCGTCATCCGCGAGGAAAAGTTGTCTGACCGTTCGGCGAAACTGGGCGAGTACTTCATCGAGCAACTGAGCGAAATCCCCAGTCCGCACGTCAAGGAAGTGCGCGGCAAGGGGTTGTTGATCGGCGTTGAACTCAAACCGGAGGCGGGCGGCGCACGCCGCTTCTGCGAAGCCTTGAAGGCGAAAGGTATCCTTGCCAAGGAGACCCACGATAATGTCATCCGCTTTGCGCCGCCGCTGGTGATCGATAAAGAAACGATAGATTGGGCGCTCCCCACCATACGAGAGACGCTCAATATGCCGTAACAAATCCAGACCCTGAAGGTATGGAAGCCTTTAGGGTCTTTTTATGGAGGTACTATGTATATCGGAATTCCAAAAGAAAGCAGACCATACGAATATCGGGTCGGTTTGTCCCCCGCCGGTGTGGAAATTTTGAACCATTTCGGACATCAGGTATTCGTCGAGCATGATGCGGGATTGGGGGCAGGGTTCAGCGACCAGGAATATGAAAAAGTTGGTGCGCGTATCGCCTATTCCCCGCAGGAAGTTTTTGGCAGAGCGGATTTTCTGCTGAAGATTGCCCGCCCGCTCAAGCAGGAACTGGAGTGGATGCAGGACGGCTCCGTGCTGGCAGGTTTCCTGCACCTGGCGTCCAGTTCACAAGACCAGATCGACCTGCTGCTCGAAAAGAAGATTTCGGCTCTGGCGTATGAACAGATCAAGGACGCAAATGGCGGATTGTCCGTCCTGCGCCCCTTCAGTATGATCTGCGGTTCGATGGTTACGCAGATCGCCGCGCGCTTCCTGCAAACCAACCGTGGTGGCAAGGGCATCATGTTGAGTGGTGTGCCCGGTGTTCCGCCCGCCGAAGTGGTCATCCTTGGCGCTGGCGTGGTGGGCACTTCTGCCGCCAAAAACTTTTTAGGCGCGGGTGCGCATGTCACCGTTCTGGATAATCGCATGGCGGCACTGGAAAAGATCGCCGACCGCTTCCCGGGACTTGTGACCATGTTCGCGACCAAACGGAATATTGAGCGCGCCACCGCCTTTGCGGATGTGGTGATCGGCGCCGTGCTGGTGAGCGGACAGCGCTCACCGGTGATCGTGACACGCGAAATGTTGCGAGCCATGAAGCCGCGCTCCGTAATCATCGATGTCAGTATCGATCAGGGTGGATGCGTGGAAACCTCCCGCCCAACCATGCACGATAACCCGACCTTTATCGAGGAAAACATCCTGCATTATTGTGTTCCCAACATTCCCAGCCTCGTAGCCCGCACGGCAAGCCATGTATTCGTCAACGCCGCCATGCCTTGCATTTCGGAGATCGCCAATAACGGGGTCGATGCGGTAATGAAACGGGTTCCCGCCATCGAAAGCGCTGTCAACACACACGGGGGAAATCTGGTCAACTTGGTGCGGCTGAGCGCGAAGGAGTAGTATATGAGCCCGTCTTTTAATTACCAATCTCGAGTAGCCACTGCTGAAGAAGCGGTGAAGGTCATCAAATCAGGAGATCGCGTCTTTCTGACCGGAAATGTGTCTGTGCCTCAGACACTTCTCGCCGCCTTGGTGAAGCACGCTCCGAACGTGCAAAATGTGGAAATCTGTCAGGCGCTGACGGTCGGTTCCGCCGATTATGTCGCCCCTGAAATGGAAGGTCACCTGCGGGTGAACTCCATGTTCATCAGCGCCAATATCCGCAAAGCGGTTCAGGAAGGTCGCGCCGATTTTACGCCGGTTCTGCTCTCCGAATTTCCGCTACTCTTCAAGCGTGGAGTTTTGCCCGTCGATGTGGCGGTCATTCACGTCTCCACCCCCGACGAACATGGCTTTTGCAGCCTGGGCGTGGAAGTTGGCTTGACCAAATCGGCTGCTGAGTCAGCCAAGATCATCATTGCCGAAGTCAACGAACAGATGCCCCGTACGCTGGGTGACTCGTTCATCCATGTCAGCCGCCTGACGCACATCGTCCCGGTCAACTACCCGATCCCCGAACATAAAATGACCGCCGAAGGCGACTCAGACATTATCCAGCGCATTGCCGGACATGTCGCATCATTAATACCCGATGGCGCGACCATGCAATTAGGCATTGGCTCCATCCCGGATGCGGTTTTGAAATTCCTCGTTGATAAAAAAGACCTTGGCATCCACACCGAATTGTTTTCTGACGGTGTCATCGACCTGGTCAATATGGGCGTATTGACGAATGCCCGCAAGACACTGCACCCCGGAAAGATCCTGGCAGGGTTCATCCTCGGGACCCAGAGATTGTATGGCTGGGTGAACGACAACCCGATGGTGGAAATGCACCCGACAGAATACGTCAATGATCCGTTTACCATTGCTCAAAACGACCGAATGGTGGCAGTCAACTCCGCCATCGAAGTGGATCTCACCGGTCAGGTCTGTGCCGACAGTATCGGACCGAAACTGTACAGCGGTGTCGGCGGTCAGCTGGACTTTATCTACGGCGCTTCCCGTTCCAAAGGCGGCGTTCCGATCATTGCCTTGCCCAGTACGGCAACCATGCGCGACGGGACGGCGGTTAGCAAGATCACAGCCATGCTGAAACCCGGCGCAGGCGTGGTCACTTCCCGCAACCACGTCCGTTTCGTCGTCACCGAATTTGGTATCGCCGACCTGTACGGAAAAACCATTCGCCAGCGTGCGCAGGCGTTGATCAAGGTCGCCAACCCAATATTCCATGATGAGTTGCAGCGGCAGGCGAAAGAACTGCACTACATTTAGGCTTTGCGGCAAGAAAAAACGACGCGGTGGATTTCGTAACCCCGCGTCGTTTTTGTTGTTAACAAGTCAATAATCCCATCCGGCTTGACATTCTGGCGGTTTTTACCTATCATCAGAGCGTTTTGAAATAATGAAGTTCATCATGTCTTGCGGGGGGATGGGCTGGTTTATATGATTTGCCATGTTCACTGAGATTTTTGAACAAAAATTTATTATCGATAGGAAGTTTTCACATGCGTAATACAAAGATTGTCGCAACTATCGGACCTGCGTCCGACTCAGAAGAGGCGCTGGAGTCCCTGATTCATTCTGGAATGAATGTGGCGCGCCTAAATTTTTCGCACGGAACACATGAACAGCATGCTTTGCGTATAGCCAAGATTCGGTTGGTGTCCTCCAAACTCAATATGCCGGTGGGCATCTTGCAGGACTTGCAGGGACCGAAGATCCGCGTTGGAAAATTGGAGATCCCACTACAGCTTTCAACAAGTGAGGAAGTCTGCTTGTATGCCACACAGGACGAACCGCCGAAGAATGGCTGTCAATTGATCCCTGTTGATTTTCGTGAATTGTTCGACTCTGTGCAGATTGGCGACAAACTATTACTCGACGACGGGCGTCTTGCCTTGCTGGTGTCCTCTGCCGAAGGGCGGGTCGTTCATGCCAGGGTGTTGGTGGGGGGCACGCTCTCTTCGCACAAGGGCATCAACCTGCCCGGCGTGAAGCTGCGCATTGCCGGTTTCACCGAAAAGGACAAAGCTGACCTTGCGTTCGGCATCTCTCAAGGCGTGGATGCGGTTGCGATTTCATTCGTCCGAAGTGCGCAGGATGTGAAGATCGTCCGTGCCGCGATCGAGGAATTTTCACGGGGAGGGCGCACACCGCTCCTGATCGCCAAGCTGGAAAAGCCCGAAGCCCTCGACGAGCTGCAAGAGATTTTAGATGTCGTGGACGGGGTGATGGTTGCCCGAGGCGACCTGGGGGTGGAACTCCCACCAGAGCGCGTGCCGCCCTTGCAGAAGATGATCATCCGCGCGGCGAACGCGCGCGCGAAACTGGTCATCACCGCCACGCAGATGCTTGAGTCCATGATCCAGAATCCGCTGCCAACCCGCGCTGAAGCGTCGGATGTTGCCAACGCTGTCTTCGACGGCACTGATGCGGTCATGTTGTCCGCTGAAACGGCTTCAGGCGAATATCCTGGCGAAGCGGTTGCCATGATGGCGCGTATCGTGCGGGAAGCCGAATCGCACTATATTGAGTGGGGCAGCCGTCAGGATGGCAGGGCAGGTCTCGGGGAGAGCGATGCGGCATCAATGGCGCGTGCGGCAAATGCGCTTGCAAAAGATCCCGAAGTCCGCGCAGTCTCCGTCTTCACCATGCAGGGACGCTCCGCCTGGCTCATGTCCAAAGCGCGCCCGTCGAAGCAGATCCTTGCCTTCACGCCGCAGCAGGAAACTTTTAACCAACTCGCATTTCTGTGGGGCGTTCAACCGCATCTCATCAAATACGCCAACACGTTGGATGACATGCTTTCGGATGTGGACGCTGCCTTGTTGAAATCCGGTATTCAGTCTGGTCAGCAGGTGGTGCTCATTTGCGGCTATCCCATCGGCGAACAGCGCCCGCCCAACATGGCATTGCTGCACACGGTCGGCAGCGAGCCCACGGTGAGTCTTGCGCGCAAATTGGCGGAAAAGAATATCAAAGCGTAGACAGATTCTCCCCTCCAATAGAATCAAAGCGGATGCAGTGAACTTCCTTGCTGCATCCGCTTCTTTCTTAACCGCAGTTTTTTTTTCTGTTTTCTGTGAGTCTTCACTCCCCCGAAGCGATCAAGATGCCAATGCCGATCAGCACTCCACCTGCAAGAAATAAGCTGGTGATGTTCTCCGAAAGAAAAAGCCACCCGAGTAATGTGCCGACGACCGGCTGGGCAAAGAAGGTCAAGGAGGCGACTGCGGCTGGTAGTTCTGCAAAGGCATAGTTCCAAAGGAACATGGCTATTGCCGTGGAAACAATGCCCAAAAATAGAATTCCGCCAAAGATGCCCCATGTAATTTCGCCGACGCCCTGTATATTGATCTCCCATATCCCGAACGCCAAACTGGAAGGCACACCACCCAACAGCATGAGTGTGCTGCCCACCAGCAAGTCCGAAGACCTGGAAACCTTCCGCACCAATACGGAGTACAACGCCCAGGTCAGAGCCGCTGCCAGCAGGCTCATGTTGCCCCAGAACAAGGTGGGCGAAAGTTCCGCATTACGCGGGTCAATAACCGCCAGCACGCCCAATGTGGAGATGACCAACGCGAGAATGCGGCGCGGGGTCGCTTTTTCGCCAAGCAAAAATGGCGCAAACAGCAGCACAAATGCCGGGGTGGCAGATGTGACCAATGCCCCGTTCGAGGCGGTGGATAGCTTCGTGCCAACGAATTGGAAGCCGAGCGAAATCCCATACCCCACGAACCCCACCAGAAAACTTGTCCAAAAGAATTCCTTGGTGATGACGGTTTTTTGCCCCGCCTTTTTATCGCGGAAATAAATAACGATTCCCAGTGTCAGCGCGCCGAGGATCAGGCGAAGAAAAAGAAGGGAGAACGGCGGGATGACGTCCAAAACCACCTTGCTGACGACGTACATTCCGCCCCAAATGGATGCGGCGGCAAGCCCTGCGAATAATCCTTCAAGTGTGTGGTGTTTATGCATAGCCCCCGATTATATCGGACTTGACCGGGTTGTTTGTATCAGCGGCTGTTTTTGTATACATCCCATAGCAGGATGGAGCCCGCGCTGGCGACATTCAACGAGTTGACTGCGCCGGAGACCGGGATGCTGACAACATAGTCGCAAAGGTTTTTCAAGGCAACGCTCATGCCTTTGGCTTCATTGCCTAGGACAATGGCGATAGGTTTGGTCAGCGGGTGGGTTAGCAGCGAGACATCACCAGTTGAGTCCGTGCCGACGAGGCGGACGCCGATGATGCGCCTTTGTTCGGAGATCCACGCTTCGAACTCCGGCATGGATGGAACGGGGACGATCTTGGAATGGAAGATGCTCCCCAAACTCGAGCGGATCACCTTGGGATCATACACGTCCACGCCGTGCCCGACGATCAGAACTGCATCCACGCTGAATGAATTTGCCGAGCGGATCAGTGAGCCGAGATTACCGTAATCACTGGGGCGGTCAAATACCAGCAGGAACGGGTCCGACGGCAGGCTGAGGTCATGAATCTCAAGCGGCTCGACTCTCGCAGTGACAACGATCTCCGACGGTTCCTCGCGGTCACATATGGACTTGTATAGGTCGAATGGCATGCGAATGATTTTCGAATTCCGATGCTTGCGGATCAAGTTCTGCGACCATGTGGAAAGTTTATCTGGTTCCGAGGTGATGATGCGCGTAAATTCCAAGCCCGCCTGTTCCGCCTGTTTAATGGACTCGATTCCCTCGATGAAGATCTCCTTCAATTTGTGGCGTTTGGTACGGTTCGTTTTCAGCGATTGGATGATTTGGAATTCAGCGTTCTCTGTGCTGATGGTCAGAATTGGCATGGGTTATTCGTTTACCGCCCTTTCTCTTCGCAGTTTTTTGATCTTGCCGCGTTGCTTTTTCTCTTTCAAGCGTTCTTCTTTTGAGGCCTTGGTGGGTTTGGTCTTGTGGCGCGCTTTTGGTTTCTCGCCTGCTTTGCGGATCAGTTCATGGAACTTTGCCAGCGCGTCTTCGCGATTTGCCTCCTGTGTGCGGAAACGCTTCGCTTCAAGGATCAACACGCCGTCAGCGTTGACCCGTTTTCCGGCTATCTGGATCAGCCGTCCCTTAAGATCGGAAGCGAGCGCTTGGGAATTGACGACATCAAAGCGCAGCTGCACCGCCGTTGCAACCTTGTTCACGTTCTGCCCGCCCGGTCCCGACGCGCGGATATATTCAAGTGTGATTTCATTTTCGAGATTCTTCATTTCATCAAAATTATAAAATAAAAAACCCTCCCCCAAATCCATGGATTTGGGGGAGGGTTGGTCGGGCGTTAGAACATCAGCGCATTGATCTTGTCGATCATTGCGCGCTCTGGGCGTAAATCCGCGTCGGTGAGACGGTTGAGCGGTGTATCCACAAGGTTGTAGATTTCGGTCAGGGCGGGCTTGGTGGTGTTTACGTAGATCAAGCCGGTTAGGAGCCAGTTGTTCTGCTGCGCTTCTTCGAGCACGCGCAGGGCTTCCTGTCGGTTGGCAGGATCGTAACCTTTTTCAAGGTTCTTCAAAATGACGGTCGAGCCGTCGTGCATGGCAACTTCGCGGATCTCGCCGTCGATCATTTCCTGTTCGAGCATGATCTCGCTGCGGGGGGCAATATAGGAAATTTCGTGCAGGGGTTCTTCGTGATCCTTGCCCCAGGCGTAGGAATGGTAGGCATTTTCCTGGTTGTTGAAGGTCACGCACGGGCTGATGATATCCAGCACGGCGATGCCGTTGTGAGCCAGCGCGGCTTTGATCAATTCCTTCACCTGCTTGGGGTTGCCCGCAAATGAGCGTGCCACAAAGGTTGCATTGGAGACCAATGCTTCCATGCAGATGTCCACCGGCATGTAGGGGTTTTCGCCTTGCTTCTTGAGCTGCAAGCCTTTTTCCGCTGTGGCAGAGAACTGACCTTTGGTGAGTCCGTACACGCCGTTATTCTCCACAATGTAGACCATATTCACATTGCGGCGCATGACATGCTTGAACTGACCCATGCCGATGCTGGCCGTGTCCCCGTCGCCGGAGACGCCGATGCCCTTCATTCGCGCGTCGGCGAACAGCGCGCCGGTCGCAATGGACGGCATGCGTCCGTGCAGGCTGTTGAAGCCGAAGGTGCGGTTTAGAAAGTAGGTGGGCGACTTGGATGAACAACCGATGCCGCTGAACTTCATCACATCTTCAGGCACCACGTTCATTTCGTACAGCGCCGAGACGATCTGGTTCGAGATCGAGTTGTGTCCGCAGCCCTGGCACAGAGTACTGGGCGCGCCGCGATAATCATTTTTTGTCAGACCGGCAGCATTGGTGTTTGCCGTTGCGCCAGCCATGGGAAGGGTTTCTGCCATGATTGTTTACTCCTTTTCCAAATTACTTCCGCTTCGCCTTGGATTTTACGGCGGTTTTCTTGGCGGGCTTCTTCGCTTTGGATTTTACGGCGGTTTTCTTGGCGGGCTTCTTCGCTTTGGGAGACGACTTAACCGCTGCTTTTTTAGACTTGGTCTTGGTCGCTGCTTTCCCGGCGGTTTTCTTCGCTGCGGGCTTTGCCTTCTTGCTTTCCGAAGCCGTGTATTTCGCCAGCACACCTTCGCGTACCCATTTGGCGGAGGCGGGCAGACCGTCGTGATACGCCACAGATTTGAGTTTCATCGCAAATTGCGGATATTCCGTCAGCAAGATCTGGTTCATCTGACCATCTCGGTTCATTTCCACCACGAAAACCTGATCGTATTTGGTGATGAACTTGGTCACTTCGTCTGTGAACGGTAAGGCACGGACACGCAGGAAGTCCGCTTTGATGCCGTCATCCTTGGCGAGGTGATACTGCGCCTCGAGCACGGCATTTTCCGTCGAGCCGAAGGCAAGGATGCCGACCGTGGCGCCCTTCATTGAATGCAGGACGGGCTTCGGCATGTACTTCTTGGCGGTCTCATGTTTCTTGCGCAGACGTTCCATCACACGCATGTAGGTCGCGGAGTCTTCGGTGTACTTGGCGTATTCATCGTGACCGGTTCCACGAGTAAAGTAGGCGCTCATCGGGTGCTTGTTGCCCGGCAGGGTGCGATAGGGGATACCATCGCCATCCTTGTCGAGATAACGACCCCAATTGTTTTTGATCTCTTCGAGGTCTTTTTCCCAAAGGATCTTGCCGCGATCCAGCGGAGTTTCGGGGTATTCGAATGGCTTGCTCATCCATTGGTTCATGCCCATGTCCAGGTCGCTGAGCACAAAGACCGGGGTCTGCAGCCGTTCGGCAATATCCAACGCTTTCCAGCCAAATTCGAAACATTCATAGACATCACCCGGCAGAAGGATGATGGAGTTCGAGTCGCCGTGACCGATGAAGTGCGTGAAGGTTAGATCGCCTTGTGAGGTGCGGGTGGGCAGACCCGTGCTGGGACCGATACGCTGCACATCCCAAATGACGACCGGCGCTTCGGTGTAATATGCCAAGCCTGCAAATTCAGTCATCAGCGAAAGTCCCGGACCGGAGGTGGAGGTCATCGAGCGTAACCCCGCCCAGCCAGCGCCGATTGCCATGCCGAGCGCGGCGAGTTCGTCTTCCGCCTGCACCACAGCATAGGTGTGTTTACCGTCTTCGCGTTTGCGGAGCACCGGCAGATAATCGTTCAACGCTTCAGCAAGGGATGATGCGGGAGTGATCGGGTACCAGCCTGTGAATTGAATTCCGCCGAAGATCGAGCCAAGAGCGCCGGCGGTATTGCCGTCTGCCATGATCAAGCCTTCGGTCTTGTTCATAGATTCGAGTTGGAAGGGGTCTTTCTTTTCGAGATTCGTTTTTGCCCATTCCATGCCTGCTTTGACCGCGTTCAGGTTCATGTCGATGGGTTTCTGCTTGCCTTTGAAGTGGAAGTTGAGCGCCGCTTCAATTTTTTCCGGATCGATCCCGATGATCTGTGCCAGCACACCGACGTAGACCATGTTGCCTACGAGGTCGCGGAAATCGGTCGGCACATTCGGGTCGTTCTTGACGATGGCTTTGACCGGCATCGGATAGATGGCAACATCCACGCGGGTGATGGGTTGCTTGATATCATCGGCGTAGAGAAAGGCTCCACCCGGAGTGACCGCTGCGAGGTCCCGGGCGAACGAATCGGGGTTCATCGCAATAACAATGTCGTTCCTTTCATGCCGTGCAATAAATCCATCCTTGTTGACGCGAATGGTATACCACGTGGGCAAGCCCTGAATATTGGAAGGAAACAGGTTCTTGCCGGAAACGGGAATCCCCATCTTGAAGATGGATCGCAGGATGGTGTTGTTGGCGGTGGAACTGCCGGAGCCGTTCTTGGTGCCAACCGTGATCGAAAAATCGTTCACAATCTTGTTCATGGAACTCCTCGAAGGATTTTCGTCATTTCGACGATGATAGTAATTGGTGGATCAGATCCGTGTGTTCGGATAGGGCTTTGTAGCCTGCATCCACATCATTTTTACAAATGGAGTCGACCATTTGTTGATGATACGTCCAGACTTGGGTAAGGTAGTTGTAGTCGGTAAAGAAGTTCAAACCGACGGCTTCGTACGCATCCCAGTACGATTGGAGCAACCCCGTGACGAAAGGATTCTCCAGGCGGTGATAGATGGTGAGGTGTAATTCGCGATGTTCGGGGTGGGGGATTTCGACCGGGTTGCCGCGCAATTTTTCCCATGCACGTGCCACGAGTTCTTGAAGGTGATCGTGGTCTTCGGATATCAGCGAGCCGACGGCTTCGTGCCAGTAGGCGATCTCGATGTGCTGCCGCAAGTCGGCGAACTTGGTGAAGTGGTCCTTGTTCATTGCGATGGCGTAATCGAGGCTTTGTTGGACCGCCGGGGAAAAGGAATAGGGCTTGCGCCTCATTCCCGTACGCGGCTTGACCTCTACGAGACCGAGCGCTCGCGCCACTTCGAGTTGTTCCCGCAAGGCTGCCACACCAACGCCGAGTTCGCGGCTGAGTTCTGCCAATGCGGGAAGTTTGTTCTCCGCCTCTGGGTGCGATGCCAGGTAGCTAAGAAATTCGGAAATGTTTGGGGTGGAGCGTTCTCGCAGCATAAATTTGATTAATCCGATTAATCAAATTTTACGCCTTAATGGGTGTGAATGTCAAGGAGTGCTGGCTAAGAGTTTCGTTAAGAGATAATCAATGGAGATCAAATCTTTTTATCTCTCGCGCCTGCCTTCTTCCAGGAGATTGATCATCTCGTTTATTCGCTTTGTTCGAGTTTCTTCACGTTTTGCGCTTTCGATCCATCGAATGAAATTTTTTCTATAGAATGTCGGTAAACTTTCAAAAAATATCTGTGCCTTTTTGCTGCCAGATAGTGCCTTCGCAATATCTGAAGCGATATTGTTTTCCTGTGGACCCTCTAAAGATAATTGCACATTTATACCTGCTCCAATTTCAATGCCGCTATCGCGCATCCAGGCTGCCCCCAGTCTAAGGAAATATTCTTGTCCCAATGCACCAAGAGTGCCGCGTACCGAAACTCCATTTATCGTTCCGGTGACATGGTATCGCGGCTTGGCCCCCCAAACTTCGCGCGGCGAAAAAGGGATTCTTACAAATGTGAAACCGCCCTCTTTTTGAATAATTGCATCAAATGATGTTTGATTGGTTTCGTTCATCATGATTCCTCCTCAATATGTTGTGTTTATTAGAAAATTGAAGTCAGTACTCCGGTTTACGGCTTGCTCTCTTGGAAGTTGCCTGCGCTGGAATGGAAATTTTCACGCGCCGCGAAGCGGAGGCGGGGTGTGTGCTTTGTAGGGCGCAATTCCAATACCTTGAAGAGATTGGCTTGAAAGAATGCAATTGATTAATCGACATCATTGAGTAACCAATTATATAAAGTATTCTTTGCGGTGTCAGTTAAAGGCGAACTCCGCCTAGTTACATTATCAACCTGCACAATAACTGTTTCTGCATTAGCTACACACTTGTTTTCTTGAAATAGCCTTTGAAATATAGTCATGGAACTATTTCCGATTTTCAAAACTCCCGTCCCTATATTTACTTCGCCTGGCCACGTAATCTCGTTTAAGAATTCTAGCTTGAGTGATGCAATAACAAAACTCGAACTATCAACAAGAATAGGATAGCGAGTGTTATATAGGACTTCAACTCTTCCCGTTTCCAAGAACGATGAAAAATTCGCGTTGTTTACATGCCCTTGACGGTCTGTATCAGCGTAACGAATTTTATCGAAGGTTATTAATGGAAAATCTTCTAAATTTAGTTCTTTCATTGACCGCTACCGCCTTAATGTTTTATTCTTGTTGATTGATTGAAAAGATCGATCAAATATGAGTGCTCAAAATTTTTCCAGAACCTAACGGCTTGCGCCACCGTGCCCGTTAGGGGATACACCACTTCGTGGCGCAAGCCTGCGCTGGGGCGGGGACGGCGAAGCCGTCCAGCCAGCCTGTCCTCGGTATTTGCCCGAGAGTCAGGCAGTTCGCCCCGCGCAGCGATGCGGAGACGGGGTGCATGCTATGTTAGCCACCTTTATGCTTTAGGTGAATAACGACGGACTTTGGGTTTCTGCTAAAGTGGATTCTGTGTCGTTTTGTATAGTGGCAAAGATTTTGTTGGTTTATGTTCAGCCAAACACCAATTATCTTTCTGTCCACTATTGCTGATTGTTCTACAACCAGCGCTGAACAGATTCAACAATATCATTAGGGGTAGCATTAAAAATAATTTTTGAACCAGGGGCATTTTCGTGTATTGTGTTTACTAACTTCTCAAATAGAATGAAATTTACAGGAGAAATTCTAACGCCTGCTCCAATTAGTACGCCATCAAATTTTGAAGACTTAAGTTTTCCCACAAAATCCGTCAAATCCGAAACACCTGTATCTATGAAATAAAGATCAGATTCATAGCCCAATTCTGTCAGTTTCTCCCTTTCGATTTTTATCCCCAACAAAACCTTTTCAGCGGTCAGACCTGGTTCAAAACCAGGTTTTGAAAAATCCACTGTATTTGGATTCATACCAACAATCAAGATTCTCTTCATAGTGTCTCCTTTTAGAAAAATCGTACCGAGTAATTTGGGATGTTTCTTAAGTACCTTCTGTTTTAGCGAGAGGTGGCTAACGGCTTGCGCCATTGTCCCCTTTAGGGGATACACCACTTCGTGGCGCGAGCCTGCGCTGGGGCGGGGACGGCGAAGCCGTCCAACCAGAAAAAGGCTAAGGCGTGAAAAATGCTTGGGATTTGCGCAGAGTCCCCAGCGTCAGGTGCACGCTTTGTTGGGTGCGTTTTTTTTTACAGTTAAGTTATCTAAATGGGGGTTGTGTATGATACTTTCCGCAATTGGCACATTTTTTGTATGGTACTGAATATTTATACTCTTCATAATCATCTGGATCGTATGAAAAACCGTCTTTATTAGAAGGTTTATAACCTCCTCTACGTCTAGAGCCAGTGCGCTCTTCGTAAAATGTCTTAATAGTTCCTTTTCTGCCACATCCACTACATGTTTTATTTTCCCAAGCCGCCTCACTAATAGATTCAAAAATTTTTCCAACAAACATAAATGCAAGTACAACAAGTATCAAGAATATTGCTACAACAATAGTTGCCATCTTTTAACTCCTTATGATTGTTTTTTAATGTAAAAGCATTAAACCTACAAACCGAAAAATGTGAATTATTCAATAGACTTTATCTATAATATTAAAAACGTTCCGAGTATTTATGTTCCGCTTCTTGAATAATTAGACAAATCCTTGGGGCGTTCATTTCGGATAATGCCTAATATCTAAACTGCGAATAAACAAGCACCCAACGGATTGCGTTACCTGCGCTGGGGCGGGGACGGCGAAGCCGTCCAGCCAGAAAAATGCT
>ERZ761607.65-NODE-65-length-260789-cov-74.567467_pt1 | contig 260789 bp, 213 predicted proteins | sample MGYA00511164_ERZ761607 | MGnify/ENA primary metagenome ERZ761607 (study PRJEB28899, sample SAMN02445080) | bioreactor sludge metagenome | biome: EBPR sludge | place: Australia: Brisbane, Thorneside Wastewater Treatment Plant | collected 2011-06-22 ... | reverse complement strand
CACTCCAAAAAGCGAGAATGTACATAATTTTGTCATTTGTGAACAGACCCTAGTATCTCTGGGGAATGACCTCTCGGAGGCGGGCCAAGGCACCCCGCTCGACACGACAGAAGCGGAGATCCAGCGCCACCGCACTGCACTGAGTCGAGCAGGCCTCTCCGCCCCAATGTAAGCACTGGCTCGACACGGTCTGCTCTGCGCGGCAACGACCCTGTTCGACCACGGGTACGGCCGTGGCGACGACCTGACTGCAATGCGTAGCAACGGAATTGCGGCCAACGGTTGGGGCCCCTACTTCGCACCCGATCAGCAGAAGCTGCGGGCCAAAGTCGTCAACCTCGGCTTCGTTATCAACGTCATCGAGGACTTCGAGGGCGCATCGCCGCCCTGCAAGGTGCATTCAAACTTGCGGAAGAACTCCTCGTTGTTTCGACGATGCTCTATGGAAGCGCGCCACCGCCCGGACAACCCTATCGGGATGGCTACCTGACCGGGCGTCAAACGTTCCAGAAATACTTCACCCAGAACGAACTCAAGGAATTCGTCGAATCCGTTCTCGACACCGAGGTCATCGCAGTCGGGCCGGGCATCATGTTCGTTTTCGCGGACAAGGGTGCTGAGCTGCGATTCCTGTACGGCCGACAACGCAGTCATCATGCCCTGAAGTTTCTGGGCTACCGCCGAGCTCAGGAAGCGCACCCCCGAGGGCACCACGGCCTTCCAGACGCGAACAACAAATCGCCGAACACACGACCTCATCGACGCGCTGTGGCAGGCAATGCTGACCCTGGGCCGCACGCCCGAGCCATTCGAGTTTACAGGCTACGCGGCGACCGTTGAAGCTTTCGGCTCGTGGGGGCGCGCAACTCGATTCGTTCTCGATATCAAGGGCACTGCAGAGTTCGAACTTGCGGCAGCCGGGCGTCGCGCAGATCTCCTCGTGTACCTCGCGCTCCAGCTCTTCTCGAAGCGAAAACGCTACAGTCACCTCGATGAAAGTTTGCAGCGTGATGTCAAAGTGCATTTCGGCGACTACCAGAAGGCCCTCGCCACGGCCCAGACCTTGCTGCTGAGCGCCGCTGAGCCATCCACGCTCGATGACGCCTGCCGTGCTGCGCAAGCGAAGCGGCTCGGCTACTACGTCGAGAGCAACTATCCCAGCGAAAATACGGGGGACTTCGGACGGTTACGGTTCCGCAAGGTAACGACTATGTTTTTCTACGCCCCGCATTTTGGGGCGTCTGCGTAACGACTATGTTTTTGACGTAACGACTTTGTTTTGCAGGTAACGACAATGTTTTTGTCACACAACTCAACTTCGCCCGTCCCCATCTCACTCGACCGTCACGCTCTTCGCCAGGTTACGCGGCTTGTCCACATCAGTGCCTTTCACCAGCGCGGCATGGTACGAGAGGAGTTGCAGGGGGATGACGTGCAGCACAGGGGAAAGCATGCCGTAGTGCTCGGGCATGTGCAGGATGTGCACGCCTTCGGACTCGGGGATTTCGCTGCCGGCGTCGGCGAAGACGTAGAGTTCGCCGCCGCGGGCGCGGACTTCCTGAAGATTGGACTTGAGCTTTTCGAGCAGTTCGTCGGCGGGGGCGACGGCGATGACCGGCATGTCGCGGTCGACCAGGGCAAGCGGGCCGTGCTTGAGTTCGCCGGCGGCATAGGCTTCGGCGTGGATGTAGGAAATTTCCTTGAGCTTGAGCGCGCCTTCCATCGCGATCGGCCAGTGGCTGCCACGCCCCAGGAAAAGGGCATGATGCTTGGCGGCGAAGCGCTGGGCCCAGCGCTCGATCTCGGGCTCGAGTTCCAGCACCTTTTGCACCGCCACCGGCAGGTGGCGCAGGCCGTTGAGCGCGCGCTGCTCGGCGGCGTCGTTGAGGCGGCCGCCCTGCTTGGCCAGCGCGAGTGTCAACAGCGCCAGCGCCGCGAGCTGGGTGGTGAAGGCCTTGGTGGAGGCGACGCCGATTTCGGGGCCGGCGCGGGTGATGAAGCGTAGCGCGGCTTCGCGCACGATGGCCGATTCGGGTACGTTGCAGATCGCCAGGGTGCGGGTCATGCCGAGGTTGCGCGCATGCTTGAGCGCAGCCAGGGTATCGGCGGTTTCACCGGACTGCGAGATCACCACCACGAGGGTGTCGGGGTTGGGCACGGATTCGCGGTAGCGGTATTCGCTGGCGATCTCGACCACGCAGGGTACGCGGGCGATCGATTCGATCCAGTAACGCGCGACCAGCCCGGCGTGGTAGCTGGTGCCGCAGGCAATGATCAGGACCTGCGAGACACCGTCGAGCAGTTCCGGGGCGCGCGAGCCGAACAGTTGCGCGCTGACCGAGCCGCCGCCGGCGATGGTCTCCAGCGTGTTCGCCAGCGCCTGCGGCTGCTCGAAGATTTCCTTCTGCATGTAATGGCGAAACTGACCGAGCTCGACCGCGTCCGCGGACAGGCTGGAAACATGCAGCTCGCGCTCGACCGGGCTGCCGTCGGCGCGGACGATGCGGTATCCGCCCAGGCGCAGTTCGGCAAGATCGCCGTCCTCGAGGTAGATCACGTTGCGGGTGACCTGCAGCAGCGCGGCGGTATCGGAAGCGGCATACATGCCGTCCTCGCCCACGCCCAGCAGCAAGGGCGCGCCGCTGCGCGCGACGATGGCGCGCGTCGGTTCGGCTTCGGACAACACCGCGATCGCGTAGGCGCCGGTGAGCTCGTTCACCGTCAGCCGGACGGCGTCGAACAGATCGGCGCCGGTGGCGAGCTTGCTCTGGATGAGGTGGGCGATCGCCTCGGTGTCGGTATCCGACTCGAACACATAGCCCTGTGCCTGAAGGCGGCTGCGGATTTCGGCGAAGTTCTCGATGATGCCGTTGTGAACCACCGCGAGGCCGCCGGAGATGTGCGGATGGGCGTTGCGCTCGGACGGCACGCCATGGGTGGCCCAGCGCGTGTGGGCAATGCCGATCGTTGCCGCCAGCTGGCGCTCGTCCGCCAGCGCGGCCAGGTCGGCTACCCTGCCGGCGGAGCGCAAGCGGGTCAAGCCCTGGTTGACGACCGCCACCCCGGCCGAGTCATACCCGCGGTACTCGAGCTTGCGCAGCCCCTCGATCAGGACGGGAACGATGTTGCCGGTGGAAATGGCCGTGACGATGCCGCACATGGAAACTCTCCTGGATTACTTCTTGATCTTGATCGGCCGCTTCCAGCCGGGAATGGCGAGCTGGCGCGCGCGCGAAACGGTGAGCTGCTCGGGCGGCGCATCCTTGGTGAGCGTGGTGCCGGCACCGAGCGTGGCGCCGCGGCCGACGCGCACCGGCGCGACCAGCTGGGTGTCGGAGCCGATGAAGACGTCGTCCTCGATGATGGTGCGGAACTTGTTGGCGCCATCGTAGTTGCAGGTGATGGTGCCGGCGCCGATGTTTACCCGTTGGCCGACGTCGGCATCGCCCACGTAGGCGAGGTGGTTGGCCTTGGAGTGGTCCTGGATGTGGCTGTTCTTGATTTCGACGAAGTTGCCGACGTGCACATCCGCCCCCAGCCGCGTGCCCGGGCGGGTGCGCGCATAGGGGCCGATCACGCAGGCGGCGCCCATGGTGGTGTCCTCGATATGCGAGAACGGCGCGATGCGGGTGCCGGCACCGATCACGGCGTCGCGGATCACGCAGTTGGGCCCGATGCGCACGTTGTCGCCAAGCTCGACGCGGCCTTCGAACACGCAATTGACGTCGATCTCGACATCCTGCCCGCAGACGAGCTCGCCGCGCAGGTCGAAGCGGCCCGGGTCGATCAGGGTGACGCCGTCGTTCATCAGCCGTTCGGCCTGGTTGCGCTGGTGGAGGCGCTCGAGCTCGGCGAGCTGGCCGCGATTGTTCACGCCCAGGGTTTCGCCGACGGCGTCGGGCGTGACGGTGACCACCGGCGTGCCCTCGGCGACGGCCAGCGCGATGATGTCGGTCAGGTAATACTCGCCCTGCGCGTTGTCGTTGCCGACCCGCGCCAGCCAGTCGACCAGGCGCTCGTACGGCGCCATCAGGATGCCGGTATTGATCTCGTTGATGCGCAACTGCTCGGGCGTGGCATCCTTCTGCTCGACGATGCACTGAACGGCGCCCTCGTCATTGCGGACGATGCGGCCGTAGCCGGTGGGGTCTTCGAGCTCGATGGTCAGCAGCGCGAGCGAACGCTCGCCCGCCGCGGCGCGCAGGCGGCGCAGTGTCGCCTCGCCGATCAGCGGCACGTCGCCGTACAACACCATCACCGGCGCACCGCCGTCCAGTTGCGGCAGGGCCTGGGCGACTGCGTGGCCGGTACCGAGTTGCGGCTCCTGGCGGGCCCAGACGATATCCGGGGCCTGCAGGGCCTCGCGCACCACTTCGCCGCCATGTCCATACACCACGCAGATGCGCGAAACATCGAGCCTTCGTGCGGTTGCGAGCACATGCGCGAGCATCGGCCGACCCGCGAGCCGCTGCAACACCTTGGGCAGGGCCGAGCGCATGCGCGTTCCCTTGCCCGCCGCCAGAATCACGACATCCATGGACACCCCGAAGCATTCGAAATCGGGCCGAAGTGTAGCATGGGGCCATGCACCGGCCCGTGACCCTGTGCGCATTCACATTTACACAACACTCGATGGTGCACCGCACATGGCAAGGAATGTTTCACACAGAAACGAATAGCAACAAAGGTAGAATGGCAATGTTGCAACGCACCCTGCGAGAACCCGCATGCACAAACCAGCAAACCAATACATCGAGAACCGCACCTACGACGAAATCCAGATCGGCGATTTCGCACAGCTCGTGCGAACGCTGCGCCCGGATGACATCCACCTGTTCGCAGTCATGTCGGGCGACGTCAACCCGACCCACGTCGACACCGAATATGCGCGCTCCAGCCAGTTCCGCGAAGTGGTCGGCCACAGCATGTGGGGCAGCACCCTGATCTCGTCGATCCTGGGCACCGAGTTCCCCGGTCCGGGTACTGTTTACGTGTCGCAAGGGCTGAACTTCTGGCGTCCGATCACGATTGGCGACACGCTCACCATCACGGTGACCTGCCGTGGCAAGTTCGAACACAATCACCACCTGATCCTCGACTGCCTGGCGGTCAATCAGGATGGTCTCAAGGTGATCGACGGCGTCGCCGAAGTGCAGGCCCCGACCGAGAAGGTCAAGCGCACCCGCATCAACCTGCCCGAAGTCACGATTTCGGATCGCGAACTGCGCTACCGCCACCTGTTGTCGATCACGTCGGGGCTCTCGCCGATCCCGATCGCGGTGGCCCATCCGTGCGACGCGGAATCGCTGCGCGGTCCGATCCAGGCGGCCCAGGCCGGCCTGGTCGACCCGATCCTGGTCGGCCCCGAATCGCGCATTCGCGCGGTGGCCGAAGAGCAAGGGCTCGACCTGACCGGTTTTCGCATCGTCGACACCCCGCACAGCCATGCCTCGGCCGAGACCGCCGTGGCCCTGTGCCGCGACGGCGGCGTCGAAGCGCTGATGAAGGGCTCGCTGCACACCGATGAATTGATGAGTGCGGTGGTGTCGCGCAGCGGATTGCGGACCTCGCGCCGCGTCAGCCATGTGTTCATGGCCGATGTGCCGACCTATCCGCACCCGCTGCTGATCACCGACGCGGCGATCAACATCGACCCCACGCTCGAAGAAAAAGTCGACATCGTTCAGAACGCCATCGACCTCGGCATCATTCTCGGCCTGGGCGAGCCCAAGGTCGCGATTCTGTCTGCGGTCGAAACGGTGACCTCCAAGCTGCGCTCGACCATCGACGCCGCCGCGCTGTGCAAGATGGCCGACCGCGGCCAGATCAAGGGCGGCCTGCTCGACGGTCCGCTCGCGTTCGACAACGCGGTGTCGCTCGTCGCGGCCAAGACCAAGGGCATTCGTTCGGCCGTGGCCGGCAATGCCGACATCCTGGTGGTGCCTGACCTCGAATCGGGCAACATGGTGGCAAAGCAGCTCGAATACCTCGGCAACGCGCTGATGGCCGGCGTGGTGCTGGGCGCGCGCGTACCGATCGTGCTGACCAGCCGTGCCGACACGGCCGAAACACGGACCGCCTCGTGCGCGATCGTCCAGCTCATGGCCCACAAGAAACGGAACTCGGACCAGTCATGAAAGCCATACTCGTTCTAAATGCCGGCTCCAGCAGTCTCAAGTTCGCGCTTTACCCGATCAACGGCGAACTCGCCGCAACGCCCGCGATCTCCGGGCAGATCGAAGGCATCGGCGCGAAGCCCGAACTCAAGGCCAAAGGCCCGGACGGCAAGCGCGTCACCGAAGCGGTAAAGATTTCGGGCGAACACGGCGAGCAACATCGCGACGCCCTCACCCATCTGTTCGGCTGGCTGGCGGCCAACAATCCCGCGCTCGACGTGGTCGCGGCCGGTCACCGGGTGGTACACGGCGGCGAACGCTACAGCGCTCCGGTGCTGCTCACCCCGGCCCTGCTGGGCGAGCTGGATGCCTTCGTGCCGCTCGCACCGCTGCACCAGCCGCACAACCTGCGCGCGGTGCGCGCGCTGGGCGAACTGATGCCCGACGTGCCCCAGATCGCCTGCTTCGATACCGCCTTCCACCGCACCCAGGCGCCGGTCGCGCAAGCATTCGCGCTGCCGCGGGCGCTCTCCGACGAGGGCATCAAGCGCTACGGTTTTCATGGCCTTTCCTACGACTATGTCGCGCGCCAGCTACCCGACGTGATCGGCGAGCGGGCGAACGGCGCCGTGGTGATCGCGCACCTGGGCAATGGGGCATCGATGGCCGCGCTGCGCGAGCGCAAGAGCGTGGCCTCGACGATGGGCTTCACCGCGGTGGAAGGCCTGATGATGGGCACCCGCACCGGCAGCCTCGACCCCGGCGTGATGCTGTATCTGATGGAGCAGAAGGGCATGGACGCGAAAGCGCTCACCAGCCTGCTGTACAAGGAATCCGGTCTGCTGGGCGTTTCGGGGATCAGCCAGGACATGCGTGCCCTGCTCGCCTCTGACGCCGCCGAGGCCGCCGAGGCGGTCGACCTGTTCTGCTATCGCATCGCGCGCGAACTCGGCTCGCTGGCCGCCGCGGCGGGCGGCCTGGACGCGCTGGTGTTCACCGGCGGCATCGGCGAACATGCCGCGCCGGTGCGTGCGAAGGTCGCCGCCCTGTCGGCCTGGCTCGGGATCGAACTCGACGCCGACGCGAACGCGGAAGGCTGTGTACGGATCGAGGCACCGGGCAGCCGCGTGGCGGTGGCGGTGGTGCCGACCGACGAGGAACGCATGATCGCGCGCTACACCATGGAGCTGCTGGGTCTCTGACCCATGAAAAACCCCGGGGCCTTGACGGGCGACCCGGGGTTCGTCGGCTGCAACCGGGTGATCCCGGCTGCATCAGGTCTGGATGCGCAGCTCAGCGCGGCAGCACCGACCCCCCCATCAAGAACTCATCGACCGCGCGTGCGGCCTGGCGGCCTTCGCGAATCGCCCACACCACGAGCGACTGACCACGACGCACGTCGCCGGCGGCAAACACCTTGGCGACGCTGGTGGCGTAGCTGCCTTCGCCGTCGGTGCCGGCCTTGGCATTGCCACGCGCATCCTTGTCGACGCCGAACGCTTCGAGCAGGCCACCGACCGGGTTGGTGAAACCCATGGCGAGGAACACGCGCTCCGCCGGGAAGACTTCCTCGCTGCCGGCGACTTCGGACATGCGGCCGTCCTTCCATTCGAGCCGGACGGTGCGCACGCCGGTGAGCTTGCCGTTCTCGCCGATGAACGCCTTGGTACCGATCGCATACTCGCGCTGGGTTTCGCCTTCGAGATGCGACGACGAGGTACGCAGCTTGATCGGCCAGTACGGCCAGGTCAGCGCCTTGTTCTCCTGCTCGGGCGGCTGCGGCATCACCTCGAACTGGGTCACCGAAGTCGCGCCATGGCGGTAACTGGTACCGACGCAGTCGGAGCCGGTGTCGCCACCGCCAATCACCACCACGTTGCAGCCTTCGGCCGAGATCGGGTTGGGGCGGTCGCCCGCCACCTGCTTGTTCTGCGGGATCAGGAACTCGAGCGCGAAATACACGCCCTCCAACTCACGCCCTGGCACCGGCAGGTCGCGCGGCACTTCCGCGCCGCCGGCGAGCACCACGGCATCGAACTCGGCCTTGAGCCGGGCGGCGCTGACGACTTCCTTGGCATCGTTGATGATGCCGACCGGCAGATCCTGGGTGGCCACCACCACGCTGGTGCGGAAGCTCACGCCTTCGGCCTGCATCTGCTCGACCCGGCGGTCGATCAGCGACTTCTCCATCTTGAAATCGGGGATGCCATAACGCAGCAGGCCACCGATGCGGTCGTTCTTCTCGAACACGGTCACGTCGTGGCCGGCGCGGGCAAGTTGCTGCGCCGCGGCCATGCCGGCCGGACCGGAGCCGACCACCGCCACCTTCTTGCCGGTCTTGGCGGCAGGCGGTTGCGGCTTGACCCAGCCTTGCTCCCAGGCCTTGTCGATGATCGCCTGCTCGATCGACTTGATGCCGACCGCATCGGAGTTGATGTTGAGCGTGCACGCCGCTTCACAGGGCGCCGGGCAGATGCGGCCGGTGAACTCGGGAAAGTTGTTGGTGGAATGCAGCACCTCGATCGCCTGCTGCCACTGGCCGCGATACACCAGGTCGTTCCAGTCCGGGATGATGTTGTTCACCGGGCAGCCGTTATTACAGAACGGAATGCCGCAGTCCATGCAGCGGGCGCCCTGCACCGCGGCCTGCTCGTCGTTCAGGCGGAGCACGAATTCCTTGTAGCTCCTGACCCGGTCCGCCGCCGGCGCGTAGGCCTGCGACAGACGTTGATATTCCAGAAATCCGGTGGGCTTGCCCATGTTACGCGGCCTCCAGTTGGCTTTGGCGTTGCTCGGCCAGTTCGGCGAGCACGCGACGATATTCAATAGGCATCACCTTGACGAACTTGCCGCGCCAGCTGACCCAGTCATCGAGGATCTCGCGGGCGCGAGTGCTGCCGGTGAAGCGGGCGTGGCGCTCGATCAGGCCCTTGAGGATCAATTCGTCCCCCATCTCGAGGTGATCGATCTCGACCCGGCCGTGGGACTCGAGCTCGTCGCCGGACTCGGAGCCCTTGCGCGCCTCGATCTCGTCCGGCAGCGGCTCGAGCGCGACCTGCGCCATGTTGCAGCGGGTCTCGAACGTGCCGTCCTTGTCGAGCACGTAGGCGACCCCGCCGGACATGCCGGCCGCGAAGTTGCGCCCGGTCGCGCCCAACACCACCACCGTGCCGCCGGTCATGTATTCGCAACCATGATCGCCCACGCCCTCGACGACCGCCGTCGCGCCCGAGTTGCGCACCGCAAAGCGTTCGCCGCCGACCCCGGCAAGATAGGCCTCGCCTTCGGTCGCGCCGTAAAGCACGGTGTTGCCGATGATGATGTTCTCGGGCGTGGCGCCACGGAAGCTCGCGTCGGGCCTGACGATGATGCGGCCACCGGACAAGCCCTTGCCGACATAGTCGTTGCCCTCGCCGACCAGCTCGAGCGTGACGCCGCGCGCCAGGAAGGCGCCGAAGCTTTGTCCCGCGGTACCCGACAGGCGCACATGGATCTTGTCGTCGGCGAGGCCGGCATGACCGTAGCGGGCGGCCACCTGGCCCGACAGCATCGCGCCGACCGTGCGATTGATGTTGCGCACCGGCAAATCGATATCGACCTTCTCGGCTTTCTCGAGAGCCGGCATGGCAAGCTCGATCAGCTGGTTGTCGAGCGCCTTGTCCAGACCATGGTCCTGGATTTCGGTGTGCAGCCGCGGCACGCTGGCCGGCACGTTCGGGCGATAGAAGATGCGCGAGTAATCGAGCCCCTTGGCCTTCCAGTGCTCGATCCCCTTCTTCATGTCGAGCAGGTCGGCACGGCCGATCAGCTCGTCGAAGCGCCGGATCCCGAGTTGCGCCATCAGCTCGCGCGCTTCCTCGGCGATGAAGAAGAAGAAATTGACCACATGCTCGGGCTGGCCGGTGAACTTCTTGCGCAGCACCGGATCCTGGGTCGCCACGCCCACCGGGCAGGTGTTGAGGTGGCACTTGCGCATCATGATGCAGCCTTCGACCACCAGCGGCGCGGTGGCGAAGCCGAACTCGTCGGCGCCCAGCAAGGCACCGATGATGACGTCGCGACCGGTTTTCATCTGGCCGTCGACCTGAAGCCGGATACGGCTGCGCAAGCGGTTGAGCACCAGCGTCTGCTGGGTTTCGGCGAGGCCGAGCTCCCACGGCGAACCGGCGTGCTTGATCGACGACCACGGCGAGGCGCCCGTGCCGCCATCGTGGCCGGCGATCACGATATGGTCGGCCTTGGCCTTGGCCACCCCGGCGGCAACCGTGCCGACGCCGATCTCGGATACCAGCTTCACCGAGACGTCCGCCTTCGGGTTGGCGTTCTTGAGGTCATGGATGAGCTGGGCCAGATCTTCGATGGAGTAGATGTCGTGGTGCGGCGGCGGCGAAATCAGGCCCACGCCCGGCACCGAGTGGCGCAGGAAGCCGATGTACTCGCTGACCTTGTGGCCGGGCAGCTGACCGCCCTCGCCCGGCTTCGCGCCCTGGGCCATCTTGATCTGGATCTGGTCGGCGTTGACCAGGTACTCGGTCGTGACGCCGAAACGGCCCGACGCCACCTGCTTGATCGAAGAGCGCAGGCTGTCGCCGGCCTTGAGCTCGAGGTCGCGCTCGATCCGCGATTCGCCGATGATCTGCGAAAGCCGCATGGCCTTGGGGATGGGCTTGAAGCGCATCGGATCCTCGCCCCCTTCGCCGGTGTTCGACTTGCCACCGATGCGGTTCATCGCGACCGCGAGCGTGGTGTGGGCCTCGGTCGAGATCGAGCCGAGCGACATCGCGCCGGTGGCGAAGCGCTTGACGATTTCCTTCGCCGACTCGACTTCGTCGAGCGGCACCGGCGGGCCGGCCGGCTTGATCTCGAACAGGCCGCGGAAGGTCATGTGACGACGGGTCTGGTCGTTGATGATCTTGGCGTATTCCTTGTACGAGTCGAACTTGCCCGAGCGGGTCGAATGCTGGAGCTTGGCGATCGCGTCGGGCGTCCACATATGCTCCTCGCCGCGGATCCGGAAGGCATAGTCGCCGCCGGCGTCGAGCATCTGGGCCAGCACCGGATCGGGGCTGAAGGCGCGCTTGTGCAGACGGATGACCTCTTCCATCACCTCGAATACGCCCAGGCCCTCGACCTGGCTGGTGGTGCCGGTGAAGTACTTGTCGCACAGCGCCTGCTGCAGGCCGACCGCCTCGAAGATCTGGGCGCCGGTGTAGGACATGTAAGTCGAGATGCCCATCTTGGACATGACCTTCATCAAGCCCTTGCCGACCGCCTTGACGAAATGCTTGCTGTACTTGCTGGCGGCCTCCTCGCTGCCCGCCAGCTCGGCGAGCGTTTCGAGCGCGAGGTAGGGGTGGACCGCTTCGGCGCCGTAGCCGGCCAGCACCGCGAAATGGTGGATCTCGCGCGCGGTGCCGGTTTCGACCACCAGGCCGGCGCGGGTGCGCAGGCCCTTGGTGACCAAGTGCTGATGCACGGCCGACAGCGCAAGCAGCGCGGGAATCGCGACGTTGTCCTCGTCCACGTTGCGATCCGAGATGATTAGGATGCTGTAGCCGAGGTGCACCGCGTCCTCGGCTTCGGCACACAGCGAGGCCAGGCGCGCCTCGACCCCCTCGTTGCCCCACGCAACCGGGTAACAGATGTCGAGCAGCGCCGACTTAAACTTGTTCTTGGTGTAGCGCGCGATGTTGCGGATCTTCGCCATGTCGGCGAAGTCGAGCACCGGCTGCGTCACTTCGAGGCGGAACGGGGGGTTGATCTCGTTGATCTCGAGCAGGTTCGGCCGCGGCCCGATGAAGGACACCAGCGACATCACCAGTTGCTCGCGGATCGGGTCGATCGGCGGGTTGGTGACCTGGGCGAACAACTGGCGGAAGTAGTTGTAGAGCGGCTTCTCGCGCCCCGACAGTACCGCCAGGGGCGAGTCGTTGCCCATCGAGCCGGTCGCCTCCTCGCCGCTCTTGCCCATCGGCTCGAGGATGAACTTGACGTCTTCCTGGGTGAAACCGAAGGCTTGCTGGCGATCGAGCAGCGCCGTGTCGCTGACCGGCGGCACCGCGTCCGCCGGCGCGTCGAGCTCGTCGAGCTTCACGTTGATGCGCGACAGCCAGTCGGTGTAGGGACGTGCGTGGGCCAGCGAGTCCTTGAGCTCGCGGTCGTCGATGATGCGGCCCTGCTCCATGTCGATCAGGAACATCTTGCCCGGCTGGAGACGCCACTTCTTGACGATCTTGCTGTCGGGAATCGGCAGCACCCCGGACTCGGACGCCATCACCACGATGTCGTCATCGGTGACGAGGTAACGCGCCGGACGCAGGCCATTGCGGTCGAGCGTGGCGCCGATCTGGCGGCCATCGGTAAACGCGACGGCCGCCGGGCCGTCCCACGGCTCCATCATCGCGGCATGGTATTCGTAGAACGCGCGGCGCTTTTCGTCCATGTGCGCATGCGACTCCCATGCTTCGGGGATCATCATCATCATCGCGTGAGCAAGCGAATAACCGCTCATCACCAGCAACTCGAGCGCGTTGTCGAACGCGGCCGAGTCGGACTGGCCGGGATAGATCAGCGGCCAGATCTTTTCGAGATCCGCACCGAGCAGCGGCGACGACACGCCTTTTTCGCGGGCGCGCATCCAGTTGTAGTTGCCCCGCAGGGTGTTGATCTCGCCGTTGTGGGCAATGTAGCGGAACGGGTGGGCGAGGTTCCACTTGGGGAAGGTGTTGGTCGAGAAGCGCTGGTGCACCAGCGCCAGCGCCGAGACCGCACGCGGATCGACCAGGTCGAGATAGTACTCGCCGACCTGGGTCGCGAGCAGCAGCCCCTTGTAGTTGACCGTGCGGGTCGACATCGAGACGAAATAGAACTCCTGCCCGTGCTTGAGCTTGAGCTGCATGATCGCGTTGGCGGCGCGCCGGCGCGCGACGTAGAGCTTGCGCTCCAGCGCCTCGGGCACCATGACGTCGGGGCCGCGGCCGACGAAGACCTGGCGGATCACCGGCTCCTTGGCCTTGACAGCCGGCGACATCGGCATGTCGTGGTTGATCGGCACGTCGCGCCAGCCCAGGACGAGCTGGCCCTCGGCGCGGATGGCCCGCTCGATTTCCTCCTCGCAGGCCAGGCGCGACGCCTGTTCCTTGGGCATGAAGACGATACCCACGCCGTATTCGCCGGGCGCCGGCAATGCCACGCCCTGTGCGGCCAGCTCTTCGCGGTAGAGCTGATCGGGAATCTGGATGAGGATGCCGGCGCCGTCACCCTGCAGGGGATCGGCCCCCACGGCACCGCGATGGTCGAGATTCTTGAGGATCTCGAGCCCGCGACTCACAATCTCGTGGCTTTTCTTGCCCTTGATATGGGCGACAAAGCCCACACCACAGGCGTCATGTTCGTTCACCGGGTCGTACAGACCCTGCTTCTGGGGGAGATCCATCACGCTCATCCTCAACACAAATCAAAGCCGGCTTTCATCCGGCATGGAACGGGTGGCTGCATCGAAAGCAATAACTGCGCCACAAACGAGAAGCGCGTCAAAAAAAGCCGGTGCGAACGCGGGCCGGCTTTTCAGGACCGGTGCGGCAGCACGCGGCCCAAGCTTACAATTCGGGCGGGCTTAGAAATATACGCGCGAGAACCCGTCGATTCAAGGATTTTTTGCGCTGCAGTAAGGCTATGAATGCTCAGTAGATTTCGCCCACTGCGAAGAGCCGCCGGTGCTCTTTGATCGCGTATCGATCGGTCATTCCGGCAATGTAGTCGGCGATGGCGCGAGGCTTTTCCAGGCGCGCGCGCGCCTGATACTGCGGCGGCAGCAGCCGCGGATCGGACATGAAGGCGCCGAACAGGTCTGAAATGATGCGGCGGGCCTTGTTGGTCATCCGCAAGACCTGGTAGTGCCAATAGAGTTTTTCGCGCAGAAAGCTCTTGAGTTCGTGCAGACGCGGCTGCAGGTCGGCCGAATAAGCGACCAGTCGCGGTGCGGTACGCACTTCGTCGAGCGTCAGCACACCGGTTTGCACTATATTGGTGCGCGTCTGCTCGATCAGATCCACCGCCATGATGTTGATCATGCGCCTGATCGTTTCGTGAATCAGCCGCCGCCCGGCCAGACCCGGCCACTGTGCCTCGACCTCGCGGCGCTTTTCGGTAAACAGCGCGACTTCGAGCAATTGCTCGAGGGTGATCAGCCCCGACCGCAACCCATCGTCGATATCGTGGTTGTTGTAGGCGATTTCGTCGGCGAGATTCGCGATTTGTGCCTCGAGCGTGGGCTGCTGCCCGCGCAGGAAACGCTGCCCAAGCTCGCCCAGTTGCGTCGCATTGGCGCGCGAACAGTGCTTGAGAATGCCTTCACGGGTCTCGAAGGTCAGGTTGAGCCCATCGAACCCGGCATAGTGCTCCTCCAGGAGATCAACCGTGCGCAGCGATTGCAGGTTGTGTTCGAAGCCCCCGTGCTCTTTCATGCACTCATTTAGTGCATCCTGCCCCGCATGACCGAAGGGCGTGTGCCCAAGATCGTGCGCGAGGGCGATCGCTTCGGCGAGATCTTCATTCAGCTTCAAGGTGCGGGCGATGCTGCGGCAAATCTGCGCGACCTCGATGCTGTGGGTGAGCCGGGTGCGGAACAGGTCGCCTTCGTGGTTGACGAAGACCTGGGTCTTGTACTCGAGGCGGCGAAACGCGGTCGAGTGGACGATGCGGTCACGATCGCGCTGGAATTCGCTCCGAATACCGGGTGGCGGTTCGGCATGCACGCGCCCGCGCGAATTTGCCTCGGACGTGGCGTACGACGCCAGCGCGGTCATGCACACCCGGCCACGATCGCCGCTTCGATCTCGGCGCGGGTGGCGCCGGCGTGGATCACCGCCTGTCCGATTCCACGCAGCAGGATCAGCCGAAGACGACCGTCCTCGACTTTCTTGTCGCCGGCCATCAAAGAAAGATAATGCGCCACCGGCAATGCCGGCCCCTTGACCGGCAGCCCGGCACGCCGATGAATGTGCCCGATGCGTTCGACCTCGGCCGGCGTGATCCAGCCGAGGCGGCACGACAGTTCGGCCGCCATCATCGTGCCCGCGGCGACGGCTTCGCCATGCAGCCATGCGCCGTATCCGAGCCCGGCTTCGATCGCATGTCCGAAAGTGTGGCCAAGATTGAGCAGCGCACGCTCCCCCTGCTCGGTTTCATCCCGGGCGACGACCTCGGCCTTGTTGGTGCAGGAGCGCTCGATCGCAAACACCAGCGCATCATGGTCGCGGGCGAGGAGCTTCTCGATGTTCGCTTCGAGCCAGACGAAGAACTCGCCATCGCGAATGAGGCCGTACTTGATCACTTCGGCCAGGCCCGCCTTTAATTCCTGGTCGGGCAAGGTATCGAGCGTCGCGGTATCGGCCAGCACCAGTTGCGGCTGGTAGAAGGCCCCGATCATGTTCTTGCCCAGCGGGTGATTGATGGCGGTCTTGCCGCCGACCGACGAATCGACCTGAGACAACAGCGTGGTGGGCACCTGGATGAAAGGCATCCCGCGCTGAAAGGCCGACGCCGCGAACCCGGCCATGTCGCCGACGACACCGCCGCCGAGTGCGATCAACGTGGTCGAGCGCTCGCAGCGATCGCCGAGCAATGCGTCGAAGATGAGGTTGAGTGTCTGCCAGTCCTTGTGGGCCTCGCCATCCGGCAGCGATACCGCGGTCGAGGCCACGCCCTGGCCCGCGAGCGCCGCCCGCAGGCGGTCAAGGTAAAGAGGGCCGACGACGTCGTTCGTAACGATCGCGACGCGCGGCTTCTTGAGATGGGGCAGGATCAGCGACGCATCGTCGAGCAGACCGCGCCCGATGTGGATGGGATAAGCCCTGTCACCCAGGGCGACATTCAGTGTGCGCATGGTGCTTGCGGAATTCCTCTACGGCTTGATCGAGATGGCGGACCATTCCACTCGGGTTTCCCCGTCCACCGTCGATCACGATGTCGGCGACCTCGCGATACAACGGGTCGCGCTCCCGAAACAACGACTCGAGCCGCTCGCGCGGATTGGGTACCTGCAGGAGCGGGCGCCCCTTGTCGTTGCGCGTGCGCTCCCAGAGAATGCGCGGCGGCACGTTCAGATAGACGACCGTGCCACGCCGCATCAGCATCTCCCGATTTTCCGGGTTGAGCACGACGCCGCCGCCGGTTGCCAGGACGAGACCGGTCTGGAGGGTGAGTTCGTCGAGCAACAGGCTTTCGCGGCGCCGGAACCCGGCTTCACCCTCGATCTCGAAGATCGTGGCGACCTTGACCCCCAACCGGGCTTCGAGTTCATGGTCGCAGTCGACGAAGTGCATGCCCTTGCGGCGCGCATACTCACGCCCGACCGTGGTCTTGCCCGCCCCCATCAAGCCGACGAGTACGACAAGGAAAGCGCACGGCGCCTCCTGAAACACGGTCACGCTCAACGCAACGACAAATCTTCGTTGACGATGCGCGGCGTGATGAAGATCAGCAGTTCGCTTCGGTTCGAAATGTTGCTCGTGTTCCGGAACAATGCGCCGACATAGGGCAGGTCACCCAGTAGCGGGACTTTATCTACACTACTAGATTCTGTTTCTTCAAAAATTCCGCCAAGTACCACAGTACCGCCGTTCTCGACCAAAACCTCGGTCTGAACGTTCTTGGTGTCGATCGGCGGCACATTCTCGAGCGCCCGCTCGTAAGCCGCACGATCCTTGTGTACCTGCACCCGCAGCTGCACCCGCCCATCGGGCGTGATCTGGGGCCGCACCTTCAGCGACAAGACCGCCTTCTTGAATGCGATGTTGGTCGCGCCCGAACTCGTGGATTCCTGATAAGGGACTTCCTCACCTTGCTCGATCGACGCTTCGACCTGATTTGCGGTCAACACCCGTGGACTCGAGATAATGCGCCCGCGACCGTCCGACTCAAGTGCACTGAGCTCAAGATTGATGAACCGGGTTGCGGCATTGTTCCACAACACCATAGATAGCGCACTCGCGAGTGCGCTATCTACAGGCTTATTCACGTTGAGCCCACCCGGTACCGAGTTGACCGCATCCGCAATATCGAAGATGTCATCCCTGTTCCCAACCAATTGTCCAGCATTCGCAGCGGTCGACTCGAGGCTACCACCAATCGTACCTTGCCGAATCGGGCGCCCATTGGCGTCATAGCCCACTACCCGTCCACCAACGCCGCCAACACCCAATCTCACCCCCAATTCGCGCTGGAACCCCTTGTTGGCCTCGACGACCCGGGCCTCGATCAGCACCTGGCGCGGCGCGACGTCAATCTCGGCCACCAAGCGACGCACATCGGCCAAACGCGATCCCACATCGGTCACAAAGACCTTGTTGCTGCGATCATCAAAGGTCACGCTGCCACGCTGCGACAGGACCGACTGATCCTTGTTGCTAAGAAAGGCGTGAATCTCCTTCGCGTTGTGATAGTTGATCTGGAAACTTTCCGTCAGCACCGGCTCCAACACCGAAACCTGCGACATCGCCTCGAGTTGCATTCTTTCGCGCGCCGCGAGCTCTTCGCCCGGCGCGATCCAGATCACGTTGCCGCTCTTGCGCATGTCCAGACCCTTGGCCTGGAGAATGATGTCGAGCGCCTGGTCCCAGGGGACATCCTTCAGGCGCAGGGTCAGGTTGCCTTGCACCGAATCGCTGGTGACGATGTTGAAGTTGGTGAAATCGGCGATCACCTGCAGGACCGAGCGGACATCGATATTCTGAAAGTTCAGCGACAGCTTCTCACCACCGAACTCTCCAGGACGCGCGGTCTGGACCAGGCGATTCGGGTCCTCGACGATGCGTCGCACCTCGAGCACGAACTGCGTATCGCTCTGGTAGGCGTTGTGCTCCCACAGCCCGTTCGGGGTGACGACCAGCTTGACGTTCTGACCTTGCGACTGGGCAATCATCGAGGTGACCGGGGTGCCGAAATCGGTGACGTCGGAACGACGCTGGAGATGTTCGGGCAGCGAAGAGTCGAGAAATTCGACCACCAGGTTTCCGCCTTGCGGACGGATGTCGATGCCGGTATCCGCGCTCGAAAGCTGGACCACGATGCGCCCCTCGCCATCCTTGCCGCGACGGAACGCGATGTCCCGAACGGTCTTGGCCGTGGCGACATGATCGGCCCGCGGCGCCGCGAAGTTCGCCAGCGCGGCGCCGACCGCGGTCGTGGTGACGGTCTCGCGTATGATCGGAGTCAGTACGATGATGACGTCACGTCCCTCCACCCGCGTTTCGTACGGTGATACGCGGGTGAGGTTCAGCACCAACCGGGTGCGGTCGCCGACCTGCACGATGTTGGCACTGAGGAGATCGCCCTGCGAAATCGTCTGCTGTGTCCGCCCGAGGCCGTTGGCGGTGTCCGGAAAGTCGAACGCGATACGCGCCGGCTCGGCAATGCTGAAACTCGCCGGTGGATCGTTCAGTTGGGATCTCATCCGCATGCGAACGTAGGTCGAACCGCCCTGCTCGACCACTTCGAGACTTTCGATCTGGTTGCTTGCGGAGGCCACCGCCCCCGAGTCACCGGCCGGATCCTGGGCAAAGATGGCAGGCACCGGCGCAACGAGCAGGCTAGCCGCAGCAACGAGCGCCATCATCGTTTTACTTGTCATGGTCAACTCCTATTGCTCCTGCAATAGCAACTTGCTGGTGCGTTCCACCCAGTCACCGTTCATGTCTTCAACCATTTCCAACAGGCTCAGTTCTGTTTCCTGGATATCGGTCACGACCCCGTAATTCTGACCGAGATAATTGCCGACCTTGATCTGGTACAGGGCCTGATCAACCCTGATCAGCGCATTCGTTTCATTGCCGCGCGCAAGCACGCCCACCATTCCGAGCGATTCGAGCGGATAGGCCTCCAGTGGCTCCTTGGGTCGGTTCAGGTCGGGACCACCGCTGACCACCTCGGCGCGTGCCTCCGGCACGATGCGGTTCGGCTCGAACGGGCTGACGGCGCCGGCCACTTCGTAGCTGAACACCGGAAAAGGCTTCATCTCGGGCAATGGCTTCACGCCGCCAACCATCGTCCGCTCCTGCTGGGCCATCCATTGCGTGATGTTGTCCTTCTCGCCGCTGCAGGCGACGAGAGACAGGGCACCGAACAGTATGACCGCATCCCTGAGATTCATTTTACTTGCGCCCCTGTCTGTCCTTCTTCTCCTGCTCCTGCTTTTGCCGCTGCAGGGCAAGCTCCTCTTCATCCAGGTAACGGTAGGTGACGGCCTTCGCCTCCATTTTCAGCGGACCGCCGTCGAGGCGTGTGAGCGAAACATCGTTCAGGGTCACGATCCGCGGCATCTGCGCCACATCGCTCGCAAAGGCGCCGAAATCGTCGTACTCGCCGACGATGCTGACTGCAATCGGCATCTCGGCGTAGAAATCCTTGACCACGTCGGCGCCGGGTTTGAAGAGTTCGAAGCTCAGGCCCCGGCCGAGCCCGGCCTGATTGATATCGGCGAGCAGGGAGTCCATCTCGGCACGATTCGGCAGTTGTTTCAACAACGCCCCGAACTGGCGATCGGTTTCCTCGAGCTGCCGGCGATACTCGTGCAGATTGACCGCCAGACGCTTCTTGGCGGCCCAGTCGAGGCGCAATTGCTGCTCTTCCGCCTCCCGCCGCGCCAGCAGGTCCGCCTGGTCGCGCCAATCGAACCACCATGCTGCCGCGATCGTCGCCACGAACAGGCTTATGAACACCGCCACCCGTGGTGCCAGTGGCCACTGCCCGGGGTCATTCTGATCGAGCCCCTTGAAATCACCCGCCAGCGCTTCGAAATCGATCTTCCTGCGCGTGAAGGGGGTCTTGCCGACGCTCATCGCACGGCCTCCGTAGCATCCTCTGCGCTGGCCTGCGTGATGCTGATGTTCAGCGAGAACTCACTCAGCCGACGGTTGTCCAGCGAAGCCGACTTGACCTCGATCAGACCCGGCCTTTCGAGGAACGGCGATTGGTCCAGGTTGCGCATCAGGTGAGACACCCGCGAATTCGACTGGGCATAGCCGGCAAGGGTGATGAGCGGCCCCGTCTGCTTGATCGACTTGAGATAGACACCATCCGGCACACTGCGCAGCAATTCGTTCATCAGGTGAACCGATTGCGACCGGTTGTGCTGCAAGGACTCGATCACCTGCTTTCTCTCGAGCAATGCATCGATCTGCTCACGCAGATTCTTGATTTCGGCTATCTCGGTGTCGAGATTCTTGATCTCGGTCTTGAAGATGTTGTTGCGCGCATCCTGCGCATCGACCGCCGACACGATCAAGGTATGCACCAGATACGCGATTGCTGCGCCGAGCACCACCACCAGCGCGGAAATCACGAAAAACTCGCGCTTGCGCTCCCGGCGCTTTTCCTCGCGGTGAGGGAGCAGATTGATGCGTATCATGCGTCGAATCTCCGCAGCGCGAGACCGCAGGCGACCATGAGGGACGGTGCCACCGCCTGCAGGCTCTTCGAGCGCACCTTGGAATTGGCCGCCATCGCCACGAACGGGTTCGCCACGACCGTCGCGACCTGGGTTCGCCCCCGGACCACGTCGGCCAGGCCCGGCATGACGGAACACCCGCCGGCCAGCACGATGTCATTCACCTCGTTATATTGGGTGGACGTGAAGAAGAATTGCAGCGCGCGCGAAATCTCGAGCGCAATGCTGTCGAGAAAAGGGCGCTGGAGATCCCGCTCATAGTCATCGGGAAGCTCGCCCGACAGCTTCGCCGTTTCGGCCTCTTCGAAGCTCATGCCGTACTGTCGCGAGATATCCTGAGTGAGCTGGTTGCCGCCTAGCGGCTGCTCGCGATTATAGAGTTGCCGGCCATTGCGCAGCATCGTCACGCTGGTGCCGGTCGCGCCCACATCGACGAGCGCGACGATCCGGTCACGCCCGCCCTCTTCCAGCTGCCGGCTCACCAATTCGAAAGCAGCCTCGGAGGCGAAGGATTCGACATCCACCACGACCGCCTTGAGGCCCGCGGCCTCGGCCACCGCGACGCGGTCCTCGACCTTTTCCTTGCGCGACGCGGCAATCAGGACTTCGACATCGTCGGAGCTTGCCGGCGACGGGCCGATCACCTGAAAGTCGAGATTGACTTCGTCCAGCGCAAATGGAATGTATTGATTGGCCTCGGACTCGACCTGGAATTCCATGTCCTGCTCGCGCAGCCCGGCCGGCAGGACGATCTTCTTTGTAATCACCGACGACGCCGGCAATGCCACCGCAACCTGCTTCACACCGGCGCCCATTCGGCGCACCGCCCGCTTGATCGCTTCGCCGACACCTTCGAGGCTGACGATGTTTCCGTCTACCACCGCATCGCGCGGCAAGGTCTCGATCGAAAAGCGCTCGACTCGAAAGCCATCCTTTTCGCTTCCCGACAATTCAAGCATCTTGACAGATGAAGATGAAATATCGAGCCCAACGAGCTGGCGAACCTTCGAACCGAACAGGCGGAAGTCTGTCACAAAGAAAATCCTTTCATTTCTTTATGTTACGCTCAAATGATACTTGCTTACTTTAAATGCTAGCAATAAACGATACAAAGTGTAAAGCAAAAGCTTGACAGAATGCACTGGAGCAGTTCGCCCCCCCTCCGTATAATCCGGCCTTTGCCAGCTTCCTGGATTCTTGATGCGCTGGGTACTCTATCCCCTGACCCTGTTACTCGTGCTGATCGTCGTCGGGCTGGCTTCGGTCGGGACCGCGATCATGTTCGCCTGGCCCAAGCTGCCGTCGCTCGAAGTCCTCACCGACTACCGACCCAAAATTCCGCTGCGAGTATACACGGCCGATGGTTACCTCATCGGCGAGTTCGGCGAGGAACGGCGGGCGCTCGTGGGCATTTCCCAAGTTCCCGACATCCTCCGGAAAGCCATCCTCGCTGCCGAGGACGAACGGTTCTATGAACACCCGGGAATCGACGTCATCGGGCTCGGCCGGGCCGCATTCGCCAACCTGGTGAGCGGCGAACGGGGCCAGGGCGCTTCGACCATCACGATGCAGGTCGCGCGCAACTTCTTCCTGTCACGCGAGAAAACCTATAACCGCAAGCTCTACGAGGTGCTGCTGTCGCTCAAGATCGAGCACAACCTGACCAAGGACCAGATCCTCGAGCTGTATCTCAACCAGATCTTCCTGGGGCAGCGTGCCTACGGTTTCGCTTCGGCCGCGCGCATCTACTTCGGCAAACAACTCGACGAACTCAATCTTGCCGAGGCGGCGATGCTGGCGGGACTGCCGAAGGCGCCATCGCTGTTCAACCCGGTCACGAATCCACGGCGGGCCACGCTTCGCCAGCAATACGTATTGCGCCGCATGCTCGAGGCGGGCTTCATTTCCCAGGACGACTACCTCGCGGCACGCGACATGCCGGTTCCGCTGGCCGCCACGCGCGCATCGCCGGCCACCTCCGGTGCCACCGGACCGGCCTCGCTGCATGGGGACGACGTGGCCGAGATGGCCCGCCTGATGGCCGTCGAGCAGTTCGGCGACGAAGCGCATCAACTCGGCATCCGGGTCGTCACCACGATCCGGATGGCTGACCAGATCGCCGCCTACCGCGCGCTACGCAAAGGGGTGCTCGACTTCGACAAGCGCCGTGGCTACCGTGGCCCGGAGTCGTTCGCGGATCTCTCGGTATCGGGCAGGGACGAAGCAAACCTCGATGAATTACTGTCCGAGTCGCGCGACTACGACGACCTGCTCGTAGCGATCGTGGTCGAAGCCTCGCCCAAGCGGGTGAAGGTCTATCGCCACGGCGGCTTCATCGAGATCACCGGCGCCGGCCTGGCATTTGCCGCGCCCATGCTGAACGAGCGCGCGCCACAGACTCGGCGGATTCGCCCCGGCGCGATCGTGCGCATCCGCGACACCGGCGAGAAGGGCTGGGAAATCCTGCAACTCCCCGAGGTCGAGGCCGCGGTGATCGCGCTCGACGCCGATACCGGTGCGGTGCGCGCCCTGGTGGGCGGATTCGACTTCCGGCGCAGCAAGTTCAATCATGTGACCCAGGCCCTGCGGCAGCCGGGCTCCAGCTTCAAACCCTTCATCTATTCGGCGGCCCTCGAAAAAGGGTTCTCGCCGGGCCAGTACGTCGAGGACTCGCCGCTCTACTTCCCGGCCGGCATCACCGGCAGCAAGGCCTGGGAGCCCAAGAACTACGACGGCAAGTTCGAAGGACCGATGACCATCCGGGATGCGCTGGTCAAGTCGAAGAACATGGTTTCGATACGCCTGCTGCAGGCAGTGTCACCCGCGTTCGCACAGGAGTACATCACCCGCTTCGGTTTCGAAGCCGAGCAGCATCCCGCCTATCTCACGATGGCGCTCGGCGCAGGTGCGGTCACCCCGTGGCAGGTCGCCGGCGCCTATGCCGTGTTCGCCAACGGCGGCTACAAGGTCGAGCCCTACATCGTTAGCGAGATCATCGACGGCAACGGCCAGACCGTTGCGCGGGTCGACCCACCGATGGCCGGCGGTACCGCGCCCCTCGCGATCGATCCGCGCAACGCATGGCTGATCGACTCGATGCTTCAGGACGTGGTCCGCCGCGGCACCGCCACCCGCGCCAAAACCCTCGGGCGCAATGACCTGGCCGGCAAGACGGGCACGACCAACGATTACGTCGATGCGTGGTTCGCCGGCTACAACCCGGACATCGTCGCGGTAAGCTGGATGGGCTATGATCAGCCACAAAACCTGGGCAGGGGCGAAACCGGCGGGCGGGCCGCCCTGCCGATCTGGATCGACTACATGCGCGCGGCACTCAAGGACGTACCACAGCGCGAACGCACCCGGCCCGCAGGACTCGTGTCACATCGCAATGAATCGACCGGCAGCGTGGACTTCCACTATCGCGAAAACCCGCCGCCCGCGCCACTCGCACCAGCGCTTCCGGACATACCGGAGCTGAGATACTTCATCGACGAAGCGCCCAGCCCGCCGGCCGGACAGGGAACACCCCAGACGCCGGCGCCAGTCGAAGAACGTGTGTTGAGTCCGCTGCGCTGACCGGCCGGTTTCAAGCGGGCGCGCGCACTGTCACCGGCGCCCCCGACTGCTCGCCGACGACCCGCTCCAGGAGCGCGTAAAGCTCGGCGCCGTCGCGCCCCGAAACCCAGGCGGCGGCCTCCGGGCGAAAGTGGAAACCACCGGACTTCGCCGCCACCCAGATCTCGCGGGCGGCCGTATGGCGGTTGATGATCACTTTGGAGCCGTTCTCGAACTCGACTTCGAGCACGCCGCCCGGTTTGCACTCGATGTCGAGTTCGGCCCCGCACCCTTCCAGTGCCTCTTCGATGCGCCCCAGTTCGGCATCGGCCAAGGCGTTGAACACGGACTCATCCATCATCTCTCCTTCTGTTACGATTGGGGCTTTTGGGTCAATCGACGCCATGCGCTTTTCGACCATCATCGCCTTGGTGGGTTGCGCCGCACTCCTCAATGCATGCGGAATAAAGGGGCCGCTCGTCCTGCCGCCGCCCGCGGGGGCAGCCAGCCAGGCCAAGCCCGCCCCGGCCACCGATCATAGCAACAACGAAGCCCGCCCAACCTCTGCCGAACGACAATGAATCCTGACTTTCCCATCCCGACCCTGCGCCGGTCGGCCCGCGGCCTGACCCTGGAGGGCGCGGAACTCGCCGATATCGCAGCGCGCTTCGGCACGCCGACCTACGTCTATTCACTGGCGGCCCTTCGCGACGCGTTCGCCGCCTTCCAGGCCGCGCTTGCCGGGCGCCGATCGCTGGTCTGCTACGCGGTCAAGGCCAACTCGAATCTCGGCGTGCTCTCGGCTTTCGCACGCTGGGGCGCGGGGTTCGACATCGTTTCGGGCGGCGAGCTGGCACGCGTGATCGCGGCCGGCGGCGACCCGGGCAAGACAGTCTTCTCGGGCGTGGGAAAATCGGTGGAGGAGTTGCGCCAGGCACTGGAAGCCGGCATTCGCTGCTTCAACATCGAATCGGCGCCCGAACTCGAGCGGCTGAACACCATCGCGGGCGAGCTCGGCAAAACCGCCTCGATCGCATTCCGGGTCAATCCGGACGTCGACCCCAAGACCCATCCGTATATCTCGACCGGTCTGCGCAACAACAAGTTCGGCATTGCGTTCAGCGACGCCCGCGCACTCTACCGGCACGCAGCGACGCTTGCACACGTCCGCATCAGCGGCATCGCGTGCCACATCGGTTCGCAGTTGCTCGACCCGACGCCGATAGCCGAGGCGGCCGACAAGCTGCTTGCGCTCGTGGACGCACTGAAGGCGGACGGGATCACGCTGGACCACGTCGACTTTGGCGGGGGCCTGGGCATTCGTTACCGCGACGAGACACCGCCCACCGTGGCCGATTACCTGGCGCCGCTGATCGAGCGCATGGCGGATCGGCATGAGGAGATCTGCTTCGAGCCGGGTCGTGCCCTGGTCGGCAACGCAGGCCTGCTGCTGACCCGGATCGAATACCTGAAGCATGGTGACGAAAAGAACTTCGCGATCGTGGATGCGGCGATGAACGACCTCGTACGCCCCGCGCTCTACGACGCCTATCACGAGGTCGCCGCCGTCGTTCAGCGCGACGTACCGGCGGAAACCTTCGAGATCGTCGGCCCGATCTGCGAAAGTGGCGACTTCCTCGCGCATGATCGCAGCCTGGCCGTGCAGCAGGGGGATTTGCTGGCACTACTGTCGGCCGGCGCCTATGGGATGGGCATGAGCTCGAACTACAACAGCCGCGCGCGCGCCGCCGAGGTGATCGTGGACGGCGGGCGGACGATTCTGGTGCGCGAGCGTGAAACGATCGCGGCCCTGTTCGCGCTGGAACGCCCACTGCCGCAAACCTGACGACGCACCACGCAGGCGGCGCGGCGTCAGCTCGAAGGCGGCGCCTTGGCCTCGTGCCTGAGCCGCTCGGATTCTTCGATCAGTGCCTTGCCGAACGCTTTCCAGACCGGTCCGCCATGCGTGTGCACACCTTGCTCGGCGCTCTCTTTCATCGTGCGCAACATCAAGATCGAGAGCGCATAGAGCTCGACCAGCATCTTCTGGCGCGGGTCCGGCGAATGCAGCTTGTCCAGATTAAACTCGGGAGAGCGCTGCAGCGCGTCGCGCGCATAGCGCCGCAGGCCTGCCGCATCGTCCCAGTCGATTCCGAGCGCGATCCCGCGCCTCACGATCTCCCGCTCCAGATCCTCCGCGTCACGCGCAAAATGGCCAAAACCGCTCATCGAAGAATTCCGCCAAATCCCTGGTTGAATACAGCGCTCGCCGTCGCACCACCGAATGACGACACACTTGCCTGCATCACCAATGATGCGACACAAGGCTGAGACCATGCAAACCGCTCCACGATCGAATACCCTCGGCCGATGCACCAAGGCCCGCTCAGGCTCCGCCGGACGCACACGGGCCGCGCTGGTTCGCGGCCTGACTGCGATTGCACTGTGTCTCGCCCCGCTGTCCGCCACGTGGGCCGGGCTGCCCGCAGCCGTCAGCGCAGCGCTGGCACAGGCCGGCATCCCCGAATCGAGCGTCGGCATCTGGGTTCAGCCCGTGGACGGGGCTGTGGCGAGCCTTGCGGTGAACGCCGACCAGCCCATGAATCCTGCCTCGGTGATGAAGCTCGTGACGGCTTTCGCGGCCCTCGAGCGCTTTGGTCAGGCGCACACCTGGGACACCCGCATCGCGACCCGCGGCGAGATTCGCAATGGCATTCTCTACGGCGACCTGCAGATCATCGGCAGCGGCGATCCCTTCCTGGGTGTGGAGCGGCTGTGGAAACTGCTCAGGCAGGTACTCGCGCTCGGCATCCGCGAGGTACGCGGCGACATCGTTCTCGATGCCAGCGCGTTACGCCTGCCGCGCCATGATCCGGCCAGCTTCGACGGCAAAGGCCTGCGGCCCTACAACAGCGGCCCGCATGGCTTGTTGCTGCATTTCAACACGCTCAACCTGGCGCTGCTGCCCGGGCCAGCCGGGAGCGGCGTGGAAGTGGTACCGAGCCCGCCGCTGGCGGGGCTGGTGATCGTCAATCGGCTCACCGCTTCGGCAGGCGCATGCGGCGTGTGGCACGAAAAACTCGACGCCCGGCTCGAGCGGCACGACGACGCCCAGACACTGGTGCTGCTGGGCAGCATGCCGTCGAGTTGCGGACGCCGCGACTGGAGCGCCGCCCCCCTGCCGCCGGACGCCTTCGCTGCGGCGCTGATCGAGGGTTTGTGGAGCGAACTCGGGGGGCGACTGGGCGGCACAGTCCGCGATGCCCGGGCGAGCGACGGCAAACCTCTACTGACCGACACGTCGATCGCACTCGCAGACATCGTGCGCGAAATGAACAAGTGGTCGAGCAACGTGATTGCACGGCAATTGATCGCCAACCTGGGCACGGACGACCCGGGCTCGCCGGACATGGTCGCGAGCGGCATCGCGGTGGCAAAGGCCCAACTCGAAAACGCCGGAATCGACACGACCGGGCTGGTGATCGAGAACGGCTCGGGCCTGTCGCGTGTCGAGCGCATACGGGCGGACAGCCTCGGCCGCCTGCTGGTAACCGCCTGGCAACGCCCCTTCATGCCCGAGTTCATCGCCGCGATGCCGATCGCCGGTCTGGACGGCACCGCCCGCCGGCGTCTCGCCGACAGCCCCGCGCGCGGTCAGGCGCACATCAAGACCGGCACCATCAACGGCGTACGCGCCTTTGCCGGCTATGTACACGACCGCCGGAACCGCCGCCATGTCGTGGTGATGATCATCAACCACCCCGAAGCGGCCACCAGCCGTGCCGCGCAGGACGCCTTGCTGGAATGGGTATGGAACACGCCGTGAGCATGCGCCGGCCCAACTGCTGCGGCGTAGCAGCCTCCGGCAACCCGATCAGGGCCGCGCGGCCATCGGCATCGGCCGTTGCTGGCCCAGCGCCCACCAGCCGCGCGCGACCCGGTACGACACCCACACGCTGGTGATCAACAGCAGCGCGAGCCCGAACAGCACGCCAACCACGCTGACGATCAGCATCACACCGATCAGCGCCCACAGCAGGGCGTACCAAAAAGTGCGAATCTGCCAGCCGAAGTGACTGTCGAGCCAGGTTCCCCTGGCCTCGGCACGCTTCAAATAGTTGATCAGCACCGCCGCGATCGACGGAAGGCTGGCTAGAAAACTGCCCAGCACCGATGCCGCGCCGATGACCCCGGTCACCACGGCAAAGGCATGCAAGGCATAAACGAGATGGGTATAGGTGACCAGGTTGCCCGTCGTGCCCCCCGGGCCTGCTGCTGTGCTCATCGGATCTCCTCGTACGTTCGACTCCTTACCGGCGCGAACGGCTACAGCCCCAGCGCCGACCACATTTCATCCACGCGTTGCCTGACCGCCGTGTCCATCACGATCGGGCGCCCCCACTCGCGCTGCGTCTCACCCGACCACTTGTTGGTTGCGTCCAGCCCCATCTTGCTGCCCAGGCCGGCCACCGGGCTGGCGAAGTCGAGATAGTCGATCGGGGTATTGTCGACCAGCACGGTATCGCGCGTGGCATCGATGCGGGTGGTCATCGCCCAGATCACCTCCTTCCAGTCGCGGATATTCACGTCGTCGTCGACCACGATGATGAACTTGGTATACATGAACTGGCGCAGAAAGCTCCAGATGCCGAACATCACACGCTTGGCATGCCCCGGGTATTGCTTGCGGATGCTCACCACGGCGAGGCGGTACGAGCAGCCTTCGGGCGGCAGGTAGAAGTCGACGATCTCGGTGTATTGCTTCTGCAGCAAGGGCACGAAGACTTCGTTCAGCGCCAGCCCGAGCATCGCCGGCTCGTCGGGCGGCTTGCCGGTATAGGTGGAATGGTAGATCGGGGCGCGCCGCATCGTGATCCGTTCGATCGTGAACACCGGGAACTCAGAGACTTCGTTGTAGTAGCCGGTGTGATCGCCGTAGGGGCCTTCGGGCGCGGTTTCGTCGGGATGGATCACGCCTTCGAGCACGATCTCGCTCGAAGCCGGAACCTGCAGGTCGGAGCCGATGCACTTCACCAGTTCCGTCTTCGCCCCGCGCAAGAGCCCGGCGAACTGGTATTCCGACAGCGAATCCGGCACCGGCGTGACCGCCCCCAGAATGGTCGCGGGATCGCAACCCAGCACCACCGCGACCGGGAACGGCTCACCCGGCGAAGCCAGCTGGTGGTCGCGAAAATCGAGCGCGCCACCGCGATGCGCCAACCAGCGCATGATGACCTTGTCGGGCCCGAGCACCTGCTGGCGGTAGATGCCCAGGTTCTGCCTGCGCTTGCCGGGCCCGCGAGTCACCACCAGCCCCCAGGTGATCAACGGCGCCGCGTCGCCGGGCCAGCAGTGCTGGATCGGCAGGCGCGCCAGGTCGACCTCGGCCCCGGCCAGCACCCGCTCCTGGCAGGGCGCCGAACGTACTTCGCGCGGTGCCATGTTGAGCACCTGTTTGAAAACCGGCAGTTTCTCCCACGCATCCTTCAAACCCCTGGGCGGTTCCGGCTCCTTCAGAAACGCCAGCAACTTGCCCACTTCGCGCAGCGGCGTCTGCCAATCCCCATTCGCCGCAATGTCCTCGCCCATGCCCATCGCGACCCGTTGCGGAGTGCCGAACAGGTTCGCGAGCACGGGAATGTCATGTGCGACACCGCAGGTGTGGGGCTTCTCGAACAACAGCGCCGGGCCGCCGGCGCGCAGCACCCGGTCGGCGATCTCGGTCATTTCGAGATGGGTATCCACCGGGATGGCGATGCGCCGCAGTTCGCCGCGCGCCTCCAACTGGGCGACAAAATCGCGTAGATCCTTGTAGTTCATGGTTTTCGTTCTGTTCCGACACAAGAGGCCACGTCGCGCCCGACCCCGCTCGCCAAGCCACAGCTCACGGGCAAAGCGTACGCTTCGCGCAGTGTCGCATACGGGCGCCCCAAACAACCCGAGTTTTCGAGCGAGTTCCGCCACCCAAAGATGACAGCGACCGAGTTCGGTTCAATTCATCCGACAACGCACCGATTTTCCCGGCTGGGTTACCCCATTCTCCCCTCGAATCGCCTCGAAAATCGGCGATTCGGCCCATTTGGGCCTCAGAAGGTCTCGATGCCTGCCTTTCTGAAATACACCAACCGCTTCAGGTTATAGCAGGCGGCCTCGATTGCCGCGGATCAGTGGGATCACTTCGACCATGGAGAGAAGTGGGTGACGTCGTTGCAACAGACGACCCAACGTCCGACTCACACCCGGAAACCCCGCAGATGTTCGACGCCACTCACGTTCCGCTCGGCATAGCGTCGGCCTACGCGCTGGATGGCAGCAATGTGCTCGATAGAATCCATCACCTGCACGTTCTCCGCCTTCACGTCATGCAGACCCAGCGCATCCAGCCCGGCGCGCGTCACGTCCGGATCGTAGCGAAGGTAGGCGAACTGCTTCGGCCCGGTCCAGTTGGAGGTGCCGGGCGCGCACAGCATGTCGCCGATTTCACGGTCGAGCGGCGCGCCGCAACGGCATTCGCCCAGCATCCGGCAGGCCATGTCCCAGCCGGCGGAAGCGGCGTTCATCAGCGCCGAAGGGATGTTCTTCGCGTGGTCCAGCAGCCACAAATCGCCGGCCTCCAGGTCCGGGCGTGCTTTCGCCGCGCTGCCGGTGCCCACCGACACGATCAGCATCCTGTCAGCGCCGGTCGCCCAGTTCACCCCGTAGAGTGCCGTGGTCGCCATCAGGAAGGCGAGGAAAGCCGGGTTGTTGTAGGTCGTCACGCCGCCATCGACGAACACGAACTGGTATTCCTTGTCCGTACCCTCGGCGAAAGTCACCACCTCCGGCGGAAAGAAGGTCGGTGCCGCCGTACTGGCACGCACCAATTGCCACAGCGGCAAATCGAGATTGCAGTCCTTGCGGTCGCGCTGGTTGTATTTCGCCAGCGGATGGTTGGAGACCGGCCACGGCGAATCGGTGCTGTGGTTGCGCATCACCATCATCAGCAGCGTCTTCAGCCCCGCATCGCCCAGGGTCGCCGGCTTGGCGTCGGCCGCATGGCCGAGCGCGCGGTTGAGTTCGGCGCGCAGCTTGCGCGCCAGCGGCTCGTCCCGGTAGCTGTAGCGCAGCCGCTTGAACAGGCTCGCCTTGTCGAACATCTGCGCGCCGCTGTCCACATAGAACGTGCGAATCCGCTCCATCGACATGCCGGCCGAAACGCAGGCCGCGATGATCGCCCCGGTGCTGGTGCCGCAAGCGAAATCGAAGTAATCGGCAAGCACCAGATCGGGCTTTCCCAGCGCCGCGCGCAGGTCGGCTTCCAGCTTCGCCAGAATTTCCACGCTGATCAGCCCCAGGATGCCACCACCGTCGCAGGCGAGGATTTTCTTGGGTCCAGATGATTGGATGCGGCTGAGCAGGCGACTGGACATGATCTACTCCTTGGTTTCATCCCGGCGGGAGAAGTGGCGGAACATCGGCTCCGCCGGGCTGCCAGGACAGAGTTCAGGGGGTGTTTTCGCTTCGGCATCGTCGGGCGAAATCGGCAACCCCGGGCACTGGCAGATGTAGTCCTCCTCCGCGGAGATCCACTGCTGCCATTCCTTGCGGCTCATGTTGCGGGTGAGCTTGCTGCAGAGTTCGTCAGCGAAGGCGGCGGGGCCGATCCAGATACTGTCTGCGATACCACTACCACTAGTAACAATTCGTCGACCATCCTCGCTAAATTGCACACCCCATAAAAAACCGATGTTCTCCACTATCATTTCCCCCACCAGATGGAGGGTTGCGGCATCCGAAAAGCGTATCATCCCGTCCGCCCTGCCGGAGGATAGGATCAAACGACCATCCGGGCTGAAGGCCACACCCACCACCGCACCGTCGTGCTTCTCGGGGAGCTCTCCTAGCATTTGACGTGTCCTGACATCCCACAACCTTACGGTGCCGTCCCCACTACCCAAGACAATTTGATGGCCATCTGCGCTGACAGCGACGCTGCGCACGGCTTTAGCATCCAGTTCTTTCTCCCTATGCGACAGAACGATTAGTTCCTGAGCAGTGCTGCTCTCCCATACGCGCACCATTCCGTCGTCGTGGCCAGAAACCGACCAGCGGCTGTCTGGTGTTAAGAGCAGGGTTTTGTCTTCGTATCCGTCGGGTAGGACACTCAGTGCTTTACGAGTCTTGGCATCCCACACGCGCACAACCCCATCGTCGCCACCAGAGATGATCCAGCGGCCATCCGGACTAAAGGCTACGCTTCTCACCGGTCCGCTATGCTCCGCAAGCGGTGTGTCCAACCGATGAATAATCTCAGACTCCCACACCACCTTACTCCCTGCATCATAGATGGAATCAGGGCGGGTGACGCTCACGCTCCACAGGCGTACCGTACCGTCCTGACCGCCAGACACGATCTGGCTACCATCCGAGTTGAAGGCCACACTTCGCACCCATGTCATTTGATCCACTTGGTTTCTCAATTTGCCGCTCTCGCCATCCCATAGGGATAGCTCGTGGTCGTCACTTCCGCCGGAAACGATCAATCTGCCATCTGGGCTGATCGCAACGCTCAGCGCAGAGAAATGCGTAGAATCAGTTTCAACCCATTGATTATTTTCTGCATTCCATATATACACCATACCGTTCTCATGACCCAGCACAACTCGGTTACCCCCTGCGTTAACAGCCACGCTTAGGACACCGCCTCCTACAGACTGGTCATGCTCTTGATCAAATAGGAGGTACTCGACGCCGGTCCGAACATCCCACAGATTTACTCGACCATTCAGGCCCCAGACGACCCGGCGACCATCCTTACTGATGGCTATGCTTCTTACAGGTTCTTCGTCATCATTGGGCCATTCCATTTCTACTAAAAGAGTTTCTGCATCCCATAGGCAGAGCCCGTCTTCACCACCGGAGGCAATCCAGCGACCATCCTCACTGGCGGCAAGGCTAAGTACTGACAGATCACCTCTCTCCAGCCGTGCCATCGGTTGACCGGTTTGGGCACTCCACAAACGCACCCCGTTCTCTCCTCCCGAAATGATCTGGTGGCCCTCAGCAGTGAAGGCCACCGCGTTGATTTGATGTCCGACAGGGATCAACCGTCGGAGATGCCAGCGCTGCTTCAACACATTCAAAAGTGCCTCATACACATGCCCAGGCGCCAGCTTTGCTGCGGCAAGCACCTGCAGCATGGCACGTTCGTCGCCCCCGCTGCGCGCTCCGCTCAGCATCGCTTCCGCATGTGCAGCCAGGCGTTGCGCGTTGGCGCGTCGTGCCAGTTCTTTCGTATGCAACTCGGACGCCAGCGCACGTTGCTCGGACAAGTACGCCCGCCCAAATGCCCCGACGGCCACTACCGCCACCAAGCCGACGGCCATGAGCGCCCGAAAGAACTTCCGCCTCCCGGCCTCTGCTTCATGCCGAGCCTGTTCCTCGGCTGCAGCACGTCTCTCTGCTTCGTGCCGCGCCTGTTTCTCGGCTTCAGCTCGCGTCTCTGCTTCCTGTCGCACCCGCTCCTCGGCTACAGCACGTGTCTCAGCTTCCTGCCGCGCTTGTTTCTCGGCAGTAGCGCGGGTCTCAGCTTCCTGCCGCGCCTGTTCCTCGGCAGCAGCACGCGCCTTCTGCTCATGAACCAAGCGTTGCGCCGCTTCGAGTTCGGCCTGCCGACGCCTTGCTTCCTCTTCACGCTTCGCGTTCTCGCGCAGGCGTGACGCCTGCAGGAAGCCGCTGCAGGCCGCGAGAGATTCCCTGAATGCAGGTCTGGCGGCGAGCTTTTCGGCGATGCCCAGCCGCTCGCCTTCCATCAGCCAGGCGTCCTTGCGCCCGATCTTCTCCCAAGCCCGCATGTCGCGTTCGAGCACAGCGGCGTCTTTCAGGTTTTCGCGCTCGGTAACCAGCCATTCGGCCAGCACGCTCCATTGCCGCAGCAAGGCCTCGTGAGCGACCTCGACGACGGTTTCACCCTCGCGCCGGTCGGTCAGCAGCAGGCGTTTTTCGGCAAGTGCGCGGACCAGCTCATGCGCCTTTCGCGGCAGACTGGCCAACTTGGCGACGCGGCGCATCGGCTGATCATTGCCGGGGTTGATGGTGGCCAGCCACGGAATGAAGGCATCGTGCAGCAGCTTCAGTTGCCGCTCACGAGTCGGTTCGTCGCCGGAAAGAACCGACTCGGCCTCGGTGCGGATGATCTCGGCGAAGCCGCCCATCCTGCGGTATTCGTCCAGCCGCAGGCCGCCGTCGCTGCCGTAGTCGCGATGCAGCCGCGCAAGGGTGAGCCCGAGCAGCGGCAGGGTGTCGCCGCCCCTGTTGCATTCGGCGACCAGTTCCTCGACCAGTTCGGGTTCGATCACGAGCTTGCGGCCTTCGGCGGTGGCGCGCTTGGCCGGGCCGGTGATGACGTCGCGGAAGCGCGTGGCCGGCATCGGCTTGAGGTCGTCGAACACCACGCTCTGCAGGTCGCGCAGTTCCGCCGCCGTCTGCAGCGGCTCATAGCGGTCCGAGCGGATGGTGAAGACCACGATCGGCGGGGAATCCACGAGGCCGCCGCGCAGCAGGTCGCCGATCAGACGCAGAAAGTCCCTGGCTTCATCGCTGGCATCGGCGTTGAACAATTCTTCGGCCTGATCCACCGGCAGGATCACGGTGGGTGGCGATGCCCCATCGGGCAGCCCGACGATGCGGCCGCGCGCCTGCGCGCCCAGTTGCCGCAGTACGTCCGCCAGGCCGTCGGCGCCTTGCAGGCGCGACTTGATGTCGGCAAGCGTGATCGCCGGCAGCTTCAGTGCGCACCAGGCAGCATGCAGTGCGTGTGCAAGCCCGCGTTCGCCGAACAGCGGCGCGCGCTCCGGCCGCAGCGGGGCAAGCGGCAGAAAATGGCGGTCGTCGCGCGCCAGCCTGGGCAGCAGGCCGGCGCGCAGGAAGGAGGATTTGCCGGCGCCGGAGGCGCCGAGGATGACGAACAGCCGCTTGTCCACCCCGCCGCGCATGCCGCGCAAGGCATCGAGGGCGCGCAGGATTTCGACATCGCGGCCGAAGAACATCGCGGCATCCGCAGCATCCAGCGGTTCTAGGCCGCGGTATGGCGCGCGCTGCGGATCGTTCGCAGGCGGCCAGGCAAAATAGTCCGCCGCCAGCCCTGCCTTGAGCAGGCCATCGTGCAGCCGGTTCAGACCATCGGCGAGGAATTCGATTCCTTCCGCCTTCTCGCGATGGGTGAAGCCGATTCTCTCGGTGGCTCCCTTGCCGACCAGGCGGCACAACTGCCATTCGGCAGTCATTTCGACGGGCAACCTGTCAAGCTCCACGTCCTTCAGCACCACGCCGAAGATCAGCTTGTGCAGGCTCTTGGCAAGCAGGAACTCGGCAAGACACCACTTCGACCTGGCCCAGTCCGGCGTGACGACGAACACGACCGCCTCGCAGCGATCCGCCGCCCTGCGCAATGCCTCCTGCCACCGCTCGCCTGCCGCAAGCCCGCGCTTCGGGTCGATGTCCAGAAAAACGTCGTCCCAGCCCTTGTCTGCAAGCCATTGCCTGAGGGCAAGGGCTTCGCGTTCGTCATGGCTGGAGTGGCTGAGGAAGATGCGTGACATGGTATTACCCCAGCGTCCGCGTATCGATCCAGTCCACCTGGCCGGTCCGCCGCTTCACCTCTTCATACATGTGCGCCGCACCGCCCGGGCCGTCACCGCCGCCGCCGTTCCACAGGCAGATGAAGCGCACCTTGTCCACGCCGAAGGCCAGCGCCGAATAGAGCAGCCACAGGTTGCAGCGTTCGAACGGGTCGACACCTTCGGGCAGGGGGCCGAGTTCGACCGGCATGATGCGCGGGACGATGGCCGCCCCCGCCTTGAGCGCAAGGTAGCGCTGTTTCCATGCGGCGCCATCGGCCGATGGCAGCATGGAACGCTGGATGAACTGCGGCTCGTCGAACGGCAGCAGGATCTGGCAGCGCACGCCGCGCTGGCGGCAGGTTTCGAGAAACAGCAGGTCGCCCCCGGCGGCGGCCTGGGCCAGGGCCAGATCACCGGGGCCGGCGTGGTGCCGGTCGAGCGCGGCGGCGATCTCCCGCGCGGCAGCGCCTTCCTTGTCCTGCGGGAAGCGCGGGCTGAGGCGGCCAGGCGCATCGATCATGTGGCCGCTGAACAGGAAGACCCGATCAGGCTGCGGGTCGTGAGGGCGCGAAAGCTTGGCAAGCGCCCGTTCGAAGGCCGCAATGCCGACCTCGACACATTCCGGGCGGTAGCCGAGATGCTGCAGCAGTTTCAGTTGCGCCAGGCAGGCGTTGAGCGCGAACCAGTCGTCCTTGCTGCGGGCGATGCACTCCTTGTAGGCCGAGGCCACCGATGCCGGCGTGCCGACGAGCACTTCGAGGTCGGCCAGCGTCGCTTTCGCCCAGAAGAGCCCTTCCTCGTTCTGCTCGCACTCGGCGGCGAAGCGTACCGCGCCGGGCATGAATCCGATCTCGCGCCGGTAGCGCCCGTCGCCCACGAGATTTTCGTGCAACAGCATCAGCGCCAGCGCATTGATCCCGGAATAGTAGTGCTTCGGATCGCTGCGGTAGGCTTGCCAGTAGCGCTCCACCGCGGCCCGCAGCAGGGCATCCTCGTAGGCGGCCTCGTGGCGCATGTTCTGCTGCGCCGCCCCGGCCTGCCGCCAGGAGCCGACCCAGGCATCCTTGTCGACCCGGCCCGACTGCGACAGCAGTTCGACGTCGCGGGGGTGCTGCTCCAGCGCTTTGCGATAGTGCTGGCGGGCACGTTCGAGCGAATGCCCGGGTGCACCAGCCAATGCCAGGCGCTGCAGGCAGATGCCTTTCTCGCGCAAGCCGACGAGATTCGCCGGATCGATTTCGAGCGCGCGCTCCAATTGTTCGAGGGCGAAGTCGAAATGCTCCGCCTTGCGCAAGGCCCGGCCGGCGCAAAGCCACGCTTCCGCCCGCAGTGCAGCGACGGGCGCCTCGTCGGCAAGCACCAGGATATCCCCCGCCCTCCTGGCCTTGCCGGCCAGCTCGATGCGGTTCAGCCATGCATCCTGCTTCTCCCAGAATTCCTCAATGGCGCCGATGCGCAGCGACTTCCAGTCGGGCTCCTTCAGGTTCGGCAGAAGCTGGTAGACCGGGCTGATCTTTCGCCCCGCCCACGACTTCATGGCTTCCCTGGCCATCGTCGTCAATGCCTGCCGGTCCGCCTCCAAGGTATCCGGGTGCGGCACGCCGGCATCGAGGCGATAACGCAGCTTGCGTTCGGTATACACGTCGAACGCCGTGGAAACCCGTCCGCCGCAGACCAGGATCACCCCACGGGCGCGCAAGGCATGGCGCACGCCCAGTTCATACCAGACGTTGGGGTTGTCCAGCGTGAGATCGGCCACCACCAGATCGGCCAGCAGAAGCTCCTGGAACATGTCGACGCGGATGTCGCCCGGGCGCTGTTCCTCGTCTGCCCGGAACGCCTCCAGCCCGGCGGCCTCCAGCGCCGGCCGCACATATTCGCCATAGATGCGGTCGAAATCGATGAGCTGCCCATCCGCGCCGGGCTTGCGGCCGAAAGGCATGGCAACGAAAGCATGTAATTTCATCGGATGCCTCGAATCTGTCCGACACAGAATCTATCCCATCAGGATATCAAGCGACCAAGATATCGACCTCAGAAGGCACTCCGCAAATGCGGGGTGCTCAAGATCGAATCCTGTTCAGTGCGGTCGACCATGTCCCGAATCTGCCCCACGACCTGCTCTGTCAACAGATGCTCTGCATCGATCTCCAGGCGCGGTAAATTCGTCGGCAAACCGACGCCCGAACTGCCCTGCTTCAAGGTATACGAAAGAAATATGGTTTCCAATGGTCGATCCCTCCCCTGCCCTTGCGGATGCGCTCCATTGCAGATGTTCCCGCGACACGGAGTCTTCAATATAAACGTCACTTGTCCCAGCATAGATGCGACATTTCGATCGCGCCACAACCCATGCAATGACAACGAGACAGATTGGCCTATCTCATTGTCCTGCATCGCAGCACGACGCAGGAATAGCGCAGCGATGAGCTTCACCGCCTACACGCCGACGGAGATGGAACACGCGGTCAAGACGCTGGCGGAGTTGTTGCGGAGCGTGTCCAAAGCGTTTCCCAATACTCGAAAGACATTCTCGAAAAACTGGAGCGGGGGTGGACTTAGATACCCAGAGGAGTCAAGCCCAGAAAACCTTGCAGATGCCTGGCACCACACACCTCCCGCTCGGTATAGCGTCGACCTACGCGCCGGATGACGGCGATACGCTTGATATTGTCATACAGAAGAACCAGCATAGGCAATACAAGCGCACGCCCCAAACCGCTCGCAGGGCGGACAGGATCAGGTACGCTGAGCGGTGGCATTCGACCACCACCTACCGGGAGACGAACATGGCCGGCTGGCGCACCCACCCGAAGAACACGCCCTACGCCGACGCTGCGATCCGCGCGCGACTGGCCGAACAGCTACCGCACTGGTCTCTCGAGGATGGCTGGATTCGTCGCAAGTACAAGACCAGCGGCTGGAAAGGCACGCTGATGGTGATCAACACCATCGGCCACCTGGCCGAAGCGGCATTTCACCACCCCGACATCGCCGCCTCTTACGCGTTCGTGATCGTCAAGCTAATGAACCACGAGGCGAAGGGGGTCACCGACAAGGATTTCGAATTGGCCCTCAAGATCGAAGAAGTGATCATGTGGCAACCCGGCCCGGACCAAGACAGCGCCCTGACCGGCACGCCTGACGATCCACGCTTCAAATACATCGAGTACGACTGACGTCCACGCGGCACCGCGCATCGTCCGAACCTGCCCCCGCGTCCGGACAAGCACCCGATTCATCCGGCCGGGACCGCGCTGGCACAAGCGTTCAAACACCCTTGAATACGGGCTTGCGCTTCTCCAGAAAGGCATTCACTCCTTCGACGAAATCCGCGCCCGCGCCACAGCGCGCAAAGGCCTCGGCCTCGCTCTGCAGCTGCGACTCGAGTTGGCCATCGAGGGCGCTGGCGAGCAGGTGCTTGATCTCGGCGTAAGCGTGGCGCGGACCCTGCTTGAGCCGCCGTACCAGCGCGTCGGTCTCGGCGTCGAGCACCTCGGCCGCCACCGACCGGGTCACCAGACCCAGGCGCACCGCCTCGGCGGCATCGAAACGATCGCCCAGCAACAGCAGCTCGATGGCCTTGCGGCGCCCGACCACCCTGGGCAGCAGGTAGGACATCCCGCCATCGGCCGGCAAGCCGATCGCCGAATAGGCGGTGGTGAACTTGGCCGAATCGGCGCACACGGCCAGGTCGCAGCCCAGCATCAGCGACAGCCCGAACCCGGCGCAGGCCCCCCTCACCTTGGCGACGACGGGCTGGTCGAGCCCCTGCAGAATCTCGACTGTCGGATTGATCAGGCGCTCTATCATCGCCCGGAACTCGACCAGCCGCGCTTGCGGCGACAGATGGAAATGGCGGGCGAAATCCTTCAGATCTCCGCCCGCCATGAAATGGTCGCCGGCTCCGGTGATCAGCACCACCGCCACATCCTCGCGATCACGCAGCTTGCGCGCGCAGGTATTGAGGTCTTCCATCATCTCGACCGACAGCGCGTTGAGCGCGTCGGGCCGATTGAGGGTGATGGTCGCGACGCCATCGAGGACGTCCAGCAATGCGGTATTGGCCATGAAGTGAAAACTCCGGTTAGGAACTTCGGAACGCGCCCGCCCGGCGCGAAATGCCGAGCCCGGGATTCTGTGTCGCCGCGCGCGCCGTGGCAAGCCCTCGGCCTTTCCGTGCTCGGCCCGATGCAGTCAGTCGTTCGGAATCGGGCGCTTGCGCCCCTTGTCATCGACCGCGACATAGGTGAGCGTGGCCTCCGTCACCTTGACCACGACCGGGTTCTCCGGATCGCGTTCGGCATAGACCTCGACATCGACCGTGACCGATGTGCGGCCGGCAGAGCGCACCTCGGCGTAAAAGCTCACCAGGTCGCCGACCGAAACCGGCTGCTTGAACAGGAACGCATTGACCGCGATGGTCGCGACCCGGCACTTGGCGCGGCGACGCGCCGGAATCGCGCCCGCGATATCGACCATCGCCATGATCCAGCCTCCGAAGACATCACCCGAAGGGTTCAGGTCGGCGGGCATCGTCATCACCCTCAGGGCGGGCTGCTTGTGCTCCGGCAAGCTAGCCGAGCCTTGAACCGATTCGGTCATCTGCTGTTCCTCCATGAATCGTCGCCTCCATCTTCTGGCCGCTACCCGCCAGCCCGTTTTCATCATACCTGCCGGTGGATGCGCCGGCATGCGCGTGCAGCGGACCACCCGAAAAAGGCGCGTAGCCGGTGCCGAAAATGATGCCCGCATCGGCCAGATCGGCATCCGCAACCACACCGGCGGCGACCAGGCGTTGCGCCGCGGCGACCAGCGGCGCGACGATCCGGGCGGCGAGGCCGTCCACCTCCACCGCGGCACCGCTCGCCTGCGCGCGCACCGGCTTGCCTTTCTCCCAGCGGTAAAAACCCTGCCCAGTTTTCTTGCCCAGTTGCCCCGCCTCGAAACGACTCATCAACGCGCGCGGCACTTCGGCCTGCGCTTCGCCCCCCAGGGCCGCGCCGGCGGCCACCGCGATGTCGAGCCCGACGGTGTCCACGAGCTCGATCGGCCCCATCGGCATGCCGAACGCGAGCAGCGCTGCATCGACGGTCTCGGGCGGCACGCCTTCATCGACGCAACGCAATGCCTCCAGCATGTAGGGGGCGAGCACCGCGTTGACCAGGAAACCCGGCGAAGACTTCACCGGCAGGGCCAGTTTGTCGAGGCCACGCACGAACGCGGCGGCATGCTGCAGCGCGGTGGCGTCCGATGCTTCGCCGGCCACGACTTCGACCAGCGGCATCTGCGCCACCGGGTTGAAGAAGTGGATGCCGACCAGGCGCGCGGGACCCGCAAGCACGCTCGCGATCTCCTCGATGCGCAGGCTCGACGTGTTGGTGGCGAGCAACGCGTCGGGCCGGGCCCGGGCCTCGAGCCCGGCGAACAGCGCCCGCTTGGCCTCGAGGCTTTCGGATATGGCCTCGATGATCACATCGGCGCGCGCCACGCCCGAGCCGTCCGGGTCGGCAATCAGGCGATCGAGGGCGAAGCGCTGCGCGCGCGCGTCGCCCCGATGCCTGCGCTCGAACAGCCCGGCGGCACGCGCCACCGCCGGCGCGATCCGGTCCACACCCTGGTCCTGCAGAGTCACGGTCAAGCCGCGCAGCGCGCACAGGGCGGCGATATCGCCGCCCATGACGCCCGCACCCACCACATGCACATGCCGCGGCGAAAACGCCACGCCCTTGCCGAAGCCCTTGAGACGATCCTGCAGCAGAAACACCCGTATGAGGTTCCGCGCCGTCGCCGACCCAAGGATCGACTCCAGCGCGGCGGGATGATCCGCCGGCACGGCCAGCGCATTGCCACCGAATCCGGCCCAGACATCGACGATGGCCCAGGGGGCGGGATAGTGCGCCCGGCGCACCCGGGAGGCGAGCTGGTGGCGCGCTCTGTGCGCCACCAGCGGCTTGAGCGGACCGTTCAGGATGCGCGCCCCCCACCCCGAACGGTGCGGTGCCCGACCCGACAGCACCAGCATGTTCGCGGCATTCTCCATCACCCTCGCCGGCAGACATTCGTCGGCCAGGCCGAGCTTCTTCGCCTTGCGCGCATCGACCCCGCGCCCGCTCAGCATCAGGTCGAGCGCCGCGCCCGGCCCGATCAGGGCGGGCAGGCGCTGCATGCCGCCCCAGGCGGGCATGATGCCCAACATGACCTCCGGCAGGGCCAGGCGGGTGGCGGGTTCATCGACCACGATGCGGTACCGGCAGGCCAGCACCAGTTCGAGCCCCCCGCCCATGCAGTGTCCGCGAATCAGCGCGAGAGTCGGAAACGGGAGGCGCGCGAGCCAGTTGAACAGCGACCAGCCACGCTCGACGAGATCGCGCGCCTCCGCAGCCGAGCGGATGCGTGTGAACTCGTCGATATCCGCGCCGGCGATGAAGCCGGCCGGCTTGGCCGAGGCGATCACGAGCCCGCGCGGCGGCGCCTGCTCGAGCGCGGCGAGTGCGGCGGCAAGCTCGCCGAGCACCTCGCGCGACAAGGTATTGGTACTGGCCCCGGCCTTGTCGAGCTGCAGCCACACGACGCCATCGGGGCGGCGCACGAGAATCAGATGCCTGTAGTCGGCGTTCATTCGATCGTCTCCACCAGCATGGCCCCCCCCTGGCCGCCGCCTATGCACAGGCTCGCCAGGCCGCGCCGCAGCCCATCACGCCGCAGGGTAGCAAGCAGATGCAGCACGATGCGGACGCCGCTCGCCCCCACCGGATGGCCGAGCGCGATGGCCCCGCCATCGACGTTCAGGCGCTCGCCGGCGATCATGCCAACCGGCTGCTCGAGGCCGAAATGCGTCCGGCAGTAGTGTTCGTCATCCCAGGCACGCAGGCACGCGATCACCTGGGCCGCGAACGCCTCGTTGATCTCGAATCGGTCGATGTCGGCCAGCGACAAATTCCGCCGCTGCATGATCGGCGTCATCGCATGTATCGGCCCCAGCCCCATCTGCGCCGGGTCGAGTCCCGCCCACTGGCTATCTACGATCTCGCCGATCGGCGCCAGTCGGTGGCGCTCGAGCGCCGCTTCCGACGCGAGCACCAGCCATGCCGCACCATCGCTGATCTGGGAGCTGTTGCCTGGCGTCACACGCCCGTATGTGCGGTCGAAGAACGGCTTCAGACGCGCGAGGCTTTCGAGCGACGAGTCGCTCCGCACGCCGTCGTCATGCGCATGCAGCGTGCCATCGCAATCGATCAGCGCCCGGATCTCGTCCAGGCGTCCGGCGTCGCGCGCCGCTACGGCGCGCATGTGGCTGCCTACCGCATAGGCATCCATGTCGGCACGCGTGATGTCGAAGACATGGGCCAGATTCTCGGCGGTCTGACCCATCGACTGGCCCACGACCGGGTCGGTCAAGCCTTTCACGATCCCCAGCACCGGCGCGAGATGGCGGGCCGGGAAGCGCCGCAAGGCGGCCGCCCTGGCCGCGACGCTGCGCGCGGCATGCCAGTCGGCGAGCCAGCGCACCATCGCATCCGAAAACAGCACCGGCGCGCGCGACAGTGCATCGACACCACCGGCCAGCACCAGGTCCGAGCAGCCCAGGCGGATGTTGACGACGGCCGAATCGAGCGCCTGCATGCCGCTTGCACAGTTGCGCATCACCGTCCAGCCGGGTACGCGATGACCGCAGCCCATGCGCAAGGCGACCACGCGCCCGATATTGACCTCGTCGGGTGACGGGCTGGCACAGCCGAGGATCACCTCGTCGAGTTGATCGGGTGCGAACCGCTGCCGACTCAGCAAACCCGCGCCGGCGGCGGTCGCCAGATCGGCCGCCGCGAATGGCCCGGGACGATTGCGCGCCTTGAGAAACGGCGTTCGCGCGCCATCGACGATGAATACCCTGCGCATTTCCACCCCCATTCAGGCTACCCCATGCAGCGCCGAATCGCCGTGCTGCCCGCTTGGCGACACGGCCCCGGCGGGATCGAGATCGAAGGGAAAGTCGTCGACCCTGATGACCTTGTCACGCAAGCGATTGCGCTGCGCGATCAGCCGGAACTCGTCGTCGCTCACGAGGCCTTCGGCGCGTGCCTGGGACCAGACGGCATCCACGTCTCCGGTGAGGCTCGGAGCGGGCACGAAGCGTCCCTGCTTGCGGGCGAGCCTGATCCTGGCCTCGATCGGCTCCGCTTCGATGGTGGCCCGCAAGGCCGCTTCGAGCGCCCCCAGCGGCTGCTCGAGATCGGTCGGCACATGCACGGCCGCGGTCAGGCGGTCGCGCGTGGGCGACGGCGCGATGAGCAGGCCTGCGACTTCCTGCCCGAGCCGGTCGGGGGGCACCTGGTAGGGCCGGCCGAGCGGGAAGACCACCAAGCTGCGCAGGATGAACGCAAGGCCACGGTTCGGAAAGTTCGCGATCACCCCCTCGAAGGCATTCTGCGTCTTGAACATCGCATCCCATATCGCCCAGTGCATCAGGGGCGCATCGGCCGCCTGGCGGCCTTCGGCCTCGTAGCGGCGGAGCGTCGCGCTCGCGAGGTACATCAACGACAGGATGTCGCCGAGGCGCGCCGAGAGTTTTTCCTTGCGCTTGAGCGCGCCCCCCATGGTCCCCATCGAAACATCGGCAATGAACGCGAAGGCCGCCGAGAAACGGGTGAGTTGCTGGTAGTAGCGGCGTGTCTCCGGCGCAACGTCCGCCGGCACTGCGACGAAGTGCGAACCGCTGAGCCCCATCACCAGCGCACGCGCGGCATTCGACACGGTGTAGGCGACATGCCCCCACCAGGCTTGGTCGAAAGCATCGAGATCGTCGCTGCGGGCGGCCTGCATTTCGGCCAGCACATGAGGATGGCAGCGAATCGCCCCCTGGCCGAACAGGATCAGGCTGCGGGTGAGAATGTTCGCGCCCTCGACCGTGATCCCGACCGGCACCTGCTGATAGACGCGCCCGAGAAAGTTCTGCGGCCCCAGGCAGATCCCCTTGCCGCCGATCACATCCATGCCGGCATCCACCGTTTCGCGCGCCCGCTCGGTCACGTGGTACTTCACGATCGCCGAAACCACCGACGGCCGCTCGCCCCGGTCGATCGCCGCGGCCGTCATCACCCGCGCGGCATCGCACAGGTACGTGTTGGCGCCGATGCGGGTCAGCGCCTCCTGCACCCCCTCGAAACGTCCGATCGCGGTCTTGAACTGGTGGCGCACCCGCGCGTAGGCCCCCACCGCGCGCGCAGTGAGCTGCTGCATGCCGGTGTTCGACCCCGGCAGCGAGATGCTGCGGCCGGCCGCGAGGCACTCCATCAGCATCCGCCAGCCCTGCCCGGCCATCTTCGGTCCGCCGATGATGAAATCGAGCGGCATGAAGACGTCGCGGCCACGGATCGGACCGTTCATCCACACCGCGTTGAGCGGCAAATGGCGACGGCCGATCTCGACACCGGGGTGCTCGCGCGGCACCAGCGCGCAGGTGATGCCGAGATCCGATTCCTCACCCAACAGATGCTCGGGGTCGTACAGCCTGAAGGCCAGCCCGAACACGGTGCAGACCGGTGCCAGGGTGATGTAGCGCTTGTCGAAGCTCACCCGCATCCCGAGCACTGGCCGGCCCTGCCATTCGCCCCGGCAGATCACGCCCGCATCCGGAATCGCGGCCGCATCCGACCCCGCCCACGGGCTGGTCAGCGCGAACGCCGGGATCTCGTCACCGCGCGCCAACCGTGGCAGATAGTGCTGCTTCTGTTCCGGCGTGCCGTAGTGGAGGAGCAACTCCGCCGGCCCCAATGAGTTGGGCACCATCACGGTGACCGCGGGCGCCGAAGAACGGGTGGACAGCCGCGTGATGACCTGGGAATGCGCGAACGCGGAGAACCCCTTGCCCCCGTACGCCTTGGGAATGATCATCCCGAGAAAGCCCCGGCTGCGTATGAATGTCCAGACCTCGGGCGACAAATCGTTGTGCGTGACCGCATCCCAGTCGCGAATCATGCGGCACAAGGCCTCGGTGTCGTCATCGAGAAATGCCTGCTCTTCCGGCGTCAGTACCGGCCAGGGGCAGGCCAGCAAGCGGTGCCAGTCGGGCCGGCCGGCAAACAGCTCCCCCTCCCACCACACCGTCCCGGCCTCGAGCGCCTCCTTCTCGGTCTGCGACATCGCCGGCAAGGCCCGGCGAAAGGCCTTGAATATCGGCGCCGTCACCCATGCCTTGCGCAGGCCGTCATGCACGAACACCGCGCACCCGCCCAACCACAGCCCCAGCGCCAGTAGCACCGCCAAGACAGGCCAATCCGCAACCCATGCCCACGCAAGCAGCCAGACGCTGCCGGTCGCGGCCCAGGCCACGAGCGATACGCGCCGGTATGCGAGCGTGAGCACCCATGCCGGAAGAAGTATCGCGATCACACCTGTCATGCCCCTCTCCTTCGCCTTGCCACCTGGACCACAGACCACCGAACACCCGACGCCGCCGCCGCCAAATTTCCCGAATCAGCCCTTATGAATCAAGTGCTTGTTTGGATACTACGTCACCCACGCCGAATGTCAAAATGCCGGCCGCGTCCGGTACCGGCCCCGCAAACACATATGCGCCGCGCGGCACTGCCGGCGCCTGCGGAAGATGCGACAATCCAGGGCACCATCACCCCGGCTCCCGCACCCCTCGAACCCATGCCATCCATCGAAACCCTCGCGAGCTTCCTGGCCATTTCGGTCGCGATCACTTTGTCGCCCGGACCCGACAACCTCATGGTGCTGGGCCAAAGCCTGGCGCGCGGACGCCGGGCCGGTTTCGGCATCGCGCTCGGCTGCGCACTCGGCTGTTTCACTCACACCTTGTGGGCGACGCTGGGCTTGAGTGCGATCCTGCTGGCTTCGCCGAATGCCTTTTTCGCACTGAAGCTTGGCGGTGCCGCGTATCTGGCATGGCTCGGCATCCAGGCGTTGCGCAGCCCGGGCAGCAATGCGCCGGGCGCGGCGGCCGACGCGCCCGCCTGGTACCGCTACGTCGTGCGCGGGTTCATCGCCAATGCGATCAATCCCAAGGTGGCCTTGTTCTTCCTGGCGTTTCTGCCGCAGTTCGTGCAGCCGGCCAACGGTCCGCTGGAACTGCAGATGCTCGCCCTCGGCGCGGTCTTCGCGGCCCAGACCATCGCGGTGTTCGGCGCGATCGCATTCGCCTCCGGCAGCATCGCCGCATTGATCGCGCATCGCCCGGATTTCGGCAAGTGGCTGGACCGGACCGCCGGCATGATCTTCATCGGGCTGGCCGCACATCTGCTGTTTTCGGGCGAACGCGATTGAACCCGACGGCATGCGCGCTCCGGCGACGTGGCGGGTTAGAATCGCCGCGATGAGACGTGCGCCCACTGCCGCCCTGCCCGGCCCCGACCCTCGCGAACGCCGCGACTGGCAGACCCTCACCAGCCTCTTTCCATACATCTGGGCCTACAAGGGGCGGGTCCTGCTCGCGCTGGCCTGTTTGATCGCCGCCAAGGGTGCCAACGTCAGCGTGCCGATCGTGTTCAAGCACGTCATCGATGCGTTGACGATCACGCCGGAGCAGGCATTCATCGTGGTGCCGGCCGCACTACTGCTCGCGTACGGCGCACTGCGGTTTTCGAGCGCGTTGTTTACCGAGCTGCGCGAGCTCGTGTTCGCACGCGTCACCCAGCAGGCGGTGCGGCACATCGCACTCAAGGTATTCCGCCATCTGCACGGGCTGTCGCTGCGCTTTCATCTCGAACGCCAGACCGGCGGGCTGACCCGCGACATCGAGCGCGGCACCCGCTCGATCAACGCGCTGATCAACTACACGCTCTATTCGATCCTGCCGACGCTGGTCGAAATCGGCTTGGTCATGGGCATCCTGCTGCATCAGTACGACAGCGTATTCGTGCTGATCACGCTGGCGACGCTGATCGTTTACATCGTGTTCACGGTCAAGGTGACGAACTGGCGCACGGTGCAGCGGCGCAAGGCCAACGAACTCGACTCGGCGGCAAACGCGCGCGCCGTCGACAGCCTGCTCAACTTCGAAACGGTCAAGTACTTCAACAACGAGGAATTCGAAGCGCGCCGTTACGACGAACAGATGGGCAAATACACCCATGCCCAGATCATCAACCAGTTTTCGCTGTCGGGACTCAACATCGGCCAGGCGGTGATCATCGCAGTGGGCGTGACGGCGATGATGTGGCAGGCCGCAACACGGGTCGAAAGCGGCGCGATGACGATCGGCGACATCGTGCTGGTCAATGCCTTCATGATCCAGCTCTACATTCCGCTCAACTTCCTGGGCGTGATCTACCGCGAACTGCGCCAGGCCCTGACCGATATCGAGCGCATGTTCGGACTCATGCGCGAGCACCAAGAGATCACCGACGCACCCGGCGCCGTCCGTCTCGCCCCCGGCCCGATGTCGCTGCGCTTCGACAAGGTCAGTTTTGCCTACGACCCCAAGCGCACGATCCTGCATGAGGTCGACTTCGAGATCGGCGCCGGCAAGACGGTCGCGGTGGTCGGTCACAGCGGCTCGGGCAAATCGACCCTGGCCCGGCTACTGTATCGCTTCTACGACGTTCAGGGCGGGGCGATCAAGGTGAACGGGCAGGATCTGCGCACCCTGACCCAGGCCAGCCTGCGCACGGCAATCGCCATCGTGCCGCAGGATACGGTGCTCTTCAACGACACCCTGTTCTACAACATCCAGTACGGCCGGCCCGACGCCAGCCGCGAGGAAGTGGAAGCCGCCGCCCGCGCCGCCCAACTCGACGGGTTCATCGCACGCCTGCCCGACGGCTTCGAAACCCGCGTCGGCGAGCGTGGCCTGAAACTCTCGGGCGGCGAGAAGCAGCGTGTCGCCATCGCCCGTGCCCTGCTGAAGAATCCGGCCATCCTGATCTTCGACGAAGCCACCTCGGCGCTCGACTCCAAGACCGAAAAAGCCATCCAGGCCCAGATCGACCTCGCCGCAGCCGGCCGGACCGCGCTGGTGATCGCACACCGGCTTTCGACCGTGATGAACGCCGACGAGATCATCGTGCTCGACCAGGGCATCATCGTCGAGCGCGGCCGGCATGTGACACTGCTTGCGCAGGGTGGAGACTATGCACGGATGTGGGCATTGCAGTTGCAGGAAGCACAAGCCTCGTAACAATGAAATGCATGGAGAAAAAGACCAAGGGCGCCATCAGGCGCCCTTGGTCTTTTTCGGGAAGCCGCCGGTCAAACCTGCTTGCGACGACGCAGCCCGATCATGCCAGCAAGCGCCAAACCGGTCAGTGCAAGCGATGCAGGCTCGGATACCTGTCCAGCGGATGGTTTCGGCGGTTCGTACTTCGTTCCACTCACCGAGGCAAGCTTGACGTAATCGTTCTTATTCACGGTCGTGACAACATCTTTCCATTTCGTACATTCATTCCTTTTATTATATTTTTCGCATGTCTTGACAGTGGTGGTCGATACACCCAAGTCGACCCCCTCGCCGGCACTACCGCCCACCAAGGGGTTATATGCACCGATCAGCCAGAACGACGAAGCAATATTGCCACTATTGATCTGGTAACTCGTGGCGGCGAACTCCTGCGCGCCGGTGTTCGCATAGTGCCCCACCAGATTCCAGCCGTTGCCGGTAAGCGCACCGTAGCTCTTGCCATTCACGAGAGAACCGCCATTTGCCTGCGTCACGCCCTGCGAAAGTCCGAGGTCGAACGCCAGCACCGTGATATCAGCATCGTGCTCCCACCAACTGACATCGATCTGAGACAAAACCACTGCGTCCGAAAAACTCAGCAAGATCATGTCAAAGCGTTGATCGTTGTCGATCGCATGTTCAGGGCTGCTTGCCTCGTTCGTGTCGCGATCCGCGCCCGTACTGGTCGCGTCCTTGTTTTTGATCCCGGCGCCCGGCCAGAACTGGAGATATGCGGACTCGATCTGCGTATTCGCAGTGCCGACGGTATTCGACCAAGCACTGAGCTGGACATTGATGCCAGCCTGAGTGACCGACGACTGACTCGTGGTCCACGTGGTCGGGTCAATGGCGGAAAATGCCGGCGCCGCCCACAGCGCGGCAAGCATCAAAGCGATATTCGTATTTTTTCTCATATTCGTTCCCCGGGTCTTGACGTTTCAGTCAACTCAAGCATTAGCCGTGCCAAAATATTTATAAACGTCAAAACAATGGCTTACATAGTGTATTTTGCAGTCACACCTAATTCATGTAAAAACTATCGACATCAGCCTTCCAGTTCCTTCAGCAAAGCGCGAGCACGCTCGAGCTCTGAAAAAATCTCGTCATCGCCCAGTGCCGCACGCAATTCCGCCAATGCTTCCTGGCGATTCCCCAGCTTCGCCAGGGCCACGGCGAGGTGGTAACGAATCTCGCTATTGGAAGGCGCGCGCAAACGCGCATCACGGAGGTGACGTAGGCCCTCGTCATAGGCACCAGTCTCTACCAGCAACCACCCCAGGGTGTCGGCCACCAAAGGATTGGCAGGCGCGAGCGCGAGCGCCCGGCGGGCCACGGCCAAGGCTCCGGACGCATCGTTCAGGCGGGAAAGGACATTGGCGAGATTGTTCAACTCGCTCCCGCTACCCATGCCATGCTCGTCCAGCCGCAGATAGATGTCACGAGCGGACGCCCAGTCTTCCGACTGGACGAACAAACCCGCCAGCAGGTTCAGAGCGTCCCTGTCATCCGGATACTGCGAAAGCCAGGCTTGGGCGGCATCCACCGCACGAGCAGGCTTGCCATTCGCCACCCAAATACTGGCCCGACGCACCAGAAGCGCCGTCGACGGTGCGGCGTCGAACGCTTCTGCGAGGCGTGCCTCGGCAGCAGCAGCATCGCCAGCGGCAAGGGCGAGTTCGGCCGACAAGCGGAAGGCTTCCGCCGACTTCGGTTGCAACGCGAACAGTGAGTCGATGAAACCCTTCGCCAGATCCGGACGTTTCTGGGCCAGAGCGATCTCGGCCGCAAGCGCCAGGGCCATCAGGTCGTCGGGCTTGCCGGTCAGGGCCTTGTGCGCAGAGTAGGCCGCCTCGTCGAGAAAACCAGCCGCAAGTTGCAGGCGGGCGATACCGGCCAGTCTTTCGGTATTGAACTCGGCAAGGCGCGTCGCGTCGCGAAGACTGCCCGCAGCGGCCTTGCCGTCTCCAGCGGCGAGGAGTGCACGCGCCTGCGCCATCACCACGTCGATATTGCCCGGATGGCGCAGGAGTGCATCTCGGACAACTGCCACCGCCTTGGACGGATCTCCACCGGCCAGTTGGGCATCCGTCAGCGCGAGCGCGATTCTGAGGCTGCCCGGATGCGCAGCCGACGCCTTTTCGAGCGCCATCAAACTTTCGGCGAGGCGGCCAGCACGCAACTCAAGGAGGCCCAGTTCGTACAGCGCAGCCTCATGATTGCGATCCTTCTCGAGTATCGTCGCCAGTGCTTTCCGGGCGTCGTCGAAGCGCCCCTGCGCGACGTCCAGCCTCACCAGGTTGAAGCGGGCAGCCTCCATCCGCGCGTCGAGCTCCAGCGCTTTCCGGTAGAACGCGCGGGCACCGTCCAGATCGCCGGTCGCCCCGAGCAGTACGCCCACCAAGTTATGGGCATCCGCGCGCTGGGGGGTAGCTTCGAGTTGCCGGCGTGCAAGTGCCAGTGCCTTGCCGCTGTCACCACGGCGCATGTACAGGGTGGTCAAGGTCGACACCAGCCTCGGATCCAGGTGCTTGGGATCCAGCGATTTTTCGAGACTCGCTATCGCCTTCCCCGTATCACCGGCCGCCAACTGGCCGAAGCCCAGCGCTGCTTGCGTGCCCGGACTTCCTCCACCAACCGTATTCGCCCGCTCGAAGTAGTCGACCGCCTGGGTCGCACGCCCCTGTGCAAGCGACACCCTGCCCAGCAGCGACAACGAGGCCGCATCGCGGGGTTGTCGGCGAACCAGCTCCTCGAGGATGCCACGCGCCTGACTGTAGTCTCCGGCATCCACCAAAATGGCCGCCAGCAGCCTGCGCGCACCTTGGTTGTTCGGAAAGCGCGTGGCCAGCATGTTGAGATAGCCGCGCGCCTTTTCCATGTTGCCCATGGCATGGTGCGACAGCGCACCCAGCATGAGAAACACTTCGCGACCGGCAATCCAGTCCCGACCCAGAATGTCCACCAGTCGGGTTACCTCGGCCAGATGCTCGCGTGCTGCGGCAGCGTCGCCAGCTTGCTCAGCAAGCAAGGCACGCAGATAGGTCGCACGCGCATCCTGCACGCCGGCCTGGCCGAGGTAGTCGACATCCGCACGCGCCTCGTCGAACCGCCCGAGATCGAGCAGCAGACCGGCCCGCGTCACACGGGCATCCACGTATCCGGGATTCAGCTCGACGGTATGCGCGTAGTGCGCGAGCGCAGCCGCCAGATCGCCCCGGGCATGCGCGACCCGTGCCAATGCATCCCAGGTGGACGGGTCGCCGGGCTGCAGCTCGGTCGCCCTGCGCGCCCGAGCTTCGGCTTCGTCCAGGCGACCCGTACCGATCAGGAGAGGCACCTCTTCCATCAGCGGCAGCAGCGCATCCGGCCGGATTGCGCGGGCGGCCTCGAAACTGTCACCGGACTCGGTGCGCCGGTTCAGCATCGCGAACGCGACACCACGCAGCGCCAGCAGATCCGCTTTCACGGATGCCGGGAGCCCATCCGGGCTGAACTGATCGACGACCACCTGGGCATTGCCACGGGCAATCTGGATACGGGCCATCGGAATGACGACTTCCGAGCGATCCACACCGAGCCTGAGCGCATCGCCGAAGGCGATCTCGGCCGGACCCAGGTCGCCGTCATCAAAATAGAGGCGTGCCAGCAGCAATTGCGCGGCGAGCATGCCGCGGTCCTGCTGCAACGCGTTCTTCAGCTGAATCGCGGCACCAGCGGTATCGCCCTGGTGGAATCGCGCGAGCCCATCTTCGTAGTAGCGTGCCGCCGCTGCACCATCGGCGAGCACTGCATGCGGCGGTGCCATCAGCGCAAGCAGAATCAGTTTGAAAGCCAGGACTCGCATCGGGAAACCGCCAAGAAAGGGCCAGAATGGCGCGAAGTATAGATGTCCGAAAAAAAAACGCCCCGTGACTTTCCCCCGCCCTTGCGGCATTCCACAACGCCACGCCACCAGCCTGCAGGATAGAATCGCCTGACTTCAAGCTGGGCCGCGCGACACCGCGAATGCGCATGACGCCCGACCGCACCGGATGGATTCGGACAGACCCATGCATCGCCTCGCCACCCTGATGTGCTTGTTGCTAAGCATGTCCTGCATCACCGCACTGCGGGTGGCGCATGCGCGCGAGGAGCCGGGCACGCTGGAACGCATCGCCGAGCGCGGTGAAATCCTGCTCGGACACCGGGAATCGTCGGTACCGTTTTCCTACTATGGCGACGACGGCGAGGTGCAGGGCTATTCGCACGAACTGGCCTTGCGCGTAACCGAAGCGATACGCGCACATCTGGAACGCCCCGACCTCGGCCTGCGCCTGGTGCCGGTAACGCCGCTGAACCGCATCGCGCACATGCGCGCCGGCGCCATCGACCTGGAATGTGGCTCCACCACCCACAACCAGCAACGCGCCCGGCAGGTAGGCTTCTCCAACACCCTCTTCATAATCGGCACGCGCTTGCTCACCGGCCGGCAATCCGGCATCCACGATTTTTCGGATCTGGCCGAGCGGCGGGTGGTGACCACCGCCGGGACGACTTCCGAACGCCTGCTGCGCCAGATGCAACAGGAACGCCAGCTCACGTTCACCTTGTTGACGCGGCCGGACCATCGCGAGAGCTTCCTGACCCTGGAGCGCGGCGAGGCCGACGCCTTCATGATGGATGACGCGCTGCTGTACGGCGAACGGGCCGCGGCGCGAGAGCCTGACAGGTGGATCGTCACCGGCGCCCCGCGCTCGTTCGAAGCCTATGCATGCATGTTGCGCAAGGGCGATGCGGCGTTCAAGCGGATCGTCGACAAGGCGCTCGCCGACACCATGACCTCGGGCGGAGCCGAACGAATCTATGCTCGATGGTTCATGTCGCCGCTACCCGACAGCGGGCTCAACCTCAGCTTCCCACTTTCGGATGCGATGCGGGCCTTGTTCCGGGCGCCCAACGACCGACCGTTCCAGTGAAGTCGGCCGTCCCACTCGCCTTATAGCGAGTAATCCTCGCCCTTGCCGGCAAGGGCGACATCGACCATGCGCCGGGTCAGATGCGGGGCGAAACCCTCGATGAAGTCGTACACATAGCCACGCAGGTAGGCGTTGCGGCGCAATCCGATACGGGTGGTGCTCGATTCGAAAAGATGGGCGGCGTCGATCATTCCGAGCTTGCGATCCTCGCCCGGATCGTAGGCCATGCGGGCCAGGATCCCGATGCCGAGGTCCATCGCGACATAGGTCTTGATCACGTCCGAATCGATCGCAGTCAGCACGACGTTGGGCTTGAGCCCACGCCCCAGGAATGCCTTGTTGATCACGCTGCGACCGGTGAAGGCGTCGTCGTAGGTGATGATCGGGTGGCGCGCGATCGCCTCCAGGGTGAGCGGCTGGCTTGCCAGGATGGGGTGGCGCTGGCTCGCGATGACGCAGCGATTCCACTGGTGGCAAGGCAGCATCACCAGGTCGTCGAAGTCGGCGATCGCCTCGGTCGCGATGGCCAGGTCGGCCTCGCCGGCGAGGGTCATCTCGCACACCTGGCGCGGATTGCCCTGATGAAGCTCCAGCCTGACACCGGGATAGCGCGCGAGAAAGGCCTTGATCACCGCCGGCAGCGCATAGCGCGCCTGGGTGTGGGTGGTCGCGATCGACAGCCGCCCGACCGCCTCGCGACTGAACTCGTCGCCCACCTGGCGCAGGTTGTCCATGTCGTGGAGCATGCGCTCGGCAATCGCGAGCACCTGGTGGCCGGGCTCGGTGATGTCGACCAGGCGCTTGCCATGGCGGACGAAGATCTCGACGCCGAGTTCCGACTCGAACTGGCGAATCTGCTTCGACACGCCGGGCTGCGAGGTATACAAGGCGTCGGCCGCATCCGAAACATTGAGCCCGCGCCGGGCCACTTCATAGACGTAGCGAAGCTGCTGAAGATTCATCGTCGCCAGATTTATAACTGAGAGTTATTTGAGTTTAACGCAGAACTCCTTCCCGAAACTATACCCAGCCGATACGATCCCGCAATGCACAAAGTGGGCCGAAAACGCGCTGCCCCCACGGAGAGATGGATGTACCAATACGATGAATACGACCAGCGGATCGTGGATGAGCGGGTCGCCCAGTTCCGCGACCAGACCAACCGCTATCTCAGCGGCGAACTGAGCGAAGACGAGTTCCGCCCGCTGCGTCTCCAGAACGGGCTCTACGTCCAACGCTACGCGCCGATGCTGCGCATTGCGATACCGTATGGCAACCTGCGTGCCGATCAACTGCGCATGCTGGGCCACATCGCGCGCAAGTATGACCGCGGCTACGGCCATTTCAGCACGCGCCAGAACCTCCAGTTCAACTGGCCCAAGCTCGAAGACGTTCCGGACATCCTCGGCTTGCTTTCGAGCGTGCAGATGCACGCGATCCAGACTTCCGGCAACTGCATCCGCAACGTCACCGCCGACCCATTTGCCGGCGTGGCCGGCGACGAGCACATCGATCCGCGTCCGTGGTGCGAGATCGTGCGCCAATGGAGCACCTTCCACCCCGAGTTCGCGTATTTGCCGCGCAAGTTCAAGATCGCGGTCAACGGCGCCGAGCAGGATCGGGCGATCATTCGCGCCCATGACATCGGCCTGGATCTCGTCCGCGCCGCGGGGGGCGACATCGGCTTTCGGGTGCTGGTCGGAGGCGGCCTCGGACGGACGCCGATCATCGGCGAGGAAGTATCGGGCTTCGTGCCCTGGCAGCAGATTCTCAACTACTGCGAAGCCGTGCTGCGCGTGTACAACCTGCACGGGCGCCGTGACAACGCGTACAAGGCGCGCATCAAGATACTGGTCAAGGCCCTCGGCGTGGAAGAGTTCGCGCGCCAGGTCGAGGCCGAGTTCGCCCACCTGAAGGATGGCCCGTCCACCCTGACCCAAGCCGAGATCGACCGCGTCAGCAGCCGCTTCGACGACCCGGAGCTCCCCCCCGAGCCGGCCCACGACGAGGCCTACACGGCACATCTCGCCTCGGACAAGGCCTTCGCCAACTGGGTCGGGCGCAACGTGCGTGCGCACAAGGCGCAAGGCTACGCCAGCGTATTGCTGTCGCTCAAGAAGCATGGCGTCGCGCCGGGCGACATCACGGCCGAGCAGTTCGACGCGGTGGCCGATCTCGCCGACCGCCATGCCTTCGGCGAAGCGCGCAGCACCCACGAACAGAACCTGGTGCTGGCCAGCGTGCGCCAGGCGGATCTCTACGCGGTGTGGCAGCAGGCGAGCGCGGCCGGCCTGGCCACCCCCAATATCGGCTTGCTGACCGATATCATCGCCTGCCCGGGCGGCGACTTCTGTGCGCTCGCCAACGCCAAGTCCATTCCGATTGCCAACGCCATCCAGGCCCGCTTCGACGATCTCGACTACCTGCACGACATCGGCGAGATCGAAGTGAACATCTCCGGCTGTATGAACGCCTGTGGCCACCACCACGTGGGCCATATCGGCGTGCTCGGCGTCGACAAGAACGGCTCCGAGTGGTACCAGGTCACCATCGGCGGCGAACAGGGCAATCGCGCCGCCCTGGGCAAGGTGATCGGCCCCTCGTTCGCCGCGGCCGAAATGCCGGACGTGGTCAGCTCACTGATCAATACCTACGCCGAAAACCGCCACCCCGACGAACGCTTCATCGACACGGTGCGCCGCCTCGGCATCGAGCCGTTCAAGACCCGCGTCTATGCAGAACGCGAGCAGAGGAAACACGCCCATGTCTGAAATCATCAAACACGGCGCCATCCACGCCGATGACTGGACGATCGTCCGGCCGGCCGAAGGCGAGGACGTCGCCACGCTGGAACTGCCTGCGGGCAGGGTCATCGTTCCGCTGCCCCTGTGGCTGGCGCGCCGCGAGGATCTGCGCGCGAAGGTCGAAGCGGGCGTGGTAGGCATCTGGCTGGCTGGCACCGACGACCCCGCCGCGCTTGCAGACGATCTGCTGAACCTGCAACTGATCGCGGTGGACTTCCCCAAATTCGCCGACGGCCGCGGCTACTCGATCGCCACCCTGCTACGCACCCGCTACGGCTATGCCGGCGAACTGCGCGCGATCGGCGACGTGCTGCGCGACCAGCTCTTCTACCTCACCCGGTGCGGCTTCGATGCCCTTCAACCCCGGGAAGGCAAGTACACCCGCGCCCAGCTCGAGGCGGCCCTGGCCAGCCTGAAGGACTTTTCGGAGCCTTATCAGGGCGCGGCCGATCGGGCCGAGCCGCTGTTCCGCCGCCGGCCGCGGGAGGCCGCATGAGCGCCGCCGCCCGGCCGCCCGAAGGGGGCGCGCTCCTCCCGCGGGGAGGTGGTCACGCTAGCGACCGGAGGGTAGTCCAGTGAGCGCCGCCGTTTCCCCCCTGCGGCCGTCGGCCGGCAACCCGGCCACACGCCCGGCGCTGAGCGACAGCCTGATTGCAGACCTGAACACTAAGTCGGACGCAGTGCGTGCGCTCCTCGCGGCGGCGGCGGCCGAACTCGGCACCGACGGCGAAATCGCGTTTGCCAACAGCTTCGGCGCCGAGGACATGGTGCTGACCGACATCATCATGACCGGCGGGCTGCCGATCGAGATCTTCTCGCTCGACACCGGGCGGCTGCCGGCCGAAACCTACGCGCTGATCGGCGAGGTTGAAAAACGCTACGGCGCGACGCTCCGGATCTACTTCCCCGAGTCGGGCGCGGTCGAAACCTTCGTGCGCGCCCATGGCATCAACGCCTTTTACGATTCGGTGGCGCTGCGCAAGGTGTGCTGTCAGGTGCGCAAGATCGGACCGCTCGGTCGGGCGCTCGCCGGCAAGAAGGCCTGGGTGACCGGTCTGCGCGCGGCCCAGTCGGTCACGCGCGCCGGGCTGCCACTGCGCGAATTCGACGCCGGCAATGGCCTCGAGAAGTTCAATCCGCTGTCGGACTGGAGCGAGACCGAAGTCTGGGCTTACATCCGCCTGCACCAGGTGCCCTACAACGCGCTCCACGATCAGTTCTACCCGAGCATCGGCTGTGCGCCGTGTACCCGCGCCATCGCCGTCGGCGAAGACGTTCGCGCCGGACGGTGGTGGTGGGAGAACCCCGAGACCAAGGAGTGCGGCCTTCATGTAAAGGAGGGCAAGGCATGAACGAACATACCCGATGCGGGTTAGAATCGCGCCCGTCCAAGAAGCGGCCCGCAATCGCGGCCACCCTCCGCGACCCTGTCAAGGATCTGTAAAAGGCCATGTCAACGCTCACCCGACAAACCCTCTCCCACCTCGACTGGCTCGAGGCCGAAGCCATCCACATCATGCGTGAAGTGGCGGGCCAGTGTTCCAATCCGGTGCTCCTGTTCTCCGGCGGCAAGGATTCTATCTGCATGCTGCGACTCGCCGAGAAGGCTTTTCGCCCGGGACGCTTTCCGTTTCCGCTGATGCATATCGATACCGGTCACAACTATCGCGAAGTCACCGACTTCCGCGACAAGCGCGCGGCCGAACTGGGCGAGCGGCTGATCGTACGCTCGGTCGAAGACTCGATGGCGCGAGGCACGGTAGTGCTCAAGCATCCCGGAGAATCACGCAACAAGCATCAATCGGTGACGCTGCTCGAGGCGATCGAGGAATTCGGCTTCAATGCCTGCATCGGCGGCGCCCGGCGTGACGAGGAAAAGGCCCGCGCCAAGGAACGGATCATGAGTTTTCGCGACGAGTTCGGCCAGTGGGACCCCAAGAACCAGCGACCGGAGTTGTGGAACCTGTACAACGCCCGCAGCCACAAGGGCGAGAACATCCGCGCCTTTCCGATCAGCAACTGGACCGAACTCGATGTATGGCAATACATCCAGCGCGAAGAGCTGGAATTGCCGTCGATCTACTTTGCCCACGTCCGTCCGGTCGTGCGCAAGGGCGATCTGCTGCAGCCGGTCACCGAACTGACGCCCGCCCGCCCCGACGACAAGATCGAAGACATGCGGGTGCGGTTTCGCACGGTGGGCGACATCACCTGCACCGCGCCGGTCGAATCGGACGCCGACACGGTCGCCAAGATCCTGCTCGAAACCGCGTCCACGACGATCACCGAGCGCGGCGCCACCCGGATGGACGATCAAACCTCCGAGGCGTCGATGGAGCAGCGCAAGAAGGAAGGTTACTTCTGAGCGCACGCTCGCGCCAGCACTTGGCAGGCGCCCCCCGGGTCGGGCATGCGGCGTCGCCACGGCGCCCTTGCGCCCCTCCCCACTCAGCCCGCCCCTTGACCTCGAAGGGCAAACCCGTCCGCACCGAACTGATGGCCTCATAGGAATCATGACCATGTCCGCCCCCGAACAATTGCCGGATCACGACCACGGCCTGCTGCGCTTCCTGACCTGCGGAAGCGTCGATGACGGCAAGAGCACCCTGATCGGACGCCTGCTGTTCGATACCAAGACCATACTGGTCGACACCCTCAGCGCGATCGAAAAGACTTCGGCCAAGCGCGGCATGAGCGCCGTCGATCTGTCGCTGCTGACCGACGGACTGCAGGCCGAGCGCGAGCAGGGCATCACCATCGATGTCGCCTACCGCTATTTTTCGACCGGCACCCGCAAGTACATCATCGCCGACGCCCCCGGCCACGAACAATACACGCGCAACATGGTGACCGCCGCATCGACCGCGAATCTCGCGATCATCCTGATCGACGCCCGCAAAGGCATGCTCACCCAGACGCGCCGCCACTCGTATCTGGCAAGCCTGGTCGGCATCCCGCATCTCCTGGTCGCGGTCAACAAGATGGATCTGGTCGATTACGACCAAGCGACTTTCGAACGCATCCGCGCAGACTATCTCGCCTTCGCCGCGAAACTGGGGATCGGCGACGTACGCTTCATTCCCCTGTCGGCCCTCAATGGCGACATGATCGTCGATCGCGGCGAGCGCCTGGCGTGGTACGACGGCCCCACCCTGCTCGAGATTCTCGAAAGCGCCCCGGCGGCACATACCGAACAAGCCGAAGACTTCCGCTTTCCGGTCCAGTTCGTCTGTCGCCCGCAGGATTCGTCCAACCCCGAACTGCACGACTATCGCGGCTTCATGGGGCGGGTCGAGTCGGGCGAAGTGGCAGTCGGCGACCCGGTCACGGTGCTGCCCTCGGGGGCGCGCAGCCGGATCAAGACGATCGAACTGGGCGGCGCGAAGCTTGCGCGGGCGATTCATGAACAGTCGGTGACCCTGTTGCTCGAAGACGAGATCGACATCTCGCGCGGCGACCTGATCGTCAAGTCCTCCGAAGCGGCCGAGCCGGTCAAGGAAATCGATGCCATCGTCTGCTGGCTCGCCGAAGCGCCGCTGTCGACCGCCCGCACCTATCTCGTGCGCCACACGACGCGCGAGGTCAAAGCCAAGGTCGCCCGCATCGACTACCGGCTGGACGTCAACACCCTGGCCCAGGAACCGGCCAGCGTGCTCACGATGAACGATATCGCCCGCGTGACGCTGAAGCTCGCCCAACCGATCGTGGCCGACGCCTATCGCAGCAACCGCGCCACCGGCGCCTTCATCGTCATCGACGAAAGCACCAATAACACCGTCGGCGCGGGCATGATCGCCTGAATTCGCCTTTTCTTTCCTGTATCTGAGGGGGCGCAATGCCCCCTCGCCGTTTTTCGTGTTAAATGACGGCGCCGCGACTCGAGAGCCCACCGGACAGACCAAAAACGCGGCGACTGGGGGTATGCTTCGAGCCGGAGCGGGTAGGGAACGATGCCCTGCGGGATACGTCCACGTGGGTGCAGTAATGAAAAAATAGACAAGAGCAAACCAAACCATGAAGCGTGTCGACGACTATCGTCTCAAACTGGGTGATCGCGAGTTCGTGCCGATCATGATCGGCGGAATGGGGGTCGATATCTCGACCTCCGATCTTTCGCTCATCGCAGCGGGACTGGGCGGCATCGGCCATATTTCTGATGCCATGGTGCCGACCGTCAGCGACCGCCGCTACGATACCAAGTACGTGCGCGACAAGCTCAAGCTCTACAAGCACAACGTCACCAACAGCAACAAGTCGGATGTCCAGTTCGACCTCGCCCTGCTCGCCGAGGCCACCGAGGCGCATGTCCGCAACACCATGGAGCGCAAACGCGGCGATGGCCTGATCTTCATCAACTGCATGGAAAAGTTGACGATGAACGGCCCCAAGGACACCTTGCGGGTACGCCTGCGTTCGGCCATGGACGCCGGTATCGACGGCATCACCCTGGCGGCCGGCCTGCACCTGGGATCGTTTGCGCTGATCGAGGACCATCCCCGCTTCCGCGACGTGAAGCTCGGCATCATCGTCTCGTCGTTGCGTGCGCTGCAGCTCTTCATCAAGAAAAGCGCGCGCACCCAGCGCCTGCCCGACTACGTCGTGGTCGAAGGTCCGCTCGCGGGCGGCCACCTCGGCTTCGGCATGGACTGGGCCGAATACGATCTGCACACCATCGTTGCCGAGATCAGCGCCTGGATCAAGGCCGAGCAGCTCGACATCCCGGTGATTGCCGCCGGTGGCGTGTTCACGGGCAGCGACGCGGTCCGCTTCCTCGAAACCGGGGTCGCAGGCGTGCAGGTTGCGACCCGTTTCACCGTCACCCACGAGTGCGGCCTGCCAGCCGACGTTCAACAGCACTACTTCGCCGCCGCCGAAAGCGATATCGAAGTCAACACCATTTCGCCCACCGGCTATCCGATGCGGATGCTCAAGAGCAGCCCCGCAATCGGCGACGGCATCCGCCCCAATTGCGAGGCGTACGGCTACCTGCTCGACGCCAACGGCAGTTGTTCGTACATCACCGCCTACAACCGCGAACTCGCGCTCCACCCCGATGCGAAGCGCATCAAGGTCATGGACAAGACCTGCCTGTGCACGCAGATGCGCAACTTCGACTGCTGGACCTGTGGCCACTACACTTATCGGCTCAAGGACACCTCGATCCGCGCCGCCGACGGCAGCTATCAGATCCTGTCGGCCGAGCATGTGTTCAAGGACTATCAGTTCAGCACCGACGACACGATCGCGTTGCCCGTGCCCGAGTACGCCACGACCGAAGCCTGATAGCGCACGCATTCGCTCGCCAAGACGCCCCGATCAAGGCAGCGAGATCGCCAGTGCGGCCGACAGGAACACCAGCGCGGAAACATTGCCGATCAACACCATGGACGCCACCACCTCCGGCTGCTGGTTGTAACGCTCGGCGAAGATGAAGTTCAGCACGGCGGGCGGCAACGCCCCGAACACCAGCAGCAGGGCGCGCTCCTGGGTTGGCAGCTCGATCAGCATCATCACGCCGAGCGCAAGCACCATCCCGACCAAGGGACGCGCAACCGCCCCAAACACCCCGATGCCAACCGCGGTGATCCGGGAGTCGGTCAGGCGCACCCCCAGCGCAAACAGCATCAGCGGAATCGCGATCTCACCCAGCATCCGGATCGCCAGCATCAGCGGCGGCCATACCTGCACACCCAGAATCCCGACCACCAAACCCGCCACCGTCGCGATCACCGACGGCACTTTCCAGACGTTCCAGACCTTGATGCGATGGTCGAGCAGCCAGGCGCCATAGGTGAAATGCAGCAGATTCGAAACCATGAACATCACCACCGCCGGCGCGAGCGCAAGCTCGCCGAATGCGAGCACGGCGAGCGGCAGCCCGAGATTGCCGCAGTTGTTGAACATCATCGGCGGCACGAAGGTCTTGACTTGCAAACCCGACAAGTGCGCCAGCAACCACGCCGCGAGCCCCGATCCGATCACGACGATCAAGGTCGCGATCGTCAGCGGAATGTACTCGGTGATGTGGAACTCCTTGTTCGCGAGGGCCGCGAACACCAGCGCCGGCACGAACACATCCATCGTCAGCTTGTTCGCGTGCGACAGGTCGGGTTTCATCTTCCGCCCGACGAAAAAACCCACCGCGGTAATCGCGAACAGGGGAAACAGGATGGAGATGATACGTATCAGCATGCGGGGCTGCGCAAGGCCTGCGTCATTGTTCGCCGCGGCACGACGGTGCGCCGGATCGCACCATCATGCCGGCAGGCTCGGGCTGCGGAGCGGGCACGCGGCGGCGGATTACAACACGTAGCGCGCCAGATCTTCGCGTTGCGACAAGACTTGGAGGCGCGAATCGACATACTCGGCATCGATCCTGACCTTGTCCACGCCCGCCTTGCCGGCATCGAACGACACCTCTTCGAGCAGCTTTTCCATGACCGTATACAAGCGTCGCGCCCCGATGTTCTCGGTCTTCTCGTTTACATGGAAAGCGATCTCGGCCAGGCGCCGGATTCCATCCGCGATGAACTCGAGCACGACGCCGTCGGTTGCAAGCAAGGCCTGGTACTGGCGCGTCAGGCACGCATCGGTCTGGGTCAGGATGCGCTCGAAATCCTCGACCGACAGATTCTCGAGCTCGACTCGAATCGGAAAACGCCCCTGCAGCTCGGGAATCAGATCGCTCGGCTTCGACAGGTGGAACGCGCCACTGGCAATGAAAAGCACGTGATCGGTCTTGATCATGCCGTACTTGGTCGATATCGTCGTGCCTTCGACCAGGGGCAGCAGATCGCGCTGCACCCCCTGGCGCGAAACGTCGGCACCCTGCATGTCCGAGCGGGCAGCGATCTTGTCGATCTCGTCCAGGAACACGATACCGTTCTGCTCGACCGCCCTGACCGCCTCGGCCTTGACCTCGTCGTCATTGATCAGGCGGGCGGCCTCGTCATCGGCCAGCACCTTGAGTGCATCGGCAATACGCAACTTGCGCGCCTTTTTCTTGCCTCCGCCGAGATTCTGGAACATGCCTTGAATCTGCTGGGTCAGTTCCTCCATGCCCGGCGGAGCGAAGATCTCGGCCGTCATCGCGGGCGACGCCACCTCGATCTCGATTTCCTTGTCGTCGAGCTCGCCCTCGCGCAGCCTCTTGCGGAATTTCTGACGCGTGGCCGAGTCCTGCGCCACCGGCTCGGTATCGAAACCGGTCGGGCGCGCCGGCGGCAGCAGCACATCGAGCACCCTGTCCTCGGCAGCATCCATTGCGCGGTCGCGCACCGAACGCATGGCACGTTCGCGCGCGTCCTTGACCGCGATTTCGGCGAGATCGCGGATGATGGTGTCGACATCACGGCCGACATAGCCAACCTCGGTAAACTTGGTCGCCTCGATCTTGATGAACGGCGCATTGGCCAGGCGCGCCAGCCGGCGCGCGATCTCGGTCTTGCCGACGCCGGTGGGGCCGATCATCAGGATGTTCTTGGGCGTGATCTCGCTTCTGAGCGGCTCCTCGACCTGGGCTCGCCGCCAGCGGTTGCGCAGTGCGATCGCGACCGCTTTCTTGGCCTTGTTCTGCCCGACAATGTGCTTGTCGAGCTCGGAGACGATCTCCGGAGGGGTCATCTGGGTCATCCCGCAAGCACCTCGATTACGTGTGACTGGTTGGTATAGATACACAGATCGCCCGCGATCGCGAGCGATTTCGCCACGATCTCCTCGGGCGCCAGTTCGGTGTTTTCGAGCAGCGCCCGCGCGGCCGACTGGGCGTACGCGCCGCCGCTACCGATCGCGACGATGCCCTGTTCGGGTTCGAGCACGTCGCCGTTGCCGGTGATCACCAGCGAGTGTTCGGCATCGGCAACCGCGAGCATCGCTTCCAGCCGCCGCAGCATCCGGTCGGTCCGCCAGTCCTTGGCCAACTCGACCGCGCTGCGCAACAGATTGCCCTGGTGCTTGTCGAGCTTTGCCTCGAAGCGCTCGAACAGCGTGAAGGCGTCGGCAGTGCCGCCCGCAAATCCGGCCAGGATCTTGCCCTGGTGAATTGTCCTCACCTTGCGCGCCGTGGCCTTGATAACGATGTTGCCAAGCGTGACCTGGCCGTCGCCGCCCAGTGCGACGCGCCTGCCGCGGCGCACCGAGAGTATCGTGGTGCCGTGATATTGTTCCATTCGATTGTTCCCGACTTGACGGTGCGCCGGTCCCGAGGCTTCAGCCCCGCAGCATGACCTGCGCCACCTGATCGACTCCCATGACCCGCAGCAGCGCCGCGACCATGGCGTTTACGTTTTGCAGACACACCAGCTTGCCTTGAGCGCGCAGCGTCGACAGGATGTTGAACAGCGTCCCCGCGCTGACGAAATCCATGCGCCGCAGCAGCCCACACTCGACCTCCACATTCGACCGCTCGGACGCAAAGGCCGCAAGTTTGCGCAGGATTTCCGCCCCGGCATGGGTGACGTCGCCCTCGAGCACGAACGTGGCTTCCGAGCGCAGCGCATCTTCGGCCTCGGACGCCGCCTCGGCCACCGCGGCAGGCTCGACGCTCTCCCACGACGGGGGCGACTCCTCGAACGTGATCGCATAGTCGAGCGCCAAATCCTCGAAGCGCTCGTATTCTCCAGTGTGCTGAAGCAGCTCGAGCAGGAGCAGCCAGGTTTCGCGGCCATCGACGACACCGGGACTGACCTTGCCCGCCAGCATCTCGACCAGCCCCGCGGCGTTCATCAGCGACACTTTCGCGCGCTCGCGCTCAAGCTTCCTGACCACTTCCAGCAGCAGCCCGCAACCTTCATTGTCGAACGCACGCACCCGCTTCAGGTCGATGCGGATCGCGCCGCTCTTCTGCCCGATCACCAGGATCTGGCGGAACTGCTCGGCCGCCGAGCGCGACAGATTTCCGGCAATGTTGATCAGCGGAACCGCCTCCGAGCGCGGGCGGGTCTGCTTTCTGGACAGGTCGTCCCAAGGCGGCGGCGAGCGCTCGAAGCGGGTCGCGTAATCGAGCACCCGCGACTCGAAGCGTTCGCGCTGCCCGGTCAGCCGGTAGAGGTCGAGCAGCATCATCCACAAGCCCTCGCCGACTACGCTGCCATCCTCGCCGAGCGCGGCATCGAGCAAGGCCTCGGCCTCGCGCAAATCGCCGTTGGCGTAGAGCACCGCGGCCTCTTCGTAGGTGGCGCCGATACCGGGCCCCACCTCCTGGACCCGGACCATCCCGGCACAGTCCGCAAGCGCCAAAGACGCATCACCACTGAAATCGATCGTCGACAACTCGGCCCGGTTCACCGGCCGCGCGGCGGACATGCCGTCGCCGTGCCCCCCTTTCGGGGTATCGGATCTCGCACTTGGACTCTTCTTGCCGAAGGAGGGCATATCGACGCTTGCTACAGACGCAATACTCAAAAATTCAATCCGGACCTGGTCCAGAGAATAGCATCTTGGCGGCCTGACTTGCGCACGGGTCGCGCAATCGTGCGCCCGCCGCACCGTTCGTTGCCGCAATGTCCCGTTTGCTTACGTTTTGCAATGCTAGAACATGCATCCCTCGCGAATCCACCGGGTCGGTCGGATAGAATGCGGTAATGAGCAAGCGACCATCCACCCAGCCGCCCCTCGCCGCGGAGGCGTTTTCACTGCCCGTGCGAGTGTACTACGAGGACACCGACGCCGCAGGGCTCGTCTACTACGCGAACTACCTACGATTTTGCGAGCGTGCGCGCACCGAATGGCTGCGATCGCTGGCCTTTTCCCAACAACGCCTGATGACCGACGAGGGCATCGCCTTCGTCGTCCGCTCGGTCGAGGCGCGATATCGCGCGCCTGCAAGACTCGACGACTTGCTCGCCGTGGTTTCGCGCATTTCGAGGCTGGGGGGCGCCAGCCTCGAATTCGACCAAAAGATCTATCGCAAAGAGGAACTTATCTTCGACGCCAGAATCACCATCGCCTGCATTGACATTGCGGGGCAACGTCCCGCACCTCTTCCTCCTGCATTACGCATCCGATTGCTCCCTTCTGCTCAATCATGACCGTCACCCCAGATCTTTCCGTCGTCAGCCTAATCAGCCAAGCCAGCGTCGTCGTCCAGCTCATCATGGGCCTGCTGGCCATGTTGTCGCTCATCTCGTGGTATTGGATCTTTCGCAAGTGGTTCCAGATTCGCGCTGCACGCGAGCACACCAGTTCGTTCGAACGGGATTTCTGGAGCGGCGGCGACCTGAACACCCTCTATCAATCGGCGGCCTCTGCCCGCCACGAAACCGGCAGCATGGAGCGGATCTTCGAAGCCGGCTACCGCGAGTTCACCAAACTGCGGACCAAGAGCCACGACAACGGCGCGATCATAGACGGTTCGCGGCGGGCAATGCGCGCCACGCACCAGCGGGAAATGGATGACCTCGAAGCCCATCTCTCGTTTCTCGCGACGGTCGGATCGGTCTCCCCTTACATCGGTCTGCTCGGCACGGTATGGGGCATCATGAATGCATTTCGCGGCCTGTCGAGCATGAGTTCGGCCACCCTCGCACAGGTCGCCCCGGGCATCGCCGAGGCCCTGGTCGCGACCGCGATCGGCCTGTTCGCGGCCATACCCGCGGTCGTCGCCTACAACCGCTACACCCATGACATCGACCGGGTCGGCATCCGCTTCGAAAGCTTCATGGAAGAGTTCTCCAACATCCTGCAGCGTCATCTGCGCTGATCGAAACGGAACGACAAATCATGCGCCAGCGCCGCCTCATGAACCAGATCAACGTCGTACCGTACATCGACGTGATGCTGGTCCTGCTCGTGATCTTCATGGCCACCGCACCGATGATCCAGACCGGCAGCGTCGATCTGCCGACGGTGGCCGATGTCCCGCAACCGCCCTCGGAGGCGATGTATGTGGTCGTCAAGTCGGACGGCCGGCTTGCGCTCAAGGAAACCGGCGCCGCACCCGAAAAATCGATGAGCAATACCGAGCTGCAGCGTGCCCTGCGGACCGCGATCGAACGCAACCCGACCCAGCCGGTGGTGGTGGCCGCCGACAAGAACGTCAGCTACGAAAAGGTCATGGATACCCTCAACGGGCTGCGCCAAGCAGGATTCCAGAAAGTAGGCCTTCAGACGCAGACCGGCACAGGGCGATGAACGACAGGCCTTACCTCGAGAAGCGCGCCCTCCCCGGTCGGTGGATGTCGATCGGCCTGACGCTGGGCGTTCACCTGGGCCTGATTGCATTTCTGGTGCTTGGGCTGCGCTGGCAAAGCGCACCGCCCGCGGCGATGGAGGTCGATCTGGTCGCAGCACCGGCACCGGCGCGCACGACAGCAGCCCCGGCCCCCAAGCCCGAACCAAAACCGCAGCCGAAGCCGGAACCCAAACCGGAGCCCAAGCCCGCACCGAAACCCGAGCCAAAGCCTGAACCAAAACCGGAACCCAAGCCCGAGCCAAAGCCTGAGCCCAAGCCGGACATCGCAACGAAGGCGCCCGAACCCAAGAAGCCCGAGCCCAAACCGCAACCGAAGCCGGAGCCTAAACCCGAGCCCAAACCCGCACCAAAACCGGAACCCAAACCTGAACCAAAACCGGAGCCGAAGCCCGAACCCAAGCCCGAGCCGAAACCACAGCCCAAGCCGCAACCGAAGCCCGAGCCGAAGCCGGTCACACCGCCAAAGGATGACTACATGGCGAAAATGCTCCAGCAGGAGTCCGATCGCCTCAAGGCCGAGAGTGTGTTCAAGGATGCCGCTCGCACCGCGTCATCCGGTGCGAGCGCAAGCGAACGGGATGCCTATCTTGCCGCGATACGGCAGGTCATCAGGAGCAAGATCATCCGCCCGCCGGGCGTAACGGGAAACCCCGAAGCAGAATTCGATGTCACACAGGGCCCGTCGGGTGCGGTACTCAATGTTCGATTGCGCAAGTCATCGGGGATCGCCTCGGTCGACCAAGCCATCGAACGTGCAATCTATGCCGCGGATCCGCTGCCCCTGCCATCGAATCCGTCCCTGTTCAACAGGGACCTGCAATTGAAAGTACGCCCCTACCAAGACGAGTAACGAAATATGAATTTGCAGAAAAGTATCGTAAAAACAGGGATTAAGCGCATTTAAGTACTTCCCTTTTTTCTGAAATCGCTATAATTGCTGCGGTGCAAACAACCATGACCATGCTAAACAAACTCAAAACCCTTCTTTTTGCGGGCATCGCGCTGCTGAGTATGGCCGCGCATGCGCAGCTCGCCATCGAGATCACCGGAGCCGGGGCATCGCGCTTTCCGGTCGCGATCCCGATCTTCGAAAACGAAGGTGCGCTGCCGCGCGCGGTTACCGACGTGGTACGCGCCGACCTCGAGCGCAGCGGGCTGTTCAATCTGGTCGACCTGGGCCTGGTCGCACTGCCCGAATCGGTGCTGCCCGACCTAGCCAATATTCGCTCGCGCGGCGCGGATGCGGTACTGACCGGCAGTGTCGTCGCGCAAAGCGACGGGCGCTTCGACGTGCGCTTTCGCCTGTTCGACACCCAGCGCCAGACCGAGCTCGGGGCACTCGCGATTCGCATGGCGCCTGCCCAGTATCGCAACACCGGACATCGCATCGCCGATTTCGTCTATGAGAAACTGACCGGGCAAGCCGGATACTTTTCGACCCGCATCGCTTACGTGGTCAAGAGCGGCGGTCGCTACGAACTCCAGGTCGCGGACGCCGACGGCATGAACCCGCAGACCGCGCTGGTGTCGCGCGAGCCGATCATTTCGCCGTCGTGGGCGCCGGACGGACAACGCCTCGCCTATGTTTCCTTCGAGGCCAAGAAGCCGGTCGTGTACGTGCATAACCTGCCGACCGGCCAGCGCAACGTGCTGGCGAACTTCCGCGGCTCCAACTCCGCCCCAACCTGGTCGCCTGACGGGCAGCGCCTCGCGGTGGTGCTCACCAAGGACGGCAACTCGCAACTCTACGTCCTGAACTCGGATGGATCCGGCGCGCGCCGCGTCACCTCCTCCGCCGGGATCGATACCGAACCCTTCTGGTCGCCCGACGGCGAGTGGATTTATTTCTCCTCCGACCGCAGCGGCGGCGCCCAGATCTACCGCGTTTCGGTCAATGGCGGCACCGCCCAGCGCGTCACCTTCCAGGGTAACTACAACGTCTCGCCGCGGCTTTCGTCCGATGGCAAGAGCATGGCTTACATCACCCGCAACGAAGGCCGCTTCCAGGTGGCGATCATGGATCTGGCTACCCGCCAGACCACGGTGCTGACCAATTCGAACCGCGATGAATCACCGAGCTTCGCGCCAAGCGGCCGCATGATTCTCTACGCCACGGAAAGCGGCGGACGCGGGGTGCTGTCGGCGGTATCGTCCGATGGCCGTATCAAGCAAAAGCTGTCGATCCAGGCTTCCGATGTGCGCGAACCCGCCTGGGGACCGCAACCCAGATTCTGATCAGTTCCCCCCACCCCTGTCAGCAAGGACCGTTGAAAATGAAGAAGTACCTCCTCCCCGCACTCCTGTCCGCAATGCTCGTTGCCTGCGGCAGTACCGGCACCAGCACCGATTCGGCCGCTGGCGTGTCTGACGCCGGTGTTGGCGTCGCGACCGTGACCGCGCCGGGGATGTCCGGCTCGGGTATTGCCGCCCTGACCGACCCGAACAACATCCTGTCGCGCCGAAGCGTCTATTTCGATTTCGACAGTTTCACGGTCCGTTCGGAGTTCACCTCGCTGGTCGACGCACATGCGCGTTTCCTGGCACAGAACCCCGACATGCGCATGCTGATCCAGGGCAACACCGACGAGCGCGGCAGCCGCGAGTACAACCTCGCACTCGGCCAGAAGCGCGCGGAAGCCGTCAAGCAGGCGCTTCTGCTTCTCGGCGCAAGCGAATCACAGATAGAATCCGTCAGTCTCGGTGAAGAAAAGCCGCGTTGCGAGGAAGCCACCGAGACATGCTTCGCCGAAAACCGGCGTGCCGACATGCTCTACTCTGGTGAATTCTGATGAATAAGCTGCTCCCGATTGCGTTTCTTCTTGCCACTCTCGGTTTCAATTCGGCGCACGCCCAGCTTTTCGGCGGTGACGAGCAGGCCCGGCGCCAGATCGCCGAACTGCGTGAGCAACTGACGGCACGGATGGAAGCGACCAATCGGGGGCAGCTCGAACTCGCCAATCAGAACGAGGCACTCCGCACCGAAGTCGCAAACCTGCGCGGCCAAGTCGAGGTGCTCACCCATGAGCTAGAGTCGCTCAAGCAGCGTCAGCGGGACTTCTATGTCGATCTGGACAAACGCGTCCAGCGCATCGAAGGGAGCACACCGCCGCCGCCCAGCGCAGACGCCGGCGCCTTGCTGAGCACCGCCCCCGCTGCAGGCGCAAGCGCGGCGGGCGATCCGGCCACCGAGTCCACCGAATACGAAGCCGCGCTGACCTTGCTCAAGGGCGGCAAGCACGCCGAAGCCCTCGCGGCATTCAACCGCTTCGTCGCCCGCCATCCGCAAAGCGCATCGCTGCCGAACGCCCATTTCTGGGCTGGCAACGCCGCCCTGCAGGCGAGAGACATTTCCGCCTCGCGAGGCCACTTCAATACCGTCCTGCAACGCTGGCCACAGGACAAGGTCGCCCCGGATGCGATGCTCGGGCTGGCCAACACCCAGCAGGCGCTCGGCGATGCACGCGGCTCGCAGGAAACCCTGCGCAAGGTCATATCGCAGTACCCGAACAGCACGGCAGCCCAGCAGGCCAGCCAGAGGCTCGGGCGCTGAACGTTGGCGGGCCCCGAAACCCGGGCGGGTGAGCCAAAGCTGCGGATCACCGAGATCTTCGCGTCGCTTCAGGGCGAGTCATCGCGCGTCGGCCTGCCGACCGTGTTCGTACGGCTCACCGGCTGTCCGCTACGCTGCGTATGGTGCGACACCGCGTACGCGTTTCAGGGTGGCGAAACCCGCAGTGTGGAATCGATCTTGCATGAAGTGGGCACGCATGGATTTCATCATGTGTGCGTGACCGGGGGAGAACCCCTGGCGCAGAAGTCCTGTCCGGACTTGCTGGTTGCGCTTTGCGATGCGGGCTTCTCGGTGTCGCTCGAGACCAGCGGTGCGCTCGATATTTCGCGGGTCGACCCGCGCGTTTCACGGATCATGGACCTCAAGGCACCCGGATCGGGCGAAGTCGCACGCAATCACTGGGACAACATTGCCCGGCTCGAATCGCACGACGAGATCAAGATCGTGCTTGCGGACGAGCATGACTACGCCTGGGCGCGCCAAGTCATCACGGACCAGGACCTGTGCAGCCGCTGCAGCGTCCTGCTCTCGCCGGTACAGGGGCAACTCGACCCCGCCGATCTGGCCGGCTGGATCATTCGTGACCGCCTCCCGGTACGCTTTCAACTCCAGTTGCACAAGATACTCTGGAACGACGCCCGCGGTCGCTGATCCCCGCCGAGCACGCGGGCCGCAACACCGTTCAATTCAGCACCAGCGAGAACACCATGCAAAACCCGAAACGTGCAGTCATCCTACTTTCCGGCGGTCTCGACTCCACCACCTGCCTCGCGATCGCGCGGGACATGGGCTTCGACTGCTACACGCTCTCGGTCGCATATGGACAGCGCCACAGCGCCGAGCTGGCGGCGTCCACGCGTATTGCGCAAGCGCTCGGCGCGCGCGAACACCGGGTCGCGAGCGTGAGCCTGGGGGATTTCGGAGGTTCGGCACTGACCGACGCATCGATTGCGGTGCCCACCGCGGGGCCGGGCGAGGGCATTCCCGTCACCTATGTACCCGCGCGCAATACCGTGATGTTGTCGATGGCGCTCGCCTGGGCCGAGGTGATCGGCGCCAACGACATTTTCATCGGCGTCAATGCGGTCGACTACTCGGGCTATCCCGACTGCCGCCCGGAGTTCGTGCGCGCATTCGAACACCTTGCAAACCTCGCGACCCGGGCAGGTGTCGAGGGCGGACGCATGACGGTCCACACCCCCCTGATGCAGTGCTCGAAAGCCGACATCGTCCGGCTTGGACTTGATCTCGGGGTCGATTACGCGCAAACGGTCTCATGCTATCAGTCCGACGACTCGGGCCAGGCCTGCGGCCTCTGCGACGCGTGCCGACTGCGCAAGGCGGGTTTCGAGGCAGCGGGCGTGCCCGACCCGACCCGCTATCGCAGCGCGTGAGCCGCGACCACCTCGCGCATGCTCGCCATTGTAGAATCAAGGCGAACCTGAACCATTGCAGCGCGCCATGACCGACGAGCCCATCATTGCCGCATCGACCATCGCCTGGCTCGCGTTCGCGCTCGGCATCCTGTTCGGCGCGGTCGCGAGCAAGACCAGCTTCTGCACCTTGGGCGCGGTCTCGGACATCGTGAATATCGGCGATTGGAACCGGATGCGGATGTGGGCACTGGCCATGGCGGTCGCGATGATCGCCACCAGCGCGCTCCAGTTCGGCGCGGTGTTCGACCCAGCCCACTCGATCTACACCCCCCCCCGCTTGAACTGGCTTTCGCACCTGGTCGGTGGACTGCTCTTCGGCACAGGCATGTCGCTGGCGTCCGGGTGCGGCAGCAAGACCCTCGTCAGGCTGGGCGGAGGGAATCTCAAAGCGTTGATAGTTTTCGTATTCATCGGACTTTCAGCATACATGAGCCTGCGCGGGCTGTTTGCCGTCTGGCGCGTTGGATACCTGGACCCCGTTGCGCTGCAACTCGATACCGCTCAGGACGTCCCCGCACTGCTCGTCGGCATGGGCCTCTCGCCCGAACAGGCCCTGCTCGCCGCGACGACTGTCATAGGCGGCGCCTTGCTGGCCTTTGCCCTGGCCCGCCGCGAGGCAAGGCAAACCGACGTCCTGCTCGGTGGCGTCGCCATCGGACTGCTCGTAGCCGCGGGCTGGATGCTCACCGCGCATATCGGTTACGTCGAAGAACATCCCGATACGCTGGAACAAGCCTTCATCGCAACGAACAGTGGTCGCGCGGAGTCATTCAGCTTCGTCGCGCCACTCGCGTATAGCCTGGAACTCCTGATGTTCTGGAGCGATACCTCGCGAATCGTCACATTCGGCATCGCGGCGAGCATCGGCGTCATCGTCGGCGCAGCCCTCCATACGATCGCCAGCGGACGCTTCAGGATCGAATCCTTCACTAACAGCGCCGACCTCGGGCGCCATATCGTCGGCGCGATCCTGATGGGCTTTGGGGGCGTCACCGCCATGGGCTGCACCATCGGCCAAGGGATCACCGGCGTATCCACGTTGGCGGTCGGTGCCTTCATCACCACGGCCGCCATCATCGCGGGCAGTGCTCTCACTTTGCGCACTCAATACTGGCTGATGATGCGCGGCACCTGATGCGGGTCTTCCGATGTGCCCGGTGCGTACCGCCCGTACCACAGATGAACACCTTTCTTGACACGAAACCCGGGCGCAAATAGAATTGCGTTCTTTGCAGGCTTTGGGTCGTTAGCTCAGCTGGTAGAGCAGCGGACTTTTAATCCGTTGGTCGCAGGTTCGAATCCCGCACGGCCTACCAATAGACGAGCAGTGACAAGATATTTGTAAAGCGGCAAGGGGGTATAGCTCAGTTGGTAGAGCAGCTGACTCTTAATCAGTAGGTCCAAGGTTCGAATCCTTGTGCCCCCACCAAAAAATTCAAGCAAAAAGGCCCCTTCTCCGGAACGGGCCTTTTTGCTTTCTGTGCCCATGCCAGCACGAAGCGACCGTCTTCAAGGCAAAGCCCCCACGAAGAGACTCCGAAGGAACCGAAGGGCCCTACGCGCTTTCTCCCGTCCGCGCAAGCCTATGCCCGGGGGGCGATTCGATGCATAATGCGAAGCGTTTTCATTCGTGTTAATCATGTTGGCCGTTCCCATCCGGCCACATCGGAGAGTTTGCATGAGAGCATGGAAGACCCTTGTACTGGCGGCTTGCCTGGCCTCGTCGGGCACCGTCCTGGCCCAGGATCCACAACCCGTGACGGTGTATTCGTCACGCATCGAGCAGTTGCTCAAACCCACACTCGACCTGTATACCCAGCAGACCGGGGTACAGATCAACCTATTGACCGATCGCGGCGGCTCGCTGACCGAGCGCCTGGCAGCCGAGGGCGCGGGCTCCCCGGCCGACGTGCTGATCACCGTGGACATGGGTAATCTCTGGAATGCGGCCGAACGCGGCCTGCTGCGCAAGGTCGAGTCCGACGCACTGGACGCCAACGTGGCCGAGAATTTCCGCGACCCCGGACAGCGCTGGTGGGGGCTGTCCAAACGCGAACGCACCATCTTCTATCGTGAAGGTGCCGTTGATCCGGCCAAGCTGTCTACCTATGAGGATCTGGCCGATCCGAAATGGAAAGGCAAGCTGTGTCTGCGCACGTCCAAGCAGACCTACACCCAGTCGCTGGTGGCGATGATGATCGCCAAGCACGGCGTCGAAAAGGCCGAGGAAATCGCGCGCGGCTGGGTCGCCAACCTCGCCACCGACGTGTTCACCAACGACAACGCGCTGCTGCAGGCCATCGCCGCCGGCCAGTGCGACGTCGGGATCTCCAACACCTATTACTATGGCCGCATCCTGTCGCGCGAGCCGGACTTCGGCCAGAAAGTCAAGCTGTTCTGGGCCAACCAGGGCCCCGGCGAAGGCGGCGCACACGTAAACCTGTCGGGTGCCGGCATCACCACGCATGCACGCAACCCGGAAGGCGCGCTGAAGCTGCTGGAGTGGCTCTCTGCCGAGGAGCCGCAGCGCGGCTACACTCACGGCACCTTCGAAAGCCCGGTGAATCCGAAGACCGAGGCCGATCCCATCGTGCAGGCATGGGGCACGTATGCACCCAGTCCGCTGAACGCAGCCGACATCGGTTCCCGCCAAGCGGAGGCGATCCGCCTGCTCGACCGCGTCGGCTATCGCTGATCCGGTTTTGGCTGCAGTACCCGAAGCCGTCCTGCCCCGGCCGCACGCCTCCCGCGCCGGCCGGGGTTTTGTCGTGGGGGGTGTCTGGCTGACGCTGCCGGTCGCACTGCTGACCCTGATTCCGTTGGGCGTGGTGCTGGCTCTGGCACTGACACCGCAGGTAGAGGTCTGGCAACACCTGTGGCAGTACGTGCTGCCGCGCGTACTGGGCAACACCGCGGTGCTCATGGGCCTGGTCGGCGTGGGGGTGCTAGTGGTCGGCGTGCCGCTGGCCTGGCTCACCGCACTCTACGACTTTCCCGGCCGGCGTCTGTTTTCTTGGGCGCTGGTACTGCCGCTGGCGTTTCCCGCCTATGTGCTGGCCTTCGTGCTGATGGGCCTGTTCGAGTTTGCCGGTCCGGTGCAAAGCAGCCTGCGCGCCGTGTTCGGCACCAGCCGCTGGGTGCCCGAGATCCGCGGCAGCCTGTGGGGGCTCACGCTCGCACTGGTGCTGTCGTTTTATCCCTATGTCTATCTGCTCGCGCGCAATGCCTTCATGACCCAGGGGCGACGTGCGCTGGAAGCCGCGCTCGCGCTCGGTCACGGGCCACTGCATGCTTTCTGGCGGGTCGCGCTGCCGATGGCGCGGCCGTGGATCGCTGCCGGGGTGGCGCTGGCGCTGATGGAGGTGCTGGCCGATTTCGGCGCCGTGGTGGTGTTCAACTACGACACCTTTACCACCGCGCTGTACAAGGCGTGGTTCGACCTGCACAACCTCGGCGCGGCGACGCAGCTCGCGGCGCTGCTGATCATGGTCGTGCTGGTGCTGATCGCCGCCGAACAGCGCTCGCGCAGCGCACAGCGCTACCATGCCGCTTCGGGACAGAGCGGGCGCCGCGTACTGCAAGGCCGCGCGCGCTGGGCCGCGACAGCTTTTTGCGGCTTGGTGCTGGCCCTGGCCTTCGTCATTCCCATCGTCCAGCTCACGGTGTGGTCGCTCGAAGTCTGGCGCGAAACACTGGACGCACGCTGGTGGGGTTTCGCCTGGAACACCGTCAAGCTGGGCGCGACCACGGCCGCGGTAGCCACTGCGCTGTCGCTGTGGCTGGCCTGGGTGCGGCGGCACCATGCCGATGTCGCCACGTCCTGGACCGTGCGCCTCGCAGTGGTCGGCTACGCGTTCCCGGGCGTGGTGCTGGCGGTAGGTGTGTTCGTGCCCATCGCCTGGCTGGACAACCTGCTCATCGCCGTACTGCGCCCGTTCGGCTTCGAAGGCGTGCAGATCCTCAAAGGCAGCCTGGCGACCATGCTGCTGGCACTGGCGGCGCGTTTCATGGCGGTCGCCTTCCACGCCACCGACAGCGCCATGCAGCGCATTACCCGCAACCAGGAAGACGCCTGTGCCTCGCTGGGGCTGAACACCTGGGAGACGCTGGGCCGCCTACACCTGCCGTTGCTGCGCGGCGGGCTGCTGACCGCCTTCCTGATGGTGATGGTCGACGTCATGAAGGAGATGCCGATCACCCTGATGACGCGCAGTTTCGGCTGGGACACGCTGGCGGTGCGCGTCTTCCAGCTGACATCCGAATCCATGTGGGAGCATGCCGCGCTGCCGGCGCTGGCCATCGTGCTGGTCGGGCTGTTACCGGTAGCCCTGTTGGTGAGCCAGACCGAGCACGGCACCGGCGGTACCATGCCCGCCCCCTCCGACGGGGCCGAGCATGCGCGCCGCCGATGATGCCTTGGCTTACGGCGACACCCCGGTGTTCCCCTTGGCGGTCGCCGCATCTTCGGTGGTGCTCGGGGTCAACTTGCTGGCCAGAAAGTCGTCGTAGCCTTTCTGCACCAGTGCGTAGGTTTTCATGATGCCGGATTCGGTATCGCCGCCAAACACGCCCAGCCCCTCGAGAATCCCTCGCGCCTCACCGAACCCCTTCTCGAACCCTCCCCGGATCAGATCGACGAAATCCTTGGCCAGTTGGTCCGGATCCTTACCGGGGTGCTGCCTCGCGTAAGCATCGAAGAACGCGGTCGAAAAACCGAGGATGCGCTCGGCCGTCGCCTCGGGTGAATTATCCTGCCCCAACGCGGCGCTCTCGAGCGCGTTGCCGCCCTGGGTTGGCCCCAGGAGTTCGTTGAGGCGGTCGATCGCAGTGCGAAACAGCAAGGCTTGCGAATCGTTGCCCGCCGACAGCGATACCGCAGCGGAGGCCTGCAGAATCTGCACGTTCAGTTCGTGCTTGGCCGAAGCGATCTGCGACACACCCGATCCGTCGGCGCTCTTTTCGGCCCCATCGACCTGCCGGGCATTGGCGGCGCCAGCCGTCGCGGCCAGGCCGTTAACGACGTTGATGGTCATGATTTCTCCTTCTGGTGGATGGGGGGATACACCTCGGCTTCGCAGCCGCCCGGCACACGCGCCCCCAACCCGGGGATCATCGGCGCGCCCTTTCAGCGAGAAATACAGGCCGGGCGGATACGACAGCGCAAACGAGACTCAGCACCCCTGGGTGTGTTATCGGCAATCCCGCGGAAAACTTGAAGACCCCGCCCACGCGGTGCGGATACCCAGGCAACAAAAAGGCGACAGGCCCGGAAACGGGCGCTGTCGCCTGCCTGTGGATGCTGCTCAGCGTATGGTCGCGGGGGCGCCGGTCAGTTCATGCAAGCGCGCAACGGTCGCCGCATCGAGGCCTAGCGCGCGCGCAAGTTGATTGAGATAGGCCACTTCGGCTTCGGTATCGACGTTGATTGCCAGGAGCGATGCGCCATAGACCTCCGCGGCAACCACCGGGTTCTGCACGTCGGCCACCAGCGCGCCGAGGTCGAGCGGACGCCGGAGTTCTTCGAGAACCAGCTGGCGCTCCTCGGGCGTGATGCCGTCGGTGCCGATCTTACCGGCGATGCGTTCCATTTCCTGTTCGTCGACCTGACCGTCGGCCTTGGCGGCCGAGATCATGGCACGCACGATCAGCCGCTCGGTCGCCGGATCGGCAAGTGCCTGCAACTGTTCGGCCGCGATCTCCTGCGCCTGGGCCGGTGTCGCCGCCGCCCCGGCGAGTCGGCCCTGGAGTGCGTTTACGGCCAGCGCCCCCAGGATTGCCATCGCGCTACCGCCCAAGGCACCCTTGACCGACTTTCCGCCACCGCCGAGCAATGCCCCCGCGATCGCACCGAGACCGCCAAGCTGCCCGCCGGTCAGATTGCCCGCCTGCTTGCTGCCCAGAAAGGTCTCGGCCAGGCCGATCAGGCTGCCCAGACCCGCGCCGGCTCCGCCGCCTGCACCGCCACTGGGCGCGCCGCCGCCGAGCCCGCCCAACAGGCTGCCAAGCATTTGCTCGATTCCGCCGCCACCTGCCCCCCCCAGCCCCTGTGGGCCCACCGTGCGCTCCAGGCGCGAACGGCTCTGGCCGGCCATTCCTTGCTGAAGCAGCGCCCCGACAATGTTTGCAAAACTCATGTTATCTCCTGATCAGGCGAACCTGTGATGGATGGTCGCTACGCGCGGCGCCTCCGCCTGGCGCGAACCTCATGCCTGGGCGGGAATCCGCAATACCTGCCCGGGATAGATCTTGTCCGGATGATTCAACATCGGCTTGTTGGCCTCGAAGATCGCCATGTACTTGTTCGCATTGCCGTAATAAGTCTTGGCGATCGCCGACAGCGTGTCGCCCCGGACCACGGTATGGAACTTCGCCTCCGGCTCGGCGACGAGCACCGTCATCCGGTCATCGACTTGCGCCACCCCTTGTACGTTACCCGCGGCCAGCAGGATGCGCTCCTTGCTCGCCTGATCCGGCGCAGTGCCGGACACCGTCACGACCTGGGTCGCACCGTCGAAGCTCACCGCAAGGTCGGCCGGCGCGAGCTCGAGGGTCTTGATATAGACGGTGATCGCCTCCGCCGCCTTGGCGTTGACCGCCCCCGCATCGACAGCGGCGGCTTCGCCCGCCTGGGCCTCACCACGCCCAAAAAGCTTTTCCCCTGCGTCCTTGATGAAGCTGAACAATCCCATATCGCTCTCCCTGATGATTCATCGGTAAATCATAAGACAGGTTATCGCATCGGGAGAACCGCCGATGCAAGCCTTTCAAAACAATTGTCTCGTTCGATTGCGCAAGACGGGCACATTCGCGACGCGCCGCAGGGCCAGCCTATTGGCCTGTGGCCTGCGCGCGCGGCGGCGTTCACCCGTTGCGCCCTTGGATCTCGAGCACCCAACTCAGCGCCTCGAAGTGCGCAGCGGTGGCCTCCCGGGGCGCAACGCCGCACTGCCCGGCCGCGCTCTCGATGGCGTCCGGATCGGCGGCCTCGCACGCAATCGCGAGCGCCAGACGCGAAGCGAAGGGTCCGTCGTTGTCGCGGATGGCTTCTTCGATCTCGGGCGCCAGGACGAGCGGGCCGAGTGCCCGCTCTAGCGGGACCTGCAGCACGACATCGATGAGCGACAGCAAGCCGGTCAGGAACAGGGCGTCCTGTTCGGGCTGGGGACGGCCACTGGCGAGGATCTCCATGCTCCTGGCGCGTACCAGGGCGTTCTCCAGCGCTGCCGAGTTCTGTCCCGACTCGTCGTCGCTGCTGCAGACCAGCAGTGCGAGCCATCGATACAAGGGATCGCGCCCCAGCAGCATCAGCGCCCGCTCTATCGACGACACCTGCTCCTGCAACCCGTTTGCCGCCGCGTTGATATAACGCAGCATGCGCACCGACAGGGCGGCGTCCTGTTTGAGCAATTGCGCCAGCTCCTGGATCTCGGCCCCGGCGCGCAGACGCCCGATCAGCTGGGCGATCCGCAGTGTATTGGGCCCGAGGTTGCGCTCGCTCCAGTCTTCGCGGCGGGTAATGAAGGGGCCCTGAAAAAAATGGGCTCCCAGCTTGAAGCAGAAGCGAAAATCCTCGAGCGACGGCACCCCGCGCACTAACAGCCGCGCCTGCGGCGCCGACGCCACGACCAGGCCGCTGGTCTTCAAACCACTCGCCACATCCAGCGCCGGCGCATGCAGCACCACGACATCGGCGATCGGCAGCAGCGGCCTGAAATACGCGTCCGTCGCGGGATCGGGGATGGCGACCCTGAACCCTTTTCTGCGCAAGCCGGCAAGCGCGGCCTGGAGCTGCTCCAGCGTGGGGGCCCCCTCCCTGACCGTCCTGGTCGGCATCACCACCATGTTCTTCGGTGGCAGTGCGGACAAGGCGGGGTGCTCGAGAAAGGAGTCGGGCAGATCGATGAACGCCAGCCGGTGCCCGAGCAGATGCCCGATGTCGGAGCGCACCAGGTTCATCACGAGCAGTTCCGCCAGCAGATGACCCGTTACGCGGCTGGCACTGCGCGCCTTGCGCCGCGAGCCTTCCCGCAGCTTGAAGTGGTATCCGACAACTTTTCGATCGCGCCCGAGTATCGGCTCGCGGCACAACAGCGCGACCCCCTGGTCGTCCGCAACGGCCGGTTCGTCGGCGGGTACGAGCCCCGCCGGCGCGGTTGCGGCATGACGCGACGCCTCTTTCTGACTGGCGCTGGCGCGCGCTTTGCCACGCCCGCCGAACAACCATGCAAACAACTTCCCGAGCATATTCATCGATTCCGGTGTTGGGGTGGGGGCCTCAGCCCGATGATGGTATCAGGCTGCGCCCTGCCACAACTGGTCAAGATGCTTGAAATGCCAACGTGCCGGATCCTCGGTGCCCACGATCCGGTCGTTCGCCCCGCCATGCGACAGATCGACCAGCTGCGGCATGATATGTGCATCGGAGCGGGTCGAAAAGAAAACCTTGACCAAGGGCGCCAGCAAGGACTTGCCCCCCTGATCGACGACGACGCCCAGCCTGCCGGACTCCAGCCGCACCAGCGACCCGATCGGGTAGATGCCGACGCTACGCACGAACGCCTGGAAAACGAGCTCGTCGAAATGCCCTTTGCTCCACTCGACCATTCTGCGTATCGATTCGCCGGGATCCCATCCACGCTTGTAGGGACGGTTGGAGGTGATGGCATCGTAGACATCGCAAACCGCCCCCATCTTGGCGAACGTGCTGATCTCGTCGCCCTTGAGCCGGTGCGGATAACCGGAGCCATCGACCTTTTCATGATGATGGACACAGACGTCGCGCTCGATCGAACCGACCCCTTGCGCCTCGAGCAACAGCTTGTAGCCCTCGACGGGGTGGGATTTGACGATCGCGAACTCATGGTCGGTAAGCTTGCCCGGCTTGTTGAGTATCTGCGGCGGTATCATCGCCTTGCCCAGATCATGCAGCAGGCCGGCCAGACCGGCCGCCCGCACGTCGTCATCACCCAGCCCCATTTGCCGGGCCAACGCGATCATCAGCGCACAGACGGCCACCGAATGCATGTAGGTGTAATCGTCCTTGGTTTTCAGCCGGGCGAGGCTGATGAGGGCGCCCGGATTGCGCATCACCGATTCCGTGATCGATGCGACCAGGGGCACGGCCTGCTCACTCCGAATGGCTTTTCCCATGCGCGCTTCGGCAAACATCGACACGACCGCCTGCTTCGAAGCCGCGCAAAGCTGTGCCGCGCGCGCCAACTCTTCGCCCATCGCCACCCGCCGTGCCGGCGCGGTTGCCGCGGCCTGGACCAGTTCGCGCTCGACCGCTTCGGCCGCGCTCTGCCTGTCGATTGCGCGAGCCGGGCCGGCGACGATGTCGAGCCCCTTGTCGGTATCGATCCACACCTCATGAATGCCGCACTCGACGATGCGTTGAATATCCTCCGGATCCCGCAGCTTGAAGGAACTGCGCCAGAACGGATGCTCCATCCAGGAACCGCAAAGCTCCTGGATGTACATGTCAACCCTGAGGTCGCTTACATGGATGCGTTTCAGCATTGGGCCGGCCGGGGATAGGAAGATACACGCCTGAAGCGTGCTGCCTGCATTCGAAATGCAAGTTCTCGCCGGACATTCTTGCACGCCCCCGTCCGCCCGGCCAGTCGCCCTTGCCGTCTGCGAGGAAGCGCTTCACGACGACTCGAAAACAATCTGCGGCATCATCTCCGTACCCGCCCACTCAAAACCACCCACCTCACGAACGCGTGCCTCGCAAAAAAACAACCGATACCTCAGCCGGGCACGCTGGGCAGCCCCGCGAGCGCCATCGCCAGCTCCGCTTCGTCATACTCCAGGTCCGCGAGCCGGTTCGAGAAGTAGTCGGTGTAGGCCGCCATGTCGAAATGCCCATGACCGCACAGGTTGAACAGGATCACTTCGGACCTGCCCTCGCGTTTGCACCGCAGCGCCTCCTCGATCGCCCCCTTGACCGCATGGTTGGCCTCCGGCGCGGGGACGATGCCTTCGGCCCGCGCGAATGCGACCCCGGCCTCGAAACACTGAGTCTGGTGATAGGCGACAGCCTCGATGAGCCCGAGCTCCTTGACATGCGAAACCATCGGCGCCATGCCGTGGTAGCGCAGCCCGCCCGCATGAAAGCCGGGCGGGGTGAAGGTCGAGCCGAGCGTGTGCATCTTGGTGAGCGGGGTCAGATGGGCGGTATCGCCGAAATCGTAGGCGTAGCGGCCGCGCGTGAGCGACGGACATGCGGCGGGCTCGACTGCGACGATCCTGCGCGTGCGACCGCCACGAAGCTGCTGGCCAAGAAAGGGGAATGCAATCCCGGCGAAATTCGATCCACCGCCGGTGCACCCGACGATCACGTCCGGATCGTCGCCGGCGATCTCGAGCTGCTTCATCGCCTCGAGTCCGGTGATGGTCTGGTGCAGCAGCACATGATTGAGCACCGAACCGAGCGCGTACTTGGTGTCATCGCGCTGCACCGCGAGTTCGACCGCCTCGGAAATCGCAATCCCCAGGCTGCCCGGATGCTCCGGGTTCGCCGCCAGTATCGTCCGCCCCGACTCGGTCAGGTTCGACGGCGACGCCACGCAGCGCGCTCCGTAGGTTTCCATCACCGCGCGCCGGTAAGGTTTCTGCTGGTACGAAACCCTCACCTGGAACACCTGGATCTCCAGACCGAACAGCGCCCCGGCGAACGCCAGCGACGTCCCCCACTGGCCGGCGCCGGTTTCGGTCGTGAGCCGCCTGACGCCCGCCTCCATGTTGTAGAACGCTTGCGGAATCGCCGTATTGGGCTTGTGGCTGCCTGCGGGACTCACCCCCTCGTACTTGTAGTAGATACGCGCGGGCGTGCCGAGCGCCTCTTCCAGGCGCCGGGCACGATACAGCGGCGCCGGGCGCCATTGCCGGAAAATCCGCCGAACCGCATCGGGAATCTCGATATGCCGCTCGGTACTGACTTCCTGCATGATCAGGCTATCCGGGAACAACGGCGCGAGATCCGCCGGCCCGACCGGCTGCAGCGTCCCCGGGTGCAGCACCGCCGGCAACGGCACCGGCAAGTCGGCTGCGAGGTTGTACCAATCCTTGGGCATATCCGCTTCATCCAGCAGATACTTGATTTGTTCGCTCATCGTCTCATCCATTCCGGGTCATTGGGCAAACCGGACGCACGCCGGCCGGAAGCACACCGCCAGCGCACGCGCGCCCATGGCATCATTCTGTCGCCGGCCACCGGATCCGGCAACCTGCGAATCCGCCCATCACACCGCCGCCGGCCCCGGCCTGGGCTGGGCCGGCGGTTCGGGTGCTTTGATTATGCTCAACAATTTCGACCCGATTTTGTTTTCAGATCGCCCCGGCTGGGTTAATCTCGGATCTCCCTGCGATCCAGACCCCGCGTTCACCCCGTTCAAATGCCCTCCGAGTTCGACCTGATTCGCCGTTACTTCACCCACGAAGTGGCGCACACCGAGCTTGGCGTGGGCGACGATGCCGCCCTCCTCGCGCCTCGGCCCGGCATGCGGCTGGCCGTCTCGACCGACATGCTCGTCGCCGGCACCCACTTCTTTGCCGACACCGATCCCTGCGATCTGGGCTGGAAGACCCTCGCCGTCAATGTCTCGGATCTTGCCGCCATGGGCGCCGAGCCGCGCTGGGCCGTGCTGGCCTTGTCGCTACCGCGGGCAGACGAGGCCTGGGTCGCCGACTTCGCGCGCGGCTTCCTCGAGTGCGCCTGCCGCTTCGGCATCGACCTGATCGGCGGCGACACGACGCGCGGACCGCTCAACCTGGCCGTGACGATCTTCGGCGAAGTGCCCGAAGGCCAGGCGATCACGCGTGCCGGCGCCCACCCTGAAGACGATCTGTGGGTGAGCGGGCAGCCGGGGCGGGCCGCGCTGGGGCTGGCCGTGCTGCGCAACCAGGTCACATTGTCGCCCGAAGGCCGGAGCGCGTGCCTGTCGGCCCTGCATCGACCACAGCCGCGGGTCGAGCTGGGGCTCGGATTACGCGGAGTGGCGAGCGCGATGCTCGATGTCTCGGACGGTTTGCTGGGCGACCTCGCACACCTGCTCGAACGCTCTGGCGTCGGGGCGATCATCGACGCCGCGGCCTTGCCGATCGGACCGCTGGTGGCCTGCGGTGCCGACATCGACGCAGCACGCGCCGCCCTGTTGTGCGGGGGCGACGACTACGAGCTCATTTTCGCCGCACCAGCCACGGCGCGCGCGCATCTGGCCGCCACCGCCGGGTCGCTCGGGCTGGCACTGACGCGCATCGGCGTGCTGACCGATCAGGCTGGGCGCATGTTCATCCGTGATCACGCCGGCCGCCTGAGCGCGCAAGACCCGCGGGGGTATGATCACTTCCGACAACATGCGCCCTAACGTCAATTTCCTCCTCAGCCACCCGGCGCATTTCATCGCGCTCGGTTTCGGCTCCGGCCTCTCGCCACGCGCACCGGGTACGGCCGGCACCCTGCTGGCATGGCTGCTTTTTCCACTCCTGAAGACGCCGGTCTCGGACTTCGTGTTCTTCGCGCTCCTGGTGAGCCTGTTCTTCGCCGGGGTGATCGCCTGCGACCGCACCGGGCGGGCACTCGGCGTCGCGGATCATGGCGCGATCGTCTGGGACGAAATGGTTGCAATCTGGCTGGTGCTGCTGCTGACCCCGCCAGCCTTCTTCTGGCAGGCCGTGGCGGTGGCGCTGTTCCGCTTCTTCGACATCGTCAAGCCCCCGCCAATCCGCTGGGCGGGCCGCCACCTGCACGGGGGGTTCGGCGTGATGATCGATGACATGCTGGCCGCCGGCTACACGATTCTGGCGCTGGCGATACTGGTCCGGATCTTCGGGATGACACCATGGATGATGAACTGAGCACACTTTCCGCCGCAACCGGCGCCCTGTTGCGGGAGCGCGGCTGGCTGCTGGCCACCGCGGAATCATGTACCGGCGGCTGGATCGCCCAGGTGGTCACCGCCACCGCGGGCAGTTCGAGCTGGTTCGATTGCGGCTTCGTGAGCTATTCGAACGCAGCCAAGCAGTCGCTGCTCGGCGTCGCACCCGCCACCTTGCTCGAACACGGCGCGGTCAGCGAGCAAACCGTGCGCGAGATGGCATCCGGCGCCATTGTGCGCAGCCGTGCGCAAGTGGCGCTCGCCGTTTCGGGCATCGCCGGGCCGGGCGGAGCCGTTCCGGGCAAACCGGTCGGTACGGTCTGTTTCGCGTGGGCACTGCCGGATGGGACGCTGATCGCCGAGACGCACAGGTTCGCAGGCGACCGGGAAGCCGTTCGCCATCAAACCGTGGTACACGCGCTGCAATCGCTACCGCGCCTGCTCCGCCGGCACGGCTGACGCGGCGTCGCCAATCAACGCACCACAGCAATCTCTGTGCCATAATTCGCAAAAGTCACGAAGGAATTCAAAATGGACGACAACAAGGCCAAAGCCTTGGCGGCAGCGCTCTCGCAGATCGAGAAGCAGTTCGGCAAGGGCTCGATCATGCGCATGGGCGACGGCAACATCGAGATGGATATCCAGACCGTGTCCACCGGGTCACTGGGGCTGGACATCGCGCTCGGGCTGGGGGGCTTGCCGCGGGGGCGCGTAGTCGAAATCTACGGACCGGAATCCTCCGGCAAGACCACGCTCACGCTGCAGGTGATCGCCGAGATGCAGAAGCTCGGCGGCACCGCGGCCTTCATCGATGCCGAACATGCGCTCGACGTGGGCTATGCCGAAAAGCTCGGCGTGAATATCCAGGATCTCCTCATTTCGCAGCCCGACACCGGCGAGCAGGCGCTCGAGATCGCCGACATGCTGGTGCGCTCGGGCGGGGTCGAGATCGTGGTCATCGACTCGGTGGCGGCGCTCACGCCCAAGGCCGAGATCGAAGGCGAAATGGGCGACCAGTTGCCGGGCCTGCAAGCCCGCCTGATGAGTCAGGCGCTGCGCAAGCTCACCGCGAACATCAAGCGCACCAACACCCTGGTGATCTTCATCAACCAGATCCGCATGAAGATCGGGGTGATGTTCGGCAGCCCCGAAACCACCACCGGCGGCAACGCGCTCAAGTTCTACGCTTCGGTGCGGGTCGACATCCGCCGCATCGGCACGATCAAGAAAGGCGACGAGGTCATCGGCTCCGAAACCCGCTGCAAGGTGGTCAAGAACAAGGTGGCCCCGCCCTTCCGCGAAGCACTGTTCGACATTCTTTACGGTGAAGGCATCTCGCGCGAAGGCGAGATCATCGATCTCGGGGTCACCCACAAGATCGTCGACAAGTCCGGCTCATGGTATGCGTACAACGGCGAGAAAATCGGCCAGGGTAAGGACAACGTTCGCGAGTTCCTGCGCAACAACCCCGCACTGGCGCGCGAGATCGAGAACAAGGTCCGCGAAACGGTCGGCCTGAACGCAATGGCCACGATCAAGGCCGATGCTGCAGCCCCCGGCGAAAGCTGATACGGCAGCAAACATGTCCGGAGCCGGCCCCAGCCTGCGCGAACGAGCGATCCGCCTGCTCGCCCTGCGCGAGCACTCGCGCAGCGAGCTGGTCCGCAAACTGGCCGCGCACGGCAGCGCCGACGAAATCGACGCGACGCTCGCACGGCTTGGCGAGCTCGGCCTGCAGTCGGACGAGCGATTCGCACGTGCATGGATCCGTTCGAAAGCCGCGCGCTTCGGGCTGGCGCGCCTTCGACACGAGCTCGCCCGCCGCGGGCTGGCGCGCGACGTGATCGAAGACGCGCTGGCACTCGAAGCCGACGCGAGCGAAATCGATCGCGCCCGCGCGGTGTGGGCCGGCAAATTTGGCAAGACCCCGCAGGACAGGTCAGAATGGGCGAAACAGGCGCGATTCCTACAGGGTCGTGGTTTTTCGGCGGATACGATAACAAGGCTGCTAAAAGAGAATCCGGATGAGTCTGCTTAAGGTCAAGGGCCTGCGCAAGAGCTACAAACTGCGCACCGTCGTCCACGACGTGGGTTTCGAGGTCGGCAGCGGCGAAGTGGTCGGACTGCTCGGCCCCAACGGGGCCGGCAAGACAACCTGTTTCTACATGATCGTGGGGCTCGTGCGTGCGGACGACGGCGAGATCACCCTCGACGACGCGCGCCTCACCCATTTGCCCATCCATGCCCGGGCGCGCCTCGGATTGTCGTATCTGCCGCAGGAGATGAGCGTTTTCCGCAAGCTCAGCGTGGCCGACAACATCAAGGCGGTTCTGGAGCTGCAGGGACTCGGCAAGGACGACATCGCAACCCGGCTGGAACAACTGCTCGAAGAACTCGGCATTGCCCATCTGCGCGACAACCCCTCGATCTCGCTGTCGGGCGGCGAGCGCCGGCGCTGCGAGATCGCGCGCGCGCTGGCGAACAGCCCCCGCCTGATCCTGCTCGACGAACCTTTCGCGGGTGTGGACCCGATCGCGGTCCTCGACATCCAGAAGATCATCCGCTTCCTCAAGGAACGCGGCATAGGCGTGCTGATCACGGACCACAACGTGCGCGAGACCCTGGGCATCTGCGACCGCGCCTACATCATCAGCGCGGGCAGCGTTCTCGCCAGCGGCCATCCCGACGAGATCGTGCGCAACGAACAGGTGCGCCAAGTGTATCTCGGTGAACATTTCCGGCTCTGAAGCGCCTCGATCCCCAACCGCCATGAAGCCATCCCTCCAGCTCAAGCTCTCGCAGCACCTGACGCTCACGCCACAACTGCAGCAATCGATCAAGCTGCTGCAACTGTCGACCCTCGAGCTCAACCAGGAGATCGAACGCTTCCTGCTCGAGAACCCGATGCTCGAGCGCGAAGACATCGACGGTGGCGACTATCGCGCGGCGGGCAGCGAGCCACCGCGCACCGACGCGGGCGAGCATGAAGGCGACACTTCGTCCGCCCCGGCCGACAGCACCACGCCGGAGTCCCGCGAGGACAGTGGCGAGGCCACCAGCTTCGAGGACGGTAGCGACTGGACGAGCGGCACGGGCGGCAGCCAGAACCGCGACGACGAGGACGACAGCGATTTTCAGGATTTTCAGGCGACGGCGGCCAGCCTGCGCGACCATCTCGACCAGCAGGTGAGTCTCGCGCCGCTCAGCGATCGTGACCGGGCGCTGGTACGCTTCATCATCGAGGCGCTGGACGACGACGGCTACCTCAACCAGTCGCTCGAAGAGCTATTGGCGCTCCTGCCGCCCGAACTCGAGTTCGACCTCGAAGACCTCTCGATCGCGCTACACCAGGTGCAAAGCCTCGAACCATCCGGCATCGGCGCGCGCAGTCCGCAGGAATGCCTCGACCTGCAGCTCAAGGCCCTGCCCCCCGGGCCGGTCCGCGATCTTGCCCGGGTGGTCGTGTGCGAGCACCTCGAATTGCTGGCGGAGCGCAACTTCGCGCGCATCAAGCGCAGCACCGGCTGCAACGACGACGAACTGCGCGAAGCCCATGCGCTGATCTGCACGCTCAACCCGCATCCCGGTTCGCAGTACTCCACCCAGGAAACGCGATACGTGGTGCCCGACGTCGTGGTGCGCAAACACCGCGGCCGCTGGTCGGCGGTACTGAATGCCGACGCGATGCCGCGCCTGCGGGTCAACGCCTTGTACGCCAGCATTCTCCAGCAGAACCGCGGCTCCGGCGGCGCACTGACCAGCCAGCTGCAGGAAGCGCGCTGGTTGATCAAGAACGTGCAACAGCGCTTCGACACGATCCTGCGGGTGTCGCAAGCCATTGTTGACCAGCAGCGCCAGTTCTTCGATTATGGAGACGTGGCGATGCGGCCACTCACACTTCGGGAAATAGCCGAGCAGCTCGAACTCCACGAATCCACAATTTCCAGGGTCACGACACAAAAGTTCATGTCGACGCCGAGGGGCGTATTCGAACTCAAGTATTTCTTTGGTAGTCATGTTTCCACCGACACCGGCGGCGCGGCGTCCTCCACCGCGATTCGCGCCCTGATTCGTCAGTTGATCGACGCCGAAGACCGCAAGAAACCACTTTCCGACGCAAAGATCGCAGATTTATTGGGCCAGCAGGGTATCGTGGTTGCACGAAGAACGATCGCCAAATATCGCGAATCGCTCAATATCCCGCCGGTCAGTCAGCGCAAGACGATTTAAATTCAACAAGGGAGTCATCATGAATCTGAAAATCACCGGCCACCATGTCGAAGTTACCGATGCCATTCGTGACTACGTCAACAGCAAGCTCGACCGGGTCATCCGCCACTTCGACAATGTCACCAGCGTCGTGGTGATCCTCTCGGTCGAGAAGCTCGACCAGAAAGCCGAAGTCACGGTGCACGTCCGCGGCAAGGACATCTTCGTCGAGAGCACCGATGCCGACCTGTATGCTGCGATCGACTCGATGACCGACAAGCTCGATCGGCAGGTGATCAAGTACAAACAGAAGAATCAGGATCACGGCCATGATGCGCTGAAGCATCACGACGCCGAACTCTGAGGTGTTGCGCGCGCGACTTTTTTAGTTACCGCGTTCGGAGCCGAGTGTTTATAATCGCGCCTTCAATGCGTATACGCGCACCGATTGACGCCTAACGGGCCGACACGAAGCTTGACGCATGAGCGTGGTGTCGGCCAGGTGCAGCATGAGCCTGATAGCCAATCTCCTACCTCTTTCAAACGTGGTCATCGACCTCGAGGCGAGCAGCAAGAAGCGCGTTTTCGAGCAGGCGGGACTGCTTTTCGAAAACCAGCAGGGCATCAGCCGCAGCGATGTCTTCGACAGCCTTTTTGCGCGCGAACGCCTCGGCTCGACCGGACTCGGTCAGGGAATCGCGATTCCGCACGGTCGCATAAAGGGGCTCAAGGATGCCGCGGGCGCGTTTCTCCGGCTCGCAACACCGGTTCAATTCGACGCCCCCGACGGCCGGCCGGTCGGAATGCTGTTCGTGCTCCTCGTGCCCGAACAGGCCAACGAACAGCACCTGCAACTGCTGTCGGAGCTGGCGCAGATGTTCAGCGACAGCAAATTCCGTGAAAGCCTGTTGAACGCCCCCGATCCTGCTGTCATCCATTCGCTATTCACCTCGTGGGGCCCGGATGCGGCGGACGAGCGTCGCGCGGCTTTTTGACAGCCACCGTGACTGGCTCAAGCTGACGCATGTTTGCGGCAGGCTTGATCGCGACATCTCCGTCACCGAAGAACGCATCTGGCCGGCCGATCTGGTCGGGCACCTCAACCTGATCCATCCCGACCGCCTGCAGATCATCGGTGCCGCCGAGCTGTCGTGGGCACGCAGGCAATCGCGCGACAAGATCGCCCACCACCTCACCGAAATCCTCTCGGCACAGCCGCCGGCCATCGTCATGGCGGACGACTGCGAAGTTCCGGCGATGGTCAGCACCCTGTGCGAAGCCAACGGCATCGCGCTGTTCACGACCCCCCTCGCCTCGGCCAGCGTGATCGACCAGTTGCGGCTCTATCTCTCGCGCCAGCTCGCGGAGAAGGTGTCGCTACACGGCGTGTTCATGGATGTGCTGGGGGTCGGCGTATTCATCACCGGCGACTCGGGTGCGGGCAAGTCCGAACTCGCGCTCGAGCTGATCTCGCGCGGGCATGGCCTGGTCGCCGACGATATCGTCGAGTTTTCACGCATCGCCCCGTCGGTTCTCGAGGGACGCTGCCCCGAAATGCTCAAGGACTTCATCGAAGTCCGCGGGCTGGGGATTCTCAACATCCGCACGATCTTTGGCGAAACCGCCTGCCGACGCAAGATGCGCCTGCGCCTGATCGTATACCTGCAGCGGCGCACCCCCGGTCAGGACGATCCTTCACGCCTGCCCATGCACCAGGAAACGCAGGACATCCTCGGCGTCCCGATCCGGCGAACGGTATTGCCGGTCGCGGCCGGACGCAACCTCGCGGTGCTTCTCGAAGCTGCCGTGCGCTCGGCGATTCTGCAATGGCGCGGCATGGACTCCACCCAGGAGTTCGTCGAACGACAACAGAGCATGCTGAACGATGGGTCGGGCGGCTTCTGAGCCACCGCGCAGCAACGCCTGCTGCGTCCATGCCCGCAGGCCGGCGACGCGCAGCCCTTGCGGAGGCATCCCGCGGACTGCTACGCTCGGAGCCCGTTGCTTCAAGCCGAATTTCATCGCCCGCCATGACTGCTGCACACCCCGACTACCTCGAACGCATTCTCAACGCCCGGGTTTATGAGATCGCCGAGGAAACCCCCCTCGATTTCGCCGCCAACCTGTCCGCGCGGGTGCACAACCGCATCCACCTCAAGCGCGAAGACATGCAACCGGTGTTCAGCTTCAAGATTCGCGGCGCCTACAACAAGATGGCGAACCTCTCCGCGGCGGCGCTCAAGCGCGGCGTGATCTGCGCATCGGCCGGCAACCATGCGCAGGGTGTCGCGATGTCGGCGGAAAAACTAGGCGTCCGGGCCGTGATCGTCATGCCAGAGTCGACCCCGCTGATCAAGGTGGACGCCGTGCGTGCCCGTGGCGCCGAAGTGGTCCTGAGGGGCGAGTCCTTCTCCGACGCCTACGCGCATGCGCTCGAACTCGAGAAGACCGAGAAGCTCACGTTCGTCCATCCGTTCGACGACCCGGATGTGATCGCCGGTCAAGGCACCATCGGCATGGAAATCCTGCGCTCGCACAGCAAGCCGATCCATGCCATCTTCTGTTGCGTGGGCGGTGGCGGCCTGATCTCGGGCGTCGCCGCCTACGTCAAGCGCCTGCGCCCGGAGACCAAGATCATCGGTGTCGAGGCGGTGGATTCCGAGGCGATGACGCAGTCGCTCAGGACCGGCGAGCGGGTGGTACTCGATCAGGTCGGCCTGTTTGCGGACGGCGCAGCCGTGAAACAGGTCGGCGCAGAAAACTTCCGGCTGTGCCAGCAGTATGTCGACGAGATGATCGTGGTCGACAACGATGCGATCTGCGCCGCCATCAAGGATGTGTTCGAAGACACCCGCTCGATTCTCGAGCCGGCCGGCGCTCTCGCGATTGCCGGCGCCAAGGAATACATCAAGCAGAACAAGTTGCGCGACAAGAACATCGTCGCAATCGCCTCCGGGGCGAACATGAATTTCGACCGCTTGCGCTTCGTCGCCGAACGGGCGGAACTGGGCGAGCAGCGTGAAGCGGTGTTGGCGGTCACGATCCCCGAAAAACCCGGCTCATTCAAGAAGTTCTGCGGCCTGCTCGGCAACCGCAACATCACCGAGTTCAACTACCGCTACGCCGATCCGAAGCGCGCGCACATCTTCGTCGGCGTCACGGTGCACAATCGCGGCGAGGCCTCCCGGCTGGTCGAGATGCTCGAACGCCACGACTTGCCGGCGCTCGACCTGACCGATGACGAGATGGCCAAGAGCCACATCCGCTATATGGTCGGCGGACATGCGCCACAGGTCGACAACGAGTTGATCTACCGCTTCGTCTTCCCCGAAAGGCCGGGCGCGCTGATGAATTTCCTGTCGCAACTGCGCTCCGACTGGAACATCAGCCTGTTCCACTACCGCAACCACGGCGCGGATTTCGGGCGGGTGCTGGTCGGACTGCAGGTTTCCGAAGCCGACAAGTCCGATTTTCATGACTTCCTGGCCCGGCTCGGTTACGACTTCCAGGAAGAAACCGGCAACCCCGTATACCGGATGTTTCTGGGCAATTGAGCCTTTCCGGCCGGCCAGCGCCTGGGCGGATCGGCTAACACATCGGCTCGAACACCCCTTCCTCGGTCACGATCCAGGCCATTGGCCGGTCGTGCGTCTGGGGCAGGGTAGTGCCGACACGGCCGGACTCGAAACCGACTCCCACCGCCGTGCTATCGATCATCGCGAGTGTCCGGTCGAAGTACCCGCCGCCATAGCCGAGCCGGAAGCCCGCCGCATCGAACGCGTTGAGCGGCACCAGCACCACATCGGGCACCAGCGACGGTCCTGCCGCCGGGATCGGGATTCCATGGCGATCGGCACTCATGGGCACGCCAGGCCGCCAGGCGCGGAACACCATCGGCGCCGCCTTGTCCAGCACCGCCGGGAGTGCCGCGCGCCGCTGCGCGTCGGCGGCCAGCCAGCCGGTGACGAAAGCGCGCAGGTCCGGCTCGCCGCGAAACGGCCAGCAGAATCCGAGCGTGCGCGCGGCCAGACGCTGAAGCAGCGGCGCCAGTCCGATTTCGATCGCGGCGGTCGCAGCCGCACGTTGTTCGTCGGACATCGCCGCACGCGCCGCGAGCGCCTGTTCGCGCAGGGATCTCCGTTTTCGTGCTGATTCGGGTTCGGGCTGTGGCAAGGGCATCGGGTCTGCGATAATGACGGTTGATGAATGGAGCGCAAGATGAACACATGGGCCGTGCCCGCAATGGTAATGTGGGTTGTCCTGACCTGTACAAGCGCCATCGCCCAGAGCGAACCGGGCGATGGCCGGATCGTGGCCGCGCGCGAGGCTTTTCGTACCGGAGACAGCACCACGCTGGCGCTGCTTGCGGCGCAACCCAGCATGCACCCGCTCGACGCTTACGTCGAATACTGGTTGCTGCTCAACAAGCTGGCGGGTACGGTACCACCGCCGCCGGGCGAGCTCGATTCGTTCCTGACCCGGCACGCCGATACCGTGCTGGCCGAGCGCTTGCGGATGACATGGCTGAAGCGCATGGCCAAGGAGGGCCAGTGGAGCGCCTTCCTCGGCGAATTTCCTGCGCTGCTCCGCCCGGACGAAGAACTGCGCTGCCTGGCATGGCAGGCACGGCTCGCAACCAACGACCCCGGACTGGCCGCTGAAGTCAGCGCGGCGTGGCTGTCACTGGTGAATAATCACGCCGCCTGCAACGACGTGCTGGGCGGTCTGGCACTGCGCGGCGGCATCACTCAGGACCAGGTGTGGTGGCGATTCCGGCGCCAGATCGATAGCCGCACCCCCGAGCGCGCACGCACGACCGCATCATGGCTGCCGGCCGGCGCTGCGCCTGCCGGCGCGACGCTGGACCAGGTACTGAAGACGCCCGGCCCCTACCTCGACCGCCTGCCTGCCAACTTTGCCGCGACCCGCGCCGGGCGGGAGCTGGCCCTTGTCGCGCTGACACGGATCGCGCGCGAGGACCCCACCGCGGCCTATGTACAGTTGCTGCGCATCGGCGAGCGGCTGACGAACGAAGAGAGGACCTACGCTTATTCCGTACTCGGCTATCACGGCGCCCTGTCCCGCCTGCCGCTCGCCGAGGATTGGTTTGCCGCCGCCGGCGACCTGCCGCTGAGCCCGGAAAAACGTGCCTGGCGCGTGCGCGCCGCGCTGAGGCTGGAGCGCTGGCCGGCGGTCGAGGAATACATCGGGCGGCTGCCCGAGGCAGAGCGCAACCAGCCGGAATGGATCTACTGGCTGGGGCGCGCCCACGCCGCCCAGGGTCGGGAGGCGGAAGCGCAGAAACTCTATCGCAGCATCGCCGGCGAAACCCACTTCTACGCCTTGCTGGCGAACGAAGAACTAGGCAATCTGTTCGACCCGCCCGCGCCGCAACGGCTGCCAAGCGCAGCGGACAAGGCCCGCGTCGCCAGCGATGCCGGACTGAACAGGGCACTCGCGCTGTACCGCCTCGAAATGCAGACCGAAGCCATCCGGGAATGGGCATGGGCGGTGCGCGGCAAGGACGACGGCTTCCTGAGCGCGGCGGCGAGCCTGGCACTCGAACAACGCTTGTACGATCGCGCGATCAATACCGCCGAGCTCGGCAGCGCCCAGGCGAATTTCGACTTGCGTTTCATCACGCCTTATCGCGAACTGATCGAGCCGCAAGTAAAGGAACAGAACCTCGACATGGCCTGGGTATATGGCTTGATGCGCCAGGAAAGCCGATTCATCGCACCGGCGCGCTCGTCGGCCGGCGCACAAGGGCTCATGCAGGTGATGCCGGCAACCGGGAAATGGGTTGCGGGCAAGATCGGACTCGCGGGCTACAACCAGGCGATGCTGGCCGACCCGCATACCAACGTGCTGCTCGGCACGAGCTACATGCGCCTGATCATGACCGACCTCGACAGCCATCCGGTGCTGGCATCGGCCGGATACAATGCCGGCCCGGGGCGGGCGACCCGCTGGCGGGACCGCAAGCCGCTCGAAGGCGCGATCTACACCGAGACCATCCCCTTCGACGAAACCCGCGACTATGTCAAGAAAGTGCTCGCGAACGCGGTGATCTACGCGGCGCTGCTCGAGCAACGGCCGCAGTCGCTCAAAGCGCGCATGGGCATCATCGCGCCGTCGCAGACCGTTCCCTGAGCCCGCCCATGCCTGGCCATCTGAACACCTCCTGCCCTTTGCTTGATCTCTCTACGGAAACTGCATGATGAAACCTGCTCGCGTCGTCCTACTGGGTGGTACCGGCTTCGTTGGAAGCGCCATTGCAAACCGATTGTCCGAAGCCGGCGTGTCCGTGCTGATACCCACGCGGCGACGCAGCCGCGCGGGCCACGTGCTGCTGCTGCCCACGGTCGAGGTGGTCGAGGCCGACATCCACGACCCGGCCGCCCTCGAGCGCCTGTTCGCCGGCGCGGCTGCGGTGGTCAATCTCGTCGGCGTGCTCCACTCCAGGAGCGGCACCCCGTACGGCGCCGATTTCGCCCGGACGCACGTGGAGCTGGCGGAAAAGGTCGTGGCGGCATCCCGCAAGACCGGGGTGAAGACCCTGGTACATGTCAGCGCGCTCGGCGCCGATGCCAACGGACCGTCCGAGTATCAGCGTTCGAAAGCTGCGGGCGAGGCGGCCGTTCGCGCGGCCGGCAATGATCTCGCCTGGACGATTCTGCGTCCGTCGGTGCTCTTTGGCCGCGATGACCGCTTCCTCAACCTGTTCGCCAAGCTCGCCCGCCTGTTCCCGGTGCTGCCGCTGGCCGGCGCAGATGCGCGCTTTCAGCCGGTCTATGTGGAAGATGTCGCCGAAGTCGCATGGCGCTGCCTGACCGACGGGGACGCGGCCGGCCAGACCTTCGATGTCGCCGGCCCCACCGTGTATACCTTGCGGCAACTGGTCGAATACGTCGCCTCGCTGACGGGCAAGCGGCGGCCGATCTTCACGCTGTCCGAAAGCCTGGCGATGTTCCAGGCGCGGCTCATGGAGCTCGCCCCGACACCGCTGATGAGCCGCGACAATGTCCGCTCGATGCGCGCCGACAACGTGACCAGCAATGCACCGCTGCCTTTCGGACTCGTACCGACTGCGCTCGAATCGGTGGCACCGGCCTACATCGCCAATCAAACCCTGCGCGGACGCTACTATCCGCTGCGCTGCCAGGCGCACCGAAACCAGGGCTGATGAAAACCTTCATGGTCGGCGGCGCGGTCCGCGACCGCCTCCTCGGGCTGAAGGTCACCGACCGCGACTGGGTGGTCGTGGGCTCCACGCCCGATGAGATGCTCGCGCGCGGCTTCCGGCCGGTGGGCAAGGACTTTCCGGTATTCCTCCATCCCGACACGCATGAGGAATACGCGCTGGCGCGCACCGAGCGCAAGACCGGCCAGGGCTACAAGGGTTTCACGTTCGATGCCGCCCCGGACGTCACCCTCGAAGAAGACCTGCTGCGCCGCGATCTCACCATCAACGCGATCGCCTGCGACGACGACGGCACCCTGATCGATCCGCACGGCGGGGCGGCCGACCTCGAACGACGCATATTCAGGCATGTCAGCGCCGCCTTCGGCGAGGACCCGGTGCGCATCCTGCGGGTTGCGCGCTTCGCCGCACGTTTCGCCGACTTCACCGTGGCCCCCGAAACCGCCGCGCTGATGCAGCGCATGGTCGAGCACGGCGAGGTCGATCACCTGGTCGCCGAACGGGTCTGGCAGGAGTTGGCGCGCGGCCTGATGGAATCGACCCCTTCGCGCATGATCACGGTACTGCGCGAGTGCGGTGCGCTGGCGCGCATCCTGCCCGAGCTCGACCGCCTATTCGGCGTGCCTCAACCGGCCCGGCATCACCCCGAGATCGACACCGGGGTACATGTACTCGCCGTCATCGACCATGCCGCCGCGACCGGACAACCGCTGGAAGTACGCTGGGCCTGCCTGCTTCACGATCTCGGCAAAGGCGACACCGCCCCCGAAACCTTGCCCCACCACTACGGGCACGAATCGCGCAGCGCCGAACATGCGCGCCGCGTTTCCGGACGCCTGAAGGCACCCGGCGAGTGTCGCGATCTGGCCGAGATGCTTGCACGCGAGCACGGACTCATCCACCAGGCGCCGCAATTGCGGCCTGCGACCATGGTCAAGCTGCTCGAACGCAGCGACGCCTTCAGGCGCCCGCAACGCTTCGAGCAGATGCTGGATGCGTGCGAATGCGACGCCCGGGGACGCCCCGGAAAGCCTCCCGAGCCCTATGTCGCCGCCGCCCTCTGGCGCAGCGCGCGTGCGGCCGCGGCGGCGGTCGATGCGGGTGCGCTGGCACGCGCCTGCGTCGACAAACGACTCATTCCCGAGAAAGTACACGCCGCGCGCGTGGCGGCGGTCAAGGCTACAATTGCGGAATTCCAACGATCCTGACCGAACGCCGGCGAATGTGCTCGCGGCGACGCTCAGATTGCGCGCAAAATGAGCCAGGCCAGCAAGGACAGCAAGACCGTGGTGGCGAACGGAAATCTGTACGCCCGGCCCCTGAAGCGAACATTGAGATCGCCTGGCAACCGCCCGAAACCCAGATGCCGCGACAAGGCATCGCGATAGAGTCCGGTGACGAGCACGAGCGTCACCACGACCAGAACCCATTTGAGCATGCGTGCCCCCCACCGCGAAAGACCCATTAAACCCCGGCCGGGATCGAGACCGCAAATGCGGCCGAGCCCCGGCGTGCCAGAGCCTCGCACATGATCACGTTGTACACCTGGAGCACCCCGAACGGCAGGAAAGTCTCGATCGCGCTCGAAGAGCTCGCGCTGCCCTACGAGGTACGGCCTGTCGACATCAGCCGCAACGAGCAATTCGCCCCCGAGTTTCTGGCGCTCAATCCGAACAACAAGATTCCGGTCATCGTCGACACTGAGGGGCCCGAGGGCAAACCGATCACGGTGATCGAATCGGGCGCCATCCTGCTGTATCTCGCGGGCAAGGCCGGCAAGCTGCTGCCGGCCGACCTGCGCAGCCGGCTCGAAGCGATCCAGTGGCTGATGTTCCAGATCGGCGGCGTGGGGCCGATGCTGGGGCAGGCACACCATTTTCTGCGCTTCGCCCCGGAGGTGATCCCGTATGCGATCGATCGCTATTCGAAGGAGGCCGCGCGCCTCTACGCCGTCCTCAACGCCCGCCTGAGCACTCACGAATGGCTGGGCGGCACAAGCTATTCGATTGCCGACATTGCAACCTTCCCCTGGATTGCCCGCCATGACTGGCAGGGCATCGACCTGAAGCGCTTTCCGGCGCTCAAGCGCTGGTTCGAGTGCGTCGCCGCGCGCCCCGCCGTACAACGCGGCATGGAGATCCCCAAGTGAACAGATCGCGCTTCGGCGAACTCGAAGTTCTTGTCCGCAGCCCGGAGGGCATGCCGGCCCGCGCCACGCCGCTGCTGTTCATACATGGCGCCTATACGGCCGCCTGGTGCTGGGACGAGTTTTTCCTGCCCTACTTCGCCGCGCGGGGTTATGGCAGCTATGCACTGTCGCTGTCGGGCCATGGCCACAGCCGCAGGCGCGGTCTGCTCGACAGCTTTTCGATCGCGGACTATGTGGCCGACGTCAAGGAAGTGGTCGCCGCGCTGCCCGCGCCACCGGTGCTGATCGGTCACTCGATGGGCGGCATGGTGGTACAGAAGTACCTCGAACAGAATGACACGCCGGCCGCGGTACTCCTGTGCTCGGTTCCGCCGCAGGGTCTGATGAGCTCGGCCTTCGGCCTGATGTTCAACAAACCCGGCATGCTGGCCGACCTCAACCGCATGATGGGCGGCGGTCAGCCGAACCTCGACAGCATTCGCGAGGCGCTCTTTCACCAACCGGTCGAGACCGAACGCCTGCTCCGCTATGCCACGCTCTCGCAACCCGAATCGCATCGCGCGATCTGGGACATGACCTTGTTCAACCTCCCGCATGTATCGCGCGTGAAGCGCCCCCCGCTCTTGATCCTGGGTGCCGAACACGACCACCTGATCTCGCCGGCCCAAGTCGAGGTGACGGCATCGACATACGGCACCGACGCCCACATCTTTGCGGGCATCGGCCACGGTGTGATGCTCGAGCAGGGCTGGGAAACGGTTGCGGCACACATCGCCGGCTGGCTGGAAACCACGCTCGGCCCTCAGCGGTAAGCCGCGCTCGCGGCGCCGCGCTACAGCGTATGCAGGCGATCGCCGCGCATGAAACCGAGCAAGGGCATGTCGATGCCCTTGCCCAGCGCCAGCACCTTGAAGAGCTCGCCCATCTCCTGCGGGGTGGTCAGGCGTTGGACTGCGCGGGCGGCCCTGATGTAGTCCGCTCCGGTCTCGGGTCCCCGCCTGGCCAGGCATTCCAGAATGCCGCAATTGAACAGAAACGCCGCCTGAGTCGTATAGCCCAGCACCTCCAGGCCCGCTTCGAAGCCGGCTTCGGCCACCGCGGTGAAATCGACGAAGGCGGTGATGTCATTCAAACCCGGCCACAGGAAGGGATCGCCGTGGGCATGGTGGCGGTAGTAGCACAGCAGCGTGCCGCTCGCGCGCGAGGGCAGGTAGTACTCGGCGCGCGGGTAACCGTAATCGACGAGAAGCAACGCGCCGACCGCCAGACGATGCGCCAGCTCGGCCACCCACGCCTGACCGGCCAGATTGATTTCGGTCACATACTCGCCCTGGTCCGGCATCGGCAGCTCGAGCGCGCGCGCCGCCTCGAGCACCCGACCCGTGGCCTCGACGTCCGCCCAGCGCAATGCGCCCGCCCCGTCCACGGCGACGCCGCGCTCGAACAAGCCGCCGCCACGTGCAACCACAAGATGGGCCGGCATCACATCGAGGACTTCGTTGGCGACCAATACCCCCGAAAAGCGCTCCGGCAGGCTGTCGAGCCAGCGCACCCGGCTGGCCAGGTGCGGCACTTTGCTTGCCAGGGTGTCGAACTGGCGTTCGCGCAGCTCGCCCGACAATTCGAGGATGTCATAGCGCAGCGGCAGCTCGCCGCGACGCTCGAGCTCGAGCAGCAGGTCGGCGGCGAGCAGACCCGTGCCGGCGCCGACCTCGATCACGTGCGGCGCGCTCGCAGCCTGGACCTGCGCCACCTGGGCAGCCAAGGCCTGGCCAAACAGAGGGGTCAGTTCAGGCGATGTGATGAAATCACCACCGGCGCCGAACTTTCGCGCACCGCCGCTGTAGTAGCCGATACCCGGCGCATACAGTGCAAGCTCCATGTAGCGTGCGAAACTGATCCAGCCGAGCGCGGCGATCTCGGAACGCACACGCTCGGTAAGGCAGGCACTCTGGGCGAGCGCATCGGAAGTCGGGGGGGGCAGGTTCATTGCGGGCCAGCGAGCGAAAAGCGGCATTCTAGCGCCTGAAGCACTGGCCGCGCCGCCCCCGCGGCACACGGCTCGACGACACGACACCAACCGACACGCATGCGGAAAACCCATCGATGACCCCACTGCAATCCCGTCCCGTCATGCTGATCACCGGCGCGGCCAGACGCATAGGCGCCCGGATCGCGCGCGAACTCCATGCCGCGGGAGCCGATGTCGTGCTCCATTACCACCGGTCGGCCGGCGACGCGCAAGCGCTTGCGGCCGAGTTGAACGCCACCCGTCGCGATTCGGCGACGACCGTGGCGGGAGACCTCAAGGAAGACGGCGTGCCGGAGTCGGCCATCGCCGCGGTGATCGCCCGCCACCAGCGTCTCGACGCGCTGATCAACAATGCCTCGAGCTTCTACCCGACGCCGATCGGCACGATCGACTCGCGCGCCTGGACCGATCTGATCGGCTCCAACCTCAAGGCGCCACTGTTTCTCGCGCAGGCCGCGGCGCCGCATCTGGCGCTCACGCGCGGCGTCATCGTCAACATCATCGACATTCACGCCGAACGCCCGCTGCGCAACTATCCGGTCTACTGCGCAGCCAAGGCCGGGCTGCTGGGCCTCACACGGTCGCTGGCCATCGAATTGGCGCCGGAAATCAGAGTGAACGGCGTCTCGCCGGGCCCGATCGAATGGCCGGACGATCACCAGTTCTCGCCTGCCGAACGTGCCGAGATCATCGCCCACACCTTGCTCAAGCGCGCAGGCCAACCCGCCGACATCGCCCGCGCGGTGCGTTTCCTGGTGTTCGACGCGCCCTACGTGACCGGCCAGACCCTCGCCGTCGACGGCGGGCGGAACGCTCATCTATGACCAAGTTGCAATGCAGCAATCCACATCGACCGATCAATACATCGGCGTATAATCCGAGCATCTCGCCTGGATTTTCGTCGTGACCGCACTTACGCCCCCCGCCGAAACGGCCGACAGCCGCTTCTCGAACACTTTCCTGCGGCTCAAGAAGAAGCTCGAGCGCAGCGTGGGCGAGGCGATCGCCGCGTTCAACATGATCGAGGACGGCGACGTCGTCATGGTGTGCATGTCGGGCGGCAAGGACTCCTACACCCTGTTGTCGTGTTTGATGGCCTTGCGCGAGCGCGCGCCGGTCGGTTTCCGTCTGGTCGCGATGAATCTCGACCAGCGCCAGCCTGGCTTTCCCGCCGATGTCCTGCCCGCCTATTTCGAATCCATCGGGATCGAGTACCGCATCGTCACCGAAGACACTTATTCGATCGTCAAGGACAAGATCCCCGAGGGCAAGACCACCTGCTCGCTCTGCTCGCGGTTGCGACGCGGCATCATCTACCGCACCGCGCGCGAACTCGGCGCGACCAAGATCGCCCTCGGCCATCATCGCGACGACATTCTCGAAACCTTCTTTCTCAACCTGTTCTTCGGCGGCCACATCAAGGCGATGCCGCCCAAGCTCGTCAGCGACGACGGCGAGCACATCGTGATTCGCCCGCTCGCGCACTGTGTCGAGAGCGACATCATCCGGTTCGCCCGCACCATGAATTTCCCGATCATTCCGTGCAATCTGTGCGGTTCGCAGGAGAACGCCCAGCGCAGGCAGATCAAGGCCATGCTGCAGGGCTGGGAACGGGAACACCCCGGCAGGATCGCGTCGATCTTCACCGCACTGGGCAACGTCGTCCCCTCGCACCTCGCCGACGCAGGGCTTTTCGACTTCAAGAGCCTCAAACCAGGCGTGCCGGCCGACGAAGGCGACACGGTGTTCGACCCGCCGCAACTCGCGCCGGCACCGGCTTTTCCAGTCAGCATCATGCACGCGTTCGATACGCACACCCGCACCGACGTCGGCCCCCTCTTGCACACCGCGGACGGAGCGGACAAACTTGCAGGCATGCTGTGATGACCGCGCAGGCCTTCGGACCTCCGCCCACCAACTGACCGCCCCCACGCACATGGCCGATCGAAAGAACCTATGCGTCATCGCCGCCGAAATCGTGGGCAGCCCGAGCCTGGACGCGGCACTCGGGGCGCTCGAGGCTCGTCATGCGGTCGACCGGGCGCTGCGGCGTGTCGATCTTGCCGTGGAGGCGAACAAGGGCACATCCTTCGGCCGTGACGGCACACGCGTCACGGCCACGTTCGAGCGCTCGGAACTCGCCGTGTTGGCCGTCTGCGAAATGCTGGAGCGGGTGAGCAGCCTGCCACCGCTGGCGGGCAAGCGTCTCGGCATCCGGGCCGGGGTGCACTACGGCCAGATGGAGTTCGGCGGCGAGACACCGGTCGGGGAAGGCCTGGACGTGGCGCTGCGGCTCATGAAGGCCGCAGAGGGCGGCGAGGCGCTGGCCACGGGCGCTGCCGTGATTTTGCTCCCGGCCACGACACGGCATTTCTCGCGGCTGGAGGCCGGTGGCCGCCCGGCGCTGCAGGATCTCGAATGGCCGCTCCATACCATCACGCGCCAGGCCGAAGTCGTCGTCTCGCTGCCGCCGGCAAGCCGTTTGACCCAGCGTCTCAAGGTCAGGCATCAGAACGAAGTCGTGTTTCTCGATGATCAGCGCCCGATACTGCTGCTCGGACGCGAGCTGGGCAACGATGTGGTGATCATGGATCCGCGCGCCTCGCGCCAGCACTGCCGCATCGAACGCCGCCGCGAGGGCTTCTCGCTGATCGACTACAGCAGCAACGGCTGCTATGTGGTCGAGGAAAGCAGCGCGGAACGCCGCGTTCGCAAGAGCGAAACCGCGATCGTGGGCCCCGGCCGGATCGGTTGCGGCTTTTCGGCGAGCGAGGTCGAACGCGACCTGGTTTTCTTCGAGGTCGTCTGAGCCCCCGGCCTGCGCCCCTGAATCCTCGAACGGCGCTGACACCCGGGCATCAGGACCGCATCGATCACAACCTCCCATGAGCACCATGCTCGCGATGGATCAAGGCACGGCGCTTGCCGCGCTCGCCGCCTTGTTCACGTCGGGCTTTCTTTCGGCAACGCTGCTGCCGGGAAACTCCGAGATCGCGCTGTTCGCAACGCTCCGGTCGTTTCCCGAGCTCGTGGCGAGCGCGCTCGTCGCGGTCACACTCGGCAACACGCTGGGCGGAATGAGCACCTACCTGCTCGCCCGGCTCCTGCCCAGGCGTGCCCAGCTCACGCGCCTCGCCTGGCTGCAGCGGCACGGATCGGCAGCGCTGGCACTTGCGTGGCTGCCGATCGTCGGCGACGGCCTGTGCGCCGCGGCCGGCTGGCTGCGCCTGCCATGGCTGGCCTGCATGATATGGATGGCGGCCGGCAAGGCGCTGCGCTATCTTTTGGTCACGCTGGCCGTCATCTGAAGAATGGGAGTCCTCCATGAGCATCGAACGCATCGGCACCACCGCGCGCTATTCCGATATCGTCATTCACAACCAGACCGCCTATCTGGTCGAGGTGCCGGTGAGCGAGAACACCCCGATAGCCGAGCAGACCCGGGAAATCCTGGCCAGTTTCGACAGACAGTTGGCACGCATCGGGAGTCACCACGGCCGCATCCTGTCGGCCACCATCTACCTGATCGACATGGCCGATTACGACGCAATGAACACCGTCTGGGACGCGTGGCTGGCCGCCGGCACCGCCCCCTCGCGCGCCTGCGTCAAGGTCGCGGGTCTCGCGCATCCGGGCTGGCGGGTCGAGATCGCGCTGATCGCCGCCGTGTGAGCCGCTTCAGGGAATTTCGGCTGATTTGCGCAGTCACACTGGGCGCGCCTCAGAAGCATTGAAAATCAATACCCTAGAAGCGTCGTGGGCATTGTTGCATAGCGGCATCGGGGCGCGATACGCTACAATACGAGGCTTTTCTGTCGTCCATCCCCGGAACGTGCCATGACCCAGCGTTTGCGCGAGATCCCCTACAACTACACTTCCTTTGCCGATCGCGAGATCGTCATTCGCCTGCTTGGCAGCGACGCCTGGGGGACGCTCGAGTCCCTGCGCAACGAACGGGTGACCGGGCGCTCGGCGCGCATGCTGTATGAAGTGCTGGGAGACATCTGGGTCGTCCAGCGCAATCCCTATCTGCAGGACGACTTGCTCGAAAACGCCGCGCGCCGCGAGGCCCTGATCGGCGCATTGCGCCACCGCCTTGCCGAAGTCGAGAAGCGGCGTCAGGAAAGCGCCACCGAAGACCCGGGCCGCAGCGCAAAGGTTTCGGCGCTGGTGCAGGCGGCGGAAAGATCGGTAGCCGCCTTTGCGCGCTTTTTCGACGACACCGCCGCGCTGCGCAAGCAGGTCATGAAGGAGTTGTCGCGCCATACCCGCAAGGACAACATCTGCTTCGACGGGCATGCGCGCGTATCGCATGTCACCGACGCTACCGACTGGCGGGTGGAGTACCCGCTGGTGGTCCTCTACCCCGACACCGAAGCAGAAATGGCGCCGCTGGTGCGCGCCTGTATCACGCTCGGGTTGACGATCATTCCGCGCGGCGGCGGCACCGGCTACACCGGTGGGGCGATTCCGCTGGACGCGCGCTCGGTCGTGATCAACACCGAGAAGCTGATCGACATGGGTCCAGTCGAGGAGATCGTCCTGCCCGGCCTGGGCACGCCGACAGCGACCATCCGCACCGGAGCCGGCGTGGTCACCGCGCGCGTATCCGACGCGGCGAGCGCGGCCGGACGTGTTTTCGCGGTCGATCCGACCTCGGCCGAAGCGTCGTGCGTCGGGGGCAACATCGCGATGAACGCCGGGGGCAAGAAGGCGGTACTGTGGGGCACCGCGCTCGACAACCTCGCCTGGTGGAAGATGGTCACGCCCGACGGTAACTGGTTGGAGGTCGAACGTGTCAACCACAACCTCGGCAAGATCCATGAACAGGAAAGCGTCGAGTTTCGCCTGAAGCGCTTCGACGCCGACGGCAGGAAGCTGCTCGCCGAAGAGACCCTGATCATGCCCGGCGCCCGATGCCGCAAGATCGGGCTGGGCAAGGACGTGACCGACAAATTCCTGGGCGGCGTACCCGGGGTGCAGAAGGAAGGCACCGACGGCCTGATCGTCGCGGCACGCTGGGTGCTGCACCAGATGCCGCCGGTCACCCGCACGGTATGTCTCGAATTCTTCGGCCAGGTGCGCGAAGCCGTGCCGGCGATCGTCGAGATCACCGACTGGTTCAAGCCCGGCGGTGCGGGGCATGCAGAAGGTGTTCAACTCGCCGGCCTCGAACATCTGGACGAACGCTATGTCAGCGCGGTGGGCTATACCACCAAGGCCAAGCGCCATGGGCGCCCCAAGATGGTATTGATCGGCGACATCGTCGGCCATGACGAAGATGCGGTGATGCGCGCCGCGTCGGAAGTGGTCAGGATGTGCAACGTACGTGGTGCCGAGGGTTTCATCGCGGCCAGCCCCGAGCAGCGCAAGCGCTTCTGGCTGGACCGCTCCCGCACCGCCGCGATCTCGAAGCACACCAACGCCTTCAAGATCAACGAAGACGTCGTGATTCCGCTGCCGCGGATGGGCGACTACTGCGACGGCATCGAGCGGATCAACATCGAACTGTCGACGCGCAACAAGCTGGCGCTTTGCGACGCACTGATCCAGTTTCTCTCCGGCGAGCTTCCGCTCAACCAGGGGGACGCCAATCTGGATCGCGAGGAGCTCATCGGCGACCGGCGCCAGGCCGCGCTCGACTATGTATCCACGGTGCAGCGTCGCTGGCAGTGGCTGCTCGACAATCTCGACATGCCGCTGGCCGAGGCCGAGCGCCACTTCGAGACCTACGGCATCGCCGCCGGAGAGCTGACCAACCGCGCCGCCGATCCGGTGCTGTTCCATCGTCTGCAGGATTATTCGGTGCGGATCTCATGGAAAACCGAACTGAAACCACGCCTCGACAAGATTTTCGACGGCACGCTGTTCAGCCCGATCCCTGAGCGTATCGCCAAGATCCACAAGGAGGTCTTGCGCGGGCGGGTGTTCGTGGCACTGCACATGCACGCCGGCGACGGCAACGTGCACACCAACCTGCCGGTCAATTCCGACAACTACGAGATGCTCCAGACCGCCAACCGGGCGGTCGACCGCATCATGGCGCTGGCGCGCAGCCTCGACGGCGTGATCTCGGGCGAACACGGCATCGGCATCACCAAGCTCGACTATCTCAGCGACGACGAGATGGCGAATTTCTGGGACTACAAGCAGAAGGTCGACCCGGAAGGCCGCTTCAACCGCGGCAAGCTGCTGCGCAAGAGCGATCGCCCTGGTGTTTCGGCGGGCAATCTCGACAACGCCTACACCCCCAGCTTCAACCTGATGGGGCACGAGTCGCTGATCATGGAACAGACCGAGATCAGCGAAATCGCGCACGACATCAAGGACTGCCTACGCTGCGGCAAGTGCAAGCCGGTGTGCTCGACCCACGTGCCGCGCGCCAACCTGCTGTACAGCCCGCGCAACAAGATCCTCAGCACCTCGCTGCTGATAGAGGCTTTCCTTTACGAGGAACAGACCCGGCGCGGCGTGTCGCTCGCCCATTGGTCGGAGTTCGAGGATGTCGCCGATCACTGCACCGTGTGCCACAAGTGCGAGAAGCCCTGCCCGGTCGATATCGACTTCGGCGACGTGTCGATCAAGATGCGCAACCTCCTGCGCAAGCAGGGCAAGAAAACCTTCAATCCCGGCACCGCCGCGGCCATGGCCTTCCTGACCGCCAAGGATCCGGCGACGATCAAGATCATCCGCAAGGGCATGATCGATTGGGGCTACAAGGCCCAGCGCCTCGGACACCGCATCGGCAAGTCGATGGGCCTGATCCAGGCGCAGGTCGAGGCGCCACCAGCGACGCTCGGCCGCGCATCGATCAAGGCGCAGGTCATTCACTTCATCAACAAGCCGATGCCTGGCAACCTGCCCAAGCGCACCAGTCGTGCGCTGCTCGACATCGAGGACGACAAGGTCATCCCGGTGATCCGCAACCCGCGGCTCGCCCGCGACGAAAGCGAGGCGGTGTTCTACTTCCCGGGCTGTGGCTCGGAGCGCCTGTTCAGCCAGGTCGGCCTGGCGACGCAGGCCATGCTCTACCACGTCGGTGCCACCACGGTGCTGCCGCCGGGCTATCTGTGCTGCGGCTATCCGCAGACCTCTTCCGGCTTCGAGGACAAGGGCCAGCAGCTCACCACCGACAATCGGGTACTGTTCCACCGGGTCGCCAACACGCTCAACTATCTGGACATCAAGACCGTGATCGTCTCGTGCGGCACCTGCATGGATCAATTGCTGAAGTATCAGTTCGAGAAGATATTCCCCGGCTGCCGGCTGCTCGACATCCATGAATACCTGATGGAAAAGGGCGTCCGGCTCGACGGCATCAGCGGCACCCGCTACATGTACCACGAGCCCTGCCATACCCCGATGAAACAGTATTCGGGCATCAAGGTCGCCAACGAGCTGATGGGCACCCGGGTAGACCTCAACGAGCGCTGCTGCGGCGAATCCGGGACACTGGCCGCCAGCCGCGCCGACATCTCGACCCAGGTGCGTTTTCGCAAGCAGGCGGAAATCGAGAAAGGGGCAGCGGCACTGCGTGAAGGCAGCGTGCCGGGCACCCCGGTCAAGATCCTGACTTCGTGCCCGAGCTGCCTGCAGGGACTCAGCCGCTATTCCGACGATGGCGACATCGAAGCCGATTACATCGTGATCGAGATCGCGAAGACGCTGCTGGGCGAAAACTGGATGCCCGAATACGTGCGGCACGCCAACAGCGGCGGGATCGAGCGGGTGCTGCTGTAGTTCCCCGGACGGTGGATCCCGCCTGTCGGTGGCCGGGATCTAACGTTGCCGCGGTTGCGAGCAGGCGCGCATTCCGGCAAACGCCGCGACCGCGCCCATCGCCAACCTGTATCGCACCGCGCGGCTGAGCTCGGTTTCGCCGGGGTTGATCTCGAGCGTGGGAATGCCGTTTTCGATGGCCCACCAGACCGGTCCCGATATGTAGGGAAACACGCTGGTGGTGCCGACCGAAACCACCAGATCGACGCCACGCGCCAGGGCCGACTCGAGGCACATGATTGCACGCTGCGGCAGCGCCTCGCCAAACAGCACGACGTCCGGGCGCAGCAGGCCGCCGCAGACAGGGCAGGCCGGCGGGATATCGAGGCCGGCGAAATCCGGCACCGAACGTGCATGGTGGCATTCGACACAACACAGGCGGTGGAGCGAGCCATGAATCTCGATCAGATTGCTCGAACCTGCGGCCCGGTGCAACCCGTCCACGTTCTGCGTGAGCACCGTGACAGCGGGCTTGGTCCGCTCGAGCTCGGCGATGAAGCGATGCGCCGCATTGGGTTGCGCGCCACGGCAGTTGGCCTCGATCTCGGCGATGTACTTCCACACGATGTCGGGACGCATCGCCATCATCGCACCCGACAGCGCGTCCTCGATCGCCAGCCCGTCGTCGGTCAGGCGCTCATGGTAGAGCCCACCGATACCGCGATAAGTCGGCAAACCTGAATCTGCCGAAATACCCGCCCCGGTAATGAACAGTATCGATTCGGCATCGTCGATGCAGCGGGCTGCCGCTTCGAGCACGCGGGTTTCGCTCATCACGCCGAAATCGCGCCCTGCACTTCGACCAGGCAGTCGTAGATCACCGGCCCGCCTCCCATATCGGTCAGTGCCGACGAGGTGACCGCATTGGCATTCTGGCCGTCCCCGGAAAGCTTTTGCCACCATATCGACGGACTCACCACCACCCCGGGGCGCACCCGCTCGGTGATCACCGCCCGCGCATGAAACGCACCACGGTCGTTGAAGATGCGCAGGCGCTGCCCTTCCACCAAACCACGCGCCAGTGCATCGCGCGGGTGGATCTCGAGTGCCGGTCCGCCTTCCCCGGCGAGAAAGCGCGGCAGGTTGGCGAAGCTGGTGTTGAGGAAATTGCGCGCCGGCGGCGACAGGAATGCCAGTGGATAACGCTCGGCGAGCACCGGGCTGCTGAGCGGCGACTCGAGCGGCGGCACCCATGCGGGAAGTGGATCCAGCCCGGCTGCGGCCAGTGATTCGCTGAAGAATTCACATTTTCCCGAGGGCGTCGGAAAGCCGCCGGCGGCGAAGGGAACGAACGGCCGCGGCAGGTTCAGGCGCGCCCAACCTTTCTCGGCCAGCGCCGCGGAGTCGAGGCCGAACGCGCGCTGATCGCAGCGCGCGAACGCCACCGCCGCAATCGCATCGTCGGAATCCGCAAGGGCAGGATCGGTGTAACCCATGGCCCGGGCCAGCAGGCGGAACACCTCCGAATTCGACTTCGCCTCGCCCAGCGGCGCGATCGCAGGCTGGTTGTCAACCGCGTAGAGGTGGCCGTACGCCTTGTGCACGTCGCGGTGCTCGAGCTGGCTCGTGGCCGGCAGGAGTATGTCGGCATAGTCCGCCGTATCCGTCTGGAACAGCTCGTGCACGACGCAGAACAAATCCTCGCGCATGAATCCCGCACGGACCCGGTTGCTGTCGGGTGCGACCGCCACCGGATTCGAGTTGTATACATAGATCGCCCGGATCTGCGGATCGCGCACCTCCAGCAAGGCTTCGCCGATCTGCGACATGTTGATGCGCCGCGGCGGAAATCGCTGCGGATCGGGATAGAGATCGGGCCGCTCGAGCGCATGCTGGTCGACCGGGAAATTGCCCGAGGTCGATAACACGGCGCCCCCGGCCGGATGGCGCCACGCACCGATCAGCGCGGGCAGGCAGGCGATATTGCGCACGGCCATGCCGCCACCGTGACAACGGTTTAGACCGTAGTTCAGGCGGATCGCGGCCGGCTGGGTGCTGCCGTAGTCGAGCGCTAGGCGCCGGATCGCGTCCGCCGGCAGACCGGTCAGCGGCGCGGCCCATTCTGGCGAGCATGCCTCGACCCGTTCGGCCAGCCGCTCGAAGCCCAGCGTATGGCGGGCGATGTAATCGTGGTCGATCAGATCGGCCTCGATCAGCACATGCATCATCGCCAGCGCAAGGGCGGTGTCGGTACCCGGCATCGGGGCGAGGTGGAGGTCGCACTTCTCGGCCGTCCGGGTCCGCCACGGATCGATGCACACCAGCCGCGCGCCGCGGCGTTTCGCCTCCTGGATGAAGCGCCAGCCGTGCAGGTTCGAAACAACCGGGTTGCCGCCCCAGATGATGATGAGGCGCGCATCGACGAGCGCTTCGGGATCCATGCCGATCGAAGCGCCAACGGTGGCCTTCCAGCCGGCGGCGCCAGCCGCCGCGCAAATCGTCTGATCCAGACGCGAGGCACCAAGGCGATTGAAAAAACGCATGTCCATGCTGGCCCCCTGCACGAACCCCAGGGTGCCACCGTAGTTGTACGGCAGTATCGCGCGCGGGTCCTCGCCGGCAATGGCACCGAAACGCTCACTGATGATCGCCAGCGCATCATCCCAACCGATGCGCTCGAATCGCCCCTCGCCTTTGCGGCCGATCCGCCTCATCGGGTAAAGCAGCCGCTGATCCGAATAGGTGCGCTCGAGATAGTGCGCGACCTTGGTGCATAACGCGCCATTGGTAAACGGGTGATCGGCGGCCCCACGAATCTTGACCGCCTTGCCATCCTCAACCGTGACTTCCATGGCGCAGGTATCGGGACAGTCGTGCGGACAGGCCGCCTTGACGATCGAACTTCCGGCAACGCTCATCATGCGATCCACAACTTGAGGGAAAATTGACCTGCCGGGACCCGCCCGGGCCCCGGCTCACGCAGACGCCAGGCACCTCCGGCTCAGCGCCGCTTGTGCCCGGATGCGAGGAGTTCGATGTAGCGCTGCCTGTCGGCGTCGAAGCGCTCACGGATCAGCGCACGCTCGCCCTCTTTCTGCTTGAGGAACTCCTTGTGCGATGCCAGTTCGGAATCGATGACCTGCAGGGCACTCTTCAGATCCCTGGGAAGATCGCGGCCACGATAGAACTCAGTTTCCTCATCATAGCGCTTGCGCTGCACGAGCAATTCCTGCTCGCGTGCCAGAACCCCTTCCACGCTGCGCTCGACTTCGGCGATGGCGCGCGCTTCACGCTCGTCGATCGCGCCGAGGGTCGGATAGGTCTCGAACAAGGCTTCATCCTGGCGGCGCTGTATGCGATCGCGTTCTTCGGCTTCGGCTCGCGCCTTGGCCTCGGCCTCGCGCCGCGCCAGCTCAGCCTTGGTCAATGGGGCACTGACATGCCGGCGGGTGACCCCCTGCGAATTCATCTCGCGATAGGCACGCCCATAGCATTGCGACGGCAGCACGTCGCCACAGACCGGCCGACCGCTATCGTCCTCACAACAAAAAATGCTCTTGCCCCCGCTCTTCCCATCCCCTGCCTGCGCATGCAGAGGCGGGGCGGCAAGCAACAGCAGCAACACCCACAAGAGGCTAGCCTTCGTCGGCGATACCATATGTCTTCCGATAGTTCTGCACGGCCTCGAGATTGGCGGCAAGGTCCGCATTGTCGCCCAGATAATCGATGAGGTCGGCGAGGGTCGCCACGGCCACGACCGGAATGCCGTGCACCGACCGGACTTCCTGAACCGCCGACTGCGCCCCCGCGCCCCGCTCCATCCGGTCCAGCGCGATGACGACGCCCGCCGGGACGGCGCCGCCCCCACCGATGATTTCGACCGATTCACGCACCGAGGTTCCCGCGGAGATCACATCGTCGAGAATCAGCACTCGCCCCGACAGCGGTGCACCAATCAGGGTCCCCCCTTCGCCGTGGTCCTTGGCCTCCTTGCGGTTGAAACAGAAGGGCTTGTTCACACCCTGCTCGGCCAGCCTGATCGCCACCCCGGCCACTAGCGGAATACCCTTGTAGGCCGGCCCGAACAACATGTCGAAAGGAATGCCTGCGGCCAGAATCGCGTCTGCATAGAAACCACACAGGGCCCGGAACGAAGCGCCATCGCCGAACAGGCCGGCGTTGAAAAAATAGGGTGAATTGCGCCCAGCCTTCGTCACGAAGGCACCGAAGCGCAAAACCCCTTTTTCGCATGCAAGTGATATGAACTCGCGGCTAGTGTTCATGTGGATAGGGTGCTATGGCACTGCAAACCCGCCCGGCCCCCGATCCAGCGCGCTGGATCAGCGTATGTCCGGTACCCGCCGAATCGGGAATGGGGCTAACATCGTGCCGTGTTCATCATCGGGAAACGTGCACGAATGTTACGCGTCATCACCGCCAACCTCAACGGCGTCCGCTCCGCCGAGCGGAAGGGTTTCTTCGACTGGATGCACTTGCAACAAGCCGATTTCGTTTGCGTACAGGAACTCAAGGCCCAGACGGCCGACATGAGCGCCCGGATGCTCAATCCGGATGGCTGGTTCGGCTACTTTCATTATGCCGAAAAGAAGGGCTACAGCGGTGTGGGCATCTACGCGAAACGGCAGCCCGACCAGATCATCGAGGGTCTGGGCATCGCCGAGTTCGATTCGGAAGGGCGCTACATCGAACTGGTATACGGCAAGCTCTCGGTCATCTCGTTGTATCTGCCCTCCGGCTCGAGCGGCGACGAGCGCCAGCAGGTCAAGTTCAGGTTCATGGACGCGTTCTTCGGCCATCTGCGCGATCTCATCAAGCGCGAGCATGAGGTGGTGCTGTGCGGTGACTGGAACATCGCCCACCGGGAGATCGATCTGAAGAACTGGAAATCGAACCAGAAGAACTCGGGCTTTCTGCCTGAGGAGCGCGCCTGGATTTCGCGCGTATTCGACGAGCTGGGTTGGATCGATGTCTACCGTCGGCTCCATCCGGACGCCACCGACGACGCCTATACATGGTGGTCGAATCGCGGTCAGGCCTGGGCCAAGAACGTGGGCTGGCGCCTGGATTATCAACTCGCGACACCAGGCCTGGGTGTTGCGGCGCTGCGATGCGCGATCCACAAAACCGACCGCTTCAGCGATCACGCGCCGTTGACCATAGATTACGACTTCGAGCTTTGATCGGGGGCAGGCGACCTTACCCTCTCGGCGCGACAAACCCTGTTCAGCGCGTCATCGGCAGCGCGGCCCCCATCAGCGCGAACATGCCACCGCACACCCGATTGAATCGCCTGCCGGCGCGTGCGAGCAACGGCCGGATACGGTGTGCCATGCGTGCCAGCAGATACTCGACCAGGCACTCGACGATCGCAAAGGTGGCTGCCATGACCACGAACTGCCCGAACAGCTCACGGTGCGGATCGATGAACTGCGGCAGGAAGGCGCCATAGAACAGCAACACCTTCGGATTCGAGACTGCAGCCAGCAAGCCCTGCCGAAACAGCGCCGCCCCGCCGGCAACGGCCCCGCTTGCCGATCCATGCAGTTGCAGCGGGGCTGCGCGCCAGAGCTGAATGCCCAGCCAGATGAGATAAGCCCCGCCAATCCATTTCAGCACGGTGAGCGCGCCCGCCGAGGCCTGCAGCAAGGCACCGATGCCCAACATCGATAACGCGATCAGCGCAACGAAACCGACTGCGCCTCCCGCAACCGTGAATAGCGCCTTGCGATGACCATGCAACGCACCATGGGTAAGCGCGAGCAGGCTGTTCGGACCGGGGGTCAGCGACAAGCCGACCACCGCGACGAGATAGATCAGCCATACATGCATCGCCATCGGGAGCTCCACGGACACGCTTGAGATGGCTGAAGTGTATCCGCGCCCGAGAGCACAGTGGGTGCTCCGCCACAAAAACCACACTGGAGCAAGCTTCGCCGGCAGCCGATGCGGACACCATCACGGCAGCGGGCCACTGCGGTCCGTCGGGTCACGGCGACCGTCCGCGCCTGGACCACGCGCGGCGCGATGGTTTCAGAGCAATTCGGAGATATCGTTGCGGCGCTCGAGTTCGGCCTCGAATGCGACCATCTCCGGTCCCAGGGCATCACGCGAAGACACCATCCCGACGGGCCGGTCGTTTTCGACCACCGGCATGTGCCGGAACCCACCCTCGAACATCTGGTGGAGCGCGTGGCCGAGTTGGGCGTCGGCAGAAATCGATTGCGGATTGGCAGTCATCACCGCAGACAAAGGCGTTCGATCGGGATCGAGGCCTGCGGCGAGCACACGGTTGAGCGCATCACGCTCGGTGAAAATACCCACCAGGCGATCACTCTCGGTGATCATGATCGACCCCACATGTGCCTGTGCCATCTTGCGCGCCGCTTCGAGCACGCTGAGGCCGGGTGCTGCGGTCACGATCTTCTGATTGCCGATGACCTGGCTGATTTTACGGGAAGGCATGATGGGTCTCCTCTGTTGTGGCGCTGCCCCGAACTGCACAAGCAAGTCATTCGTGTCTTGGCTGCGGGTATTCAAGAATACAACAACTTCGTTTTCAGTATCATTTCGATATCCCTTTGTCGTGATCCACGAACAAAGACCGCTAGGCCGCCAGCGCGCGCCCGATATCATCTGCCAGCGCATCGACGGCGGCCTCGGTGCTGGCCCACGAGCACATGAAACGGGCGCCCCCTCCGATGAACGTATAGAACACCCAGCCAGCGGTGCGCAAGGACGCCAGCGCGGATTCGGGCAGGTTCACAAACACGCCGTTCGCTTCGGTCGGCAACAGCATCTCGGCTCCAGGCATGCGACTGATCCGCTCTGACAGCCGGCGCGCCATCGCGTTGGCGTGGGATGCATGCTTCAGCCACACGTCCCCTTCCAGCATCGCCAGCCACGGCGCCGACAAGAAGCGCATCTTCGATGCCAACTGCCCGGCCTGCTTGCAGCGGTAAGCGAATTCCTCGCCCAGTGCGCGATCGAAGAACACGATGGCCTCGCCGACCGGCAAACCCATCTTGGTGCCGCCGAAGCAGAGCACATCGACACCCGCCCGCCAGCTGATGTCCGCCGGCGCGCAGCCGAGCGCGGCCACCGCATTGGCGAAACGGGCGCCGTCCATATGCACCTTCAGACCATGTTCGTGCGCAAGCCGGGCAAGCCCCGCGACTTCTCCGGTCTGATAGATCGTGCCAAGCTCAGTGCTCTGGGTGAGCGTGACGACACGCGGACGCGGATAGTGAACATCGGTGCGACGGGTGATCACATCCTCCACCCCCCGGGCGGTCAATTTGCCCTGCCGCTGAGGGGACGGCAACAGCTTGGAACCATTCGAAAAAAACTCGGGGGCGCCGCATTCGTCGGTTTCCACATGGGCCGTATCGGCGCATATGACCGCCTGGTAGGATTGGCACAACGACGCCAACGCAAGCGAATTGGCCGCAGTGCCATTGAACACGAAGAACACTTCACAATCGGTGTCGAACACGTCCCGCAGGCGATCGCAGACCGTTCGTGTGAGATCATCGTTGCCGTATGACGGCACGAAGCCATGGTTCCCGGCGTTGAACGCCGCGAGCGCCTCCGGACATAGTCCCGCCGTGTTGTCGCTGGAAAACTGGATCTTGAAGCCGCCGTCATCAAGCATGTTCGGTATCCTGGATCGGAGGGTGATTGCCCGGTCGCGCGATGGTAGTCTTGCACGAATCCGCAAATCAACTGCAGCAGCGGCCTTCGGCTCGCCCGGCGCCGAACCGATGGCCGGCCACGCGCAGTGCCCCGAATTGTTTTCAGCACGCCAGAATTCGCACGGACAGTAATCGTATACGATACTAAAGTAACAGAACTGGAACCTCCCCGGACACCCTCGTGGCCCTCACCGACAAGGCAAGAACAGTCCCACGGGTGCACCTCTTCGGCACCCTGTTCATCGTCGCGGCGCTCACCATTGCCCTCGCGAGCTTCTTTTCGTGGCAACAGATCGCCGAGCATCGGACCACGCTCGAGCGTCTGGAGCAGGTTCTGGTCGGACAGCTCGAAGAGCGGCTGACGTCCGAAATGCAATCGGCCAAACAGCATCTGCAGTTCGTGCGCTCGCGCACCGAGTCGGTGCTGAAGCAGCATATATCCGACAAGGTAGACTTGGCCCTGCAGATCGCCGAGAGCATTCACGCCCGCGCCGCAGCCCAGTCGCCCCCCGACGAGATCGGGCGCCAGATCGTGGAAACCCTTCGGCCCATCCGCTTCTTCGATGATCGCGGGTATTTCTTCATCGACGACATGGCCGGGCGCTTCATCCTGCTGCCGACCGCGCCGCAGTTCGAAGGCCAACTGGCCCCCGACAACCGCGACGACACTGGCCATCCGATCATGCAGGGCCTGATCGACGCGGCGCGCAAACCACCGGGCGAAGGCTATTCGAAGTACCGCTGGTATCGTCCCGACGATCCGCTCCGGATGGCGGACAAGCTCGCCTACGTACGTCATTTCGCCCCCTACGACTGGCTGATCGGCACGGGCGACTACACCTACGAGTGGGAACGCGTGCAACAGCGGGACGCGCTCGCCGGCCTCCGCTCGATGCGCTTTGGCCGCAGTGGCTACGTCGCGGTGCTCGACCACGATGGGCGGACGCTGCTGTTTCCGGCCGACCCGAGCATCGAGGGCCGCCTCTTCAGCGAACTCGCGCCCCCGCAGCTCGACGCGGTACGGGAAATTTACGAGAAAGCACGATCCGGCGGCGGATTCATCCATTACCAATGGCCACGTGCGGACAGCGACGGCGGTCTGGCAAACAAGCTGGCCCGCGTCGAAGTGACCGAACCATGGGGCTGGATCCTGATCGTGACGGTGTTCGAGGACGATGTGAAAGGCGCCCTCGACCACGAACTGAGCCGCTACGAAGCGGCGAGCCATCGGAGCCTGGTCAATCTCGGCCTCACCGTAGCGGCAGCGGTGCTCGCCGCGCTGGCGGCGGCCGTACTGTTTTCGCGCTGGTCGGGGCGTCTGTTCAACGCCTATCATCTCGAGAATCAGGCGCAGCGCGAGGCCCTGCGCCAGCAGGCAGCCGAATTGCGCGAGAGCGAGAGCAAGCTCAACGTCATTCTCGACAGCGTCGAGGCCTATATCTACATCAAGGGCACCGACTATCGCTACCAGTATGCCAACCGCCGGACCTGCGAGCTTTTCGGCTGTCACCCCGAAGACGTGCTCGGTCGCGGCGACGCAGCCTTCTTCGATGCCCGAAGCGTCCAGGCATTGCATGCCAACGACCGTCTGGTGATCGAAGCGGGAGAGCGGGTCGCGGCCGAGGAACTCAACACCGACGTGTACGGCGCGGCCACCCGTGCCTACCTGTCGATCAAGATTCCGCTACGCCGCGAAAGCGGCGAGATCTACGCCCTGTGCGGCATTTCGACCGACATCACCCAGCGCAAAGCAATGGAGGACGAGATCCGCCAGCTCGCGTTCTACGACCCCCTCACCCACCTGCCCAACCGCCGCCTGTTGATCGACCGGCTGCAGCAACTGCTCGCGACCAATGCGCGTGCCTCGCAACATGGCGCCTTGCTGTTCATCGATCTGGATAATTTCAAGACGCTCAACGACACCCTTGGCCATGACAAGGGCGACATCCTGCTGCAACAGGTTGCCGCGCGCCTGGTGACGTGCGTGCGCGAAGGCGACACGGTCGCCCGGCTTGGCGGCGACGAGTTCGTGATCATGCTCAGGAGCCTCGGGAGCGTGGCCGCGGACGCGGCGGCGCACACCAAGCAGGTCGGTGAAAAGGTTCTCGAACGCCTCGGACAACCCTTCCTGATCGACAGCCTCACGCACTTCAGCACGGCGAGCGTCGGGGCCACCGTCTTCACCGGCCGCGAGCACAGCGTCGAAGACCTGCTCAAGCAGGCCGACCTCGCCATGTACCAGGCGAAATCGGCCGGCCGCAACACCCTGCGCTTCTTCGACCCCGAGATGCAGGCGGCCCTCAGCGCCCGCGCCACCCTCGAAGCCGACATGCGGCTGGGGGTGGAGCAAAACCAGTTTGTACTGTTTTACCAGCCACAGGTCGATCAGCACGGCACGCTCATCGGCACCGAGGCGCTCGTGCGCTGGCAGCACCCCGAGCGCGGCCTGCTGAGCCCGGGCACGTTCATTCCGCTCGCCGAAGACTCCGGCCTGATCCTGCCGCTCGGCGCCTGGGTGCTGGAGAACGCCTGCACGCAACTGAGCATCTGGAACCGCCAGCCCGACACCCGTCATCTGACGCTCGCAGTCAACGTCAGCGCCCGCCAGTTCAGGCAGCACGACTTTGCCGAAGGGGTTCTCGCGACACTGGCACGCACCGGGGCTGCCCCCGGGCGGCTCAAGCTCGAACTGACCGAAAGCCTGCTGCTGGCCGACGTCGACGACTCGATCGCCAAGATGAGCATCCTGAAGGCACAGGGCGTGAGCTTCTCGCTCGACGATTTCGGGACCGGCTACTCGTCGCTCGCCTATCTCAAGAGCCTGCCGATCGATCAGCTCAAGATCGACCGCTCGTTCGTGCGCGATCTACTGACCGACCCCAACGATGCCGCCATCGCGCGTGCGATCGTGACCCTCGCGGGCAGCCTCGGCCTGACGGTGATCGCCGAAGGCGTCGAAACCGCCGAGCAGCGCGACTGCCTGGCGCAACAAGGCTGCAACACCTACCAGGGCTACTACTTCGGCTGTCCGATGCCCGCCGATCAGTTGTGCTTGGTGCCGAAGATCTTGTCCCCCGCGTCGCCCAGGCCAGGAATGATGTAGCCGATCTCGTTCAGGTGGCTGTCGATGCTGGCAGTGTAGATCTCGACATCCGGGTGGCGCTCGCCCATCAGCCGGATACCCTCGGGTGCCGCCACCAGCACCAACGCCTTGATATGGCCGCAGCCATTACGCTTGAGCATGTCGACGGTGGCCGCAAGCGAACCGCCGGTTGCAAGCATCGGGTCGATCACCAGCGCCATGCGTTCGCCCAGATGACCCACGAACTTTTCGAAATAGGGTGCGGGTTGCAGCGTTTCTTCATTGCGCGCGATACCGACCACGCTCACCTTGGCGCTCGGAATCATGTCGAGCACGCCTTCCAGCATCCCCAGGCCGGCCCGCAGAATAGGCACTACGGTGACCTTCTTGCCCTTGAGCTGATCCACCTCCACCGGCCCCGCCCAGCCCTCGATCACGACCTTCTCGAGCGGAAAATCCTTGCAGGCCTCGTAGGCGAGCAGGCGCGCAAGCTCTGAAGTGAGTTCCCGAAACTTCTTGGTGCTGATTCCGGCTTCGCGCATCAAACCGATCTTGTGTCGGACGAGCGGATGGTTGATCTGTTGAATCGGCATGGCGCAGTATTCCAGCAAAGTCGGGACATGCGTGAGTTTAACCGCAAGCTCGACGCTACGTGCGTCCGCTACAATACCCACCCGCCTCGAGCCCAACCGGAAATCTCAGCGCATGAAGACAGACTTGCAGGAACTCATCCGCGCGCGCGAAGAAGCCGACTGCCTCGCCGACGCGGACGTCGTCGAAGCCGCACTCGACCGTATGGCCGCGGAGATCACCACGGCCCTCGGTCATACCAATCCGATCGTCTATGCGGTCATGAACGGGGGGCTGATTCTCGGCGGCCGGATCCTGACCCGCCTGCCTTTTCCACTCGAAGTCGCCTACCTGCATGCCACCCGTTACGGGCACGCCCTGCAGGGCACCCTGCTCGACTGGCGCGTACGCCCGACCCAGGATCTGCGCGGTCGCACCGTACTGGTGCTGGACGACATCCTCGACGAAGGCCACACCCTGGCTGCGATCATCGAATACCTCAAGAACGAGGGGGCACGCGACGTCTACAGCGCAGTCCTCACCCACAAGGTCCACGACCGCAAGGCCTACCCCGGCATGCGCGCGGATTTCACCGGCCTCGACGTCGCCGACCGCTTCTTGTTCGGCTGTGGCATGGATTACAAAGGTTACTGGCGTAATGCGCCGGGGATTTATGCGGTGAAGGGGTTATAGCCGGCACCGCCCAAACACCGCGTCCGGGCCGGGAGCACGGCACGTGCCCGCCCCGTCAGTGCTGCTTCGGCGCGGGCCGATCGACCGGCCGTCCCTGAATCCCCAGCCAACCCCTGATTGCTTTCCGCCCGAGGTGGCGCACCAAGAGCATCGGCGGCATGCGCAGCCAATGCGCACGTGCATAGATCAACCAGCGCGCAAGTCCTGTCAGGGGCTCATTGAGCGCGGGATGCATGGGGCGCAAGGCCAACCGATAAGCCCGCATCAGCAACTGGGCGGCACTACCGTCCGGGTGCCATTGCGCAAGTCGAGCACTTACAAAAGGCGGAATCGGCGTATCCAACAACTCTGCAGTGAAATGACAAGCGAAATACAATGGCCTAGTCAGTTGCAGCGCTTGTGCGCGCTCCAGTAACTCGCGCCATGACTGCTCGGGGCCGACCGTCCGCAGCATTGCATCGATATCGAACAAATCTCGAAATCCGTGTGTCAGCTCGCCCTCGTAGAACAAGTGGGTTGCGCTATGCAACAGCATGTCATGCGGCGCCAAAACGTATACCCCGGGAAAGGACGCGCACTCGAGCGCCGCGGCCAACATACGCTGTGGGTCAGGGCGTGCTCTCGCCGTCTCGGGCAATATGCGGTGGTGAACATCGAGAACGGTGCCGCGCTGTATATGGATCATCGGCGGCAGTTCATGCATCCACTCGCGATAGTAGCGCTGGTCATAAGCATCGTCGATGGCGTTGATCCAGCCCTCCCGCATCAGGAGCGACTCGAGTTCACCCAACTGGCGCTTGTCGATCAGGATGTCGATATCACCAAACGCCCGACCCTGGGCAAAACCGAGATTCGTCGCGAAATACGCGGCCCCCTTGAGCAAGGTGAGTCTCAGCCCGCGCTCGGAGCATACCGCGGCAAGCTCCTCGATTTCGAACGCCGCATTGACCTGCTGTCGCCGGTAGAGCAACAAAGCACCGGCAAGGTGTCTCTGAACCGGCTCAGGGAGACGGTCGATTACACCCGCAGCTTCAGCTACGCACGCTAACCGAGCGATCAAGTCGCTCCGCCGCGCAAGCGGCAGGAGCAGATCCCATTGTGCGAGGGTAAACGACTCAAGATCCCGGGGATCGCGTACCGCGCGTACCAAATCGCGCAGCGACGGCGGCAGGCTGCCCCCACTCACGCGATCAGGCCCGGTTCAGCCGCCAACCGATCAAAAACCGCAATCGCGTCGTTCAGGCTGCCATATTCGAACACGAAGCCTTGGGCGCGACCGACGACTCCGCCCAGCGCATCAAACCCAGCGCGTCCGTGCACATTGTAGTTGAAGGCATTCGCAATCAAGGTCCGGAAGGTGTCCGGTCTCGTTACCGGCGTCATCGTTGGGTGTGCATCGCGCTTGAAACGCGGCGCAATCACCCAGTCGATACGCGCCGGTACGCCGATGGCGTCTATCGCATCGACGGGTGCAGGCAGAAAGGCGATTGCACCCTTCTTCGTATCCGGAATGACGGGCCCGAGTCGAGCTTCAGGCAGAAAACGCGCGATCACGTCGATCGACTCGTTCTTGAGCGAAACAGGCCTAGCCAGTCCGTGGACAAACCCTGTTTGCGGGTCGATCAGGGTCAACTCATCCGACAGTAAACGCCAGCCGCGATATGCGAGGGCCGCAGTGAGCGTGCTCTTCCCCGACCCCGGCGGCGCCGGCAACACGACGGCCCGATCGCCGCGTGCGAGCACGGCGCCATGCAGTATCAAAAAACGATGAGCATGGCTTGCGACACACCAGTTCAAGCCCCACTCGAACAAGGCATGCGTCTGCGCACGCGGAAGCGAAAAGAACGGCGCGATACCGTCCATCTCAAACCTGACCTGAGGTCGTACCCACCGACGCAACCCAGTTGAGCGCCGCAACTGCACATGAAAGTCTGAGAACTCTGGTTCGCGCACAAAACGAGAATCGGCGTAGATAGATGTAAGTATTCCGCCAAGCTCGGCCAAATCTGATCCGATTCTTACTATGAAAGGGCCGCTCTTCAAGCCAAGGGCATTTTGGTCGAGCAGCGCACCCGCGGCCCCGGCATCCAAGGATGACAAGCGACTCATGTTAACGAATGCTCGGCGATAACCTGTTCTCGGATATCCATCAGATCCGAGTGAAGAGTCGCCCAATTGGTTTCCATGACCGACGTACCGAACCGCGCGAGCATCCAGTCACGCAGTGACGCACAATCCGGGGGAGGCGTTTCGTGCAAAAGATATTGGAGGCCAAGCGCCATAGGACGCTCGAGAATGACCGTACGTGAGGTTTTATCCAGAAAAACAGCGCCGCCGTCTTCCCAGATAAGCAAGGGCAACGTTGCCGTCAACGAAGGGATACCCCTGCGTCCGCGACTTACTTCACGATTCCAGTACTGGTCAGGTAAGACACGATTTCGGCCTCTGACCATATCGGCGAAACGGGCGTCGGACTGTAGCCCCCCGCAATGTAGCCGCCCCAGATAGTATGGACCAGATAGAACTCCGTAACGGCGCGCTCATCAACCAGGCCCGCGCGAATGTTCAACAAAGCCGCAACAATATGAAAACCCAGGTTGGAAGGCAGATCCCCCCCTCCTTGATGGGCGCCAAGAACTTCGAGTAAGGACTTCGAGCCGAAAACTTCACCAGGGAAAATGGCATGAAAGGGTGTATCCCAAGGCTTCGACTTATCCGGGGGATTTCCTGGTAGTCCAGGAATCCCGAACCAGTTAACCCCCCCGTGCATCCCGCCACGCTTTGCCGCCTGCCACCATATCCCAGCAGATTCACCATTGCATTGCGGAAGATCGCCGCCGGTATGGCTTCTCGCGCCGGATAGGGTTTCAGACGGGTTATAGCACTCCTTTCCGAGTACGCTACGACTGCCCAGCACCATAAAACCGGCCCCCGCACCGGTCACCAGCCGACGGCGACGAAGACGCGCCACATCGGCCTCCAACTGCTCAGGAGTCTCGATTCGGGGCGTATTATTGTCACGTAAGGTCATATTTCTACTCCGGATCCATGAAACCTGTTTCGAACGCAAAGTATACTTTGCCGATACGGAGTCGTTCGATAACAAGTGCACAACCAACGCTTTGATTGTATCAAGCAAGACACGAGCCAATCATTTCAAATTGTTGATTAAATAAAACAAACCAACAATTTAATGAGAATGCACGAGCAAATATCATTAGAAGTGTAAAAAATGCCGACAAGCTCGCATCTATCCATCTAGGGCTCGATCGTCCATTGTGAGGACCATTCGGACAATCAGTTTGCCCGAGAGTTCACAAGCCGCCCCCTGTCGATCCACGATGCAGTTTTATGCACATAGCCAAGGAGTATCTCCATGCTCGTCACCTTCAAATCCGACGCAGCCGCCGATGTCATCATGCTCGGCGAACCGGCGAAGAGGCTTATCGCCATCCTTGGCAAAGACCCGGACATCCCCAAGGGCATCGTCACGGTCGCTCAGTTGCCTGACGCCATCGAACGGCTCAAGGCTGCGATCGCCGAAGACAAGGCCAGGCACACCGCCCCCTCCGAGGACGAAGAGGCAGCTGCGGCCGAGGAGGGCAAAACCGGCATGGCTGCGCCGGTCGGACTTGCGCAGCGCGCCTGGCCATTGCTCGACATGCTCGAGTATTCCCGGAAGGAAGGCGTGCCCGTGGTGTGGGGCGTCTGAACGACCAAGGGGTTTCAGGCCGACCGGGGGCGGACGCGATATACCAGTCCCCATGCCACCAGCGCGGTCATGCCCCCCCAGAACCACATGCCGTTGGTCAGCGGAAAGCGGCTGCCGTCCATGTTCGCGCCCAGCCAGCTCCCCATCGCGAACGCCGACAGCATCATCATGAATCCGCTCAGGGCCGAGGCCGCGCCGGCCGCATGCGGGAACGGCCCCACCGCCCCGGCCTGCCCGCAGGGCTGGTGAACACCGTGTCCCAGCATGAATAGGTAGACCGGCAGCATGATCGCCCATACACCTTCCACACCGGCCAGCGCGAGCCCGCCCATGAGGCTGCCACCGGCAAGTGACAGCGCACCGCCGATCGCCACTGCGCGATGCACGCCGTTGTGCCTGAGCAACCAGCGGCACAGGAAAGTGCCCGCCAGGTAGGCGACCGCCATGGAGAACATCAGCACGCCATAAAAGGGCTTGGAGATGCCCATCAGGCCCATGAACACGAACGACGAGGCCGCCAGGAAGGTGAACAAACCACCGTACGACATCGTCGCCAGCAAGGCGAACGCCCAGAAGGTTCGGTTGCCCAGGATGCCCGCCCAGGTGACCAGCAAGGTCGCGGGCGACAGCGCGCGCGGGTTGGGCGTACCCAGGGTTTCCCGGAACCGCGTCGCGACGACGCCGAGCGTCGCCGCGCCGAACACCGCCAAGGCTGCCAAGGCCGCACGCCAGCCGAAGAATTCCGCCAGCAGCGCCCCCACCGGCATGCTCACGCAGGCGATCACGCCCAATCCCGACAAACCCTTGCTGATCGCGCGTGCACCGGCCTCAGGCGTGTAGAGATCACGTACCAGCGCGCGAGCGCACATCACGCCCGCCCCCATTGCCGCGCCCTGGACGATCCGCCATATCAGCAACACCTCCATCGATGCAGCCAGCACGCTGCCCACGGCCGCGACCGTATAGACCGCCAGCCCCAGCAACAGCACCGGCCGCCGGCCAAACCGGTCGGACACGGGCCCCCACACCAGCTGCGACAAGCCGAAAGCCAGCAAAAGACCCGACAAGGTAAGTTGCGCCTGCGCCATCGATGCGCCGAGGCGGTCGGTGATGGTCGGCAGTGCCGGCAGGTAGAGGTCGGTGGTGACCGGCTGCACGCCGAGCAACAGCGACAGGATCAGCACCACCCGCGAGGTCGACATCGGATCCGGCGCCGGCGAACGACCGTTGCCGGGCGAGCGCCGGCCCGGGAGGTCATTCGGCATCGGCCTGCAGCTCGGGCGCGGCAAGACGAAAAGCCTCGATCGCCTCGCAACGCTCGACGATACGCACCAGGGTCGGCATTGCGGACAGATCGACGCCGAAACGGCGCGCGTTGAAGACCTGCGGCACCAGGCAGCAATCCGCCAGGGTGGGGGTATCGCCATGGCAGAACACGCCGGTCCGCTCGTCGTCCGCGAGCGTGGCCTCGAGCGCGACCAGCCCGAGCTCGACCCAGTGCCGATACCACGCCGTTTTCTGCGCCTCGGAAACAGCGAACTCGCGGGTCAGGTATTGCAGCACGCGCAGGTTGTTGATCGGATGAATGTCGCAGGCGATCGCCTGCGCGATCGCCCGGATTCGCGCCCGCACGGCCGCATCGCCCGGCAACAGCGCGGGCGCGGGGTGCGTTTCATCGAGATACTCGATAATCGCCAGCGACTGCGTGAACAGGCGTCCTGCATCCTCGAACGCGGGCACCAGCCCGCTCGGATTGAGCGCGCGGTAGTCGGGTTGATGCTGCTCGCCACCACCACGCACCAGATGCACCGGCACCGCATCCCAGGCGAGGCCCTTGAGATTGAGCGCAATCCGAACCCGATAGGCGGCGGAACTGCGAAAGTACGTATAGAGGCGCATGCGTGGCTCCTTCGTGGCGTTTCGGTGCGGCTTGGCGCAATGCTTGCGGCGAGGGCCGCGACCACAGCGGAGCATGCCGGCCGGTGCTGCCGATCTTACACGCGCTCAGTCCCGAAACGCGGCGACGGTGTTCTCGATCGTGCCGAAGATGCTCGCGCCCGCGGCATCGAACATCTCGATGCGCACCACGTCGCCCGCGCGCATGAACGGTGTCGCGGGCTTGCCCTGCTCGATCGTCTCGAAAGTACGCACTTCGGCCAGGCAGCAATAGCCCACCCCGCCATGCTCGATCGACGACCCCCACAGGTCGCCCTGCTTGTTCGAGACCGTGCCCGAACCGATGATCGACCCCGCCTCGAGTTCGCGCGTCTTCGCGACATGGGCAATCAGCTGACCGAAGTCGAAGGTCATGTCCACGCCGGCGTCGGGCTTGCCGAACAGCTTGCCGTTGAGGTGCACGACCAGCGGCCGGTGCAGCTTGGCGTCCTTCCATGCCTCGCCCAGCTCATCCGGGGTGACTGCCACCGGACTGAATGCGCTCGCCGGCTTGCTCTGGAAGAAACCGAAACCCTTTGCGAGTTCGTTCGGAATCAGGTTGCGCAATGACACATCGTTTACCAGCATCACCAGCCGGATGGCCGCGGCGGCCTCGGCCGGGCTCGCCCCCATCGACACGTCGCCGGTGACCACCGTGACCTCGGCCTCGAAATCGATACCCCAGGCTTCGTCGGCGATCACGCGCTCGCGCGGGCCGATGAAGCTGTCCGACCCGCCCTGATACATCAGCGGATCGGTATAGAACGAAGCCGGCACCTCGGCATTGCGCGCCTTGCGCACCAGCTCGACATGATTGATGTAGGCCGAGCCATCCGCCCACTGATAGGCACGCGGCAACGGCGAATGGCAGGCACGCTCGTCGAACGGCACCGCATGACGGGCATGGCCGTTGTTGAGGCTCTCGTAGACCTCGGCGAGGCGCGGCGCGCAGGCGTCCCAATCGTCGAGCGCGGCCTGCAGGGTGGGCGCGATGCCGGCCACCGGCTGGCACACGCCGAGATCGCGGCTGACGACCACCAGGGTGCCGTCACGGCCGCCTTGCTTGAGCGTGGCGAGTTTCACGGGAACATCTCCTTGTGGCGTCCATCATGCATCCAGGCCGCGTGCTTGGGTGCCTGCTTGGTCTGGGCCCATTCCTCGAGCATGTCCCATTTGACCGCGTCCAGCGCCTCCAGCATGCCGGGGCGGTGGGTGTTGACCGCAAGCTCCAGCCGGTGGCCATTCGGGTCGAAGAAATAGATCGACTGGAACAACGCGTGATCGGTCGGGCCGACGACGGCGACACCCTCCGCCTCGAGGCGCGCCTTGGCGCCGAGCAGCACTTCCATCGACTCGACCTCGAGTGCCAGGTGCTGAGTCCACGCAGGGGTGTTCTCGTCACGCCCCATCGGCGCACGGGTCGGCAGTTCGAAGAACGCGAGCACGTTGCCCATGCCGGCATCCATGAAAATGTGCATGTACGGGTCGGCCTCGCCGGTGGACGGCACCGCATCCTCGGCGATCGCGAGCACCAGCTTCATGTCGAGATGCTTTTCGTACCAGTGCGCGGTTGCGAGCGCGTCCTTGCAGCGATACGCGACATGGTGAATTTTCTTGATCATCTTTCGTCTCCAGGTTGCGAGGGCTCAAACGCCTTCGCGGGCGATCCGCATCGCCTCGCGCAACACCGAGATGTCGCCGACGTGGTTCGCGAGCAGCAGGATCAGGCGGGCATTGACCATTGCGCTCTGCGCGTCGCTCAGGTCGCGGTGGGTGTCGATCAGCGCTTCGTAGAAGTCGTCACCGGGCGAAAACGCGCGGAAGTAGCGCTTGCCGGGCTCGAACAGGTTGGGCTGGGTATTCAGGGCCATGGTCTTGTCCTTCAGGCGTTGCAGGTGGCGCGCGCGAGCGCGGCGCGTATCGCGGCGGCGTCGAGCTTGCGCCAGCGGGCGGCCACGTGCTGGTCGGGCCGGGCGAGGTAGGTCGTGCCGGGCTCGAGGTCGTAGCGCGCCTTGATCCGGGCGTGGGTGTCGAGCAGGGTGGTGAGCCCGCCCGGGGCGGTGCCGCGTGCGGCGACGACCAGCGCTTCGACCGGGATCGGCCCATCGGCCAGCGCCGCCAAGGCCTGGGCGGTGGCGGGGGGCAATCCATCGGCGTCATCGACGTAATACAGCACCCGGAAGCCATCGCCCAGGTGGCCCAGCAACCACGGCGAGCCGCCGCGCGGGGCTGCCACCGGCGCATCGTCCATGGGTGCGCCCGGCACCATGCTGCCGCCGAAGTCATCGCCATCGGGCGTGTTCAGGCGCGATTCGACGAGAAAGCTGGGTACCGACAGACGCCCGGAATTGACCAGCGCGCGTGCGAAGGGATGGTGCTCGGCCAGGTCCAGCACCGCATTGCGAAAGGTCTTGCTGACCGCGCTCTTGGGGGTGATGAAATCGGTCGAGCGGGTCGAGTTCATGATGTTCTCGTCCGCCGCGAAGCCGCGCTCGTCGGTATAGGAGTCGAGCAGCGTGGCTGGCGCCTTGCCATCCATCACCAGCTTGAGCTTCCAGACGAGGTTGTCGGCGTCCTGAATGCCCGAGTTGGCGCCCCGCGCGCCAAACGGCGAGACCTGGTGCGCCGCGTCGCCGACGAACAGCACCCGGCCGTGGTTGAAGCGGTTCATGCGCCGGCACTGGAAGGTGTAGACGCTCACCCACTCCAGCTCGAACGCCCTGTCGTCTCCGAGCATGGCCTTGATGCGCGGGATCACGTTCTCGGGCTTCTTCTCGGTTTCCGGGTCGGCGCCCCAACCGAGCTGGAAGTCGATCCGCCACACGTTGTCGGCCTGGCGGTGCAGCAGCACCGACTGGTTGGGGTGGAAGGGCGGGTCGAACCAGAACCAGCGCTCGGTGGGGAAGTCCGCCTTCATGACCACGTCGGCGATCAGGAAGCGGTCCATGAAGATCTTGCCGTCGATGTCCAGCCCGAGCATGGTTCGGATCGGGCTGCGGGCCCCATCGGCCACCACCAGCCAGTCGGTGGTGAGGGTGCAGGCGCCATCGGGGGTCTCGATCCGCAAGGTGGCGGCATGCGCCCCTTGGGTCACCCCGATCACGTTGTGCTTGAAGCGCATCTCGAGCCCGGGCAACTGGCGGGCCCGTTTGATCAGGTAATCCTCGAGATAGTATTGCTGCAGGTTGATCATGCCCGGCCGATGGTGATCGGGCTCGGGGCACAGGTTGAAGCTGAACACTTCTTCCTCGCGGAAGAAGGTGCGTCCCACGTTCCACGACACGCCCTTGGCGACCATTTCGTCGCCACAGCCGAGGCGGTCGAGCACTTCGAGCGCCCGCTTGGCGTAGCACACCCCGCGCGAGCCGATCGATACCGTGTCGTCGTTGTCCACCAGCAGCACCTTCTGCCCCTGCCGGGCAAAGTCGATGGCGGTGGTCAGGCCTACCGGGCCGGCCCCCACGACGATGACGGGATAATGGCCATCACGCCCCTCGGCGATCTCGGGCGGGCGGATGTAGTCGAACTTCGGATACCGGAACGTGCTCAACACGATGTCTCCTCCTGTGTGTTGTCACCGGCCCGCCCTTCTGTGGGGCGGATGACCGGTCGCGGCTGCGTGCTCTGTTTGAGTTTGCGGCGGCGCATGCGCCGCCGGCGTTCAAGCCTGCAGTGCGTGCCACATCTGCTGATCGCGCTCGGCGGTCCAGATGCGCGGGTCGCGGATACCGCTGGCTTCGTCGTGGGCGCGGGTCACGTCGAACGGCAGGCAATGTTCGTAGATGAAGACATGACCGAACTTCGGATCCATGTTGGCGCGCGCATGCGCCATCGTCGCCTTGAGATCCATGCCCTTGGCGACGGCCTCCTGAGCGCTGCGATACAGCGTCGATACGAAGTCGCGGGTGTAGGCGAGGCCGGTCTTGACCTGATCGGGCGTGGTCAGCGCCGGGCCGCGCCCGGGCACCAGCTTGTCGAAGTTCATCTCCACCAGGCGGTCCAGCGTGGCCGGCCAGTCGGCGAGATAGGCGTCCCCGGTATAACAGGCCGCATCGGCCTCGACCAGATCGCCGGAGAAACAGATGTTTTGCGCGGGCAGATAGACGATCGTGTCGCCCTTGGTGTGACCGCGCCCGATCTGCCTGATCCTGACTTCGAGCTTGCCCATCCACAGCGTCATTTCACCCTTGAACGTCATGGTCGGCCAGGTCAGACCGGGCACGCTCTCGACCGCGTTGAACAATCGCGGGAAACGGCCGATCTCGGAATCCATGTCCTGCTGGCCGCGCTCGACGATGAGTTCGTAGGTGTCGTGGCTGGCGATGACCTGCTCGAGGCCTTCTGACTTGTAGCCCGACGCGCCGAGCACCCTGACGGCATGGTAGTGGGTGAGCACGACGTACTTGATCGGTTTGTCGGTGATCTCGCGCACCTTGGCGATCACGTCCTGGGCCATGACCGGCGTCGCGGTCGCGTCGATGATCATCACCGAATCGTCGCCGATGATGATGCCGGTGTTGGGATCACCCTCGGCGGTATAGGCATAGGCGTTGTCGGAAAGCTTGTCGAAGCTGACCTGCTTGACCTCGAGATCGGCCTGGCTGGCAAAGGCTTTGCTGTTGCTCATGATGGGACCCTCGATACGGGATGGGATGAGCGAATCCTAGTTCAACATTCGTTAATCGTCAATTGATTCGTTTATATTGAATACACACCGCCCGAGCCTGCCGTCCCCGGACGCCGCCGCACGCTGCCACCTCCTGCCGATTGCGAGCGATAATCGCGCCTCGGCGGTCGCCCGACCGGCGTGGCAAGCGGCATCGAAATCGGTTCGCGCGCCGGAACACTCACGCGTCTTGACATGTGGAGCACCCAGTTGCAGGACAAACAGCCTTCCGCCCGCACGAGCAGCCCCGCCGATCGCCGCGGCATCCAGTCCATCGAAGTCGGCGGAGCGCTCCTGCAGGCTCTGGTCGACCATGTCGGGCCGATGATGCTGAAAGACCTGGCCCATGCAGCGGGCATGCCGCCGGCCAAGGCGCATCCTTACCTGGTGAGTTTCGGCAAGCTCGGCCTGATCGAGCAAGACCCGCTCACCGGTCGCTACGGGCTCGGGGCCTTCGCGTTGCAGATGGGGGTATCGGCCCTGCGCGGCTTGAATCCGCTGCGCGCCGCTACTGCCGAAGCAGCCCGGCTGTCCGACGAGATCGGGCAGAACGTCGCGATCGCCGTCTGGGGCAACCATGGCCCCACCATCGTCAGCATCGAGGAAAGCAGCCGCCCGGTGCATGTGAACATGCGCCCCGGCACGGTGATGAGCCTGCTCAACTCGGCCACCGGAAGGGTCTATGCGGCCTTCCTCCCGGCCCGCATGACCGAGGCGCTGGTGCAGGAAGAACTGGCGCGTTTCGCCGCGCCCAATCAGCCGGCCTTGAAACTGTCGCGCAAGGTCGTCGACGCCGACCTCGCCGAGGTTCGCGAACGCCGTCTGGCGCGCGCGGTCGGCCACCCGATACCGGGCATCAATGCCTTCAGCGCGCCGGTCTTCGATCACAACGGCCACCTTGCCCTCGCAATCACCGCGATGGGCCCGGAAAACAGCTTCGACCCGGACTGGGACGGGTCGATCGCGAACAGCGTGCGCGCTTGCGTAGACGCCATCTCGGCACGCCTCGGACGGGTGAGCGCCTGATCCCGCGGCTTCAGACGCAACGCAAAAGCCGGCGCTGCGGCCTGCCTACTCGATGCGTGCGACCCGCAAGTCGGCGGTGCTCATGTCACCGGGCAGCTCGATGCTGCCGACCTTCTTCAGCGTTGCGCTGTCGTGTACCGAGATGTCGCTTGCAGCTCCGCCGACGTAAAGAGTCTTGCCGTCGCCCGAGATGTTGATGGCGTAGTAGGTGCGCGCCAGCGGTTCGACCGCGACGGTCTGCTTCGCGCCGATATCGTGCTTCGACAACTGGTTGAACGCGCCGTAGAGAATGTCGCGATTGTTCGGGTCGGTGACGAAGGTGAACACGATGAACTCGAACGGCACGGTCTCCATCGCCTCGACCGCGGCGGTCTCGAGGTTCACGCGACTCATGCCCCACCACCACTCGGCCGTCTCCATGTCCGCACGCTCGTCGGTAAATTTCGCGGTCACGTACGGCATGATGTATTCGTTCAGATGCTCGCCTTGCGAGTGCATCGCGAACGCGTCCGGCGGCGCCCACAGCGGACCGCGATCCCAGCTGGCGAGCGGCGTCACGATCCGGGTCGCACCGGTCCTGACATCGATCGCCTCGACATCCGCCCCGCCCAGGATGACCTCGCCGGTGTGGGTGGCCGCGATCTTGGTGATCCGCCGGTTCACCGGGAAGGTGCGCACCGGCTTCGCCTCGAGCCCGTCGGCGATATCGAATACCGCCAGTTGCGGCGCCAGCGCCTCGAGCCGGTCGGGATGCTGCCGCACCCGGTTCTGGACCGTATACAGCTCCTTGCCATCGGCGCTGACCGCGACCGACTGGATCGACTTCACCTTGATGTCGCGGTTCGACTGCCGGGCGGCGAAAACGACTTCGCATGTCTTGATGTCGATGCCGTACACGTCTTCCCACATGTTGCTCAGCACGAACGCGGTGCGGCCATCGGGCGCCAGCGCCATCGCCCCCGAGCCGAACGCGCCCGGCACGCGACAGCTGCGTTCGAGCGTGTTGGTGCGCATGTCGACCACGTGCAGCAGGCCGGGCCGCGTCACCGTCAACAGGTACTCTTCGGCGCCCTGCGCCGCCGCCATCCAGCCGGCTGCGAGCAGCGCCACGCACAGCGGCGCGGCGCGGCGCGGCGTCTTGATACCTTTGTACTGATTCATCTGCCTGCTCTCCGTCAATCGTCCTGGAAAATGCCGTCGACCTTGCGCCAGTCGCGGGTCGCGTTGTCCACGCCCTCGCCCCATTCGGGATGGCTGCTCATCGTGTCGGGCACCTGCGCGGGCCACCAGCAGGCGTCGGCACAGCCGTAGAGGTCGGCTTCCATCGGCTGGCACAACGAACCGAGCCCGCCGAAGGCGTCGATCTCCCAGCCCGGATCGGTGGTGGCGGTGCATCCGACCACGGCCTGCATCGCCACCACGTCCTCGATCTGGTCGGGGTTGGCGGCCTGCTCGAGCATCCGGGCCTTCTTGTTCATCGATTTCAGGTGTTTCATCAGGCACTCCTCCTGGTGGAGACATGTCGCTCGAAGAACCCCGGGTTCCCCAGCATGATTCGCGAATAGATTTCGACCCCGTAGTCCACCCAGTCGCGCATCAGGTCGCAGTAGTGGTAGGTGGGGTGATTGGCGTCGCCATACTTGGCGTAGCTCTCGTGGTAGCAGCCGCCCGAACACAGGTTGCGGATGCGGCAGGTTTCGCAGCCGCTGCCCTTGCGGTCGAGGCGCAATTCGATGAAGGACGCCAGCCTGGGCTTGTCGATGCCCTTGTCGACGTCGCCGAACAGCGGCATGTCCGAACCGGTGAAGCGGTGGCACAGGTTCAGCCCGCCATTCTTGTCCACCGCCAGCAGCGCGACGCCGGCCCCGCAGGGCAGCTGCTTCTTGTTGCCCTCATAGATGTCGGTCATGAGCTGGTGCATGTTGCCGAAGGCGAAGTTATGGCCTTGCAGGGCCTGCTCGAGATAGCGCCGGCCGAGCCGCTTCATGCCGGCGAAGACATCCGCCAGTTCGTCGCCCGTGAGGTTGAAGGTGCTGATCGGGCCGGACGTCACCGGACCGAAGCCGACCTCGTGAAAGCCGATTTCCTCGTGCAGGTGCCGGAAGATCTCTTCGACATCCGTCACCCCACTGGTCAGCGTGACCCGACAACCCACCGGGCGGGCGCGATAGCGCGCCAGCAGCATGTCGACCTTCTTGCGCACCACGTCGTACGAGCCCTTGCCGCCCACGGTGATGCGGTTGCGGTCATGCAGCGTCTTCGGTCCGTCCATCGACACGGTGATGCCGAAGCGGTGCTCGTCGAACCAGTCCACCAGCGCTTCGGTGAGCAGGGTGGCGTTGGTCGTCAGGGTGAAATCGACACGGGCCCCATGTGCCTTGAAGCGCGGCTCGGCGTAGGCGACGACTTCGCGGATCAGCTTCATGTTCGACAACGGTTCGCCGCCGAAGAACACCACGTTGTAGTGCGGCTGGTCGGGCGATTCGCGCAGCAGCAGCTCGATCGACTTGATCGCGGTCTCGACCGCCATCCGCTCGCCCTTGGACGGGGTGGCGAGGTCCTCCTTGTAGCAATAGGTGCAGCTCAGGTTGCAGCCGGTGTTCACGTTCAGCACGATGGTGGTGAGCGGAAACTTGCGCACCTGCGCCACCGCCGGGTTGATGCGCGCCACCGCGCCGGCCTCGGCGATGATCTCGAGCGACTTGAACTCGGCGATCAGGCCGGCGATCTCGTCGTCGGGATAACGCCCGGCGAGCTCCGCCGCGATCACCTGCGGCGTGACCCGGCCATGGCGATCGAACAAGGCCAGCAGGTCGCGCGACAAGGCATCGAGTTCGAACAAGCTGCTGCTCGGAATGTGGAACAGCATCTGGCGGGCGTCGACATCGACCCGATGCAGATTCGGTTTCACCAGTGTCATGGATGGCATGGCATGCTCCCGGTCATCGTCGCCCACCTCAGTCGAGTGCATTGATGACGAAGTCGGGCACCGACACCAACAGCGCGCCGCGGCCTTCGACCGGCGTGCCGCCATCGTTCACCGTCGCCACCACGGCGAGCCGCCCGACATTGTTGGCATTCATCCTGCGCTTCGGGTTGGGGCCGGCATCGCCCGGCGTGAATATGCCATCGGCGTCGATCGAGCCCGCGAACGCGTGATCGCGGTCTTCCTCGGCGATCGGGTCCGCCGGTACGATCGACCACGCCGTGGGCATGTAGCCGAGCGCGACATCGTCGTCGGTGCCCGGCTTGCCATCGGGTCCGGCCGCGTAGGCGCGCGCCCGGTAGGCGACGCCGACCTTCTCCATGGCGCCGCCGCCACCGCCGATCCGCGCCACCGCGTCGGCCGGCAGCACGTCCACCCGCGCGACCTGGTCATAAACGGCCAGCAGGCCCTTGCCCGCAGCCCCGCCGACCCTGACATCGCGAACGCCGTCGCCGCCCTTGGCCCGCGCCAGCACGCGCACCCGCTCGGCATCGCGCGACACCACGCTGACGACCTCGACGCCCTTGCCCAGCGACACATCGCCGGCCAGGTTCTCGCCGACGATCGTCAGCGCCTGCTCGACGCCGGTCTTGAGATGGGACGGCATCACCGCCAGCACCTGGGCCTCGGCCGCCGGGCGCAGCGCGCGCAGCACGCCGCCCAGCGCCTTGTCATCGCGCCGGAACATGCGCCCGTGCATCTCACCGCCCTCCGGTGTCGCGGCAAGCACCTGGCGCATCTTCACCCCGTCCAGATCGAGCGCCGCGCGCCACTCGAACCCGGTATACACGGTAGCGCTGCCGTCTCCGGACAGCGGACTGCCATCGGCGTAGCGCCCCGCCACCGTCACCGCGAACGCATCCAGGCCGGTCGGCGTGACGGTCATGCGGGCATCGAACTCGCCCTTGCCCGGCACGTAGCCCAGCAGCCGCCACTCGCCATTGAGCGCGGGCTTGGCGGCCGCCTGCCACGCCGTCCACTCGGCCGACGCCAGCGGGTAGTCCTTGCCCAGCTGCACCGCGGTGTCATTGAGCGCGAGTTCGAACCACGGCCGGTCGCGCGCCATCGAGTGGAACTCGAGGGTCGGGTGCTGGCCCATGTGAAAATGCACCAACCACTTCCATTCCTCTTCGCTGCGCCGCTGCAACGCGACGCGCGCGCTGGAATGGCAGCGCGCGCACATCTGGGTGTAGGCCTCGGGGGTGTTCTCGACCAGGTTGGTGTCCTGCTCCAGCAGGTAGCGGCTACCCACGGTCTCGGCCGGCGCCAGGCCGCGCGTATCGGCCAGGTGCTTGATCACCGCCTGCTTCTCGTCGGCGCTCAGGTGCAGACCGCGCAGGGACTGCATGCGGTTGATCGTCATCTGCCAGCCTTCCGGGGTCTTGCGCATGCCGTTCATGCGCGAAAAATCGCCGGCGCCCGGGCTGGACTCGGTATGACAGGTTCCACAGGTGCGGGTCATGATGCTGCCCACGTCCGCGGCCACGGCCGACGACAGGCCGAAGCTGCCCGCCACGGCCACGACACCGGCGCAGAACACTGCGGTCTTGGCGTACTGGTTGGTCAAGGTCTTGCCTCCTCTCGGGGAAACGCTGTTGTAACGGCGGCCTGATCGGCCGGCCTGCCCGGTGCGCGCGAACCGCGATCGCGGTGCCGGCCGCACGACCAGCGCCGCGTACTTCCGCAACCGGCATCCGGGATCAAAGATAGCCCCCGTCCTTCAACGAGCTTGGGCCGCTTTGTGCTACTTTGTCCTGGTTTGTAACGTTTCGATCACAAGTGCCGCCGGCCGCACCGGCACCGGGCTACGCTTTCAGCGACCGCCTGCGTTGCACCGGGAAGCCGGCCCGGCAGCGCCACCCGTCTGGACCCCCGATGCTCGCTGCCTCCACCCGCCCGCCCCATATCCTGATCGTCGAAGACGAACTCGCCTCGCGCGCGCTGCTGGCGAGCTATTTCCGCAAGGAGGGCTATCGCATCGGCGAAACGGAACGCGCCGACGACCTCGTGCGCCGGGTCGAACGCGACCAGATCGACCTGGTTCTGCTCGACATCAACCTGCCCGGCAAGGACGGCCTCACCCTCACCCGCGAGCTGCGTGCGGTTTCGCGGGTCGGCATCATCCTGGTGACGTCCAAGGGCGACGAGGTCGACCGCATCGTGGGCCTCGAACTGGGGGCCGACGACTACGTGACCAAACCCTTCAACCCGCGCGAACTGCTGGTGCGGGCCAAGAACCTCATCGCCCGGGTGGCCGACGCCAAGAAGCTCGGCCAGGCTGGCCTGGACGGCAACGCCGAATGGCATTTCGCCGGATGGACGCTCAACAGCCTCAAGCGCCGCCTCGACGGCCCGGACGGCCAGAACCATCGCCTGCCGCAGGGCGAGTTCAAGCTGCTCCACACTTTCTTGACCCATGCCGGGCAGGTGCTGTCGCGCGACCAGCTCATGGACGCGATCCACGACCGCGAATGGACGCCCAACGACCGCAGCATCGACGTCCTGGTCGGACGCCTGCGCCGCAAGCTCGACGACAACCCGGTCGCCCCCGAAATCATCCTGACCGCCCATGGCGCCGGCTACCTGTTCGCCGCCGAAGTGAGCTGACCGGGCATGGTGGCCGCACCCCTGTTCCAGATAGTCGCACGCCTCCACCACAGCGCGCGCAGCACCATCAGCCGGGCACGCCGCCGCGGCGACGATGCGGCCGTGATCCTCAAGCACCGCCACGCCCCCGCCAGCCCCGGCGAGGGGCTCGAACACGAATACGCGCTGTTGAACGAAATCGCGCTAAGCGGCGTCGCGCGCCCGCTCGCGCTCCTGCGGATCGACGGCGAGCCGGTCATGGTCAGCGCCGACCACGGTGGAGAACCGCTGCGCCGCTTGATCGACGCCGGGCGGCCGACCTGGGCCGAACGGCTCAGGATCGCGATCCGCGCCGCGCGCCTGCTCGGGCAATTGCACGAGGAACGCGTCGTGCACCTGCAGGTCAGCCCCGACCACCTGTTGGTCAACCGCGCCAGCGGCGAGGTGCAGCTGGTCGACTTTTCGCTCGCGACCCGCTTCGGCCGCGAACATGTGCGCTTCGACAGCGCGCGCCTGGCGCTCGCCCATCTGGCCTACATGGCGCCGGAGCAAACCGGCCGGGTCAACCGCTCGGTGGACTATCGCACCGACTATTACAGCCTCGGCATCAGCCTGTTCGAGATGCTGACCGGGCACCCCCCCTTCACCGGCAGCGATCCGCTGGCCTTGATCCATTGCCACATCGCCCACGCCCCGGCTGCGGCCCATCGCCTGAACCCGGCGCTGCCGCGTGCGCTGTCGGCCGTGATCGCCAAACTGCTGGCGAAGGACGCGGCCGAGCGCTACCAGTCGTCCGCCGGCCTGGTGCACGACCTCGAGCAATGCCTCGACCAGCTCGAGGGCAGGGCACCCGAATCGCCGTTCGAACCGGGCACCCAGGACCGCTCGGAGCGCTTTCGCCTGCCGCCCCAGCTGTACGGCCGCGCAAGCCTGCTCCAGTCGCTTGCGCAGAACTTCGACCGTTGCGCCCGCGGCGAGCAGTTGCGGGTCTTGATCGGCGGCGAGACCGGCGTGGGCAAATCGAGCCTGGTGCACGCCTTCCGCCAGCAGGTCATGCGCGGCGGCGGCCTGTTCGCGAGCGGCAAGTTCGACCAGTTCCGCCATCCCCGCCCCTACTCCGGCTTCGTACTCGCGCTCCAGGCGCTGGTGCGCAGCCTGCTCGCCCGGCCGGAAGCCGAGATCGCCGCGTGCCGCACGCGCCTCCACGAGCGCATCGGCGACGACGTGCCGCTGTTGCTCAACCTGATCCCCGAATTCGCGGCGATCGTCGGTGCGCCGGCCGGCGCGAGCCGCCCGGCACCGCTCGACGAAAAGAACCGCCTGCGCCTGTTCACCCGCCTGCTCGGGATCTTCCTGCATCCGGGCCATCCGCTGGTGGTCTTTCTGGACGACCTGCAATGGTCCGACCCGGCCTCGCTCAAACTGTTCGACGCCCTTGCACGCAGTGCCGAACTGCCCGGGCTGCTGCTGGTGGCGAGCTTTCGCGCCGAAGCCCTGCAGCCCGGCCATCCGCTGACCGCCGTCGTCGCAAGCATGCGGACGCGCCGCGACGGCCTGCACGACTACACGCTCGACCCGCTCAGCCCCCGCCAGGTCGCGCAGATGCTGGCGGATACGCTGGACCGCACGCTCGAAGACGTGCGCGCGCTGGCGACGCTCTGCCATGCCAAGACCCGCGGCAACCCCTTCTTTCTGCATCAACTGCTGCACTCGCTCTACGAGGACGGACTCATCCGGTTTCGCGCCCAGCGCTGGCAGTGGGACGAAAGCGCGATCGAAGCCCTGGCGCTCGCCGAAGGGGTGGTGTCGCTGATGCTGGACAAGATCCGGCGCCTGCCGCCGGCCACCCGGCACGTGCTGTGCGCCGCCGCATGCATTGGCAGCCATTTCAGCCTGCATCTGCTCGCGGTCGCGCAGGGGCGCACGCCCGACGAAACCATGGAGGACCTCGCCCCGGCGCTGCGCGACGGATTGGTCGTCTCGTCCGAAAGCGGCTTCACCCTGCTCGACCCGCTCGACCCGCATCAGGTCCGCTACCGTTTCAGCCATGACCGCATCCAGCACGCCGCTCACTCGCTCGCGAGCGAACGCACGGTGTGCGAGCTGCATTGGGCGATCGGCCGGCAACTGATGCACGAACTCGACGCCACCGCCGCGCGGACGCGCATCTTCGAGGTCGTGAACCACCTCAACGCCGCCCGTGACCATGCGCGCGACGGCGACACACAGCTGCGCCTGGCGGCGCTGAACCTGGAGGCAGGCACGCGTGCGCGCGAATCGGCCGCGTTCGACAGCGCCTCCGACTACTTCGAAAGCGGAATCGCGCTGCTGCCGCCGCGCGCCTGGTCGCGCTGCTACGCCCTGGCGCTCGACCTCCACGCCGGCGCGGCCGAGATCGCCGGCCAGCGGGGCGACGCGGCACGCCTCGCCGGGCTCGCGCAGGCGATCGAGACCCATGCCGCCAATCTGCTCGACAAGGTGCGGCTGTACGAAATCCGGATTCACTTCGAGATCGCCCACAACCGCTTTCCCCAGGCCCTCGATATCGCCCTGGAAGTCCTGGCGCTGCTGGGCGTGACCCTGCCCGGCGCACCCGACCGGGCGACCTGCGCGCGCGAGCTCAGGCAGAGCCGCACCAGCCTCGCGCACATGAGCGACGAGGCGGTGCTGGCGCTGCCGCCGCTGCAGGATCCGCACATCCTCGCGGCCCTGCCGATTCTGGGCAGCCTGTTCGGGGTGGTGAAGTTCTCGAGCTCGTCCCTGCGGCCACTGGTGAGTGCGCGCCAGGTGGCCCTGAGCCTCCGCCACGGCCTCACCGAGTGGGCTGCGCCGGCCTTTGCCGGCTACGGAGGCGTGCTGTGCGGCCACCTCGACGCGATCGAAGAAGGTTACCGGGCCGGCTGCCTGGCGCTGAAACTGAACGAACGCAGCGGTTCGGCGCAGACCCGCCACCAGACCGCCACACTGTTCAACATCTATGTCCGCCACTACAAGGAGCCGCTGCACGCGTGCCTCGGCGCGCTGCGCGACGCCTACCACCTCGCCAGCGAACACGGCGACATGGAATACGCGGCTTACGCCCTGGCCGGGCGCATCCAGTTTTCCTTTCCGCTCATCACCGCGCTCACCCCCCATGTCCGCGAACTGGGCCAGCAGATCGAGGCACTGCGCCAGACCGGGCAGAAGCAGTCGCTCCAGTACTCGGTCATGACGCTCCAGGCGGTCACGATCCTGCAGGGGCCCGGCATCGACCCGATCCGCCTGCACGGCGAGCACTACCACGGCGAAGCCATGCTGGCCGAGCACCAGCGTGAAAATCATCGCACCGCGATCTGCCTGCATCATTTCTACGATGCGGTACTCAAGCTGCTGTTCTGCGCCCCCGAAGCGGCCGAGGCGGCATGCCGTGAAGGCGCCGGGTTCCTCCCCTACGTTTCGGCGACCTTCACCTCGACCTGGTTCCAGTTCATACATGCCCTGGCGCTGCTGCGCTGCGAGCCGCCGACGGACCCCGCCTCCTGGCGCACCCGCATGCGCCGGGTGCGCACCATCCTCGCCCAGATTCAGCACCTCGCCCGCCACTGCCCCGACAACTACGCCCACCAGGTCGTGCTGATCCAGGCCGAGCTCGCCCGCATCGGCCAGGACCGCATCGCGGCGCTCGATCTCTACGACCGGGCGGTCGCCGGCGCCGAACGCAATGGCTTCATGCTCGAGGCCGCGCATGCCTGCGAGCTTGCCGCCCTGTTTCATCGCGACGACGGGCGCCCGACGATCGCGCGGGCCTACTTCGAACAGGCCTACCGGCGCTTTCGCGCCCTCGAGGCCCATGCCAAGCTGGCCCAGATGCGGGCACGCTACGGCCTGCCGTTCGACGACCCCGGCGATCCGGCGCCCAGGCCAAGCCCGCGGGCGAACACCCGTCTCGATCTCGCACCGCTGTCGGACCACGCCATCGAAGTCTCGTCGGTGATCGCGGCCTCGCAGGCGATCTCCGACGAGATCGTGCTCGACCGCCTGCTGGCACGCCTGATGGCGCTGGCGCTGGCGAATGCCGGGGCCCAGCGCGGCGTGATGCTGATGCGCCACGACGGACAACTGTTCATCGATGCGGAAGCCCGGATCGACCAGCCGTGGCACCGGCTCGAACCGCTCGCGCTGGAAGACGCCGCAGACCGGGTGCCAGCGAGCATCATCACCTATTGCGCGCGCAGCAAGGAGGCGGTGGTGCTCGGCAACGACGGCGAGCACGCGTTCTTCGAGCTCGACCCCTTCATCGTCCGCAACCGGCCACGCTCGGTACTGTGCCTGCCGATCGTGTATCACGGCGATCTCACCGCGGTGCTCTACCTCGAGCATGCGGGCAGCGACCACATCTTCGATCACCGCCGCCTGCAAACGCTCAAGATCCTGTCGGCGCAGGCAGCGATCTCGATCGAGAACGCCAAGCTCTACGAGAGCCTGCAACGCTCGGAAGGCGAGTACCGGTCGCTGTTCGAACATGCGGTGGAGGGCATCTTCAGGGTCAGTCCGCGCGGCGGATTCGTATCGACCAACCCGGCGCTGGTCCGCCTGCTCGGCTACCCGTCGGCCCAGGCGTTCATGAGCGAGGTCACCGACGTGGCACGCCAGTGCTTTCTCGACGGCCACGAGCTGCGCCGCTTTCTCGGCGCGCTGAACCTCAACAACCGGGTGATCAACTTCGAAACCCGTTGGCGCCATCGCGACGGCAACGCGGTGGACGTCTCGATCTCGGCGCGCCGGGTTCGCGATGCCGACGGGCGGCTGCTGTTCTACGAAGGTTCGATCACCGACATCAGCGAACGCAAGGCGCGCGAGCGCGCCGAACGTGCGCTCGACAAGGCCGAGGCCGCCAGCGAGGCCAAGAGCCACTTCATCGCCACGATGAGCCATGAGATCCGCACCCCGCTCAACGGCATCCTGGGCATGGCGCAACTGATGTTGCGCTCGGGGCTCGACGACACCCAGCGCGAGCGCGTGGCGGCGATACTCCGCAGCGGCCGGTCGCTGCTGGCGATTCTCAATGACGTACTCGACCTGGCCAAGATCGAGGCCGGACAGGTGACGCTCGAAGCGCGCCCGTTTTCGCCCCGGCGGCTGGTGACCGAGCTCGCCCCCATTCTCGAGTCGATCGCCGCCGAACGCGGCCTCGCCCTGCATGTCGAGACCGCCGCCAGTTGCCCGGAACAGGTGCTCGGCGATCCACGCGCACTGACCCAGGTTCTGATGAATCTGGCCAACAACGCGCTCAAGTTCACCGAGCGCGGCCGGGTGGCGATCAAGCTCGGCCACGAAGCACTCGGCCCCGCGCGCCATCGGCTGCGCTTCGAGGTCGAAGACACCGGCATCGGCGTGCCGGCGGCCGCCCAGGCGCACATCTTCGAACATTTCGGCCAGGCCGACAGCTCGATTTCACGCCGATTCGGCGGCACCGGCCTGGGCCTCGCGATCTGCCGCCAGCTGGTCACGCTGGCCGGCGGGCGGATCGGCTTTTCGAGCACGCCGGGCGAAGGCAGCCGCTTCTGGTTCGAGATCGATTGCGAGCCGTCGTCCGCGCCCGACGCCGCCGCGCTTCCGGCGCCCCGCACCGGCGGGCCGCTGCGCATCCTGCTGGTGGAGGATGTCGAGATCAATCAGCAGGTGGCCTGCGGCCTGCTCGAATCCGAAGGCCATCGGGTCTGCGTCGCGAGCGACGGCGAAACCGCGCTGCGCCTGCATGACGCCAACGACTACGACGTGGTCCTGATGGACCTGCACCTGCCGGACATGGACGGGCTCACGACCACCCGGCACATGCGCGCCCACGCCGCCACGACCAAGGCCGGCGTGCGGATCATCGCGCTGACCGCGGCCCTCGCGGCGGCCGACGTCGACGCCTGCTGCCGCGAGGGCGTGGATGCCGTCCTGGCGAAACCGCTCGACTTCGGCGCGCTGCAGGCGCTGCTCGCCGGCGGGCAGGCCCCGATGCGCCCCGCGCACCTGCCCGGCGCGCCGTCGCGACCCGCCCCGCATCTCGATGCCGGCCTGGTCCGTCAACACCGCGCGATGCTGGGCGACGAGCGCTTCACCGCGCTCGTCGACACCTTGCGCAGCCAGTGCGACACCCTGCTGAACCAGCTCGAGGCCGAGCCGGTCCTGCCGGCCCAGGGCAAGATCCTGCACAAGCTCGTCGGCGCCTGCAGCAACTTCGGCTTGGCGCGCGCCGCCCACGCCTTGCGCGAAGCCGAGGACGACGCCCGGCACGGCGACGTCCGCCAGCGGCTCACCAGCCTGCGCCCGCTGCTGCATGACAGCCTGGACGAACTCGCCCGCCCGCCGGCGATCGCGCCGCCGGTGTGACAAACATCGAGCCTTTCGTTACAAATCCGCACATCGGCCCACAACCCGGTTTACCCCTCGCCCCTAGTCTGGGCGGACTGGCGGGTCTTGCCCGCGAGCCACGCGAGCATCGCATGGCCTGCCCGAAACGCAACCACATGGATCTCGATCACGATGAACACTCCCTACTCCCTGATCATCGACGGAAGACCGGTCGCCGGCGCACGGGCCAGCTTCGCCGTGCTCAACCCCGCGACCGAAACCGTCGTGGCGCAATGTCCCGCCGCCTCGACCGAACAGCTCGACCAGGCGGTCGCCGCCGCCGGCACCGCCTTCGCCACCTGGCAATACAGCAGCGACGACTCGCGCAGGACCGCGCTGCATGCGATCGCCGACCTGATCGAGCAGAACATGGAGAGCCTGGCCGCCCTGATCGTCGCCGAGCAAGGCAAGCCGCTCGCACTGGCGCGCATGGAAGTCGGCGGCGGCGCGGCGTGGACGCGCGCGACCGCCGGATTGACGCTGCCGGTCGAGGTCATCGAAGACCGCCCGGGCAAGCGCATCGAGCTGCATCGCAAGCCGCTCGGCGTGGTCGGGTCGATCACCCCGTGGAACTGGCCGTTCATGATCGCGGTATGGCATGTGATGCCGGCCGTGCGCGCCGGCAATACGGTGGTGATGAAGCCGTCGTCACTCACCCCGCTGTCCACGCTGCGGCTGGTCGAGCTCATGAACCAGGTGCTGCCGCCGGGGGTCGTGAACGTCGTCACCGGCGAAGGCGGGATCGGGCGGGCGATGTCGAGCCATGCCGGGATCCGCAAGATCGTGTTCACCGGCTCCACCCCGACCGGGCAGGACATCATGCGCAACGCGGCCGGCAACCTGAAGCGCCTCACGCTGGAACTGGGCGGCAACGATGCCGGCATCGTGCTGCCTGACGTCGACGTCGACAAGGTGGCGCCGGCGATCTTCCAGACCGCCTTCCTGAACATGGGGCAGACCTGCGCGGCGCTCAAGCGCCTGTATGTGCATGATTCGATCTACGAGGCGCTGGTCGCCCGCCTGGGCGAGATCGCCCGCTCGCAGACGCTCGGCAACGGCATGGACGAAGGCGTCACTTTCGGCCCGGTGCAGAATCGCGCCCAGCTCGACCTCGTCATCGAGCTGGTTGCCGACGCCGCCGCCAACGGCGCCCGCATCGTGGCCGGCGGCGAGCCGGTCGCGGGCAAAGGCTACTTCTACCCGCCCACCATCGTCGCCGACATCGGCGACGGCACCCGTCTGGTCGACGAGGAACAGTTCGGCCCCGCCTTGCCGGTGATCCGCTACAGCGACGTCGACGATGCGATCGCGCGCGCCAACGCCAACGCCAACGGCCTGGGCGGATCGGTCTGGTCGAGCGACATCGACACCGCGCGCGTGGTGGTCCAGCGGCTCGAATGCGGTACGGCCTGGATCAACGGCCATGCCGAGGTGTTGCCGCACTGCCCCTTCGGCGGCTGCAAGATGTCCGGCTTCGGGGTCGAATTCGGCCTGGAAGGCCTGCTCGAATACACCTCGCCGCAATTGCTCAACATCAACCTGTAGCGCGCCTCGGCCTCGTCCACGACGGCCCTGCTCCCGCCCCTGCGAGGGGCGCGGAACAGGGCCGCGCCGGGTACACCCGCCCCACGGGAAACATCGAAGACGCTTCCCGTGGATGCTCAGAACGGCACGATCAACAACAAGTGCGCGTAGGTGCTGCGGCTGCGGCTGCCGATCTGGGAACCGCCATTGGCGTCGCTGTTGTCGGGATCGTAGAAACCGATGACCGGGCTCACGATGAGGTTGTCACTGACCGTCCAGTTCGCGAAGAAATCGTACTCGTTGCCGTCGAGCGCGCCGCTGCCGCCGGCGGTGTCGCGGAACGAGAAGATGTTGAGGCCGACCTCGAGGTTTTCGCGCGGCATCGCACGCAGCCCGACGTAATGCACTTCGGCGTCGCTGTTGAACGGGCCGGCGAAGTTGGCCGCGACCTCGCCCTGAAACCAGGTGCCGTAGCCGCGGCTGAATCCGAAGAAGAGCGGATCGAAGCCTTCGTCGAAGCTGGAGAAGCGGTAGTTGATCGACGGGGTCCAGGTCACGTCGCCGAAGGTCCACCCCGCCTCGAGATACCAGGCATCGGCATCGCGGGCCGTATCGTCGCCCTGGTTCTGGTTGACGAACTCGGCCGACAGGAACAGGTTCTCCACCCCGGCATTGCCCTGGCCGCGCAGGCTCCAGGTGGTCTGACCATCGCGGTGGGTGAGACCGTCGGCGTGGGCGTCGTCGAGATCCAGCCCTTCGATGACGGTGGTGGCCAGCGTGCCCTTGGGGGTGACGTATTCGAGGTTGATACCGGCGAGTTCCATCCGCCCCTGCACGTTGTTGTCGGATTGCAGCCAGAACAGATCGGAACGCAGTCCATCGGCACCGCCCAGCCTCAGCACCGCGGTGCCGTCGAAGGCCTTGCGGGCCGCCAGCCAGTAGGCACCACCGCGATCGAGGTCGGAGCCGGCCACGCGGTCGATCGCGTCGCCGAAGTTGAGAGCATCGCCATTGATCAGGAATCCGTCGCCGATCGTCACGGACTGCCGCCCGAACGAGAAATCGACGCCGTCCTCGCCCAACGCCGGAAACAGGGTGCCCGAACGCCAGCCGAGATAGGCGTCTTCGACCGCGGTACGCCGCTCGTTGCCGGAGGTGAAGCCGCCCGCATCGCCATCCCCCCAGGTGCCGGAGCTCACCAGGCTGAAGCGCCCATGCAGCACGGCGCCGGCGTCGAGCGCCTTGACGCCGGTGAGCCCGTAGTTGATGAAACCCTCGCGCCAGCTCGCCCCCCCGCCCTCGGTCTTCGCGCCGAGGTTGTAGCTGCGCTGGCTGTCGAACAGCCCGAACATCGCGATGCCGTCGAAGCTCAGGCTGTCGCCGTCGTTCGCATACAGCTCGAACGCGGCGGCCGGTGCCGCCAGCAATGCCGCGGCCGCACCGGAGACGGCCAGTGCCAGCGCACAGGGCGCCAGCGTCTCGTTTCGCTTTCTCTTCATTGCACTCCCCCAAGGTATTCACTCCGGCGGCGCGATGACGATGCAGGCGCCGCAGTCTAACGCCAGCGTATTGCGCAGGTGTAAGACTCCATTGCGGCCAATGTGTCGACTTGTGAGAGGATGTGCATAGTTGTGCGCGTAATGGCGTTGGGATTACATTGGGTGCATCCTGACGCTGGACCATTGCCGCCCGCCGCTCGTTTTCTTCATGGAGATCACGAACCGTCCCATGCAACCCAAGCGCAACGCCTCGCTGCATCTGCGGTTATGGCTGGTCGTCGGCCTGGCCGTAATCCCGGTATTCCTGCTCGCGCTTTCCGACTACCGGGCCCGCCGCCTGGAGGCGGTCGCCAGCGTCGAGCGCGAGGTGGACCGGATGCTGGTGGTCGCGAGCCGCGAGGAACAGATCGCCCTCCGGAACGTGCAACTGGTGCTGGAGATCATGGCGCGCTCCGACAACATCGCCACGCTCGACTCGAGTGACTGTTCGGCCGCGGCGACACGCTTGCTGGCATCGTTCGACGACTATGCCAACCTGGGCGCGGCCCTGCCCGACGGCACGGTGTTCTGCAGCGCCTACCCCAGCCGCTCGAATACCAATGTCGGCGACCGCCAGTGGTTTCGCGAAGGCGTGCGGAGCACCTCAATGACTGCGGGCGAGTTCGTCATCGGGCGCATAACCGGCAGACCCGGCGTGCTTTTCTCATTGCCCCTGCGCAACGAAGGCGGAGGCTTGCGCGCCCTGCTGTTCGCATCGCTCAAGCTCGACTGGTTCGATCGCCTGGTGGCCGGCTTCCTGCTGCCCGAGCGCGCCGAAGCGAGCGTCATCTCCAAGAGCGGCGAGGTCTTGTCGCACTACCCGGACAACGGCCGCTGGCGCGGGCATACGCTGGCGCCGGAAACGCTCGCACGCTTCGTCGCAGCCGCCGATGGCCACCGTGACGTGGTCGAGATGGCCGGTCTGGACGGCAGCCGCCGGGTATATGGCGTGCTGCCGACCCGCTTCGCCGGCGAAACGATCATGATCGTGATCGGCGCGCCGCTGGAACACTCGCTGGCGCAGATCGACCAGGAATTCTGGATGCGCCTCGCCATACTGGCGGGGATTGCACTGATCTCGGTCCTGGGGGCGCGCTTCTACGTGCATCGCCTGATCGAAGTCTGGGCACGCCGGCTGCGCGACAAGGTCGGGCAGATCGCCAGCGGCAAGCTCGATACCCGGATCACCCGGTTTTCCTCGGTGCGCGACTTCGCGGCGGTCGAACACGGCATCAATGCCATGGCGAGCGAAATCGAGGCGCACCGCAGCCATCTCGAGACCCTGGTCGAGCACCGCACCCGCGAGCTGGTCGAGGCACGGCGTGCCGCCGAGGCTTCGACCCATGCGAAGAGCGCCTTTCTGGCCAACATGAGCCACGAGATCCGGACGCCGATGAACGCCATCATCGGCATGTGCCATCTGCTCAAGCGCTCGCCGCTGACGCCCGACCAGCTCGACAAGCTCGCCGGCATCACCAAGGCGTCCGGCCACCTCCTGAACGTGATCAACGACATCCTCGATCTGTCGCGGATCGAGGCCGGCAAGCTGACGCTGGTCGACATCCCCTACAGACCGGCGGACGAACTGCAGGCGGTGGCCACGCTGATCACCCAGACCGCGCGCCTGAAGGGGCTGGAAGTCACGGTCGACACCGCCGGCCTGCCGGTCGAGGTGAACGGCGACCCGACCCGGCTACGCCAGGCCGTGCTCAACTTCGCCGGCAACGCGGTCAAGTTCACCGACCATGGCCAGATCAGCCTGCGCGGCGAAACCATCGCCGCCGACGACAAGGGCTGGATGCTGCGGTTCTCGGTCAGCGACACCGGACCCGGCATTCCGCCCGAGGTCTTGCCGCGGCTCTTTTCCGCCTTCGAGCAAGCCGACGACAGCCTGACCCGCGAACACGGCGGCTCGGGACTGGGGCTGGCCATTTCGCGCAACCTGGCCGAGCTCATGGGCGGCGAGGCGGGGGTCGACAGCACCCTCGGACAGGGAAGCCGCTTCTGGATCACCGTGCGGGTCAGCCCGTCGTACGCCACCGGCGCCAGGACCACGCGCAAGAATGCAGAGGCCCGCCTGCGCGCGCGCCAGCCTCCGCCCAGGGTGTTGCTGGTCGAGGACAACGAGATCGGCCGAATGGTGGCCGTGAAGCTGCTCAAGCTTGCCGGCGTCGCGGTGGAGGCGGCAGTCGACGGCATCGAGGGCGTCGAGCGCGCGTCGCACGCCCGCTTCGACCTGATCCTGATGGATCTGCAGATGCCGCGCCTCGACGGACTCGCCGCGACTCGCCGGATTCGTACCCTGCCCGGACTCGCCGACATTCCGATACTCGCGATGACCGCCAACGTCTTCGAGCAGGACCGCGATGCCTGCATGGCCAGCGGCATGAACGATTTCATCGCCAAACCGGTAGAGCCGGAAACCCTTTACGCGGCGCTGCTCAGGTGGCTGCCGCCGGCGCCGACGGATGAGGACGACACGGACGACACGCCCAGCCCGCCCACGACGCGGCTCTCGGACCAAGCGATGTCGGCATTGCTGAACGCGCTCGGCACGGCCCTCGAGAGCGGCAACATCGAGGCGAACCTGCTGTTCAAGCGCGAACTCGAACCACTGCGGCAGCACTTTGGCGCGCGGCTCGCCGCGCTCGAGAAGGCCATGGCCGATTTCGATTTCGAGGCCGCCGCGAGCGCGCTCCGGACGCTGAGAGACCAAAACCAGGCACGCCGTTGACCGAAAGAAAAGTTAAAAGGTGCAAAATAGGCCTTCCAGAGCGCATAGACGCCCGAAGGACATGAGCGAGACAGTGGAACCGACCGACACGCAGCCCGAAGGCCCGTTGATCGCCGCCGACGGCACCCGCCCGCTGATCCTGGTGGTCGACGACGTGCCGGCGAACCTGACCCTGCTGGCCGAGATGCTGCACCGGGAAGGCGCGGACGTGCGGGCCGCGAACGCCGGTCCGGTCGCATTGCGCTACGCGGCGCTGGCCCCGCAGCCGGACCTGATCCTGCTCGACGTCATGATGCCCGGGATGGACGGCCATGCCGTGCTCGCGCAACTGCGGCAGGACCCGCTCACCGCCGACATCCCGGTGATATTCGTGACTGCGCTCGACGGCGAAGAGGACGAGCAGCGCGGACTGGACGAGGGCGCCGCCGACTACATCACCAAACCGATCAAGCTCCCGGTGCTGATCGCGAGAACCCGCGCGCAACTCGAGCTGGCCCGGGCGCGACGCCAACTGGCGGTGCACAAGGACTGGCTCGAACAGGAAGTCGTGCGCCGCACCCGCGAAAACGCCCAGCTCGAGATCCATCTCGGGCTGGCCTTCCAGGCCGCCGGGTTCGGCGTCTGGGAACATCATCACGACAGCGGACGCGTCCACTGGAACAAGGACTTGTGCGACCTCCTGGGCCGTGCCGAAGGGCCTCCGACGGTCGCCGGAATCGTGGCGCTGGTGATGCCCGAGGATCACGCGGCGCTCGCCAACAGTCTCGGCACCGCCGGCAAGCGAGGCGACGCGGTGTGCGTCAACGAATTCCGGATCCGGCACGGCGACGGCAGCTGGCGCTGGATCGAGTCGCGCAGCAGAGTGATCGAGCGCCGCCCGGACGGCGAGGCCCTGCGCACGATCGGGATCATGCTCGACATCGGCGCGCGCAAGACCGCCGAAGCCGAGCAACGCCTGACCCGTGCCGTCTTCACCGGCATCAACGACGGCGTCTGCATCACCGACGCCCGGCACCGCATCCTGTTCACCAACAAGGCCTTTACCCAGATCACCGGCTACCACCCCAACGAAGTCCTGGGTCAGGAGCCCAAGCTGCTCGTGCCGAGCGTGCACCGTGAGAGCTTCTACCGCGCCGTGCGCGAAAAGCTCGACGCCCACGGCAGCTGGCAGGGCGAAATCACCAACCGACGCAAGGACGGTTCGCTGGTCAGCGAGTGGCTCAGCATCTCATGCGTGCGCGACGATGCCGGCACACTCACCCACTATGTCGGGATCTTCAGCGACCTGTCCGAACGGATCGCCGCCGCCGAGCGGATTCAGCATCTGTCCAGCCACGACGCCCTCACCGAACTGCCCAACCGGAGCCTGTTCACCGACCGGCTGGAACAGGCGCTGGTGACCGCACGCCGCTTCGAGCGCAACACCGCGGTGATCCTGGTCGACCTCGATCGTTTCCGGCTGATCAACGACACGCTGGGTCCGCCGTCCGGCGACGAGGTGCTGGTCGAGTTCTCACGCCGGCTTGCGCTGCAGATGCGCGAGGGCGACACGGTGGGGCGCCTCGCCGGCGACGAGTTCGGCTTCGTAATGGCCAGCCTCGGGCAGGAACGCGATGCCTTCGCGCTCGCGCAGCGGTTGCAGGAGGCGATCGCGGTGCCGTTCGAAGTGGCCGGCCAGACCCTGATCATCACCGCCAGCATCGGGATCAGTGTGGCGCCGAAGAACGGCGACACCAGCATGGTGCTTTTCAAGAGCGCCGAAGCGGCCCTGCTGCGGGCCAAGCAGGGCGGGCGCAACACCTTCCGCTTCTACTCGCCCGAAATGGATGCCGACGCGGCCCGGCGCCTCGCACTCGAAACCGCGCTGCGCGAAGCCCTGAAACACCACGAACTGAGCGTGCATTACCAACCGCAGGTCAATCTCCAGAGCGGCCAGATGATCGGCATGGAGGCGTTGCTGCGCTGGCACAGCCCGATCTTCGGACGGGTGTCGCCAGCCGAATTCATCCCGATCGCCGAGGAGACCGGCCTGATCGTCCCGATCGGCGAATGGGCGCTGCGCACCGCTTGTCGCCAGACCCGCGACTGGCTGGACCTCGGGCTGATGCCGCTACGGGTCGCAGTCAACCTGTCCACCCGCCAGTTCCGCCAGGCCAACCTGATCACGGTGGTCAGCGACGCGCTGAACGACAGCGGCCTGCCGGCGGCCGCGCTGGAACTCGAGATCACCGAAAGCGCCTTCATCGACGACCTCGAAGAAGCGGTCGCCATCTGCCGCCGGCTCAAGGCGATCGGGGTGAAGCTGTCGCTCGACGACTTCGGCACCGGTTATTCGTCGCTGGCCTACGTCTCGCGCTTTCCGTTCGACAAGCTCAAGATCGACCAGGGCTTCGTGCGCGACATCGTCGAAAACCCGGTCAACGCCGCGATTGCGACCGCGGCCATCGTGATGGCCCGCAGCCTCGACCTGTCGGTGCTCGCCGAAGGGGTCGAGACCGAAGCGCAGGCGAGTTTTCTGCGCGCCCGTCATTGCGACGCGATGCAGGGCTACCTGTTCAGCCGCGCGGTATCCGACGACGAGTTCAGCCTGATGCTGACCGGCAACAAGCAGCTGCCGGTAGCCAAGATCGCACACGCAAACGGACGGACGCTGCTGCTGGTCGATGACGAGATCGGCATCCTGAACGCGCTGTCGCGCCTGTTGCGGCGCGAGGGCTACACGATTCTCACGACCTCGTCACCGGTCGAGGCCCTGGAGCTGCTCGCCCGGAACACGATCCAGGTGGTCATTTCGGACCAGCGCATGCCGGAGATGTCCGGCACCGAGTTCCTGTCGCGGGTGCGCATGTTGCACCCCGACACGATCCGGATCGTACTCACCGGTTACACCGATCTCGAATCAGTCACCGGGGCGATCAATCGCGGGGCGATCTACAAGTTCCTGACCAAGCCCTGGGACGACGATCAATTGCGCGAACTGATCCGCGAAGCCTTCCGGATCGCCAATGCCGGCCCCGCGAGCATCATGCCGCCGGGCCCGGACAGCGTGCCGTGACACCGTTCGCCCGCAGCTTCGCCCGCCTCTTTGTACCGCTGGCGGTTGCGATCCTGCTCGGCAAGCACATCCACTCCGAATTCCGGGCGCGCATCGAGCGCGAGCGCATCGTGGTCAACGAAACCCTCGGCGTCGGGCTGGCCAGCGGCGTGCTCAACCGCCGGCTGCAGGTGGTGGTCAGCGATCTGCTCGCGCTGGCCGGCAGCAGCGACCTGCATGCGCTCGCGAACCATCCCGATCCGGCCGCACGCACGCGCGTCATTGACGATTTCATCGCGTTTTCACGCGCCAAACCAGCGTACGACCGGGTGCGCTGGATCGGCCGCGACGGATACGAGGTCGCCCGCGTCGACCACCAGGACGGCACGCCCGCAGACGTCGATCGGGCACCGCCCGCATACCTAGGCGATCGCTACTACTTCACCGAGACGATGGCGCTAGCCCCGCAGGAAATCTTCGTGTCGGCACTCGATCTGAGCATCGAACACGGCGAGCTCGAGCAACCGTACAAGCCGATGCTGCGCGTCGCGACCCCGGTTGCCGGCAACGGCAACGAAACGCTCGGCACCCTGGTGCTCAACTATCGGGCGAACGACATGCTCGACCTGGTCAGAACGGTGAGCACGCCGGCGTCGAAGCACCTCGCGGTGGTCAATCAGGACGGCTATTACGTGCTCGCGCCCGACCGGGCCGACGAATGGGGTTTCATGCTCGAGCGCAGCGAGGCGACGCTCGCGCACCGGCATCCGTCGAGCTGGGCACGCATGCTGGCGGCCGGCAAGGGGCAGTTCGAGGACGCGGACGGGCTGTGGACGTTCGAAACCGTCCATCCGCTGCGCGCCGCGCGCGCCGGCCGTGGCCCCGCGCCGGATCCCGGGCCGGAACCGCACGCTGGCGCGGGCCCCGCTGCGGCGGCGGGACAGGACTACCGCTGGATCGTCGTCAACCACCTGAACCCGGCTCAATTGCAGGCCCTGCAGCAAGACGTGCATCCGCTGCAGTGGGTCATCGTGATCGCCCTGCTGGGCGGCTCGGCCGTCGCCAGCGGCCTGCTCGCGCGTGTCCGGGTGCGGGAATCCGACCTCGAGAGCCGGCTGCGAATCTACTTCGAACGCAGCACGGTCGGCATGGCGGTGGTCAACCCCGACGGAGCTTGGCGGATCGTGAACCCGGCGCTGTGCAACATCATGGGCTACGACGAACCCAGGCTGCTGTCGATGCATGCCCGGGACCTGGCGCATCCGGACGACGATGCGATCTCGAGCGACAGCCGCTACCAGCGGGTGCAGCGCGGCGAGCTCGACAACTTCGCACTGACGAAGCGCTTCATCCGCGGCGACGGCCGCACCATCGACGCGCGGGTCACCGTGCAGGCCGTGCGCGACGGCGCCGGCGCGGTCGATTCGTATCTGGCGATGTTCGAGGACATCACCGCCCGGCTGGCCACCGAACAGGCCCTGCATGCCAGCGAGGAGCGAATCCGCCTGCTGGGCGACAACCTGCCCGACAGCTACATTTACCAGAGCACCGTCGGTGCGGACGGCCAGCGCCGCTTCGTTTACCTGAGCTCGGGGCTCACCCGCATCCAGGGGCTGAACCCGGACGACGTGATCGCCAACCCCGAGCTGATGATGGAAAACACCGACCCGGCGCAGGCCGGCGAACTGCGGGCGCGCCAGCTCGAGAGCCAGCTCACGCTGCGCGACTTCTCGATGGAGCTGCGGGTACGCCTCGCCGACGGTAGCTGGGGCTGGGTGCTGGTGCGCTCGCGCCCGCGCCGACTCGACGACGGCAGCATTCTGTGGGACGGCGTCGCCACCAACATCACCGCCTGGCGCCACGCCCAGGCCTTGCTCGACCTGCAGAAGCGGCGCGCCGAGGCACTGCTCGAACTGCCGCGGCACAGCAAGCGGCTGAGCGAGCGTGCCTTCATGCAGCATGCGCTCGGCCTGATCGCGCGCATGACCGACAGCCCGGTCGCGTTCCTGCATTGCGTCGACGACGACGGCGAAGCGGTCGAGCCGGTCGTATGGGCGGCCGCCCCTGCCGACGGTGCCACCCCGGTCGGTGATGCCGGACCATGGGCCGCGGCCGGCCGCACCCGCGCACCGCTCGTGATCAACGAGCGCGCAGGCGCGCCCGGCAGGCAGGAAACGCCGGACGGGCCATCCGGCCCGCAACGCCTGATCGGCGTTCCGGTTGTCGACGACGGCCGGCTCAGGCTCATGACCGGTGTCGGCGACAAACACGCGCCCTATGACGAGACCGATGTCGAGACCATCCAGCTGATCGCCAGCGAAACCTGGCGCATCCTGCGCCAGCGGCGCTCGGACGAAGCGCTGCAGATCGCCAACCAGGTCGTGGGCGCCAGCCCGGTGGTGTGCTGTCGCCTGCGCGCGGTGGCGGGATGGCCGGTCGTATACGTATCCGACAACGTGGCGCGCTGGGGCTACCGGGTCGACGACCTGATGCGCGGCCAGCCCTCGTTCAGCCAGATCGTCCACCCGGGCGATCTGGCCCGGGTCATCGGCGAAGTGTCCCGCTTCACCGCCGCCGGACGCGACGCCTACGACCAGGAGTTCCGCTTGTTGACCGCCGACGGCGGTGAGCTGTGGGTATTGGGGCGCACCACGGTGCAGCGCGACCGGAGCGGCGCGGTCGAGTTTTACGACGGGATGTTCACCGACATCAGCGAGCGCCGACGCCAGGAGCAGGATCTCGCCGCCAACCTCGAAACCCAACTCGCGCTCAACAAGCGCCTCGAAGAAGCCCACGACCAGCTGCTGCAGTCCGAGAAACTGGCTTCGATCGGCCAGTTGGCCGCAGGGGTCGCACATGAGCTGAACAACCCGATCGGCTTCGTAAACTCGAACCTCGGCACGCTCGACCGCTACCTGGCCGATATCATGCGCGTCGTCGACGCCTACGACCGAGCCGCCGCGGCCCGGGGCGATCCGACCGAGGGACTGGCGGCGGTCGCGCGGCTGAAGGCGGCGTGCGACTTCGACTTCATCCGCGACGATATCAAGCCATTGATGGCGGACTCCCGCGACGGCATCGCGCGCGTGAGCCGGATCGTCCGGGATCTGAAGAGCTTCTCGCATAGCAGCGAACAGGAGTGGGGCTGGGCCGACCTCCACGCCGGCATCGAATCGACCCTCAACATCGTGCGCAACGAGCTCAAGTACAAGTGCGAACTCGTCCGGGACTTCGGCGACCTGCCCGAGATCTGGTGCATCGCATCGCAGTTGAATCAGGTTTTCATGAATCTGCTGGTCAATGCCGGCCAGGCCATCGAAACGAGCGGCACCATCACGATCCGAACCCGCTGCGCTACCAATGATGGCGAGGTCCGGATCGAGATTGCCGACACCGGCCAGGGCATCGCCGCGCAAAACCTGTCGCGTATATTCGATCCGTTCTTCACCACCAAGCGCATCGGCACCGGGACCGGTCTCGGCTTGTCGCTTTCGTACGGCATCGTCCAGCGCCATCGCGGCCGCATCGAGGTCGAAAGCGAGGTCGGCAAGGGATCGCTGTTCAGGGTCTGCCTGCCGATCAAGCCGGCTGAAGCCGAACCGGCCTCGCCCCCGGGCGCCTGAGCGCTCCGCTGCGCAGGACGCCGGCTAGTAGCCGCGCGCCAGGCTCACCACGCCGCTGACCGGCTGGCCGCGCTCCAGCGCTCGGATCTTGGCGACGATCTGCGCCACACCGTCGTCGATCAGGGTCGCGGCGGACACGTGCGGCGTGACCCGGATGCGCGGATGGCGCCAGAACGGATGGTCGGCCGGCAAGGGTTCCTCGCGAAACACGTCCAGCACCGCGCATTCGAGCCGCCCGCACGCCAGCGCCGCGATGAGGTCGGCTTCGACCAGGTGCGCCCCGCGCGCGACGTTGACCAGGCAGGCGCCCGGGGCAAGCCGCTCGAACAAGGGCGTGCCGAGAATGCCCTCGGTTGCGGGCGTGTGCGGCAGAAGATTGACCAGGGCGTGCAAGCCATCGGCGAATGGCGCCAGTGCCGCGTCACCGGCAAAGCTGGTCACGCCGGCGAGCGCCTTCGGGCTGCGGCTCCAGGCGCGCACGCGAAAGCCCAAGCCGGCCAGTGCCCGCGCTACCGCGGCGCCCAGCGTGCCGGCGCCCAGCACCCCCACCGCATACGCCGGCAGCGCGCGCGGCGGCAAGGGCGCCCACCGGGCCTGCGCCTGGCTGTCGGCATAGGCATCGATGCGGCGGAAATGATGCAGGACGGCATGCACCACGTAATGCGTCATCTGCGTGGCCATGCCGGCATCTTCGAGCCGGATCAGCTTCACCGCGTGCGGCAGCAGGCCGGGATGGCGCGCGAGAAATGCCAGCACCGCATCCACCCCCGCACCGAGGTTGAACACCGCCTTGAGCCCGGCGCGTGCGCGCAGCACCTCGGCCGGCGGCTTCCACACGAGCGCGTAGTCGGCGCCCCCGTCGTCGCCCGGGCGCCACGCCCTCACCCGCGCGTCGGGCAAGGCCGAGCGCAGCGCCGCCAGCCAGGCGGACTCGTCGTCGGCCGGGCTATGGAAGAGTATGTCCATGGTCCTCGTACCCGCCCTGGTTCAGGGAAACGCGCAACTCAGCGCCCACATCTCGTCCTTGTGCTTTCGCCGCTGCTCGGCAAGCCGCGTAGTGCTCCGCACCCGCGCCCGGGCGTCGATCCGGTCGATCGCGCGCTGATGCCGATCACAAGCCTCCGCCTTCGCGAGGGCCGCGGCCTCGGCATCCTCCGCGGCCCGCCCGACCCGCCGGGCCGAATCGGGTGTCGCGGCCGCAGCCGGGCGCGGGCGCCCGCGCTGGGGATCGACCACGGTGAAGCTCCCGCCGGTGAGCCCGGATTCGGTCGCCGGATCTTCGCACGGCTCGGCCTGGTAGAGGGTACGTCCACCGACATCGCAACGAAAGACGCCCGACGGCGCCCCCCACGCCCGGTGCTCCAGACACGCCGCCGCACCGGCGACCACCACCATCAAACCCAGCACGCGCGCATTCCGCATGGCCACCCCCGCAGTCGATGACTTCAGGATAGCACCAAAGCATAGACATTCCGACCGCTGGCCACGCTTGGCGGCCAGGCACGCCCTCATCGTCGCTCAGGATGCGAACAGACCGCGAATCCACGACCAGCGGCTCACCACCAGCGCCAGGAAGATCAATCCGCAGCCGAGAAACTGCAGCATGCTCATCGACTCGCCGAACCACCATGCGGCCACGATCGCGGTCCACATCGGCTCCAGCATCAGGATCACCGCGGCATGGCTGGGGGTCGTCATGCCCTGGGCGTGCAATTGCACGATGAAGCGCGCCGTCGTGCCCAGCAGCGCGCTGGCCAGGGCCCAACCCAGGACCGGCGTCGCGACACGGTCCGGCCATGCTTCGAACGCCCACGACAGCGGCAGGATCAGCACCGCTACCATCGTGAGCTGCACCGTACCCAGCGCCAGCACCGGCACCTGCCGGACCACGTGCGAGTTGGTGACGAAAACCAGCGCAAAGGCCAGCGCCGCGGCGAAAAACCACCACTGCCCGGGTTCGACCCGAAAGCCATGCTCCAGCGACAGGCAGGCAAAACCCAGCAGCGCCATCGGAATCGCAACCCAGGTGCTGCGCGGCGGGGTATCGCCGAACAGAAAGCGCGCCAGCACCGGCACCAGCACGATGCCCAGGCTGCTGATGAACGCGCCCTCGCCCAGATGTTTGGCGCTGGCCAGACCCATGATCCAGAAACCCATCGCCACCGCGAACAAGGCCCCCACCAGCAATGACCGCAGCCAGCCGCGCCCCGGCAGCAGCACCAGCTGGCGCCAGCCGAACACCGCGAGCAACATGCCCGCGAGCAGAAAGCGCACCCCGATGAACAGCAGCGGTGGCAGGCCGGCCAGCGCCTCCTTCGAGAAAATCCATCCTGCTGCGGCCAGCAAGGTCACCAGCAGCAACAGCAGGTCGGCCCTGAGGTGACTATCTCCCGATCGCATTCAACCACCGCAAACGCACGACCCTCATTGGCGCACGCACTGGAGCTGGCCCGAACCGACCACCACCGCGCATGCCAGCGCCCCGCAGTGGCAATGCTTGATGATCACCGGCGCCTTTTCGCTACCGATGTTGATGCCCGGCGAGCACACGCACTCCTGCGGCTGCGGGCTGGGCTGAGCCAGGGCCAGCGACCCGGCGAGCAGCCCCCCCGACACCACCGCGACCCAAGCCACCAGAGCCGGCCCCTTTCGAATCGAACGCATGATCGTCTCCTCGTCATCTCTCTTCAACCCGCCCCGCGGGCCCGACCCCTGCCCGCTACCCGCCGCGCCGCATCGCCCGCCAACCCGACGGCCAAGCATCGCACGATTCTCCGGCCGGAGCCACCGCGCCAGGCCGTAGCACCGATGCGCACCACGTCGATGGCGATGATCGTGAGGCAGTGCACGTACTTCATGAAATCCATATGGAATCATCAAACCCGCACTGTATAGTCACTAATCATCGAATCACCACTGCGGGTGTTCCCGTGAGCCAGACCGATCGCATCGCCCGTATTCGCGCGCTTCTCACCAGCCGCCGCAGCATCAGCCGCCAGACCCTGCTCGAGCACCTCGAAGTATCGGTCGCCACCCTGAAACGCGACCTCGAATTCCTGCGCAGCAACCTCAACATGCCGATCAGCTGGAATCGCGACCTCGGCGGCTACCAGCTCGCACCGGACCAGACCAGCGGCGCCCAGATCGAACTGCCCGGCATGTGGTTCTCCGACAAGGAAATCCACGCCCTGCTGACAATGCAACACCTGCTGGCCAACCTCGACCCCGGCGGCATTCTCGCCCCCCATGTCGCGCCCCTGGTCGAGCGCCTGAACAAGCTGCTCGGCGCGGCCGACAACCCCACCGAAGAAATCCGCAAGCGCGTGCTCATCGTCGGCATCGGCAAACGCAGCATGAAGCTCGCTCATTTCGAAAGCATCGGCTCGGCGCTGCTGCGGCGCAAGCGCCTCGCCATCCGGTACTACGCCCGTGGCCGCGATCAGGAGTCCGAGCGCGAGATCTCGCCGCAGCGGCTCGTCCACTATCGCGAAAACTGGTATCTCGACGCCTGGTGCCACCTGCGCGGCGCGCTGCGCAACTTCGCCGTCGACAGCATCCGCCGGGTCGAACTGCTCGAACGCACCGCCCGGGAAGTTCCCGGCCACACCCTCGACACTATTCTCGGCCCGGGCTACGGCATCTTCGCCGGCACCGAACTGCACTTGGCCCGCCTGCGCTTCAGCCCCGAGCGCGCCCGCTGGGTCGCCGCCGAACACTGGCATCCCGACCAGCGCGGCAGCTTCGACCGCGACGGCAGCTACGTGCTGGAAGTGCCCTATGCGGACCACCGCGAGTTGCTGATGGATGTGCTCAAGCACGGACGGCATTGCCAGGTGCTGGGGCCGCAAGGCCTGCGGGAGGCGGTCAAGAATGAAGTCCTGTTGATGCACAGGGCGACGGAATCCGAATGAGGTCGCTCAGCCGGTGACCCCGAGGGGGCGGATCATCGGGAACACCCCTTGTTCCCAACGGAGATCGATAAGCATGGACACGATATCGGCATCGGACCTCAAGACCATCTTGCATTCGAAGCGCGCGAACCTCTACTACATCGAGCACTGCCGCGTGCTCGTAAATGGCGGGCGAGTCGAATACGTCACCGACGAGGGCGCGCGCTCTTCCTACTGGAACATCCCGATCGCCAACACCACCACCGTCCTGCTCGGCACCGGCACATCGATCACCCAGGCGGCGATGCGCGAACTGGCCAAGGCGGGCGTTCTGATGGGTTTCTGCGGTGGTGGCGGCACACCGCTGTTCTCCGCGAATGAGGTGGATTTCGAGGTCGCCTGGTTCTCGCCGCAAAGCGAATACCGCCCCACCGAGTATCTGCAGTCGTGGGTGCGCTTCTGGTTCGACGACGCACTGCGGCTGAGCGCGGCCAAGGCGATGCAACAGGCCCGCCTGGCGCGAATCGCCGCATCCTGGACCGGCAACCGGGCGCTTGCCGATGGAGGCTTCACCGTGCCGCGCGAACGCCTGGAAGCCGCACTCGAAGCCTCGCGACGAGCCATCCGCACGGCGCCCGACAACGCCGCCCTGCTCACCGAAGAGGCACGCCTTACCAAAACGCTGTTCAGGCTCGCCTGCGACGCCACCGACTATGGAGCGTTCACGCGCGCAAAAGGGGGTTCCGGCAGCGACCCGGCCAACCGCTTTCTCGACCACGGCAACTATCTCGCCTACGGCCTGGGCGCGACCGCCACCTGGGTGCTCGGTCTGCCGCACGGCCTCGCGGTGCTGCACGGCAAGACCCGCCGCGGCGGGCTGGTGTTCGACGCCGCCGACCTGGTCAAGGATGCGGTGATCCTGCCGCAGGCCTTCGTCTCTGCCATGCGCGGCGACAGTGAGCAGGAGTTCCGCCAGAGCTGCATCGAGATGCTGGTGCAGACCGAGTCGCTGGACTTCATGATCGACACGTTGAAAGCCGTCGCCACCGAGACGGGGAAGCGTGCCGCATGAACGTGCTGCTGATCTCCCAATGCACCAAGAACGCGCTCACCGAGACCCGGCGCATCCTCGACCAGTTCGCCGAACGCCGCGGCGACCGTACCTGGCAGACGCCGATCACCCAGGCCGGGCTCGACACCCTGCGCAAACTGCTGAAAAAGACCGCGCGCAAGAACACTGCCGTGGCCTGCCACTGGATACGCGGCAAAGACCACAGCGAACTGCTGTGGATCGTCGGCAATGCCAGTCAGTTCAACGAACAGGGCGCGGTACCGACCAACCGCACGCGCCGCAATGTGCTGCGCAGAAACGACGAGAACGACTGGCACACGGGGGAGGACATCAAGCTGCTCGCGCAGCTGGCAGCCTTGCTGCACGATTTGGGCAAGGCCAGCGTGGCCTTCCAGGCGCGTTTGCGCGGGCAGGTGCGGGACAAAAACCTGTTTCGCCACGAATGGGTTTCGCTGCGGCTGTTTCTGGCCTTCGTCGGCGCGGACGCCGACCCCGTCTGGCTGCGGCGGCTGGCCGAGCCGGGCAAGGCGGACGACGCCAGCTGGCTCGACCCCGCCCGCTACCGGCGCGACGGCCTGGACGCCGACGCTGCACCGCCCTTCAACAACCTGCCGCCGCTCGCCGCCGCCATCGGCTGGCTGATCCTGACCCATCACCGCCTGCCGGTCTTGCCCGTGCACGATGCCATCAGCGGCCAGCAGGCGCCACTCGGCAGAAAATCCCCGACCTTCAACCCGTCGCAACTGCCCCGTCTGCTGGAAGCCATCGGGCACGACTGGAACGAGATCGCCCAGCCCGCGACGCAAGCCGAGGTCGAAGCCTACTGGCATTTCGCCGACCCGCTACCGGTCCAGTTGCCCAAATGGCGTACTCAGGCCACGAAACTCGCCACCCGCCTGCTGGCCCTGTGCGACAAACCGGGCAAAGGCGACTGGCCGGACAACCCCTACGTCATGCATCTGGCACGCCTGAGCCTGATGCTGGCCGACCACCACTACTCCGCCCTGCCGCCCGACTCGACCGAGCGCGTGAAGGGCGACACCGGCTATCGCCTGTATGCGAATACCGACAATGACGGCCGCCTCAAACAACCGCTGGACGAACACCTGCTCGGCGTCGCCCGGCTGGCCGGCAGCGTCAGCCATGATCTGCCCGGTTTCGAGCGTCACCTACCGCGGCTGGCGCGGCATCGGGGCTTGCAGAAACGCAGCGCCGACGCACGCTTCCGCTGGCAGGACAAGGCCGCCGATGCCACGGTCGTGCTGCGCGAAGCGGCACGGGCGCACGGTGCCTTCATCGTCAACATGGCCTCCACCGGCTGCGGCAAGACGCTCGCCAATGCCCGCATCCTCCATGCCCTGGCCGATCCGCAGCAGGGCATGCGCGCCACCTTCGCCCTGGGCCTGCGCACCCTGACCCTGCAGACCGGCCGCAGCTACCGCAAAGACCTGCACCTGGGCGAGGACGAACTGGCCATTCGCGTGGGCGGCAGCGCCAGCCGCACGCTGTTCGAGCACTACGAACAGCAAGCCGAGTCGCACGGTTCGGCTTCGGTGCAAGCGCTGATCGAGGAGGACGACCATGTTCTCTACGAAGGGCAATCCGAAGGCCACGGCCTGCTCTCGCGGGTGATGGCGGACGAACGCATCCGCGCGCTGCTGGCGGCGCCGATACTGGTGTGCACCGTCGATCACCTGACGCCGGCCACCGAAGCACAGCGTGCCGGACGCCAGATCGCGCCGATGCTGCGGCTGATGAGCAGCGATCTGGTGCTCGACGAACTCGACGACTTCGACCTCGCCGACCTGCCGGCACTGACCCGCCTGGTGCACTGGGCCGGCCTGTTCGGCAGCCGCGTACTGCTGTCTTCGGCCACACTGCCGCCGGCGTTGGTCGACGGCCTGTTCCAGGCCTACCGCGCCGGCCGTCTCCACTATCGACGCAACCGCGGTCCGGATGGCGGCCAGGAGCGTGCTCCGGAAATCGCCTGCCTGTGGACGGACGAGTTCGGCGTGCACACGGCCTGCTGCAGCGACGCCCCGGCCCATTCCCGGGCGCATCAGGATTTCGTCCAGCGCCGTGTGGAGGCGCTCGGCCGCGCCGTCGCGCGGGACGGCCCGAGGCGTTGCGGCGAGTTGCTGCCACTGCGCATCGAGGCCAAACAGGAGCAAGCCGTGCGCCGCGCCTTTGCCGCCGAACTGCGTAGCGCCATCCTCCTGGCACACGACCGCCATGCCGAAACCTGCCCGCACAGCGGCAAGCAGGTCAGCTTCGGGCTGGTGCGCATGGCCAACATCGAACCCTTGTTCGACGTGGCGCAGGAACTGCTGCACCTGGGCGCGCCGGAGGGCTACCGCATTCACCTGTGCGTCTACCATGCGCGCTTCCCGATGCTGCAACGCTCGGCCATCGAACGCCGGCTGGACACTTGCCTCGACCGCCGCGATCCCACCGCTGTTTACCAACGGGCCGAAATCCGCCGGGCCATCGACGCCAGCGCGGAACCCAACCACTTGTTCGTCGTACTCGCCTCTCCCGTATGCGAAGTAGGTAGGGACTGGGACGCCGACTGGGCGGTGGCCGAACCCTCGTCGATGCGCGCCATCATCCAGCTCGCCGGCCGTGTCCAGCGCCATCGCAACCGGCCTTGCCAGACGCCGAACATCCTAATCTTCGATACCAATCTGCGTCATTTCTCGACGGATCGAGGACATGATGGCCACCCGCAGGCCGCCTTCGTGCGTCCCGGCTTCGAGGACGAACGCGGCCTGGCCGACGCCCCGTGCCGCCTTGTCAGCCATCGTCTCGGCGCCCTGCTGCGCGAAGACGAATACCGGGCCATCACCGCCCGCCCGCGCATCCAACCGCGTCCGCAACAGCACTGGCAGCCCAAACGCAGCCTGGTCGACCTTGAGCACGCCCGGCTCGCCGCGCAAATGCTGCCCAAGCCCCGCGACACGCAAGGCCAGCCCCCGCCCCGAGGCGTCAAACCCCAGCACTTCGATCTGGACGCCGCCTGCACCTGGCAGTTTCCCCGAGCCGCACTGACCTGGGCGCTACCGCAGCAGCAAGCCTTCCGCGACGACCCTGTCCGCGACTGCGAAGTGCTGTTCCTGCCCGACGAGGACGAAGAACGCCTGCTGCTGCACGCCATCCACGAGGAAGCCCGCCATGGCAGACCGGCGATCTACACCAGCGCCGAAAGCCGCATCGAACGGCTACAACTTACCTTCGGCCCGCGCATCGGCATCTGGGGCGAGGACGATCTGATGGACCTGCTGCGCGAACAGGCCGACGCGCACGATCTGTCGCTGCGGCGCTGTGCGGAGCGTTTTACCACGGTCAGCGTGCCCGACAGTGCCCAAGGCTGGCGGTATTGCCCGATGCTGGGGTTTGGAAAAAAGCAATAGAGCAAATCATCAATCATACAAACAGGAGTGTGGCATGCAGGAATCCGAAGAACGAAAGCGATGCTTTCAGCAAACCATCAGCGCCTTCATCGCAGAACGCCGAGACGTCAAACTCAAGGGCCTGAGCGACGAAGCTGCCGCGCACACCGCCGCCAAATACGACTACCACGAGTGGCTGGCCGATGCCGCGCGGCGGGTCGCTCAGATCCAGGCGGTGACCCACGTGCTCAAGGCCACCCACCCTGACGCTCGCGGCACCAATCTCCACGTCGTGCCAAACAGCCTGCCCCGGCATGCCGAAATCGGCACCCACTTGTTAAGTGACAACTTCGCCGATGACATCGTCGGCAACGCAGCCGCGCTGGACGTCTATAAATTTCTCAAGCTGGAAGTCGAAAGCCGCCGCCTGCTCGACTGGCTACAGGCCGACGACGCCGATCTGCTGCGCGCCCTGCACGAAGACGCTGCCACCGCCGACCAATGGGCTGCCGCCTTCAAGAGGCTGGTCCGCTCCCCTGCTGCCCTGGCGTCCCACGGTCTGGCCAAACAGGTCTATTGGTGCATGTCCGGCAAGCCAGCCGATGATGGCGGCTTCCACCTGCTGCAGCCACTGTTCTCCAGCAGCCTCGCCCATGCCATGCATCAGGAGATCAACGACGTGCGCTTCGGCGAGGCCAACAAGGCCGCGCGCCAGGCCCGGCGCGACAAAAAGGCGCACGACGCGCCCTATCGCGACTACCGCAACCTGGCGATCCGCAAGCTCGGCGGCACCAAACCGCAGAATATCAGCCAGTTGAACAGCGAGCGCGGCGGGCTCAACTACCTGCTGTCCTCGCTGCCACCGCGCTGGGATCAGGAACGGCCCCGGCAATTCCTGTTCATCGACTCGGCCCTGGCACACTTCCGCCGCTTCGAAGGCGTCGGCGAGTTGCTCGATGCCCTGCTGGCGCTGCTGGAAAGCAGGCCCGCACCGACGCTCGACACCCGCCTCAAGCGCGAACGCATCGAACGCGCCCTGGGTCAGTCCTTGGCCGCTTTCGGCCTCGCCAGCCGGCAACTGCTCCAGCCGGGCTGGACACGCGACCCGGACTGCCGCCTGCCGCTGTGCGAACAGCTCTGGCTCGACCCCGAGCGTGCCGAATTGCCTCCCCGGAAGGATGCGGAGCACGAGCAGGAAGACGAAGCATTCAACGCGGCATTGGAGTGGAAAGACTGGCCGGACCAGGTGGCGCACCGCTTCGGCAACTGGCTCAACGCCATCCTGCTACAGCACGGCCTGCCCGTGGGTGACGCAGAACATGCCCATTGGGCGCGCCAGGCGCTCATCGACGCCGAATGGCCGGCGCCGATGCAGTGCCGCGCCGTTGCCGGCGACGCGGGCCAGGAGGCAGCGCATGGCTGAATGCCCTCACTTCGAGCATCTATTGGTGCTGCCGCGCCTGCGGGTACAGAACGCCAACGCCATCTCCAGCCCGCTCACCCACGGTTTTCCCTCGATCACCGCGTTGTTGGGCTTGATGTGGGCACTGGAACGCAAAACGCAGGCGGCCGGACTGGACCTCCAGTTCAATGCCGTCGGCGTCATCGCCCACGACCACCAGGAACAGGTGACCGATGGCGGCTTCGTCCGCAGCTTCCGCCTGACCCGCAATCCGCTCGACAAGGACAGCAGCACTGCCGCCATTGTGGAAGAAGGGCGCATCCACCTGGACATCAGCCTGGTCTTCGCCGTGCAGAGCCAGGCACTGCTCGATGCGCAGGCGGCCCCCGCCGTCGCCGCTCAGGTACGCAATGTGGTGGCGGCGATGCGCATCGCCGGCGGTAGCGTCATCGAGTCACCCGCGCCACGCGGCCGGCAGCGCCCCTACGTGGTGTCTCTGACCGGCGACGCCGAGGACCGGGAAAAGCTGTTCAACCAGCTCAAGCTGCGTCTGCTGCCCGGTTTCGCACTGGTGGAGCGCAGCGATTTGCTCGAACAGCGTCACCACGACATGCAGGTGCAGCACCCGGCGCCTACGCGTCTGGACGCCTGGCTGTCGCTGTCGCGCATCAACTGGCATTGGCGGGACGGCCAATGGCGGCACGACCGCCAGCAACTCGGCTGGATCGTCCCGATCCCGCTCGGCTACGGCGCCCTGGGCGAGTTGCAGCCCGCAGGCAGCGTGGCCAACGCCCGCGACCGCGATACGCCGTTCCGCTTCGCCGAAAGCCTGTATGGCATCGGCCAGTGGCTCAGCCCGCACCGCCTACACAGCCCACAACAACTGCTCTGGTATGCCGACAGCTGCCCCGAAAACGGGCTCTACCGCTGCCGCAACGACTACCGGCCGACACCGGCGCATGAATTCGACTTCAACTGATCGCCCTCAAGGAATTTCATCATGACCACCAATACCCCGCTCAAGACCGCCTCCGTGCTCGCCTTCGAACGCAAGCTCGACCCATCCGACGCCCTGTTCTTCTCCGGCAACTGGGACGCTCGCGATGCCACCACCGGCTGGCAGCCCGTGAGGATCCGCGAAAAATCCGTGCGCGGCACGGCGTCACATCGATCCAAAACAAAAGGTGGGGCGGACCCCGCCAAGCTGGATATGAAGTTTGAATCCCCCAATCCTCAAATCGTGGATGTAGCCACTTTGCCATTGGATGCCGACACGCTGAAGGTTCGGTTCACCCTGCGCGTGCTCGGCGGCACTGGCGAACCTTCCGCCTGCAACGACGCCGACTACCGCAAAAAACTCATCGCCACCGTGCAAGGCTACGTCCAGCAGTACGGCTTTGGCGAACTGGCCCGCCGCTACGCCGCCAACCTCGCCAACGGCCGCTTTCTGTGGCGCAACCGCATCGGCGCCGAACAGGTGGAAGTAAATATCGTGCATCTACGGGACGGCCAAGCTGCAGCGCAATGGGCCTTCCAAGCGCTCGACCATTCACCGCGCGCCCTCACCGCGCCGCAGGCCGAAGCCGGCGACGTCGCCACGCTGGCCGCGCTGATCGAATCCGGCCTCGCCGGCACCGCGCATGTGCTGCTTGAAATCACCGCCTTCGTGCGCATCGGCGCCGGGCAGGAAGTCTTCCCTTCGCAAGAACTGATCCTCGACCGCGGGCGCGGCGACAAGAGCAAGACGCTCTACGCCGTCGGCGACAAGGAACGAGCCATTGCCGCGATCCACTCGCAGAAAATCGGCAACGCCGTGCGCACCATCGACACCTGGTACCCCGGCGCCGACGAAAACGGCCCCATCGCGGTGGAGCCCTACGGTTCGGTCACCACCCAGGGCAAGGCCTATCGCCAGCCCAAGGAGAAGCTGGATTTCTACAACCTCTTCGACAACTGGGTCGTCAAGGACAAGGCCCCGGCGCCGGAACAACAACATTTCATCATCGCCACGCTGATTCGCGGCGGCGTATTCGGCGACGCGGACAAGGCTTGAACCATGGCGCCCATAGACCATTACCTCGAGCTGAAGCTGCTGCCCGACCCGGAATTCCCCGCCCCACAACTGATGAACGCGCTGTTCGCCAAGCTGCATCGCGGCCTGCACGACCTGCGCCGCAACGACGTAGGTGTGAGCTTTCCGGACGTCGAGCAGGCCAGGCACGGCCTCGGCGCCCGCCTGCGCCTGCACGGCAGCGCCGAGGCATTGGCACGGTTGATGGCATTGAACTGGCTGACCGGCATGCGCGACCACCTCGACATCGGTGAGGTCGCCCCGGTTCCGCCACAGGCGAAACACCGCTGCGTCAGCCGCGTGCAAGTCGACAGCAACCCCGAGCGACTGCGGCGACGGCTGATGAAGCGCCACGGCCTCGACGCCGAAGCGGCCCAGGCACGGATTCCGGACAACGCCGCCCAACGCTGCGCCCTGCCTTTCGTCAGCCTACGCAGCAACGGCAGCGGCGAACATTTCCGCCTGTTCATCCGCCACGGCCCGCTGCTGGACACCGCCCAGCCCGGCCCCTTCGGCGCCTACGGCCTAAGCACCACCACGACCGTGCGATGGTTCTAACCCTTTTTTGCAAGGCGTTTACAATCATTTTTTAATCAATGGTTTAAATTGATGCACGGGAAAAGATCGGGCGCACTGAATTGGGCAGCTTTTCTTTAACAAATAGAGACTTGTCGTGTAGAAGCGCTACTTCACTGCCGTACAGGCAGCTCAGAAAAGTAGCCGCCCTGGCTGACAGGTCGGCGGGCTCTTCACTGCCGTACAGGCAGCTCAGAAACCAGTAATGCAATCAATACCCAAATGCCCATTCTTCACTGCCGTACAGGCAGCTCAGAAAGTTTCACCGTTGCAGACGGTGAGCATGCGGGCCTTCACTGCCGTACAGGCAGCTCAGAAAGGATATGCCTCCGAGTTGGAATCAGAACAACACTTCACTGCCGTACAGGCAGCTCAGAAATTACGAGTCGAGGATGGCCGTACATCACACGACTTCACTGCCGTACAGGCAGCTCAGAAAAGGTGAAGGGCACTGCGGCGGGTCCGGCCAGCCTTCACTGCCGTACAGGCAGCTCAGAAAGAGCGACGAAGAGCAGGAAAAACACCAAAGAACTTCACTGCCGTACAGGCAGCTCAGAAAAAGCTCGATCTGCAGATCGAGGCCATGCACAACTTCACTGCCGTACAGGCAGCTCAGAAACGACACTTCGCCCAGGGCGCCCATGCCATTCGCTTCACTGCCGTACAGGCAGCTCAGAAAAGTGCCGCGCGGCCGGAAGAGCCGCTGCGCTTCTTCACTGCCGTACAGGCAGCTCAGAAATGTCAGCCAGGGCGGCTACTGGTCGCACCTGACTTCACTGCCGTACAGGCAGCTCAGAAACGATCCCGAAAACCCGGAAAACCCGGATCCTCCTTCACTGCCGTACAGGCAGCTCAGAAACGGTTGAAGAGCCGGCCGAGGTGCGCAACGGGCTTCACTGCCGTACAGGCAGCTCAGAAAGTTCCGAAATCGACGAAAAATCCTCGCTCGACCTTCACTGCCGTACAGGCAGCTCAGAAACAGGCAAAACGCTATTCACGCTCTGGCATGTCCTTCACTGCCGTACAGGCAGCTCAGAAAAGCAGGGCGGTATCAAAATGAGTTTCGGAGAACTTCACTGCCGTACAGGCAGCTCAGAAATTAGCCGCTAAAACCTAGTCAAGCGGCTCACACTTCACTGCCGTACAGGCAGCTCAGAAAAAACGAGGATCAAGCGGCCGCACTATCCGCGCCTTCACTGCCGTACAGGCAGCTCAGAAACTGCCCGCCTGGCTGGCTGGCCTGGAGCCGCCCTTCACTGCCGTACAGGCAGCTCAGAAATGGAGCCGCCGGCGCGGCGCGAGCCGGCGACCCTTCACTGCCGTACAGGCAGCTCAGAAATGAGCTAATCGCCGCTGGGTCCATCCCTTCGACTTCACTGCCGTACAGGCAGCTCAGAAACGCCACGCCGACCTCGCCGCCGACCTGACCGGCTTCACTGCCGTACAGGCAGCTCAGAAATGTCAGGTGTGGGCACACGATGACAGTCCCATCTTCACTGCCGTACAGGCAGCTCAGAAAATCATTCACGAGTGGGGCGAGGTCCGCCTCGACTTCACTGCCGTACAGGCAGCTCAGAAATGCGCATGCAGAGCGTTCGGAGGTGGTCGAACCTTCACTGCCGTACAGGCAGCTCAGAAACTTCTGGACTTCGAACTATGGCTCTTTGTGTCCTTCACTGCCGTACAGGCAGCTCAGAAATATCGACGCTCTCGCCGCGCTGGGGTGGTATTCTTCACTGCCGTACAGGCAGCTCAGAAACCATCCCGGCACGCTTCACGACAATCGTGCCACTTCACTGCCGTACAGGCAGCTCAGAAATTCAGCAAAGCATCGGACCGGCATCAATGCCGCTTCACTGCCGTACAGGCAGCTCAGAAATGGTCATCCTCCCCGCGCCCGACGAATACAGCCTTCACTGCCGTACAGGCAGCTCAGAAATTGCCCGAAAACGTCGTGCTCGCTCAGGTGCACTTCACTGCCGTACAGGCAGCTCAGAAAGAATGCGCGGCCGATCCAACCGGCCGCAGCTTCTTCACTGCCGTACAGGCAGCTCAGAAACCGCGTGAGACTGAAGGCTTGTTTTGCAGGGCCTTCACTGCCGTACAGGCAGCTCAGAAAAGCGATGGCAAGATCATCTTCATACGATTGCTCTTCACTGCCGTACAGGCAGCTCAGAAATGTAGTGGGTCCCGAGCAATGCCCGCCTGATTCTTCACTGCCGTACAGGCAGCTCAGAAAGTTGCGGATCGAGACGTAGGCGCAGCGTCAGCCTTCACTGCCGTACAGGCAGCTCAGAAAATTTTGCGCAAGCCACCGGTCATGGCTTTGATCTTCACTGCCGTACAGGCAGCTCAGAAAGTCAGCCAGGGCGGATACTGGTCGCATCTGATCTTCACTGCCGTACAGGCAGCTCAGAAAGTGTCGAAGTGCGAGCGGTAGCCCGTTTCGGACTTCACTGCCGTACAGGCAGCTCAGAAACGGAAGGTGGTCGGCCAGGCCCGCGAGGAAGCCTTCACTGCCGTACAGGCAGCTCAGAAAGCGCTGGGGCGGTATCGCGGCTTCCGACACATCTTCACTGCCGTACAGGCAGCTCAGAAATGTGATGGCGGCGACGACGGCGATTGCGATCACTTCACTGCCGTACAGGCAGCTCAGAAACGGAAGGTGGTCGGCCAGGCCCGCGAGGAAGCCTTCACTGCCGTACAGGCAGCTCAGAAATCGTTGGCCTGGTCATTGCGATCGCTGACGGCCTTCACTGCCGTACAGGCAGCTCAGAAAAGTGCGCAACGTGGCCGGCACCGCGCCAATTGCTTCACTGCCGTACAGGCAGCTCAGAAAGCTGCGACTGCGCTCATGCTGTATGCTCCGAGCTTCACTGCCGTACAGGCAGATCAGAAATTTGGTGCGGATGCGCGGGGAATTTTCGAGCCCTTCACTGCCGTACAGGCAGCTCAGAAATCTCGCCGGTTTATGCGCACGGCGGCCCACCTCTTCACTGCCATACAGGCAGCTCAGAAATGGGTGGGTGCATCGGGCGGGACGGCGACCTGCTTCACTGCCGTACAGGCAGCTCAGAAAGCATGCCGAGTCCATCCGCGCCCGCCGCGCCGCTTCACTGCCGTACAGGCAGCTCAGAAAAAACAAATGCCCAGGCCGCATGGCGCGGATCACTTCACTGCCGTACAGGCAGATCAGAAATGCGCTTCGGCGCCCCGGATGTCGCCCCCGAACTTCACTGCCGTACAGGCAGCTCAGAAACAGGCGCGCGGCGTTGCGTCTGCCGTGGTCGACTTCACTGCCGTACAGGCAGCTCAGAAATGCACGATGCTGGCGAGCACGGCGGCGCCGCTCTTCACTGCCGTACAGGCAGCTCAGAAAGCCGTGTCGCTGTAGAACCCGTCGACCGAAATCTTCACTGCCGTACAGGCAGCTCAGAAAAACTGGTCCTCGATTTCGAGCCGGGCCTGGTTCTTCACTGCCGTACAGGCAGCTCAGAAAGCGACGCGATCCAAGCCAAGCCGCCCGGCGCATTTGCGGTCAGAACACCCACCCAAGCAATCGGCGATTCAGTCCATCTCATTCGTGGCCACGTTCGAAACCGGCGACAACGAGATGCGTACCGTCGTCCCTGGCTGCTCGGATGGAACGACCTGCAACGCCCAGGACAGACGTTCGCATATCAACGTCACGATGAACAATCCTAGCCCTGAAAGCGACAGGAGTTCCCCGACATCGGCTTGAGGATCGTTCAAATAGGCCAAGTAAGCTTTGGGCAGGCCGGTCCCTTCATCTCCGATTTCTATGGCCCACCGGGTAATCTGCACGTTCACGCTACCCGCGGTATGTTGCACCGCGTTCTGAACCAGGTTGCGCAGCAGCATCTTGATCAACGCGGGGTCTTCATTCACCCTCGGCCAATCGACCACGGTCACGCGAACCCGATCCGCGGCACTTGGCGTGTGACGGATCAAGTCGTCTTTCACTTCGTTCATCAGGTCCACCAGCCCGACCGGCTCCCGGCGCTCGACCAAGGATTTGCGCCGGGTCAACTTCAAGATGACGTCGATATTTGCCGCCATCTCGTCTACCGCACGGCGCATGCGAATGAACGGCCCTTTCTCCGCCGCCTTGATGCCGCCGCGCTGTTCGATCACATCCAAGGCCCCCGCAATGACCGCTATCGGGGTACGGAGCTCATGGCTCGCAAGCCCCATGAGCGATTGTTCGCGCTTGACGTACGTTTCGAACTCTCCGAGAAACATGTTGAAGGACTGGGCAATCGCCTTAAGCTCCGCATCCTTGTAGTTCGCGTCTACGCGGGGCATGCGCGGCGCTGGCGCCGTCCCTCTGATCTGGCTCGTCAATTGCTGAATCGGCACGGCCAGACGTCTTCCCGTCACGCGCGCGAGCATGATGCCGAACAGAATGGCCGCCAGGCCGAGAAAGAACAGAAACCGGTGAAACGCCGCTTCACGGCTTTCGAACAACGAAATATCCTTGGCGAGATAGAACCGGCCTCCACGCACAAAACCGGTGGTAATCAAGAAAGTGGCATCGCCGATCTCCAGCTCTCCGGAGAACGGGATCGGGAAGCCATGAAATATGGGAGGCAGCTGGTCGTCCGGCGCCACATCCGGGGGGACGTAGTAGGCTTTGAACGCGGCGGAGTCCCACACCAGGATTTCGCTGGAACGCAAATGCTGCAATACGAGCTCACGCTCCGCCTGTACATCCATTTCAAGCAGCGACCGCTCCAGGCTTTCGTTCGCGACCATCACGGCCGCGACCGTCAGGAAGAAAGTCATCAGAATCGCGCTCAGAACTGTCCTGCGAATCCTTCTCTCTATGGTGACGGGCATTGCTCAATCGTCTCCCGGAGGGGAAAGGCGGTACCCACGGCCATGCAGCGTTCTGATGAGGCTGACGCCGAATTTTTCCTGAAGAAGCTTGCGCAGCGTATAGACGTGCGTTCGCAAGGTATGGGGCTCCACCTCCTTCTCACCCCAGAGGTTCTGGCTCAACTGCTCGTATGAGATGAAATTCGGGTAAGCCCGGACGAGAGCTTCCGTGATGTGCGCGGACATGCCCGAAAGCTGGGCGTAACTTCCACCGTTCAGCCGGACACGCAGCGTGCCGGGTTCAAATTCCACGCTCCCCGCGCGGAGCACCGAGATTCCGGACACGCCGCGTCTGTGCAATGCATCGATCCGCATCGCGAGTTCTTTCAGATTGAAAGGTTTTACCAGGTAGTCGTCCGCTCCTTGTGTGAAACCGACGACCTTGTCATCGATATGATCCTTCGCCGTCATGAGAATGATGGGCGTGGTGCAGTGCAATTCCCCGCGTATTCTTTGACACAGCGAGAATCCGGACAGACCCGGCAACATGACGTCCATGACGATCACGTCGTAAACATTGGTCGTCACCAAGTGCAGCGCAACCAAGCCGTCGAATGCAAAATCAAGAACATATGGTCCTTCCTCCAGGAATTCGCCGATGTTCGCCATTAGCGCCGCGTTGTCCTCCACCACCAATACGCGGATCTTCCGTTGGTTCATCACCGTACACTCATGAAAAAAGGAGATTGTTCGCCGGGTTTCTGCTTGGCAAAAAGCAAAGAGTATCTGCGATTCTCGAACAGGACCGGACTGAGGACCAAGCCTTCCAGGTGGCTCAATTGGCTGGCGCTTACAGCCAGGTAGACTCCGGAGGGGTACCAATCGAGCAGTTCGGCCACACTGCCGTCGCTATAGAGTTTCGCCTGTCCATGCGAGTAGTAACGCGCCGAGAAGGGGCGCCTGTCCACATAGTACAGCGGCTGATCGGGCTGGGCGTGCGCGGCGTAGTACTCGATCAGTTGCTTCTCGGTCTTTACCAATGCGGGATACGCCGCCGCCACGCATCCCAGCAGGACTCCGGCCACCGGCGTGAATATCGCGAGCAAACGCCAACGCGGCCATTCATCATCGGACGCACGACGGTGCAACAAACCGGCGGCCAGCAGGACTGCAAATGCAGGAAGCGAGGGCTGCACATAGGTCCAGAGAATGTTTCCCGAGAACGTAAAAAGCAATGGTGTGGCGACGGCCCAGAGAAGCAGGAACGTTATACGTGGGCTGGACGATCCTCGGAATGTCTCTGACATTCTACCGCCTGCTTTTCTCCACCGCACCAGTTGCCACAGCGCGACCACCCCCCAGGGAAAGGTTGCAAGAAGCCAGTCGAGCCATATGCTTCCGTATATTCGCTTGTGCGCACTCCCATACAGATCCCCTTGCCAGCCAGGGTCGATGAATCGATAAAAGTGTTCCCCGACGATGAAATACTCCAGAAATCCCGGCGTTTTGATCTCGGCCAGCACGTACCACGGAGCGGTCAGCACGAGGACCAACAGGGCGCCCCGCATCCAGGCAATACGCCTCACATGCTCTCTGGAGCGATCGTGCCAAAGAGTCCATGGAAGCACCACACCCAGTACGAGAATGATCGCCAGCGGTCCTTTGGATAGCATGCCCAGAGCCAGACCAACGAAGAATGCATACTGCCAGACCGGCCGGGCAGCCTCCGACAGCTTGCCGAATGCGACCAGGCTTAGCGTTACCTCCAGCGTCAGATAGGGGTCGGTCAAGACCGCGCCGGCGGCGAGAAAGGGGAGCAAGCTGCTCGCATAGATCAGCACGGACAGGCGAGCCACCCCGATATTGAACTGACTGCGGGCGAAGCCGTACATCAGGGACAGGGTTGCCAAAGTCGCGAGCCACGCGGGAAACCGGGCGGCAAATTCGCTGTACCCCAGAAATCGAAACGACAGGGCGGACATCCAGAATGCGAGCGGCGGTTTTCCCCAGAACGGAACGCCGGGTTCGAACCACGGGGTAATCCAGTCGCCCGTCTCCGCCATGATTCGGGCGGTTTCCGCGTAGCGGGGTTCTGAAGTGTCGACGAGCGGGAACACGGCCATCATCAGGAGCCGTGCGATGGCAATCAAGACCAACCCCCAGAGCCATCCGGGAATGCGCTCACGCAAGACCATGCTCGTCCCCCTCGAGCGGAAGCTCGCGCTCGCCGCGCGAGCTTTGCAGCACGTCCTTTACGAGGAATACCGGTCTCTGCTTGGCCTCCAGATACGATTTCCCCACGTACACGCCCAGAATACCCATGGTGATCAGTTGAACGCCCCCCAGAAAGGCAATGATGGCCACCAAAGACGGATAGCCCGGCACCTTCTCGCCGAGCAGGATGGTTTTCGTCGCAATGAACAGCCCGTATGACAAACCCATTCCTGCGACGATGACTCCCACTCCCGACGCCCATCTCAACGGCCTGGTCGAAAATGCGGTGATGCCCTCGATGGCGAGCGCCATCAGGTGCCCATAGCCCCACTTCGTCTTTCCCGCAGCGCGGGGCCTGCGCTCATAGAGGATTTCCGTCGTAGGAAATCCTACCCATGAGAATATTCCCTTCATGTAGCGTGACCGCTCCGGGAGCTGGTTCAGGGCCTGAACCGCACGCGCGCTGAGCAAGCGAAAATCCCCGGTATCCGCCGGAATCGGAACATCGCTCAAGCGGTTCAGCAGACGGTAGTAGAGATGGGCGCTGAGCCTCTTATGCCAGGCATCGCCCGTGCGAGCCCTTCTTCTCATCGTTACCACGTCAGCGCCGGCACGCCAGGCCTGGATCATTTCCGGAATCAGTTCTGGCGGATCTTGCAGATCGGCATCCAGGATGATGGTGGCGGCTCCCCGGGTGTATGCAAGGCCCGCCGACATTGCCGCTTCCTTGCCGAAGTTGCGGCTCAGGCTGATGACTTTTACGTTGTCTTGAATCGCAACCAATGCTGCCAGGCACGCGCCGCTACCGTCGTTGCTGCCGTCATCGACGAAGATCAGTTCGTACGTCAGATCCAGGTTGACCAGTACCTCATTCAGCTTCGCGAAGCACAGTGGCAGGACTTCTGCTTCGTTGTAGACGGGAATCAAAATTGAAACCGCGGGTTCCTGCATCGCCGCGGTGTCTCTCTTCTTCAGAGAATCCTTGTTTGTCATAAGAAAACATACCTTTTGAAACCCAGATAGTTGAACAGCGTCACGGCCAGCGTGGTCAGGAGCTGGGCCGCATAGATATGGGCAGCCAGTCCTGACTGGAGGAGCACGAAAAAGGAGAGATTGAGCAGCCAGCTGAATGCGACCACGACCGCATACCTGGCGGATGCGGCCGTGTGATTTCTCCTTGAACCAAACGTGAAGCGGTACTGGAGCATGTAGTTGGCAGCCGCTCCGACAAGGGCGCCCAGACCTGTCGATATCCATGGCGAGAGTCCGGCATTCATGGCAAGCAACATGATCAGATAGTGCAATGTGGTGGCGATGCCGCCACTCATGCAAAACCGGATTGCCGTATTGAGTGCCGGGTAGTTCGGGCGGAGGAAACGCACGGACGAGAACGGATTGATTCACACCGGCCGCATCTTAGAGCCCGGTTCGTCAGCAGTTCGTCAAGAACCCGTCAAACCCGCATGAGGCGGTTTCGGAGGCTGTGTACCGCGTCCGCTGATCCCGCTGGTTGGCCACTCGACGACCGGCACGTTTGCGTGCTGACAAGATCGATGCCACACCGATCGCTGTGGCTGGCAAGCGCCGGGCCGGCAGGCTGTCCCCTGCCCTGGCATGGCGCAAGCTCGCCGGGGCTGGCACAATCGGGGGTAATTGCAGCGCGCTGGCAGATGGTGCGGCCACGCTGATTCTCATTCCTGCCCCGACGGGGCTCTTGTGCCCAAGGAGGACGGTGTGGCCAGTGGCCATGCCGCACGGCGAATGCCCGGAACACTGATCATCATCACGGCCCCATCGGGGGCCGGCAAGACCACCATGGTGCGCGGCCTGCTGGCGCGCGACACCAATGTGCAGTTGTCGGTTTCATACACGACGCGTGAGCCGCGCCCGGGCGAGTCAGAAGGCGTCGACTACCATTTCGTGGACTTCGCCGGATTCAGGGCCCTGCGCGATCGCGGCGAGTTCCTGGAATGGGCCGAGGTGCATGGAAACTACTACGCCACTTCGAAGGTCTGGTTGAAGCAGCAGATGGAAGCGGGGCGCGACATTCTGCTCGAAATCGACTGGCAGGGCGCCCAGCAGGTGCGCAAGGCGTTTCCCGAATCGGTGGGGGTTTTCGTGCTGCCGCCGTCGATGGAAGCGCTGGAGTCACGCCTGCGCGGACGTGGCACCGACAGCGATGACGTGATTTCGCGCCGTCTTCTCGGTGCACGGGGCGAAATGCGGCATGTGAGCGAGTTCGAGCACGTTATACTTAACAATGAGTTGCAGCAAGCGATCGACGATCTCGTCGCGGTGGTGCGGGCGTCGCGCCTGCGTTACGCCAATCAGCGTCTCCGCAACCTGCAATTTTTCGATTTCATAGAACAGGATTGAACATGGCACGCATCACGATTGAAGATTGTCTGCAGCGCATCCCGAACCGTTTTCAGCTGACGCTGGTGGCGACTTATCGCGCCCGTCAGATCACCATCGGCTCGGCGCCGCAGATCGAACTCGACCGCAGCAACCGCGAAAAGCCCACGGTCATCGCACTGCGCGAAATCGCCGCCGGCAAGGTTGGGCTTGAGATGCTCAATCGCGGTCAAGCCTGACGCAACAGGGGATGGAGGGCACTCGTCATGGAAACCGCCAACGCCATCCCTGCACCTGCTCCCGCCCCCTCGCCGGCCGTCGCCCCCCCCGAAGCCATAGATTGTCCGGTTAGCGGCGATACGGCAATCGACTTCGCCGGCCTGCGGGCGAAGCTCGAAAACTACCTCAAGGCCGACGATGTCGCTCGCATCGAAGCGGCCTATCATTTTTCGGCAAGCGCCCACGAAGGGCAGTTCAGAATCAGCGGCGATCCCTATGTGTCCCACCCGTTGGCGGTGGCGGGCATCGTCGCGGACTGGCATCTCGACCCGCAGGCATTGATCGCCGCGCTCCTCCATGACGTCATGGAGGACACCCACATCTCGAAACAGGAAATCGCCGAGCGCTTCGGCAAGACCGCGGCCGAGCTGGTCGATGGGTTGTCCAAGCTCGACAAGATGGAGTTCCGCTCGCAGGAAGAAGCTCAGGCCGAGAATTTCCGCAAGATGTTGCTCGCGATGGCGAGCGACCTGCGGGTGATTCTGATCAAGCTGGCCGACCGGCTGCACAACATGCGCACCCTCGAATGCGTGCGCCCGGCCAAGCGTCGCCGCATCGCCAACGAAACCCTCGAGATCTACGCGCCGATCGCCAACCGCCTGGGGTTGAACACGCTGTTTCGCGAGCTGCAGGAGCTTTCGTTCGAGCACAAATACCCGATGCGCTATCGCGCATTGTCGAAAGCAATCAAGGCTGCGCGCGGCAACCGCCGCGAAGTCATCGGCAAGGTGCTCAAGAGCGTCGACGAGCGCCTGCCGCAGTGGAGCATCGCCGCCGACGTGCAGGGTCGCGAAAAGCACTTGTTCTCGATCTATCGCAAGATGGTCGAAAAGCGCCTGAGCTTCTCGCAGGTGCTCGATATCTACGGCCTGCGGGTGATCGTGCACGATGTGCCGACCTGTTATCTGGCCATCGGTGCGCTGCATTCGATGTACAAACCGGTGCCGGGCAAGTTCAAGGATTACATCGCGCTACCCAAGGCCAACGGCTACCAGTCGCTGCACACCACGCTGATCGGGCCATTCGGCACGCCGGTCGAGATCCAGGTGCGCACCGCCGAAATGCACCACATCGCCGAAAGCGGCGTAGCGTCGCACTGGCTGTACAAGGACGACGAAAAGACCCTTACCGAACTGCAGCAAAAAACCCACTCGTGGCTGCAGTCGCTGCTCGAGCTGCAATCGACTTCGGGCGAGGCCACCGAGTTTCTCGAACATGTGAAGGTCGACCTGTTTCCGAGCGAAGTCTATGTATTCACGCCGCAAGGACGGATCCTGTCGCTGCCCAAGGGCTCGACGCCGGTCGATTTTGCCTACGCGGTACATACCGACATCGGTAACCGCTGCGTGGCCTGCCGGGTCAATAACGACTTGATGCCGCTGCGCACCGAACTGCGCAATGGCGATCAGGTCGAGATCATCACCGCCGCGCATGCCAATCCCAACCCGGCGTGGCTGTCGTATGTGCGTACCGGAAAGGCGCGCGCGCAGATTCGCCACTTCCTGAAGGGAGCCCAGCACGAAGAATCGGTGACGCTGGGCGAGCGCCTACTCAACCAGGCCCTGCGCGTGTATGGGCTCACGCTGGGCCAGATCAGCACCTTTGCGTGGGACCGCTTCCTGCGCGACCGCGGCGTCAAGAGCAAGAAGGAGATTCTTTCGGACATCGGCTTGGGTAGCCGCCTGCCGGCAATCGTCGCGCGGCGCCTGTCACACGCGCAGGACCAGGAGTCCGGCCGGCCAGACGTCGTCAAACCCAAGCCGGCGTCGGCGATCCTGATCTCGGGCAGCGAAGGCATTGCGGTGCAACTCGCAACGTGTTGTCAGCCGATTCCGGGCGACCCGATCATCGGCTTGATCCGCAAGGGCAAGGGACTGGAAGTGCACCGCCACGACTGCACCGCCATCGCCAAGCTGCGCGGCGACCGTGGTCGATGGGTGGACGTCGAGTGGGAACACAGCCAGGGCCGCATGTTCGACGTGACGATGCGGGTGCTCACCAAGGAAGCGCGCGGCGTGCTCGCACGCGTGGCGAGCGCGATCTCGGACGCCGACTGCAACATCCAGAACGTGACCATGGACCAGGAACAAGGCATCTACACCGCGCTCAATCTCACGGTGCAGGTACGCGACCGGATGCATCTCGCGATGGTGATGCGGGCGGTGCGGCGGGTACCTGAAGTGTTGCGCATCGGCCGCCTCAAGAGCGACGGCCGGGTGGGGTGACGCCAGCCGCCGCCGCGCTCAGTCGGCCTCGGGGGTGGTGCGCAAGGCCTTGAACACAGTTTCGGCCTGCTTGTCGGTCGCGTAGGCGAGGTGCAGGAGGATCTGTACCGGCATCGGGATATTCCGCCCCGATTCGAATCTCGATCCACCCGATTGTGTCACTTTGACATGACTCCAGAATTGCGACTGGTTCAGACCGAGTTTCTTCCGAAAGACTTTGACATCCTCTCCCGACTTGAAGCGAAGAGTCGGCAATTTGGCTTTCGTTTGTCTGATGGTCATGGACTTACCTTGGCAAGAATTGGGGTGAACAGCCATTTTGATGCATGTCTGATCGTATACCGTAGTCAAAATTCACTCAAGCCAAGCAGGGTCGAGCCACGAAACACCCGGTATCCGGCATGCATTCTGGCCCCGATTGTAACCGGTGGGCGCGTACCCGTGCGGCGCCGAAACACTTCGATTCAGCTCGGCGATTCGGCTCGATACCATGGCGCGCTGGCGGCCATGAGGTCCGCGACCTGTTGCCCGAGCGCGACCAGTGCGGCCTCCACGCCGGGGGCCCCGCGATCGATGGCCTCTTCCGCCGCCCTGGCGGCGGCCATGATTTCCAGCGCACACAAGAAACCAGCGTTGCTGGCCAGGGTGTGCATGCGCCGTGCGGCCGACGCGTGGTCGCCCGCATCGAGTTCGCGCCGGGCGAGCTCGACGGCATTGCCGTTATCCTCGGCAAACATCTGCAGCAGGCTGATGAACATCGAACGATCCTTGCCCAGGCGCTGTTCGGCGCGCGTACGATCGATACCCGGAATTTCGGGAAAAGACGCGGTACCGTCTTCCGTCGCCGCATCCGGCCGCACCGGCACCACGGAAGCCCCCACCCGCGGCTTGACCCATCTTGCGAGCAACGTCGCCATTTGCTCGAGATCCATCGGTTTGGCCAGAACGTCGTTCGCCCCGGCGGCGCGCGCCGCCGCCTGCTGATCATCACGCACCCCGGCGGTGAAGGCGATGATGGGCAAGGACTCCAGACCCAGCTCCGCGCGAATCACCCGCATGGCGCTCAAGCCATCCATGACCGGCATCTGGATGTCCATCAACACCGCGTCGAAACCGTCGGCACGAGTCTGCAGCAGCTGCACGGCCTGCTGCCCGTCCGCCGCCAGCGTGGCGGTCGCGCCCTCAAGGCGCAGGGCGCGCTCGACCAAGTCGCGATTCATCGCGCTGTCGTCCACGACCAGCAGATGCGCGCCCTCGAGGCGAGGGCCCGCTGCGACCCGAACGGGCCGTTCGTGCGCGAGCTTCCGCACCGCGTCCGCCCCCACCCGCTGCAGCGGAAGTTCGAACCAGAAGGTGCTGCCGTGGCCGAGCCGGCTTTCGACACCGATCTCGCCACCCATCAGTTCCACCAGGCGTTTGCAGATCGACAAACCCAGCCCGGTGCCGCCAAAGCGGCGGGCCGTGCCCGCATCGGCCTGTGCGAACGGTGCGAACAGCCGCGGGAGCGTCTCGGGTGCGATGCCGATGCCGCTGTCACGCACATCGAATCGCAGCCGCAGCGACTTCGCCCCGATGTCGCGCGCCTCGACCAGCACGGCCACGGCCCCCGTCGCGGTGAATTTGATGGCGTTCCCGGTCAGATTGAACAGCACCTGCTCCACCCTCAGCCCGTCGCCCAGCAGGGGCTCCGCCGGCACCGACGGTGCATCCACCTGCAGTAGCAAGCCCTTGGCACGCGCGGCCTGCCCCATCAGGCTATCGACGTTGGCGAGCAACACCGCAAGGTCGAAGGGGCGCGGCTCGATGCGTAGCTGCCCTGCCTCGATCTTGGACAAATCGAGCACGTCGTTGAGGATGGACAGCAGCGACTGCCCGGCGCCACGAATGCGCTCGACCATGTCGCGCTGGTTGCGGGCGAGCGGCTCGCGCTCGAGCACCTGGGCGAGACCAAGCACGGCGTTCATCGGCGTGCGGATCTCGTGGCTCATGTGCGCCAGGAACTCGCTCTTGGCCGCGTTGGCAGCTTCGGCAGCGGCCGACGCCCGCTCCAGCTCGCGCTCGTGGCGCCGACGCTCGCTGATGTCGCGGGTGACGCCGAGGATCTCGACGAGGCTGCCGTCGGTACTCAAAAGCGGACTCGCCGTGACCTCGGCCCACACCGTCGAACCGTCCTTGCAGCGATGTTCCAGCTCACCCCGGAAAGCTTCGAGCAGACGGCCAGCGGCCAGGCTGGCGCGCAAGCACTCGAGATACGCGTTCACGACGCGCAGCGAATCCGGCGTCAGCACCTGTTCCAGGGTTTGCTGCTTCGCTTCGTCGGCGGTGAAGCCGCGCAGCTTCTCGACCGAAGGGCTGACATAGGAATAGCGGCCATCGAGATCCATCGTCAGGATGACGTCGATGGCATTGTCGCCGAGCAAGCGGTGACGCGCCTCGCTCAGGCGCAGGGACTCTTCGGTCTGCATGCGCGCAGTGATGTCCTCGACGATGAACAGATAGCGCGGCGCCGCCTCGTGATCGACCTGTACCGGCGCGCAGGTGAGGCTCGCCCACACGATCGCGCCGTCCGGACGCAGGTAGCGCTTGTTCAGGCGGTATCCGGAGATTTCACCCGCGCGCAGGCGTCCGATCTGGTCGAGGCTTTCAGGCACGTCGTCGGGGTGGGTGATGCTGACGGGATCGAGCCCGGCCAGCGCCTGCACGGATCGGCCCACGATCTGCGCAAAGCGCAGATTGACCTCGTCGAACCGGCCGCTGCGCGAATCGACCAGTGCAACCCCGAGCGGCGCCCGCTCGAAGACGACCCGGAAGCGCGCCTCGGCGGCGCGCTGCGCCTGCAGCGCGGCCAGTTCCTGGCGCTGCTGCGCGCGCCGCCACAAGAGATACGCCGCCGCGTGGATCAGCAACAGGCCCAGCCCCATGACCAACGCGGTCACCCACGCAACGGTGCGAATCCCGGCATAGGCTTCGCGTTCGTCGATCTCGGCCAGCATGAGCCACGGCGTGCCGGCGACGGCGGCGGCATAGGCCAGCACTGGCACGCCGCGATAGTCACGGCCACCGGCGAGAATCCCCAGCTCGCCCTGCACGGCACGGGCGGCGGGCAGGTCCGGCGTGCCGAGGGGCCGGATCAGCGTCAGCGCCGCATCCTGCTGGTGGCGCAGTGGCGTCAGAAAGCGTACGCCTTCGTCATCGCGCCGGACGAGATAGGTTTCCGCGGTGCGGGTCGGCACCGGCCAGGATTCGACCAGCGGGTCGAGCACCCGGTCGGCCCGCCAGGCGAGATACACCACGCCCAGCGGCCCATCCTTCGGGCCGATGGGCGCGACGATGCCGTAATGCCCCCCGCTCCCGGCGCTGCGATGCAGGTCGACAAGCTCGATACGCGGGCGTGCCAGAACATCGCCGATCAGGCTGGCATGGCCACCCGGACCGACTTCGCCCAAGCTGAACACGGGCTGACCCCCGGCGTCGAATACGGCCAATCCGTCCCAGCCGCGCCTGCGCGCCACATCGCCGAGATGGTCGTACATCCGCGCCACGATCGCGTCATCATGCCGGCCGCCGGCGAGCCACTCGCTGAACAATACCGCCAGCCTCGAATCGGCCGAAAAATACGATTCGGCATCGATCCGCGTTTCGGCGAGGTGGTTTTCGATCTGCTGACGCTTCTGCTCGGCGATGACCACAAGCGTGCGCTGGGTCTCGCGGCGGATCTCCCCGCTCAGGTAGCGATAGCCGACGGCGCCGATCAGGCCCATCAGCAACGATATCAGCACGAGCGGCAGCACGAATCGCAACCATAAGGAGCGGGCGCCATCCGCTGGCCCGGCGAGAGAGGATGCGGAAACAGGATTCATGCTTGCGTGGCGGCCCGGTGCTCCGGCCGGACGAGGCATTCGACCGGGAGCGAACGCGAACGATACCTTGGCTACATCGACCCGCGTGGACACGCGCAGACCGGTCGAACGACGAATATTATTGCCCGATTATGCACCAACGCGGTGCTTCTGCCCACCAGCCGCCACATGCCAGTCGCTCATGACGATTCCGAAGGGCTGGAAAAGCGCATTGGTCGCCCCCTCGCCAGCGCACCGGACCGTTTTTTCGGCCGGCCTTGCCGCAAGACGAGGGGGTGATCCCGCTTACTTCATTTCGCCCAGCGACTCGTAGGTGTCGCCGCTGACCTTGAAGAACGCATAGGTCCCCGGAACGTCACCGTTCTTGTCGAATTCGTGGTCGCCGGCCGCGCCCTTGTAGTCGATGTCCTTGCCCTCGGCGATCAACTGCTTGGCCTTGGCCCATTCACCGACCATAATCGGCTCACCCGGCGCGGACGATACCGCGCGCAGCGATTCAGCCAGCTTGGTCTTGTCGCCACCGGCTTTCTCGATTGCCAGCGCCATCAGGAAAGCGGCATCGTAAGACGTGGTGGTGAAGATCGCGTCGGGGCTCTGCCCGGCCGCCGCGAATGCCTTGCCGAAGGACTCGAGCGAGGTCGAGGCCTCGCCGACCGGGGCGGAGGCGAAGAAGGTCGTCAGGTTCTCGGCACCCAGTTCGCGGATCACCGCATCGGACTTCATGCCGTCGGCACCGACGAAGTTCTTGAAGAAATTGTTCTCGAGCGCCTGGCGCATGATCACCAGGCCGGTGCCGTCGCCATAATCGAAGATGACCAGGGTATCGGCCCCCGCCTTGGCCAGTTCGGCCAGGTCCGAACGGTACGAAGCCTTGCCCGCTTCATGGCCGGAATAACCGGCAATCGTGCCGCCATTGCTCTCGAACTCGGCCTTGAACGCTTCGGCCAGACCCTTGCCGTAGTCGTTGTTGAGAAAGGCCACCGCCACCTTGCTCGTGCCGCGCGCCTTGAGCGTGCGGGCCAGCGCACGGCCCTGGTAGTCGTCGGACGGCACGGTGCGGAACACCAGGTCCTTGTCGTTGATGGTGGTGATCTGCGGCGAAGTGCCCGACGGCGTGATCAGGAGCACCCCGGCAGGCACGGCGACCGAGTTGGCGGCCGCGAGCACCGCACCCGAGCAGGCCGGCCCGACCAAGCCGATCACCCGGTCGATATTGACCGCCTTGGTCGCCGCGTCGGTGGCGTTCTGCGGGTTGCAGCCGCAGTCGCCGACCACGACCTCGAGCTTACCGCCATTGCCGATACCGCCCTGTTCGTTGACATGCGCGACCGCGAGTTGCGAGGCCGCGAGCATCGGCGGCGCCATCGCGGCAATCGGCCCGGTGATGCCACCCAGCAGCCCGATCTTGACGTTTTGCGCCTGCGCGGGCGTTGCCGCGAGCAGGGTCGCACCGAGAATCGAGCCGATCAGTCCTGCAGTGGTTTTTAGCTTCACGTTCATACCTCCAAATTAAAGTACCCGACGGGTACGCGTTGGCCCTGCCACGACTCGCCCGCCCCCGCATCAAACCGGGGGCGTGTCATCGCGCGGTTCTTCTTGTCCGTTCTTCAGGGAGAATGCCCTCGGGTCGGAAGCGCAAGACCAACTGCAGGGTCAGGCCGACCACGAAAATGCGGATGTATTTTGCCTGAAGCGCCACATCGGTCGGAAGCCGGTCGGTGAGCATTTCGGAAACGGACCAGACGACCCAGATCACGATCGCGCCCAGAATCGCCCCGCGATTGTTGCCCGAGCCACCCAGGATCAGCATGATCCAGATCAGGAAGGTCGCGATCATCGGATCGATGGCCTCGGGCGTGATCGAGCGGTTGAAATGCACGAACAACGCGCCGGCGAGGCCCATCACCGCGGCACCGAACATGAAGGCCTGCAAGCGCCGCGCCTCGATCCGCTTGCCCATCGCGGCGGCGGCGGCCTCGTTGTCGCGAATCGCGCGCATCATGCGCCCCCACGGCGACTTCAACTGGCGTTCGACCAGGAAATACACGACCGCCACCGCCGCGATCACCAGTCCGAGGTAAGCGAGTTGCGACGCCACATAGTCGAGTTCGCCGAACGGGCGCGGGATGGCGGTGATGCCGCGCGAACTGCCGGTCAGCCAGTCTTCGGACTTGATCACGAGGCGGATGATCTCGGCCACCCCGATCGTCGCGATCGCGAGGTAGTCGGAGCGGAAGCGCAGGCACACCTTGCCGATCGGCCAGGCGATCAGGCCGGCGAACACGATGGCGCCGGCCCAGCCGACCACGATCGGCAGATCGAAGCCGCCGACCCTGCCGACCACGTGGGGGCTGGTCAGGATCGCCGAAGTATAGGCGCCGACCGCGAAGAATCCGGCGATACCGGCGTTGAACAGCCCGGTGAGCCCCCACTGGATGTTGAGGCCGAGCGCCAGCAGGGCGTAGATCCCGATCAGGATGCCCATGAAGATGGCGTAGTTTGCGAGACCGATGAGTTCCATGTCAGAGCACCTTCCCGTTCAACAGGCCGCGCGGACGCACCAGCAGGATCAGCAGCAGGATCACGAAGGCCGTCGCGGCCTTGTACTGCCCCGGCAGGATCAGCACCGAAAGTTCCTCGGCGATGCCGACGATCAGTCCGCCGAGCAGCGCCCCCTCGACCCGCCCCACGCCACCCAGGATCGCGGCGGCGAACATCGGCAGCAGCAGATGCCAGCCCATCATCGAATTGAGCTCGTTGTTGAGCCCCAGCAGGAAACCCGCCGCCGCGCACAAGGCCCCGACGATCGCCCAGGTCAGCATCGTGACATGCCGGTTGTCCACCCCCGAGAGGCGCGCCAGATCGGGGTTGTCGGACATCGCGCGCATCGCCTTGCCCCACTTCGACTTGCGCAGGAAGGTTTCCAGGCCGATCACGATCGCCGCGACCGCCAGCAGGGTGTACAGTTCGCGGTCGCGCAACAGGATGCCGAAATAGTCGTCAGGCCGCACGATGCCGCGCTGGTAGGTGGTGGAGTCGACGCCCCAGATCACCTGCACCAGCGAGCGCAGCATCAGCGCGACCCCGAGCGACGCCATCACGGTGAGGATCTTGGGGCGGTCGCGCAGATAATCGTAGAAGGTCTTGTCGAGGCCGATCGCGATCGCCGCGCAGACGATCATCGCGATCGGAAGCGCGATCCAGGGGCTGACCCCGAACAGGCCGATGGCCGACAGCGCGACGAACGCGCCCATGGTCGCGAGATCGCCGTGGGCGAGATGGGCGAAGCGCAGGATGCCGAACACCATCGTGATGCCGATGGCGCCGACCGCGTAGATCGAGCCGAGCACGACGCCCGGGACGATGTGGAAGTTGATGAAGTCGATAAGCGTCATTTCTTGTTGTTCTCTGTTCAGCCGCCAAGAAACATCTGTGCAACCTCGCGGTCGGCAAGCAAGGCCGCGCCGCTGCCCTCGTGGCGATTCGCGCCGGTTGCGAGCACATAGCCGCGGTCGCAGAACGCGAGCGCCTGCTTCGCGTGCTGCTCGACCAGCATGATCGACACTCCCGAATCCCGCACGTCGCGCGTGATCGTGAATATTTGCTCCATGTACTTCGGCGAAAGCCCGGCGGTGGGTTCGTCGAGCAGTAGCAGCTTGGGATCGAGCATCAACGCCCGGCCCATCGCGACCATCTGCCGCTGCCCGCCGGACAGATCGCCTGCCAGCGCCTTGCGCTTGGCCTTGAGATCGGGAAACAGCGCATACACCCGATCGTAGGCCGCGCCGAGTTCTCCCTTGCGCAGAAACGCGCCCATCTCGAAGTTCTCGTGCACCGTCATCTCGCGGAACACGTTGTCTACCTGGGGCACGTAGCAGATGCCACGCTTCACGATCCGGTTGGGCACCCAGCCGGTGATGTCGTCACCGTCGAACAGGATCTTCCCGCCGCGCACGTTGAGCAGCCCGAACACCGCTTTCATCGCGGTCGACTTGCCGGCCCCGTTGGGGCCCACGATCACGACGATCTCGCGCGACGCAACGGTGATCGAGACGCCCTGCAGGATGTCGGCATCGCCGTAGCCACCCCGCACCGCCTGCATCGACAACAAGGCACTCATAGATCCTCCTTGTGGAGCTCCTGCTCGCGCGCTTCTTCGATATGCGGATCGTGCTGGGCCTGCTCGCGCTCGGCCCCGGCCGGTTCGCCCAGGTAGGCCTCGAGCACCCGCGGGTCGCTGCGCACGGTATGAAAGTCGCCCTGGATCAATACCTTGCCCTCGGCCATGCAGACCACCGGGTGGCAGAGCTTTTCGATCATCTCCATGTCGTGTTCGATCAGGATGAAGGTGTAGCCGCGTTCGCGGTTGAGGATCTGGATCTTCTCCTCGAGCTTGCGCAGCAGGGTCCGATTGACGCCCGCGGCGGGCTCGTCCAGCAGCACCAGCTTGGCGTCGGTCATCATCGTGCGGCCAAGCTCGAGGAGCTTCTTCTGGCCACCGGAAAGATTGCCCGCACGCTCGTCGGTCACATGGGTGAGCTCGAGAAAGGCGAGCGTGTCGACCGCCCGGGCACGCACTTCTTCTTCGCGCGCGCGGACCTTGCCCCATGCCAGCCAGTTGGCGAACAGGCTTTCGCCGGGCTGGTTCGGCGGCACCATCATCAGGTTCTCGAGCACGGTCAGGCGATGGAACTCGTGCGGAATCTGGAACGTGCGCACCAACCCCTTGTGGAACAAGGCATCGGTCGATAGCGGAGTCACGTCCTCGCCGAGGAAGCGGATGGTTCCCGAGCTTGCCTGCAGGGCACCGGCGATGACGCCGAAAAGCGTGGTCTTACCCGCGCCGTTCGGCCCGACCAGACCCAGTATTTCGCCTTTGTTGACGCTGAAAGTACAGCCGTCGACGGCTTTGAAGCCACCGAAGGCCTTGACGATGTTGTCCAGTTCGAGCATTCGGTTCCCGGATCGTTGTTGTTGGTTTCAGCCTTCCAATGCCTCGGTCAGGCTGCGCCATGGCATGACTATAGCTGCGATTGCGCACCAAGTTACCGGATTTGCGCCTTTGGATAAAGTCCGGGTGAACCCGGCGGGGCGGCGTTTGCCGGGTTTCCACCGACACCCGCCCAGGCTGCCACGCGGCACGATCAAAGTGCGCCGAAAACCACCGCCACGCACCAGCCAGGCCGTGCCGACCATGAACGAGGCGGTGGGAATCCGCCAGGGAAGCATGCTAGAGTCCGGTCCGTGGCCGTGTGGCCACCACTGCCCGCGCCCGGCTTCGATTTCCTGGCCGGCAATTGCGGCGCGCTTTCCATCGCCCCGATCGTCACCAGGCAAACCGCACCGGCGGACGCATCTCAGCGCGGCGCTGAAAAAGTTGCCACTATAACCCTGATCACCAATCCGTGCCCCCCGCCAGACCCAAGCTTCGATCGTTTGCCGATCGCTGTCGCCAGATAGCGCTATTCGAGCTTTTCGGGCTGCTGCTGATCACCCCGCCATTCGCCTGGGCCTCCGGCACACCGCTCGCCGAATCGGCGGTGCTGATGGCGCTTCTCGCACTGATCGCGGCCTTGTGGAACGGCGCCTACAACACCGCCTTCGACTGGCTGGACGGGCGTCTTTCGGGGCGCACCGCAGACCGGCGCCCGACCCGGTGGCGCGTCGTGCACGCACTCGGCTTCGAGCTCGGCATGCTCACCCTGACCCTGCCGGTGCTGATGTGGTGGACCGGCATGAGCTGGCTCGAAGCCCTGATCGCGGACCTGGTGCTGGCGGGCACGTACGTCGTCTATGCGTTCGTCTTCAATCTTTGCTATGACCGCGTCTTTCCGATCGACCCGAACCACCGCGACGCTGCGACCTGTACCGGCGAGACCTGAGCCCAACCTTGCCCGCCCGCACCTGCATGCCCCCCCCGACCAACCCCGCTCCGCCCGTGCCAGCGCTCGAACACGACGCAGACCTGCAGCCGCTCAACACCTTCGGCCTGCCGGCGCGCGCGAGTTGCCTGCTCACCATCACCGATCCCGCCCAGCTCGCCCTCCTGCTCGCGGCCGGCGGCAGCGGTTTCGGCCCGGACTCGCCACGCCTGGTGCTCGGCGGGGGCAGCAACATCGTGCTCCGTGGCGATTTCGACGGCTGGGTCTTCAAGGTCGCGATCCGCGGGCGCAAGCTGGTCGCCAGCGATGACGAAACCGTCATCGTGGAAGCCGGCGCGGGCGAAAACTGGCATGCGCTGGTGCGCTGGACGCTCGACCGGGGCTGGCCGGGCCTGGAAAACCTGTCGCTCATTCCCGGCACCGTCGGCGCCGCACCGATTCAGAACATCGGCGCCTACGGCCTGGAGATCGTCGACCGCTTCGACTCGCTCGACGCAGTGTCGCTCGACGATGGCCGGACGAGGTGCTTTACGCGCGCGGACTGCCGCTTCGGCTACCGCGACAGCGTTTTCAAGCACGCGGAGGCGAGCCGCTGGCTGATCACGCGGGTGCGGCTGCGCCTGCCCCGACGATGGCAACCGCTCACACGCTACGCCGACGTCGCCGCCGAACTGGCCGCCCGCGAACTCTCCACGCCGACGGCGGTACAGATTTCCGACGTGATCGCCACGATTCGCCGGCGCAAGCTGCCCGACCCGGCACTCATCGGCAACGCCGGCAGCTTCTTCAAGAATCCGGTCGTCGACGCCGCCACCTTGTCACACCTGCTGGCCCACGATCCGGACCTCCCTCACTATCCGCAAGCGGACGGCACGGCCAAGCTCGCGGCGGGTTGGCTCATCGACCGTTGCGGCTGGAAAGGCAGACGCCTGGGGCCGGTGGGATGCTTCGAGCGCCAGGCGCTGGTGCTGGTGAACCACGGCGGCGCGACCGGGCCGAACGTGCTCGCGGCGGCGGCGGCCATCCAGGCGGACGTACGGGCCCGCTTTGGCGTCGCGCTGGAGCCGGAGCCGCTATTCGTCTGATGTGCCGCGCCCGCCCCGCTCAGGGCAGGTGGCGTACCTGCATGCAGGCCGCCACGCCGGTCGCGATCGCGGCGGCCATGCGCGCCTGCCGCTCCGGATCGCGCAGCAGCAACTCCTCGTCGCGATGCTTGATCACACCGGCTTCGAACAACAGCGCCGCCTGCCTGGCACGGTGCAGCACGACCAGGTTGTCGTAGTAGTGCACCGCGTGCAATGGGTCGGCGTAGGCATGCTTGCGCGCGTTCTTGGTAGTGGCTACGAAGCCGGTCCGCTGCAGTCGCGCGCCCATCGCCGAACCGCACAAGGTACTCAGCCGCAGCGCCGGGTTACGGTTTGAAACAAACATCGAGTGCCCGGTCCAGGCATCCGAGTAGGTATGCTCCGCGCCTGCGTATTCCCAAGTGCGCAGTTCCCACTCGCTGACCGAGTCATGATGGATCGACAGGAAGAAATCCGCATCGGGCACCGATTCCGGGCGCGCCGCCAGCGAAGCGATCCGCCCATCGCCGTTGACCAGAACGGTGTTCAAGCCCAGCCGCCCGAGCGCGGCTGCGACGGCAAGGGCCAGGTCGCGGTTGAACTGCATTTCGCTGCGGCCACGCGCACTGATCGCACCGGGCGCCGCGACCGTATGGCCGATATCCACGGCAATCAAGGCCTTTCGGAAGTCCACCTCAGCGGCCGCGGCACATCCCGACAATCCCGCCAGCATCGACACCGCGACCTGCCGCCATCGCGCCGGGCGGCGTTCGCGCGCCCGTACACAATGCACGGATCGCAACGCCGGAATGCTAGAATCCGGCTCGTCGGGCTTCATATGAAATCATCCCTCCCATGTCTTCAAGGGGCGTTGAATGTCTTCCCGCATTATCCCGCTTCTTTCACTCTGGCTGGCGCTTGCGCTGCCGGGCCCGGTGCTCGCGAGCGATGCACGCGCACTGGTCGAAAGAGCCTCGGCCGACCCGCAACTACATGCCAGCCTCGCCGAGTCGGGCAAGAAGGCCGCCGCGTTCTGTATGAACTGCCATGGCGAAACCGGCAACAGCACGCTGCCGGACGTGCCCAATCTGGCAGGCCAGCATCCTGCCTACGTACTCGACCAGATCGAAGCCTTTCTGGCCGGCCGGCGCAAGAACGATTTCATGCAAGGCCTGATGAAAGTGCTCAGTGAAGAAGAGAAGGCAACCATCGCCCTGTTTTTCGCCAGCGCGGAGCCGGTGCCCGCGGTCGCGCAGGCAGGGCCCAAAGCACGCGACGGGGCCGCGCACTTCACCGAGCTCTGTGCGCGCTGCCACCGCGCGGATGCGGGCGGCGAAGCCTCCTTTCCGCGCCTGGCCGGACAACAACCCGAGTACCTGCGATTGAGCCTGAAACGCTATCTCGACATGTCGGGAGAGCGGCTCTACCCGCCCATGACCGGCGCGGTGCGGACCCTCGGCGCGGACCGCATCGACGCGGTCGTCGACTACCTGAGCAGCATGCACTAGGCATCCCGAATGCAGTCCAGCCCATTTCATGGGTCATACAATCCCTCGTCACTCTCACTGCCGCCGATGCCCGTGCAACTCTTGATTGCGATGCTGCGCAGCCCGGGCTCGACCGGCTCGCTCGTGCCTTCCTCCCGTTATCTTGCCAACGCGATGGCCAACTCGGCAGCGGGGGCCGAACGCCTGATCGAGCTCGGGGCGGGCACCGGACCGGTGACCGCCGCCCTCCTCAGCCGCTGGCCGGGGATCCCCTTGATGGCGGTCGAGCTGCAACCCCGGCTGGCCCATCGATTGCAGCGCCACTACCCCGACGTCGATGTCAGGCAGGCGACGGCCAAGGAGGTGGTCGATGCCCATATCGACGCGCCCGGCCGGATCGTGCTGGTTTCGAGCCTGCCCTTCCGCTCGCTGCCGGCCGACGTCGCCGCGGATACCGCCGCGAGCCTGTGTAGCTTTCTCGCGCGCTCGCCCGAGCGTCGCCTGATCCAGTTTACCTACCAGCCACGCGCACCCTTCAAGCCGCAACCCGGGCTGCGCTGGCGCCGCCTCACCACGATCTGGCGCAACACGCCGCCGGCCGGCGTCTGGGAGCTGCAGCTCGATCATGCGGCGCACCGGGACGTCTGAGCTTCAATCAACCGCGCGGTCGCGCTCGGCGAGCCATTTCTCGCTCCAGAACGACGCCGGGCGAGGCCGCCCGAAGAGGTAGCCCTGCAGCAGGTCGCAGTCATGGGCAACCATGAGATCGCGCTGGCCGACGGTTTCCACCCCTTCGGCCACGACCTGCAACCCCAGGCTGTGCGCCAGCGCGAGCGTCGCGATGCTGATCGCGGCATCGTTGCCATCCGCCTCCACGTCCGCCACGAACGCACGATCGAGCTTGAGCACTTGCAGCGGGAGGCGCCGCAGGTAGGCCAGTGACGAGTATCCGGTGCCGAAGTCGTCGATCGCGATCGACACCCCGAGCTTCCGCAGTGCGTGCAAGCGCTCGATCGACAGTTCCGGCTCGTGCATCGCCGCCGATTCGGTGATCTCGAGCTCGAGATCACCCTCGCCCAAGCCGTTGTCCGCCATCGCGGCACGCACCTGCTCCACCAGTTGCGCCGACCGCAACTGCCGGGGCGCAACATTCACCGCCATGCTCAGGCCCCGGAAACCCTCCGCCCGCCAGCATGCATGCTGGCGGCACGCTTCCTGGAGCACCCACAATCCGATCACGTCGATGAGCCCGGTCTCCTCGGCGATCGGAATGAAACGCTCGGGCAGGATGAGTCCGTGCACGGGATGCTGCCAGCGCAACAAGGCCTCGACTCCCATGACTTTCTGGTCGTGGGCCCGCACCTTGGGCTGATAATGGAGCGACAGCTGCTTCGCGGTGATCGCGGTGCGCAGATCGCGCTCCATCTCCATCCGCTCAGCCGCGAGCGCGTTCATGCGCGCGGTGAAGTACTGGATGTTGTTGCGGCCACGGTCCTTGGCGTGATACATGGCGGTATCGGCATTGCGCACCAGGGTTTCGGCATCGGTGCCGTCGCCCGGGAAAAGGCTGATGCCGATGCTGGGCGAGGTATGCAGTATCAGCCCATGGATCTCGAACGGTTCGGAGACCGAGGCCAGGATCTTGGTCGCCACGGCGGTGATGTCGGTCGCCGCCGCGAAGCCGGTCAGCACCACCACGAATTCGTCCCCCCCTTGGCGCGCGACGATGTCCGATTCGCGGACGCAGGCGGTCAGCCTGCGCGCGACACTGACCAGCAACAGGTCGCCGATGTGATGGCCGAGCGAATCGTTGATCACCTTGAACCGATCGAGGTCGATGAACATCACCGCCAGTTGCCCCTGATCGCGCCGCGCCGCCAGCAGCGCCTGGGCCAGGCGGCCTTCGAGGTTGTAGCGATTGAACAGGCCGGTCAGTGCGTCGTGATGGGCCAGATGCCTGATCCGGTCTTCGGCGGCCTTGCGCTCGCGAATGTCGGTGAAGCTCGCGATGTGATGGGTGGTGGCGCCCGAGCCGTCGCGAATGGCCGAGATGGCCGCCCATTTGGGGTACACGCCGCCGTCCTTGTGCCGATCCCACAATTCCCCCTGCCAGAATCCCTTTTCGTCCAGCGACGACCACAGGCTGCGATAAGTCTCGCGCGTCGTGCGGCACGACGCGAGCACGCTCGGATCCTGCCCGCCGAGGTCTTCCAGCGTATAGCCGGTATGCCGGGTGAACGCCGGGTTGATCGCGATGATGCGATTGTCGCGGTCGGTGACCAGGATCGCCTCGCCGCTGTGCTCGAAAATCTTCGCGTACAGGTGCAAGGCATGCTCGGCGTGCTTGCGTGCGGTGATGTCCTTGAAAACCGACAACACCTCGCCGTTGGGCAGGCGCATGATCTCGTGGTCTATCCACGACGCCAGATGGTCGCCATCGTAATGGGTGAGCGCCAGCGCCTCGGTCACGCCCGAGCGCGCCACCCGCTGCGTGACCGCGCGTATCCGGGCGGTATCGCCGGCCTTGAAGAGTTCGGTGATCGATCGCCCCACGACCTCGGTGCGGATCTTTCCGGTGATCATTTCGGCGGCACGGTTGATGTCGACCACCGCGAAGTCCTGCCCGTCCTCGCCCGCCCGGCAAAGCACGACGCCGTCGTTCATGCTGCCGAACATCGCCCGGTAGCGCGCCTCCTGCTCCTTGATCAGCGCCTCGGCGCGAAAGAAGCGCTGCCCGAGCAGCAACGCGGCCCCGCCCGACAGCAGCAGGAAAGTGCCGAACGCGGACAAGGTGAGCCATGCGGCCTGGCGCGCCGGCAGGAAGACTTCGGCCGAGTCCATCTTGACCACCATGCCCCATTGCAGCGACGGCAGATAGCGCCACGCGGCCACGACGTCTACGCCCGCATCGTCGCGCGTGACGCCGTATCCGTGCCCGCCCGCCAGGGCACGCTGCATCGGCGCGGCGACCTGTTCGAACGGCGAACGATGACGATAGGCCGCATCGGCAATCCTGGCGAGCGGGCCGGTGTACAGCACCTCGTCGCCCATGCGCCGGGCCACGACGGTTTCGCCGCTGCGCCCCAGCCCGGTACGGTCGGATACGACGGGCGTGAGCGCCTCGAGGTTGAGTTGCAGCGCGAGTGCGCCAAGCGGTTCATGGCCCTGATAGATCGGCGTGACCAGGAAGCCCGCGACCTCTCCGCCCGATGCCATGTAGGGCTCCATCGCGGTCAGGTCGGTCTGCAGCGAGACCATGGCCTGCCTGAATCCCTCCGCGAGCCCGCTGGCGGTATAGGGGCCGGTGACGAGACTGGTTCCAAGATCGGATTCGCGCCGCACCGAGAAGACGATGTTGCCGTGTCGGTCGATCAGCAGCAGGTCGTGATAGGCGCTGGACTGCATCAGCATCGCCAACGCCGGCCGCAAATGCTCGGCATTCTCGCGCGTGGCCTGCAACCCTCCGCGCTCGAAATCGGCCGACAGCAGGGACAAAGCATTGTGTACGAGCCCGAGCTGACCATAAGTGCGCACGTCTTCGATGCGCTCATGCACATAGGCATCGACCTGATCGGCCTTCTTGTCGGCGATCGACGACACCTCCTGCAGCACCGCCGTGGTCAGCGCCTGCTCGATCGCGCCGAGATAAAACCACGCCAGGCCGGCAAGCGGCAACACGCCCACGATCAGAAATCCGAGCAGCAAGCGGGTTCGCAGGCCCAGCGCCCTCATCGACCGCTCTCCCGGATACTCTGCTCGAGCGCGTCCACCATCGCGCGCCATTCGTCGCGGCTGCGATATACCGGGAACGGCGACGGCCGCAGGAGCCGGGCCGAAGACTCGACGAGATCGAACTGTCCGTCGGGCCGGGCTTGCCCGATCCGCAGCGGGCGCCACACGTGGCGCGTACCCGAATCGACCGCGACCACGCCCGAGGGGCCTGGCAGACTCTGGCGCACGATGCTGCGGTTGACGTCGTCCGGCGCGTCGCTGTTGGCCATGTACACGGCACTGGCCCATAGCCTCACGCCGTTGTAGCTGGCTTCGATCGGGTCGCTGGTCACCCGCTCGGCGCCGAAACGCTGGCGGAATGCGCTCACGAACGCCTGATTCGCCGGACTGTCGAGGCTCTGGAAATAACCCCACACGGTGTAGTGCGCCGGATGGAACAGTTCGGGGCCCATCGACTGCAACTCGGGCTCCGCGACGCTGAACGACACGACCGGGGTCGTCACGCCGCGCGACTTGAGCGCCTTGAAGAAATGCCGGTTGCTGTCGCCGTTGATGGTGTTGATCACGACGGCGGGCGCGCGCGCGACGATCTCGTCGACGATCGGGCCGAAATCGCTGGCGCCCAGCGGCAGGTAGCGCTCGCCCGCCACCACGCCCGCAACCGCGCCCACCATGTCGCCGATCACCATATTGGCCGCACGCGGAAAGATGTAGTCCGAGCCGACCAGGAAAACGCGGGTACCGAACCTGTCCAAGGCCCAGCGCGCACCCGGTACGATCTGCTGGTTGGGCGCGGCCCCGGTGTAGATGATGTGGGCCGACTGCTCCAGCCCTTCATATTGCAAGGGATAGAACAGCAGATGCCGGGCCGCCTCGACTACCGGCTTGACGGCCTTGCGGCACGCCGATGTCCAGCATCCGAACAACACCCTGACACCTTCGGTCTCGATCAGGCGGCGCGCTTCCGTGGCGAAGACCGCCGGGTCGGAACGTCCGTCGCCCAGCACGATCTCAAGCGGGCGCCCGAGCAGCCCGCCACCAGCATTGATCTCTTCAACCGCCAGACGAACGGCGTCGATCAAGGGCAGTTCACTATCGGCCATCGGACCGGACTGCGAATGCAGGACACCGATCCGGATCGGCGCATCATCGCGCTCCCGCCCGCCCACAACCGCGAGAACGGCCAGCACGGCCACGATGGCGAGCACGAACAGCGCCTTACGCACCCGTCACCCATCCGCAGCAGAAAACGACGATCCGGCGCGACCCGGCCACGGCGGCCCTGCCGCCTAACCGATTCGCACCTTCTTCACAACCACCGGCACGACCTGCAACGTCACGACGCGTGCGCACCGGCCTGCAAGCGGCGCACGACGCCGGGAGTACGAAAAACATAGGCTGACCTTTGGGCCTCCCCTTTTCGCCAATATAACACCGGCCGGCAAGCGTGCAGGCCGCGGCCGGTCCGATTCAGGCAGGCGCGGGCGCGCTTGCCGGGGAGGCGAGGAGGGGCGACCGCGCCGTCAGGCCGTTGCGACGGCCTGCGGAAACCAGCATTGCACGATCGCGTCGTGAATGTCGCCGATCTCGGTCTGCACGACATCGATGAAATCATGCAGTTCTTCGGCCACGATCAGTTTCTCGACGTCGGCCTCGAGCACATGCCGGCGCGCCTGCACGGCGAGGCGCAACGGAATGTCATTGTGCGGAAGGCGCCCCAGCGCGGCTTCCGCCTGCGCCACCGAATGCGCCACGGCGCGCGGGAACAGCGTGTCCTGCAGCAGGAAACGGACGACATCGACCCCGTTGATACGCCGCTTGACATGCTGGCGATACATCTGGAAACCGCTCTGCGCGCGCAGCACCGTGGTCCACAACAAACCTTCATGGGGTTGCGGATCATCCTTCCCGATCAGCAACTGCACCGCCCCGGCGTCGATCTGGCGGCTGGTCATGTCGGCGCGCTCGATGCTGCGCCCCAGGCAAATGAAGTCGAATGCCGAATCATGACTCATACAGCCCGCCACCAGGCCACCCAGGGTCTGACAGCGCTGCACGATCTCCGACAGAAATTCGAAGCGGGCGCGCTTGTTGATGCCGGATTCGACGTTGTCGCGGGCAAAGATGTAGAGCTCGTTCACGACCTCCCAAGCCTCGGTCGGCACCAGATCGCGGGTGGTACGGACGTTTTCGCGCGCAGCCCGCAGCGTACTCAGCACCGAGCCGGGGTTATAGGCGTCGGCGATCAGGAACTTCACACAGTTGCGCTCGTCGTCACGCTGGTAGTGTTCGTTGAAGATTGCGTCGGTACCGGTCACCGACACCAGCCCCCGCCACGACAACTGTACGCTGCGCGGCATGTCCAGCGTCATCACGTTGAACGACTTGATCATGCGCGCGGTATTCTCGGCGCGCTCGACATAGCGCGACATCCAGTACAGGCGCTCGGCCACTCTCGATAACATCTCACGCCTCCTCGTCGACGATCCAGGTGTCCTTGCTGCCGCCACCCTGGGATGAATTGACCACCAGCGAACCCTTGCGCATCGCGACCCGGGTCAGCCCGCCGGCGGTCACGTCGGTACGCACGCCTTGCAGAATGAACGGACGAAGATCGAGGTGACGCGGCTCCAGCCCCTCTTCGCACAGCGTCGGCGCCACCGACAGGGCCAGCGTGGGCTGGGCGATGTAGTTGCGCGGGTCCTTGCTGATCAACTGCGCGAACTCGGCACGCTGCTTCTTGGTCGAGTGCGGCCCCACCAGCATGCCGTAGCCGCCGGATTCGTTGGCGGGTTTCACGACCAGGTCCTCGAGATGGGCCAGGACATACTCGCGGTCGTCGTCGTTCACGCACAGGTAGGTCGGCACGTTGGGAATGATGGGATCCTGGTCGAGGTAGTACTTGATCATCGCCGGCACGTAGGCGTAGATCACCTTGTCATCGGCAACCCCGGAGCCCGGCGCGTTCGCCAATCCCACCTTGCCGTTGCGCCAGGCCCGCATCAACCCGCGCACGCCCAGCATCGATTCCGGATTGAAGGCTTCGGGGTCCATGAATTCGTCGTCGATGCGGCGATAGATCACGTCGACCCGCGCCAGCCCGTCGATGGTGCGCATGTATACACAGTCGTCATCGCCCACCACCAGGTCGGCCCCTTCCACCAGGTGCGCGCCCATGCGCTGCGCGAGATAGGAGTGCTCGAAATACGCCGAGTTGAAGATCCCGGGGGTCAGCACCGCCACCGTCGGGTAGTCCTGCGGCCGCGGCGAGATCGACGCCAGCATGTCGAACAGCTGCGCCGGATACTCGTCCACCGGCAGGATGCTCGAGTTCTCGAACAGTTCGGGAAACACGCGCTTGGTCACCTGGCGATTCTCGAGCATGTAGGACACGCCCGACGGCACTCTCAGGTTGTCTTCGAGCACGTAGATCGTTCCATCCTTGTCACGCACCAGGTCCGAGCCACAGATGTGCGCCCACACCCCGTGCGGCGGGGTGATGCCCAGACATTGCTTGCGGAAATTGCGGGAATTGGCGAACACGTATTCAGGAACGATCTTGTCCTTGACGATGCGCTGCCCGTTGTAGATATCGTTGATGAACATGTTGAGCGCGGTCAGCCGCTGCACCAGCCCCGCCTCGACCGCCCGCCATTCGCGGCGCGGAATCACGCGCGGAATGATGTCGAACGGCCATGCCCGATCGATGTTCTCGCCCTCGCTGTAGATCGTGAAGCTGATGCCCATTTCGACGATCGCCAGCTCGGCGGCCTTCTTGCGCGCCTGGATCTCGGCATCGTCGAGCGAACTCAGATAATCGGTGAGGTGACGCGACGGCCCGCGCGGCTTTCCCTTCGATGCGATCAGCTCGTCATAGAACGGGGTCGGGTCGTAAGACCTCCAGTCAATCGACATGCAATGAACCCTCCTGCGTTGGGAGATGTTGGCGGCAGACGGGCGGCTCACCGCGTGTGATCGTCGCCCTCGCGAGCACCCGCCCGCGCCTGCGCGCTTCGCGATCAATATTACACAAAGGATCACGGCACAGCGCACCGCCGCCGGCGTCCGATAACGAATAATTGTTGCAAACGTGCCGGCAACGGGCCTTAACGTGCAGCGATGCACCAAAAGCGCGCACCACGTGCCGGCCACGCATCAGATCGGGGCGCCGGGCATCCGGAACACCCCCGGCTCGCCGCGCCCGGCGAGCCTGTTGCGACCGACCTCAGCCTGTCTGATCGCCCTTCTGCTGCGCTGCGATCTCGGCATGCACCGCCGCCATGTCGAGCGAACGCACGCCTTCGATCACCTGGTTCAGCGCGCTGGCCGCCAGCGCACCCGATTCACGGAACACCATCACGTTGTCGCGGATGACGGCGATCGTGGGAATGGAGCGGATCTGGAAAGTCGCGGCCAGCTCCTGCTGCGCCTCGGTATCGATCTTGCCGAACACGATGTCGGGATGCGCTTCCGACGCCGCCTCATAAGTCGGCGCGAAGGCGCGGCAAGGGCCGCACCAGGCGGCCCAGAAATCGAGAAAGACGATCTCGTGGGAGGAGATCGTGTCCTGGAAATTGTCGGCGGTCAGTTCGAGCGTAGCCATATCGGAATCCGGTGAGTATCAGCAAATAGCAAAATGGCAATACTACCGGAGCGCACCCCCGCCGTCATCGCACGACTCGCGCGCGCCCATGCCGGATTGGCATCGCCGCGCCGCCGCAAACGCGAACGAGGCCCGCAGGCCTCGTTCGCGTCGGGATGCCAGCCGATCCGAATCTACTTGCCCGGCGTGAACGGCAGCGACGAGTGGTGCAACACGATGCGCAGCGTTCCCTGGTCGTCTTTCTTGAAAGCCCAGGTCTTGTCGACCGTGGTCACGTTGCCATCCTTGTCGGTCAGCATCACGTTACCCATGGTGATGGCCAGATCGCCATTGATCAGGACGGCCGCATTCTTGTACTCGAACTTGCGCCAATCGTTGAGCGCGAAGCCGCTGTCGTTGGGAAAATCCTTGTTGCCCCCGACGAAATAGGCGAGCGCGCCTTCCTGGGTCGTGCGGAAGTTCTGCTCGCCGAATGTCAGGGTCGGGTTGAACAGCACCGGCCCGAGATTGTAGCCGTAGGCGGCCTCCAGCACGGCCTTCGCCGTGGCGGTGGCCTTTTCGATGCCACCGGACTGGTTGTCACGGCTGATCTGAAGCAAGGCTTCGCCCCAGCCGGCCTGCGCGGCGGCCACTTCGGCTTCGGTGATGTTGAAATTGACCACGTTGGAACCGTCGGCCTGGCTCAGGCCGGCAAAGGCGGTCAAACCCAGTGCGAGGGCATAGTGAAACGGAATGCGTGCTTTCATCGATGTATTCCCGGTTATGTCGGACAAGACCACTTGCATGGTACCGCAGGCCATTCTAGGCAAACCTTGCAATGGATTTATGAAGGGCTCGGGGTTTGGCTGGGCTGACGAATGCGGGTGCGGCCCCCGGACGATGCCCGGGGCGAGCGCATTCTACGTCAGAACGGCAGCAGCAACGGCACCATGATCACCGACACGATCATCACGATCACGCTGAACGGCACGCCCATGCGAATGAAATCGGCGAAGCTGTAGTTGCCGGGCCCCACCACCAGGGTATTGACCGGTGACGATACCGGCGTCATGAACGCGGTCGATGCCGCCAGCGCCACGATCATCGCGAACGGGTACGGCGACGCCCCCAGATCGGTGGCCACCGCCAGCGCCACCGGCGCCATCAGGATGGCGGTTGCGGTGTTCGAGATGAACATCCCCAGCAGCGCGGTGAGCAGAAAGATCGCCGCCATGATCATGCGCGGCGACCCCTCGCCCGCGACCGCGAGCAGAGCGTCGGCCGCCATCGCCACGCCCCCCGTGCGCTGCAGCGCGAGCGAGAACGGCATCATGCCGACGATCAGCACCAGGCTCTGCCAGTTGACCGCGCGGTAGGCGCTGGCGATATCCACGCAGCGAAACAGCCCCAGCAGCAGGCAGCCGAACAACACCGCATGCACATTGGGCACGATGCCGCTCACCATCAGCGCCACCACCAGGACCAGGATCGCGAGCGCGTGCGGCGCGCGGTCATGGGCCGGCAGTACTTCGTCGAGTTCGGCCGGCATGTCGAGCGGCACGAAGTCGCGGCCATCCTGTTGCAGGCAGCGAATGTCGGCCCAGAACCCGGTCAGCAACAAGGTGTCGCCAACCCGCAGCTTCTCGCCCAGGAGCTCGTGGCCGATCACTTCCTTGCCTCGCCGCAGGCCGATCACGGTCAGGCCGAATTCGCGCCGGATCCGCGCCTGCAGGACGGTCAGCCCGAGCACGCTCGACTCTGCCGGCAGGATGACCTCGACCATGCCCAGCTCCTGGGTGCAGTCGGTCAGATAGCGGTGCGTCGCACCGAGCGGCAGGACCTCCACGCCCAGTTCGCCGACGAGCCGTCGCACTTCGAGTTCCGGTGCGCGCACATCGAGCAGGAGCACGTCATCGACCAGGATTTCGGTGCCCGCCACCGGTTGCACCAGTGCCCGCCGACGGCCCAGGCGGCGCTCGATCGCGAGCAGATTCACGCCCTTTTCGCGCAACTCGAGCTCGCCCAGCAGATGCCCGCGCAGCGGCGAATCCGGCGGCACACGCACCCTGAGCTCGCGCTCGGCCAGTTCGTAGCGATCGATCCAGTCGCGGAACGTCGGCCGGATCGGTGTGGCACCGCCGTTGGCACGGGTATCGGGCAGCCAGCGCCGTGCCAGCAGCATGTAGACGATGCCCAGCACGAGGATCACCACGCCGAAGGGGGTGATGGTGAAGAAGCCGAAACCGGTGCCGAACTGGCGCTCCAGCTCGGCATTCACCACCAGGTTGGGCGCCGTCGCCACCAGCGTGACCATGCCGCTGATCAATGCCGCGAAGCTCATCGGCATCATCAGTTTCGACGGTGCCATGCCGGTATTCATGCAGATGCGCAGCACCACCGGGATGAAGATCGCGACGATCGCGGTGGAACTCATGAACGCGCCGAGACCGCACACCGAGGCCATCAGCAGCACCACCAGCTTGGCCTCGCTACCCCCCGCCTTGGCGTTGATCCAGTCGCCCAGCCGGCGGGCGACCCCGGTGCGCACCAATCCCTCGCCGAGTACGAACAGAAACGCGATCAGCACGATGTTCGGGTCGCTGAATCCGGCGATCGCCTCGCCGACCGTGACCGTTCCTGTGAGCGGCAATGCCGCGATCATGATCAGCGCGACGATGTCCATGCGCGGACGGGCACGAATGAACATCGCGATCGCCGCGACGAGCAGCACCAGGACGAGGACGAGGTCGATATTCATGGCGGGGGTCTCGCTCAGAGCGTAGGGCCGGCGCAGTACGCCAGGGCATGGCCACACAGCCGCACGCGTCAACAGCACGCGCGCCGTGCGGCTCCCGGACGACGGCGAGGGTTCGAATATAGATTAAAGGTATTGTTCCGCCAAACGAAAAGCCATGGCGCCGCACCCGGCGCCCGGCCATCGCCTCAGCTTTGCGCCAGCGCCTGCTGCAGCGCACCCGCGGCCAGTGCCACGACGGCATTGGCTTCGGGGAACAGCTTACCGAGCGTGAGAAAGCCGTGCACCATGCCCGCGATGCGATGATGGTCGACCACGCCGCCTTCGCGGCGCACGCGCTCGACGAAGGCCTCGCAGTCGTCGACCAGCGGATCGTATTCGGCGCTCACCAGCAGCATCGGCGGCAGGCCGGCGAGCGACGCGGCGCGCATCGGCGAGGCACGCCAGTCTTCGCTCTGGCCGTGCGGCAGGTAGCGCTCGAAGAACCACACCAGGGTTTCGCGATCCAGGAAAAAACCGTCGGCATATGCCGCGCGCGACGCGCGGCGGCTGACGATCTCGGTGCTGGGATACACCAGCAGGAGAAAGCGCGGCACCAGCCCGCCGGCGTCGCGCAACGCCAGCGCCGTGACGAGCGAGAGGTTGCCGCCGGCGCTGTCGCCACCGAGCGCGATGCGCCGCGGGTCGATCGCGATCAGGTCGGCATGCTCGACCGCCCAGTCGAACGCGAGCCGGGCGTCGAGTACCGCGGCCGGAAACGGATGCTCCGGGGCGAGCCGGTAGTCGACCGACAGCACGGCGCAGGCGCTGCGGTTCGCGAGTTCGCGGCACAGCGAGTCGTAGCTCTCGACATCGCCCACGCACCAGCCGCCGCCATGGCAGAAGATCAGCAGCGGCAAGACCGCCTCGGGCTGCGCGGACAGGGGGCGATACAGGCGCCCGAGGAGTGCGCTGCCATCGGGCCGCGCCATCGGCACTTCGGTCACCGAAGCCACCGGCGGCGGGTCGGGGCGGAAGGCGAACTGGAGTTTCTGAAACGAACGCCGCGCCTGGTCGGGCGAGAACTCGTGAAAGTGCGGCGCGCCAACACGGTAGGCCATGTCGAGCAGGGATTGGGCCTGGGGGCTGAGGGGCATGGACGGTCTGTTCGGGCGGGCGCGCCGGTGCGCCCGCGCCTTATCCTGTTGGTTGCTGGAACCCCGATTGTAACCACGTGCGATCGTTCTGTTGCAGTGCACCCAGCCACTATAGCAACAGGTTCGGCGCCGTCAGCCGTGGTCGAGGGGCAGCGCGGTCTTGTCCACCACCCGGCGCAGCACGAAGCTCGAGTGCACACCGGTCACGCCCGGGATGCGGGTGATGCGGTTGAGCAGCAACACCTGATAGGCGTCCATGTCGGCGACCGCGACCTTGAGCTGATAGTCCGCGTCCTGACCGGTGATCAGCAGACACTCGAGCACCTCCGGGATCGCAGCGATCTCGGCCTCGAAGTGGTCGAAACGCTCGGGCGTGTGCCGGTCCATCGAGATGTGGATCAGCGCCAGCAACGACAGACCCAGTTTCTTGGTGTCGAGCAATGCCCGGTAGCCCACGATCAGGCCGGACTCTTCGAGCGCCCGCACCCGTCGCAGACAGGCGGACGGCGACAGGCTGATGCGCTCGGCGAGCTCCTGGTTGCTGATGCGTGCATCCTGCTGCAGCGCATCGAGAATCTGGCGATCATAGCGATCGAATTGCACGAAATTCCCCCGATCAATTTTCTTGCGCATGAATGATGCGCCATTTCATCAGACTGCGCATCATTCTGCCGTTCAGGCCCCGATTGTGGTGTCAGTTTGCAATCGCCTGCGGCGCCCGCCCGCGTACCATGGTCGACATCCTTTCCCTATCGCTCCGCCGAGGTGAGCCGCCATGATCAAGAACCCCGCCGCCAAGTATCGACCCTTCGCGCCGATCGCCCTCCCCGACCGCCAGTGGCCGAACCGCCGTCTCGACAAGGCGCCGATCTGGATGAGCACCGATCTGCGCGATGGCAACCAGGCCTTGTTCGAACCGATGAACGTCGAGCGCAAGATGCGCATGTTCCGCACCTTGTGCGCGATCGGCTTCAAGGAGATCGAAGTCGGCTTTCCGTCGGCGTCGCAAACCGACTTCGACTTCGTGCGCCACCTGATCGAAGACGCGCTGGTGCCGGACGACATCACGATCGAGGTGCTCACCCAGGCGCGCGAGCATCTCATCCAGCGCACCATGGAATCGGTGCGGGGCGCCCGGCGCGCCATCATCCATGTGTATAACGCGACCTCGCCGACCTTCCGCGAGGTCGTGTTCGGCATGAGCAAGGCCGAGGTCGTCGACATGGCGGTGTCCGCGGTGCGGCTGGTGAAGCAACTCGCGGCCGAACAGCCGCAAACCGAGTTCGTCCTCCAGTACAGCCCCGAAACCTTCACCGCGACCGAGCTCGACTTCGCGCGCGAAGTGTGCGACGCGGTCACCGCCGAGTGGGGCGCGACACCGGACGACAAGGTCATCCTCAACCTGCCCGCCACGGTCGAGGTCGCCGGCCCCAACGTCTATGCCGACCAGATCGAATGGATGCATCGCAAGCTCGCCCGGCGCGACAGCGTGATCCTCAGCCTGCACCCCCACAACGACCGCGGCACCGGCGTGGCCGCGGCCGAACTCGGGCTCATGGCCGGCGCCGACCGCGTGGAAGGCTGTCTGTTCGGCAACGGCGAGCGCACCGGCAACGTCGACATCGTGACCCTCGCGCTCAACCTCTACACCCAGGGGGTCGAACCCGGCCTCGACTTCTCCGACATCAACGCGATCGCGCGCACGGTCGAACACTGCAACCAGTTGCCGATCCATCCGCGCCATCCGTACGTGGGCGATCTGGTATTCACCGCGTTCTCGGGTTCGCACCAGGACGCGATCAAGAAAGGTTTCGCCGCACAGCAGCCCGATACGCTCTGGAACGTACCCTACATGCCGATCGACCCGACCGACCTCGGCCGCAGCTACGACTCGGTGATCCGGGTGAACAGCCAGTCGGGCAAGGGCGGCGTCGCCTACCTGCTCGAAGCCGAATACGGCATCGTGATGCCGCGCCGGCTGCAGGTCGAGTTCGCACGCGAAGTGCAGAAGGTGACCGACGCAAGCGGCGGCGAGATGAGCGCCGCCGACATCTGGCAGTTGTTCTCGCAGACCTGGATCGACACCGACAAGCCGGTGCGCTATCGCGAACACCATCTGTTCGAGCATGGTGCCGCCCAGGGCATCCGCCTGGTGGTCGAAGTCGAAGGTACCCGTCACCTCTTGGTCGGCGAGGGCAACGGCCCGATAGACGCGGCGGTGCACGCACTGCAATCGCTCGGGCTCGATTTGTCGGTACGCAGCTTCGAGGAGCGCTCGATCAGCCCCAGCGTCAACGCGGGTGATGCCCGGGCCTGCGCGTTCCTCGAACTCGCGGCCGGCAACGGCGGCGGCGAGTGCTTTGGGGTGGGCATCGACACCAACATCGTCACCGCGACGATCAAGGCGCTGGTCAGCGGCGTCAACCGCATCGGCGTCATTGGCGCGCGTGCGCCTGGCGTGCGCGCCGCGTAACGCGCATCGACCGCGTGCGCCGTGCCCTGCGCACGGCGCACCGGCGCTCAGAACTCCATGGTCAGGCCGGTGCCGAGCGCCCAACTGCGGTCGCGCTTTTCGTCGCCGTCGTCACGCGGCCAGAAATGGCCGAGAATCACTTCGCCGATCAGCCAGTCGCGCAGGAACGGCTGCTGCCATTTGAAGCGCACCCCGTATTCGCCGACGGTGGCGCTCGAACCGGTTTCGCCGCTGATCAGCACTTCGCTCGACAAAAGACGCCGGTCGCCGAAGGACTTGTACATGCCGACACTGCTCGACCATTCGAAGTCGTTGCTGTCTTCCGAAATCGTGGTCGAGTTCAACCAGCGGAACGCGAGGGTCGGGTCGAACGTGTGTTCATAGTCGAGCGCAGTGGTCGAGCCGAAGCCTTCGCTGGTGGCCCAGAAGAAGGTCTGGCGAAAACGCACCTCGTCCTGCTCCGAAAGCGCCCAGTCGTGGCGATAGCGTGCATGGGTGAACAGCCTGTAGCCACCGCGGACGCCGATCCGGAAATCGATCGAATCGTAGATCGACTTGCCCAGGCCGACGAAAAAGGTGGAGTCGTCGCGCCGGTCCTCTGAAATCAGTTGCTGCTGGCGCGTGAAGGGTTGCGGCTGGTCGCTGATCAGGTCGCGCTCGTTGTCGCGCCCAAAGAACAGGTACGAGTTGTCGCGCAGGTTTGGCAGGTCGAGGCGCGCCGAGAAGCGCACATTGAAGTCGAAGCCATCGTCCTGACGCCACAAGGTGCGCAGCGCGAAGCGCCCGTTCCAGACCCGCCCGCCATCCTCGAAGGGCCGATCGCCGAACCAGCTGTTCACCCCCGCGGCCACCCAGGTCGTCGCCCCCTTCACCACACGCCGCGAGGCGTCGAGAAAAGGCTCTCTTGCCGCGTCAGGCGCGGCCTCCGCCGCACCGGCGGGATCGACGGCCAGTGCCGCGTCGCCCGACGCAGAGGCGGCCTGATGAGTTGGCCGGGCGGCACCCGCCTCCACGCCGTCCACCCGCACGCGTTCACCCTCGGTGCGCGACAGGCTGTCGTCCAGCGCGAGCGGCACCTCGAGCCGCTCACGCGGATGCTCGGCCGCCCGCTGCGGCGCCGGGGCGGTACTGCAGCCCGCCATTACGAAAAGCGGCAAGGCTGCCGGCAAAACGACATTACGCAACACGCAAAAGCTCCATGACGATCACGACCAGCGGTCCCGAGGACACGCGAATAGGCATCTTCCCCTGCGTCGGCAGTATCCCCGTCCATCGGGCAGGGGTCAATCGACATACCGGCCGGCTTGCCGCGCCGCAGCGCGGCGACCGTGCACCAGTGCCCGGCGGCGGGCACGGCCCATCTGCTACAATTTTGCGCAGGAGATCGGGAAATGATTCGAACAAGCCAGATAATCGCGGCGCTGACCCTCTGTGCAATGGCCATTCCAGCCCCAGAACGCGCTTTCGCCCAAGACATCGAACAAAACTCGCGACTCGACCGGATCATCGCCAGCAAGCTCCTCAAGGTCTGCGTGTGGCCCGACTATTACGGCATTTCGTACCGCAATCCCAAGAGCGGCCTGCTCGACGGAATCGACATCGACATGGCGAATGCGCTGGGCGCCGATCTGGGCGCCACGGTCGAGTTCGTCGACAGCAGCTTTGCACGGCTCGCGGACGACGTGCTCGCCGCGCAGTGCGATGTGGCGATGTTCGCAATCGGCGTGACGCCGAGCCGCCAGAAGGTCTTGCGCTTCACCGCGCCGCATCTGGTCAGCGACATCTACGCGATCACCACCCGCAGCAACCGCCGCATCCGGTCCTGGAACGACATCGACAAACCCGGCATACGGGTCGCGGTCGCCAAGGGCACGCTGCACGAACCGATCATGCGCGACAAATTGCAGCACGCCAGCCTAGTCGTGCTGGATACGCCGCATGCGCGCGAGCAGGAAGTCGAGTCCGGCCGCGCCGACGTCTTCATGACCGACTATCCGTACAGCCGGCGCATGCTCGACAACGCCGACTGGGCGCGCCTGATCGCACCTGACGCGGTCTACCACCTGACGCCCTACGCCTACGCGCTGGCCCCGGGCGACGAACGCTGGTATGCGCGCCTGCAGGACTTTGTCGCGACGGTGAAAGCCGACGGACGGCTCGCGGCGGCCGCCGAGCGGCATCAGCTCTCGACCATCGTCAAGACCCGCTAAGAGACAACCCGGGCAGGGACCACAATTGGGCCGTCAGACCATCTCCCGCTATGCCGATCTGGGATTCGTGCTTTTCATCGTTCTGTGCCTCGTCCTGTCGGTGCTGTCCGTGCGTTACCACGGCCGCACCATGGAACGCGAGGTCATCGCCACCCAGGTCAAGCTCGCCGAGCTCCACACGCGCGCGGCCATCGAACATCTGGCCCAGACGATCGCTACCGTAGATCTGCTGATGCGCAGCCTGCTCGAGAGCGGCTACGCCGAACGCAGCAGCGAGGGCTGGAAGAACACGCTGAAGGCCGCGTTGATCAACTCGCCCCAGTTGCGCTCGCTGTCCCTGCTCGACGACGGCGGCCGCGTCATCATCAGCACCAACGAGGACGACCTCGGCCTGACGCCCGCGGTGGACGGCTTCCTGCCCGATGTGGGGCCATACAGCGACCTGCTGCGCATCGGCCCCCCCTACCACGGACGCGACCTGGCCGACGGCCGCGAGATACTCGACTGGAGCAAGACCCAGCCCGACATCGGCTTCGTTCCGGTGATCCGCAGCATTTCGATGGGCGAAGGACCGCGGCTGAGCCTGATGGCCGTTCTCAACGTGGATTTCTTCCTCAACCGGCTGTCGCAGCGCGAGGCCGTACCCATGGAATTCGACATCGTGCGCTACGATGGCCGGATCCTGTTCTCGAATACCGAGTCGCCCCACACCACGGCCCGGATCGCCGCCGACCACCGGATCGCCGAGAACTGGCGCGCCGGCGTCGAAAGCGGCGTCGTCCACTGGGGGCCCGAAGGCGGCCATGCCGTCCTCGCACACCGCGTCGACACCCGGCTGCCGGTGGGCGTCATCGCGCATATCAGCCTCGATACCGCGCTCGCGGCGGCGCAATCCGAGAGCCGGAGCCAGCAGGCGACCCTGTTGCCGATCATCGCGCTGGCATTGTTCGTGGTGCTGGTCGCTTACCTGATGTTCAGGCGGATCGGCGAGCGCCAGTTCAGGACCCAGCAAACCGAACTGATGCGCACCGGCCAGTTGCTCGACGCCCTGCCGGCGGCCGTGCTTCTGTTCGACGACGACGGGCGGCTGGTGCTCAGCAATCGGACCTGGGACGAAACCGGCCTGAGCGGTGCCACCGACCCCGGGCGCAACGTGCCACCCATGACGATCGACGCGCTGGCCGCGCACCTCGCCCGCGACGATGGCGACCCGGCCCAGCCGATGCGCGCGGTGTTGACCGGCGACAGCCCGGCCTTCGACGCCGAGTTCGCGGCCACGACGCACAGCGGCCCGCGGCACTTCCAGCTCATGGTGCGGCCGCTCGCACCAGCACCGTTCCAGGGCGCCACGGCGATGCTCCTCGACGTGACCCGGCGGCGCGAGGCCGAACAGGAGTCCAGATTGCTGCGGGCCGCGGTCAACGCGGTACCGAGCGGCATCGTCATCACCGACACCGACGCGTGCGTCGAATGGGCCAACCCGGCCTTCACCGAGCTCACCGGCTACGCGATCGAGGAAGCACTCGGGCGCCGACCCGCCGAACTGGTGCGCTCCGGCCTGCAGGGCAAGGACTTCTACAAGCGGCTTTGGGACACGATCTGCGCCGGGCAGGTCTGGCGCGGCGAACTGATCAACAAGCGCAAGGACGAATCGCTCTACCACGAAGCGCTCACCATCGCCCCGGTCAGCGACGAGCACGGCTCGATCCAGCACTTCGTCGCCATCAAGGAGGACATCAGCGAACGCAAGCGTCTCGAGGCGCGGCTGATCGAGCTGGCCCGCACCGACCCGCTCACCGGGCTCGCGAACCGCCGGGCGTTCACCGAGAGCCTGGGCGCCGAGCTCGACCGCATGCGCCGGCACGGCCACCCGCTATCGGTGCTGATGCTCGACGTCGATCTGTTCAAACGGGTGAACGACCAGCACGGCCACGCGACCGGCGACCGGGTGCTGAGAACCGTCGCCGAGGCCATGCGCACCAACGTGCGCGCCACCGACGCCCTCGGCCGGGTGGGCGGCGAGGAGTTCGCGATCGCCTTGGTCGAAACCGGCGGCGACGCCGCCCTGGAACTGGCCGAACGCATCCGCAGCGCGGTCGCTGCGGCCCGGATCGAGACCCATGGACAGTCGATCGGCGTCACCATGAGCGTCGGCGTCACGGTGGCACGCGGCGACGACACCGTCGACGGCGTGCTGTCACGGGCCGACGCCGCGCTCTACGCGGCCAAGAGCGGCGGCCGCAACCGGGTCACTCGCGCCGACGACGGCGCGTGAGCGGGGTCGCAGACGATGGAAACGCTTGACGTCGTCGTGATCGGAGCCGGCGTGGTCGGCCTGGCGTGCGCCCGGGCGCTGGCCGAGGCCGGTCGCGAAGTGCTGGTGATCGAGCGTGAAACCCGCTTCGGCAGCGGCATCAGCGCACGCAACAGCGAAGTGATCCATGCCGGCCTCTACTACCCGCCGGGCTCGCTCAAGGCGCGGTTATGCGTGGCGGGCCGGGAACGGCTGTACGCCTACTGCGCCGACCGGGGGGTCGCCCATGCCCGGTGCGGCAAGCTGGTCGTCGCCACCCATCCCGGGCAGGCGGACGCGCTGAATGCCATCGCCGCGCGCGCGGCCGCCAATGGCGTGGCCGACCTGCAGCGGCTGGACCGGGCCCGGCTGCGCGCGCTCGAGCCCGCGCTCGACGCACATGCCGCGCTGCTGTCGCCATCGACCGGCATCGTCGACAGCCATGGCCTGATGCTGGCCTTGCTGGGCGATGCCGAGCGCCATGGCGCGACGCTGGTGCTCGACAGCCCGGTGTTGGGCGGCACGGCCGACGCCGCCGGCATCGTGCTGGAGGTGGGGGGCCGCGCGCCGATGAGCCTGCGGGCGCGCTGTGTGGTGAATGCCGCCGGGCTCGACGCGGTGTCGCTCGCCACCCGCATCCGGAGCGCCGCGAGCGCGCTGGCGCCGCAGGCCCATTACGCGCGCGGCGTCTATTTCAGCTACGGCGGCCAGGCGCCGTTCTCGCATCTGATCTACCCGATCCCCGAGGCGGGCGGCCTCGGCGTACACCTCACGCTCGATCTGGGTGGACAGGCGAAGTTCGGGCCGGATGTCGAATGGATCGCGGCCCCCGATTACCAGGTGGACCCGGCACGCGCCGAACGCTTCGCCGACGCGGTCCGCAACTGGTGGCCGGCCGTCGAGGCCGGGCGGCTGCAACCAGCCTATGCCGGCGTACGCCCCAAGATCGTCGGCCCGGGCGCGCCGGATGCCGACTTTCGCATCGACGACCCGGGCGTGCATGGCGTGGCCGGCCTGGTGCATCTCTACGGCATCGAATCACCAGGCCTGACCGCCGCGCTCGCGCTCGGGGACGAGCTCGCGCGGCGCTTGGCCCCTGCGCGGCGGTAGCCCGGCGCGCTCCTCAAGGCGTGTCGATGAACGACTGGGTGCTGTACTCGGAGCTTGCCGGTCGGACCAGCACCGGATACTCGAGCGCGTACTGCAGGAACGCGTCCGCATACGCCAGGAAGGTGTCCTCGCGCCGATCACCCTTGACCGTGCCGAGCGTGGCGTAGCCGTCCTGCCCATCGGCGATGAAGTCGTTGGTGATCACCCGATAGCGCGCACCGGCATCGAGCGGCCGCCACTGACCGAGCGCGTCGCGCACCGCGAGCTGGCTCAAGCGATCGCCGGCTGGACGGGTGAGATCGACCGCCCAGCGCAGCCCCCCCGCATAAGGGTAAGACCCCGTGTTGCCGCTCACGACCGAGGTCATCGCATCCTCCAGCGCGGCCTTGACTTCGGCCCCGCTCATGGTCAGCGTCACCAGCGTATTGCGGAACGGCAGCACGGTATAGACCGTACCGACGCTCACCACGCCCTTGGCCACGTCGACCCGCACCCCACCGCCATTCTGCAAGGAGATGTCCGCACCGCCGTAGCGCTTACCCTGGTTGAGGAAGGCATCCGCCACCAGTTGCTGCACATCGCCCCCATGCGCGATCACATGCGGATCGTCGTTGCAGCCCGCCAGCACGGAGCGCGAACGGTCGCGCGTCGTACCGGGCACACGGCGCAGGCACAGGTTGCCGTGCGCGTCGGCGACATGCTTCGAGCCGAATGCCACCAGCGCTTCCCGGTAAGGCTCGAGCACCGCCAGCGCCGGCGCCGACTCGTCCGTGATGCGCAGCGCCGGCTGGGCGGCGATGTCGGCCCGGATGGCCGCCAGCGCGGCTTCGGAGCGGTCGCCGAAATTTGCCCCGATCAGCACGTGCGGCTGGCCCGCGCAGTCCTTGACCCTGCCTGCCCCATCGAAGGTCACGTCCAGCTCGCCGACCACCGCGCTGTACTGCCACGCCTGCACCACGCAGACCTTGTCGCCATTCTTGTCGCTCGCGACGGTGGGGTAAGCGCCCGCCGGCGACAGGCCGTAATCCTTCAGCGAATCGTCGCCCAGCAAGCTGTGCGAGTCGCCGCCGACGATCACGTCCACGCCCGACAGTTCGGCCGCCAGAGCGACCTCGCGCTCGTAGCCGAGGTGCGAAAGCAGCACGATCTTGTTTACGCCCTGCTGGCGCAGCCGGTCGATTTCGCGCTGGGCCGAGCTCACCTCGTCCAGCAGCACGGTGCCGGCATCCGGGCGCGAAGAGCCCTGGGTCTTGGCCGCGACGGTCAGGCCGACGATGCCGATCTTGGCGCCGTCGCGGGTCAGCACCTGCGACGGCGCGATGGTCGTGCTGCCCAGCGGCGACCCCGCACGCGGCGACACGTTGGCCGACAGCAGCGGGGTCTTGCAGCCGCCATCCGCCCACAGATAGTCGGCAAACTGCTTGAGGCCGGCATCGCCCCCATCGAACTCGTGGTTGCCGACCGCCACGGCATCGAAACACACCGTGTTCATGAGCGCCGCATCGGCCTTGCCCGCTTCCAAGGTGTAGTAGAGCGTGCCGGTGATCGCGTCCCCGGCGTGCAGCTTGAGCACGTTCGTGCGCCCCGCCGACAGCGCTTCGATCGCAGTGGTCACGCGCGCGAATCCACCCAGTTGCACGGTGACGTTCTCGCGCCCCTGGCTGGCGCCGGTATTGAGCTTGAGCGTCGCGCTCGCCGGGTCGAGATTGGAATGATGATCGTTGATGTGAAGAATCGATAGCTTGAACTCATCGTCGCCACCCGACCCACCGCAACCTGCCAGCGCCACCAGGCTCGAGAGAGCCAATGCTCGCGCTACCACTTGTGTACGCATATCGTTTTCATCCTGTGCAAAACCCCGAATATGCGACCTCGAAGTTAACACGCGATGACAGGATGCCGACCCCCGGCGCGCGCCATGCCGGATTCGCGCGTGCCGACGGCAGCGGGTATCGATACATGAAATCGCGCCATAAAGGCGCTGGAACATCAATCGTGCAAAAGTTTGTTAAAGTGCGCTCCTGTCCAGCGCGGAGCTCTTCGATGGCAAAGGAAATTGAACGCAGATTCCTGGTGGCCGATACGCGCTTCCTCAAAGGTCTCGAAGGCGAACGGATCCTGCAGGGCTACGTCGCCAAGGAGCCGGGCGCGATGACGACACGCGTTCGCATCCGCGCCGACCGGGCCTACCTCACCCTGAAAGGGCCACACGCGGGCATCGCGCGCGACGAATTCGAATATCGGATTCCGTACGCCGACGCCATCGAGATCCTGGACACGCATTGCGGCGACCGCCTGGTTCAGAAGTACCGCTACCTGGTCGACCACGAGGGCCAGAGATTCGAGGTCGACGTCTTCGCGGGCCGGCATACGGGGCTCGTGATCGCCGAACTCGAACTGCGCCACGAAACCCAAGTCGTGCATCTGCCGCCCTGGATCGGCGAAGAAGTGACCCATGATCGACGCTACGGCAACTTCTCCCTCGCCATGTCGGACGGGCCGGACCCGCTTCCCGCGAACCCCGAGGTCCCGATGCATGTACCGGCGGTGAAGCTGCTGCGCGCCGCCTGGCCTCACTGAGCGCCGACACCGGCACCGTGCCGCTCGCCGCACGGTGGGCAGCCCCCCGCCGCATCGAATCCACCGACCCATCCGTAGCAGAATCAATACACCGTATCGATTTCGCTACAATGCATTCAATCCATTGATATGGCTATGGAATTCGTGACGGCGAGGTCTCTGCGCCGGCCCGACCGTAACGCGTTCGATACAAAACGCCCCGCAGTGTCGTCATCGGCCCAATAAGAATCTGTTTACAAAAACTTTCTGATGCTGGCACGCTAATCGCTATCGCTCGGCGAACACGACCTGGCGCCGGGCCTGCTTGCGCGACGGCGCGCGGCAACCGGCCGTACGCATCGACACCGGCCTGCGACATGCACCTCAATCCTTAGAAAGTGAACACCATGTCCTCTCGCAATCTGACCAATGCCGGTGCCGTGCTGACGATCGACCTGGGCGCCATCTGCGACAACTGGCGCGCCCTCGGGGGTAGGCTCGCCGGCGCGGTGTGTGGCGCCGTGGTCAAGGCCGACGCCTACGGCCTGGGCGCGGCGCGCGTCGCGCCGGCCCTGTACCACGCCGGCTGTCGGCATTTCTTCGTCGCGCATGTGGGTGAGGGCATCGACCTTCGCCCCGCGCTGCCCGTCGACGCCAGCATTTACGTGCTGCACGGCCCCCATCCTGGCGCGGAACTCGAATGCGTGGTTCACGGCCTCGTGCCGGTGCTCAACAGCCTGCCCCAGCTCGGCGCCTGGCGCGGCCTGGCGAACGGCCTGGGCAAGCGCTTGCCGGCGATCCTGCAGGTCGACTCCGGCATGGCACGGCTGGGTTTGGCGGCGGACGAACTCGACACCGTCGCCAGCACCCCGGATGCGCTGCAAGGCCTGGATCTCAGGTTCATCATGAGCCATCTCGCCAGCGCCGAGGATCAGGGCAACCCGGCCAACCGGGTACAACTGGAGCGTTTCCGAGCTGCCTTGCGGCGCCTTCCGCCGGCCAAGGCGAGCCTTGCGAACTCTTCGGGAATCTTTCTCGGCGGCGACTTTCATTTCGACCTGGCACGCCCCGGCGCCGCGCTCTACGGCGTCGCGCCGGTAGCCGGGCAAGCCAATCCGCTGCGCGCGGTGATCAAGCTTCAGGGCAAGGTGCTGCAGACACGCACGATCGACGCCGGCACGCCGGTCGGCTATTCCCATACCTGGACTGCGCAACGGCACACGCGCATCGCGACGGTCGCGGTGGGTTATGCCGACGGCTACCTGCGCAGCCTGGGTAATCGCGGCCGGGCCAGTTTCGAGGGCGTCGCGCTCCCCGTGGTCGGCAATGTGTCGATGGACACGATCACGATCGATGTCACCGATGTGGCCGAAGCGCGGCTCGCCGAGGGTGGGCTGATCGACCTTGCCGGCCCGCTCGACGGCGTCGACGCGATCGCGGCCCGCGCCGGCACGATCGGCTACGAGATTCTGACCAGCCTTGGCCGGCGCTACGCACGCAACTACGTCGAGACCTGAGCGGGCCGTGTGCCGAACAGGCCGCGACGAGACTTGCGCGCGCGGACGATGACGCGGCTTACTTCAGCGCCGCCAGCGCGGCGGCGTAGTCGGGTTCGTCCTTGATCTCGGACACCCGCTGCGCGTGGATCACCTTGTCGTTCTCGTCGAGCACGACCACGGCGCGCGCGGCAAGCCCCACCAGCGGGCCCGAGGCGATCTCGACACCGTAGTCCTTGAGGAACGCGCGCCCGCGCAGGGTCGACAGGCTGACCACGTTGGCGAGCCCTTCGGTTTCGCAGAAACGCTTCATCGCGAACGGCAGGTCGGCCGAGACCACCAGCACCACCGTGTTCGCGAGCGCGCCGGCTTCGGCGTTGAACTTGCGGGTCGAGGTCTGGCAGGTCGGGGTGTCGAGGCTGGGAACGATATTGAGAACCTTGCGCTTGCCCGCGTAGGCGGCCAGCGTCACGTCCGCCAGATCGGTCGCAACCAGCGAAAAGGCCGGTGCGGCATCGCCCACCTTGGGAAAGTTGCCAGCGACTTCGATTGGGTTGCCGCCGAGGGTAACTGTGCTCATGGATGTCTCCGTTGTTCAGGGGGTGCGAGTGAAGGGGGTGCGGGTCGCGTCTTCGATGCGCGACTGAGTGGCGAAGATTGCAGCAGATCCGTGCGCAGGGCAAGCACTACCCGACCCGTCAAACCGGTCATCCGGCCAGCGCGGCCTCCGCCGCCGCGCCGGCATGGATTGCGGTGGTATCGAACAGCGGCACGCTTGCGTCCTGCGGCCCGACCAGCAGGCCGATCTCGGTGCACCCCAGGATGACCGCCTGCGCACCGCGCGCCACCAGGCGCTGCATCGTGTCGCGATAAGCCTTGCGTGAAGCCTCTTCGACGCGGCCCAGACAAAGCTCCTCGTAAATCACGCGATGCACCACGTCGCGGTCGGCCGCTTCGGGCACCAGCACCTCGATGCCGTGATGCCCGGCCAGGCGGTCGCGATAAAAGGCCTGCTCCATCGTGAAGCGTGTACCGAGCAGGCCGACCCGGCGCAAGCCCGCCGCGCGGATCGCGGCTGCCGTCGGGTCGGCGATGTGCAACAGCGGGATTCCCACCGCCGCTTCGATGGCCGGTGCCACCTTGTGCATGGTGTTGGTGCACAGCACGATGAAATCGGCGCCGGCACGCTCCAGCGCCCGCGCCGCGTCGGCCAGCACCACGCCGGCCGCCGCCCAGTCGCCGCACTGCTGCAGACGCTCGATCCCGGCGAAATCGACGCTGTACAGCACGATTCTCGCCGAATGCAATCCGCCCAGCCTGGCCTTCACGGCCTCGTTGATCTGGCGGTAATACGGCACGGTGGATTCCCAGCTCATGCCGCCGAGGAGACCGATGGTTTTCATGGGGATGATGCGCTTCGAGAATGTGGGTGACACATCATGCCACGACGATCGCGACCCGGCGGCGCTCGGCGACGCTGACCTGGCTCCCGGTTTGTAGTAGCCTTGCCGCTTTTTCGCTGATCGAGCGTCGGGTTTCGATAGGGCGCAAGGGATGTCGCGTACGGTTTTCAATCATTCTGGCCTGGTCCGGGCGCTCGCCGATCTGGCAGTTGCAGAAACTCCCGAATCGAAACAGTCGTTTGCCGACAAGCTCGGTCAATGGCTGGGTTTTTCCGAGGCGTTGTCGCTTTACTCGGCGCTCAATCCGGGCACGGAACAGACGTCACCGCTGCGAACCAGGGTCGGCACATCCGCCGAACTGCGCGCGGCGTTCGAGCAGGTACGCAACGCGCTCGCGGACAGCGCAAACACGACCGTATCGGAGCCGGGCGCCGACGGCGCCGACTTCACCCCCTACCATCGCCATCATCTCGCCCGGCAACGGGAAATGAGCGCCGAAATCGGTCTCCTGCGCGCCAGCGTGCGAACCGCACTGGCGCGCCGCTCCCCGGCGCTGAAGCGGCTCGCCGCGCTGGATGCGGTCATGGAGCAAGCCTTGGCCGCGCGCGAACGCAACCTGCTCGCCAGCGTGCCGCAGCGCCTGAGCAAACGCTTCCAGCACCTGAACGCGGCACACTTGGCGAATGTGGACGCGCCCGGGCAGGCGCCGCAGCCGGACGGCTGGCTGGCAGCGTATTGCGCCGAGATGCGCACCGTGCTGCTGGCGGAGCTGGAGCTTCGGCTGCGGCCGGTCGACGGGTTGATCGCGGCACTTGAGAACGACATGACGGGCTGACAATGAACACTTTCTTCAACATCATCGCATTCGTCGTCGGCGCGGCCGTGCTTGCGTGGATCGGCAGCGGCTACGTGGCCACCAGTCCGCTGGCGCTGGCCGTGACGGCGCTGATCGGGGTCGTCTACCTGGCCGGCGCCGTCGAGCTGCTCCGCTTTCATCGCGCCACCGCCGCGCTCGCACGCGCGCTCGCGGCGATCCCGCCCGGCCTGACCGATCCGAACGAATGGCTGGCCCGCCTGCCGGCGTCGCTGCAAAACCGGGTGCGCCTGCGCATCGAAGGCGAGCACGTCGGCCTGCCCGGCCCGGCCCTGACGCCCTACCTGGTCGGACTGCTGGTGCTGCTGGGCATGCTGGGTACCTTTCTCGGCATGGTGGTGACGCTCAAAGGCGCGGTCGTGGCCCTCGAAAGCTCCACCGATCTGCACACCATCCGCGCCGCGCTGGCCGCGCCGGTGAAAGGGCTGGGGGTCGCCTTCGGCACCTCGGTCGCCGGCGTGGCCGCCTCGGCGATGCTGGGGCTGATGTCGGCGCTGTGCCGTCGCGCGCGGCTGCACGCGGGCCAGACGCTGGACGCCAGGATCGCCACCGACCTGCGCGGCTTCTCGCTCGCGCACCAGCGCCAGGAAACCTACCAGGCCGTGCAGGCGCAGGCGGCGGCCTTGCCCGAGCTGGTCACCCGGCTCGAAGCGATGATGACCCAGATGGCGCACCATGCGCACGAATCCAACGAGCGCCTGCTGGCCGGGCAGGCGCGCTTCCACCACGACGTCCATGCATCATTCACCACGCTGGCCACCTCGGTGGATGCCTCGCTGCAGCACAGCCTGAGCGCCGGCGCGCGCCTCGCCGGCGAAACCATCCAGCCGGCGGTCGAGGCCACGATGAGCGCGATCGCGCGCGAGACGACCGCGCTGCACACGCGCGTGGCCGATACCGTCGGCATCCAGCTCGACGGGCTGTCGGCGCGCTTCGACCGCGCCGTGACCACGGTCGCCGACACCTGGAGCGCCGCCCTGGCGGAGCAGGCACGCAGCAACGAGGACCTGAGTGCCCGGGCACACCGCGCGCTCGAGTCCGTCGCCGACACCTTTGCGCAGCGCTCGGCCGCGCTCGTCGCCGAGATCGGCACCGCCCAGGCGGCGCTGCAGGCGGATCTCGCGGCTGGCGACCAGGCACGCCTGGCCGGCATGCACCAGGCCCTCGAAGCGCTGGCGGTGTCGCTGCGCACCGAATGGGAGCAGGCCGGCGCACGCGCCCTGGCCAGCCAGGAGCAGATCTGCCGGACGCTGGGCGACACCGCCCGCGGCATCAGCGCCGATGCGAAGGCCAACGCGAGCAGCACCATCGCCGAAGTCGCCCACCTGATGCAGGTCGCCGCCGAGGCGCCGCGGGCCGCCGCCGAAGTGATCGCCGAGCTGCGCCAGGAACTCAGCGCCAGCATGGTGCGCGACAACGCGCTGCTGGCCGAACGCAGCCGCATCATGGAAACGCTGGGCACGCTGCTGGCCGCGATCAACCACGCGTCCACCGAACAGCGCGATGCCATCGACACTCTGGTGACCTCCTCGGCAGCGATGCTGGCGCGCGCCGGCGCCCGCTTTGCCGAAAGCGTCGAGGCCGAGTCGGCGCGGCTGTCCGACATCGCCGGCCAGATCGGCGGCGGCGCGGTCGAGGTCGCCAGCCTCGGCGAAGCCTTCGGCCTCGCGGTGCGACTCTTCAGCGAATCGAACGACAAGCTGATGACGACGCTGCACGGCATCGAAGGCGCGCTGGGCAAATCCATGACCCGCAGCGACGAGCAGCTCGCCTATTACGTCGCGCAGGCGCGCGAGATCATCGATCTTTCGATCATGTCGCAGAAGCAGATCGTCGAAGACCTGCAACAGCTCTCCCGCAAGCCGGCGGCGCGCGCGGACGAGGCCTGACGATGCGCGAGAACGAAGCCGGTATCGAGCATTCCGCCCCGGCATGGGCGGTTTTCGGCGACCTGATGGCGGGCCTGCTGGGGGCTTTCGTGCTGATCCTGGTCGGCGTGCTCGGCGTTCAGCTCGAGCTGGTGACCAGCCTCGAAACCGAAGTCCAGAAACGCCAGGCCGAGACCCAACGGCGCGAGGAACTCGAAAAAGCCCTGGCGGTGCCGCTCGCCACCGGCCGGGTGACGCTCGCCGACGGCCGCATCGGCATCAGCGGCAGCGTGCTGTTCGCACTCAATTCGGCGGCACTGCAGCCCGAGGGTCGGCTTCTGCTCACCAGCCTGGCGCCGCCGCTGGCCGCCTATCTCGCGACCCGCGACGAGATGCTGATGGTAAGCGGCTTCACCGACGACCAGCCGATACACGAGTCCAATCGGCATTTCGCCGACAACTGGGCGCTGTCGGCCGAGCGCGCGCTGACCGTGACCCGTGCCCTGATCGAGGAAGGCATTCCGTCCGCGGCCATCTTCGCCGCGGCCTTCGGCCCCGAACAGCCGGTCGCGTCGAATGCCGACGCCGAAGGCCGCTCGCGCAACCGGCGCGTGGAAATGGCGCCGGTGCCGCGCTCGGCCGGGGCCGGCGTGGGTTCGTCCGGTGGCTGAAACCGCCGCGGCGGCACGCCCGCACCGCGACGCCGCGACGGCGATCGAAACCCTGCGGGCGCGGGGCGCCGCACGCTTCGATCCGGCCGGATTCCACTTCATCGAGACCCTGGCCCGGCGCGCGGCGACCCAGCGCGAAACCGTCGCCGGCGTGCTCGAGCGCCGGCTGGCCGACGCCCTCGCGGCATTCGGCGAACGCTTCGAGCGTGCCGCGCAGGCAGCCGACGCCAGCACCGAGCACGCGGCGCTGAAATTCCCGGCATCCGCCACGCTGCTCGCACAGTGCCGCGAAGCCGGTGATTTCGCCGGCCTGGGCCGCCTCATCGCGCGGCTCGAAGCGCGCGCCGGCACGAATCCGCTGGCCGAGCTTGTGGCCGCACTCGGCTGGCACGCATCGGAGGACCGCGACACCGGGGCATCCGGCCACGCGCGCCCCGAACTGAAGGCCATGGCGTACTTCCGCGACACCTGGTCCAGGCTGAGCGTCGATCGGCAATTGTCGCAAGCACTCGCGCAGGCACCGGAAAACGCCGGTCCGCTCAATTCGCAGTTCCTGGTGCTGCAGGCGCTCACGGCGATGCGCGACATCTCGCCGGACTACTTCCGCCAGTTCATGACCTATGCCGACACCTTGCTGTGGCTGGACCAGACCGACGACAGCCCCGACCCGGCGCGCAAGGGCGGCGGACGCGGCGAGCGTGCCAAGAAGCGCGGCAGCGTCCGCAAGAGCGGGCATTGAGACCGGCAAGCGCCACCCCGGACGGCATCGGACCGACACCGCCCCGGTGGTGTGCCGCGCGGCGCGTCACCGCGCCGTAGCGCCGCCCCTGAACCGCCGGCCGACGGCGACGGCGGCCTGCAACGCCAGCAGTGCCAGCGCGCCCGCGACGATGCCGAACATCATGTCGAGCAAGGTCGGCAGCAGCGCCGCCGACACCGCCCCCACTGCCGGCAGTGACGCCGCCCCGACGGCGGCGTGCTCGATCAGTCCATGCACCGGCGGAATGCCGTGGGTGAGAATGCCACCGCCCACCATGAACATGGCCGCGGTGCCGACCACCGCCAGCAGTTTCATCAGGCGCGGGGCGGTCAGCAACAGCAGGCGGCCGAAGGCACGCGCCGGCGCGTTCGCCTTGCCGATGAGATAGAGCCCCAGGTCGTCCATTTTGACGATGCCGGCCACCAGACCGTAAACCCCCACCGTCATCAGGATCGCGATGCCCGCCAGCACCGCCACCTGGGTGCCGAAGGCCTTGCCGGCGACCACCCCCAGCGCGATCACGATGATCTCGGCCGACAGCACGAAGTCGGTGCGGATCGCCCCCTTGATCTTGTCCCGCTCCAGCGCGACCAGATCGACCGCCGGATCGGCCAGCGCTTCGAGCCGCCGAGCATGCTCGGCGGCGTCCTCCGCACGGTGCAGGTACTTGTGGGCCAGCTTCTCGACGCCCTCGAAACACAGGTAGAGCCCACCCAGCATCAACAGCGGCGTGATCAGCCACGGCATGAAGGCGCTGATCGCGAGCGCCGCCGGCACCAGGATCACCTTGTTGCGCATCGAGCCCAGCGCCACCGCCCAGACCACCGGCAACTCGCGCTCGGCGCGCACGCCCGATACCTGCTGGGCATTCAGCGCCAGGTCGTCGCCGAGCACGCCGGCGGTCTTCTTGGCCGCGACCTTGGTCATGGCCGCCACGTCGTCGAGAATCGTGGCGATGTCGTCCAACAGTGCGAGCAGGCTGACTCCGGCCATGATGAGGATGATCCCGGTATGAGTGATCGGATCCGCCGACGGCAGCGGCGGTTCGCAATTCTAATGCCGGGCCGGCCACCCGCCACCGTTGTTGCGCAAACGCCTCGGCCCGCGGGTGCCGGCTACGGCGCCAGCACGCGAAAGCCCACCCGCGCCACCTGGCCCCCCTCGTCGACCACGCTGATCTCCTGCTCGCCGGCCGCGTCGAAGCGCTGCGCGAGCGCTTCGTCGGCGGTGGCCTCGGCGACGCGCGCACCGTTGCGAAACCACCAGCGCCGGCCCTCGCCACCGGTACTGACCAGGCTCAGCGTGAGCGGGCCGGTGCGGGCGCCCGGCAGGCGCAGACCGTCGCCGTCGCGCACGCCGACGATGCGCAGCGGCGCGAGGCCGTGACGGTCGATCGGCGGCGGGCAGGTCCGCGACGGCGCGGGCAGACGCGCCGCGCGCCGCTCGCGCTTAGCCAGCCAGGGTTCGAGCGCCGCCGGCCACAGCAGCAGCGTCTGCCGCTGCGCGCCGGGGCAGTCCGGCGCGACCCGCAGACCCGAGCCATCGGTCCAGAAGACGAAGGCCTGCGCCGCGTCCGCCTGATGCCCGGTGAGCCCCGGCGTGGGCGGCACGACACCCTCCACCGCCCAGGCGCGCCGCGACTGGCGGCAGTCGGGATGGCCGGCCGGCAGGGGCTGGCCGCCGGGCCAGCAGATATCGCGCACCGCGACCCCGGCCGGCGCCGGCTCATCCCAGCTGCGTTCGCCGCGACCACCCTGGGTGAGCAGGTCGTGCACCTGAAACAGCAGCGGGGCGGCCGACGCGACCCCATACTGGGCGGCCACCGGCGTGCCGTCGGGCCGCCCGACCCAGATCCCGATCAGGTAGCGCGGCCCCACGCCGATCGCCCAGGCATCGCGAAAGCCGTAGCTGGTGCCGGTTTTCCACGCGAGCGCGGCTTGGGCGGGGGCATCCATGCCCAACGGCTGCCCGGACGCGCGCCGCCCGAGCAGGGTCTCGCGCACGACCCACGCGGCCGCGGGCGACATGAGCCGGCGCGCCTGCAGCGGCGCATCGTCGAACCAGCGCACCGGCGCGACCCGCCCCCCCTGGGCAAAGGCCCGATAGCCGGCCACCAGGTCCTCGAGACGGGTGCCGACGCCCCCGAGAATCACCGCGAGGCTCGGCACCGCATCCCCCGGCACCACCAGCCCCACGCCCGACTGCTGCAGTTCGGCGCCGAAGCGACGCGCGCCGTAGGCCTCGATCAACTGCACCGCCGGCAGGTTGAGCGAACGCGCCAGAGCCTCGGCGGCCGAAACCGGGCCGGAAAACCCGGCGGCGAAATTGCCCGGGCGGTAGTCCGAATGCGGACGCGGCACGTCCTGCAACAGCGATTCGGAGTGGATCAGGCCGGCATCGAGCGCGAGCCCGGTCAGAAACGGCTTCAGCGTCGAGCCGGGCGAACGCAGCGCGCGCACCATGTCCACATGGCCGAACCGCTGGTCGTCGTTGAAATCCACCGACCCGACGTAGGCCCGCACCGCCATGGTGTCATGTTCGGCCACCAGCACCGCCAGCGACGTGCGCGGCGGCAGGCGCGCGCGCCACCCCGGCAACAGGTTCTCGATCCGGCGCTGCAAGACCGCGTCGAGTGTCGTGACGATGCGCGCGCCACCGCGCACGCCACTGGCCCGCCGGGCCAGCAGCGGCGCGAGCCCGGGTGGATCGCGCGGCGCCAGCATCACCGGCTCTTCGAGCGCCTCGCGCACCACCCGGGCCGACCACTTGCCCTGGTCGAGCATGCGCCGCAACACCTTGTCGCGCGCCGCCCGGGCGCGTTCGGGATGGCGGTCCGGGCGCAGCCGGCTGGGCGCCTGGGGCAGCACCACCAGCAGCGCGGCCTCGGCATGGGTGAGGTGCGCGGGCGACTTGCCCAGCAGCGTCCAGCTCGCCGCGGCGACGCCCTCCAGCGTGCCGCCGAACGGGGCCCGGTCGAGGTAGAGCGCGAGGATCTCGTCCTTCGACAGCGTCCACTCGAGTTGCAGGGTTCGCCACACCTGCCGCAGCTTGCCGGCGGGCGTGCGCGGGTGCGGATCCAGCAGGCGCGCGACCTGCATCGACAAGGTGCTGCCGCCCGACACGATCCGCCCGCTGCCGAGGTTCTGCCATGCGGCGCGCGCGAGCGCGAGCGGATTCACGCCGTAGTGGTGGCGGAACCAGCGGTCCTCGTAGGTGAGCAAGGCCTCGAGATACAGCGGCGAAACCTCGTCCACGCCTACCGGGTGACGCCACACGCCGTTGCGGTCGGCAAACCGCCACAGCGGCGTGCCGTCATGCGCGAGCACGATGCGCGCGCCGTCGTCGCCCGGCAGGGTCAGGGGCCACAGCCGATTGGCCGACACGACGGCAAGCAGCAACGCAACCGCGGCGAGGAGCGCCCAAACGCCGATCCGGCGCCAGCCGGGCCGCATCGCTAACGCATCTTCACCGTCAAGTCGGCGGGTGTCGCCCCGCGGCCCTGCACCGACGGATTGAACATCGACTCGACCAGCGGCGGCGGCACGCGGTAGGTGCCGGGGGTGACCGCCCGCGCCAGATACGCCAGGTCGGCACGCGACCCGGCATCCAGATCGATCGCCGCGATATAGCGATCGGCCAGGAATTCCTCGTGCACGACCCGCAACTGCGCGCGCTTGCCGAGCAACTCGGTGATCGCCGGACCGGCCGCGGGCAGGCGCGCCGACTGATCCAGGCGCTGGTTCTCGAGCTCGAGACCGGCCGGCAGCAGGTTGATCACCAGCGCATCGTGCACCCGCGTCTTCGACCGCAGCGCCAGATGCACCAGCACCAGTTCGCCGCTGGTCAGGTCGGCACCCTCGACCGGCGTGCCGTCCAGCCGCAAGAGGCGCCGTTCGATCTCGATCTGCCCGGTCTCGGCCGGCAGCGCCACGCGCGGATAGCCTGACACCACGGTGCGGTGGTAGAGCGTGCCGTCACCCAAGTTGGCGAGCGTGAGGTCGTCGCCGAGCGCCGCTTCGTCCAGCAGCAGCGCCCGGTCGGCCCGATCCTCGAGCACCGTTTCGCGTGCCGAATCCAGCCGCGCACGCCACATCAGCCCCGGCTGCACCTGCAGTCCGCGCCCGGCCATGAACAAGGCGTTGCGTTCCTGGGTGGACAGCCAGTCGTGTGCCCGCAGCGTGTCCGCGAGGCCGAGATACAGCGCTTCGCGCTCGCGCGGCATGAGCTGGTGCTCTTCGAGCAAGGCCAGCAACAGGGCGGCATCGCGCAGCGCGCTGCCATAGTCGGCAATCCACACCCGGTCGCCGCGCGGCTTGACGATCGCGGCACGCAGCAGTTCGTCGGCGCGCTCGCCATCGCCCATGCGCTTGAGCGCGACACCGAGCTGCGCCAGCGCCAGCCCCGAAGGCGCGTGCGTGCGCCGCTCATACACCTGCCGCAGCGCGCCGAGCGGGGCCTGGCCGTGGCGCGCGAGCACATAGGCCGCATAGGCCTGAACCGCGAAGCGCGAGCGCTCGACATCGTTGGTGTAGTGCGGCTCGATCTGCTGAGGATTCTGGAGATAGGCGAGCAGGCGTTCGCGCGCGGCCCCGAGCGCGGCTTCGGGCACCGCGAAGCCCTCTTCGGCGGCGCGCAGCAGGAAATCGGTCACATAGACGCTGACCCAGTATTCCTCGTCGCTGTCGCTGCTCCACAGGCCGAAGCTGCCGTTGAAGCGCTGCATGCCCAGCAGGCGCTCGATGCCCAGATCGATGCGTGCGCGCCGCTGTTCGGGCGCCTCGCCGCGAATGCCCAGCGCCGCCAGCAGCTCGGGCCGGGCGTACAGCGACGGGTACAAACCGCTGGTGGTCTGCTCGGCGCAGCCGTACGGATAGGCGACGAGTTCGCGAATGTGCTCCGCCAGATCGAGCGGCGGCCGCGACGACAGGCTGACCCGCACCCGCCGCGCCTCCAACTGGTTCAGCAGCGGCGTGTGGGCGGCAAGCGACCAGCTCTGGTCGCCCGGCGGCAATGCGCCCGCGAATGCGCGGGTCAGCGCCGGCCAAGCCGGGCGCACCCCGATCTGCCAGTTGCGTTCGATACGGTCGAGCGCTTCGCCCGGCAGGTCCAGCCCCTCGAGCACGACCCGCACGCTGCCCTGGCCGCTACCCGGCAGACCGGTCAGCTGCAGGCGCAAGGTCTTGCGTTCGCCCGGTGCGAGCGCAAGACCAGCGGGCGCGGCCACGGCGCTTGCCGACGCCTCGGCGCCCATCGCGAGCAGGCCTTCGATGTTCACCTGCGGCGCCAGCACCTGGGCGCGATCGGTGAGATTGGTCACGTCGATCGCCACCTGGCTGTGGTCGCCTCCGGCCACGAAGCGCGGCGCCGCCATCTCGACCACCAGCGGCGCCACCACCACCGTCTTGCCCTCCGACATGCCGTAGTCGCGGTCGCCCCAGGCCTGCGCCATCAGGCGCAACTCGCCGTTGAACTCCGGAATGTCGAGGTTCACCGTGGCTTCGCCGGCCGCATCGAGCTCGACCGGCTCGGACTGCAGCGCCACCAGCGTCACCGAGCTGATCGGCGCACGTCCGCCACGGTCGCCGTCCTCGTCGCCGCCGAAGTTGAGGCCGGCACGCCGCGCCTGCCCGACTTCGATCAACTGGCCATAAACGTCGAGGTGATCGACGCCGTAGCCCTTGCGGCCGAAGAAAGCCTCGAACGGATCCGGCGTCTTGAAACTGGTAAGGTTGAGAATGCCCACATCGACCGCCGACACGATCACCCGCACCTGCTTTCCGGCCGCGCCGGGCAGCGCCACCTTGACCGGCAGGCTGCGCCCGGGGCGGACCCGCTCGGGTGCCTCGAGCGCGATCGCAAGCCGCCGGGCCTCGCGGTCGAGCGGCAGGTGCAGCAGGCCGACCGCCCGGCGCGGCACACTCTGCGCAGCCCGCGCCCCCGGGCGCACCACCAGCGCGCTCACATACAGATCGTGGCGCGCCCAGTCGGCCGCGATCGGCAGGTCAAAGCTTGCCCCCTCGGCCGGCACGCTGATCGCTTGCCACCACAGCGGCCCTTCCGACGACTCCACCATCAGGTAGCCCTGGCCGGCGGCGGGGGGCTCGACCGTGATGCGCGCGACATCGCCGGCGGCATAGCGCGGCCGGTCCAGCGCCAGGCGCACCTGGTCGGGGCGGATGTCGCCGCCCTCGGCGCTTTCCTGCCAGTCGTAGCCGGCGAAGAAGCGCACGCTGCTCAGCCGCCCGGTTTGCGGGTCCTGCGCTTCGATGCGATACCAGCCCCACTCCACCGGCAACGCCACCTCGAGGCGGTCATCGGCGCCCAGGTCATGGGTGGCGGCGGACAGCACCACGTCGCGCTGATTGAATTGACTGTTCCAGCCGTCGGCGGCCGAGAACTGCCAGAAATAGTCGCGCCGCTCCTGCACCAGACGCACTTCGACGCCCTGGACCGCCTGGCGTCGCCCGGCCGCGTCACTCACGACGAGCTCGAAGCGCGCCTGCGCGTTGGCGTCGGTGTGTTCGCCCGGAAACAGCGGCCTGATACCGATCAGGCGCTCGGCGGGCCACACCGGCACCGCCACGCGGCGGGTGACCGGCCGCCCACCGGATTCCTGCACGCTGGCCTGCAACACCAGTTCGAGCGGCGAGCGCGCCGCCGACCACTCGCTGTCGACTGCCCAATCGCCCTGGCCCTGCGCGTCGAGCCAGCGCTCTTCGAGCTCGATGCTGCGCTTGAGATCCTGCTCGGCGATGTCGCCGAACTGGAATCCCGGCAGGGCCGCCACCGCTTCGCGCAGCGGCTTGACGAACAACTGCCCGAGGAGCTTGTTGCCCGACGCCGGCGCGCCATACAGGTAGCGCCCCTGCACATCGAACACCGCGGTGTCGTCCATCGCGAGCGGCGCGTCGGCGCGCGCGGCGAGATCGAGCGCGAGCCGTTCGGGCAGGAAGTCCTCGACCAGGAATTCATACACCACCGGCGCACCGCCGCCGAGATCCATGCGCATGCGCCAGCGTCCGGTCTGCGCGCCTTGCGCCAGCGGATAGTGATATCGATACAAACCCTGGGCGTCGGCCTGCCAGACGAAGCTGCGCACCTCCTCGCCATCCGGGCGCACCAGGGTCGTCGGGATCGGCTGGGGTGCGATCGCACCGCCGTCGGCATCGCGCAGCAACGCGTTCACCGGCACCACCTCGCCAGGCCGGTAGAGGTCGCGCGGCCCGAACACGAACAGGTTCTGCGCCCGGGCCGGTACGCCGCCCACCGGGAACTCGGCCAGGTCGAGCGCGGCCTCTTGCAGCCGGATCAGGCTGGTTTCGTTGGCCCGGGTCGCGATCACGATCCGGCCTTCGGCATGCAAGGGCAGCCGCACATGGCCGTCCGCGCCGCTGCTGCCACGGCCCAGGCGCAGGCCCTTGCCATCGGCCAGTTCGACCTCGACGCCGGCCAGCGCCCGTCCGTCTTCCAGCGACTGGACGAAGGCATCGATACCGGTGGCGCTGCGACGCAGCGACAGGCCGATGTCGCTGCGGGTGAACACCGTCACCGGCAGGCTGTAGTCGAACGCGCCGCTCGCGCGCATCACCGCCACATACACGCCGGGCGCCTCGAGCGGCGCGATGCCTTCGAGCGGCAGCACCAGCCGTTCGCGGGTATTGGGCGGCGGATCGAGCGCGAACTGACCGGTATAGACCAGGTCGGCGCTGGCGGGCAGGTCGGTGAGTTGCCAGATTTCCATCGCCGCCTGTCGGCCCCATTCGGCCAGGAAGCCGTGCAACCGCTCGGGCCGAATCCGAAAGAACTCCACGTCGATCTTGTTGACGTTGAGCGCGACTACCGGCAGGCCGTCGGCCAGGCGCGACGGCAGCAGCGAGCCACGACTGGCAAAGCCTACCGAAGCCGGCTGGTCGCGGGTTTCGAAGGTGTGGGTCTGCAGCGTGCCCAGCGGCACGCCGGCGATGCTGCGGATGCCGGCCTCGATGTTGACCGACAGCACGCGCTGCGGCTCGAGATGGCGGCGATGCACCTCCTTGAGATTGTCGGCGAGCATCCAGCCACCTTCCAGCCGCCCGGTCTTGGCATCGCTCACACTCAACACCGCGTCGAGCGGCTGCTCGGGATCGAGCGGCAGCGAAAACGCGATCACCAGCACGCCGGCACCGTCGATCTCGCGCTCGGAAACATCGACCACCGCGAGCGCTTCGCCTGCGTGGCGGCGCTTGAGCAGGGCCAGGGATTCGGCATCGCGGCCCGGCACCACAGCCACCGCGGCAGCCGGCGCCGGCGCCACGGCCGGCGGCTCCGGCTCGGACCGGTCGGCGCACCCGACCGACAACGCCGACACCAACACCAACACCCCCCACGCCCGCCGCCAGTCCATCTCGCGCCCCTTCGCCGATTGATCAAAAATGCCGGCGCCGCCCGCAGCCCGGCCACGCCCCGGCTCGCTCGAACATGCATCCGGGGTCAGCCATCGTAGCGCAATCGCGGCGGCCCAACCATCGCACCCGAGCGCCCGCGCCGGGCCTCGGCTAGAACGGCATGAGCACCGGCACCAGCAGCACGCTCACGAGCATCGCGATCAGCGTGAACGGCAGGCCGATCTTCACGAAGTCGATGAAACGGTAGCCGCCGGCGGTGATCACCAGGATGTTGACCGGCGACACCGGCGTCATGAACGCCGCCGAGGCCGCCAGCGCGACGATCATCGCGAACGGGAAGGGCGAGGCTTCGAGGGATTTGGCGACCGCGAGCGCCACCGGCGCCATCAGCACCGCGTTGGCGGTATTGACCACGAACATGCCCATCAGCACCGTGATCGCGAACAGGCAGGCCAGGATCGCATGCGGGCCGGCGTCGCCCACCACGGCGATCAAGGCGCGCGCCGCCAGATCGACACCGCCGGTGCGCTCCAGTGCCAGCGCGAACGGCATCATGCCGACGATCATGATCACCGTCTTCCACTGGATCGCACGATAGGCCTTGTCGAGGTCGATGCACTTGAACAAACCCATCAGCAGGCAGCCGATCAGGGCCGCCTGCACATTGGGCAGTATCCCGGTGACCATCAGCCCGACCGTCAGGCCGAATGCCGCCAGGGCGAAGGGCGCCCGCTTGGCCGCCGGCAGCACTTCGTCGAACTCGGCCGGCATGTGCAGCAGCAGCAGGTCGCTGTTCTCGTCCTGGAGCGTGCGCAGGGTCTTCCAGGGGCCGACCAGCAACAAGGTGTCGCCGGTCTTGAGCACCTGCTCGGACAGCTTCTGCTCGGGCTTGCGCTTGCTGCTGCACTTGAGCCCGACCACCGTCAGCTCGTAGCGGTCGCGCAGGCGCACCTGGGCAATCGTCTTGCCGGCGAAGCGCGAATCGCCGGGAATCATCACCTCGACCATCCCGACCTCGTGCGACTGATCGGCGAAATACGGACTCGCGATCGGCATCGCGTCCAGCCCATACTGCGCGCAGATCGCGTCGACATCGTGCGCATCGGGCACCGCGTCGAGGAGCAGCACGTCGTAGGCGCGCAATTCGGTCTTGGGGCGCGGGCGCAGCACGTCCTTGTAGAAGCGCTCGTTGCGCTCGATGGCGATCACCAGCGCATCGGGTGCCACCTCCTCGATCCGCAAGGACCCGAGGGTGCGCCCGACCAGCGGCGAGTTCGGCCGGATCCGCAGCTTGTGTTCGCGCCCGGCGAGCTCGTACTTCTCGACCCAGTCCGCCATGCGCGGCCGCGCCCGGACGGCCTTTTCAGGATCGACCTCTTCGCGCAGCCAGCGGCGCGCGACCGCCATGTAGGCGATCCCCAGCAACAGCACCGGCACGCCGAAAGGCGTGAACGCGAAAAAACCGAAGCCGTCGGTCCCCAGCCGGATCAGCTCCTGGTTGACCACGAGATTGGGCGAGGTCGCCACCAGCGTCATCATGCCGCTCACCAGCCCGGCGAACGCCATCGGCATCATCAGCATGCGTGCCTGCACCCCGGTGCGCGCCGCGATCCGCAACACCACCGGAATGAAGATCGCGACCACGCCAGTCGAACTCATCAGCGCCCCCAGGCTACCCACCGCCAGCATCAGGGTCGCCAGCAGGCGCAACTCGCCGCTGCCCCCTTTCAACGCCAGCCAGTCACCCAGGCGCTTTGCGATGCCGGTGCGTGCGAGCCCCTCGCCCAACACGAACATGGCGGCGATCAGCACGATGCTGGAATTGGCGAACCCCGCCAGCGCCTCGTCCATGCTCACCACCCCGGTAAAGGGCAGCAATACCAGCATGATCAACGCGACCGCGTCGACACGGGGCCGATTGAGCGCGAACATCAGGATCGCCGCGCCCAACAGCAGCAGCACCATCACCAGATCGGAAGTCATAGACAGGATTCACTCAGCCGGCCAGGTCGAATCGATGGGCCGAAAATGCAGGCGCGCCGCGCTCAGGACCGCCGTCGCCACGCCGTGCGAGCGTACCACGACTCCGCCGGCGCGCACCGCCGCAGGCAATTGACGCGCATTTGAAGCGCGGGGATACTGCGGCGCAAGCGTATCGAATACTCATGCGGACAATCGAGAGGGGACACAGGCATGCCGCGCATCCAGGTCGGAGAATTATCGCTCAACTATATCGAACACGGCACCGGCGACAACGTGGTGCTGGCGATCCACGGCAACCTCGGCTGCGCCAACTGGCTCGACCTGGCGATGCCGCTGCTGCCGGCCAATATCCGGGTGATCGCCGCCGAATGGCGTGGTTGCGGCGATTCCGACAAGCCCGATCCCACCCCTGACTATTCGAATTACACGATGGCGGTGCATGCCCGCGACCACATCGCGCTGCTCGACGCGCTGGGCATCGGGCAGTGTCATCTATATGGTCATTCGACCGGCGGCATCATCGCCTCCCACATGCTCACGATGGCACCGGGGCGCTTCTCCAAGGTCTTGATGCTCGACCCGGTCAGCCCGCTGGGCCTGCAGCTGGGCGCGGGTCAGATCGGCGTGCTCACCGCGATGAAAACCGACCGCGACGTCTGCTTCGCCGGCTTGGCCAGCGCCGCCCCGACCCTGTTCCGCCCCGAAACCCTGGTCGCCGGCCAGATGCCACAATTCGCCGAAGCCACGAGCGTCGCCCAGCGCGAACTCTTCGCCAAGATCATCGACCGCACCCGCGTGCTCTCGGACGGCATCTGGTTCGGCACGCCGCACAATCTCGGCCTGGAATGGGAGTCCGGCGCGCTGGCGGCGCAGATGCCGGCCATGACGCACGAACACCTGATCCTGTACGGCAAGATGGATTACTGGATTCCCCGCGAGCACATGGACGCGATGGTGCAGAAGCTGCCGAATGCGCGCCTGGAAGTGTTCCCCTACGTCGGACATTCGATGAACCTGGAACAGCCGCTGCTGTTCGCCAGGGTCTTCGGAGATTTCTTGCGCGACTGACGAACCGGCGGCGCTTGGCTCAGGGCGCGGCCGGCGCCGCGAAGACTTCGATCCCGATCAGGTTGGAAACCCGCCGGCTGCCCGCCTGGTCGTCCGGCATGACGAGACGCGCCATGCCATTGCGATCGAGCGGACTGCCGTTGATCTGATACGCGACGACGGCCCGGGCGTTGCCAAAGCTCGGATGGATCTCGCCGATCGAGACGATCGCCTTGTAGCCGTCGCTACCGGTGGCCACGGCATACATGCTCAGCAGCGGATTCTTGATACTGGCGTCGCTCGTCAGCGCCAGGCCGTCGAGCAGGGTCCACAGCGCAACGCCGGTGTACTGATCGGTGCCGACGGTGACCGTCGTGGCGGGCAAGGCCCGCAGCGCCTCAAGGTCGAAATCGGCCGGCGCGCCGACCGCGCCCGATACCGTGAAGCCGGAAGACGGCCCGCCGCCGCTGGCGGCCAGCGTTGAACCCGAAGGAAACACATCGAGCCGCACCAGTTGCGAGACATGGCGGCCCCCGCGCACGTCCCCGGGGGCCGTGCCCCGGAAGGGACCATCCTCGTCGGCGATCGGGCCGCTCACGCCATCCCTGGTCTCGGCATAGGCCAGGATGCTGCCCTTGTTGCCCAGGCGCGGATCCAGCTCGCCGAGGCCGAACACCACACGGTAGCCGTCGGCGCCGGTGGCCAGGACGTAGCGGTTCAAGGTGTCGTTTCTGGCGCTTGGATCGATCTGGATGCCCAGGTCCGTGAGCAGGCTCCACAGATCGGCGCCGGTATAGGTGCGCTGCTGCATGCCACTGCCGCTGAGAAAGGCGACGGTCTGCGTGACCGCGGGACGTTCGGCCAGCGCCCCGGCACTCAGCTCGGCCGGCCTGTCCAGTGCCCCGCCCAGACGCACGACCGGATCGTCATTGCCACTGCTGCCACACGCGACGAGCATCAGGCTGGCGACCACGGCGGGGATGAAACTGCCGGAGAAGAATTTCGTAAGCATGGTCCCGCTCCTGTTCAGAATTTCGTTGTATCCAATACTACACAACGAAATCAGAAACAAGAAACCCCTCGTCGCTTCAGAGCCTGCCATTTCAGGCATAGCTCGGGACTGCCAGGGTGGTCAGGCGCGCAGTCTTCATATCCATTTTTTATATACTCTTGTATATCTCGTATCCATCGCCCGGCTACCGCGACGATCCTGGAAGACCGAAACCCGCTCATTGACGGCGCCGCCGGGGGTCCAACATACTCTCCGAAGCATCGAGCTTGCCCCGGAAACCCGCAGGGCCGCCGACCCCCATTCTTCGTCCCCCGAGCGCGCAATGAAACCCCGCCTGAATCCCTACCCGTCTCCGCTGGAATGCCAGACGCAGTTCCGGTTGCGCATCAAGCACGCACGGGCGATCGGCCCGGGCAAGGCTGACGTGCTGCAGGGCATTGCGGATTCCGGGTCGATCGCCGAATCGGGCCGGCGCCTGGGCATGAGCTACCAGCGGGTGTGGTCGCTGGTAGCGTCGATGAACCGGGATTTCAAGGAGCCGCTCGTCGAAAAACAGCGGGGCGGCCGAACCGGCGGCGGCGCCCACCTCACGCCGGCCGGCGAGCGGGTGCTCGACCTCTATCGCCGCATGGAACTGGCGGCGCAGCAGGCCATCGGCGATCACGTCGCCGAAATGCTGACCCTGATGGCGCCCAGTGCTCTGGAGCCGCGTGCTTCTGACGACTGAGCGCTGACCCCGGCCGGATGGCGGCGGGCTTGATCCCCTTCGATCCCCCCGCCCTGCCAAAGCAGCGCATGGAGGGATGGCGAGTCCCTTTGAGGTGCACAATCTCCCATCGATATCTTTTTGTATAGATATCGAGGTGCTATATTAGCAATCATAAGAATTTGCTTATTGATCACCCGACGAGGAGACGAATGTGAAGACCGATGAGTCCGGACACTGTTCACCGGCGAAATCCATGACGACGCTCGCGCTGTGGGTGGCGACGACGATAGCGCCCGCCCATGCTCAGGACGACAGGTTCACGGCATTCCGGGACATGATGGCCGAGGACAACCCCGGCGAGTTCTGGGTGGACGCCGGCAAAGCCTTGTTTCACGAGCCGCGGGGCCCGAAACGGCAGTCACTCGCCGCCTGCGACTTTGGCCTCGGGCCCGGCGTGCTCGACGGAGCCTACGCCCAGATGCCGCGTTACTTCGCCGACTCCGGGCGCGTCGAAACGCTGGAGGGCCGGCTGGTCACGTGCATGGTCCGGCTGCAGGGGTTCGACGAACAGGACATCCTCGGGCCGCATTACCTCAATGCCGCCGAGGAGAACAGCGACAGGAACGAGCTGACCGAGCTGACTGCCTATGTCGCCGCCCAATCCAACGGCATGCCGTTCCGCATACCGCTCGCGCACCCGGCCGAGCGGCGGGCCTACGCCTTGGGGCAGTACACCTTCAACCGGCGCATGGGCACGATGGATCTGTCCTGTGCCAACTGCCACGGGGAAGCGGGCAAGGTTTTGCGGGGCGTGGATCTGCCGGTGCTGGTGGACCCGCACACCGCGGGCAAGGTTACGGCGGCATTTCCCGCCTATGTGCTGAAGGACGGCAATGTGCGCACCTGGTGGTGGCGCACCCAGCGCTGTGTGCTGGCCATGCGCCTGCCGTGGCTGAAGACCGGTTCCGAACTGGACGCGGCGCTGACCCTCTTCCAGCTCAAGCAGGCCGAAGAGAGCCGGGAACCGATCGCCGTTCCCGGCATCAAGCCTCGCGCCTGAGGAGCTCCCGATGAAACGCTCTTCACGACGCATCCCGCTGGCGGCGCTCGCCGCCGCGGGCTTCCTGCTGTTTACCTGTACCCGGGCCATCGCCATGGAACCGGCCCTGCCCGCGATCGGCGAACCCGACTTCCAGGCCGCGGCCAGGGCCAGCTTCCATCTCAATCATCCGGAGGAATTCGCCCGCGTGAACGATCCCACGCTGGCGGTGTGCAACCAGACCCGGGACCGCCCTTCCGATCTGGAAACCGCGGTCATCCTGCAGCGCGAGCAGGCGGCGATCGCTTACCCGCCCGGCGGACAGCTGCTCGGCGACTGGAAGAAGGGCAAGGACTGGGCCGAACTGACTCACGGCGGACGCATCGGCGTGCCCGGCTTCGACGACGCCGACGATCCGCGCGCGGCCAACGGCGCCAACTGCTACGCCTGCCACGCCATCAATCCGAATTTTCCGCAAGCCGGCAACATGGGTCCGCCGCTCGTGGGCTACGGCAAGCTGCGCGGCCTGTCCCCGGAAGTCGTCAAGTACACCTACGACAAGATCTTCAACGCCAAATCGATGAACCCGTGTTCGCTGATGCCGCGATACGGCGGCGCGACGCGCCTTCTCACCCCGCAACAGGTAGCCGACATCGTGGCCTTTTTGCTGGTGCCCGAGTCACCCGTCAACCAGGAGCGCAATCAATGAACCTCAAGCACCACGCCACCACACCGGCCCGCCGTCGCTTCCTGCTGGGCGCGGCCAGCCTGGCGGCGCTCGGCGGCCTGCCCACCCGGGCGACGCTGGCGCAAGACCACGCCAAAAAGGGGCCGGCCGTGCCCGACCTGCCGGCCCGGCAGTTCAGCCCGCATGTCTGGGGGGTGATTGCGCGCGAATCCCTGCCCACCGAGGAAAGCCTGGGACTGTTCACCAACGCCTACTTCGTCGTGACGCGCGAGGGCGTGGTGGTATACGACACGGGCGGCTCGGTGCAGATCGGCGAGATGCTGATCCGGCAGATCGGCACCGTGACGCCCAAACCGGTGATCGCGGTCATCAACTCCCACTGGCACGGCGACCATTGGATGGGCAACCAGGCCTTCGTCGAGGCCTACGGCACAGACCTGCCCATCTATGCCCTGCCCGGCTGCCGCGAAGGGGTGGCGGGTGAATTGGGCAAAGAGTGGGTGTCGCGCATGATGCACTGGACCAACGGCGCGGTGGCGGGCACCCGCGCCGTGATTCCCAACCGTGACCTCCGCCATGGCGACGAACTGGCCTTCGGCGAAATCACGCTCAGGGCTCACCACTACGACACCTGCCACACGCCATTCGACCTGAGCATCGAGGTGGTGGGCGAGGGCGTCACCATGATCGGCGACGTGGCCGGCAACCGCCGCATCTCCAACATGGAGGACGGTTCGTTCGACGGCGCCATCCGGCACATGGAAAAGATCGTGGCCAACACCCGCACGCAGCTATGGCTGTCGGGCCACGGCGAGCCCAACGAAGATCAGGTGCGCTGGAACCGGACCCTGTTCGAAGGCATCTGGGAAAGCGCCATGGCCGCCGCCAAGGACGCTGCCGGTCCGGAACAGGCCAAGGCGCTGGCGCTCGTCCATCCCAAGGTGGTGCAGACTCGCCCCGGCACCATCGGCTTCAACGCCAACATCGGCAAATTCTGCTCGCTGGCCTATCTCGAAGCGGAAGACGCGGCGTTCTGACCTGCGGCACGACCGGCCGGATTGCGCACCGCAACGACGTCGCCGATCTTGCGCACTCGCCCGGGGCCGCCGCGCGCGGCTCCAGGCGGGCGGGCAATGCTCACTTCTCGATGAAGGCGTGCTCGATGACGTAGTCCGCCACGTCGCCGATGCGCTTGGACATGCGGAAGCCACGCTTGTCCAGCATCGCCCGGCAATCCTTCAGCATCGCGGCGCTGCCGCAGATCATCGCCCGGTCGGTCGCCGGATCGAGGGGCGGCAGGCCGATGTCCTCGAACAGCTTGCCGGACTCCACCAGGTCGGTCAGCCGGCCCTGGTTGCGATACGGCTCGCGGGTCACGGTCGGGTAGTAGATCAGCTTCTCGGAAATGGCCTCGCCGAGAAACTCGTGATGCGGCAGCTCCTTGGTGATGAAGTCATGGTAGGCCAGTTCGCTGACGTAGCGCACGCCGTGGACCAGCACCACCTTGTCGAAGCGGTCGTAGAGATCCAGATCGCGGATCACGCTCATGAAGGCCGCCATGCCGGTACCGGTCGAGAACAGATACAGGTTCTTGCCCGGCAGCAGATCGGACAGCAGCAGGGTGCCGGTCGGCTTGCGCGAAACGAGCAGGGGGTCGCCCGGCTGGAGATGCTGCAGGCGCGAGGTGAGCGGGCCGTTCTGCACCTTGATGCTGAAGAATTCAAGCGTTTCCTCGTAGTTCGCGCTGGCGATCGAATAGGCCCGGGTCAGCGGGCGGCCATCCACCTCGAGGCCGATCATCACGAACTGCCCGTTCTCGAAGCGAATCGAGCGGTCGCGCGTGGTGGTGAAGGAAAACAGGGTTTCGTTCCAGTGATGAACGGTGAGTACTTTCTCGGTGATGTAGGCTGCCATCTGCGTGGATGAATCCGTGAGCTCAAATGGAAAAAACGCCAGTTTGAACCATCGGAACGTGCTGGCGGCTTGAAATCACGGAAATTCTACTCCTTTATGCGGTCTTTCGGTGCGATGCAGCATTCGTGCCGCGCGCAATCCGGCACGCCCGCCGAACGCTTCGGCAGGCACGGGCCAGGCCGCGTTCAGGCGATCAGACGGTCCGCGTTGGCATAGGCCACCAGGCGCTCGCCGCGGGCGAAGCCGGCCAGGATCAGGCCGCTCTGCTCGGCGAGGCGGCAGGCCATCGCGGTGGGCGCCGAGACCGCGATCAGGCCGCCGATGCCGGCACGGGCGGCTTTCTGCACCATTTCGTAGCTGGCGCGGCTGGACACCAGCGCGAAGCCGTCATGCACGCCGTGGGCGGCGGCATCGCGGGCGGCGAGGCGCGTGGCTCGCCAGCCGATCAGCTTGTCGAGCGCGTTGTGGCGGCCGACGTCCTCGCGCACCGCGACGATGCGCCCGGCGCCATCCACCCAGGCCGCGGCATGGACGGCGCCGGTGCGCGCACGCAGCGGCTGCCGGCCTTCCAGGCCCGCCAGCGCCTGCCGCACCGCGTCGACCGCGACGCGCAGCCCGCCGGGCAGCACCGGCAAGGCACGTTCGAACTCGGCCAGGCTATCGACACCGCAGAGGCCGCAGCCGGTACGCCCGACCAGCGCGCGGCGGCGCGCCTTGAGTTCGAGAAAGCGCCGCGCGGCGATCTCCAGCCTCACCTCCAGCCCGGCGGCCCGCGCGAACACCTCGCGGTCGAACACTTCGGCGGCATCGGCGACGATGCTCTCGCTCAACGCGAAACCGAGTGCGAAGTCTTCGAGATCCGCCGGCGACGCGAGCATCACCGCATGCGAGATGCCGTTGAACACCAGCGCCACCGGCACTTCCTCGACCACCTCATCCACATCCTCGCACGCCCCCCGCCCCACCGCGACGCGGCTGACCGGCAGGCTGCGCGCGGTCGGCCAGTCGGCCGGATCGAAGTCGGACTCGGCCGGCAGCGGACAGGCAGGCATCGGCAGCATGGGCGCAGGCCCCGGCAAGGTGGATCGGTGACTGCCGGTCAATCGCGGCCGGTCATTTCACGGTACCAGCGCGGGTGGTGCTTCTTCGCCCAGGCATGGGTGACGACGCCCTCCACCATCGCACGGATCGTGCCCTTGACCCACAGCGCGGCATAGACGTGCACGATGATGCCGGCGATCAGCATGATCGCGCTGGCGGCATGCAGCAGCAGCGCCAGGCGCACCACCTCGATCGGGAAGTAGCCGGCGAAATACTCGCGCCAAGCGATCAGACCGGTGACCAGCAGCATCGCCATGCAGACGCACATCAGCCAGAACATGCCTTTCTGCCCGCCGTTGTAGCGACCGATGTCGCCGACCTCGTTGCCCTTCATGACCTCACCGACCGCCTTCATCCACTTCACGTCTTCCTTGTCGATGAAGTTGTGATGCCAGTAGCGGAAGAACTGGCGGGCGAAGGCTAAGAACATCACCACGCCGATGAACGGGTGCAGGATGCGCGCCAGTTGCGGCGTGCCGAACACCCCGGTGAGCCAGAAGAAGGCCGGGTAGAAGAACGCCAGCCCCGAGATCGCCAGCAGGATGAAACACCAGGCGACGATCCAGTGGTTGATGCGCTCGCCGGCGGAGTAGCGCTGGATCAGCTTTTCTTTCTTGTCCGTCATTTGGTCACCTCCGTTTCGTTCTCGTCGTGGGCCTCTTCCTCGTCGTCGGCGCGGTTGGGGCCGACGGTGATGTAGTGGAAGAAGCCGAACAGCCCGGCGGCGGCGATGCCGACGGTGGCCAGCGGCTTGAGCAAGCCCTTCCACAGGTTGACGGTCGCCGCGATCATCGGGTTTTCCGGCAGGCCGGCGTACAGCGACGGCTGGTCGGCATGGTGCAGCACGTACATCACATGGGTGCCGCCCACGCCTTCGGGGTCGTACAGGCCGGCGTTGTCGAAACCGCGCGACTTGAGGTCGACGATGCGCTCGGACGCGAACTGCTTCATGTCTTCCTTGGTGCCGAACTGGATCGCACCGGTCGGACAGCTCTTGACGCACGACGGCGCCTGCCCGACCGCGACACGGTCGGAGCACAAGGTGCATTTGTAGGCCTTGTTGTCGTCCTTGTTGATGCGCGGGATGTTGAACGGACAGCCGGCGATGCAGTAGCCGCAGCCGATGCACTTGTCGGAGATGAAATCGACGATGCCGTTGGCGTACTGGATGATCGCGCCCGGCGCCGGACAGGCCTTGAGACAGCCCGGATCGGCGCAGTGCATGCAGCCGTCCTTGCGGATCAGCCACTGCAGACGGCCGTCCTCCTCGTGCTCGGTGAAGCGCATCAGCGTCCAGGTCTTGGCCGAGAGGTCGGCCGGGTTGTCGTAGACGCCGAAGTTGATCCCGACCTCGTCGCGGATGTCGTTCCACTCCGAACAGGCCACCTGGCAGGCCTTGCAGCCGATACAGGTGGTGACGTCGATGAGCTTGGCCACTTCGAGCTTGTGGTCGCGCACCTGCGGCGCGGGCGTCAGCGCGGAGGTGGCGGAGCGCTGGATGATGTCTTGTGATTGCATGGACATGGTGTGCTCCCTCAAACCTTCTCGACGTTGACCAGGAAGGCCTTGAATTCCGGCGTCTGCGCGTTGGCATCACCGATGCCGGGGCTGAGGGTGTTGGCCAGGAAACCCTTGCGGGTGCTGCCCTCGAAGCCCCAGTGACAGGGAATGCCGATTTGCTCGAGCTCCTGGCCGTCCACCTGCAACGTCATCACCCGCTTGGTGACCACCGCCTTGCCGCGGATGAAGCCGCGCCGGCTCGACACCTTCACCACGTCGCCGGCGAGGATGCCTTTTCTGGCGGCCAGCTTCTCGCTGATCTCGACGAACTGCTCGGGCTGCACGATGGCATTCAGCAGCGCGTGCTTGGTCCAGTGGCGGAACATCTCGGTGATCGAGTAGGTGGTGGCCACATACGGAAACTGGTCGCGCGTGCCCAGCCGCGCGGCATCGGCCGCGAACACGCGCGCCACCGGGTTGGTGCTGACGTTCGGGTGCAGCGGGTTGGCGGCGAGCGGGCTTTCGGCCGGCTCGTAGTGTTCGGGGAAGGGGCCGTCGTTCAGGCCCTTGCCCGAGAACAGGCGCCCCAGGCCTTCCGGCAGCATGATGAACGGATTGACGCCGCTGTTGGGCGGCGAGCCGGCCGGGTAGTCGGGCACGTCGGCGCCGCTCCAGCGCTTGCCGTCCCAGTGCAGCAGCTGGCGCTTGGGGTCCCATGGCTTGCCCGACGGGTCCATCGAGGCGCGGTTGTAGAGAATGCGGCGGTTGGCCGGCCAGGCCCAGGACCACCCGGGCGTGTTGCCCAGCCCGGTGTCGGTGTTGTCGCGCCGGGCCATCTGGTTGCCCGCCTCGGTCCACGAACCGGCGAAGATCCAGCAATAGCTGGCGGTGCTGCCGTCGTCGCGCAACTGGCCGAAGTCGGACAGCAGCTCGCCCTTCTTCGCGATCAGCTTGCCGCCGTCGTCGTAGAGGTCGGCCAGCGCATAGCCATTGGCCTCCTTGGCGACCTCCTCGGGATGAGGGTCGAAGGGGTCGTGGTAGTCCCAGTTCATGTTGAGCACCTGCTCGGGACAGGCGCCGCCTTCGGTCTGGTACAGCTCGCGCAGCTTCATGAAGATGTTGCCGAGAATCTTGCCGTCGTGGCGGGCTTCGAACGGCGGCGCCTGGCCGGCCCAGTGCCACTGCAGCCAGCGCCCGGAGTTGACGATGGTGCCTTCTTCCTCTGCGAAACAGGACGACGGCAGGCGGAACACCGTGGTCTGGATCGCGGACGGATCGACATCGTTGAACTCGCCGTGGTTCTGCCAGAAGGTCGAGGTCTCGGTCTGCAGCGGATCGATCACCACCAGGAACTTGAGCTTGGACAGCGCATCGCGGACCTTGCCCGAGTCCGGCATCGCCGCGATCGGGTTGAAACCCTGGGCGATGTAGCCGTTGACCTTGCCGTGGTACATCAGGTCGAAGTAAGCCAGCATGTCGTAGCTGCGGTCCCACTTGGGCAGCCAGTGGAAACCCCAGTCGTTCGCTTGCGTGGCGTGTTCGCCCCACAGGTTCTTCATCAGGCTGACGAAGAACTTGGGCGTGTTCTTCCAGAAATTGACCTGGCCGGGCAGATCGGCCTGCGGCGTGATGTCGGCCAGATAGCCCTGCAGCGTCTGCTGGCCGTCCTGCGGCAGGTTCATGTAGCCCGGCAGGCGCACCGACAGCAGGCCCAGGTCGGTATAGCCCTGGATGTTGGAGTGGCCGCGCAGCGCGTTCACCCCGCCGCCGGGCATGCCGATGTTGCCCAGCAGCAGCTGGATCATCGCCGCGCCGCGAATGATCTGCGCACCGGCGGTATGGTGGGTCCAGCCCAGCGCATACAGGATGGTCGCGGTGCGGTCCGGCACACAGGTGCCGGCCATGATCCCGGCGATCTTCAGAAAGTCTTCCTTGGGCGTGCCGCACAGCGAACTCACCGTTTCCGGGGTGTAGCGCTCGACATGCTTGCGCAGCAGGTTGAGCACGCAGCGCGGGTGGGTCAGCGTCTCGTCGCGCAGCGCGTAACCGTCCGGGCCGACTTCGTAGGTCCACGACGATTTGTCGTACACCTTCTTGTCGGCATTGAAACCGCTGAACAGGCCGTCTTCGAAATAGAAGTCCTCGCGCACGATCAGGGTCGCGTTGGTATACGCCCTGACGTACTCGTGGTGGATCTTGTCGTGGCTGAGCAGGTAATTGACCAGGCCCATCAGGAACGCGGCATCCGAGCCGGCGCGGATCGGCGAGTACATGTCCGCCACCGCCGCGGTGCGGCTGAAGCGCGGATCGACCACCATCATCGTGGCCTTGTTGCGCACCTTGGCCTCGACCGCCCACTTGAAGCCGACCGGATGGGCCTCGGCGGGGTTGCCGCCCATCACCAGGATCACGTTGGCGTTCTTAATATCCACCCAATGGTTGGTCATCGCGCCACGGCCGAACGACGGCGCCAGCGCCGACACGGTGGGGCCGTGGCACAGGCGCGCCTGGCAATCCATGCCGACCATGCCCAGCGCACGCGCGAACTTGAAGTCGAGGACGCCGGTTTCGTTGCTCGCCGCCGACGAGGCCAGCATGCCCGAGCTCAGCCAGCGGTTGACCAGCTCGCCCTTCTCGTTGCGTTCGATGAAGTTGGCGTCGCGGTCGTCCTTGAGCAGGCGGGCGATGCGCGTATTGGCCTCGTCCCAGGTGATGCGCTTCCATTCGTTGGTGCCGGGCTCGCGCACTTCGGGGTATCGCAGGCGCTGTTCGCTGTGGATGTAGTCGATCAGCCCCGACCCCTTGGGACAGAGCGAACCACGGCTGACCGGATGATCCGGGTCGCCCTCGATGTGGAAGATCTTCGCCTTGACGTTCTTGGCGCCGTCGCCCAGGCTGTACATCAAGATGCCACAGCCCACCGAACAGTAGGTACAGTTGTTGCGCGTTTCCTTGGCGCGCGACAGCTTGAACTGGCGCACGTCGGCCTGGGCCACGGCCGGCGCCATACCGAGCGCGGCGAGGCTGGAGGCGCCGAGCCCGGCGGTCGAAATCTTGAAGAACTGGCGTCTGTTGATCTGCATGAACCCTCCTCGCGTGTTTTTTGCCGGAAGATTCGCGCGGTGGCGGGCCGATGCGGGTGTCGGCCGGTCGCGACCAGCCTCGAGCGGCGCGCGACATCCGGAACGAAAACCCGCGAGCACTATCCGTGCCATCGCGGGACACAGGCGCAACGCCCATGCTGGCGCCAGGGAGATATCCACAAGTTCGCCACGCCGAGACAAAATGTCGCACCTGGCCGCGACAAAATAACCCACCGGCCGACGGGGTCGGACGCCGCCGCCGGCATGCACCCGCCACCGCCGCACGGTCGACGCGGTTCCCGCACGCTTCTTGCTCCGCCGACCCATCGCGCCAGACGCATCCCATGGAGACGACCATCAGCATGAGCAGCCAGCCCCAGAGTTTCGTTCCCGGCCCCGAGCCTAGCCAGACCGTCGCACCCACCCCGGCCGCGCTGTTCGCCGCACGCGCCGAACGCCTCGCCGCACTCGCACCCGCATCGCGGCTGACCGCGTGGCTGGGCTTCGTCGCCAGCCTCGCCACCGCCCAGGCGCACGCTCACGCAGCCCTGCGCGACGACATCGCGGCGGCCGAATGCCTGGATGCCGAAGGCCGGCTCGATCTGGCGGGCTTGCCGCGGCTGGCGGTGTGGCAGCGCGCCATCGACCTGCTGGCGGAAGCGGTTGCCAGTGCCGGCGACACCGGCGCCGCCGGGGCCGCGCGCCGGCTGCAATCCGTGGATGCGGGCACGCGCGAAGCGCTGGCCCTGCGCCTGCTGCGCGGCGAACCAGGGCTTGCGGATCTGGACTTCGCACCGCTGATCGCTGCCGCGCTGGAACTGGTCGCCACCACCGCGGCCACCGGCGCGGGGCCGGGCAACCTGTCCAGCGTCGGCGAACACTGTCCGGTGTGTGGCAGCCACGCGGTCGCCGCGACGCTGGCGGCCACCGGCACGAGCGGGCTGCGCTACCTGCACTGCGGCTGGTGCAACACCGCCTGGCATCATGTGCGCGCGCAGTGCACCCACTGTCACACGTCGCGCGAACTGGCCTATCAATCACTGGAAGAGGGCGACCCGGCGTGGCGGGCCGAGACCTGCGACCACTGCCACACCTATGTGAAATTGTTCGACCAGGCCAAGACCCGCAGCCTCGACCCGGTCGCCGACGACCTCGCCAGCCTGGCGCTGGACCTCGCGCTCGGCGAAGCCGGCTATCGACGCCCCGCCGCGAATCCCTACCTGACGCTGGCAAGCACCCCGGCGGCCTGAGCCGGCACCGGCCCGCCCCTGCGTTCCCGCCACCCGGGCGGATCACCGGTGCCCGCTTCGGGCACCGGCGGCGCAAGACGCGCGCCGGCTACGCCGCCCATTCCGCGCACTTGCGCTCCAGAGTCTTGCGCGACACGCCGAGCAGCTCGGCAGCGCGGGTCTTGTTGCCGCCGCAGTGCTTCAGCACCGCCAGGATATGGTTCTTCTCGACCTCTTCCAGCGGCAGCGGCACTGCATCGGTCCGCCGGGCCGGCGCCCGGGCGCGGCCGGCAGCCTCGCCCAGGGTATCGACCGGGAACTCACCGAACAACAGCGAACGTTCGATGAAGTTGCGCAGTTCCCGCACGTTGCCCGGCCAGGAATGGGCGCGCATGCGGGCCGACACTTCCGGCCCGACCAGCAGCGGCGGCAGGCCGAGCTGCATCGATAGCTGGTGCATGAACGCGGCGGCCAGATCGGGCACGTCCTCGACGCGCTCGCGCAGCGCCGGCACGGTCAGGGTGACGACCTCCAGCCGGTAGAACAAGTCCTCGCGAAACCGGCACGCCTCGACCTCGGCGTACAGGTCACGGTTGGTCGCGGCCAGCACGCGCACATCGACCGGCACTTCGGCCTCGGCGCCGAGCGGCCGCACCCTGCGCTCCTCCAGCACCCGCAACAGGCGCGATTGCAGCGCCAGGGGCAGATCGCCGATCTCGTCGAGGAACAGCGTGCCGCCGTGGGCATAGTGGAACAGGCCGTCGCGCGCCTCGCGCGCACCGGTAAAAGCGCCCTTGACGTGGCCGAACAGCTCGGACTCGATCAGCTCGGCCGGGATCGCGGCGCAGTTGACCGGCACGAAAGGCTTGTCCGCACGTGGCGACCACTGGTGCAAGGCGCGCGCGACCACCTCCTTGCCGACGCCGGACTCACCCTGGATCAGCACCGTCGAGGGCATCGGCGCGATGCGCTGCACGATCTGGCGCAAGCGCGAAATCGCCGCGGAGCTGCCGATCAAGCCGTCGTCGCCGCGCGCGCACTCGGCCACCTGGCGGCGCAGCAGATAATTCTCGCGCGACAGCAGGGTGCGCTCGGTGCAGCGCTTGATCGCGTTCGCGATCTGGTCGATGCGGAAGGGCTTGAGGATGAAATCCGACGCCCCGGCACGCAAGGCATCGATCGCCGTCTCGACGTCGGCGAAGGCGGTGATCAGGATCACGTCGCCGGAAAACCCGTCCGCCTCGAGCTCCGTCAGCCATTCGATGCCGGTCTTGCCCGGCAGCGCGATGTCGAGAATGATCAGGTCGAAGTGCTTTTGCGCAAGTTTCTGCGCCGCCTCCTCCGCCGAACCGGCGATCTCGACCGCGTAGCCACGCAAGGCCAGCGCGCGCGAAAGGAAGGTGCGCATGCCCGGTTCGTCATCGACGACCAGGACATGCCCTTCGGGACTCTGGGAAACCATGGGGCCGGATTCGCTCATCACACCAATCGAAAAGGCCACCGCGCACGGGCGCGGCCGCAAAAGGCGCACGGGAAGGGAACGTCGCTACGGGCGCATTCGCGAGGCGCGCTACCCGATGCGACTCCGGGCAGTCTAGCAGGTCGCCTCGCAACTGGGCAGACACCTCGTGGCAGCCCGTGGCGCTGCGGCGGCCGATTCCGCGCACGGCCCGGATCGCCGCGCCGGCGAGCGTGGTGTCAGAAGAGTCGCGACACTCGGCGACTCAGCGGCACCGGCGAAACATCGGCGCCGGGGCCAGGCTCGATCAACATGCCGGCATGTTCGGCCAGGCGCTCCCGGTCCCACTCCCGGCCCAGCAGCACGATGCGCGTGTGCAGATCCCGCCGGGTCCGCTCGTTCACGGTGTACCCGAGGTAGCGCAGTCGCTTGTCACGCAGGTCGACATGGAACAACTCGTAGTGCCGGCTCAAGGAACGCCACAGCGCATGGGCACCGGCGGACTGGCGGGCGCCGCTGATCAGCGTATTGCCGGCCTCCAGCCACCAGCGGTAGATCGCCGTGGCAAGGCCGCGGCGTTGGTAGTCGGCGGAGAAGCGCGCGTGCGGCGCGCGCAGATGCGGGTCCGCCCGGCGATCGAGTTCGATCAGGCGGTTGAAGACGACATAGCCCGCCAGCCGACGGCGCGCCACATCTTCGACATAGACGTAGTGCTCGCCATCGGCCACCCGGTAGCGCATGACCAAGCCATGAAAATGCATGCAGATCACGGGCAAGCGATAGAACGCATCGCCGGGGCGGGAAAGGCGCTGGTACAGGCCCGCGAGCTCCTTCTCGACATCGGGCGGATGCAGCTTGACATCGATCCGCAGCTCGCTGAGCAGCGCGCGCCACGGGGGTACGGGGAAGGGAATGCGCAGACTGTGCATGGGGCTCTCCATCGTTGAAGTTCGGGCGGCGTGGATCCGCCGCATTGGCAAACGCCTCAGCAGGGCGCATCGGGCGCGACCCAGTGGCCGCTCAGCAGGCGTGCGGGCCGGGACCGGGCGCGCACCTGGGCGCTCGCCTCCCAGGCATCGATCGCGACGATCAGGCCGGCATAGATCCCGTAGGCTTCGCCGGCCCGGATCTCGCCTTCGCTGTGCAGGCTTTCCCCGGACTTGATGGCGCCCTCGGCAACGATGTCGCCGCACGCCCGGATGCCCCACCCGGCTTCCAGGTGGCGCCGGCAGGCGATCGTCGCGCCGGCCTCGATGCCATGCCCGGCCTGCAGCGTGTCGGCGCACACGATGACGCCGCCGGCGCGGAGCGTCTTGCCGCAATACGCGGCATCGCCGGCAACCAGATCCTTGCCGACCTGGGCGTTGCCGGCCACGCTCAGCGCGCCGCCACAGTGCAGATCCCAACCGCAGCGCAAGTCGCCCTCGCACCGCAGCACCGCGTCGACCTCGATCCCCCAGCCCGCCCTGACATGCCCGCCGGCCTCGAGCGAACCGGCGACACGGATGCTGCCTTCGGCCTTGATATCCTCGCCGGCGACGATCGCCGCGCCGGCGCGAATGCCGCCGCCAGCGCTGATCGAGCGGCCGGCACGGATGACGGTATCGACCTCGATGTGGCCCCTGACTTCGAGCGATCCGGCAAAGACGACGGCGCTCGCGTCGATGGCATCGACGGCAAGAACCGCGTCGCTGGGCCCGAATTGCGTCAGCAGCCAGCATGCATCGTCGATCCGGCCGTCCCGGACGAGCGCGTCGAGCAGAGGCTGGTAGTCTCCGCCGTCCTGGTGCGTGCGCAGGAACCAGCGAAACCCCGCGGCGCACGGACGCTTGGACTTGATGAAGTTCTTGGTCAGATCCATGACCGCTCCGCATACGTTGAACGGTCGATGGTCCCCATCCGGACCGGAATGCGGCGGGAGCGGCCGGGCGGGTGCGATCCACCACGACGGTCGCAGTGGACGGCGACCGGCTCGGCGCAGGTTTGGACAGGCATGTGCAATTCCCAAAAGCGCGGCCACACCGGAACGGGACGGCCACTATCGCGCTTGGCGTAAGCCCGGCGATAGATGTTTGCGCTGATGAGGTAGGGGGATATCGCCGGGCTTAGGTATCTGCGTCCGGCGGGCAGGTGCCCATGACGCTCGTCAGCCTGAGTTCGTGCGCGTGCATGCCCGCCATCTGGATCTGGCGGTCGATAAGTGCGCTGGCGAGATGATCAAGGACAACCATGGCTGCGACCATAGGATACGGGCAGAAGGATGTCAAGCCGGCCCCCGGTGCAGGCCCCGGATCGACGCTTGCATCGTCACGATTAACTGGCAAACTTGGGCACACCTTCGCCACTTTCACCGGAGCAGCTCATGAATGGACAATGCCTGTGCGGCGCCGTCAGCTTCAGTTCGCCAACCACGCGCGAGATCGGTGCCTGCCATTGCGGCTACTGTCGCCGCTGGGGCGGGGGGCCGCTGCTGGCCGTGCATTGCGGTCCGGATGTGCGGTTTTCGGATCCCGAGCACATCACCGTATACCAATCCTCCGACTGGGCCGAGCGCGCATTCTGCAAGCATTGCGGCAGCCATCTTTACTACCGCCTGCTTGCGACCGGCGAATACTTCGTGCCGGCGGGTGCGTTTGACACCGATGATTTCGAGCTGGCCAGCCAGATCTATGTCGACCGGAAGCCGCCCTACTACGATTTCGCCAATGACACGCCCATGCTCACCGAGCAGCAGGTCATCGCGCTGTTCGCTAAATCCGACGACGCGCCGGCCGGATGAAGCGCTGGAGCATCGCCCCCGTCGGTCGCCCACCGCAAAAAGCGCCGCATTGACCCCGGTCAAACACTTGTGCGCACTTGTGTATAAGCTGGGGTGTCCGCTCCTGCCCTCGATACCGGTTCATGGCCAAGCGCTTTCCGCTGCACCCCAAACACCCTGAACGCATCTGCTGGGGTTGTGACCGTTATTGCGCCGCGGATGCGCTCGCGTGCGGCAACGGGTCGGGGCGGACCCTGCACCCCGCCGAAATGCTCGGCGACGACTGGTACGAACATGGCGACTGGGGCCTGGAGCCGTCCGCGGACGCGACGCGCGACGACGCATCCGCGGGGCGCGGTGACTGATCAGGGCTGCGCGGCGGCAAGCTTGTCCTGGGTGCGGGTGTCGAAATCGGCGGCGTCGTGGCGCTCGTGCAACTGGTGGGCCGGATCGCCGAAAGTGCGATTCACCTTGAGTCCGCGCACGACCGCCGGACGGGCATGAATCGCGTCGGCCCAGCGCCGCACATGCTGATAGTCGCGCACGGACAGGAACTCGCCGGCGCCGTAAAGCCAACCCTTGACCAGCCCGCCGTACCACGGAAACACCGCGATGTCGGCAATGCTGTAATCCTCGCCGGCCAGGAAGGCGTGCCCGGCCAGGCGCCGATCGAGCACGTCCAGTTGACGCTTGGTTTCCATCGCGAAGCGGTCGATCGCATATTCGATCTTGAGCGGCGCGTAGGCATAGAAATGCCCGAAGCCCCCGCCCACGTACGGCGCGCTCCCCATCTGCCAGAACAGCCATGACAGGCACTCGGTGCGGGCCGCAGGTTCGGTCGGCATGAACAGGCCGAACTTCTCGGCGAGGTAGAGAAGAATGGCGCCGGACTCGAAGACCCGGACCGGCTCGGGGCCGGAACGGTCCAGCAGGGCCGGGATCTTCGAATTCGGATTGACGTCGACGAAGCCGCTGCCGAACTGCTCGCCGGCGGTGATACGGATCAGCCAGGCGTCGTAATCGGCGTCGCGGCGGCCCGCTTCGAGCAACTCCTCGAGCAGGATGGTGACTTTCTGGCCGTTCGGCGTCGCCAGCGAATAGAGTTGCAGCGGGTGTTTGCCGACAGGCAGGGCGTGTTCGTGGGTCGGCCCGGCGACCGGTCGGTTGATGTTCGCAAACTCGCCACCGCTCGGCTTGTTCCAGACCCAGACGGTGGCGGGGATGTATTCTTGCGTATCGGCCATGATCGTTCCCGAAGGTTTCAGTGAGTTCCGCGCACGCGGCGCAGGGGGCTGCATGCTATGCGGCAATCCGGGCGGCGGCATCGCAGCCGTCCCGGATTGCCAGTTGGGGATCATGCTTGATCGCAAGCCCCCGATCCAGCCCGATCGGGCGCCCGGATCACCGCAACGCGCCAGCGATCAGCGCCGACAGCGAAGTGGTCGGACGTCCGATCAGGTCGCTCAACTGACGCTGGTCGTCGAACAGGCCCCCCCGGGACGCGCCGACGTCCGAGTTCGCGAGGAGTTCGGCCAGCGGTAGCGGCAGTCCGGCGCCGAGCAACGCCGCCTTGAAATCGGCTTCGGACAGGTCGACGTAGGGAATCGCCTTGTGGGCCTGGCGGCTGAGCTCGGCGGCAAACTCCGCCAGGGTATAGGACTCGTCGCCCGCGAGCTCATAGACCTTGCCGGCCTGTTCGTCGAAAACGAGCACGGCCGCGGCGGCGGCGGCATAGTCGGCGCGCGCCGCCGAAGCGATCCGGCCCTCTCCGGCGCTGCCGATGAAGGCCCCGTGCTGCAGCGCGGGGGGGATGCTGGCAAGATAGTTCTCGGTGTACCAGCCGTTTCTCAAGATCACGAACGGCACGTTCGAAGCCTTCAGGTGAGCTTCGGTCGCCAGATGCTCTTGTGCCAATGCCAGCGGCGAGGTGTCCGCATGCAGCAGACTGGTATAGGCCAGCAGCCCCACGCCGGCCCGCTTGGCCGCGTCGATGACGTTCCGATGTTGCGGGGCGCGTTGCCCGACTTCGCTGGAGGAAATCAGCAGCACCTTGTCGGCGCCGGCGAAGGCACCGTCCAGCGAAGCCGGCTGTTCATAGTCGGCCTGCCGGACCTGCACGCCCAGTTCGGCGAGATCCGCGACGCTGTCGGGTTTGCGCACGGCGGCCACGATCTGCGCGGCGGGAATCCTGGTGAGCAGGGATTGGATGACGAGACGGCCGAGTTGGCCGGAAGCGCCTGTAACGACGATCATGATGCGAACTCCTGATGAGGTTGTGATGAAACACCGTCAGGTTATCGCTTATACTAACTTTTAGTAAGTACGCACCCAAAGGTAAGTGCATGAAGCGTGATCCGAAGCAGGCGACCGCGAGTCCGCCGACACTCAGTGAACAGTTCGACCGCGGCGACCTGTTCGCCGAACGTTGTCCGTCGCGCGAAGTGCTCAAGCATGTCACCAGCCGATGGGGCGTTCTGGTGTTGCTGGCGCTCTTGAATGACACGCGGCGCTTCAGCGAACTGCGGCGCAGGATCGGCGGCGTCAGCGAGAAGATGCTCGCGCAGACCCTGCAATGGCTGGAACGGGACGGTTTCGTGCTGCGGGTGTCGCATCCCGTCGTGCCGCCGCACGTCGAATACTCGCTGACGCCGCTCGGGAAGGAAGTGGGGCAACGTGTCGTCGGCCTGGCCGACTGGATCGAACTCAATCTGCCCCGGATCGTCGCAGCGCAGCAAGCCTGCGCGGACGTTTCGGAATAGCGCCCGGCCGCCGTCGGTTGCGGCGAGCCGTAGACGAAAACAAGGCCGCCCGGTTCATGGCCGGGCGGCCTTGTCCTTGCAAGCGCTCCAGGCAGCCGTAGCTGCGTAAAGCTCAGCCGAGCCTGGCTTAGGCGATCTTGCGGGTACGAACCGACTTGACGGCCGAATCGGTGGTCGCGACGACGTTCGCTTCGGCGGCCTCGACGGCTTGCTTGGCGGCGCGGCTGACGTTGTCGTAAGCGCTGTTGGCCGCGGCGACGCCTTGCTTGATCACGGCGAAGGCAGCTTCGGAACCGGCCGGTGCCGACTTGGCGGCCTTGTCGAGCGCGGTGATGAAGTTGCTGTTGAGTTCGGCCAGTTGGGTTTCGAACAGCTTGACGAACTCTTGCTGGCCTTCGGCCAGGATCGCGTAGACGCTGCGACCGTAGGCAATCGCCTTGTCCTGCAGCGGCTTGGCCAGCTCGGCCTGCAGCTTCACGAATTCCTGCGGATCCTTGGTGGCCAGCAGAGCCTTGGCGGCGGCGATGCTGTCGTCGAGCGCGGCACGCGCGGTGTTCAGATTGAGCGCCGACAGACGCTCGGCGCGTGCGAACGAGGCGTTGGCCAATTCAACGGTCTTTTCGAGGTTGGCCTTGGCGGCGGTGGCGAACTGTTCGGTGGATGCGAAGTGGGTCATGGTGAATCTCCAAAAGGGAAGTGGGCAAACCATCGTATGCAACACAAGCATCTTCCAGAACTATTTGCTGCGCTGCAACATGAGTTCGATTTTACACAGGTTCTTTTGGGAGTCAAGCACGATGTTGCACTGCAGCATCGCTACTGTTGCGCCGGCGCCACGTCCGTTCGTGCCAAAAAAATCTCCCCGCCGGATTCACGCCCGGCGGGGAGATGCTTGAAATGAAACGAACTACTTGGCGAGGCCCGCCGGCTTCTCTGCCGCCGCCTGACTACCGCCTCCACTGCCACCACCGATGCCCGGCAAGCTGGTCGTGAAGCGGTTTTCGACGAAGGCTGCGACCGTATCCTTCAGCACATTGGGAGCACGAAACACGCCGTAATGCGCGGTCGGGTCGGAGAAACTCGCAAAGGCCGCGCCTTCGACCGCTTCGGCGGCCTTGCGGGCGTTGTCGACGATCAGCCAATTGTCATTGTCGACATGCACCACCAGCGTGCGCGCCTTGATCCGCTCGAGATCCTTGTTGATGTTGTAATTGAACGCGGACTCGTTGCGATACCAGTAGTCGACCGGATCCTCGTTCTTGGTGCGGGCGATGAAGGCGGCGTTCTGGTTGCCGGTCGGTTCCCAGTAGAACACCTCGCGCTCGATCACCTCCCACGGCGTGGCCGAACGCACGAAGAAGCTAAAGCCGGTCAGCTGCAGGCGCGACCACATGAACTGCAGGCCGCGCTTGGGATGCTGCTCGACCGGCAGGTGGTAGTAGTTGCCACCGGTCTCGCGCCACACCGGGTCGCTTTCGATCGCGGCCTGGGCAAGCCGGAAAGTCCATTGACCGACCGGATCGTCACCGTCCGACGCGGTGGTGCCACCGATCGGCATGATCGCCTTGACGAAGCCGCTGGGCGAGTACATCACGCCCCACACCCAGGTCTGGGTGCCGCCCATCGACACCCCGGTCGCCACTTCGACCTGGGCGATGTTCAACTCGTCGCGCAGCAGCCGGTAGTTGGCCTGCACCATGTCGAAATAGCTGTACATCGGGAACTTGCGTCCCAGCCCGTCCGAGGGCTTCGACGCCCCCCACAGTCCGATGCCGTCGAGAAAAACCACGTAGAAGCGGTCGGTGTCGATGACCTGGCCCGGACCGACCACCGGCCCTGCCGAGAGCCCGTTGGCGGGACGGTCGACATACCAGGTGTTGTACATGCCCGCCGAGTCGCCCGAATAAAAAGTGCTGACGACCACCGCGTTGATGATCTCGCCCTTGTCGTTGCGCTTGGGCGTGCCCACCGCCATGTAGGCAACCCTGAGCGGGCCGGCGCCGAGCGACTCGAGCGTGGTGCCGCCCGCGCCGCCGTCGCGCCAGGTCGCGGGGTCGGCGTCGAGGTCGTACGTGCCACCGATGCGGAAGTTGGGAATCTCGTAGAATTTCTTGAGCGGCGCCAGATCCTCGACCGAAATGTTCGGCGTGAGCGGCGTGGCCGCGGCATCGGCCGCGACGACCGCACCCGGCAACGCGAAGGCGGCGGCCAGCGCCAGGGCAACGATTTGCTTTTTCACGTCTGCCATCCTTGTGTCATGTCTCATCGCACACCTCACTTGGCAAGGCCGGTGGGTTTGTCGGCCGCAGCCGCCCCCCCGCCGGTGGCGATCGGTGCGCCGCCATTCATCAGGGAGTCGATCACGGCGGGCGTGACCGCATCGACCGGACGTTTCTTCATGAAGTTGACGGTATCGCGGGCAAACTCGTACGGCACATCGGTATGGATGAAGTGGCCGACGTTCGGATACACCTTCACGACCGGGGGATTGCCAGCCTTGGTCATGCGCTCGACGAACGGAATCGCGATGTCGTTGGCAAGATCGGTCAGGCCGTTGAGCGGCGTGCTCGGGATGAACGGCTCACGCGCACCGAAGGCGAGGAAGATCGGCGCCTTGATCTGCGGCAGTCGCTTGTAAAGCGAGTTTTCGTCCTCGCGTGCGTTTTCCGAGCACATCGAGAAGGTGTCGTAGTGGAACAGGAACGCCCACTGCTCGAACTCGCGCTGGTTGCCCGTGATCATCGCGATACGCTGGTCGGTATGCAGACGGGCGTACTCGGTGTCGTTGAGGAAGTAACCCGCCGGCGCCGGAACCGCGTTGCCGGCAGCGTCGCGCTCTTGCCAGTAGAAGAAGTCACGCACTTGCTGAGGCGTACGCTTCAATTCGGACTCGACCAGGCCGAACGGACCCCACGCAGCTTGCCAGCGGCCCAGGTCGCGGCCGATCGATCTGTCGCAGATCGGCAGTTCCTGGTCTCCCAGCTTGAAGGTCGTCGGATACTCCTCGAGACCCGCCGGCCCCTCGAGCAACAAGCCCTGGACTGCATCCGGGTAGCGCAGCGCATAGCCGAGCACCACCTGCCCACCCTGCGAATGGCCGTAATAGTAGGCCTGCTTCACGCCGAGCTTGTCGACCACCAGCGCATGAAAGGTGTCGCGGATGTCGTCCAGCGTGCGCGCCTGCGGCTTGTCGAGGTTGCCCGGACCGGAGGTGCCGGCCAGCGGCATGTCGGGCACGATCACGCGGAAACCGCGCTCGACGGCGAACTTCATCAGATGGCCGTAATGCGCGCCGAACGCGCCCTTGCCATGCACGATCACCAGCGTGGGCGGGTTGCGCTCGGTGCCGCAGTATTCGTCCATGTAGCCGACTTCCCACTCGACCCCGTTCTTGTCCTTGGCCTTGGCGAACTTGGCCGGGAAGGGCGGCACCATCTCTTCCTTCCAGAAGGATCGCGCCGGATCCGGGTCCATGTTGATGCGCGGCCGCTGATAGTTCTTGGCCTCGCACACGACGTCACCGTCCGCAACGATGCCGGTGGCACGCAAGAACGAATCGAATACCTGCTCGCCGTCGAGCTCGTTCGGGGCCTTGAACACCGCATAGTGCGCAATCGGATCCGAGAATTCCGAATACAGGCCGCCCGGCGTTGCGACCGAAGCCTCGCGCGCACGATCGGAGACCAGCCACTGGTCGTTCTCGATGTGCATGATCAGGGTGCGCGGCTTCATCTGCGGCAGGAGCGCATTCAGGTTGTGCTTTTCTCCCACCGTGTCGCGATACCACAGATCGATCGCGTCGAAGTCGTTGGCCATGCGCCGCAGGCTCGCGCCGGCGTTTTCGCCCATGCGCGGCTCGCTCTCCCAGGTGAAGACTTCGGGCGCAACCGCGTCCCAGCCCAGCGACTGGCGGAACTGGAGGTCAAAGCCGGTCAGGAGCAACATCGACCAGTGGAACTCGACGCCCTTGTTGGGGTGCTTTTCCTTGGGCAGGGCGTAGTAGTCGGCCTTGGTCTCGATCCACACCGGATCGGATTCGAGCGCCGCCTTGGCCAGCTGGAAGGTCCAGGCCGCGACCGGGCCTTCGCCATCGGTTGCGGATGCGCCCCCGATCGGCAGGATCGCCTTGACGAAATCCGGATACATCAGCCCCCAGTAGTACGCCTGGGTTCCGCCCATCGAGACACCGGTCGCCAGTACCACCTGCCCGATCTTGAGATGATCGCGCAGCATGCGGTAGTTGAGATGCACCATGTCATAGTAGCTATACACCGGGAACTTGGTGCCCAGGCCGTCGGACGGCTTCGACGCCCCCCACAGCCCGAGCCCGTCGAGAAACACGACATAGAACCGGTCGGTGTCGAACAACAGCCCGGGCCCTACCAGGGCCCCGCCGGAAAAGCCGTTGCCAGGCTGCCCCGCATACCAGCTGTTGTACATTGCGGTCGCGTCACCCGAGAAGAAGGTGCTGATCACGATGGCATTGACGATCTCGCCCTTGTCGTCGCGCTTGGGCGTACCCACCGCGATGTAGCCGGTACGGGCGGGTTCGGCGCCGAGCGATTCGAGCGTGGCGCCGCCCTCGCCGCCGTCGTGCCACGCCTGCGGTCCGGCGGAAAGATCGTATTTCCCACCGATGCGGAAGTTGTCGACCACATAGGTCTGCTTCAACTCGTCGAGCTCGGGCACGACCGATCTTGCGGTAACCGCTGGTGCGGCGGCATGCGCCGTACCGGCAAGCGTCATGCTCAACAACAGCGACGCGAACCAGTTCACGACACGACGACAACCCAGTGGGCTGCTTATCATGACCTCTACCTCCCGTAATGGTATTTTTTGTCTGTCCGGTGATATTGTTGCTTCCTCGGAATCGCCATAATAAACACAACCGATCGCCGGTCAATAGGTTTCCAGGCCTGCCGATCCACCCGGGAGGAATATGCCAAGCATCCAGTTCGGGCACCAGCAGGTGCACTATCAACTCGCGGGCGACGCGGGCAAACCGGTCATCACTTTCCTCAACGGACTCACCCAGAATGCCGATTTGTGGCAGCGCTACGCGGCGTACTTCGTTCCGCGCGGCTATCGCGTTCTGGCATATGACATGCTCGGCCAGGGGCGCTCGTCGAAACCGGTCATCGACATCAAACTGGCCGCCCACGCCGACCTGCTGGCCGCGCTGCTGGAGCACCTCGGGATCGAAACGACCCATCTCGCCAGCATATCGTTCGGCGGCATCATCGCCCTCGATTTCGCGATCCGCCACGGCGAGCGGCTGCAGAGTCTGACCGTCATGAGCACCTTCGCCGAACTCACGCCGCAGCTCGAGCTGCTGGGCACCGTCATGCTGCGCGGCCTGGCCGAAGCCGGCATGCCCTACCTGCAGAGCATGCTTTATCCGATGAACATGAGTTCGACCTGGATCGCGGCCAACCGCGCACGCATTCCGGCGATGATGCGAGCCGGCTACATCGGCAACGACGGCTATGCGTTGCAGAACCTGATGGAATCGTTCGCCGAGTTCAAGCCGCTGACGCCGGATCTTCACCGGATCACGACCCCGACCCTGATCATGAACGGGGAGTTCGATTTCTTCACTCCACGCGAGTGCCATGAACTGATCCGGCGCGAGATCGAAAACTCGCGGCTGCTGATCATTCAGCATGCATATCACGCATTCACGTTGGAACTGCCCGCGGTGACCATGCGCCAGCTCGAGGTCTTCATCGCGCAGGTGGAAGGCGGTACTTGGCAGGGCGATCAAAGCGTATGGGTGGCGGCCGAAGACCCGGCGGCGGACATCCAGTGGCTGCCGTGCGCCGGAGACTGGATGCGTGCCATCCGGGCCGATCAGGCCGAACCCGCAAAACGTGCCCCGGCACGCAAGACCCCTTCGAGGAAGAAAACGCCATGATCGACCCGCAACGCTATGACCAGGCGCGCGACCGGATTGCGAAGCAGGGCTTCACCTCCGAAATCCAGACCAAGATCGCATTGCTGCTGACCACGGCCAAGAACGGCAATCTGATGTTTCATTCGGGCGTGCAGTGGATGCACAACCTGAGCGTGGTGCAACAATTCATCCTGTCGCAATACTCACGCGAGCTCGAAGCGGTGACCCTGCTCAGCCGCACCACGCAGTGGTCGCACGACCCGGGCCTGGTCGCCGAGGGCAGCCGGATCGTTGCGCCGCTGGTGATGGCCTGGGGGCAGATCATGATGCCGCCCGGTCCGATGCTCAACCCGCAGGCCGCTTACCGCGGCATTTCCCTCGGCCACGCGCAGCTGGCGCGCATCCGCGTCACCCCCGTCATACCGGAGAATGCCGATCCGCTCGCGCCCTTCGTGGTGGCGCTGCAACGGATCGAGCAGGAGAATGGGCGCATGCTGCAGACCCAGATCCGGCTGCTCAAGAACATGGGCTCCGAGGTGCCGATCGAGGCGCGCGAAGCCTTGGTCGAGGCGGATCAGAAGCTGGTCGATGGTGTGTTCAACGACTTCCTGCAGTGGCTGGCCGCGCCATGACGCATGCACGCGCATGCCCGATGGTTGCTCACGGGTTTTCCAGCAGCGCATTGATTGCGGCGACGTCGGCTTCATCGAGTGTGCCGGCGGCGGCCTTCAGACGCAGCTGGGCCTGGAGGGTTTCGTAGCGCGAACGCGCGAGCTCGCGCTGGGTGTCGGCGAGCTGGGTGAGCGCGTTCAGCACGTCGATGTTGATCCGCAGGCCCACTTCGAAGCCGA